>Ga0255336_100100_pt1 | contig 203291 bp, 234 predicted proteins | sample MeOH1_35cm_T3_17_FD_189102 | JGI IMG/M metagenome (GOLD analysis project Ga0255336, IMG submission 189102) | Sandy soil microbial communities from University of British Columbia, Vancouver, Canada - MeOH1_35cm_T3_179 | ecosystem: Engineered > Artificial ecosystem > Sand microcosm > Unclassified... | reverse complement strand
CCTAAAAAAAAAAAACACCTCAGCCGTGGCCAGGGCGCCCTGGGCGACCCATCAAATGGCTATTCGCGGGCCCACGGGCGGGGGGGGGGCTGAAGTTAAACCTGCACGGCGCTGAGGCAGTGGGGGACGTGCATGAGTGTGGGCGTCCCAGTAGCACAGTAGAGAGCAGAGGGCGCACAATGGGCGCAGCGGCTGAGGTGGTGCTGGATGAGAACAGCCAGTTTGGCCACCTCGACAGCTTTTGCGTGGTTGTGTGCCTCTTGCTGACTGTCCGATTTACGGCAGGTTGAGTCGGAAATATCGCCAGCTCAAAGCCAAGCTGGCCCAAGAGCTGTCCGTAAAGTGATCGGCGATGTCCTTTTCTTCTGGGAACCCCAAGCTGCGACATCTCACCGGCGAATCGCCCAGGAGCCGATCCCGACCAGCTCGTCTCGCCGCGTTTGAGCGGAATCGTGCCGAAACTCTTCGCCGTCGCTGTCAAGTTGGGCAAAGAGCGGAGGACGAGGCGGGGTTCGGGGTCGTTACCACCAGTACCACCAGGTTTATGCATCATGCCATCGACAGACTCTGGAAGAGCTATCATTCTGGGGTCCCCCTGCCGTGCGCCCTCCGCGGTTGTCGTCGGCGCTGGCCGGGCTATGATCAAGGCGTTGGACACTTGGATCCTCTCCGACGGCTTCCACTCGGACTGACTCCGGACGTGCCTCTCTCGCTGGACGCTGGATTCGGGCGGGTGTCTCCCTCGGCAACGTTTCTGGTTGAGATGAGCAGTGCCGGGCAGCCCCGGCGGCGACTGCACGGTTTGGGAGAAAGATGAGGGAATAGGGAGAGTTACAAAGCGGTTCTGACTGCAGAAGATTCGCGGTCTTCAGGATGTGGCTGTACCACTATGCCTACCACTATGCAGAGAGTGTAGCGTGTCAGAAACTCAACGGCAAATAAGAACAAGCTGCCGTGAATAGCAGCCAACTCCGAGCAGTGCCATCCTGGATGATGCAATTGCCACCCAGTCTACCCTTCCTTCCTCGGTTCATCAATATCTCCAGCTCCGCGAGGCCATCACAAATCTTTGGTCCTGAGGTCGCTTGCGCGAATCCACCGCTCGAGGCTCGCCTTGTCCCTGATCCTGAACCCCACCTTGAACGGCTTGGGCTCGGTCGTCAACGCGGTCGGAATGCTGTTGCAGTCGAGGGCGTTCAGGACTGGCCAATCCTGCGGATCCTTTGCCGGCACAAACTCGAACGCGGTGATCATTCTCAAAAAGGCCGTGTAAATCTCGCGGTTGGCGAGATGCGAGCCCACACACATCCGCGTGCCGGCACCGTAGCCGTAGTGCGGTGTGCCACTTCCCTCTTGGTGATCCAGGTACCGCTCGGGGATGAACTTGGTGGGGTCTTTGAAGTGGGTCTCATCGTAGTCGGCCGCCCAGGCATTCATGAAGAACGTGCTCCCGGCGGGAATGACGGCGTCGTTGTATTTGATGTCCTTGATGCTGGTTCGCGGCAGACAGATGGGAATGACGGTCCAGAAGCGTAGAATCTCCTTGGTCAGCGCGGTGATGTACGGAACCTTCTCCTCGACCAAGCATTTCTCCCACGCTTCGCCGTCGTTGGGGTACACCGTCATGATTTCTTCGTACGCTTTCTTCTGAATCTCTTGGCCTTGTGGAGATGCCAGATAACCCAGACCCATGATCATGTTGCCCGGCACCGTGTCAATGCCGGCCGAAACCATGGTCAAGCAGATCGACTTGACTTCGGCGTCGTTCAAGGTCTCTTCAGGGTCTTTGAGAATGTTGCCCGTGATGCAGGGCTTGTCCGTACCGTTGGCGATTCGCTCCTTCAGCATGTTGAGGAAGGTCGTCAGATACCGGTCTCGTCTCTGGCGGTATTCCGTCGCCTGCTTGTTCTGCCGAGACAGGAACGGCAGTCGAAGGAGCGGGATATAATCTTGCCAATTGTTCGACGTGCTCCGGAAGTTGGACACCACTCGTTCCACGTGGACCACTGCCAGCGCAGTCAGCCAGATGATCGGCGCGGTCACCACGTCAGATCAAAATGAAAGAGCCTTACCTTCTCGGAGAAGTTCCTGGTCAATCCCGCCATCAATGCGAATGCCGTAGTTCAACGTCAAGCTCGTGTTGAGCGCAAACCGGTGAAAGTATTTTCGTGGGTCCAGGTCAATCACGCCGTCCATGCTGTCTTTATACATGTCCTTGATCGCGAGACAGCTTTCCAGGTCAATGAACGGCATATAACTTTGCACGGCGGGCTTATTGAGGGCGGTCGCGGCAACCTTGCGTCGCCGCTTGCATGACTCGTCCCATGGCGACGTGCCGATCGTGAAGCCCTGCGAGCTCGAGACCACCGAGTGAAAGGTGTACATGGTCGGACGGGAAATCAAGGCCGACTGGTTGTTGATCCAAAAATACTTGACCGAATCGAACGTGTTGGCGAAGATGATTCGACGGTTGCCCAGTCGAGTCTGGAAGACCGGCCAGTGGTATTCTTTGGCCCATTTGGCCGTCACTCGCGCGTGATCTTGTCCGAGTTGAAGTAAGTTCCCAAACAACGGCACGCCCGGGATCTCTGGCAGATTCTTGATCTTGGGCTTGTCCGTCGAGTTGAGGAACCGAATTAGAAAGTATCCCAAGGTGAGAAAGAGGAATGAGAGTGTCGTGGGCGAAAGAAGGGCAAACATCTTGTGATTCGTCCTGGCAGACACGTCAAATGCGGTGGTGTGGCGATTGCTTAACCGGTGAGTCGAGCCTAATTTCTCGTCTCGATGCACGGAAAACACTCTGCTGATGTTGGCGAACAACACAAGTTTCAGGATCGCTCACGGGCCATAACTCGCTGATGCAGCCCTGGATCGGATACCTCTTGAGTTGACACCTTGGACAGAACCCCAGGGCTATTTCTACCCTTCGGGTCGGTGGCTGTACGGACGAGTGAACAACACATCGTACCGTGCCATACGGTTAGTGACGGGTCTCGGACGGAGGAGGGGAAGGATGAGCAAGGGGTTGAGAAGCGGAACCGTCCCGCTTGCAACCCCGTCAAATTGTGGGGTGAGCATGGGGTAAATCCGACCAGTCACAACGATGGAAAGAATGATTGATTGTGTCTATGATGTTTGGACAGCGAAACGCGGAATCTGAGGAGGCTGTCAACATACCGACCATTCACAGCTTTGGTGCGGGCAATATCTTGCCCGAGCATTCACCGAAGCCCACGAGTCCAGTCTCTTCCGTCCCACAGACTCCATAGAAGGTAACGGTGTCGCCATCGTCGAGGAATTTCCGCTCGGTCCCATCGGCCAAGGGAATGTGCTGCTTGCCTCCTTGTGTGATCTCGAGCATACTGCCTTGGGTGCCCGGGTCCGTGCCGCTGATCGTGCCTGAGCCGAGCAGGTCTCCGACTTGCATCGGGCATCCTCCGATCGAATGGTGGGCCAGCATCTGCGCGAAGGAGAACAGGAGGTGACGTCCGTTGGAATTGAGAATGGTCGTGGGGGCTTGGCCCTCCGCTGTTCTCGTGAGCACTTGACGAGGTCGAGGATCAGGGGACGACTCACGGGCCAGATCGACTTGAAGTCGAATGTCATAGACATTTTCCTCCTCCTTTTCCTGCAAGTAAGGGAGCAACTTGGTGTCGTTGGGAATGCCTTTGCATTTGAACGGTTCGAGAGCGTCAGTCAGAACGACCCACGGGCTGATGGTCGAACCGAAATTCTTGGCCAGGAACGGTCCCAGGGGCACGTATTCCCAAGCCTGAATGTCACGAGCAGACCAGTCGTTCAACATGACAAACCCAAAAATATGATCGGCGGCCTCGGCGATGGGGATGGGTGTGCCCATCGCATTGCCCTTGCAGAGGAAAGCGCCCAGCTCAAGCTCAATGTCCAGTCTCCTACTGGGACTGAAGACCGGCACTTTGGGATGGGCCTGTGGATTTTCCAAGATCTGCCCATTGGGCCTCGTGATCGGGGTTCCTGAAATGACCACGGATGAAGCGCGTCCATGATACCCGACGGGGAGATGCGTGTAGTTGGGTTGAAGAGCATTGTCCGGACCGCGAAACAGGCAGCCGACATTGAACGCGTGGTTTTTGCCGGCGTAGAAGTCAGTGTAGTCCCCAATCTGCATCGGCAGGTGCATGGTCACGTCGGCGCGACGAAGGAGACACTTTTCTTGGAGACCCGCATTGGCCTTGAGAACGTCTGCATAGGGCGAATCCTCGGCAAACACTTCTTGCAGATACGTCCGTACCGAACGATGAGCCGCCTTTCCTTGAGCTGCAAAATCGTTGAGTGTGGTCTTGGAGAAGCAGGAGGCATCAAACTGGATTTTGGAAAAGGCACCAGACGCCGCAAACTCCTGGAGATCGAGGCAGTGATCGCCGATGGCCACCGCGGGTCGTGGAGTCGACTTTGATGAGGTGGAGATGATTCCAAATGGGAGGTTTGCCAGCGAGAAGTGACTTGATTTCGGGATGGGCAACCACGATTTGAGAGCCGCCATGACCAAGACTGTTGTCCTCCAAGACTGTTTCCTTTCTGCTGTGAGAGATGTCAATGGAGCAAATTTTGTGATTCCTGTGTCTGTTCTACAGTGAGCCGGACAGAAGGTAGATGTCAAACATTGACCTTCGGACCAATTCCGTCCTCTCTAGCGTCAGTTCCGGCAACGGGTTCCAGGGCTGCCACTCCGGAGTGGTCATCAACAAGATGTCGAACCCGGACACGGTCAAAGCAGCAATCTTGCACCGGATCTTCCATGACCACGCTCACAGCACAGTTGTGGACATGGTCTGCGGTAGGGATTTCCAGAGTGGGAGATGGAAAACGCCGAGATCGCGCGGATAACATGCCTGATTTGGGGTGGTTAGCCTGGGACTTTGCTCGCTGAATTGGAGGCCGATGACAAGCGAAAAATGGGTGGTAGGGGCCAGAACCTGCCGTGTTGGGATGGTCAGATCCAGGCCTGATGGTTTACAATTTTTGCTTGCGGCGTTCATTGAAAACGCCACCACTTGCATGGTCGAGAGCATCGCACGCGAGATCCAGGACGGAAAAGAAGCCAAGGTTCTCCCCCCAAAGGTGGAAGGAAACCGTGATCAATCAACTCCATCCCTCATCCTTTCCGGAGACAAATTGAGACGGATAGGGCGTTATCAAGGCATAACCTCACGTCCGGACTACCTGAAACCATCCAGACGTCTCCTGTCTAAGCCGCCACAGGTCGATCTGGGCGATGATATTGTCGACTATAAAGCAATAGATCCGTGTACCGGTCTGGAAGACGTGGACGAGTTGATCAGAGAGTTGAACACTTGAGAACGGACGTCATACGAGCCTGGACATGGACCCATACCCAAGAGTGCGAGATTTGCGGCTGAGCTTCAATCCTCGAACGAATCGATGTGACCTTGCTGAACGCAGATGTTTTCATGGTCGAGTTTGAGAAGTCGAGATGTGGATGGGAGGAGACACTACAAGTTAGCATCCTCCCAACATCCCTTCTGGCGTTCTTCCTGCGGCCGAAGATCGCATGGCCCGAGGAACGCGGTCGTCGAACCTGCTGGAAACGTCAATGACGCCGCCGTCTCCAAAGCCGCGAGCAGTACGAGATATCCAAGCTTTTCGTCATGTCCATCATGCAGAAGCTCGCGCCGCTTCTTTCGTCTCCCTCTGAGCGGCCCAAGTTCGTCACGAATGCTGTTCATCCCGGCTTCTGCCAGTCTAACCTCAGCATGGACATCAGGGCCTTGTCAGACGGTTAGGTGAGGCAAGCAATGAGCGATCAGGCAGGGCAAGGCTTCTCTGTGTTTAGCTAACCATCTAGCGTCTAGCATACAAGACTCGACGCTGGCCTCCTCCAGCACCCCAGGGGCATGGGCGATGAGTATATGTACAGGTTTGCCCTCTGCCCCTCCTCCTGAAACGCACTGCTCCTGGCCCGTGACTGCCGCAGATTGTCGTCATGACAGGCCTGCTGGCTCCTCCGCATGATAATGAATACGCTTGTTCTACGGACAGCGGGAGAAATATGAAGATGATTGGAACGAGATTCTGCCAACGTTGAGAAAGGACATCCTAGAGGTTCCTGACTTAGTCTCTCATCGAGAGACATGAACTTTGCTGCCATCTAGCTATCCATCTCTTGCAACGGTGAGATGATGTCGAACAACATATACATATCCAACTAACTCTGTCTGCAGGAATGGTTACAAGGATTGGCAGATTCATCCTCAAGCACAATTCTAAAGATCGCTTGCCGGAGCGTCTCTCTTATATCCGAAGTTGGACGCCTCTCTCGCTCCTGACGTGTCAATCGGCTGATAGCACAAAGGCATGGGAACACGTCGGCCTGGCGCGGTGTATTGGCCAATTGGACCGTGAACGCTGGGTCAATCTAAAAGAATCTCCACTAATTGAATGAACTCACGAACCAGTCAGGGCCTTGCTATACCTCGCACTGTGGACCCTCTACATCGGCGAACTGAACCAACTCGGGGCCGCCAAAGCGGAGTTATGACAATGGGTATTCCTTAACCCTGAGAACGGTCCACGACCCAATATATATCCGGTACATGTTTGGTTTACAGTACGTTGATTTATCCATGCTCTTCATGTTTCTGAATTATCCCTTTGAATATTTTATGTCCCAAAGATTCAACCAAGTGGTTGAGAATGTCGACGCCGCAACGATGAAGTTGGGACAGCGGGATCGAATCTTCATGACGGGCGCCAGAGGGTATATTGGGTCTGTGATCACTGAACAGAGTTGCCGCGTGTTATGTCTCGCTCAATAACAATGTTTATTCACGGACCTAGACAACAGGCCTCGTAATCTTCGAAGACTGCGACTGTTCATAGAGGATGAACTGAAGATTGATTGATCCCGTATGTGATCGGCCCATTTCGAGATTAGAATGTCCTCTTCTGGTGGTTATTTGATAGCAATTATCCCATCAACAGCACAGCACTCCCCCATGGTTCGATACTCCTTCTCTGCCTGGTCATAAATAGCCTGACCTAAACCCTCTGCTGCTGAACCTCGCCTTCTGTTGACCCAAATATGTGTCAAACTTTGGAGGCAGGTCACGTGATATATTTGGCTGAACGTTCAGCGAAATCAGCTATCTGGAAATCCCCGCCCCTTTCCACTGGAAGGTCTTCTATCTGTCTTATATAGACTAATCTGGACACGGGCAATCTTGCTCTCACACAGTGGTGAGGCAACAAAGGAAATCAAAGGACCAAGCTACTCATTCAGTCCTCTTGACAGTGTGGAATGGTCACGTGATTGTTGAGCAGTTGGCCTGATGATGTCGAGCCAGTTGACCTGAGCCAGTTGACCTGAGCCAGTTGACCTGAGCCAGTTGACCTGAGCCAGTTGACCCTGAGCCAGTTGACCTGAGGACCAATTGACCAGAAGATGAGATGGTCACGTGATGCAGAGCTGGATGGCTAAGAAATAGCGCCAAGACAACGCCAAGACAGAGGGGAAGTATGGATGAGTGAGATGGACGAGATTGATAGCTGAGGGTGCGAGTGCCGCGACTGAGCAGGAGACATTTATGTGCCTGATGTGCCATGAGTGCTTGGCAGGGTCATTCACAGAAATGAATGAAGAGACAGCCGTCCGGCGCTCAGAGCGCTTGATTTACAATTCCTCCAGGATTCCTGAATCGAAGTATTTTGCTGTCCACAGATAATCTGTGGGTCGCCGTTCGTTCAACTTACCCATCCATCATGCTCTTGTCTCCTCGTGCGGTTATGACTTCTCAGGACCAAAATAGGCATCCGCACAATACCATCTCCTGTAGGTCAGGGGCACTGACAATCTCGGGGTGGACGTAGAAGCCGATGGAAACAATGAGATAGCTGACAGGTGCGGCAACAGGCGTCAGACCAGCCAAAGCAAGAAGATGATGGGAGGGTACTTACGTCCCAATCAAGAGCAAGCCTTCGAAGTAATTCGTCTGCCCGTCTCGAACCAGGCAATCAACCACCAAAACCGACATTGCAAGTATGATGGTCTCAAAGGTGTCAAACTGTAATGACATGGATTTCCCAATAGCCCAACCGACCATAACCAAGAACGGAGTGACAAACAACGAGATCTGCAAGGTACTCCCCACAATCACCGCAATGGCTAGGTTGATCCTGCCGGTCCGGGCCCACTGAACTGTGGCAACGAACTCGCCTGCGTTGCCTATAATTGGAACGATGATGAGGCCAATAAAGGCGCGGCCGATGCCGATGGCTTCGACGAATCCATCGACACTGTCGACGAGATAATCAGAGCATACTGCGACGCCCACGGCGGCGAGAATAAGAATCATGGAGCTTGCCAGCGAACCGAGCTTGTTGGTCTCGCCCTCTTCCTCCTCGTTACACTCGTCGAAAAGGTGAGAGTGACTCCAAGTCTGGAAATACAGATACATGACATAGAAGGCCAGAAGGATGATTGATGTGAAGCGGGACAAGGCCAAGATATAGCCGCTTGGTTCCTCAGAGCCAGAAGGTGAGTCGGCCGTGCGGAGAACGGACGGGATGATAAGAGAGGCGGAGGAAATGATCATCAACGAAGTCAGGATGCCAGCCACGTCGATATTGAGATCCACCGTCTTCTTATTGAGACCACTGAAGAAGAGACAACTCCCAAGAATCTAAATCATTAGCGTGACGAAAAGGGGGCAGAGACGAGGCTAGATTTCTATCTCACCAGTAAGATTGATGATAGAATACTGCCAATCATACTTGACTGTACGATACCTATTTCTCCTTCCTTCAAGGCACTAATGCCGACCTTTTGGGTGGCAGATTAGGAAGATAGCTGCGCTGTATGTAGGAGAAGCTCACAATCATCTCTACGGCAGGATCACGTTTAGATACTATTTGATAAACAGTCCAGCATTCAATCTATACTAGTTAGAATAACCTCTTGCTAGTCGTTGGCTGATAACTTCTTCATTGATGACCAGGGGCGCGAGACACAATCATGGTCAAGCGTGCCATCTCCTTTCACCCCCCTGTTGACGATTTGTCAAAACTTCCCACCCCACCTCCCTTCTACTCTCTTGCATACGGTGAGCCAATCTCCATCACACCGCGGCTAACCTCACCAGTACCTACGGAGTTGGTTCCGTAGAGTGGTCACAGGCCTCATTCTATTCGATGCGATCATGGAAGGCCCCGACCCATGGTGCAAGAATTCGGCCGAGTCGGATGGGGGAAAAGACTCGGAAAAATTCGTCTGGAATGATGCGGATTACCACTGCAATGGGAAGAGATATGGCCCCAAGAGTGAGGGAGATGGCCCACTCTGCACCGCTGAGACGAGTCGCGGACAAGACACTCCCTCCAAAGAAGATGATGATCACCTGTCCAGCGATTGTAATGAGATTGATACAAATAAAGTACCAGTTTCGATGAATGCCCTCGAAGACGTTGAGATTATTATCAAGACGGCGATTGCTGCAACGGAGTCAGCCCGTAGATCCCTAGAGAGTGTGGTAACTTACTTGTATTGATTAAAAAGCTGCATCCAGACGTAGACGTTGAACACCAACGTCTCGAGCCGATCCTTCTCAGCCTGAGTCTGATGGCCGATGATGCTGTCTCCGGCAAAATTGAGGGTCAGAGTGACACCGAGCTGATATATGGATTGTCCGATAATCATCTTCCACATGGTCAACGTAATTAACGGTGCAGATCTCGGATCGGGTTTTCTGTCCAGAATGCTGGGAACCGGCGGGTCTGTGGCTAAGGCGAGAGCAGCAAATGTGTCCATAATCAGGTTCACCCAAAGTAGCTGAACGGGGGTCAGGATGGATTGTTCCTTATTGCTCGCAATCGCGGACACGAATGTCAGAGTCACCGCGGTGATATTAACCGTCAGTTGGAACTGGAGAGACGTTAACAGGTTCGAATCTTCCCCGACGAAGGAACACGAACCTGCAAGAACTTCTTCACCGCATCGTTCACTGTCCGGCCCCACTGAATAGCCTTGACGATGGATGAGAAATTGTCGTCCATTAAGACGATCGCAGAAGCTTCCTTTGCGACCTCGGTGCCCGAGAGACCCATGGAAAACCCGACGTCGGCGGTGGTCAGAGCCGGTCCATCATTCGTCCCATCGCCCGTGACGGCGACAATCTCGCCCAGTTCTTTTAATCTTCTGACCAGGATTCTCTTGTCTTCAGGGCTCGACCGAGCAAGCACCTGTAAGTGCGGAACGACGTGGTCCATCTGGGCCGAGGAAAGCTGTCGAAATCTGGGCCCCTCCATAACCAGGCCTCCGGGAGTCAGGATGCCGCATTCCCGGGCGGTGGCTTTTGCAGTCCCGATGCTGTCACCAGTGACCATCCTCACATACACGCCTGCGTGCTGACATTGCGCCACGGCCTCCCTGACGCCTGGCCTAAGAGGATCTTGGATGCCGATGACTCCGAGGAATGTCATCTCCTTCACGATGTCTCCGAAGGAAGCGTCGATCGGACTGTCATCCACGACCATGGCTCCCGACCAAGACGGGAAATCACGATACGCGATGCCGATGGTTCGAAGCGAACGAGTAGCGTACTCGTCGGTGATCCTGGTCAATTGACGGTGATGGTCTTCTGTCAATGGCGTAGCATTGATCGGTCTGGTGGCATCCGTGATGATTCGAGTACACTTATCCAGGATGATCTCGGGGGCTCCTTTCACATACATCCGATATGTGTCTTTGGATAGCTCCGTGACTGATACCATGCACTTCCTCCTCGAATCGAATGGAATCACCTGGACGACTTTGAAATTTGAGCGTTCTTCGTTGACCGTTCCCATACCCAGGCGATCTTTGGCGAATGACAACAGCGCCGTTTCGGTTTTGGAGCCGACAAACGTCGTACCGTCTTCTTCGCCTTCGAAAGCCGTGGAGTTGATGACGATAGAGTGCAAGAGGATCTTTCTGACTTCTTCGGAAAGCGACGAAACCATGTCGCCGATCGAGACAACGTCCGTATTAGAAGGATCGAAGTCATCGAATCGGCAGGCTAGACCCAAGGCTCCTGCCACTACCACCATCTTGTTCATTGTCAGGGTTCCGGTCTTGTCGCAGCAGACGCTCGTGGCATTGCCCATCGTTTCGCACGCCTCCAGGATCCTCACCAGGTTGTTGTCCTTCAGCATTCTTGTAATGGCAATGGCGAGGGCCAGAGTGACCGCAAGTGGCAGGCCCTCCGGCACGGCAATCACCACCACCGTAATAGAAACGATCAGAATCTGTAGGAAGTTCTGTCCTTTCTGAGAAGGCGAGTCCGTACTCCCGCGGAGCTGGCTGAGGAATCGGATGAAGAGTACGGTGAAGAGGAGCACGGCAACGACAATGCCAGCGGTCGCAATTTGATCTGCCATGATGCCCAATTTCATCTGCAACGGAGTCGATTCGCGATCGACCGTCACGGCCATCATCAACTTTCCGTAACTGCTGTGGACGCCAACACCGGTGACCAAATACGTGCCCACACCTTCCAGCACTTTGCTCCCCGAGATGATGAATGGGTCGAGCTTCTCGAAGCTTGCGCCTGCTTCGATACGAGCCATGACCTCCTCTCCAGGGGTTTTCTTGATCTGGTCAGACTCGCCAGTAACGGACGACTCATCGCATCGAACATGATGGCCGGAAATGAAGACACCATCGGCGGGCACCAGGTCGCCGGGTTCGAGATGCAGTACATCTCCGACCAGGACATCATGGACTGAAATCTCCAAGGATCTTCCACCCCGAATGGCCTTGACGAGGCGATCGTCTTTCTGTGATGAGCTGTCAGCGGCTATCGGAGGACACTGATGGCTGAGTGGACCCACTTTCCTATTGAGCTTGGCGAATTGTCGCTCCTTCTGGTAGTCATTTAGAGCTCCGACAACGACCACGATGATGACGGCAGTCATGATGGTGACACCTTCTACCCACTCAACTCTGGGTTCCCCAGGCGCGTGTTTGTGCCCGAACGTTTGGTACAAGCCCAAAGCCAGTGAAACAGTCGCAACGACGGCGAGTAGAATCAGCACCTTGTCGTTGAAAGCAATCCACATGAGTTGAAGCACATTCTTGGTCTTTCTCTGCGGAAGGCGATTTTCGCCAAAGACACGCCTTCTCTCCGCATACGGTTGCGGATCGGGGTGATGGATCGGCGGGAACAAAGTGGGCACAGTCTGATCGGCGGCCCCATCCAAGGCTATCTCGTCGCGACTTAACCCACCGCAGTGGTCAGTCCGCAAACCCTTCACAAGGCCCTGCAGACCTCCCAGAGTATGTAATGCAACAAGACTCTTTGGATCAAACATTTCCGCAAGCGTCCCGGGTGAGAATGCAAAGGGATTGTTTTCAACTTGGAACGCTCCCTCCTCTCCCAGGTCTGCTTTCAAGGGGCCATCAAGGGATGCAGTCTCAGTTGTTGGGGTGAGAGACGCCCCATAATTTGATATGGACGGTAGGAGTAGTAGTGTCTCTTCATCGTAAGGACCCCGAGGATGAGAATCAATTGAAGACTTCCTCCAGTGAACGCTGGGAACACCAAGGGAATTCTGGATGTTTGGCCATTGATAATCATTCGTGGAGATGGGCAATAAATCGCCGTGAGATCTTGTACGTCCCCGTCGCGAGGAAGGCTGCCATTTGAATCCGGAATTCGAAGGCTCTTGGTCTCCCTAGATGTTCTCATGTTAGTCGTGTTAGACATGTTGGGAGAGTGACGATTGAGGAACTGACTGCGGAACCGTCGATTATCATTCTCGGTGCCCGGTGCCCTCGAGAGGAGCTCGCAGGAGCGTCGAAGGCAAACAGCCTGGAATCTTTCCTGTGAACCCCCGTCTTGAAAGGGGGTCCAATCCAGGGCAGACGTTGATACTGATGTTGACGGCCATCAGTAGCGTCGAGGAAGATTCAACCAGCAAATGATCTCCTTTCTGTGGGTAACGGGGCTGTGCAAAACCGCGTCTCACTAAACTCAGTTCGGCCGTCCAATATGGGTGGTGTTCGTGTTATGTACTCTTGGCATTGATTATGGTCACGTGGTATCAATATGCCCTTGAGGCTGAGATTGAAACCAAGATGGCAAGTACAGGCATAGAAGTGAGCCGTTCAATGTCTCAGAGGGTATACGGAGCAAATTCGCTGTAGCTGGCTGTGAACCCACATGATAAACCAAGCACCGTGAGATGGATGATTGATGCTATCTAAGATGGTGTTGTAGGTGGTGTTGTAGGGGTGCCGGAGGCCAAGCACCCATGAAGTGAAAAACAGTGTCTGTGTTCCGAACAGTTATTTGATAGCCATTATCCCATCAACCGTATGGCGCTCCCCCAATGGTTCCATACTCCTTCACTGCCTGGTCACAAAGTGCCTGACCCAAACCCTCTGCTGAACCCCGCCTTCCTGTCGCGAGAAAAGTGCCGAGTCAATATTCGATGTTGGTACCAAGGCGGATGACGTTGCCACCAAGTCCTAGCGCAAGCCAGTGACCCCGCAGCAATCTAATTAGGAAAAACGAAAACCGTTTCAGGGATTGCCAGTTGTATTATAATCGCACATACCTTGTCATACGGCTAGCACGCCCAATTTTCACTCTGGTAAAACGGTCGTCTAACGTGGTTTAGAACGGGCCTAGAAGTGTTCTACTTGGTATGCCAAATATTCCACTGCCCCTTGGCGGTCGATGACCTTGCCCGGCAGTTAGGAAAGACCAGCTAGCCCCAAGGGCCCCACGGCCCGAGCCCACACACCCCACAATCCCCGGATATGATCAGCTGGGAATACCAGTTTCCTGGGGATAAAGGCCCCACTCGCTTCATGGACAGCCCTCTTGTTCAACGGCGGAGTTATTAAGCGAGGTTCTCGAGGAATGGATGACAAGGGTATATAGGTAGGAGGACTCGACCAATCTTTGGCCTCCGCCTTGCAGTCTCACCAAGGTCAACTCATCATCGGCATCTTCCACCCAATCGCCGACCATGGAGATGAACTACAATGTCAAGGTACGGACTTCTGTGTGATGTGACTATGAGACTCACATTTTCTGCAGGAGCTCCATCAGATCGAGCAGGAGCTCCAGATCGAGCTGATTCCAGGTACTGAGCTTATGGCCGATGTTGGATCGCACCATTTTGTCAAGAGCGGGGATAAGAGCCATCGAGTCTTGGTCCCCCAACCGTCTGATCACCAGCACGATCCCCTGAACTGGTCGTTGGGTTGGAAAATTGCAACCATCGTCTCGGCCAGCTTTGTCACGTTTATGCAAGGCTTTGGTCCGTTGTCTCTCGCCCCGATGTTTGGCGATTACATCGAAGCCTTTCATTGCACGCTGGCGGACGCGGTTCAGTTCACCGGCGTCGCCATCCTTGTCCTCGGGTTCAGTAACTTTATTTGGTCGGTCCAGAGTTTTTCAGGAGACGCTATTTGTGGGCTCACACCGTTTCAGGGTCCCGATCAGCACGTCGTTCGGCCGGCGGCCGGTCTACATCTTGTCTCAACTCATCTGTCTCGGTTCTTCTATTTGGCGAGCCAGAGCTCAAACTTATGGTAGCTTCATGTGTGCCTGCGTGTCCGTAAAAAACCGATCACGAAAGAGCTCTGGGCTAACGGGTCTATAGGCTCAATGGAATTGGAGCCGGTCCGGCGGAAACCATCCAACCCGCCGTGATTACGGACATTTTCTTTCTGCACGACCGCGGCAAATGGAACACACTTTATTGGGTCGTCTACATGGGCTCACTGATGATCGCGCCCATTATTTCTGGTACCATGGCTGCGCATGTCGGTTGGCGAAACTTTTGGTGGCTCAATACCGCTTTGCTCGCCCTTTCCCTGGTCATGGTCGTCTTCATGTTCCCGGAGACAAAATGGCATCGAGTACATCCGGATGAGATCACCAGCGCGGTCATATCGGGAGAAAAGCCCCAGGCGGAGACCACCGAAGAGGTTGTGGACGACGCACTGACGCAGGCCCCTACTGCTGACTCTCGGGCAGATACGTCTCACGATCTCACTGCCACTGAGACGGCCGCTCGTGATCCCTGGCTCGGCCGCGGCGTCCCTAGCAAAGCCCAATGGGGCCTGTACACGCCGAACCCCACTCCCATCAAGAGTGTCCTCCTCGACATATGGATTCCGTGGAAACTCTTCGCATTCCCGATCGTGGAATTTGCTAGTTTCGTCGTGAGCTGGAGCTGCTCATCTTTTTTGACGATCAACCTCACTCAGACCCAAAATTTCGCCGCTCCCCCTTACCACTGGAGCAGCCAGAGTATCGGCTTTACCAACTTCGCCATCGTCGTCGGTGCGATGATTGGCCTTGCCACCGCTGGGCCACTCTCTGACTGGGTTTCCGCGCGCGCGACGACGAAGAACCGGGGCATTCGCGAACCAGAAATGCGTCTGCCTGCGATGATCCCTTATGTCCTCATCATGTTCCTCGGCAACATCGTTGTCAGTGTCGGCTACGAGAAGAAATGGCCCTGGCAGGCCATCGTGATCATCGGCTACACGTGCGCGGGCATCCAAGTGGCGGCCATCCCCGGCATGGTGTCGACCTATGCCGTCGACAGCTATAAACCTGTGGCGGGCAGTTTGTTCGTCGCCATCACTGTCAACAAGAACGTCTGGGGCTACGGGTTCAGCAAGTTTATCACAAACTGGATCATTAAGGACGGCTATATCCCGCCAATTATGACGAATGCGTCCTTGATTCTCTTGTGGTGCCTCTTCGGCATCCTCTTCTACTTCCAGGGTAAGACGTTCCGGAGGTGGTCAAAGAACAGCAGCGTGCACAAGATGTAAAGCGGAGACCGGAAGCGGGCCAACAATTGCCTGATTCTAATTCTGCAGGCGAAAGAACGCTGTCTAATAGGTCAAGCAGAGGGCAAAGCGGAATATGATGCGCTCCTTGACCCCAGTATTTTAGTTTTGGAGAGCGGAGGAGGGCTGACCGTCGTGCCTAAGCCGCATGAAAGGGGATAGATAGGAATAAAATGTGTGGAGGATCACGGACCGTCTAATCCACTACTCGTCACTTGGAAAGGAACCGAAAAGTCATGTGTGTGCTTCCCAGGGACCGTTCAAAATACTATTGGGTCGTAGTTAGCGAATAAAAGAGCGTGCACTTGCTCCGCCCAAGGATTGTCGAGACAGACGAAGCCGGTAGCAGAGGCAAAGAACCGAGCTTTGCCACTTGTGTGGCTGACGAATGCGAGGGCGGCCCAGCTCCAACACCTCGCAACACCATTTGGACAGACGTGACCTTTAGATACGTGTCGATTGATAATCACCTATATAGACACAATTCTACGGAGGCAGAGAAGACATACTGTGCATGGTATCGGCGGCAGAAAATGTACATTTCGGGGACGACAAATTACCACCACATCGGCCAGGGCCTTTTTAGAAAGATCGAAGTTGGTAGTGATGAATCAAACCATGTGAATTGACTGACTGATTTATCTATCAAGAAGCATGCAGGTATACTGAGTTGAGGCAAGTGATCACGTGACATCGCCCGCTTGTCAAGAATGAGACGAGGAGATGGAAGGAACTCGTGTGAAGATTCAGTCTATGGAGGAGGAGGGCCCCTTAAGTACGCGTAGAAGGCAGGGGTTCTAGCTGCATGAAACAGCCAAGGGTTTCATTTTTGACACCGCTCACAATAGGATAGGCAGAGACATAATCAGACCAATACATGCGGTCGCACTTGTGGTCATACTATCTCCGCTGTTTTTCATATGGCTTTTGCAGGACCGGGAAGAAGAACGACCGGTCTTCTTGGGACGCCGTGTGAAACAAGTCAGCAAGTGACATTTCAGGATGGTTGCAATCACAACTGTACGCTTATGCGAAGAGCTTGCTTACCGAGCAACGCTTTTGCATCTCAGTTGCGCTCTTGGATCGCCCTCTGATTCCGCTGGGCGTGGATGGCCGAGGTTCTAATTCCGTCCGCAAAGGACAAGGCCTTTCAGCATCCCAGTCTTGTCGCTAACTCTGAAATGGCCGAGAGAGTCTTGCTGACTTCTGTTGTACCTCGGTCTCGATCTTTGACTCGGAGATTGAGAATTCCGCTTGACTGCAGACTGATTGGATGTTGATGGTGTCTGGATTGGGTTGTTCTCTAACCGTTACTCCGGACAGGTGCGCCAGCTTGTCGGACCGTCACATCGGGAGCTTTGGTTGGGCTTCTGTGGTAACACGGAGCGCCCTTGGGCCAATTAAGTCCTCATGTCATGCTTTTGAGCAGAAAGGAGGCCGTCCTGTGCTTGGAGTGCGGAATTAAGAAGTTGCCAAGTGTCGAAGCGCGGGGGCGAACCCCAGATTTCTCCTGGGCAATGAAAGTTTGGAGCATGGTGATACTGCAGAGAACCCTCCTGCCCACTGTCCCATGTTGATAGCACAACTTTAGAGTTGAGAAGAACGGAAGAACCACAATACTTCAGTAGCATGGCAACAAATCGGGAAAAGACCTCATCCGCTGATATCTCGAGCCTTGGTGTCTCGCCTTCTCCACTTCTGGCTGGCATCAACTTCAATGGGCTCGCATTGGAAGATCGGGGGTGCACGCTGACTTTCCGCGGCCCTCTCATTCGTGACTTTGATCTGTCTTGGAGGTCTAAAAGTGGCCAAGGGCATGGAGGTGCAGAGTTGCATGCTTGGTTGGAGTCCTGAACAGGAAAAGCTGGCAAGATGCGTGGTCTGGGGGGCTACGAGAGCGGAATGATCCCTCCTTAATTCTTGACAATCCACCGACCTATGCTGGACTTTGCACTTGGCCAATGCTACTATTTGATAAATGCCGGGCCCCCCCGGAAAGACAGCGTTGCCCTCTTTCGACATTCTGGCATATTGTTGTTATCGGCCAGCTTTGGCTATTTGCTGCATCTGAGTCGACTTGTACCCAATCGGTCTGAATTGAACTGCACCCTGAAATCGCTGCCTTCTGTCTCTGTCCCCTCATGTCTGACAAGGCCGGCGTCAAGTCCGAAGTTGAGAATGTTCTTGCCGCCCAGGAGGTGGCGGAGGCAACAAGTCTAGGATTGAAGGATCAGGCTCAGCAGATTGATCCAGCTGCAGAGAGGAAGGTCGTTCGGAAATGTGATCTACATTTGGTTCCCATCCTCTTCACCCTCTTTCTTTGTGCCTTTATCGATCGGTAAGTCCTGTCTTGCGAAGCTGTGGCAAGCGCTCATACCATTCAGAATCAACATCGGCAATGCGCGAATTCAAGGGCTCGAAGAGGACCTCAACATGCACGGCACCGACTACAACATCGCCCTCTTCGTAAGTCGTTCTCGGTGTGCCCTCCATTGATGCAGCAAATGTGGTCTGCTGCAACCAGTTGCGCCCGTATATCAACTTCGGCCTGAGTACTGACCTGACGATCCACAGATGTTCTTCATTCCCTACATTCTTCTCGAAGTGCCGAGCAACGTACTCTTGAAAAACAGGCGACCCTCCGTGGTCCTGAGTACCATGATGGCACTCTGGGGGATTGTTACCGTTTGTCAAGGGGTCACCAAATCCTTTGCGGGCCTGGTTGTGTGTCGAGTTATTATTGGAATATTGGAAGCAGGCTTCTTCCCTGGCTGCGTGAGTTATCACCCTGTATTGTGAACCACTCACATCAGGTATCCGCTATTTAAATTCGTACTAAGACGGGGACCTCAGGTTTACCTTATTTCCATGTTCTACAAGCGACATGAGTTGCAATGGCGAATCAACCTCTTCTTCTCTGCCTCGATCCTTGCAGGCGCCTTTAGTGGCCTTCTCGCTTACGCCATTGCTCACATGGCCGGTATAGCAGGATATGAAGGTTGGAGGTGGATTTTCATCCTGGGTAGGTTCTCCCTTGTACGCCACAGGCCATGGTTTAGAGATTTCGGATCAGTCAAAGTGGATTGGACTTTCTGCTCTCTGAGCATACTTGTCTTCAGTATTTGAGATTCATTTTAGGACTGATCATCTGACGGACATGCAGAGGGAATATTTACCTTCATCGTGGCTGTCACTGCGTTCTGGATTGTTCCAGACTGGCCGGAGAATGCCAAATTCTTGAACGAGGACGACCGTCAAATTGTTCTTCAACGTCTCGCCCTCGACAGAGAGGAAGCAAATATGGACCATTGGGATAAAACGACGGCCAAAAGGATATTTGGTGACCTCAAAATCTATCTTGGGTGAGTCAGGCCGTTTACAATGGAGTATTTCATGCTGATTGTGGTGGAGGATTCTGATGTACATGGGTATCGTCACAACCAGTTACAGTGGAGCCTTCTTCACGCCCACTATTCTGAAGCAGCTGGGATGGACTTCGGTCCGTGCCCAAGTGATGTCGATCCCCATCTTTGTCGTCGCGACTATCCTCGCTCTCTCAGCCGCTATTCTCACAGACAAACTCCGACGAAGATATATTTTCATCATTGGCGGCTGTCTTCTTGCAACCATCGGCTACGCTATCCTGCTCTCCATGTCCTCCGTGCCAGTGGGGGCCAGGTACTTTGCTGTCTTTGCCATTGTCGGAGGAGGCTACATTGCGCACCCTATTTGTATGGTCTGGCTCAATAACAACCTAGGAGGGCATTATAAACGGGGCGTCGGATCTGCGATGCAGATTGGACTCGGAAACGTAAGTTCTTTCTTCCTCCATTGCCCTGCAACACGCCCGAGTCACCGATCTCGAGCAGTTGAAATCACAGAGATTCGGGTGACGTCTCCCACGGATTGTGGCCGTGGAACCCATAACAGACTTCTGTTCAATGTGACCCCAAATGAGGACGCTGACCACATGAGTTTCAAGATCGGCGGTATCATTGCCAGCTGTATCTACATCCCCTCACAGGAACCGACCTATCATCTCGGCTTCGGCCTCTGCTTGGCTTTAGTATGGATGTGTGGGGCCAGTGCCACTATCTTCTTTTTCTACATTAAGCGTGAGAATAAGCTCAGGGACAAGGGAAAGAGGGACGACAGATACAATCTGCCCGAGGCAGAGAAGAGGAATCTCGGAGACGATCATCCCGCTTTCCGGTTCACACTTTAACGTGTGGCTGTGGTGACGAATGGGCGATTCGTTTGAAACGAGAGTTCTGTCTGCGATGTGCCTGCAGCTGACAGGAAACATACTTGCTCTTCGGAGGAGGAATGGCACTCTCTCCGTGAGAACGTCAAGATCGAAGATCGTGTCGAGCGCGACTAATGGTAGAGATGTATTCTGGGGTAGAAACATGTAACGAGAGAAGAGTCTTCAGAACCCTGCTTGGTCGATTTATACATGTTCCATTATGTCCATGGGCAGCCATAATTTCTACCAACCGTCGTAGCCTTTCGTCGGTAATTCTCAAGTCGCGTCCTCCTTGCCCGAGCATATAAGAGAAAGAATTCAACAAGACAAAGGCAGTGGCGGTTGATGCCATGGTTCGGTGACTCGTGGCGCTTGAAGCTATCATAATGCCACTCGCTGCCCTCGACGACAAAGATGCCATACCGGTCTGATTTCAATTTGTCGACTTTGTCTTCTCGACGATTTCGTGTTTTGATCTCACTGGATTTGCTTCAGGATGACGTTTCAGATTCTTGGGGAGCGTATCGTTAAGGCCTGTGATGACGCTCGTAGCCTGGTCGTGTTGGTTCCTAGGGTAGAGTTTGAGGTGATGGCGCAGGTCCTCTCCACTCGCCGAACCCAAGGGCAGTGCTCAGCCCTGCTGGGTTACCTCTGATGAGAAAGGTGTCAGTCGTTTGTTCCTGGCTGATAGGTGACCAATTAAGAACTCGACCGGAAGAAATCGGAGTGGGAGAAGTATGAAAAATCGATCGATCAAACCAGACAGTGCAAGAGAAGGTCTTACCGTCAGGTACCCACCAGAAGTGAGAGGCTTCATGTGTATCACCGTCCCTATACAGCGAACGACGTGAAATAATATTTCCAAAAAAAGCCATTCCGGAATGATAGCCAGCTTCTTCAATGTGCCGTTATGCCTGGGTTTGTCACGCCAGTGTCAAGAGCCCGTTGAATACATTTTGCTGGGCCTTACCTCTCAGAAACCTCGATCTCGACGTCCCGACACTTTTGGATAACCAACGCAGAGACCACAGTAAAACACAATATCCGAGCATCCGAAGGACACAGGACCAATCTCAGTGACTAGCCCGGTCCGTGTGTGCATCCAGCAATTTAGCGTGGATACTTGGGTTTCATTTACCGCCCCTATTGCAGTTCAGCTTATCAACACGTGATCCCCTGGACGAATGATTTCTTTGCGACCCCTCAGCCAGAAGGCGGTTTGCGGCAATTCGAGTCGAGGAATCATGGTCCGATCAGAATAAACTCGTGTCACTCATTCAGCAAGTGCTGCCAGCGTATCGGTTAGGGCGGCCGGACTGCCTACACGCACGGCTTCGCAGACTGAGGGAGGAAAGCTCCAGTAGGATGGGTCGGCGACGTGCACCTGACAGTTCCACGACCTCAGGTGCTCCCACTGCGATTCCCGCTCGCGAATCCAGGTGACTGATCTGGAGGCCCTCCTCACCACACGACGTCTGCTACCTGCTCCTGCTTCTTCGATTCTCGCACCTGGTCCTCTTGAGCGGATCTTCGGGCGGCAGGACCGCCTTGGATGCCGGACATGGCGACAACTCACCCGACCCCCGAACAAGGAAACTGGTTTCTGCGTGGTGTCCAATCCGCTATCTTTTACTACATATCCCTCACGCCGTGCCTCAAGTGGAATCATAAACGACAGCGGAGAAGAGAGGCCAGAGGCCACCCCGAGATCATAACGACCCAGCCGGGCATGATCCGACAACCTCGCGCGTTTGAAACCAACGAGCAATGGGCAGAAGAGTTGATGCTCGGGCCAGGGCCACCGAAAGGGTGGAAGGTCGACACTCTCTTGAAGAAACTACACAAAACAATGAAGTCCGAGGCGAGGTCAGAACAGGGGCCAACCTCGAATGAAGCTGAGCTTCCAACACAGAAGACGGCGAGGCGGCCTTCAACCAGCAATTCAGATATGTCAAAAGAAACATCAGAAGACGACAGTTCTGTCGCGGGCGATTCAAAACCCACCATGGAGAGGAGACTTTCCAATGCGGTGGAGAATATCAAAGATTCCTTGCGGGCAACGTTACATCCAGAGAGATGGAACTGGATCCGCTATGACCGAGAAGACGAGATCTTATGGGGCTTTAGTGAAAGAATGACACGGATGTGGAATCGGGCCACCAGTGGAGGCCATCATGACCCCGAAGTCGGCATGAACACTTCGAGCCATGTCGGAAGCCGGGCGGGCCCTAGGAGCGGTGACCCGTATGACTATCACAGAGCACGAAATCCCGAAATCAACGAATTCCACCCCCCCGTTGTCTCGCAACTCCCGGCGACCAAGGACGAGGCGGCATGGATGATGCTTCCGCCACCCAGTGCCGAAGTCATGGCCGGCAAACAGAGGCCCGGAGCAGACATGGGCATGAGATGGCCAATCTGTGTCATGGGCAGGCCCGATCCCCATCACTTCAAACCCAGCCGAGCCACAACACGGCCCAATAGTTTGAACAAAAGGGGAAATTTGATGGACAATCATGAAGACATGACCCATCACGGGCCGCTTCAAAGAAGCTACGAGGACGATCTAGATGACCCAGAGGAGACAGAGGACGAGGAGGGGGACGACGACCACGGTGCGGAGAGCGTGAAGAGCAGCGATCAGTCGCTTGATGAAGGGACGGCCGGACACTACAGGCACCATTCTGAACCCATCACGAAACCACCTCCAATACATGCACGGCCACCGCTGACTGACGACATTTTCCCGGCCAAGAGAGACTCATGGCAGTTCCACTACTATATCCCCCCGAGCCCGGCCGTCTCGTGAGAAGCTAGGTGGAAGCAATCGTACATCGGCCTTGTCCTGTGCGATGGGCGCCAGCGAAGCTTTCTGGCTGGCGCCGCTGCATGGACCGTACTTACAGGGTTCCCAACAACTGGACGACAATATAGAGCATTTGATGAGGTTGCGCTCGCATGCCTCTGAACGTTCCATCATCCCACTTGGGCTTCCGATACACGGAATGACACGTTCGTCCACAAGTCCTCGTCATCTATATCGTTTGGCTCCAAGAGAGCGGGACAGCCACTCTCGACGTTTTACTGTTTTGAGAAAGTACGGCCAGACTATTAGCAACAGCGGTGGAGTTGTGGCTTGGGAAATTGGATACCGCTGTGACGCCGATATTGGCTTGGGACCTGCTGGTTGGGTCTTGGATGATAGAGGCCCAGACAAGACTCTCCTAGAGAATCAGACAACCATCAGCCCCGTGAGGCTGGCCGAATGCTACACTATCCAATGAATCCACCAGGCCACATGACCGTGACCATCAGAGATCACCCACAAAAGTCAAGGCCCGTTCCGTGGACTGCGCGTGGAATCAGACAACGCCTGTGCGGCGGCGGAGCACAGGTGGTCTGATGATTGGGTGGCGGCCGGAAAACGTGCGGAGTGTGGAGGCCGCTCTGAATCACTTTAGCGCGAGATCGAGGCGCATTGGAATCCTGGATGGTGGCCTCCCCTGGTGCCGGCTAAATACAATGCCAGAGACCTGGTGCCTTCTCATCAACAAAACCACTGTGGCAACTTCGCATCGCGCAGGCCTGTCTTTGTAGCCCATCTGTATTTTCTGCAACCCCCGAGATTGGCGTCTGGTTCTGAGCAACAATATTACCACGTCTATGCACCACCGTTGACGGCCATCTATCCGGGAACCGACATCCACCACCCAGTCAAGTCGAAATCCTGCCATCTCTCCCTGTTCGACGAAGGACATTCTTTCTCCACGTCATCCGAGGACCAATTCTCCACATACATATCCCCCTTCCAGGGACTGCGACAGCGACCACTGGTCTTGCAGGGCATCCTTGGCTGCTCCTCGTTCTTTTCCTCTGGTTCCTCACAGCATAAACCGAAGAGTCTGTGAGGCAGAACTGTGAGGCAGAGCCTGTCTCGACAAAGAATAGCCACATCTATATCGGCCCGGCGCGAGGTCGCTGCTGAGGTCGGTCGACGACGACTCACTCGCTATTTCGTCCGTTTCCACCATGTGGTCGACCGCCGCTTCCTGGTTAGCACTGATTGCTTTTGCTGCTGCTGTGATCAAGTACTACAATCCCCAGCTGTTCGACAGGCTTCAACCTCCGCAGCAGAATCCAGCGACGCCTCGCCTCGATCCGACACAGCGACCGTCGGTGAAGAAGCAGAAATCCAAGAGAACATTGGCAAGCAGATCCGAAGCCAACAACTTTGATGCCTCGACGCCTGCCAGCGCCAATGGAGGCACAGGGAGCAAGAGGAGGAAACTGGGGTCAGAGCCCGTGCATGCGCCTCCGGCCCCAGGGCGCGACGACCAGGCACCACGGGATGACAGCGGTGGGATGAGCAACAGAGACTTTGCTCAACAGCTCGCCAAAGCTCAGGCAGGGACGAAGTTGGAACCTTCCAAGAAGGCAACCCCCTCCAAAAAGGAGCGGCGGGCGGCGAGGCGTGCTCTCCATGCGCCGCCCCCCGATCCCGAGTTGCCAGGCTTGTCGGCTGAGGCCTCCTCCGCGACAAGTCGAGATGCTGACGATGACCTTTCTCTGGCTGGCTCGCCGTCAAGCGGCCCGGTGTCGACAGCGCCGACCTGGACAGCGGCACTTGTTTCGGATATGCTGGAGGCCCCGACGCCGAAACCAACCACTTTGCGACTGACAGACGTCAAAGATGTCAACAACAAGGGGGCACCACCAAAGGCGTCGAAGGCGTTTGAACCGGTCAGGACCAAGAAACAAAGGCAGCGCCAAGCCAAGCAAGCTGAGCAGAAGGCTCTCCGGGAAGAGGCCGACCGGATCCATGAAGCGAAGAAGCAAGCACAACTTCGCACCGCGAGGATGGCTGGTGGCACGTCGAATCAGACCAAGGCCGACGCATTCGTAACGAGGCAACAGAATCCGTGGCAAGGTAGGAAACCTGCTCCAGACAGCCCTGTCAGTCCGGCCGTGAACGAGGTGCCACCCTTGCTGGACACGATCGATCTCAGCGGCGCCGTGGGCGCGGAACCGTCGTCCAACCTCATCGACCAGCCTCAACGAAGCCGGAATGGACATGTATTGCCACACACCATGGGCGAGGGCAAGACTGGTGCCTCAAAGGACTCGAGCCGGGAGGAGTCGAGCCGGGAACAGCCAGCGCCACCACAGCGGGCTAATGAGATTCGTTCCAGCTGGGCTGATCAAGTGAACGAAGAGGAAGAGAACAATTGGGCCGACCAGCTCACCCAGGAAGGACAATGGGAGTCTGTGACAAACAAGAAATCAAAAAAGAAAACAAGGAAAGAGACCTTGAACGACACCAGCAGCGAAGCGAGTTCTTCTCTGGTCCGGCCAACGCCCCACACGCCCAAGCCCGGTATAAATGGAACTCGGACGAACGGGATTACAAGCGAGAACTTGAACGTGGGTCGATTTCAATCCATTGAGCAGACGACTGGCTTCAAGGACGCCGAATGGGAGGCTTAAGCCGGATGGGAAAGGGGCCGTTGAGGCGCATCCTGGCCGTGGTCCCGCGGTCCCATTCCTCACGTGTATGATCAATTTGCCGCCATTAATGCTGCATTGCTCGTCTTCACTCGAGCAAGCTGTAGATGACAAGGCGAGCGCGATGTTTGTTGGCGCATGGCGATCTTGGAAATTCCAAAAAGGGTTCGTCGAGGTTGGTCGACACGGTGCAGGGCACAAATCCCACCGAAAATGTATCACCCTCTTACCGCATAGGTCAAGTTTTGGCAGCGCCTCGTTGAACAGCCGTAGGACTATATTAAGATCTCTGCTGGCTTCAGGTCAGCGTGGCTGAATCGTGCAGCTGTGCTTGATCTGGCAAGCTCTGTCAGACTCCGATTGGCTAAATCCGTTCCGCAGCCAGACTTTCGCCAACGTGTTAAGACCACAAAATGAATTGGACTTGTCTGTGCGTTGAATCTTCAATCTTACAGAGAGTATCGCACAAGTTGGCCGCCTGCCTTCCTCGTTATCTCCAAGAGCTTCCTCATTCAAATCACCACCAACCTTGGTCCCTTTTTTGCTTGCGACGACTGCAAGCTCCCCAGACTGTGTCGACATGGCGCAAATACGGGGCACTGCAGGGTATAACCTCGGGCTGAGCAATCAATTTGGTAGTCCAAGAGGTAGCGATGCCACAAACGACCCCAGTCCACTTGACCAGATCAGAGAGCAAACTAGCAAGATTGAAGACTTCCTGAGTACGTTGGGCGAGCCTCTCAAACCGTGAGCGTGACCCTTCATCCCGTTGGACAAAGACATGATGGTTCCGACACCATCAATCGACGCGTCATTGCTAATCCGGTGCTGTACTGCAGGCACTTGCCCGCCATTGGCCGCTTTCTCATCGTTGTCACGTTCATCGAAGACGCGATCAGAATTGTCTCGCAATGGAGTGATCAACTTCTCTATCTGAGCGACTTCAGGCATAGTAAGCCGCTGAACATCGAGGCCCGTGTCCTATGCTCTCCATGCTGACCTCTGTCTCTCCAGTACCGTGGGGCTTGACCCACCTCTTCCTCATCTTCAACGTCATCACCATGTCCGTCTGCTCGACGCTCGTCATCATGCGGCGATACAGCGAATATGCCGTCGGCGGTTTGCTCTCGGTCGTTGTCGTTCAGGCATTGGGTTACGGCCTGATCTTCGACCTCAACTTCTTCCTTCGCAATCTGTCTGTCATAGGGGGGCTCCTGATGGTTCTGGGGGATAGCTTTGTCAAAAAAAACAGGGTCTTTGCGGGACTGCCATCGATTGATGAGAAGGACAAGAAAAAGTATATTCAACTCGGCGGGCGAGTCCTGCTGATCTTCCTGTTCATCGGCTTCATCTTTGCCGGTAAATGGAGCTTCTGGAGGGTCATCGTCAGTCTGATTGGCTTCGTCGCTTGCGTGATGGTGGTCGTGGGCTTCAAGGCCAAGCTGAGTGCCATCATCTTGGTCGTCTTGCTGAGCGTATTCAACGTGCTCGTGAACAACTTCTGGACGGTACGTTGCGCGCATGGATATTGGCCACGCATACGCTGACGTTGGGAACAGCTCCGTTCAGACCATCCCCACAAGGACTTTGCCAAATATGATTTCTTCCAGACTCTGTCAATCATGGGCGGCCTCCTCTTGTTGGTGAACATGGGGCCGGGACAACTCAGTGTGGACGAGAAGAAAAAAGTCTACTGAGCGAATGCATGTGGGAGCGCATCGCGCCACCGAAAGTGATGATGAACATGAGACTATGCCGAGGCAGATGTCACATTTGGGGAGTTGGGCTGGCGCAGGATTCATAAAGCGTGGACAAAAAGCAGGCGCTGGGCAGTTTCCTGGGCAGTTTCAATTTGCATATTTAGCAGGAAAAGATCCGCAGCACACGGGGGGATTAGACATTGATCGGAGTCAGTCAATCAGCCAATCGAAACAAGCAGTTACCTGAACCCTTGCAGAGGCCATCATTATACCAATTCCTTGAGCAAGAGGAGGAAGAGGAGGAGTTCAGATGAGGCCCATGGCGCATCGAGTTGGAGTCCTCTAGAAATGCGGTGCGGCCCGGCACATTTTGACATATCCGTTGGATACCCATTGAGCCTCGAGATGAGAGTATGCAAGGTAACAAGGTGACATGCGTCAGTCGTCCCAAAGCCATACACATTGGGCTCTCGACATGTTCTGAGGAATAATGTCAGGCAGACGCAGCGGCATAAGCGCAGCATGCTCCCTAAAGGTACCATACGAGCGTGTACGTGATCACCAACAGAAAAGTTATCTCTTGTCAGCAGTTATATGCCCAGTTCTGACAAATCCTACATCTGGCGGTCTGGCACGAGGCTAGCCAGATGGCCGAGTATCAAAGAGACAATCACGGTTAATGCCTTGCTGAACCTGGTAGTGTCAAGAGAGCATTTGTCGATTATTCTGTGTCTCAAGAAGGGCAGGAAAATGTACACAGGACCAAAAGAGATTGTCACAGCCCCACCATTAATTGAGCGATTGCAAAGAACTCTTCCAATGCCCCCGCATTATGTCCGAGCTTGGCGTTAAGGCTTTCCACCACTGGCTGACCTGGAAAATCCAAAGCTACTTAGATGGAAGGGCACATCACTTCGCTACGTTCAACTTCGACCCCTTTACTTGCAAATACCTTGCACAGCACCTTGCACGGCCATGCCGATGACATTGTTACCTCGATAGGACTACACATTTCATCGCCACCATCTTACTGGTAAGGCGACCGTTTCAGACTCATCAACCATTGGCCAGCGGTTCAAGCACGATGGCGCCCAAGAACCGGATCATTATCGACACCGACCCGGGCGTCGACGATGTCCTAGCCATACTCTTCGCGTTGTCAGCAAAGGCCGACGAACTTGAAGTGGTGCTTATTTCGCTGACATTCGGCAATGTCAATGTCCGAAACTGCTTGCGGAATGTGGTTGCCATCTTCCACATCCTGGAAAGGGAAATCAAGTGGCGAAAGGAACAAGGCCAGGCCATCGGACTCGAAGGGGTCACTCGATATAAGCCGATCGTCGCCATCGGCGCGGAGGAGCCATTGCAAGACCGGATCGAGAGTGCCGACTATTTTCACGGCATCGACGGATTGGCGGGCACGCATACCAGTCATCCGCACTTCTCACCTGAAGAAAGCTGGGAGCAGCTGTTTGAAGAACCAGCACCAGACTCTTTCGTGACGACGGCGGCCAAAGCAATCGCCGATCTGGAAGAGGAGCCGACAAAGTCCTTTATCCCTTCGCTGGTGCCGGCCCACCAGGAGATTCTGAGATTGCTACGAGAAAATGAACCAGACACGATCACGTTGATCTCGATTGGGCCATTGACCAACTTCGCCCTCGCCGCCGCCGAAGACCCAGAGACCTTCCTCCGCTGCAAAGAGGTGGTCACCATGGGCGGCACGGTCGACGGCATCGGCAATGTCACGCCGGTCGCGGAATTCAATGTCTTTGCTGATCCGTATGCGGCCGCTCGAGTCTATGCGCTGACGTCGCCTGTACCAGCCTCAACGATGCCTGTGCCCATGGAAGGCGAAAGATCGTATCACATGCCCCCATATCCTCCACGTCTGTCCAAGACCTTGAAACTGACGCTCATGTCTCTCGACATCACCGAGTTCCACGCACTGAGCCGCAGACAGTTCATGGCTCGCGCAGCGCCGCCGGCACAATCCGGAAGCCCTCTCGCACAGTGGATGACGGCGTTCATGACGCCCATGTTGGACAAGATGGAACGTCTGCACCTGGGCCACGAAGGCGAAGGGGCCGCGTTGGCGTTGCACGACCCCTTGTGTATATGGTATGTGCTGACCCAGGATGACGAGAGATGGAAACCGAGCGATCGGAGCCCAGAGGATATCAGGATTGAGACGAGCGGGCAGTGGACGAGGGGAATGACCGTGGGTGACAAGAGAGCGAGACGCAGGAGGAATAGCGACGGCGAGGTGCCGCATGACCGTGGTAATTGGCTGGGTAATAGAAGCGGCAACCGAATCCACAGGATGTTGGAATCTCCAGGCAGAGACGATTTTGCCCCGTATCTGTTGGACATGATCTTTGGTCCAGGAGAAACCAAACCTTGATCACCACGAGTAGCATGGGGTGTGAAGCGAGTCGTTATGATGATTCTACCTTGGGTGGAAGAGGTCATGAAGACGTCCTGCATAATATCCTCCACAACATTCCTCACCGGTTCGTCATACATTCTCTCAACCGAAGCGCTTTCTCTGAACGATTGTAGAACCAAGAGATAGAGGAGCTATCGAAAGAGAGAAAGTCAAGATGGTCTTGAAATGGATATGACGAATGCTCCGCATATCCAGCCTTCACGGTTGCATACACCCATGTCCAATAGCTACTTTGCTGGTGGTGCTGAGGGGCAGCGTATTCCTTTGCGCTAGACGAGAGGTCATAAAACAGGAAGGTAGACTGAAATAAGCAGTCAGGTTGTTGTCTAGAGGGAAATAAGGAAACTGGCACACCGGACACGGCTAGTCATTAATTAGAGCGGCAATCTGAGGCTGGGGATTGGCGTGAGTTGGGCCCAGAGGTCTTGATTTGAATTGTGGCAAGGTCGCTGTGCCTCGGCGCGGGGAATCTGGCCTCGCTCCAGTCACTTTCTACAGGGTATTGAGTTCACTGTTGTTGGAATCTGAATCGATGTTCCTTACACACCTCGTCGACCTCGCGACGTTCCTCTCCTCCCATTCCCCTGCTTTCAACGTCTCGGAATAGCAAAGCATTTGATCGTCCGCGCATCACGGGGCAGGGCTCGTCGACGGCCACGACCAACGATTTGCATAACGACTTTTCTAGGATGGCCGAACCGCCGCAGGCCAAAGAGAATGAAGGCCCTGCCTCACCGGCGCCGACTGACCAAAAGGCACCCCGTGCGTCGGTGGGCAACGACTCAGACCCAGATTTCGATGATCTAGACGGTAGGCGGATTTTCTGTTTCACTTTCAGTGTCGTCGTTGACTCTTTAGATGTTCTCGACCAGTTTTCTGCTGCCACAATATCTCAAGCACAAATCAAGCCACAGTCTGAACCCACACCGTCAGCTTCCGGCCCCGGCAGACCATCCAGCAGCAGTCCCTCCGCAGAGCCTGCTGACATCCCGGTTCCGCATGGTTTGGTCAAAGATGACACAGAAGACGAATTTATGGCCCGCCTGACGGTGGAGATGTCAGCAGTCATGTCCCAGATGTCCAAGGATCCTGCAGCCGCCTCCGGGTCACCCGAGGACATTGCAAGAATGAGCAAAGAGTTCGAAGAGTTCACGTACAAAATGGAGACCGACGGGGTGAAACCTGAGGACCTGCTGAATGCCATCCTGAGCGAAGGGACGGGCGCCCGTCTTGATGACGTGACGACTGACGAAGCAGAGCATAAAGAGAGCGAGACGAGTCCGAGTCAACGTCAGGGTGATGGAGCAGACGGCGACAAATCGAAGCAGAAGAGCAAGCGCAAGAGCAAGAGCAGCACCAACAAGTTCGAGGACACGATTCGCCGGACGATGGAGCTTATGGAGGACTCGTCAGCCAAGGCGACCCACGCCACGAACGAGGCGACCAGTAAATCGGAAGAAGACCTCCTGGCTGAGATGTTGCGGGCGCTCGAGTCGGAAGGTGGCGGTGAAGGCGGCGACAGCGAGCTGTCCAAGGTCTTCCTCGGCATGATGGAACAGCTGACGAACAAGGACATGCTGTACGAGCCCATGAAGGAACTGGACGAGAAGTACCCTTCATGGCTGGTCGAGAACAAGTCCAAGTTGAAGAAAGACGAGTTTGCCCGGTTCGAGAGGCAACGGGTCATCGTCGCGCAAATCGTGGCCAAGTTTGAAGAACAAGGATACAGCGATGACGACCCCAAATGTCGTGAGTTCATATGGGAGAAGATGCAGGCGATGCAGAATGAAGGCGCTCCGCCAGAGGACCTGATTGCCAATCCCTTCCCGGGAATGGGATTGGGGTTGGGCGAAGCGGAAACCGAGGCATTGGGCGAGGGCTGCCCTACTCAGTAAGCCAGGATGTGCGCCAGAATCCCTTTTGGCGAGAGAAGGGAGAAAAGGGAAGGCCAAACGTCATCCATGAACCAGATCTACATACACCTGAGTACTTGTCCGATACCCCTCAGCAGCTGTCTTCCCCGTTTCTTTCGGCTGTCATCCTGCATGCATAGACACTGGCTCAGGTACATATTCTGATCCATCACTTCAGGCCTGCTTAAGGAATAAACGAGGGAGAACGGATGGTTCTATTAGCAGTTGATTGGATTAGAGTTGCTTTCAGGTCGAGTCAGTCAGGTCAGGTACTCGCTGACTTGGAATAATGCAACTGTACAATGTTGGTATGACTTTGGTCGAGAGAACCGTCAGAGCGGCATTCTGCATCTAGTCGGTCGTATATGTAGTGTAAGTATGCATTCTGATGGTCATACAGTTCCTCGCCACACAGAGAATAAACATCTGTTTGGAATTGGTCGTGCATCCCCGTCTCGGTCGACGTCCCTTCCACGTCCATGTTGATAATAAGAGCCCGACAAGATGACATGCAAATCCGTGGCCAAATTACATCTCCGACCGAGTCAAGTCAAATCCATGCTTGAATCGTGTTGAGGCTGGAGTCGACCTGGGCTTGGATGGCCATTCTCTCGGTCCCAGGCATGCACTGCCATGGCCGTCAATTGTGGTTCTGTGTCCTCATGTTGTCGTTGATTCGCGCCGATGACCTCCATGAAAATCTGGTCATAGTCGTCGTCCTCGCCCTCCTCATCGCCGTTGGAGGCCTGCCGGTTCTCTCGTTCATTCCGAGCCTGATTCTGCCCGTGCACCAAATAATAACTCACCAACTCGTCCATTTCATGCTCTTCCATCGGTGATAGATCCTGCTCCTCTGGAGCTTCTTCCGCCTCGACGTGTTCATCGCCGAGGTCCATATCGACGTTGTCCTCTGTCGGCACCTCGCGCATGGCTCGTCTCGCCATATCCTCCTCCCACTCCCTTCTTTCTCGCACGAAATCCATCCTCAACACTTGGTCATTATAGACATCACTTCTTCCCTCGTCTCTTCTCCTTCGGATGCGATCGAGAAACTGGCTCTTCCTTCTCTCCCTCTCGTCCGCCGCATGCCTCGCTAAAACGACCCCGGGGCTCGAGCTTCGAGCGCGTCCTTCCCACTCGAACCGTGCCCCCGCGGGCCGGTGGCTGCGTCCACCCGAGTGTGGAGGCGTGATTATCGTCGCCGTCGCTGCTGCTGACTCCTTATGCGGCGTGACCCTGATCATCCCTTCAACATTCTCATCAGCAGCACCACCACGACGTCCAGCCTCGGCACCCAACATCGACCCAAGAGGTGAGGAATCCATCGATATCATCAATAATCCATTCTTCCGGTCTGGCCGGGGCGTCAAATTGGCATTCCGCGACGTACGCAGCGGCGACGGCGGCGACGGCAACGTGTAATGATGAGTACTATGCAGTCGGTTGGAGTCGAAGAATATGCTCGGCTGCGTGGAAGCCGGCGACTTCAGGATCATTTTTCGGGTCTTAGACCGAGGCGCAATCGCCAGGATATAGGCTGGAGTGAAGTAATCGACGAATGGCCGCTATAATGCAAGTTGGAAATCAAAGAGACGGCCCTTCAGATGACACAAAGCCCGAAGCGCACTGTACAGGGTGACGCGCTCGCGGTGTGGCGCGAAGTCGCGCTTTGCTGCCAAGCGAGACTATTGGTTCTGATGCTAAAAATATACCGCTGGTACATCACCATGCACAAACGGAACAGCGTGCTGTTTATGCAAGGGATCAAGGAAGAAGCAAGCGACAGCAATCAAGACAGAGTTGGTACGAGCGGGAATTGAAGGTTAAAATTGGTTTTTATTAGCTATCCAAGTCCTTTTCCTTTGCCATTCCTTATGATGTACACATCGAACGAGATGGAACTGTAGTTGCCGCGCAATACTACCTCAGTCCAAGTCCTCCATCGGCCTCGCCGCCAGCCATGGGACGTGCTCGATAACGCCTAGTATTGACCCGCTAAGTACTACAAGTCGTGACGATCGTGAGGTTTGGGGAGTCACGTTGGCGAACCATTCAGAAGTTGGAAGCCGTGTTCAGGTTAGCAGGCTGATGATACTGGTCCAGTGTCCGCTGGAATGGTGTTTGATCGGTCGAACTGCTCAGCTTCTCCTGGTTAAGGTTCGGATCATAAACGTCGTCGTCGTGTAGATTCTTCTTCTTGCCCCAGATACGCCACGCGGTGTAGGCCAGTCCCGCGAGAAGTAAGGCACCGCCGACTCCGCCGACGACACCACCGATGGTCTTCTTCGCTGTCGAACTTAACCCTGAGCTGCCGCTGCTGCTGGTACCGCCTGTCAGCGAGGCAGGATCGACACTGGTGGTCAAGGGAACCACGCTGCTGGTGGTACCGGTTGACACCATGGTACTTCCATCGCTGACGGTGGTGAAGGTCGTGATGACTACGCGCGTGGCACTCGTCGTGATGAGTGTCATGGACGTTGTAGCGACGCTCGTGCTGCTGGTGGCCGTTGACACTTCGGTGGGTGTGGTAGAGCTCTGTGAATCAGTGGGAGTGTAGGTCGAAGTGGTGAGGACCACCGCGATTGACGCGGACGAGGTCGGGCTGAGGGCCACGGTCGACGTCTCCTGGACCGTGCTTCCTTGTGAGGTCTCGGTCGGTGTCTGCGTGACAATGGTGGTCGATTGACTCTGGGAACTGGACGAGACCGGTGTGGGTGTACTTTCACTGCTCGTGCTGCTCGTGTCACTTGTGTCGCTTCCACCCGTGGACAATGGCACACTCTGGCGTCGAAAAAGGGCAATGGCATCGTCCAGAGCGTCTGCCGACGCCGGAGTCGAGAAGAGCAGGCCGAAGAGCAGGCCAAAGAGCAGGATCGGGGCGAATTGATGCATGTCGACCTCAAATTCGTAAACGTTGGTCCGGAGGGGTCAAACTGATGGGAATCTGAATGGAATCAAGGGTGTGCTCCAACTGGCAGGGCTAGAGCACGATCGAAGGGTGACAGAACGAGAGACTAACGCAGTAGCGATCGAGTTGAAAGGTGCGGCAAAAGGACAGCCTGAGACGAGAAGAGAAAGATGAATGTTTGTGAGAAGAATAAGGGTGGTGTGAGGGAACAAGGTTTGAGGACGCGGAAGGAGGCGGGAAGCCGGTGTCTGGGCAAATCACGGGCAACACGCTGGCATTGGCAAGGGTTAATTGTGGCCGCCGGCAAACCATCTTACACTGGATCACTGCACAACTAAGCCCAAGCAAGCCAGGCGTCCAGGGCGGTGCAACGCTCTGACATGAGGCAGTGTGTCATATTCCCAGTATTACTTATTCCAAGAGGACGACAAATCGTGCAGGAGACTGCTGATGACGTAGTTTTACAATCAATTTGTGTCCTGCCATCGGAACCTAGTTCAACGCATTTCTACCAGAAACACCTATCGGTCCAGCGCGTCTGCGGCGGCTCGACAGAAGATGGATGACACCGCAGCAAGCCAGAGCTTCTTTCCACACCACGGAGCTATTGCAAGTTGTCCTGCAATCATGATTTCAGTTGACCCACGTATAGCACATAGAGTACAGATTTTATACAGCTTCTGCACGTCCCCTCTCGATGATTAAACCACGGCTTCGTCCCCACCAGCGTTCCTGTACATGTGAAACTGCGCAAAGATGGTGATGTCTTCGACCACGGTCCCCAGGCTGCCAATCAGCCATGGGAGATTCCTCACGAAATATTCCTTCTGGGTAGAATGAAACAGGATGCCGGCGCCATAGGTCAGGTTACCGAGGAGGGACAGGATGAAGAATAGCAGGGAAAGGCCTGTGCAGGAATGGTCAGCAACGGTCGGCAATGGCACACAGTGTGGTGCATGCACCAGGCCAAGGATAGATGACGCCGGCGAGTTGGTCCACATACCTTCGCAACTCTTATCCCGCGCGTTCTTGAGAATCTGAGGGATGCGCGCGCCTAGGTAAGCAATGGCGCTGAGATAACCCAGCACTTGGGCGCCTGCCGCCGTCTTCTCAACCTCACCGTCCGTGGACTCGGGCGTCGGCTTCCACGCGCCCGTCTCGTAGGCTATTGTCCAGCCAATGGCGCCGACGGCAATGATGGCGACGACGCTGATCACGTCCTTGAACCAGAATCTCCGTCCGGTCTCATCGCTTTCCTCGAGAATCTTGACCAGCTGATCGGTGTGCGCGGCGCTGCTCCTCCGCCGCCGCAGGCTGGCGCTGCTCCGCCGTCGTTCACCAGAGCCCGGGATCGTGATGCTGTTGGTTCGACTGCGCTTGAGAAGGGGCTCTTCCTCTGGGGCACGCGCGGTCCGCTCGGCGACACCATTGGAACCGCTGGGAGTGGCTGCCAGGAGGGCCTTGTGCTCCCTCCTCTTGTTCTTGATTCCATAATATAAGCACTGTCCGATGAGGACTCCATCTGCGATACAGAAGTAGACCCCGATCGCGACCACGACGGGAACCAGGCCGGCCCAGAGCGCTCCAGCGAGGTTGCAGATGTCGCCGAGGAACCAAACAAAAAGAAAGGCTAAGCTGATGGCCTCTGCCGACGAGTTGCGGTAATTTTCCACCAGCTGAGGCACGAGGAGAAATATCCAGCAGGCGAGCGAGATGGATCCGAAAATGCCGGAGAGCGCTTCGCGGGGGGTCAGTGGAGGTTCTTCTGTCGCAAACAGCATGACAAGGGAAGTCGCCATGCCAGGCTACAACGAGATCGTATTGTATCACCACATTATAGAGAAAAGAAATCAGGCTCGTCGGCGCGTGCCAGCAATGTACTTTGGCTCCAAGCCTTGGCCGCCGCTTTTCTCGCCACCCATCACCTCCTGGGCGAATTGAAAGTAACTGGCGATGATCTATCGATAACGGTCTTGACACTTCGAAATTAGCGATAAGCCCGAGCATGATCTGCCCTGTCATCACAGTTGAACTTGGAGGGCTTTATTGTTGCTTACAAAATAATGGAGAACTGCTTTCCCTGAACGGGTTAATAATTCTAGACATTGATATCATGCATCCGTCGTCTCTTGGTCTCAATGTTGGTATCTGGAAAAGTGAGAACTTGTCTCCGCTTGTGACTGATGCCATCTTCCGAGTCGTCTATGACTATTAGCTCGGGCGAATCAGCCCTGGATCGACTAGCTGACGGTGGTCCCGAAGTGGCCGATTGAGTTGCGCTGCTGGTGGCCAAATGATTTGCGCTGCTGGCGGCCGAATGAGTTGCGCTGCTGGTGGCCGAATGAGTTGTGCTGCTGGTGGCCGTCTCGTTGACTCTTTCTTGAGGATTAGTAGCCCTTTGTGCGACCATGTCTGTGAGAGAGAGTATTTCTGCTGTGACTCTGTCTAGTTCCTCCTGGAGCCGGGAGGTTTCCTTCGCTCTTTGAAAGGCCGTGGTAAGAGATTGCAGGATCTGACCAAAGCCATATGACTCGCCGACTTGCTTGATGCCATCTATCACCTGCGAAAAAGTATACGGCCACTTGGCCTTTTCCCATGAGCTCAGGACCTTTTGCTTTTGACCAATCCAGTCTGCTTGGTCGCTGGGAAGCTCAGGAGCATCGAGCGAGAGACCCAGCTGATATTGGGTCGAGACGTGCTCCAAAATCGTCAAAGCAGTTTGCAATTCCCCGGTGTCCTGCCGAATTGTCCCCCCTAAATTGTACATTTGATTGCCGTGGCGGATATTGAGGAACGTACCTAGTGCTCGTGGAAGCGCTGCCAGCTTAATGAGCGTGTCTTTTCCCTCATGGCCATTCATAGGAGGCAGGTCGAAGATGAAAATGCAATGGCGCACCGAGTATTCCCTTTCCTGTCGGTCAGCCTGGAAGGTATCCACTCCGGCCATAAGTAAAGCATCAATCCGCGGAGGAATTTCGTAGGTTCCTTCCCACCCCGGCGACCTTTCAGAGCAAGTCCTTTTGGGATCATCCTTGCTGAACTGTTGCGACACTCGTAGAAAGGTTTCCGAAGGTTCTGTCATTCCAACTTTCAGGCGTTTGTACATCATCCAAGGAAGTCCTGCTAAACTCCCCAAATCTGATTTAGTCAGAAACGGCACCAAGTAGTTGACACGTCCATGTGCATCCGGGCATGCCGCGAAGCTGTTTCTTGTGTCTTGTGAGGCTCTGGAGGATTCAGAGCATAGCAGGGATCGGGCCATAGCTGCCGCGAAGCACCGTCTTACGGGTGCAAAACGCATGCGCTCAAACAGATCAATAACCCACTCTTTAGGTACCTCAGGGCAACCCTCGAGGCGCATATGTAAAAAGCGAGAGCTGAATTTTGTCCTATCCCGTAAGGCTTGCAGTGCATCGTGGGCGATGGCAACGTAGGTCAGCTCGTGAATCTGATCCCATTGGCCTGGTCGCTCATCCGAGTCGATTCGCAGGTATTCGCCATTGGCCAAGTAAGACCTGACCTCAAATGATACGAGAAACGGCTGTTCAGGACTCTGGAAAGCCTGCAATTCCCGGTCTTTGTCCGTCCACAGCTTCTCGACAGCATTGAGACAGTCTGCTGTAACAGACCATGTGCTCGAGCCCTGGATTGATCGCCACAGACGCCGTGCGAGCTGCTTTGACTCTCGCATGGTACTGACAGAGTATAAAAACTTGTCGAGATTGTCCAGAGTGACATGAAGAGCACAGATTTTGTGGCGCATATATCTGGCATCACGGAAGGCCAGGTTTGTGGTGTCGAAAAATTTTAATAACTGAGGCACGTCAAAAGGCTCGGTCTGCTCCGTGATGCTGCCGGTATCAAATTCTGGCATGTGATCGAGGTCCATGAAATGACCGACAGTGCTGTAGACATCCGTGTCTGCAGCAAGACTGGGGGTCGCGTTCGTGGCGAGAGACAATAAGCTGCTAATGATCTCTTTGCGGTACACATCGCGTGCCCAGTCGAATATATAATCGAGAATCAACAGGAGACGAAGTGCGTGATGTTCGTAGGTGATATTTCCTTCCCAGAGTTCCAGGATGCGCTGGAAGTGATCAGTCTTATGCGCCAGGTCCGGGACGGCGACTCACATAGTTCGGTTCGGGAGCATCCTTCGTTTCTTCCACATAGGCGCCCGATAGACGCCAAACTTCTCCTTTACACGATAAGAACCAGACGAGGGGCTTCATCCCCGATTGGCGATTATCAATCGTGGCCTGTACAAGATTGCGTTGGAGCTTGAGCAACGCACGAATGGCGAAGCCAGTCTGGAGATTGATCTTCGAAAATGCATCCGTGCTTTTCTCTGATTTCGCCTCCAGAACGAGGAATGGGAATAAAAGTGGTTCGCAGCCGTCTTTGAATGGAGACGTCCGGATTGAGTCGCCAATAGAATCCCCTTGTGGACCTTCTGTTTGATTGAGGATCCTGTCCAACCTTCTCGTGACTCTGAGACCGAGCAAGCGATCGGGCTTTTTTCCCTTCTTGACAATCTTCTCGATTTCGCTTTCATGCTCAATCTCCTCGTCTGCCCGGTCATCAAAGAGAGGGTTCAAGCCTTCGTCAAATCTTCACCGCGGTCAGGCTATGATATACTTGAGATTGATCAGGGGGAGAAAACTGACTGATCTTCGCCCCGTTTGCGTAATGGGCATCGACAAGACTGCCGAGTTTTCTGCCTGTCTGCCAAATTCTCGACTGAGCGCTCCGAGGCAGTCAACGCGACTTCCAGTTCAGATCTCCAGAGTCGGGCGCGGCATTCGGGGCCAAACTTCAGTTAGCATGAGCACATTCGTGGGCCGAGTAAGCTTACCAGACCACCTCAATGCCAAAGCGAGCGAGGATCTCCGACTCGATACTTAAGCGCCAACTAGCTTCGTTCTTGTTCGCCTCAAGACATCGACGAGCCTTCGCACTGATAGCCTTTGCTCGGCTGAGGATCTTCTGCCTCCAGGGCCTCTGTCTGGACTCAATGGTAATATTTGAGCGGTATTCATCAAGGTTGTGCTCTCCGAGAGTCTGAATATCCTCAAAGTAATCCTCATGTCCTGGAGCTTGACGCTCGTTGAGATCGTAGAACACTCGGTGCTGTTTGAGGAGCTTCCGTCGTTTGGCTTCATCAGCAGTGGTCGCCATTTCGCTTTGCTAAGAGACAAATCATTTCAGGGTCAGAACCGGGAAGATTGGTCAAATATTCGATTATCTGGAGGCAACAATCTCCCGGAAGCTTTGAAACACCCAGGATAGATCTAGTTAGTCGGACACCGCCATATTGTGGCGCAGCCTGGTCTCTGTTACCTGGCTGGCGTTCCTGATGGGGGCTTTGCTGAGTTGTCACGTGACTATGAGAAGACAAAGTCGTGAGGCCGAGGTGAGAAGCTGGCTGGCAATTCTTCTATCATGGCCGTTCCGGATCGTTCGGTTAGAGCAGTCAAGATCGTTTGGTTGGAGCAGTCAAGATCGTTCGGTCAGAGCCGTTCCGGATCGTTCGGTTAGAGCGGCTGTGCTGGATCATTCACTCGGAAGTTGTCAGGGGTTTGTCGCAAGGAACAAGCGATGCTACCTCTATTTTTAGCTTTCAGTTCCTCTACCTCTCAAAGGGCCAATCAGGATGAATTACCCATACTTTAGTCAAATCGTGCGAATCTATCGCTAGATGTATGCATCGGCCGGTGTGTCAACCACCTTGCGCTTAGCCTGCAAGTGTATCAGTGCCCCAGAGATCCACATCGCGTCGATGCATCCTCTGGACATGTTGAATCCCCGAAACGCCCCGGTAGCACTATGGGACGCCGGTAGCACTATTGGGCGCAGGTAGGTGGTGCCACCCCACCCAAGCTGAGTCGGAGGGCGCGCCTCGCGCGATTCTCACCCGACCGGGGTGAAGGGACAGGAGGGCGGCAAGTCCATCAATGCGATGGTGAACGACAGGAAGGCCTGCAGAGCGAATAGCATCCAACCAGATGACTGGATTACGATCGCATCTCCATTCCGGAGCGTGAATCTGGGAACGATTTCTCCCAAAAATCATTCGCGGTCGTATATGATTGACTGTCAGCTCGCCAGAGCCGAACAAAATGAGAGCGGAGATTGTCAGGGCAGTCCTGGTGAGTGTTTAGCGGGTGCATTAGAAACGAAGACATCTTGTGGCATTTACTTTCTAATCTTCAAGCCATGACTTGCTCGTCATTACGTGTCACCTCTGCAGGCGAAAATGGCCCTTCTCCACACATCCATTTTCAAACTTTTTTCAACGCCGTGGTGACTCTGAACGTTACGGTCGTGAGCATGATTAGAATTTTTCGCGTTGTTCATCGTCAGGTTGTCCCCGTAATTTGCATCGATTGCCTCGGTGATTGGCAGGATGATAAGGAATGAATGAATGGAAACACCCTTCAACCCAGGCCGCTCTGCATCATGATAGGGAGTACCTTATCTTGTAGAGTCTTGTAGATGTCCAGAATACCCACCATGCCCGGCCACTTCTGTGCGACCATGTTTAGCAAAAGGAGGCACGTGCCGGATATCTCTTGGATTCCCCGAAAGTCAATGGGACCGTCGTCATCTCCACCCAGCTCGCGAGAGAATGACACCACAGGCAGTCTTCCATCGATGGCCAGGAGACAGTGGGCCATGATGGTCAACGTCGCCTGGTAGATATAGTGGGCGGACACCATGGTGACGGGATACATGCCCCAAGGGCTGGTTTCGGCTCCGCGCAAGATCTTGTGGTAGACCTCGACCGCCTTGCAAGCCGACCGATAACTTTCGCGCGGAATGACCTCGGTGGCATCGGCGGCCAGCATGGGCTCTTTGGTCGCGGTGAGCGCTCGCAGTAAAAGAGGTTGAAACAAAAAGCAAATCGAAGTGTCAAATGCGATCTCACACGAGATGCTGCCCACGCCGAGGACACTGTCCAAGAACTGCAGCTCCCGTCTCCAGGAGATGATGTGACTGAGGCGTTGTTCATACCACACGCGGGGGAGATTCGGCGCCACGGCGGGAAGGTAGAGCTCTCGAAATATCTCGGAGCGCAGGTACGTCAGGCGATAGAAGTGGGACGAGAAGACGAATTGAAATGCCGCAGGATCTCCCACGGTCATCTCGGTCAACGTGGCCGGGTATTCGGCCGTTATAATCTCTTCGGTCAGGTCCGAGGGTCGACCCAGGTGTTGTCCCATGGCGCGCTCAATGCAGTACAGACCCCAAAAGATGGATCGCCGTTGCTTACGGCACTTTTCGTCCTCGTATTCGTCGTTCGTCTCGCTGTGGTAGTTCAATTCGACACTCAGCCGACACGCAAAGTCGAGCAATTTCCATATGTCCCCCTTCCGGGGGTAAAAGAGAGTAAATAGAATCAGCAGGAGCAGCGCCTGCAATGCATCCGCCGAGACATCTGACGTGACTTCCTCGACACACTGGAGGCCTTCGGCATAGTACGCCATCGACTCGGCATCATAGGCAGGGTGATGCCGCGCCTTGTTGGCCGACGCAATCGCACAAATCATGCTGACCCGGAAGAATTGATGGGCTTCTTTTCCCGTGAGGTACCGAACGTTCGACCCGTGATGGCGCAAGTACGTGTCAATATCTTGGACGACTTGGTCCCGGTCGAAGAAGGCCGACAAGACATTGGTGGTGGCCACGTACAACCCGACCAGCATCTCGATCTCGGCTCTCGATGGTGTCGACCGGGATTTGTACGGCTCTGGCTCTTCGGTACTTTGAGCGTTGAGCCAGAATTCGGGGCCCGCCCAGTCAGGCGAATGGATGATCGGACCCAGCCGAGCCTGAGCGTGCACGACCACCTCGACGACGAGGGCATACGGCGAGCTGCTCCCCAGGAATTGCCAGCACGTGGGGTTCGCATGGCGGACGATGAAATGCTTGTCATACGACAGCTCGCTCGTGTACGTCCCCCAGTCATGGGCCGGTCCGTCCAGCTGGGTCGTCGCCGTCACGGAAACATGCCGGTCATGATGGGGGGGGCGAAAGGCGCCCAAAGGTTCGTTGGCACCATCCACGGCCGCCTGAACGGACCTCAAGCGACCCAAGCGGGTCAAAAGGGAATGTACATAACTTGGTCATGATCAGTTTACCTCTCTCCTCTCGAGCAGTCGTGGCACTGACCTGCGAGGCAGCGTCTGCTGCAGGGCGTGGTCGAAGAAGGTGCACTCGGCCTTGCCTTTCTGGCACAGACGACACGCGGGCAGGTTGGTGTCGCATTTTCGGCGGAGGCGACGGCAGCGCTGGCACGTCGGAAGCAGACGTGTAAGATCAGCTTCGGAGATCGTCGTACTCTCGTCGTTCATGATGGCTGTCCCAGTGCGCTAGTCGGGTCGACCCAAGGACATCAGCGCTCTCACAGCCTTGCAGGAGCCGAGACGCCGGAATGAGGTTCTTTTGCACCGTCGGTCATGCTCTTCACACCCGCGACTCGAGTGTTGCAACAGTCGTGGAGATTGTAGCACAAATTCTGACAAATGAGTGAGTGAGTGAGTCGAGTGCTCCGTAGTGGTGTCAGCGGGGCTGACGGCCTCTGCCGGCATTCACTGCGCCAAGCCCCAAGCGATCAAGTCGGGTATCAATGTGCTTATCGGCAGCCAAATCTCTCCTACCCTTCTCGTACACATCAAGTCATCATCATCTTCATCAAAGATATTGTCGATTGTGCTCGTCATGCGCAGGAGCCATGGCTGAATGCCGTCGATCCGTCTTGTCGTGTGCAAGATGCCGGCGTCGAAAGATCAAATGCGACCGGGCGATTCCCTGTGGGCAATGCGTCGCGGCGAAATCGAGCTGCACGGGCTACAGTTCCAAGGACCAGGACCCCAACATCCCGCGGAGCATCGTCCAGCACCTGGAATCTGAAATCGCCAAGGTGGAAGGAGAACTGGCGCGAAACGGCCACCTGGAGGAACTGAATGCCTCGGACATCCTGGCCGGGATGCCGTCGAACGAAGGGGTGCCGCTGGAGGATCAGGTCATGGCGGTGGCGGAACGGCCCAAGACGGAGGAATCGCCCAAGCCCCCATTGTCGCTCGACACCTCCCCGGCCGTGATCAAAGACCCGGCGCGAGACGAGGTGATGAATTGCGGTGAATTGCAAGCCATGATCTTCGCCATCCTCCCCACGGGTCCCGGCATCACCGATTTGGTGGCGCGAGTGAGGATGAGCCTGACCCCGTCGACGGCGGTCGCATCTGGCAGCCCCAGGGAGGCGAGGAGGAAGTCTTTCTCCCGCCCCAGTCCCGAGGTGAGCTGTGTGATGCTCAAGAGCATTCCCACCAATATCCTTCGAAGCTTGATCAAGAAGTACATGACCCGGGTGTATCCGATCTATCCCATCCTGCACGCTCCCACCTTGTGGCAGCAGCTGGAGCGGGTCATCAAAACGTTGCAAGAGTTACCGGAGCGACATCGCGCGGTACCACCGTCGTACGATTTCTTGATCATCTATCTCATGCTCTCTGTGTCGGCGACGCTGGGAAGTGCCAGGACCGGTCACGAGGCCAAGCACATGATCTTTTCCGGCTCACTCTTCGAAGAAGGCATCCAGCACTTTTCGGACAAGGCCCAGATCCCATCGGACCTGGCGGGCATTCAGGTCACCCTCATGGTCCTGCAATATGCGTCGATCAACCCGCGCCTGGCCAACGTCTGGATGGTGTGTGGCGCCGCCATGCGCGCCTGTCTGGAACTGGGCCTGCACCGGGAGGCCCCCGACGCCCTCGCGTTCGATAAGCTGACCTTGGATCTTCGACGACGGGTCTTCTGGTCGGCGTATTGCTTCGACCGCTCGATTTGCTCGGCCCTTCAAAGACCGCTGTCCATTCCCGACCAGACGATCGACGCTCGCTTCCCTTCCATTCTCGATGATCGCCACATCCATCCCACGGGAATTGATGCCACCGGGACCGAGACCAAAATTCACATGATGCGTTGGATTCAATTCCGTCGCCTTCAGTCCGCCATGACCGAGGTCCATTTTCAAGGCAAGCCTCTGGACCATGGCCAGTCGTGGGAAGACTGGCTCGTGTACATGGAACGGCGGCTGCAGGCGTGGTATGAAGATTATAATGACGGACACGAGTTGACCGAGTTTACCCTCGCTCATGGCCTGACCAACTTGCACCGGCCATCGCCGCGGGTGCCCATGCCCGGACAAAGGAGTCTGATGGTCGCCTTTGAAGCGGCCTGTTCATCGGCCAAAAGTCTTCGCGAGCATATCACATCAGGATTTTACCGTCGGTCCTGGCTCATCGCACATCATGTCCTCGAAAATTCCATGGTCGTGCTTTTCTGCCTGCGTCATGGTTTCGACACCATCTCGGCACGCTTCAATGCACAACAGATCTTTGAAATGACCAAAGTCTTTACCGCCAATTTTCTCACTCTCGCCGCCCAAGGATGGAACGAAGTGTCCAATTACGCGGGCATCTACGAACGCCTGCTCGGACCCCTCCTCGAATCTGTCTTCTCGAATAAACCGCCATCGCTGTCCTCCTTTGGTCCTGCACAAGATGCCGAGCTCACCCGCATGCTTTACCCAGGTCCCGCGCAGCTGGACAAGCTGCGGTTCGGAAGTCGATCGTATGATCAAGACGGCCTGCCTCCCTTTGACGTAGGCAGTCTCAATTGGGAAGATTTCAGCGTCAGTGATGGCCGCTCGACCTCAGCCGAGTACGTCGCTGGCTGGGACCTTCTGGACTCGGTCAACCTCAATGGCGTCGGACATGATATGGTATTTGGTATGGCTTGAGAGCGAGGCCATTGATCTTCAAGCTCCGAATCAGGCCAACACCAGCTCGTGACCACCGATCAGTGGTAGGCGCACACTCACTCCCATATTAGCAGAGAGCGTCATCTGATGCTGACCCTGATACTGATCGGCCGTGATGAAACCTGTGACTGACATACGTTTCGACGAGAAGTGGGAATGTTTCCTTTGCTTCTTCAAATCTCAGACGACTCTTACCTCCACCACGAACCCGATGACTTCAACTCCTCAGTATATTACAAAGGCCGAACGACTTCAATTTGCTCGACCTGACGACACATTTCGTATAGAAGCTCTAAATACTGCTAATGCTTCCCAACTTTCAGAAATATAAATCATCCAAGCGTGTCAAGGCCTGCCACTACGTCGGAGCGTGCGCTGCTACAAAATATTGTTGTATTAGCCCGCCACATCCCGTTGAAATGCCGACAATCTACAACCTTTTCACACCACGACTTCGAACAGCTAAGCATGATGCGAAATGCTAACCGGTCAAGGATAGACCGCGCCACAGCAATGTCTCAGTGAAGGCGGCGGGAGTATTGGACGCTCTCGCTTCTTCGATCGTCCAGATTGCCTGCTAGCAAGGGAGAAACTAGCCATCCTCTCCTCGACAGATCTGCAGGTGGTCGGCAATGGACGGCTTCTGAATGTGAAAAGGTTGGGAAAGTCAAGTCTTGGTAAGGAGCCGAGTGCAATCTGAACCTTGCGCTGCAAATCTTGTTAGGCTCTGGCGGCCTGGAGCAATTGTGCACCCGGGAGGCACAGAACCTGGAGAACTTTCTCCAAACCTGAACTGGGCGTGACCACCTTGGAGTGGGTGACCTGAACACTCGTGTTCAGGTCCCATGTTCACCTAGGATATATTCTTTCTATGTACGCTGCAACATTGCAGGTAATGCTAAAGGAGCAAGGAGAAAACTGGGGAGGAATAACGCACATACCTTTGGGCGTCCAGGTCATCTCTCAGACATGCTCTTTCTTCGCCCGAAAGCCACTCAGAGCTATATTTTATAACTCCTCCTTCCAAAGTATTGCCAATCTTTTGCTCACGCATCCATCACCAGGGCGTCGTAACTAAATCATCAGTGCAACAAAATAGTGGTAGTGATTCACCGACTCCATACTCGCCTCTACACATCATTGCGCCAGCGGACTGCTATCAACTATCCTGATCTCCCAACTCGGGCGCCATGTCACGGCGACTTAACCAATCTTTACAGAAAAAGCACATTTCTGAGGATGGAAATGCTCATTTGGTTCAGCCAGAAACTCACCAACCCGCTAATCAAGAAGCATGCAGAGGATGAGGGTTCCATCGACAAAGAGATAGGTTCGTGGGCAGCAGACATTGATGTGTGACAGTCGTGACAACAACAACGGTGGCATCGGTCCATTGCGGATGAACAAAACAAGCACGGTGGTCAGTTTACCTGAAGGAGCGAGGCTTTCTTTCGATAAGCCAAAAGATGTCTAGCAGCAACAAGCAGCGTGGAGTAATGTATTCCCATCAATCGAGCAGGGACCATGACATGGACACAATGGGTATGCGGTGATAGAAGCAGAGGTTATGAAGAGCGGGAGAAGGCGTGACAACTACCTCAGTAGATGCTTAATCTAGGTAGGCAATCGTTGTGATTGGGAGCGTAGACAAGGATTAGCCAGCTGTCTGTGGCCGTGGTCTGATAAAATCGGCGTTAGCTGTACAAAGGGCTCTGTAAAGCGACATCGACGGGCGATTGTTTATGACGAGCGAGCTGAAGCCGTATGATGTTCGCCATTGGCCTGAGAGACAATGACATGACGTTACCGAAGACGTGAATTGCTGGCTCCTTGGTCTTAAGGGGATGGAATGCTATCAACTGCCGGGAAGACAGTGGAAATCCGTTCAACAAGAGCCGGCGATATATGCGCTTGCGCGGTATCCGAGCTGTGTTCGGGTTTTCCAGCATTGAGGAGAGAATGCCACTCGGTGATGCTGTGGAGCTTGCGAGATAATAATGGGCTTGAAGTGTCTGGGATCGGGGCTGAGGCAAAATCTGGTCGACGCCATTGGACTTTTTCGATTTTACCATGGCTGACGTGAAGCTGAACCTCGGCCCCGTCGACAATTCCGCTCTCAAAGTCAAATCGCGGCGTTTGCTCGAAACGCCATTCGGCCGTCAAGAGTTCCTTCACGCCCGCCGCCAGTTTGGGGTGGACGTCTTCCGTGCAGTCGTGGTCGCCGACTTCCAGCTCGTCGCCCTCCTCTCGCGGCCGATCTTGACCATACATGTTCCAGAATTCTCGGACGATGGCCCCTGTGATGGCCTTCTTCAAGGCTTCCCGCTCGGTGTGATCTGGCACCCACAGGAGATTGCCCACCTTGCTTCTGACGCTCTCGACTCCTTTGGCATGAATGAAAGGACGGCCGGGACTTCGCAGAAGCTGTGAAATTTGTCCCAGATATGGGCTGGAGTAGAGCAGTGTCCCATGATGCAGGGCTCGACCGCGAGTAAGCTTGAAGGCGCTGCCACTAACCTTCAACCAGTCTGGCCCCCGTTTGAGGACAATATCATTCCGTTCGTTGACCTTGACGTCACCAAAGTCGTATTCTGTCAGAGATTGGAGAGACCGGACCACCATTTCGGCATGTTTCCGTCTCTGGAAGTCCTTGTCGTTGGGAACAATTACAGAATAGTTGAGATTTCCCAGGTCATGGAATACTGCACCGCCACCACTCCGCCGACGCACCAAGTCGACAGGAAGAAGTGATACATCATCTTTCGTGATGACCGTCCCTGGCACGGAAGCGGCCTTGTCATCTTCCGACTGCCATATCTCAGGCACCTCCTTCGCCAGCCCTTGCTGGAGTCTTCTGAGGTCGCACTCGACCCATGGGTTCTGATTCCGGCCAATGACGACGCAGGGTCTGTTGGTATAGAGGAAGAGGAGCCGGGAGGAATGGTGTGAGTGGGTGAGCAGAAAGTGCTCGATCGACAGGTTGACGTACGGATTCTTGGACGTCGATCGAAATATCAGAGGCGACGAACTCTCCGACACTCGAGAGAGGTCACCGAGTGTCCATGTGGCGGCTGCTCGCGTTGGAAATCGCGAAGATGAGAACCGGTGCAGGAGGGGTGCCCGACGCGGCCGGATTCTGCCCGCACCGAGGAAGAAGCCAAATCGGTCTCCAGCGCTGCCCTTGACCCGGTGAGAGGCAGACTGCCAGGGGAGTGTCTCTGCGAAGGACAACGGTGCGGTGGTCCGCATTGAACGAAAGGGGACGGGGCACGGAAGAAAACAATGTCCTCAGCATGGACAGCCTAGCGGAGGTGGTGAGCGGTGCCAAGGCCATTTCTGGTCCAGCTTTTTCAGCATTGCGAGAAAGGACACCAATACTGTACCTCTTGTACCTATCTAGGCAGCGGCTAGTGCAGGTCATGGACCATGCAACATGAATTGGTTTATTATTCTGAGATGCTGCCCACGTTGGTGTTGTTAGAGTGCCGGAAGCCAAGCGTTCAGAGTGAACACACTGCCTGTGTAGCGTCCGGCTGGGATCCTTGTTTAATTTTATCCTGAGCTCGACCTCAGTGCTCTAAGCTGTTGTCTTATTCATACACATCCTGAACCGAATCATGATCCAACGCGTTGGATCTTGTCGCCCATGACCTGCCAGAGGATGACACCAGTATTTTCTGTCCAAATCTGTTAAAGAGACCTTGCTGCGTCGTATTTAATCTGCCGCTCGTTGCTTTCCGACAGTCCCACCTCTTCTTCGCCAGGGCCGAAATTGCTCTCGATGATGGGCTCGCGCCAGCTACAGCCCGATGTGGTGTACAACCCTTTCAGCATATCGAGTTGTCGATGTGCTCGGCCTGTTTCCACTTCTTGGTGGAGCTTTTCCGAATACAGGAATTGCCTCAGCACTCTTCTCGTGTCCTCCCATGCCGACACATTCATCTTGGCCGCCTGGCTCCGAAAGCGACGCCCGAACCACTCATGATCGACTCTTGCCGCCGCCGGGTGGACTTTCTCGGCCACGGAGCCGACGTAGAGAGTCCACAGCATGAGCCGTTGATATCGACAGTCACCGGCCTCACTCTCACTGCTCTCGCCCTCGGCCTCGGCCTCACCGTCATCCTCACCCAAGCTCTCCCCAAGCTTCTGGCGCAAACCGTTCAACAGCTTCGAGCCAAAGCGGACGGGTTCGGGCGAGCCGAGGGTCATGTTGGTCATCAAGGCCGTCGCAATACAGGCGATCGTTTCCGTGCGAGGACGATTGAACAGGTGAGGATAGATGATTAAATTGACGTAATGGTCCGCGAGTCGTGACACACAATCAAACTTTCGTAGTTGTCGCCAACGGAGGAGTTGGTCGTCAGCGGGCACGTCGTGATTTTGGACGTACTGGTCGGCTTTGAAGAGCTCTCGCAAGTCGGTGAAGATGGCTTTCATGACCGGATGTTCAATTAAAGGGTCAATCGTCGCGGCATGGTCCCCCACAATGCCCGCGGACACGAGCCTCGCTTTCCATGGCTGACTGAGGGGGCCGGGGGTCCATTCCTGGGCGGGGAAAAGGGGTCTCGTTTCGTACTTCAGCGCAAAATAGCAGTCGCACGACAATAGGTCCTCGCGAAACCAAGAGTCTAAGAGGATGATGCCGCCGGCCTGGGTGACCAGGTTGCGTAACATTTTCAGGTGAATGCGGGCCACCGACGTGTTGTCCACCACGGTCTCGAACGAGAAGAGCTTCAAAATAGCCTTCAGGGTGATCAGGTCCTGGCTTCCTGGCCGTGCCACTTTTTGCCGGAGCTCGCTCATGGCTTGCCCTTGAAAGTATCGGGATTGGTATGTGAGACCATCATCGTCCGTCACGGTGGCCATGACGGCCGCCAGGAGACTGAGATAGGCATTCGCATAACACCGGTCCTGCGCGACCACGGTGCTGTCGTCCCAACGTCGAGCCACTTCATAGCTGCCCTGAGCCCGGCCGGACTCATTTGGCCACGACTCGGGGATCAGATGTTCGTAGGCGAAGGTCAACAGTTTGCTGATAAGTGGTGTCATGGGCACCGCAGGCGTCTCAAAGAGATCGCCAGCGACGAGGTCGAGCGCGGTGTCGGACGGACTGGTCAGGGAAACGGGAGGCTCATCTTCCAGTAGGCCTCCTGACTGCGTGGACGGAGTCGAGGTGGACGAGGACTGCCAGCCGGCCGTGGAGGCCGGCCCCGAGCCAAGGCCAGGGTAGCCGAGCTGTAGAGGCTGGTCGGTCGTCCATGGATCAAAGCCAAACAACGGTGCTGTGATCGGCGTGACCGTGGACGCTGGCCGTGTCTGAGGATCCTGTGTCAATCGCGTGCTCTTGGGCACTTCATACGGGGCCTTACGCCCAAGGCGGTTTGGGGAGGACGGCGGCGAGAGAGGCCCGATGGGGACGTTGGCCGAGGCACGGAGTTTTTTGGCTTGCTCCTGCTTCTTCCAGCGTTCGTAGCGGTTCATGACATGCCACGACACGGCAGCATTGTGGTCCTTGGAGTCGATGTTGCCCGCATCCTTGTTGACGAAGGAAAACTCGCCTCGGAATGGCGCCGGCTGGTCTTGGTTCTTCTTGCTGGACATGGCGGAGAGGTACCGATATTGTTGGACGCCGACGTCGGTTGAAGTATGCTGGTATATCAGGGTGGCAGCCATAGCGCGGCTGTGGCATTGGGGCTGGATTCGCGAGAACGATGACGCAGTGATCTGGAAGGCTGGCGGTGTTTCTATATTGCTTGCCTCATCCTTATCTGAACATTTGAAGACTGCTCTAGCAGCGAGCAGGAGCCGGATCCCAGACACACAAAACCACCGCCGACCGACTAGTCCATTGTCCGAAGCTCAGCTTTGTGTGCCGATTGGGCACAGACCGCGCGCCTGACGCTGCACCAGCCATCCTGACGATTTTTTTTGGCTTTCATACAGCACTAGCAATCGCTTCAACTGGGACATTGTGCCTGTGCTAGCCGAACAAACCCCGGAATAAAAGGGCACGGAGCGAGAGGAGGGCTGGCGCAACGAGCCGCCATGGGGTCTGGATCGTGGTAACAAGCTTGCTTAGGTCAGAAAGACGTAATATTAAAAAGCCTCGGACTGCTTTCCGCGGTGGGCATGGTTCCTGGTGCAGCTGAGCGCGCAGCAGTACTGGTCCTGGTTACGGATGATGCACCAGGAATTAGTCAACCAAGACACACAACGGATATCACCCCTGACGTCACATCGGCGGACTCAGGCCTCGCCTCTAAGATCGCCTTTGGCTCTGCCCGTTGGTCAACATGAATCAGCGCTGCGCGATTCTTACCTGCTGCCACTGCCATTGCTCCACGTTCATTGCCAACCGCCTATCGTACTGTCAGCTTCGACCTCGCAGTCTTCACATCCCGTCCATGGGCGGATAGCAGCCCTCAGAGATGCCGACATTCACGTGTCGCCCTCAAAGGTGACCAGCCCTCTGCCATTACCCCGTGCTTGGGAGGCCGTCCAGCATATGGGCGCTGATACCCAATCGCAGTCAGAAACCCTCCATGATTAATAGGTTACGGGCAACAGTCGTTTTCAGAGGCATATCCCATCATCCCGATAGATGGAGCACCACTCAAGAAGTCGTGAAACGTGAACCCATACCTTGCAATTGACACGCCCGAAAATCAGCGCGGTCGCCGGTTCGATGAACGAGCCGGTCGAGGCCTGATGGATCGTCATCCGCGATGATACCTCTCACCCATTGCAAGGTTGATCTTGCGAGACCGTTCGTTACGCAACGATGTGATGTACGATTGTGTGGCACGGTGTGGAAAAGTCACTCAATCTCCAAGCGGCAGCGAATCTTGGATATGTCGGCCCAAGACTACCACGCCACAGGACCAGGATGGGATTGGTAGCATCGGGCACGCCTCAGCCAGGTTCTCGCTGGGTTGACGGTGAGGCTCTTCATATCGACGTCATTTCCTTGATATATGTGGGTGGCTGTAGTGAGTTCCCTCCGCTCGAATACTACTAAGAGTGGATGCAGGTCAGTTCATCACATTTTAGTCCGTGCATGAAGCATCAAACATGTTGAATGGCTAGTCGTCTCAAAATCATCAAACCATCAAATTTAGGCCATATTCACCGACCTATGGCAACCCCGTCCAAGCTTTGTGCCTATCCACTCGTCCAGCAGCGGACTTGTCCTTCAGCCTGGGAAATAACTTGATCGCCGTACCATTGTATATGTCCCGTCGAGTCTTCTCATCCATGTCGTACTCATCAATGAACTTCATCATCTGCTTGATAAACGGACCTGGGGCATTGGGGTAGTCGCTCCCAAGCAAGATGTGGCCCGGCTTCGCAAAGGACAAGAGGGCTGGCATGATCACCGGGCTTCCTGACAGAGCCAGATCGAAGTAGAAGCTCCGAGCATCCTCGATCATCTACTTTCCCACCTTGAATGGCGTGTCTTCGACCATCGTCATGCGATGGACCAAGTACGGCAACGATCCGCCGGCATGTGACAGAATGATCTGACAGTTCGGGAAGTGGCGCCGATTGTTGCTCATGATCAGATCCATCGCCGCGCGGGTTGTTTCATGCGGATAGTCGTACATCGGCTGAGGAGAGTGGGAGTTGACTCAGTTAGTATCGACAGGATGAGTCGGGTGGACAAAGACGACGGCCTTGTGAAGGTTAAGCTCACGCCAGATGGGATGAAGTCAGGGTGCCCGAGATAGTGGTTGTCGTGGCCGTAACGGGTGAAGAGTATGATTCCGTCCGCGCGCAGGTCATCGAGAGCATGGCGAATCTCAGCCAAGCAGCGTTCAGTGTCCAGGAGAGATGGAACGGAGGCAAAGAACCCGTACCTGGTCGGGTCGATGTCTCGAACTTTGGCGCAGTATTCGTTCAGCTCTCGAGCCAGTTTAGCAGCGGCCTCTGGCTCTGCGAGGATCGTGGGGCCAGGGGCGGTGACTGAGAAGATGGTGGTGCCAACTCCGATTGCGTGCGAGAATGCATCATCATCGGCCAGATTCCAAGGAGGAATGGTCCAGCCGGATGGGTCGCCTCCGGCCTCTTCCAGAACTGCGAGGACTGTCAGTGGCACTGGCCCGCCAACTCGTCAGCAGCGGTCTAGCGTCTTACTGGAAGTCAATTTGGATGGGTAGATGTGATGGTGAACATCAATCTTCAAGTCCGCCATGGCAAATGATGAGCCAGCGTTTTAAAGAATAAGCTTCACCGGCGGTCGTTCCCAGTATTGAAGTCGGAGGAGGGAGGAGGTAAATCTGTGCACCACTCTGATGGCATCGTCGACGCTGACCTTTGGACTCGAAGTCGATTTATAGGAAAACATCACCCGCCATGATATATCCCGCCACAAGCCGTAGTCGAACTCCAATTCGTGCAAAAATGTATTGTGGAGGGAGGGTTTGAGCTCCCCAGTCGGTGATGCCGGCTAATAGGGGAAAGCAATATTATGGTCGGGGAATATTCCCTAGCCCGAACTTGCTCGGGGAACGAGCCGGCCCTGTCAAAGCGTTCCCATCAAGTGATGATACCACTCAATGCCAGCACCAAAAAGTCTCATTGTTCGGCGGCCTCCCCGGCTCTCAAGAAGACGACCATCATGTCTCCACCTGATCCCGTCGAGCAGCGACCCGGTTCAGCTCCGAGCAGCGGGTGCTCCCAAATGACAACCAATCTGCCAACAAACGTCGCAAAGTCGGCATTGCTTGCAAGCTCTGCAGAGTGAAGAAGACAAGGTGCGGCGGCCAACGACCTTCGTGCCCACAGTGCGTCACAAAGGGTATCGAATGCCAGTATGACGAGCTGAGCGTCTCCGTGTCCTCGAGTGGTTGGTCAGATCTGGAGACCAGACTGCAGAAGCTCGAAGGCACGGTATCACGGCACTGGAGACGACGGGACTCTATTGAGATGACTACAAATGGTGATGAAAGGCGCAGGTCACCTGGCTCCCAACCCGCTGTCTCGTACCTGGATTCCAGTGAAGCAATCTCAGGACAAGATGGAACTCCGTATGCGGGATCTTCGATTGCTGAATTTGTTCGCGACATCACAATTATGACCGGCGACTCGGCAGAGAGACGCCCGGCAAGAAAGGCAACATCCTCCCTCGGGGCGGTCGATGCGCAGAATCAAATTGAAATGGACGAGATGTCGATGGTCGTGCCGGAACGTGGCCTATGCGACGACCTCGTCCGAGGATTCTTCACCTTCGTTCACCCCGTCTTTCCCATCCTCCATCATCCCGCATTCGAGGCAACATACTCGGCTCTCTGGCAGAAGGAGAGCACTCGATACTTCAATCACATGGCAGACAAAACGGTCTTCTATGCCACTCTCAACATCATGTTTGCCCTTGGATGCATGTTCAGCGACAGGGTGGATCAGGCATCGAGGGTGAAGGTGGCGGATCGATTTTATCAGAGGCCCGAGTTATCATGCCCCTGGGCGCACTGGATATCTTCAGCATCGAGCTCGTGCAGCTGCTTCTCTTGACCACACTTCACTTACACTCCACCAAGTACGCTAACCGGTGTTGGAATACACTTGGATTGGCGATTCGAGTTGCCCAAGGACTTGGGTTACCCTGGGACATGCCATCACGCCGCGAAAGTCAAGTCGCGCGGGAGATGAGACGACGAGTCTGGTATAACTGCGTGATCTTGGACCGGTATGGTCCCGTTGGCTCGAGGTAAAGGCACATGCTGACCGGCGAAATGAAGTCTGATTGCCGGTACCTTTGGCAGGAAAACCTCTTGTCCGCTGGATGGTCGATCACCCTCCCGGCTCCAATTGACGACCAGTTCCTCCGGGAAGACGGCGCAGGACGGCAGCCTCCAGGCGTCCCTTCGCTGTTCGACTACCTAGCTCATTCAGTGAAGGTCTTCGAATTCGCGGACCAGGTCGCCAGCAGGTCTGACAAGGATATGCCATCTCCGAGACAGAGCTCGAGCCGAGGATTCCGGCAACTCGTGGACATCCTTGAGTTCAATCGGCAACTGGATGGAATGCACGACGCAGCCTGACCACCTGAAAAGTGAAGGAGTGCAATTGGGCGCAAATATGGCTGACGGAAGACAACAGACACTGCGACTCCAATCGAGAGTCCTTGCTAACCGGTTGGCCATCCCTTCGTACCCTCACTCTTCTCTTACTGAAACCAATGCCACAGTTTCCTCTATGCACGTCTCCTCCTCTTGCGTCCATCATTACTAGAATCTGCCCGTCTATCAAGTCGGCAGTCGCAGGTCGAGCTATCCAAGAGCGAACAGACTCTTCGCTCCGAAATCTGCCATTTGTGTGTCAGGACAGCCTACGCAGCCATTGACCGATTGTATGAAGATCTGCAGCGTAAGGACAGGCTTCCAAGCTGGCATTCAATACATGTTGCTTTGTCAGCAAGCACGGTCTTGGTGTCTGCGACCCTCTGTCCTGACTCCGGCGTCGCATTCGATAGCGAAGACGTGAAGAGAGCAATGCGACGGGTGGATCAGATCTTCGACGAGCGTCGCTGGTAAGTACAAGTGGCGAATGGCGCCATGTCGTCCTTGGAAAGGTTCTGAAGGACTGTGGAGGATGCGAAAAGACGCACGGAATATAGTAAGGGCCCCCACCTTCAACTCGTTACCCCGTTGGCCCAGCGTCGGGTTCTGTGGCTGACGAGTCCCTGACTGAAGGGGAGAGAGAAAAGCCACAACAGGATCAGCAAGATATTTCCATTGCACCGATGATCGGCACTTTCAACTTCGATGATCCACTTTACAACTTCCAGTGGGACGACCTGACTCCTGCTTGGGATTTCCTCGGGGAGACTTTTGAATGGCATCCACCGGTCAAGGATTTGGAACAGTTGTGACACGCTGAAGCCGTCCGATTGCACGGAGCAATTTTTGCAAGACACTCTCTCCTTCAGCAACGTGAGGTTCGCCACAGCAGGCGGCCATGTGATTTTCTATTGGATGCCAGCCTATATTGAAATGACTCTTTCCCATCGGTAGGATCAAGCGGTAGGTTATATTATACCATTTTTGGACCAACTCTGACAGCAGTCTAGAAGCCAGAGACCAAAAAGTGGACGTGAGAGTCCGAACCAGAGTCTTCTTGCCTGTTTAACGTGTTGGGCGCTCCTTGTTGACGATCTCTACGGTTTTGCAAGCGATCGTTCCCAGGTGCCAAAAAGATGCGCCGGCCCGGATTGCAGATCGTTGCCTTTATTCGAGCGCCATTTTCTTCTGCACCAGTAAATGTCCTGTCAATGACAACAGAAGCAAGCTTGGTGCCTTTCTGATCACAAAATGCACCGGTTGTGATGGCCGTGTGAAAGGTTGATCATCAACAGTCAGCTCACCAAGCGGCTGTTCATCGATCACTTCCTTCAGAAGACTCCATTCCCTCCCAGCTGATAGTGGGCCTGTACGACCTTCGGTCCGTCGCTCTCGCCACTTTTGCTCAGACCGTTCCAATCCCGAATGCAGACACATCATGCACTAATCGAGCCCGCCATGAGACAGAGCAGGCATCGTCACGAAAACCAACTCGCTTGTGAGAATTTCGGAGCTTGCCGGCATGGTTGCATTGGGTAGACAATATGTGAGACTATGAGCTGGGACTCTGGTTGGCCATCAGACCGTTTGCCCGCGACATCACCACTCCCACACGGCAGCGTAAAGTTAAATCCGTTGACGATCACCTCAGCTGTGGGAACTAATGCGGACATTCAGCCAGCTCGAGCATAGCTCAATAAGCTGACTGTCCTCGCTGCAGACCAACCGCAGCCGAAGCTGGAAATGACGTCCGATTGACTGAGCCAGTATGCGGAACATCCAATGGCTGTTCTTTGTGAAGTGCAAGGATCGTCTGGGTAGCATTGGCCACAATCCATGAAATATCGAGGTTCTCGCAATACTGCAAGCCTGACGAAAGATTGCTTCGTCACCAACGTAGAGGCGAAGACTTCGCACCCAACGTATTGTGCTGTCAGTCTCACAATTTTCTACTAATTTGACCCGGAATTGGCTAGTTCGGGTGCCCAGTTGTTCAGGTGCATATGACTCCAAGATATCCAAATCAATAGCTACGTGAACACAGAGGCATTATATTAGTAGATCACGCTTCCAAGGTCATTCAGCGGTCAAGAACCCATACTGTGGCAACTCCATTTGGACATACAGGTCCACTGGGGATCACATTGATGTTAGGTCACACCTTTGCCATTGTCTCCCAATGAGACAGTCATGTAATCATGGTCTTCGTCGATACCACCTAGGCTAGGCACTCTGGGAGTGCTAGTATGTGTCTCGACGAGAAAATAACGCCGAGGCCGGAGGTAATCATTAGAATGGTGATAAAACTGGCCCTACACTCCAGGGATTAAACCTGTGTGATGGCCGAATCTTCGATTTCATAGCGGAAAAAGACACGGAAGACGGGTCCTTTCGGGTGAAATAACCGAATGACCCTGTCTGCCTTGTCTACTTCTCTGTCCTCGGCACCACGGATAAGCTGAGGGAATCGACAGCTTATAAAATGGTTCAGAATAAGAGGCGGAGAGACTGAGTGGCCTGGACGTAAGTGAGGCCATCAACGAATTTCCTCGATATTCGTAGATCTTGCTTGACAACAGCTGTGGACTGAATATAGAGATGGACTGACCCACGTCCTGACTTCAAAATCAGTGCCGTGGCTCCGGGTTAGGACGGCGTTACCCCGTCAGTCATTCTGGACAGTTCAGTAGCTTCTGCAAATATAGAATGGGTAGGAGCAAATTTACAAGAGATTGCGCCATCTTGCGGGGGACCACTTTCTGACCATTGTGCGTGAATATTCTTATCCCATAACATCTCTATCCCTAGACCATGCTTCTGTGGTGCCATGGGAGCGTAACAGATTCCGTCCGCCGTAGGACTGGGGAATTAAGCCATGACGACGGGTCCGTGTATCCATGTAATGTTTGAAAATTTCATCCTTGTCTATCAGCGTTCTTCACACCACTTCGGTTAGTCAAGACTTTTTGGCCAATTCAGAGGGCTGTCCAAACATGCGTGTATTCAACATGTACCACCTATCGGCTGATGTTGCATCAGCCAAAGATGCCGTCAGGATTTATTTTCCGGCACCTTTGGAATGGCCACGCACGCGTCGCCGGGATACAGATTGCGTCACGTGATCTCGGAGATTCGCCGACACCCTCGGGTAAAGGCTGCATCTGGGCCAGACCAGCAGGCTGTAAGATGAACCTGCCAGGTGGTTGTCCAGGAGCTGGCCAAGGAAGAGTGGAGATCACTTTTGTCGAGGGATGGATGCTCATCGCATGGCTGCGGCAGGCCCTTTCTGGTAAATTAGCGTCTTGCAACAGCTGCAGACAGACATGCGAAGATCTCTCTGCCCAATCAGTTGCTTGACCACCGCCATCGCCACCACTCGCATCGAATAACAATAACGACCCTCCCAGGCGCATTGTGAGTCGGTCTTGAGCAACCTTTTGGTAATAACGGCGTGAGGTGTGATTTGACGACGACAGGAGACACAGGCCATCATGACGAAATAGGGGCCACGGTGCCGTGGGCATGATGTTGCGCATGAGACGGCTTGTCAGGTCCGCTTGTGGCTGAAGTAGGCCCGTCCTTACCGAGCAAGGTGGGCCTTGAGGTCCTGGACACGGGCACCCGTGCAGTGGGAACTGCTGTAGATCCAAACCATGCATGAACAGAATTTGCCCATTAAGACGCTCGGTCATGCTTCTCCTGCCGACGTGTAGGCCCTGATTGTCTCTTCATCGAAAATGTCCAGCTCGTCTTCTCATCATCATCCCCCCTAGAATTGGTGGCAACTAGCATCCCGGGCTCGGTTATCAGTGAGCGTCTAATTCGCTCGCATTGAGCGTCTTGGTCAGCCGAGGCGACTAACACATGCACCCCTGGTCATGTTGACTTTTGAGGCAGAAGATCTTCCAGATCGATGAGACAGAAAGGGTCTTCGAGGTGCCCAAAATTCCAGAACACGCTGGCATGGCCATAATTATGCAGAGGTGGAGCTTACAAAGATCGGCTGCCCGGCATGGTCTCTCCCTCTCTGAGCCGGGCCGGAATGGTGTGCGGTATTTTCCCTTGCTGGAGTGGAGGAGGGCGTCGCCTTGGCTGCTGTTTCCAGGGCACCTTCTCCAGTGACAATGCGAACGCAGCCGGGTTACAAGGAAAAGCAGCCCGCAAGGCTTGCATCGATGTGTGATGGCGGTGGTGGCGATCGCACATTCGACGTGCCAGGGCTTTGCATGTGCAAGTCGGCCCCGGTGTCAGTCGGGCACCTATCCCAAGCTGACAAGTTGTGAAGTGGCAACTGGTGCTGCGTTGCCGGGAGTCGACGACAACGTGGAACGAAGACGGTGGCGGCATGAAATGATAGCCTCTCCAGCAGTTAAAACATTCTAGCTGTCCTATAATCCTCCATTGGATAAGTTGCTGCGGAGAAACGGCCGACGCGAACGAGGGGAGGGCGGCCGAGGAGGGGACGAACGATCACCATCACATCTCTACCGTGACCGGCCCGGAATCAGTCACGGAGTGAATGAATCGAGAGAGTGGAGAGAGCGTGTCGCTGGTGAGGCCGGTTGTCGGATGTTGCTGCAAGAATATGGAGCCATTCTAAAAGATACTCCATCCATCGAGCGTCAAGCAATTCCCGTGGTCTGATAATGGCCAGACACACCCTCTCCGACCAGCCAGCAAAGTGTGCTAAAGTTATCAAACAATATGTGGGTGTGGATGCATGCTAGCCTCAACCAAATTGAGTCGGCCTGTCTGGTACCTACTGAGCTGGTCTGTGCTGGGAGCGGCGCCTGGGTCGGTGCAGCCAAGGCGCCAACTCGGCCCACTGCTTCGCACCCAGTCCTTTTACTCACCATCCATGGGCGGTGCAAGGTCTAGGTTGGGCATGGGCTGCGCCAGAGGGGATGGCTACTCAACTCCGGGGTTGTCAGCTCGCAGCAGGAGGAAGAAGTGTGTGCCTCATGGACCATCGCATACGCTGACCCTGGTCTTGACAACCGATCTGCCGCGTGCCAGCGCTCCAACTGCACGCAGTCTTATTCCTCTTCTTTCCTCTCATCCTCTCCTGGAGATTCAGGAATCGCGTTATCTGGTTGTCATCTGTCAGAATCTGACAAATGCTTGGTTCGGTGATGGTGATATGATCATCTCGCCGAGTGCCACGATCGTGCCCTCTCCATTTACTCACTTTTGAGACTGGGGACCTCTCGCACGTCTCGTTGAATCCCTCGTCCCCATTATCCGTTCTGCGAACCCGAGCCGTTCGACATTCATCCGACATCGTTCCCCGGGTCGGTGGCCGAGAGCGTTGGGGATTTGTGCGGTCGCATCGACGCAAGAGCCAGGAGAATTTTTCGAACACGATCGGTCCTGGTGTCCTCTGGGGTTGGATGGCAAGAGGCCTGAATGGCGTCGGCTTCAGTCTGACCCCCGTGTACGAGTGCGGAGTCAGACTACCATTGCGGTCATCTTGATTCCCTGCGTGAAGCGAAGCACCACGCGCCACGGGCCTCTTCGAAACCATGCCCGAGAGCGTCGGCACGGCAATGCCTCCCAACCCTCAGGAGGGCCGTTACAGCGGTCTTCCGGCGGTTGCAGTGAACGACGTGTCTCCGACCAGCACGCCGGACGCAGGGCGGGCCACTCCGGTCGTGGCGGGAGAAGAACCGTCCTCATCGTGCCAGAGCCATAGCGGAGACAGTGGCACGGATCACAGCACGCCCACGGGCCTCAAGCCGTTGGTTCCAACAGAGACGGTCGATACGCTCCTGACCGCGAGTGGTGACCATGACGTCCAAGAGGGCAGATCTGATACCACTGACCACGTCCCCCCGATGGGGACTTTTGTTGGCCATTTTGCCACGCAACGGTCTTATGCCGGGCAGGAGCCTCCCGACAGTTCCATGCCGCCTCTGGAAACGTCCATTTCCATGCCGTCGTCGGCGCAATCCTCGTCGAGCTCGTTGAAGGCCATGGCCCAGCGCGACTCTGAGCGTGGAGGAGTCCACTTTGTGGGGAGGGCGCTGTCGACCAGATCGTCACACGGCCAACTGCGTGGTCGACGGCTCTCTCATTCGAAATCGGCGTCAACATCCCAACCGGCAGTCCGACGATGGTTGAATGCCGATTATCCCACCTATCCAGACCAGTCGTTTGCTTCCCTTCACACTCAGTTTTATCCCTTGCGGCCGTCACCTTCCTTACGGACCCGCAGCTCGCATCCGGCGCAGAATGCATTGTACCATGAAATGTCGACGTGGTCCAAACCCGGCCACGATCAACCTTTGGTCCCACCGGGCACCAGAACGGCAGACCATACGCCGGTGTCCAGCCCGGCGCTATTCTCGTCGGCCGCTCGGGCGCCGTCGACCACGTCGTTCGATGAGGATCAGACCCTGCCGCAGCTCCATCATCTCCAAATGCCGAAAGAAACTCATACGGCCGAAATCGAACATGACGTCTTCTCGGGCAACAAGTTCATCAACAACTACGAGATCGTGCAAGAGCTGGGTCGTGGCGAGCACGGCAAAGTCAAGTTGGGCCGCGACGTGGAGAAGTCGACCTTGGTCGCGATCAAGATTGTCCCTCGATATTCGGTCAAACGCCGACTCGGGAAACTCGGCGCTCCGGAAGACCGGACGAGGCGAGAGGTCGCCATCCTCAAGAAAGCGCGCCATCCCAACGTGGTGAGCCTGTTGGAGGTGATCGACGACCCGAACAAGAACAAGGTCTACTTGATCTTGGAATATGTCGAGAAGGGGGAAATCAAATGGCGAAAGTCGGGCGTCCGCGAAGTCTTGATCGTGAACAACACCCGGTTCGAGCAAGAGCGGAGTGGGATCACGCTGACGACCGAAGTGTCGGAGCGAGATCTCTTCAACGTCGCCCAAGCTCAGCGGCGCCATGAACAGCAAGAGAGGGCGCGTGCCAGTCATTTGGCCCATCCTCCCAATTGGAGTCTCGAATACGGAGGAGAGGAAGAGGAGGAAGACGCGTTTTCAGACATCTCGCGGTCTGCGTCTCGGACGTTCTATGAGTCCAGCAACCCGAGCCGGACGAGTTCTCATGACGCACAGGAAGCGGCGCTCGCCGGCAGTATGTACGGTGCCTACATGCCCGAAGCCGTCTTTCGGGGTCGCAAGTTTAGCATCGCCACCAGTGCCGTATCACACATGTCGTCGGAGCTCGACTTCGACGATACGGACGACGAGCATGCGTACGTCCCGGCCATGACTCTGGAAGAAGCACGGCGCGCCTTCCGCGACACCCTGCTCGGCCTGGAATTCCTTCACTTCATCGGCATCATCCACCGAGACATTAAACCGGCCAATCTTCTCGTGGCCAGCAACGGCACCGTGAAGATCTCCGATTTTGGGGTGTCTTACCTCGGACGGCCCATCAGTGACGAAGACCCGGACAACCGACTCACGGAGAAGGATGTCTCCCAGTTAGATGACGAAAAGGAGTTGGCTCGGTCCGTGGGCACTCCCGCGTTTTGGGCGCCCGAACTCTGCTACGAAGACCCCAGCATGTTTGAGGAGAGGAGCGGGCCGCGGATCACGGGCGCCCTCGACCTCTGGGCACTGGGAATCACCCTGTACTGCATGATATATGCCCGACTTCCATTTTACGCCACGGATGAAATGGGGTTGCACGAAGCCGTGTGCAGGGCCGAAGTGTTCCAGCCAAAGACGAGGCTGGTTCCGGTCGAGATGTCGCGAGACAAGCCGACCTCGCACGGTCCACGACAAATGAACTGCAATAAACGCACCGATTACGAATTGAAATTCGAACTGGTCCCCGACACCGTGCGAGACCTGATTCGACGGCTCCTCATCAAAGATCCTGCCAAGCGGATGACCATCCCCGAGGCGAAAAGGCACCCGTGGGTGGTCGAGGGCATCACCGACCCGTCTCAGTGGATCAAAGGCCCCGACCTGGAGAAGGAAGGGAAGACCCGGATTCTGGAAGTCGATGAGAAGGAGATGTACCATGCCGTCGTCAAGCGAAACATCATCGAGCGAGCTCTCAACTCCGCCGGCCGCTTTGCGGGCAGCTTGCTAGGACGACGTGACACGCGCAGGCGCGCCCCGAGCAATGCGACGTCGCCCAGCCATTCCAGCGAGTCCATTGCATCTCCTTCGGCGTCCACGGCCAGCGCCGTCGGGAAAGCGGCGAAATTCAAAGATTCTCGTCGTGCCAGCCTACGCGGAGATGAACTGGTGACAGCGTTGAGAACGTCTCGTGAGAACACCACCGAACATCCACTCGCACAAAGCGAGACCGCGAGTCCCGTCGGCGCCCGCCACAGCGCGTACTTTGACGATTCCACATCCTATGGCAAAGCAGCATCCACGGGATGTACGCCCGTGGTGGAGCAGCAGGAGTATCGGCCTCGCGGCCCAGATCGTGCCACGTCCGCCATGTCGACCGCCGATTCGGTGAAGACGATTCGACCGTCAAAAGTCCAGAGAGCGTCGATCGCCGAAGTGCCGCACGACTTTGAACCTCCCGTGATGACCGAGTTGGGTTTCAAGTCGAGAGTGGAAGGGTTATGGGAAGGGACGACCAGGACGTTTGCACGACTGGCCAGCCGAGAACGAAGATCACACCGTTCGGACCGATCTCCCACCTCGAGTCGACACTCATCCGAGAGCGACGCGCACGCAGGGCCGAGTTTGGCCGTCAGTATTACATCTGCGTCGGGCGCCATTGAAACTCCTGGTGTCCTGCGGGCGACCACGACCATGTCGCCCATCGACGGCAACGCTTCCCCTCCCACGTCCATGATGTCGGCGCCGGCTCCGCCCACCATTGCGGGTCGCAAATTTACGGCGCCAGCATCTTCCGAGGCAGCCTTTGAGCAAGCCCAAGAGGTGAATCAGCGTCGACTCATTCAAGAGGCATACCATGAAGCTGAAGCTGCCGCCGCCGCCACCACGACTCGACCTCGAAGTCAGGCGACCGCCAGCTCCGAATGTCCTCCGTCGCCCGATGACATCCTTTTTCTGGAACAGCAGCGCTCCAAGGTGATGCGTGAATCATACACGACCTCGACGCTGCCGGGGCCAATTCAGGCCGCACCGTCGGCCAGCACCATCGCCTCCTCGGTGGATGACTATGGCCACAGTAGTGTCTCTCAGAGCATGTCCAATCCCAGTTTTGGCATTATTTCCGGCGCATCCTCGCCGCCAGGAGAAAGTTTTCTCTTGGCTGAATACAAAGATCGGCCCAGCGATGCGCATCCCACGGGCGGCGAAGTTCCGCCGGCCTTCATGCGGACCGCCGACACGATAACAGAGCATGGAAGACTCATGCCGCAGGTGGCAGCCGGCGAACCACTGGAAGCCCGTCTAGACCACTCTCAGGCAGATGGTGATGACGGGAGTGATGAATCGTCCGAAGAGGAAGGAATCGTGATGGGAGGACCGAAGAGGCGCGTCTGAAGACTTTTATTTTCCCAGGTGATCCGATCCATTCTATTCCCGGGTCCATGTGCTGCGGCCGTGACAGAATTTGATATTCGACATCTTTTCGACATTCTCAGCGGGCTTCTCTATAGATGCCCTGGTTATAGACAGCAAGGCGCAGGGTGTCCGTTCGTTTATTTCATTGAACAGAACAGCCAGGTATTGGATGTGATCCGGTCATCCGGATCTGGTCAGGAAGGAATCAAGTTTCATTAAAGTTGATGGACGAAATGAAGGACAAAAACAGGGAGGTTCTTTGTGACCGATTCAAGGCAGCAGACTGTACACCAAAAGCGAACAAGAAAAGCATACAAGCATAGCTGCAGGGATGACGAGGTGGTTGAAGTGATGATTATGCAGAGCAGGTTGGGATTGTGCCGCCTCGATGACATTTGGTTTCTCCACACAATTCGTGTATATTTACTTCTGAGATTTGTGTGTCAAGACTGATAAGCCGAACAATCTACTGGAAAGAACATGAATCTGACAAGCTGGCCAATTCTTACGTAAGCCGCCAAGACTGAGAAGCTCTATTGCTTGCGCTCCAAATGTAGGGTCTTGCCAATTGTATACTCACCTATTGCAAAGAACATCGTACCTCGAATTACGATTCGGTCTGTTATTGTGGTGCCCCCATCGAAATGGTCGTCATTGTTCGACAACGGTGAAAGCTGCGCGGCCTCTCCAATCCAAAGTCACTGGTCTCGCCACGATGCAGAAAATACTTCGGATCAATATTCTTGCGCGCAATCAGGCGTTGAAGAAGGCTCGTGCCAATGCGCTGAAGGAGCACAAGAAGGAATGGCGAGAACACGACTTCGCGAAACTCCAAGCCGATCGGGCTAGAAACAGATATATCAAGGAAGAGCGCACCGCGCGGCGCGAAGACTGGATCCTCGGCCCTCTGGCGCCCGACCGGAACTCTGGCAAGAACAAGGGCGTATATGGCGCCGTGGAGCCTGTCATGGTCCGAGGACCGAGTTTACCGACGCGCGTGAGGAAAGGCCCGAGCGGGAACGGTTGGGACATTCAGGGATCCGAGGGCAAGCCGGACGAGGGCAAAGAGTGGGAAGGCGTCGGACAAGAAGGAAATATTGTTGTTGGCGACCGGGTATGCGTGGTCAAGGGGCGTGACGAGATCCGAGGTCGAATTGGAGTGGTAAAGGACGTCAGCTTGGAACGAGGGGAGGTCACAGTCGAAGGCCTCAATCACGTATGTCAATCTCTGCCATCCTGGTGCGTGAGGACTGACAAGAACTGGGACAGGCCGATCTCAAAATTCCCCGGACCGCTCCACGACCGCCGTCACAAAAAGAAAAGTTCTCGACTCTAGAATTGCCTCTTCCCTTCGATGCGGTCCGTCTCGTCGCCCGGATCACCGACGACGAGACGGGCTTCGACCGGGATGTGATCGTCCGCTATCTACGCGGTGGCGCGCCGTACTATCAGCGCGAGTACGGCTCGAACCTTCCGCGGCACACTCGCTACATTGCCGGCGAAGAGATCATGATCCCCTGGCCGGAAGAACAGTTCACCGACCACGAGCTGGGAGACTTCGACACCACCCGTCGAGACGTCGAAGAAGTCACACACACGCCAAGCGTCCTCAGCGGCCCTCCGCTCCCGCCCGGTGTCATTGATGAATTGAGGGATAAGTTCTCCAAGACACGGCTGTTGCATGATCCCGAATGGGTTGCCACCAAGGTGGTCGAGGATGCGCGGAGCGCGTGGTGGGAGTCGCGCAAGCTCCAGAGTCCCCTTGAGGAGTTGCACGAGATGAAGCGCGAGCAGAGCAGGCAACAGAACGAAGCCCGAAAGCAGGCCGGCCCCTCTGAGGAGACATTGCAGATCATAAAACAGACGCAAGCGACGACGTGGGGGGGGCACGAACGCGCCCGAAAAGTCCAGCGAGTGGATGGGTAAATGGATGGACGTGTCCGCCGTGTTCAGGAGGATACCACTCGCGGGACAGACTTGTAATAGAATAGAGCCATTCTCTCATGTGACGAGGGGTCCAATATACTCGACTCGGCTGCCTTCACTCTGGACGAGCGGCGGCCACTGAACCAGAAACCGGTCGACAAAGGGTTTCAGGATCTTGCCGCTTAAACTCAACGTCTTGACCCGTGCCCATGATTCGATGAAGATGGTGCGCATTTGCCCGCTGCCCGGGTACGGTTGATCCTCTGCGTCACTCGATGAAGCCGGCGGCCCACTCAAGCCCAAGAAGATCAGGAGCGTGGCAGCTAGGACGACGCAGACACCGGTGCCCGGGCCATTGGTGAGGATCAAGTCCGGGTACAGGCCATGATGGGACTTGAGGTCAGGATGCGTGCCTCGCAAGACCTTGACACAGTCCCACAGACACTGAACGGTGGAAAACGGGGCCGTGAGAATGCCTTGGTGGACTCGACGCGCCCGGTGGACGGTGACGATGTCGTAACCTTCATGGGCTCCCTGTATACCTTCGGTTTTGAGCTGGTCAATCAGCTCTATCTCGAAATCGGCCGCTTTTTGAGCGGACAGCCCGTCCCCAGAGCTAACGACATACGTTCGATAAGTGAATTGAATCGGGAGGAATGGCGTTTGTTGCAGAATATTCAGCATCTCTGCCGTGTGTCCGCCACTTCCCAGCACGACGAGCAGGTGAGTCGGATGCTTCGACGACGGCTTGGGCCGCGGTGATTTCTCGCCCGGCTTCTCACGCCCCAGGACTGATGCCAGACGGAAGAAGGTGACGTTGGTGGCGATAAAGGCTATCGCGCCAACGAGGAGGAGGAGACGTTGGTGAAGAGAAAATTGCGAAAAAGCGTCGAGGAAGTCAGCATCCCAGAAGGAGAATGTCAGCGGCGCTGCTGCTGTTGCTGGGGAAGAATACGTCGATCTTCCTGATGAGCCGTCCATGCTCGCTCCTCTTGAAGAACGCGAGATGGTCACTTGCTGTGGCGTTTCGACGTGCGCAACCCCAAGAGGGTTTCTGATAAGTCGGCGGTAGATCAACGTGGCGAGAGATCAGGATTAGTCCACCAACACGGCCATTGAAAGTCGTCCGGAGCTGCTCCAACTCTTCCAGGTACAGAGTCAGCAGCGTCTGAACAGATTCGTTCTTCTGGACCTTGTCTTCTGCCTCACCCAAGACAGGTGTTCATTTTGCTGAATAAGGCAGGCTCGGACTTTAATGCCTAGACTTAAATTTATTTCCGAACCTCAAATCAACAACAGCAGTTAGTTAGAACACCGCCCGAATACGCAGACCAAGTCACGCTTTCAAGGCTGAGGTGTGGTCGGCATCTTTGGACAAAGCATGCACGATTATGCCCGTCCAACTTCGCCAGCGGCTGACGTGCCACTACTGCGGAAAGAGATCGCGTTTGAGTAAGAAGGAGGGACGCAAGTTTCGGTGTGAGCAATGCCTCGCTGTCAACTTCTTCGATGAGGTGAGAACTCTTCGCCTCTTGCTGACAGCCTTGCTGACATGTATCCAGAATGGCGATATTGCGGATGTCCCTCCGGAAGAGGCCGTACCTTCACATCACTTCGCTCGAGCGGTCGATCTCCCTGGCAACCCGACCGAGACATCATTCCAATCCTCCATCTTCTGTTCGACATGTATCAAGAATCAGCAACTCTATACGTCCGCGCTTTCTGAGTTTCTCCCAGATTCCGATGATCCAAATTACGACCAGTGTGAGGCCGCGCTGCCAGAGTTCAAAAAGCGCCTGGAAGAAAGATACCCGCAATGTTGTGCTCGGTGCGAACCTCTGGTCACAGCGCAACTCCAACAGGCAGCCTATAATGCCCGGAGTGACCACCTGCGGAGAGTTCTCGAGAAGTCACGGGCCAGAAAAATAGGAAGCCGATGGGGTTGGCGAAGTCTGGTGGTCAATACGGCAGCCGCGGGATACTTTTCTAGCCTTGCTGTTCAACTCCTTTGGCACGCATACGGTAGCCAAGCTGATGCCGCGCGATCAGCTGGCACCATCAGACCGTCGACATGTTTGAGGCGGCCGCCTTTACCCCCTGAATGTGTGGCTTCTCTTGAGCACTGGATGCCGCTCTCTCTGGGTTTAGGCCTTCTTTGTGTCTGGTGGAATCCCAAATGGCAGCACAAACTACGAAACAACGAAGGCCGGCTAGTTGGGCTGCGTAAGTTCTACGTGGTGCAACTATGTCTTCTGACCCTCAGGTTCCTAGCCTGGGTCATAATGCAGGACATGGCCTTGCCATTGCGAGTACAGTCGATTCTACACAGCGTGTTCTTGGTCATGATCACGATGGTCGCAGGATGGTCTCTTTTGGGCATCGTCAAAGTCGACACCACTCCGCTGGTTAATTGGTATCAAGAGACGGCGCCACTTCTTTCGCCCAACCAGTTCGTCCCGCCTCCGGCTCCACTCCGCTCGTTGCAGAGCCCTTATCAACCCTCAGACGGGCTATCTCATGAATTGACCGTTCAAGATCTTGCTGGGCCGACGACGCCGGAACTGAGATCATGGCGGCCACCGACACCACCCGCGGATGACTCGGATGCCATGGACTGGACGCCGTCGCAACCGTCTTTCCAACCCCAGCTCAAAGAAATTCGGCACAAGTCTTCGGCCCCGACACCATTCTACGGAACCTTACCGGCGATGCCCGGGAAATGGACCCGTGTGAACAATACCAAACCTCAGTCGACAGCCAAGAAAGCTATTGGCTTACCGCCTGGGTTCTTTGACCGACCTCGGGAAGAGATGAACTTCCAAGCACGACAGCTGGTCACAGAACAAGTCCCTCTGGCACAGCCCAAGTTCTTCCCGCATGGAAATGCCGATACGGGGCTAGAAAACATCTTCGCGAGCGTATTTTCCCTTCAGGACCAGTCAGTGGAAGTCCAGGCTCCACCACCGCCATCAAATGGTGGTGCCCCAGCGTCCATGACAAGGCTGCAAGAGCAGAACACCGGCACCGAGAGCCTGATCCAGAACCTCAGACGCCGCGCAATCGAAAGCGTAAAGCAGCTGAGGAGTTAACATTTGCACACCTTCGAATCGACGCCAATTTGAGGCAGCGAGTCGAGAGATTCTTGCGCAGACCCCCGTTCCAAGACCGCTCCGTACACTCTTCAGGACAGCTAAAGCATTCGACAAATTCCACTACCAATCGGCGCAAGATTCGCTCCAATTGGGTGCCTATACAACACTCCTGGAGGAAAATACGAGCAAACATACAAGAGCTGTGGTGGACTCCAATAAGGTCTTCGCTGATATCGAATCAATCAAGACTGCTCCGGACAAGGCAACAGCAAGAGTGGAATAGTGCAGATCGCGCTGCACAGGCTGAATCTACATCGAAGATACTTGCCAAGAGTGATGTATCAATGTTCCTGTATGAATGGCAATCCAATGTTGTTGTAGACGACAATAGTTGATGGTACTCTGACTTACCCTGTCGGCCACATTCAGCAACAGCTTGTCGCTATCCAGCAGGGGACGGGCAGGATTAGGGCTGAGTAAGTCTTTACGCTCTTGCTTTATTCAGAGATGTTGCTAAAATTTACTCTAGCGCAGTATTTGGAACTTGAACGCTCGAATGCAGAACGCAAAAGTAGTCCATGCCACAGGAGCTTTAGTCGTTATGCGCAGCGTCGAGCAGGCCCTCAACTCTCAAGTTCCGATTGGTCAGGCTATCCTAACTTCCAGCCCTATTAATATATCGTGGCTAAACGGTACTCACCCCTTTCAGTGCTCTCCCCTTTTCCTTCTAAGCACGCTGAACCAAGAAATGTTCTACGCAGTGCCCCAATGTTACAGCCACCTCACATCTCTCGACTGGCCTATTCTTCAGGGTCAAGTTGGACTAGTGGAGCTCGAAACAGCCCCGCGGGCGGCGGTCGGACTTTCAGCTCTCTAATAAGGAGCCTGACATAGAACCGACTTCGAGGGCAGATTCATACAAAGGAGAATGCAGTCGAAGGGAGGGGGTTGTTCAACCCCATGCAGTGGACTTGCTTAGGGGTACAGCTTTGAGGGGGAATAAGGGGATGTGGGGACTTAATGAAGGGTTACAAGCCAAAAAGACCAAAAAGGTAAGGGCAATCAAGGCAGCACAAGAAAAAGTGCGTGAAAGGTGCGAAAGAGAGGCTCGAGATGAGCTTTCAAAGCGTCGCAGGATAGCTGAGGAGCCTGCAATCCCTAGGATGGAGGATTTAATGTTCGAGTTCCAAGTTGAGACTAGATAGAGCAATCCAAAGACAAGAGGTGCTTGGTGGTAGTGATTATTATTAGGGTGACCCATTACTGGGGTCTTGGCTTTGCAACTCCTTTTCGGAATAGCTCGCTCTTGGCTATCCGCCGCTTTTGACATCGCTGTAAGAACCACTCTGCCATCCGGGTCGACCTCTCGTTCAACTCCCTGAGTTGCGCCTGCCCATCACCACCCAAGCGTCGGTGAAAGGGAGCTCGCTGCGATATCAAGAGTTTGCAACTAGATCTCAGCACTGCACCATCGCTCCCGTTTCTCCCCATTTCGGTTGTGGAGGCCTCGATAATTTGACTGCCTCCATCCAACGAACACTATGTCTGGCAAAAGCGCCACCTCCGAGAACGCAATTTTTTGTGCATCGATTCATTTGGGCCGGAGGACGTGCCGGAAATGGTTCTGCGCACCATCGAGCACGATGCCAGGGCACCAGTGGAGGAGTGCCTCCCCATCGTCCTGACATGCGCAGCAGACAAAGGTCCAATCAAAGAAAATGCCTCATGGGCCGTCGACAGCGAGTCTGCCTTGCCACCTGTGACGGATGCGCCTTGAGCTGAGCACGAGGATTTCCTGCGCGAGGAGGGTGCTGCATTCAGTGGCGCAGCCATGCCACCGTCGATCACGGCCACGACGAGGGTTCCTTTACCCACAACTCACCTGCCCTGAGGAAAGCTGTGGATCACGTTGCCGGAATGGTTTGTTACTTTGGTCTTCATTCCCTCCGCTTTATACAGCAAAGTTCAACGACACCATACATTGACCAAGATGGCAAGTTCTTGTCGTCCAATTGCTATTTTCCCTTGATCTTGGACTCGGCAGATGGAAGTGGACCGGCTGCTTGGACATTCCCGGAATCTCTCTCGAACGGTAAATGCCACACATATTTCCTCCAATTTATACGGGCGATGGTGCATTCGGTCCAGAGAAAACAAATCAGCTGCTCGGAGACCTGTGGCTTAATACGAGTGTAGGGACGACATCGACGTCACTTATCGGCCTCTATTTCGAAGATCTCTTAGCCATATATACCAGCCCAATGAATTCTTTGAGGTAGAGAAAATGCTGATGGAGAGGGAAGTCGTTTGACCCTGAAAACGATCCTGCAGCTTTTGCAGGTTGGTGGCCTGTTGGGACCGGGGCCAAATCTGGATCCCTCGCCGATGCACCACTTCCAGCTCCTTTCGCCATTTCCAGCTCTGACCCTGCTGCCTGTTTCTCTCCACCATGCGTAAGCTGCTGTTCACTTCCTTGTCCCGTATCCTGGAGTCTGTGATACCAGGAGCGTAGGCGCAAAAGCAGCGCACGATCAAGGATCCGAGAATAGCACAGGCCCAAAAAGGTATGCCACTCACAAGCATCACAGAGGAACTGTGCCAACCACTCAATTGCTGAACTAAGGGCTCTGATTGGCAAAGACAGTTGCGACCTCTAAGAGTGAATGTTGCAGCCAATCCCAGCGCTCAACGACGGTCAATTCACCAGCTGGACCACGACTCAGTTGTGACAGAGCACCTTGGCAAGCAAAGGTGCCCACCTTAAACATATATACCTTCTGCTCACCCAGGGCGCTCCATCTTTCGTACCGACCACTCATTCATACTCAGATCAGTCGGGGTTGACCAGCGCGTCACGTTTTGAATCTTTCCTGGACTGTAAACACAGCTCCGTCAGCCCCAATAGACTCACCCTCAGGATTCTACAAACCGCATCTGGACTGTATATCAGGTGGAACCATGCAAGGCGCCATACTGTGATATCCTCTGGACATTCAGCCTCCGCGAGGTACACCAGAGTCAATGGGAAGTGAATTGCGACCTGGTATGCCACTCTCCATGTGAACGCGTTCATGACTCATTAAAACTAGGTAACCGTGCTGGTCGCTCCACGGTTCGCCCACCATTTTCCCTTTCGAAATGTGAACCCAAAGCAAAGATGTCTACCACTGCCCCGCCAAAGAATACGAATCTATCTCGAAGCTTGAAACGAGCTTACTCGCCATCGTGCTCTCCACAATTCTCCGCAGACAAAATTAAGGAAACCGATCCGTATCGAATCAAACTGCTTTGGCGGGAAATCATGGAACAAAACGCTCCTGCATACACAGGCCCTACCGTGGCCAGCCAACTCATGAATCAGGCTTGGTCAGAAAATCCCACGGCACACGAAACTCCCAAAAGCACTTTCTCGACATCTGTCTCTAAGACTAGTACTGACAATACGGAGAGCTCAAAAATGGCGACGTTCGGGACGTTGACTTTGAAGAGACTCAGTTAATTCCACGAGGTGTTGAGATACACAGAGAGAGGAATCCGCAGGTGAGCTCTGTGGGAGGAGCCCATGCCTATTTCGGCTCCAACCCTCCTTCGAACCCAGCTCAATTGCGCGAATTTTACCTATCCATGGTTCAAAAAGCCCTTGTCGGAAGAGCTGAACGGGATATAGACGATTCGATATTCCTTTCTGTGGACGACAACTTTGTCAAGTCTGTGCAAATGATATATCGCAGAATGGGAGAGGCACATGTTTCGGAAGCTGAGTTCAAGGCATATGCTTGTCGGCATCTGTTCATCCGGCAGTACTCTGTCTTAACAGAGGACGTTGAGAGACAGCTCTGCGCTGTGCAGCTTGTGGAAATGTCGCTCAAGCCCCGCGAAAGTGACGACTTTTGTATGTGGCATGCACCTCCACTTCTCTCCTCAAGCCAGCCTCCTTCCAAATTCTTTCGACATTTACTCCGACTGTCAGTTCTGGCTTTCTGACAAGATCTTAAATGCCGATGATCGAAGCTATGCCAGCGAAGTCGTGCACTGTAAGAGCTGGGGTACATTTTGTCCCTATCTCTCGATTGAGTTCAAGCCACAACTGATGACAGGCGCATGGTGGTAAACCAGGTAGCGGCCGCTGGTTGTTCAATCGATATCAGCTGAAGGTCGACGCTTATCCTCAGCCGGCTCCGGAGCCATTCCAGCTGGTTCGTCATTTCGGATTGACGATGGAGAAAGAACTATGGGCAGTATGGCTCTTTGAACCCAAAACAGCTCATGGGGCTTGGGCCGGCTGCACAATACAACTACTTGGAAGTGGGACTTGCCTGACTGCAGGAGGAGTGGTGAAACTACTTCAATGGATCAACGAAATTCATCGGTGGGGCCTTTCTGAGTATGCTCTCGGATGCGAAGAAGACATCAAACAGATTCTAGGCAGAGGCTCCACCCACTTCAGATCCTAGGGATATGGCATCTTTCCCGACTTCCTGCTGCCTTGGGCCTCTGCTTTATCACACGAAGTCGATATCGGTTATGCGGTACGGCCGTAACCTGATCCTCCACGTCTCAGCACAATTTAGCTGCATCCCTTTTCAATACCAGAATTGTATGACCGAGACAGGCAGACACTCTCAAGGACCATGCTCGAACGGAGAGAACAAGGTAGGCAGTAAATATACCGTCTTGTCGAGCGACTTCAAATCTCTCGCGACCGCCAACAATCTTGTCGGGCGTCAATGCAGAATGGATCTCGGAACAACGCGGGCGCCAGCATCTGGTCCGAGATCCGTGCGAAGCACCCCTTCCCCACAATGCTAATATTGTAACCAGCCCATCTAGCTCGATGAATTCTTTCTGCAGACCTACCTTCATTGATCTCTAGCTAAGGCAGAGCGATTTCTAGAGGGCATTGAGGTGAATGAATTGACCTGCCAGCAGAGCATTCCGCGACCGCCATCTCAGGTCATATACTGGACATCAACTTCCTTCGTCAGATGATGCCATACTGAGAGCCTTTTATTGGCACTCCTGCCCACCGGCCCAAAGTGACGTACCAACGTTGAGGCTGCTTAAGAACCGGGTGTCTGCTATGGGGCCATGGTACAGAACCCTCGTTGTGATCCCTGCAGGTCTTGGTCTTCTTTACATCTGTCAGCGACTCGCTCAGTCACGCAAGGTCGAATGTACCCTTTGCGCCACTCCCGGTCATGAAAACTCATTTGCCATGAGTGTGGCAAATCCGAACCGATTTCCCATTGAGCAGGATAGCTACACCGTACACATCCCCTTGAGAGAACTCAAGACGGGAATCAGCGATGAGGAAATTCTTGCTCGATTCTCCAAGGGCTTCTTCGGAGGGTGGATCCTCACTCCAGAGAGATGGTTTTTCCATGTGACTGGATGGAGAATAACGAGATTTGCCGGTATGACGGTTCTTTTGCTTTCCGTTTGATGGTTGATGTGAGGTTGATATGAACAATCCCATCACCGCCAGTGCCCATCCAAACTATGCTCTCGCGCTAAAAGATTGACAGCTCTCCACCCCTCGGGACTCCCGCCTGAAATATGGCGATGCTCCGATCTCTCCACAACCACTCTACCTCCTCTTGGCTTTCTCCTCTTTGGCAACTTTTGGCTCCTCGACTGCAGCACAGCGAGCGAGCAAGACCTTGAGAAACTTTTCCATACCTCCCTCAACACACCTCGACTAAGCTTCGCTCGACCCAACTTCGCCTTTGTAGAATATGCAGCTGGGAGCGAACAGTCGCGCCTGTCGACCTCGCACCGTTTCGAGGTGACCAGGGAACCCATCATGGAAAAGAGTCCCCATCAGGAGGAAGAGGCCGTGAAGATAAAATTCTCCCACGTGAGGTGCAACCCTGTCCGGGGAGGAAGAGTAGTACCGGGTTGGTTTGTTCAGTTTCACGTATTCTACGCGACGCTTTTGTTCGCAGACGGAATCAGAGAGGTGCTAAAGGCATAAATCTCAAAGTCATATACCAAGGCCTGTCAGCCACTTTTATACTAGCACTCACCGGGGTTCCTGAAGAAGACAGTGTGCACATGTCTTGAAGCAGTCTACCTGAAATGTCTTACAAGTTCTGGGACATCTCGACGCTGCTGTCAGCTGGAGGATTCGGCTATGTCGGTGGGTTGGTCCAAAAGGAAAGAATGCTTACGCTCCTTTGTGGAATTGCCATGGCTGCATAGGCAAAAGTAGGTCTGTGGATGGACGTGACATAACAGGACCAAAGTTCCAGCCGAGACAACTCATCAATATCCCCGACGGTAGGGATTTTCGCACAGGATATAATACCTACTATTTGAGACAAGCATTGTACGAATTTGAAACCGGCATTCAGGTCCCCAAGATCAGAGATCCATGTTGTCAGAGATCCAGATGGGGATGCTGCACCAACCGAGTCGGCATGCCAGCGATACAGTGGCCTGTAGCTGCGATAAGTCCGAGTTGGAGCATTGCACTGACCGGTTGCCACTATTTTGCAAAGCTCAAGAGATAGATGCAGGTCACAAATTCCTCCCGTGCTACGCTGGACCAAGAGAAGATTAAAGTGAGGAAGAGGTTGCCCATGTCCAAGACTTCATGGGGTTCTTGCAAGTCCGTCCTCCAACAGTACATGTCTCCAGATAACCGAATCGGGAGCTGACTCGGCTTCCAACGTTGAAAACCTTTAGTCCGGCGTGTGACGGAATCACCAGCTGCTAAACAAGTCTTCAACATGGGATAGTATGGCTGCCTCGGTGGTATTCTATATTGCCGTGAGTCGGAGAGGGAGAGACTACTTGAAAGTATTGAGAGGTCGCTTCGAAAGCTGACGTGCTGTCTCGACTCGAGGAAGTAAATGCGATAAGCAAGATTTGGCAGGCAGACTGAGCTGGTCATAATGTCAGAAGTCCGTGCGGACACCACAGTGGTCAATGCGCATTTGTCGGCTGGTGTCCGTTAGGACCGGCGAGAAATAGCGATTCTCTCCAAACGGTAGTGAGGAGAGCGTATTCGTGATAAGACCACGTCGATGTCTCCTGCGGGGCAAAAGCCTGGCCGGTCCAGGGATGTCTATATAAAGACCTCGTGTCGCTAAATAGGGTAAACATCTAGACCGGCCGCTGACAGCCGTTGTCCTTGCAGGGGAGGCATCGTGGCCTAATCGGACAAGAGTCAATCTGAGCAGTAATCGCAAAGAACATCGCTTTTAGCCTAGGGGCAGACTTCCGAGCTCCGGCCTCAGGCCTATATGCTCGGCACTTGTACAGGAGAAGGCGTGTGGCCGGCGGCATCGTGGGGTCTCCGGTTGGATGCCGCGGACGATGAATATAGCAAAAGGATCGACAAGCTCGTGGCAGTGATTGTCGGTGGCATGTCTGCGCCATGGCTCATGCAGTAACTAGTGGGTTTGTGGGCGTTGGCCCAGCTCCACAATTCGCCGCGCTCTGCCATTGCCACACCCACCTGCGCCTACATCCATGCGTCGCCCATGTCCATTCCCATGCTCATGCCACGCCTCTCTAGACAGGACGTCTATTGGTATCCTCCGCAGATCTCAACCGGTTGCTGCCCCCTCGGACGCCGCGCTATCCTCTTCCATTCTCCCATCCATATCTGACGACTCGTATCGCGCTGTGCTCTCAGCGCGCATCTTCTGTATTGTTCAGACCCGCTTTTCGTCGAATAGACGGCCATCCGAGTCGCGGCGCAAAACCGCTGAACAACTAATCTCTTCCCGCCATGCCCTCGCTCTGTGGCGGAAAGAAGGTCGTCCAGCGCAAGCTGGTCCTGCTCGGAGACGGCGCCTGCGGCAAGACCAGTTTGCTGAATGTCTTCACTCGCGGCTTCTTTCCCGTTCGTCCCGACCGTCGACGAGGTGATGAATGCAGGCAGGGCTGACGAGGAGTAGACGGTGTATGAACCCACCGTGTTCGAAAACTATGTCCACGATATCTTTGTGGATGGCATACACATGGAGCTTTCATTATGGGACACTGCGGGCCAAGAAGAATTCGACCGTTTGCGCTCACTGTCCTACGACGATACTCAGGCGATCATGTTGTGCTTTAGTGTACGTTGAGCGGGACAAGGTCTCTTCCCACGGGAACATCGAGTTGAGGCTGACGCGTTAGGTAGGTGGACAACCGAGGATCCCTCGAGAACGTGGGCACCAAATGGATCGCCGAGATTAACGAGCACTGTCCCGGCGTCAAGATCGTGCTGTGCGCGTTGAAGTGCGATTTGAGAGAGGAACACGAAAAAGATGACGATGATGAGGCCCCGGCCGCGCCCCATCGACAAATGGTTCAATACCACGAGGGTCTGCAAGTGGCCAGGACGATTGGAGCACTTCGATATCTGGGTACGAATGAACGACGCGCTGTGGGCTGCTTTCACGAGTCTGACATGATGGCAGAGTGCTCCGCCATGCGGAACCGCGGAGTGAATGAAGCTTTTACCGAAGCCGCTCGGGTCGCTCTTCAAGTGAAACCGGCGCGGTCAAAGGAAGACAGCAAATGCACCCTCATGTGAACCGAATCCGTCCGCTCGAGATTCCTCCTTCCGCCGGCGGGGACATCTCGTTCCCTCACTTGCCGGATCGATCACGCCAATCCGTTGGAGGGAAAACACCTTCTCAGCCAAGTCGCCGTACACATCCGCAGCCCCGTCGTACATCCGCAACCCCGTCGTCGCTCCGACCTCATTTGATTTGTATCTGCTTTGTCGATTGTTTTTTAGCGAGCAGCTTCGTGGCAATCTCCCTGGAAAAAGCGGAGACATGATTGGATGGGAGGAAGTATCTTTTGGCGTTTGGTGTGGCTGGCATGGCCAGGGATAGAATCAAGAAGACATGAAGTAGCCTGGTCGTGGCAACACACGCGGGCAAATGAAATGCTCAAAGTGAGGTTCATAAGCCATCCGCTCGCATTCCAACGTGAGCCGTCCCATCGTCTGCTGTGAACGACCCGTCCGTCCCGATCTGAAACCGAGTCGGTCATTCGGTGATGCCGTTGACAAGCCTTTCTGCGTGCTGGCTGCGTCCTCGTCCGTTGGTCGTATCTGGCGCGTTGGGAGCCGAGTCTGGGTCGACCACGAGCCAGTCTTTGACGCCGCCTTTCCAGTCTGCGATTCGTCCTTTGCGCACTGGCACGAGAACAACTCTGACATCGTCGCCGGCTATGTAACAACTGCTGTAGCCATCGGGGTTGGGGGGCTGCTCGCCACCGAACAAGTGGACTTCGTCTTGGGCCTGGTCGCCGAATGTGTTGTTGGCCAGGTGTGCTTCCTTGCACCACTTTTCTTCCTCGCTCCCCGGTTCGAGAAACCGTGCCTCACCGGCGATCGTGGTCGAGATGGAACTCAAGGCCGATGTATTCAGATTCAAAAGGAGGCTGGCCAGGCTGGACCTGGTCGCGGCTGCAGGCGGGCTCCCGGAACGCCCGCCTCCCACGGTGGATGTGGTCGGCGGTCGATGTGATACCCAGTCGTGCACCAATAACGACACTCTTGGGTTATGCAGTAAGTTCTGTGCCTTCATGGACTGTGCATTGGTGGTCATGATGATCACGGGGCCATGATGGTTGTAGGATGGCAGGAAAGTGTAGTTCATCAACGAGACATGCGGTGTCGGAGGCGACGTCTGCGTGGCCGAAATCGTGGCCAGATGAAGGAATCGGGCGTTCTGCAGGCATTGAGAGACCTCCGGAGGCAGCGTGCTGGAGATCTGAGGATGTGTCGTGGTGGCAGAGGCCTCGTAATTGAGGGGCGGGTTGTGCCCGTCGGCCATGGTGGGGGTTCAACGTGTCGATAGAATGCACAAGAAGGGTGAATGATGGTCCACCAATCTTCCAATCTTTGACTCGCTCGATGGGAGTGGGAAGCTTTTGAGAATGAGTATCCAAGCACCTGTGAACCTCAACTCGGGCAAAAAGTGACTTGGGTAACGTGATGCTCGTCACACATGCCCCATTTGATCGGAATTTTGGGTGCTGGGGCCACCCCGCAATCGCCCAGCCTGTGCCGGCTGCGCTAGCTGCTGCGGACTGACGTCTTTGCTCCGCCCTCTACCACCATCTCAGCTGCAGGCACTTCCCAATCACGACCCAGAACCAACACTACCACCTATGAATCAGCTCTTATTCGCTCCCCGCGATCAGAAGGCCTTTAGGTCTCTTCCCAGTTCCTTGAGAGCTCGCGTGGACGCCATTTCCGCCTCTCCAACAGAACATCTCATATCTCAGTGATCCCAGCTCTTGTTGTTGGCCTGTTGCAGCGGGTCAAGACAGAGAGACCATCTTGTCTTCTCGCCAGCGCCATCCTCTCCCCAGACACGATGTTGACTCGCAGGCTACCCCGCTCTTCTTCCCGGCCGTCCTCCCTGTTCCGTGCCTTCACAACTTCTCACCGGAGTCGGGACCCTGGGCGGTCTCCTGGCCTCGGCGACGTTACGCCCGATGGCGCAGACGGATTCAATTCAAGGCAAAAAGAGTTTCGAGACGGGTTGGAAGCTGCGAAGAAGAGAAAGGAACAAGCCGACAGTCAGTTACTTGTCGATTCTGCTTCTCATTCCCCCCGTGCTTTGTCGAGTGCTTCTGCCCTGCTGCAAACCCTGGGCTTGGGCTCACTCTCTACCGCTTCTCATGCAGGAGAAGCAAGGCAAGCAGAACATGACGCTTCCACCAGGCGAACCGGAAAGCTGTCGAGCTTCATCTACGGCACCCCCGAAGGCCAGCAACTCGACCAGGAGATGGAGCGGTCGTTTTCGCAAGTCTTGGCCCGGGGCAAGTACGTCCATTCGATCGTCTTTCACGACGTCAAACCCGACAAAGTCAACGAGTATGTCGAGCTGGTCGGCCAGTGGTACCCCCGGATGGCGAACATTCCCGAAAACAAGGTCCATTTGGTGGGCAGCTGGAGAACAGAAGTCGGCGAGAGTGACACATTTGGTAGGTGGCCCCACCCTTGCATTGGAGCGAGAAGATGGCTGAAATGAGTGCAGTTCACATCTGGGAATATCAGCGGTACACAGGTTACCATGCATCCTTGCATAGCATTTCACACCACCCCGATTTTCCCGCTTTTGACGAAAAGCTCCGGACACTGATCAATTCGAAAAAGGTATCATTGATGCAGGAGTTCTCTTTCTGGCCGACGACACCGCCCAGGAGATTAGGCGGTGTTTTTGAGCTGCGGTCATACACCCTCCACCCCGGAAATCTGCTCGAGTGGGAGACACACTGGAGGAAGGGTCTGAAGGCACGACGGGAGGTGATGGAAGGTGTGGGCGCGTGGTTCGTGCAGATCGGCGACCTCAACACCGTGCACCATCTGTGGCAGTTTGCCGACCTGGAGGAACGAAAGCTGAGGAGAGAGCAGTCGTGGGGGGTCGAAGGCTGGGGTGACACGGTCCACAAGACCGTTCCACTGATCCAGACGATGAAGAGCAAGATCTTGATTCCTATGCCCTGGAGCCCTGTTGGCTGATTAAGGCCATATCATCGACCTGCTAAGCGGAGCCATGGACGACTTCAAGAAGAGCATGGAAAGAGCATGGATAGCACATTGGAAATCATCCGCACGACGGGCTGGCAACAACCACGAGAACTTCGTGCAGACTGAAAGCCATACAGTGGCTGGAGCGGTTGGAGTGGGCCATCAGAAGTGGGATGCGGTACTAGGAACTTGTCAGGCAGCCAAGTTGAATCTTCGGCTCAGAAGCAAGTCCGTCTTCTGCGAGTGACTGGAGCATGATAAGGCCACGCTCTTGTTGTAATTCCAAAGCTCTCTGACCAAAGCTCTCTGACCAAAGCTCTCTGACCTAAAACTATTGTTCCTCCTTGCTGCTCAGCTGTCGTCTCAATCTCTTCCAAAGAGAGTCATTGCGAACCCGGGCACCCTCATGTCCCACCGGCTCGAACACGGCATGCGTGCTGAACATCGGGACGCCCTGATACCTGACCAAGTCGCCGATGCACAAGATCCGCACAAAGTTGATCGTCGTCTTCTCCAGCGTCACGGCAAGGCCCATGGTCCGGTAATCGAGTGTCTGAGAGCTGCATGGGAACAAGCCGACCGCGATGTCGAGGCTCTGTTGGGCCTGCGCCGGGTCGTTCAGCTTGCATAGGCAGACGCCAAGGCAGTAGTAAGCGATGGCCAGGCCAGGGTCGTGGTGCGTGGACTGCTCGAATGCTGGGATGGCGGCGTGGAAGTTCCCTCTGTGTGCGTGAATTACGCCGATGTTGTAGAAGATGTGGGCATGGCCTACAGTGTCGTCGATCTCGGGTTTCTTGATGATATTTTGGAAATGCTCAAGGCTGAGGGTGTAGTTGTTGCTCCTGAACGCTTCGACTGCAGAGTGCCATTCTCGAAGAGCATTGAACGGTCGTGGGCTTGACGGAAGGATACATTGTTGATGGTGGTGGTAGTGTTGGTGGTGGTGGTGTTGGTGTTGGTGGTGTTGGTGTTGGTGGTGTTGGTGTTGGTGCTGGTGCTGGTGTTGTTGGTGCTGGTGCTGGTGTTGTTGGTGCTGGTGCTGGTGTTGTTGGTGCTGGTGCTGGTGTTGTTGGTGCTGGTGCTGGTGTTGTTGGTGCTGGTGCTGGTGCTGGTGCTGATGCTGTTGGCGCTGTTGGCGCTGTTGGCGTTGATGCTGTTCAGGACTACTTGCTTGCATCACCTCTTTGTACCAACAAGATGGGAGCTGTGGGATCGGGTATCCGCCTGCATTGACGGCGTTGGTGAGAGAATCAGAATAGTGGATTAGCCTCCTGGCACTGTCCCATGGATTCAAATCTAACCCGTGGTAGGGCCTCCAAAACGGAACTTCGTGTCTGTTGAGGACATGGCCAGCTTCTGTTCGGTGGCGACCAAGCCCGCGAGACACCGGTTCAACAACTTGTGTCCTTGGGTCGGGATGAGAGCCCAGAGAATAAAAAGGGGACTGCAGCCGATCACCACAGTATCCAAGTCTCAGTGGCGCTGTGGAGCTTTGAGGTGGATTGACAATATCGGGTCTTCGTGCTTTCAGGTAGGCTGGCAATTCGTCCATGGCAGCTTGCGCTTCATCTCGTACGGCTTTGACCTGACTGTACCTGTTGACCCAGTAATCGTTCCACTCCGCTGGCTTGGTGTCTTTGTGAAAATGCAATCTGTCTAAGCCGAGTTGGGCTTTGTTACGTTCAAGCTGTAACTCCGTGTGGCGTTCATAAAGTGGTTTGGTACGTCTTTCATCTGTAGAAGATCGACGAAACGGTGCAATGGTCTCAACCATTTCCCTCTCTGGTCTGTCCGAGCTTGATGGTTCGACAAGGTGGGGATCAGCATGAGCCATTCCTTGACGACACTGCGTCTGAATCCATTGCTCAGCGCGGGAAGTGTCGCTATGTCCAGGGCATGCAAACTCCTCTTGATACTCAGGAAATCCCTCTCGAGATAATGGTTTTCGAGATGCTGCCGGCTGCGGTATGTGATCCTGCTGTGCCTGCTGGTGCCAGGAATGGGAATACTCGATAATATCTTCGTAGTAGCCTGCCATATTTGAAGTAGCGATCAAATCACGGCGAACCTGTATGGACAGTGTGGTGTCGAAATAGGGGAGAGTTGAAACAGCATGGGTCGGGATACGTTCAAATACCACAGTCGGGGCCTGTGAAGAGTACTGGCATGCTGACATGACAATGTGTACAGTGGTGGAACTCTGAACACCGACAGATTTGAATTCACTTTAGGACAGACCTCTCCGTTCTTGTTCTCCTTGGGCCATCTTGTATTCACTTTTGGAACAGTAAAGAGTAACATAAACACCGACATCGGTGGCAAGAAGAAGAGTAAATGGTACATAAGCAGTGACAAGATGCAAGGCTCAGACATTAACTCATATCGGACCAAACCTGCGCCCACAGCTTGGCCATCACATATTATATACAAGAAGGATGTGAAGTGGAGGAGGGAGTCTACTTACTCGAAGTGGTTTGCATATGAGCATAAGAGGCGAAGCCTTACCGTGTCATTTTGATGATCCTGGAGATGTAGCACCATGTGGAAGTCAGAATAGGTAAGTTGGTATGCCTATAGCCACTATGGCATAACTCGAGCGTTGAATTGCTTGGAGTCATTTCAGAAGCCGTATGAACTCTGAATGGGATATACTTCCGCAACAGCGGAGTTCCCAATACGTGCTTGGAGAGGCTGACACGTATTCGGTCTCGCAGAGAAATGACTCCAGAAAGAGATTTACGGCATCGGAATATGTTCTCATGTCACAATGGGCTTTCAAGTGGCGTCCACCTCAGGCTTCAATCTCAGGCTCTGGCCAAGGAGCTAGAGCCGATCTCCAACGCGGCGACTCTTGTCCAATGGCGCGTCAGTTATTGAAATATTTTGGCATCGGCCGCGAATGCCCATCAGAATCGGTCCAGGACAACAACAATGCTGACTCGTGCCAGAGTCGGTAAATTGTGTTATGGCTGTCGCCAAGATCTGCAGACTCTGCTGGAACGGGGATTCTGCGGACCTGCAGTCGTTCTGCGCTCTTCAACAGTCGCACCTCGACTAAATCTTCGAAGGCGACAGCAGAGTTTGAGATCTTTCTCATACACATCATCCGTCCGGCAAAGTCCTGCCTCACGAAATTATGATGAACCTCGACCGGGCGCTGACAATGCCGCGCTCACTGAGATGGACGCTGTCCAAGAGCAGCTGGCCGCCTTGGAAGAACTTGAAGCGTTGCTCAGTCAGCCTATGGAAGGTACCGTTGAGGAAGACGGACACACAACGTCGGATATGCAGCAAGGTCTGGCGCTTGAACAGGATGGAGATGTGGCAATCTCTGAGGCTCTTGTCGAAGGCGCCGACAGCCCCGTGACAACCATGCGCAACCGAGGCGCAAGTCATGAGCAAGTGGTCCGAGAAGCGAGGCAGATTTTTGGAGACTCCTTACCCGACGACCTCTTGACCGGACCCGAGCTGAAAGTATACAAGAGACTGTATGGCGAACCTGCGGAAGAATTGTGGGACAAAAACGGCCAACCCGTCGAGGTCGAAGATGGACCACGCAACGAACTTCTCGACCAGTACGGAGAGCCAGTGGAATATGATAGCTCCCTGCAGCAGCCGTTGCACCCTGGCGAGCCGTTCAAGACCATGGAAATTACCCACACCGGACGGCAAGAGACCACTGCGCCGAAGCCAGAAGGTGGTATCGGGTTTCCGTCGGGAAGAAGTGTGACCACACGACCGGCAGAATCTCTCGAGAGCAGGGCCAGGGATATAGCAGAGTCTCTTGGAGCGGAGCTCGTCGAGGCCGGAACAGATGCTGAAGAAGCTGACCAAGACAGAGATCTTGATGGTTCGGAAGATCGCGCTCATCCGTTGACGACGCTGGGAAAGTTTTCCGCCAGTCCTCGCACCGTCTTTCTACCCCAGGAAGCCTTTGTGAGACCTGTCGAGAGGGTGATGAGTAATTTCTCCAATAAGCATTTGAAGGAAACGTGCGAGCGAACGTTTGGTGGGCCCGGACTCCCTGATTCACCTTTGACTCCCCGCTCTGGTCGTGTGAGGCCACAAGTGCCCATCCCCCTGGACGCATCACAGCATTCTATGGGCGAAATGGAGGCCAATGCTTTTATCACGACCATCATGCCTCCAACATATGCTGCAATCACCGCCGTCCTCGTGGAAACGAGAAAACGACTGGGATCGACCTGGCTCAACAACCTCCTGACCAAAGAAGGCGGTCCCCGAGTCCTCGACGTTGGTGCGGGTGGTGCAGGCATCATTGCCTGGAGACAGATTGTCAACGCACATTGGGATGCGATGCACTCCTCAGACCGTCATCCGCCAGCTCCACCAGCCACCAAGGCTGTCGTGCTGACAGGGTCCGAGACGTTAAGACATCGGTCTGCCACTCTCCTCGAGAACACCACCTTCATTCCCCGCCTGCCGGACTATGTCCATGTGCGGGATGCTCCGACCCTTGAAGATGATCGACCTGCTCAGCAACGGAAGCAGTTCGACGTGATCATTGCCCCTCACACGCTGTTTGGCCTCAAGGAGGACTGGGTGCGGAAGCAACAAGTCCAGAATCTTTGGTCCATGTTGAGTCCTGAAGGTGGTGTCCTCATCCTGATCGAAAAAGGTATCCCACGAGGTTTCGAGGCCATTGCGGGAGCGCGGCACCTCCTTCTGGAGAGGTACATCGCCACGCCAGAAGGCCAGTCAACATATTACAGCTCGAATGTGGACGAGGATTTGATCCATGAGAAGGGCACAGGCATGATCATCGCCCCCTGCACCAATCACGAGAAATGCCCTATGTACAAAACTCCGGGAATTTCAACTGGCCGCAAAGACTTTTGTAGCTTTCAGCAACGATATATTCGCCCTTCATACCTCCAACGAGTTCTCGGCGCGAAGGACCGCAACCATGATGACGTGGATTTCTCATACATTTCTGTCATGAAAGGAGAAGATCTCCGCCAAAGGCAGCTTTCCACTTGGCAGGGCCTGGAGGACGGCCTCTCCGCGGCTCGTCATCCCGAAGACCAAGTGCATGAAGATTACGAGACGTGGATGGATCTCTGCCAGCAGGGTTTCAGTGAAGTTTCCCCTGGCAAAACCGCCGCCGACAGCATATCCCCCTACCCCGATGGCGAAACACGCGCCAGCCTTCCCGCGCCATGGAATCTCCCTCGCACCGTCTTTCAGCCCATGAAGCGGCGCGGCCACGTCCTCCTCGATCTCTGCACGCCGGCAGGCCAGATTGAGCGCTGGACAGTTCCCAGGTCCTTCTCAAAACAAGCATACCGCGACGCCCGTAAGTCGGAATGGGGCGACCTCTGGGCATTGGGCGCGAAAACACGTGTGCCGCGCAACCTCAAGCTCGGCGGACCGGGCTCCAAAGAGGGCATGCGCGCCAAGGGCCGTGAAGACAGGCTCAAGAACCAGGCAGCCGAGCTATTGGAGAATATGGAGGAGGAGAAGTTGGCCGACTTGGAGGAACAGAGACAACTGGAAATGGAATTGAGCGGCGATGAGAAGCCGCGCAAAGATAAAGATGATCACTTCGACGACCACCTCAACGACGTGTTGCTGAGGGAGTGGGAAGAAGAGTTTGAGATTGACCAGAGAAGTCATAACGCCAAGGGCAAGAAAGACGGTGCTTTTGCCAAGTTCGGCAGCGCAACGAAAGAAGCAAGGAGGGAGCAGAAGAGAAAAGTGCCCAAGGCGAGAGCGAGGCAGTAAGGAGGGAGAGAAAAGGTAGTCCGTGAGTGTATCATTATATTCCACTAGATTAAATGCTGAGTAACATGCCGGTGGATATCAGGCATGTTTGCTGAGCAGAACGAAAACACCTCTCCATCTCCATCCTCTGATCCGGCTGCAGTACGAGCAAGATTTGATTCATCTAATTAGATCAAAGATTGACGGTCTGTCCAATTCCGTGCGCACTTCCTTGCCCACAACGACGATAGGCAAATCTTTGCACAATTGGAGGCTGATGTAGTCGGATATACCTGCGTACTAGACGTTCGCTCCCATCTGGCATGTATGCAACCAAGGCCATGATTGCCCGTCGATCTGGCGATGTTTCCATGTCTGCTCTCAGTTCAGGAAACTGTTGGAGCAGATAAGGGAATGGCTATTGTGCTGATATGGCAGAGGATAGAGCGGGCGACACAGACGAAGCATGCCGAAACTTGTGTCGTTGAATCGCAGGGAGAAATCTGTCCAAGCTAGCAGATGCTGATGGTGCTGCCGTGAGAGTCAGCGAATTGCAAGCTGGTGCTTCTTCACATAATGCAAGCTTGAGGACAGATTCAGGCAACAACATACCTGCTGGACCCGCGGATTATCAGATCATGGAGAAGGCCAATCTGAATGGACTGATCACTTTGTGTTTGTGAGACGACATCGAGGAGCCTGTCGTGCAGATGAAGTTGAAGGATTGATGATATTGATAATCGTTTCGCAGTGTGCCAGATATGTCGAGAATTAATGAAGAATCCTCTGTGCGGAATGAATTGTAAAGTAAATGCCTTTTTCAGAGACGCTTGAAGTATCAATGATGTTCGCCAGTCACAGACGGCAGATCACTTTGATTTCTTCGCTTCTCCATTCTGCTGCCCCTCCACATATGGATGTTTGATTGTCAGGCACCAAATGTCGAGATAGTCACATATGGTCGTGATGACATCGTGGACAAAACTTCCATACACGCCGAGCGCTAAACCGAGGCATAGGAACACAAAGGCAACCTGGTAAACGTCGTCCCCCAACGCGCTCGGCCAAAGTCCCAGCTTTGGTCCCAGGCTGTCAATAACAGCCCAGGCCAGAGGTACAATGAGGACATTGGTGTAGGGAAACTTGTCCTTGACCAAGTGGGCCACAATCATCTGTCCAACAGAGTACGCGTTGACGATGCCGGCAAACAGAGTGAATGGAACCAGGTGATGGTGCAGAATGACGGGATTCAAAGCAAGGTAGGCCGGGATCAGTAGCCATGTCACCAGCACCGGTGCCAGGCCCCAGAGCGGTTTATATGGATCTTGTCCCCTTGACCTTCGTGCGTCAATGACACTCCAGGCACTCGAAACGGTATTAAAGATCAGGACCTGCGCGCCATAAACCATATACCACTCATTCCAGGCCAACTGGTAAATGGAGTTGGGAATCAGATCGACCTTTGGTACTCCGAGTGTCGGCAGCATGGGCTGTTGCCAGTAACTGGCGCCGCCTTTGAGGTAGGTGATGAAATACACCACGACCAGCGTGAGCACTCCTTCCACCGGGCCGGACACAATACCGAGGGTGAGCGTGTGTGTGTGATATTCGTCCCAGGTTTGGATGTAAAATGTGAAGATCGTGCCGAAGAGGGTCAGGACCGTGTTCCATGATTGTCCGAGATTCATGGCCGCGGCGAACAGGAGGACTTCGAGGCCGGTATTGCATGCATCCACGCCTGAGACCCAATTAGCCAGGCAGGTGTGACAGAGCGCAGGCAGAGCTCATTTACCATGGTCGAAGAGCTCTCCGAGCGGTCCGCTCTGATGCGTGCGCCGGGCTTGCGTTCCATCTACGGCATCGAAGGTCTGATAGAGGAACAGACCAGCCGCCCACGTCAAGTACACCCAGGGAGGACAGTCGACGTCCAGCGTAGGATTATACCAGAGCATCGTAATGAAATTGACGACGACGAAGCTGAACCCAGTGAGCGTGATCTGGTCGACCATGCCGGTTAGCATTGAGCGATGCCGCAGGGACGGCTTCCCTTACAAGGTTAGGGCTACCACAACATTAGCAGGGCTATATGATTGGAATGCCGCAAAGCACGTACGCCATAGCCATGGGGAACAATTTGATGACGACATTTGTGTAGAACGGTTTGAGAATGTATTTGGACACCAACGATTTATCGACCCCGGAATACTTGTATTCGTGCAGTTTCGGGAGATTGCGTTGGCGAATGTAGACCATGGCGGGCGGCGCAAGTAGATTGCAAACAATGGCACTGCATGCAACGGACAGCCAGGGAATCAAGGGCCCCTTCAGGAGCGTAAGGAGAGGGGCGTTAAGGAGCGGGCGCGTTGTTTAGGAGAAAAAAAGTTGGGCGGGATGGAAGTTAAAGATTGGGAGACTCAGCCTATGTCATTCCGCCAAGTAATTACATGCACAAGCACAAGCACAAGCACATGCTCCGCCTGAGCACGTGCTTGACGAGGCTGCACAAGTGGTGGAAACGAGATTGAAGCGAGGATGAACAGAGGACCTTCTGCAGGACGGATCCGGACGAACCGGATTGTTTTTTGGCAGTGAGAAATAGGGTGCTGTACGAGACCGGCCATGTCCAAACCCCAATTCCCTTACATGCCGTACCATGCCCAATGCCACATGATAATACATAAAGTGATAAACCACCTAACCAAGCAGCCAGGTCCGACGTCTATTCAGACAGCAAAACGTTTGAAACCCTCAACCAAGCCATCGGCAGCCTTCGAAATCGCGACCCACGGCGGTGCATAATGCCAGGCCTCGTCGAAAGCCGGGATGACGCCTCCCCGGTTTATATCACTCCAGAGACAGACCACCTTCCCGCTCATGCCATCGCTGCCACCGGCAGTGTCCCAGCTCACATCAACAGTCCACGCGCAACCCCACGTCCTTGACCACAACCGAATCTCGTTGCTGCCCGCTTCAGGGATCGGTGGGAATTTCTGGTCGACAGGGGCCTGTCCCAGGACTCGGAAGCCGGCAATTGGCGAGTCGAAGACAATCTTGCACGCTCTCGTATTCTTGCCGTACAGCACGAATCGAGCTTCATTTTCGTGGATGCTGGCGTTCAGTCGCGTGACGTTGAAGTTCAGCCAGCCTGGATACCTCGCCTCTGGCGGAAGACGGGAGAAGGGGTCGGCCACGTTGGGAGGAAGACCGGGCCAGGAGCATTTTTGCCGGTGGCTGAATGACTCCACCGAGACGCAAGCCAGCTTCTGTCCCGCCGAGCTCGGTAACATCTCTATGGCATCTTGCACGTAGGGCGGAACTCCGAGCAGTGATGCTGTATTTGTCCCATTGTCCAGGTCGACCTCCTGCTGGAAGAAGAGTTTCAGCCGATTCTGAGGCGAGAAAGGGAAAGCGACGAGATTGTAGATTAAAGTGCCGATCAAGACGAGGAACAAAAACATGGGAACATGCCACGTGAAGCGATGCAGAATCGGCACGATCGGCGAGAAGAGCAGGATCGTCAACACGGAGATGCCAATATAGACGGTGAACATGGAGCTTCCGTCTTGACCGGTCTGATGGAGCGCGGTCACCATGGACAAACCAATCTGGCCCAGCAGGATGAGGTTCACAGGCACAAGGACCAGGAGCTGCGCAACCCACAGCGAGGTCCACTGCGACTGACTCCATTCTTGTTCCTCATTGTGGCCCTTTTCCTCATCCTTGGATTTGGACGTCGACCTCTGCTCCTCGGGCGGAGGGCCGTAGTTCTTGAATGTTGAGCGGCCTCTGCTTCGTAGCAAGCTCGACCGCTCCGTCGCCGGCTCTTCCTCCTCTTCTTCTTCCGCCCCCCCCTCCTCCACGCTGTCACCGTGTTCCTCGGTGGACGACGGCACGGTGTGGCCCGGCCTCGACCCGCTCCGGGAGCGCGAGGAAGGAAAGTCGCCCCCATATTTGGCGAGACTGTATTTGGATTTCTTCGGCAGGGAGAAAAGCTCGAGGTAGGAGAGGAGAGTGGCCAACCAAACCGATGCGGCATAGAAGAGGACAAAGTACACTCCCGCGAGATGAAGCTGTTCTTCAAAAACGGTCGCGACCACCAGGAATGCCCACCATCCCAGCCACAGCCAGGACAGACCGTAGGCCCGGGTGAGGGAAGAAGGTCGTGAGAAATCAGCAACTCGAGACAGAAACCAAGCGACGAAGACGAAGGAAGAAATCATCATGCTCCAGACAGCCCATTCGCTGCTGTGTGCGATGAATTCGTTTTCCTTGAACAAAAGATATGCCAAGGCAACGGGTGCCGCCCCCGAGACGAGAAGAATGAGAGGGAAGCGGGAGAATCCCCTCCAGCCATAGAGCACGATCGCATCTTCTTCGTCTTCTCGGATATGATAGATCCATGAGCCCGACCAGAGATAGAGCTTGTCGACGCGATACAGAAACGCGAGGGTGATGAGAAGAAAGATGGGACCCGCCACAAGGAGGGTCACCGACCAGGCAAAAAGGGTGTGTGTCCAGAAGACGGCGAATTGTCGTCCCAGAACGTCGAACCACACCCCCGCATGGCCGGGAGTGTTCTTGGGGTCCAGGTTCGTGGTCAGCGAGGCGGCGGTCAGCCTTTTGGTGGTGGCCAGGGCGGCTGACAGCATGTGCCACAAGGCTCTCTGGCCCGTGTGGCGCGAATCGTCCTGGTCGGTATGATATCGCGAGCGAGGGCCGATGAATGCCACGTCCAGTCCACGAAGACCCAGGATACCGTTGAAGACGACATAGTCGGTCTGACTGCGCACCAGCCCACGGTGGAAACCGTCGGCGGAGATGACGCTGCCAAAGGGATGGGGAGAACTGGCATAGGCTTGGGTCACCTCGGCATCGGTGCTCCGGAAGAGCGCGGCTCTGCCCCCAGCGCCTGCACCTTCGAGGTTGAGGAATGTGCTGACCAGCTGGGACATTGGATGCTGACTGAATACTCGGGCGCCGTTGAGAAAGTCCTCCTCCCCGTTGTTGAGCAGGAGCACGAGGCCATTCTGGGGCTGGTTGCCCGGGGTGGTGTAGTATCGGAGTAATTGCAAAATGCTAATGACCCCCACGCCGTCATCTGTCGCCCCAAACCCCGTCGATACACTGTCATAGTGGGCGTTGACCAGGACAGCATTCCGGCTGGCCGGCTGGCCGTTTGGATCTGTCCACCATTCCGAACTGTCATCCTCTCTGCCTGGGACGTAGACAATGATGTTTGTGCCTTCGAAATACACGCTCACACCCGCGGGAGAAGTCGTGCTGCCGGGAGAGGAGAAGGTGAGATTGGAGATGGTATCACTGAATATGTAGGCCTGGTGATCGGCCGTCGCCAACGCCTGGTTTTCGGCGACGATGGATTCAATGCGCTCGAGAAGCCAGTCGTGCACGTCGTCATTGCGCCGACTGTTGAAAGGGTGGTAGGACCCCGAGAGCAGCTGCAAGTCAAGCCATGCCTCCGTCAGGTTTACACCACGCTCTGGCGTGGGTGACTTTGGCCGCGCAGGGACACCAGTATGGATGACCAGAAGGGGGACAATCACTGCCAGATAGACGAGACTCGTGATGACAGTGACAGGACGACGCGTAAAGGAAAAGGGATTCGACAACCTCGCCATACCTCTATCACCATCAACAATATCGCATGTCCAGTCACCTCATTGTTGTCGAGGCTTGAGTTGAGGCGCGGGGAAAGCTGCGGCTGCAGCATATGCAGCACCAGCACCAAGGCCTGGCGTCATCCTGCAGCTCTCTCACGTGATAGGTGCGAGCAAAAGGGAATTAGATCACTGATCATTCTTCCCATTCTCTCCTCCCGTCTTCCAATGTGCACTACCTAAGTGGTGAGAACATAATGCTTAAAGTCTCGTGTCTTCACGTTCCGTTCGAACATGATGTCAACCTCCTCATACGTCCTGCCCTTCAATTCTGGCACCCGGAAGTAGGCCCACACCAAGCACAGCAGCGCCAGGCCACCAAAAAAGAAGCCCAGTTTTCCCCGCATGTCGGCTTGATCTGGGTTAATCATATAAGGAATGGCAACGGTCATGACGATGCCCGCCATGGCTTGCACCGCGGTGGCAATGGCAATGGTCTTCCCCCGGACCCGGGTCGCAGACACCTCACAAAGGATGACGAAGCAGACCGGGCCAATAGACAGGTCGTAACAGAAGTTCCAGATCAACATGAGCACGCTTTGCGCCCAGATGACGCTGGGCCTGTTGGTATAGTTCGGCGCGCAATCGAGGATCCCGATGATGAATTGTATAATGGCGAGAAAGGCCAGGCCAATATTGTAAATCTTGCGACGACCGACGTAGATGAGTAATATCCAGGAGAGACAGGTTCCCAGGAATCCGAGGGCGAGAAATCCAACACCCATGTCGAAAGCTTTGTCGGTCGGAAGACCGGCCACTATCTCTGGTGAGGAGCGAGACAAAGACCATCCAAGGCATGAAACTTACGCTGGAAGAAATATGTCGCGTAGCCGACAAGATAGATGCCCGACAGCACCTGAATGGTGTACACGCCCACGGCGATTTCAGTCCTTCTGATATTAATCTTCTTGAAACAATCCCAGTACGTCGACCCGGCTTCCATCTCTCTCTCGAGTCGGTCGGTTTCGATGATCATGGCGAGCGTCGGTTTGACATCGACCTTGGACGAGGCGAGGCGCCTGAGCGATATCTCAGCCTCCTCATATTTGCCCTGTCTTTGCAGCCACCAAGGACTGGGACAGTTGATTAGTTGGTACCCAATCGTCACACCCTCTCAGGTCAGGGTCAAGGGGACCGACCTTTCCGGCGCAAACGGCCATCCGATCAGAATGACCAAGGGCCAGAGCCACTGAACGGCAAACGGGGCGCTGTAGGCCCAGTGAGAATCCAACTTCTGCGTGCCCGCAATCACGCCATTCGCAATCAGTTGGCCAGTGACGAAGCAGATGTTGGTGCAGCTCGTGAGCACGCCGCGGAGGGCAACAGGGCACACCTCGGATGCATAAGCAGGCGCGATCACGGCATAGCTTCCGAGCACTAATCCTCCGAGAAGTTCTCCCGCGAGGAGGACAGGAAGCGATCTGGCAAAGAATTGAATAAAGATAAATCCGGTGGTCAAGATGACACAGGCACCAAATGTCTTCTTGCGCCCGAACCATTCCATGGGATATGCGGCAAAGAAAGCTCCAACCACCTGGCCGATCGGACTGCCCATGCTCAGGCCCGTCTGCCATGGGGCTGAAACGATGTAGCTTCCGTCGTACAGATAGCCAAAGTCGCGTTGAAAAGCCGGGGTCGCGTACAAATTGCCCAAAAGCTGTGGATCGAACGCGCACCTAGCAAAGGGCCCATGAGCTTTTCCACACACTGAGAACGTCGTCGAACCTACATGATCACCCCGAGGGAGAAGAAGAGAGACCAGCCAACGGCGGTTGGGTACAGAGACACCGCTTCGCGGAAGGACAGCGCGTGCTCCTTGTCCGCCGCCAGACGGGCTTCCAGGCGGATGTCATCGATCGAGGCGGTCGCAATGACCGCCGCGTCATCTTTGCGGTCTTCAACGTCTTTGGTCAAATCTGGCACACCCATGGTGAGTTTTTGGTACGAAGCAGATGCTCAACACGGACAAAGACAGGAAGGAATAACACAAGCCTGGGGTCCGACAGTCGTCCATATGCAGCTCTCCGTCGTTATCGAGGGCGATAAGCGCGGTAGGTTCCTGTATCAAGGAAGGACGTGAACCCCTCCTTGAGTAGTGTCATGCACCAGATCGACTGGAGGAGCCAGGGTTTCATGCGCCGTTGTTGACCGCCGACATGGGAGCAAGTTCACACCACCGCCAGCCCGCACACCTCCAGAGGACTTACTGCAGCATTTTCCGGTGCATCCGCTCGTGCCTTGAGCCCTCAGTAACGGCCGTCGTTCCTCCTGGTAGGACGTAGATTCCGTCATACCGACTCCAAACGGTTGGACGGCTGAGGCATGAGATCCATCTTGCCAGGGTGTCTGCCGATCAGCTGTCATCTCATGACTCGGCATCAGAGAATAACGATAACCACCTGTGGCAAACTGAAGCCCATCAAGCGGGCGGGAATGTGCGCGTCGCTCCGAACGTATACGCTATCAGTATCACTGCTGGCAAGTGATTCGTGAGGTGGTTGGAGACGCGCCAAGAAACCAGTTCCCAACTTCCAAGTCCGGTCAAGTCGATGTTCACCATTGGTTGAAACTCATCTTCCCCAGACAATTAGGTCGGGAGCCCTCGCGCCAGATAAGCCATACCACAGCAGCCCAATTCTGCTTGAAAGGGCATCCAGCTCACTCTATCAGGACAGAGAAACGTCGTTAGTGGAAGTTGGCATGATATGAGAACGCCAATGCTGAGCAGTGTTTCTGTCAGATTGTGTAAATCCGGAGCCAACTGGCCTCCTTGTATTGATGGAATCTAGACGCACAAAATTGAGGAGCGAGATACAACAGGCTGAACACTGTTCCCTGGGCAACCTGAAACATAGAATCTCATCATGCTCTTTGTGGAGGCTGACAGAATGGCATGAAGAACTTCTCCCTGACTATGAGTTGTAGCCACATTGGATTGGGTTGATGAATGTGGTCTGATAGCGTTCTTTCTTTGTACCGCGATATTGATTCTCTGTAGCCTTAGGATCTGGCATTTGTAACATTGTCCAAGTCGCCTCCTCTCTCATACTGCACGCCGGAGGTCTTCTAACCGTCCACACGAAGACTTGGGCTTCAGGTGTTGCCGAGGGAGGCAGGTTGCTAGGGAGAACAACATGACAGTCAAGTCATGCGGTGTTGGAGGTGGCATCGGCTTGACCTCTTGCGGCCTTATCCGCACTCCGGGATGGTACTTCCCTGTTGAGATGGCGGCTGGTATACTTACCCCTCAGATCCCGCCTCGGTCTGTCGCACTGATATCGCTCCACATATTGCATTGGGCGTCTTCTCGCCTCTGATGATTTGAAACGGCGGAGATAGTATGGGCGCTCTTAGCAGTTAAAGGCAAGGACGAAATCAGAAACATTCTCGGAGGTTCAACATTCCCGTCGCCATGGGTTCCTATTCTCCCCTGTATGATCAAACCATCCATACTATTCACATTCCTGAGGATGTTCGTCAATCTGGAAAGCCCACCCCAGAACTCATCGCCGAAGGGGCCGCCTTCCTGCACAAAGATGGCATCATTATTTTGGACAATGCCATCGACACTGATCACATTGACGCCTTGAATGCAAAGTTATCTCCTGAGGCGTTTGAGATTGCCAACGATCCTGACCACCATTTCAACTTCGGCAAACAGACGCGCAACATGGACCAGGCTCCTCCACCTACAAAATCGCTCATGTTCAAAGATGTCTGGTGCAATCCTTTTGCCGCCGCCATCCTGGCAGCCGTTCTCGGCCCCCAACCGGTCGTCCATTATGCCAATGGCAATACCGCCCTCAAAGCTCCACCCACTGGCCGACAGCCCGTACACTCCGACTGCGAGTTCCGGCATCCCGCGTACTTCCCGTTCGCCCATGTGATCAACATCAACCTCGTCGACACCTCGCCGGAGAATGGCAGCACAGAATTCTGGCCCGGTTCTCACCACGTCAGCGTGAACGAAGCACACAATTTGGTGTCAGAGCACGAGGACCAGCTCACCATCAAGACCGAACTGGTGGAGCAACGGCGCCGGCACTCCCCTCCATTTCAAGCCTGCACCAAACGCGGGAGCCTTATCATCCGTGATCTGCGGCTGTGGCACGCCGGCATGCCTAATCTCACCGACGAACCCCGAGTGATGCTGGCATTCGTGGTCCAACCGGCCTGGTATCAAGGCCGAAGCAAGATCCAGTTGCCTCTGGCCGTCAAGGACCTGGTCGAGAGCTGGAGTGATGAGCTGCAGTATGACGTCGACTGGGTGGATGGAGAAGTCGAGCACAAGAAACTGAGTAGTGACGGGGTAGATTTTGATACGAGAAGCCCCGTCCTGGAGAAGTATCGAGAAGAGTTGAGCAAGTGGCCAGAGTACGTTCCCCGATGGTACTAGCTGGACCTTGGATACGAGAGAACATGATCCGAATGCCACTTATCTGGACCAATGAGACCAAATGTCATTTGGAGTATTGTCCACTTTCTCATTCGGTGTGAAAAAGTATCAAGGTAAACCAAGTGGTTGTCTTTTCCAAAAGGAGGAACATGTCCGGCTCAAGCACGGAGATTCAGAGTGAGTTCATAGTGCTCAATCATGTGCTTGGTGTGAAGAGGAAGTGATGAACGGTCCTTTCCAATTCCGCGTAACCGGCTCGAGGAATACATGAGCCGGGAAAGGGGGACAATACATACAGGCGGCGAAGGCAGAATCTCTGCCCAATCTTCATACACCTGTGGCAGCGTCGAAAGCTTGAGGTGTGGGCTCAACACCCTTGCAGACTGTTGGGAACACAGGCTGTATTCACTCGGTAAACGGTGAGCCTCCGCCACTCCTACAACACCATCGTAGGCAGCATCTTAGATAGTATCAATCAACCATCTCATCGTGCTGGGTTCAGACATCCCTTCTGGTGATGTATTCAAGTATCAGGGCTCCCAGAGCCATCTTGTCATTCAGCACAAAAACGATGGCCGTCGCTTCATAGGCCACCAGTCAAGGTGGCTGTCAGAACCTTGGCAGAGGGCTACTGCAATTAGCCTGCCCTGACCATGCCGGTGAGTAAAATAAATTCTTATCTAATCATGTACCCAAATTTTCACTCAAATTGACTCTCGTCTCTTGTGGTGTAACGGTTAACATCGCCGGTTTTCATAGAAAACCAAAACCCGGCAGCTCGGGGTTCGAGTATGTGTCTCTTGCAGATTGTGCGCAACGCAAACTAACAGGAATGAATAGTTCCCCGCAAGAGAGACATATCACTTTTTGTCCGTCTTTTTGCGTGCAGAATTTCAGGGTCGTGGATGGCAGGATAATTCCACAGTCATACGTGCAAGTCAATGAAATGACCACCACTCTTTATGGGTCCTTTGTTGATTGATACATTATCATCGTCAATCTATGAGCCGCGCCAACCTGGTCGCCATGCAAAGGAAGCTGAAGCAAACGCCGGTGAAATGCTACAGGCAAAGAATCTCAGGCATGGCCGTTTTGTACTATCTCGGGGCCGTTGACTGTTCCTCTGACGCCGCCTTTGGCTCCGACTTGTCTCGCCGCCACGGACAGGGCGAGATCGGCGTCGACATTGATGGTGACCTCGACCTTGGCGTTGTTCTTCAGGCCTTTGAAGGCAAATTCGGTCAGAGGCTTCTTCGCCTTCCACAACTTTTCTCTGATGTCCTCCTCTTGGTCATCATCGTCGTCACTGTCGAGGTCCGAGGACTCGTCCTCGCCGCCGGTGGTGCCGTTCTCCTTTGATTTGGGCTCGGGCCGGGTGACCTTGATTTCGCGCTCACCTTCACAGATGCGGATGACGACGTCGCCGGCCGGTGGTTGGATGACCTTGGTCCGTCGGACCGGCACCGCGGTGTCATTGGGAATGATCAGAGTAAACGAGTCGACATGCTCTCCCGTCATCTGCACGCCAATGGCACTGGCCAACTGCGGCGTCACCGTCACCATTTCGTGCGTCGACTGCTCAATGTCTTCCTTGTCGAAGTCCTGGACGAGGGATGCTTGGAGAGCGGCACCGCGGGCCGCGAGTTCCGAGGGATTCAACGCGGACGCCGTCGTGGCGGGGGCAAGAACCTGGGTGGATTCGGGGAAAAGAGCTTCGACGTTCTTCGCGATCTTGGGCGTATGCGACGTGCCGCCGGATAGGATGACCTCGTCGATGTCGAGGACGTCCAAGTCGGCCTTTTGGATGGCTTCCTCGATGAGTCGGGCAAAGTTGGTGAAGATCTTCGCGGCCAGAATCTCGTAGCGTGTTCTGTTGACCGTGGATCGGAAGTCGACCCCGTCGGCCAAGCTCTCGACGCTGAAGGTGGCGCTGGCGCTCTGGCTGAGCGCCTTCTTCACGGCCTCGGATTCGAGCTTCAACTTGGCCAGACTCCTCTCGTTGTTCCGCGGGTCCGTTTTATGCTTCTTCTGGAACTCTTTGGCGAAATGGTCCACCAGCACCTGATCCAAAGAACTGCCACCGAGTTCATAGTCGTGAGCGGTCGCCAGGATACTGTACATGCCTCCCCGTGACGCGACAACGGCGACATCCGATCGGGTCCCTCCAAAATCGGCCACGAGCACGATCTTGTCGGCAGCCGGGTCCGACGACCTTGCATCATATGCCAGAAGCGCCGCGATCGGCTCGGGCATAAATTGCAGAATCTCGAGTTGCGCACCGGCGGCGGCCTGGGTCAACGCGGCTTTCTGCTCCTCGGTGGTGTTTGTCGGTACAGCGACAACGGCCGAGGTGACGGCCTTGCCGGAAAAGTCTGAAGCCGAGTTCTTGAGTCTCCGAAAATGCCTGGTGGCGGCATCCAGCACGGTGACGTGGTTCGGGGTCCCATTCTCGTTGTCCACCACTGAAAACGCGATCGTCGAGTCGATCTCGATAGGATGTGCCGAGCCATGGCAAGGAGTGGGATCGATCGATTTGTATTCCTTTCCCAGGTAATCCCGGAAATACGCAATTGTATTGTTACTGTTGCGGACGAGCTGCGCCTTGGCCTGGGTCCCGTGATATTCCTCCCCTTCAATGTAGGACAAGATGGATGGGATTTGGCGATCGCCCTCTTCGTTGGCAATGACTTCGACTTTGCCTTCTCCCGAGATGTGTGCTATAGAACTGTACGAGTTGCCAAAGGAGATGCCAATGGCATAATGCCCGGGGGTCGCCACCACCCCATTCGATTCGTCGCTCATGATCGGGGCCCGTCACTGGAAGGGTGAGGAAGCAAGCACGACTGATGTGGAAAAAAATGGCGGCCACAGCCTGAGGAACCGAAGAGTATCCAAGAACAAAAACCTTTTCGAACAGCGGCGCAGTCCTGGTGGGCTGGGAACTTTTTTTGGGCCTTGCGAGACGTCAGTGGAAGGTCGGCCGAGACCAGCCTTGCTCACCTCGACATTGCCCCTTCAATCACCACCTCTCACGGTTGCGCGCTCACCCTCCCACTCGCCCTTTGACGACGGTGCGCTTTTGGCCTGTAGGACCGCGTCCCAACTGAGATCTAAAAGGGCCACCCGTTGAAGAGCCCCTCGAGGATGCCGCGACCGCTTTCTCAGCCAGTCCTGCCCTCCGGCGCTCTCTGAAAGAGGCCTCTCACGTCCCCACCGTCCCGCCTCTCCCTCGCCCTCTCAGTTCTGAGCAGCTGCTGGCTGAGGCCGAAGCCAACGGCTAAAAGAGGGGTGCGCACAAAGAGCTGATGAACCAAGCACCGAGTAGATGGTTGATTGATTCTATCTAAGATGCTGCCTACGATGGTGATGAAGGTGTGCCGGAGGCCAAGCGGTCACGAGGTGAAGAACACTGCCTGTGTTCCCAACAAGAGCAAGACCAGGTTTGCGGGAAGAAGGACGTCGGATCAAGAAGCGACACTTCACCGCGGAGCGGTGTAGGAAGTCTCATCCTCTGTAGACTGTTCAAGTCTCTTCGAGCTACTCCAATTTGACCGATGTCTGAGACTACAACCCTGCCGGTAAGGCAACTGCAGCCACCAAGTAGGCACCCACGGAGGCTAACAAAAACACTCCCTGTTCCTCTGGTTGGCTTGTGTAGTAGACCTTTTCAACTTCAACTCGTTCTTCGTTTCAGGGCGGCGGACCCCAGAGAACCTTAAGCTTTGCCTCAGGCTTAGGGATGACTTCATGTGACCATTGAGTCTGTTGCTTCACCGTGTGTCTGCATATGGCCCGTGTACCAACACATATAATGACATACCCATAAGCACATCCCGACTGGGATTGCCGCAGAAAACCTGATGGTCATGAACGCCAGCACGTGCTGGCTCTCCCTGACCAAGGACGTGATGCTGAGATAACTGTTGAGTCATAGGGGTCTGCAGAGTGTCCTTGACTTGCAGAGTGTCCTTGACTTGCAGAGTGTTCTTGACTTGCCGAGTGTCCTTGACTTGCCGAGTGTCCTTGACTTGCAAAGTGACCCGTTGATCAGTTTCGTGGTCCAAGAAGCTGTACTTCAGATCCAAAATTGGTCTTCAGTGGCCTGGCGTAGCTCTTTCAATAGGGTTCGTGGTGATACTGAGAGTTCGACTCGGCACTGGGATTTCAAATCCCTTTCGTCCAGCTCGCCACTGCTTGGTCGCGTCCATTACAAGGTGTATTTGATCCACACATTGCTTAGTGAACCCAGAGGAGCCTTGTTTCGAAGTGTAACTCATTGGTGTTGATGAGTGACCTAATATGTCCTTGACAGAACGAATAACTTGACAAACGTCGTGGTGTTGTTATTCATAAAGTCAACGTAGGGTTTGTGCATCCTCGTGGAAACGGGATCACTATTGAGATAACTTCTGATGCGTTCACTAATCTGTAGGAACCAAGTCAATAATCAACACAGTCCCCAAGCTTGACATTCAAGGACTGACCAATTCAACCACAGTGCGGTTGGGCACACGCAGATGACCTGAATGCTCATGGACAGCCCCAAACAGGATGAGAGAGGTCAGGTTACATTGCTTGATCAGCAGTTGTAGGAGCTTTCCCTGAGATTTTTGCGGCTATGAACTTGTCAAGATCTTCACCACTAAAAAGGTCTGGTTATCTGCTGGATCTACTGGAGTAGCTCGTTCTTATTCCAGTCATTTTTAATGCTAGGTTTGACGGCAATTCCAGCCTGGGCTGAGAACCTGGCTGAGTCTGCCTATGATCCGAGGGTGTAGAGCCATTCATCACGACTAGCGTGACGAGGCGTGAAATGAGTAGACAAGGATGTAAGGGGAAAGATGGTGCAAAGACCTAGCTGCGCAACCTGGCTCGTCGACTCTGAGGGCACGGTGGTTGTAGGAGTGTCGTTGGCAAAGCGTTCATGACTTCAGTGCGGTGTTCCCACACGGCCTGTGTCCATCCTCTTGACCAAGGTCAGCCGCACCACTCACAGAAAGTGAGCAGGCAAGAAAACTCAGGTCAAAGGGGTGAAGAGCGGCTCATGATATTTGCTGTCTGGTAAGATGCGCATGCATGTGGACAAGAATTCTAGGCCTAAAATATCGACGCTGCTTTAGTATTCGGATCGAGGTCAGGAAGGTGGAGTTGGAGTCTTGGCGGCCATCCAGTATTTCTCATAAAAGACAAGCGACGGATCCTTCTCTGAAAGTGTGGAACTGTCATAGATCGATCACAACATGTCGATTACTCAGGTACTTCTTCCTGGTGATGTCGTGGATGCCAGCCGTCTGCCTGCCAGTCCAAAGCGTCGCCTTGGCCAAGGACTATATCAAGATACGGCATCACACGAGATTGCCTGCTCGATTGCTGGCGCCCTGCAAGTTGACTACAAGAAAAAGGCGGCGCAAATATTGACGCCAGATGCGCGCTACATCCCCCGGGCGGGTGATCTGGTCATCGCACAAGTACGAGGATCGTCGACGGATTTCTTTCACCTGTACATCAATTCACACTCTCCGCAAGCGTTACTGCCTCAACTGGCATTTGAAGGGGCGACGAAGAAGACTCGGCCCCAGCTGAAAGCAAATGACATGGTCTATGCGAAGGTCGTGTCGGCACAGAAGAACATGGAAACTGAATTAAGTTGCGTCAATCCTTCGACGGGCAAATCGGACCCCGACGGACTTGGCCCTCTGCATGGTGGCATGGTGTTTGAGGTCAGCGTCGGGTTTGCCGAGAGACTGTTAAAGAAGCAAGGAGTCGCCATTCTCGACGAGCTCGGTGGAAAGCTGCACGGGGGGTTCGAGATCGCCGTGGGAAAGAATGGCAAAGTCTGGGTCGACTGTCCGGAAGCGGGAGTCCAAGGAATCTGTGCCGTGGGCCGATGCTTGAAGGAGACGGACGAGCGTCAACTGCAGGAGAAAGAACAAAAGAAGCTGGTGAACAAGATCGTCGGGGACCTGAACCTTGGTTGAGATGGCGGAACGGGACGAACAGCCTGATCGCCGACGCCGAAGATTTTCCACCTTCTGGCGTCTACCATCGTCCTCGAAGCTTCTTCCTGATTTTCAGGTAAGCTCTTCGTCTGGGCCACGGATGAGAGCATTGTCGAGGAGGATAGAGCGGATGAATTCAATTATGAATGAGTGGATTTGGCCTTGCAGCATGAGGCCAAGTGCCTCGACGGCAGAGGCCCTGGAAGGTCGGGGCTACTTTGTGAGTCATCTCTCGCAGTTCTGAGGCATGGACTCTCACTACTCCTGCCAGAAGTAATCAGCCAGATGGTTGAACCTGACAGAAACCCTCTGACGAAAGGTTGAAATTTGGCAACATCACTAGGAAGACATCTCACCTTCTGATTCAGAGTCCGACCGGTCTCTCTTGAGACTCGGATTGTCAGAACCATCAACGGCTGAGTTCAGGCTGAATGCCAAGTCAAGTTGGCTTCATGCCAACGCATCGGGAGCATCTCAAACTGTACTGGCAATCACGACAAATGGATCGGGCAGAATTTTCAGACGGAAACACCTATGAGGCCAATAATAGAATCCTAGGCCAAGGATTGTGCTTTGACAAGCTGTTATTGCCTCTGTTGTACTACGAGTACATATCCGCATCCATCACCACTGCGAGCCTCGTGCAAGGTCGAAGGCCTCCTCAACAGCAAGACCCTGCCTTCCTCACATGACAACAGATTGTATGTTCATGCAGAATCCCGTGCCTCTGCCAGTGATCCAAGCAGAAAAGACTTTTGATCATGACCTTGAAAATGGATCGCGTCGTAGCATCGAACATGAAAAAATTCCCCGCCATGCTCAAATCTTTTGCAGGTATCCGGAACTCCATTCATCGTGCTGAGTGCCAGGTGGGGAATCCATCTTCTATCTCGAAAACAAATGTCTTCCCGCGACCATCTCAGTTACTTCCGTCGGAAAGAGCAGCCCTCTGTGAGTCTGGCCTTGCCACCGGTGGGCTGGCAGAGGACGGTCGAACAACCAGCACAGATGACGACTGTCTGAGCATGAGAGAAAACGGTGGTGATGGTGAAGCAGCCTGGGCACTTGACATCCATGAAGAATGACCGTGGAGCGGGGACGAGAGTCTAATCTACATTAGATTTGGTCGCAACCAAATGATTTACCGTCGGGGTCATCCATACCTTGAGCTTGTGCTTGCGCGCCTCGGCCTGAGGCGATGGGTTCAGAAGATCAACGGCGAGAACCTAAAAGAGCCTGGTTAGCAGCCGGATCAAAGTTGGTGCTGTCTACGAAGAGCATCGATGCCAAAGTGCTCGTGTGCTTTGCCGGGGGAGGAGGAATTTTGCGGCCATGGTGGGCAGGTCATCTGGAGGTATACGGACCATTTTGATTGTCTGGCTGAGTTGATAACGAGAAATCGGTAAGGCTGGAGAGGGCTCCTGATCGCGACGTCGTGAAGAGAGATGCAAACGATGAGGTCGTTGCTGTTGAAGTGGCGGGAGATTTGAACTGGGAGGAGTGTGCGCGACCGATTGGCGCAATCTTGGCACAACCGGCGCTAGACTGGTTCAGTGAGTTGGTTTTCACGTGACAGCCGCTGGAGTGAAATCGCCCTGACCAGATTGACTCACCTGTAGTCATTACTGATCCAGGACCTGTCATCATTGGTCTTATTCAGAGTCTATGAGTCTATGCCGTGGTCTAACGGGTATCACGAGATCAGATCTAGTCTCAGAATGGCACGTCCATATCTTCGGCCCTTTCTTCATCATTGCGACCCGCGTCCTCCTGCGGTGCTGTCTGGTAGCGAATAAAGGCGACGACGGCGTCAAGGTACGGCCTACCGCTGGGCACAAAATGGCCCCCTGGATGAGTGACCACTTGCGTCTTGTTCGCGCCTCCGGCGGCATCCACTAATGCTTGCGTCCTGCTCTCGTCAACCACGCTGTCGAGGCTGCCAATGAAGTGGCACAGTGGCGTCTGTATCTTCGGATCTTCGTAAAAGCCCCGGTACCGGTCACCGGGAGCGATGAAGCCACAGTAGCAAACACAAAATTTGAGTGGTGGATGGTTCAGCGCGTCGAAAGAAGAGGGGTAGGGTATGGCCAGGCTCGATCTTGCCTGGGCCTGTTCAAATGCTTGCTTTCTTGACTGGCCCTCTAACAGCGACGAGACCATTGCGGCTAATGCGGCACCTTGCGAGAAACCAATGACACCATCAAAGGGCCCTTCTGACTCGAGCACTTTGGCAATCACTTCCAGACCCTTGTCCAGGCCCATGTACTCTGGAGGATGGGCGGTATCTGACCGACGCCACCAACCATAGGCTTCGATGTCATCTGAGTCTGAAACCGTGCTCGGGTCAAAGCCAGGCACGTCGCCGGGCTTCAGCTGGAAGGGCCCCGTCGGATAACTCAGCGCCACTCCTGGGAAAGCTTTTTGCACATGTTTCTCCAATGCTCGCGTCTTGGCGCGAAAGAGCTGTCCGTTTTGAGTGTAGCCATGGAGCATCAATATTTTCAAGGACGGTCTCGTCGAGGGCATCATATGCAGATGACGCCGAGGCGCAACCGTCTTGGAGCGTGAAATGAAATGTGCGCTGTTTCTGACGATTCTCGAAAATTCTCGGAGCAACTGCATGAAACAATTGTGGTGCCACGCTTGTTGAAGTCGATGTATGACTGGGAAGAAAGAGTAAACTCACCCTCACTCACCAGCACGCCAAGATCGACTGGGAGAGGCTTGGCACCAAGCCAATATACACCACAGGAGCATAATGGCTGTGGTCTTAAACGTTTTCCATCTGTGGTCAAGCACGAAAGTTAAGCAACACCCTTTTAGAGGTGGTCAAACCGTGGATCGTTGTATAGCGGTGATTCTGATCTCACTCCACTCCCCAGTCTTACTCTTGCCTCCCCGTCAATTTCGTCCCGTGGAAAGCGAGCACAATCGTGAGCACAGCTCTTCTCCTCGACCATTTCGAACCAACATACCTGGAGGATCTTTCAATTGAGCCGGAGCGCCGCCTAAATGCCCCTGGTCGTCCCGCTGTCGACCGAGGACTCAACATGATACCATCCAAGATGCTGTCTACGGTCGTGTATGGATGTGCCGGAGGCCAAGCGCTCACAAATAAAGACACTGCCTGTGTTCCCAACAGCGCACAGCACTGAAAATATTTGGTGGAACGTGAAAGCCTCGCTGCACAGTGAACCCCAGAAGCTGATGAGAATTTCTGTACCATCCAAAACGGCGGACCATACACCCCCCGAATGGAAAGCATGAGGTAATGATTCTGTACCTATTTCATGCCTGATCAAGCCTGGATATGTCTGGAGACAAAGGTTGGACCTCGACGGATCCTCGCATGACACCGGCCGGAAGCCATTGACTGGCTGGTGATTGCATGTCTTCACTCGGCCGGCGCCGTGATGTGAAGGACATGGACAAATCTGATTCCTTTCGCGCCTTAACCTGAAGGATTCTTATTCTAGATGAAGCAATGTCGGCATGGGATGTTACTGATTGAGGACAGGAGCCTGTATCGAGATGGGCTGAGTACGGATGTATCTGATTCACCAAGATGCTTTCATGATCTCAGTCTCAATTGATGGAGGCCGTCATAGGAGGAGGATGTATGTATCAAATCACGCCATGGTCAGAATATTCATGGTATTCCTCACATGACGTGTCTACCTGCATCATTCCTTTTATACTCCTGGACACCATTGTCACCATAACATGGCGTTGATGCCGAGAGCAGTCTGAGCAATTTCACCTCCTGCTGCATCTCCGCCACCAGGTCATGAATGCCCGAGTACGGCCTTGGGTTGGTATGGCTCCTCTAGATATTTCACCTCCTCGTCGGTTAAGGACTTGCCCCGGACGGCGACGGCTTCGTCGAGACGGGCCAGGCTACTGAAGCCGACAATAGGGATTGTTTTTTTCTGAATGATCCACACCAGCGCGACCTGGCTCATCTTCCAGCCCTTCTTCTCGGCCAGCTCCTGGACGCGCCTGATGATCTCGACATCGGCGTCGCTGAGGCCGCTGAACATGGGGTTGCCCTTCATGCTCTCTTCGCGCGTGGTCGCCGTCGTCCCGAGGGGTCGTGCCAGCAGGCCGCGGTACAGCGGCGCCCAGGGGATCAGGCCAACGCCGGTCTCGTGGCAGTACTTGTTCATCTCGCGCTCCTCCTCGCGGTAGCACAGCGAGTAGTGATTCTGCATGCTGATGAACTTGGTCCAACCATGTTTCTCGGCCACATTCTGCAGTTTTTGGAATTGGTATGCCCACATGCTGCTGGCGCCTGGATACAAAGAGTCAGTTTGTTTCTTGGTCTATGAACGGCCACGTGGGAAGAGTGGAGAAGTGTAGATGTGCAAAGGTTAGGGTGAGGTCAGGTGGTGTCGGATCTGTCCTGCTCGCCCTCCTGCCAGTGAGAAAGAGAGATCGGCTTACCGATGTATCTGACCTTTCCCGACTCAACCAGATCGTGCAGTGCTTTCATCGTCTCCTCCACCGGCACCGTGTAATCGAAGCGATGGATCTGCAAGAGATCGAGATAGTCCGTCTGCAGGCGCTTCAAGCTGGCATCGACCGCGTTGAAGATGGCTGTCCTGCTCAGGCCGCCCTGGTTTACGTAGTCTTTGCTGCGCTTCAACTGCTCACCATATCGGATGTGCACGACGCTGGGCTCCTCGCCGACAGTCCCAAAGCACTTGGAGAGCAGCACCAGTTTTTGGCGCGGCAGGTTGAACTTCTTGATGGTCTTGCCGATCAAGATCTCCGAGATGCCGTTTGAGTAAACGTTGGCCGTATCCCAAGTGTTGAGGCCGCGGTCGTAGGCACCTTTGAGGAGCGCCGCGACTTCGGATTCATCGTCAACGACCCATGGTTGCCAATCCTTGTGGCCTGGCAGACGTGTCAGCAGATGGATGGGATGTGGGTGAGGTGAAGTAGGGTGAGCAAACGGGTTGCCAGTCTTCCATGCCAGACTCTACCGCAAGATGGAAGTGTGTTTTCAAGGGACTGACTGACCAAATGACATAGCACCTAGGATGGGGACTGAGACACGAAGACCCGACGCCCCCAACTGCACATAAGACACTTTGGTGCTGTCGACGCTCTCCTGGAGCGATCGTGGAATGCCGGCGTCGCCCATCTCGTCGCGATTATTCTATCACGGAGGTTGGAGGGGAGGGACAAGAGCTTAATAATCCAGTCGATGGCGCGATCCGGTCTTTTGGGTTGAGGACGGAAAGATTGATCCGAATTGCTGGACCACGACGAGGCGGCACTATTATATACTCTACCTCCCATCGCACCAAGCAGTCTCTATCCCCGCCAACGCCTCCGGCCGGCAGCCGCTGTGTCCCTTTTCCTGGCCACCGTTCCATCCAGCTTCCAATGGTCAGCGATTTTTGCGGTTCCCCGCACCCCATTCGGCGACAAGCAAAATCACTAATCACCCTGCACATTTTATCGGCTATAACAGTTATTGCCGAGTAAGTCCACATGGGAGATTTACAGATGCACAGGAGAGCGACGGTTCTATCACTCACCCACAGTGGCATTTCATCATGGACCTCTTGTAGAGACAATCTTGCCGCGTTATCCATCAGGGCACCGAAGGCTGGCCAATCTCCGAGGTCCACCAACAGCTCTCATGGCTTACTCAAAGGTAATAAGCCAGTACTCTTACCGGACATAACGGTCAAGTCTGGCCACGAACAGCGATCCGAATCAATGACTGGATCACGTTGTTTGCGCTCGATTCGTCGATGTTGAGAACCAACCGGGAAGAAGGATCGGAACATCCTCAAATCATACGTTTGATTCCAATATTGGGCAGCATATTCCAGATCATTGAGGATGACGGCCGGGAGTCTATCTGATCCATCATTGAGGTCTTCTTCATCTGTGACCTGCAGGCGGACCATCTCACGGGCCTGGTGTTATCCAACCCGGTCTCCTTGATGTACACTCTGGCTAGCTGAAAGAGACGCGGCCGCCAGAGGCTGCCGAAGATTCTCTTGACAGTCTGCAAGGATCCACGTGAAACAGTGCAGTCGTCAACTGGTTTTTAAGTTGGTGTTTCTGAGGTAAAGCTCATTTAAGCTCATGCATTGGTGAACATCCTGTCACAAGTCCTGGGTAGAAGTATGTGGAGTGTAGGTTGAAGGATATGCCACCATGCCGGTCGTGCCCAGGACCAGATGAATTGTCCAGCACAGCGGACTGGCGCTTCTCAGTGGTCATAATGGCGACAGAGTGGTAGAAAATCCACAGACAAAGCCACTACGGCGCTCCTGTCTCGGCGCTCCTGTCTCCTCGCGATCCTCTTCGTCATTGTTGCTTCGTCATCGGCCGTTTCTCCTAGTACTGCATGCGCGCACGCATGGCTGCGTAGTCGCGCTCGGTGATCGGTTCGTATTTTGGCGGGTGCTTCTCGTCAAATAGCAGGCATTCAATGATCGCGTCGGGATCGGTGCTGACAAAGTACGGGATCGCATACCGAGCTCGGGTGAGCCTTTCATCTCCGGTGTACCGGTCCTGCTGCGGCGGCAGCGTGACCCGATGTGAGGTGGACGTGAGGTAGTCTAACGGCGTCGTTAGGGATCGGGACATAAGAAGCGGCAACAGCATTGCGAACGCACCATTGCTCCATCGCATGAGCAAATCACCCACGTTCATGACCAGCGTGCCAGCAATAGGGGCGACATCGATGAACTGGCCAGGCCGGGCCGCATCTTCAACTTGCAATCCACCACAGTCGTCCTGAAACAGCATTGTCATCGTGCTCCAGTCTGTGTGCGCCGGCATGCGGGCCAACTTTCCTTCCTCGACGGCCTGGGCAGGGACTGGTGGATAGTGCAAGAGGCGGAGTTGATTGAAGTGCCCACTGTGGTATCGGAGCAGACGATCTTGCTCCAAGCCGATGCCAATCGCCAACGCCTGTAAGATGGTTTTGGCCGCCTCAAAGCAGGTCCAGTAGAATGAGGTCATGAAAGGCCGCCATTCTGGCAGCGTCCCATCGGGTGGCCAGATATTGGGCTGGTCGACGTTGTCTTCAGAGCCGATTTCGTAGCTCTCCTGGCCTCCGTCAAAACGATATCCTCCCGGCCGGTCACATTTTCCCCACCTTGTAGTCTTGGACCTCTCGAAGCTTGTTGACCGTCTCCGGATCGTCCTTCTCACTGACGGCGGCAGACACCTTCTCCAAGCCGGGCCACGAGTAGCCTCGATGGATGGCCCACCCAGGAGGGTGTGGGGCCTTCATCTTCTGCTCTCTGGGAAGACTAAAGAACTTCTTCGATATCGCAAACGCCTGGTCCAGAGTCTCCTGGGGGATGCCATGGTCCGAGATGTAGACAAAGCCTACTTCACGACACGCCCTGACTAGGTCTTGAGCGACTCTCAAGCGCTCCTGTGAGGTGTCAATCTCCCGAAAAGGACGGAGACTGATGATGGGAATGGCCGGGCGGGAAGCGCCGTTGGTACCCGTCGACGCCGGCGACGACATGTGATATTCAGACATGTTGAAGCAAAAGTGGAGTTGGTAGGGTGGTGAGAGAAAATCTGAGAACAGATAGAGCAATCAGATGCTCTGATGGGATCGGCGTGGAGTGACATAACCATGCATTGGCCCAGCCATGGTTACAACATTGCCAGCTCGCCAACTCTTCGACGAACTCACGATGCTGGTCTCCCCATCATGGCGGTCCACTGCGGCCTCGGGTAGTAGTATTATGATGCATCCATCGGTCACGAGTCAACAAAGAGGCAAAAAGCATCCAGAAGGACTGGGATGACCGTTGGCTGAAGGCGGGGTCTCCCAGCAACGCTGAGCCGCGGGACCTGATCCTCCAGCCCCACGCGGTCAATGTATACCCTGCAGCGAGAGTAGGATTTAACTAGCTGTCCTCACTAGTGAGCCAGTTAGCTGTGGATCATACACAAACTATGGCTAGCACATGCTTAACTGTGTGGAACTTGAATGGCCAAAAATTCCCCCTCCATGTGGCTGCAGAAAAAAGAGGCTGTTGCAGCGCCGGCTGCACATCCAACTGGCCCGTTGCACAGAGGCAAATCCCGTGTACCCCTCCAAGCACAAATTTGCTCCCAGTTCAGCTTCAAGGTTCTCAACGTCTGAAAAGATTTTGCAGCGCTTTGGCCGTGCCGAGCCGTACATGTGCTTTGCATTTCTCGAGTTCGAATCTTACGCGCCCGCCCTCAGCAGCATCCCCCCGGCCTCGTGTTTTACCGTTCGGGACTCAATTCCCTCATACCCTACCTGTCTCGCGTCAGTGTGTGCGAACGACCGAATTCATCCCGACCACAGGCCCCTTGCCTGGCCCCTGCTCCACCGCGATTCATCGAGATGCTGCCATGATCCCGCAAGATGTCGACAAGTGCGCTGGGCAAGCAGCACGCCCGTCACAGCACCACTCATTTTTCTCCCCCCAGGTCCGGACCTGCCGCCTCGCCGATGTCTCTATCGAGGAAGTCTCAATCGGACAGGAGCCTGGAAGAGATTAATTCTCTGGCCGTGCCGGACAGGCCTCATACCACCACCCATCGTCCGCGAGCCAGCTCCGGCTCGAGTCAACCAGTGGCCCGGACTCCCACCAGATCATTCTATCGTCGATCCTTCCATGGGCCGCTAGATCCTGCCCAATATTCTTCTTCTGCCGGTTTGCGTGAGCAGACTGCCGAGCTGGCGTCCTTTGTGCTGTCCGACAATACCTCCTTCCTGGGTTCATCCCCTCCTCAGACGTCGCCTCCGGCCTCGGACGATGGCCATCCGCACGCCATCGAGGAAGTGTCCGAGCCTGTCTCGCCCGAAGGCTCCGAACCAGAGCGCAACGGGAACCCGAGCGTGTCGGCCTTGACGAGAATGATCCAGACATCTCCTCCTGCCAATGTTGCTGCCACTGCTGAAGATGACTATCTTCACCACCGGATGCCGCGGTCGGGGGAGGCCACTGATAAAATCTTGGTGGATCGTCGGCCGGGCTCCATCTTCGCCGCGTCGGTGGGCCCGGATGAGCGTACCGCTCTTCTGGGCGATCACAAGACGTCGGTGCACAATGGAGAGCTCTGTGATGTGGAAAGACAGCAGTTGACCGAGGGAGAGGGATACGAGCAGAAGTGGCGGACGACGGTGCAGCATGCCCGGTCATGGTGCTATGTCATCTCACACCCTCAGACCTGGAGTCCACGTCGCATCGTGGACGAGGTCGTGGTCCATCCTGTGCGTGTGCTGCCCGCCGTATTCCTGGGCCTGCTGCTCAACATCCTCGACGCCTTGTCTTACGGGATGATCTTGTTTCCCTTGGGCAACGCCGTGTTCGACGACCTGGGCTCTGACGGCATTTCCATGTTCTATGTTAGCACCATTGTGGCGCAGGTCGTCTATTCCTCGGGCGGCTCGATATTCCGCGGGGGCATCGGATCCGAAATGATCGAGGTGGTCCCCTTTTTCCACAAAATGGCCTTTACGATTTTGACCCGGGTGGGGGAAGACAATCCCAAGTCCGTTCTGGCGACCACGATTCTTTCCTTCGCCATCAGCTCCGTTCTGACCGGCGCCGTGTTTTTCCTCATGGGCGCCTGCAAGCTGGGGCTGCTCATTGGTTTCTTTCCGCGCCACATTCTGATTGGCTGCATTGGCGGCGTGGGCTGGTTTCTGGTGGCCACCGGCGTCGAGGTGTCGGCACGACTGTCCGGCAGCCTCGAGTATAGTCTGGATACTTTACGCCAGCTGATGCGCGCCGATACCATTTTGCTGTGGCTCATTCCTCTGGCCCTCGCCATTGTCTTACTCGTGGTGCAGCGGTTTGTCAAGTCCAATTTTCTGGTGGGCGGCTACTTTATTTCCGTGGCCGCCATCTTCTATCTCGTCAAGTGTGCCTTTGGCATTCCCATGGACACGTTACACTCCCGAGGATGGGTATTTGACAGCCCGCCGGCGGGAAATCCCTGGTATCACTTTTACACCTTGTATGACTTCAAGGCGGTGCATTGGGGAGCGCTCGCCGACACGATTCCGGCCATGTTCGCGCTGACCTTCTTCGGCGTGCTCCACGTGCCCATCAACGTTCCCGCCCTGGGCATCTCCACCGGAGAAGATAATTTGAGCGTGGATCGCGAGCTGGTCGCCCACGGGGTGTCCAACTGTCTCAGCGGACTCTTCGGCAGCGTCCAGAATTATCTCGTCTACACCAACAGCCTCTTGTTCATGGACAGTGGTGGCAACGACCGGCTGGCGGGCCTCCTGCTGGCCGTCTGCACCTTTGGCATCCTCTTGGCCGGGCCCGTCATCATTGGCTTCATTCCGATCATGGTGGTGGGCGCATTGATCTTCTTGCTGGGGATTGAATTACTCGATGAAGCCCTGGTCGGGACATGGGGCAAGGTGCACAAACTCGAATACCTGACCATCGTCATCATCGTCGTCACCATGGGCGTGTGGGACTTTGTGGTCGGCATCCTGGTCGGCATCATCCTCGCGGCGCTCAATTTTGTCGTGCAGACGTCGCGTCGGACCGCGATCCGAGCAACATACTCTGGGGAAGTGGCCCGGTCGACGGTCCGACGGCCTCCCGTGCAACTGCGGTTTCTCAAAGAGACCGGGAAGCAGATCTTCGTGATCAAGTTGGCCGGCTTCTTGTTCTTCGGCACCATTGTCGGCGTCGAAAACAGAGTCCGGGCGCTGTTGGCCGACGATGCCTTCAAGCAGCGCCCGCTGCGGTTTCTCGTCCTGGACATGGCTCACATCAACGGCATCGACTTCTCCGCGGCCGAAGCCTTCACTCGGATCAATCGTCTCTTGCAGAAGCGCGGCGTCCAGCTCGTCGTCAGCGGGCTCGACGTCGACGGCGAGATCGGCCAGGCCTTGCGCAACGTGGGCCTGTTCGAAAGCGACTCCGACGTTCAGATCTTTGCCGATCTCAATGTGGCCCTGGAGCATTGCGAGAATAAACTCCTGGCGGCCCTGTACCGGCAACAAGAGCGCCGACGGTCCAAACGCGTGGTCTCGCATCTCGATGTCCCTCGACCGACGAGGAACTATGAACTCTCGCAGTCGTACCAGAGTGAGCTCTTGATCAGCTCGCCACGACGACATCACCTGCATCAGGTCGCCCAAAGCACCCTGGACGAGGACGCGTCGACGTTTGGAAAGTGGCAGGCCTTCAAGCAGCCCCTGCCGCTGTTGTTGCAAATCTTTGCCGACCTCTCGGACAAGAATGAAGACTTCTGGTACCGTGCCACGCCCTACTTTGAGCGCGTCACCTATCCGCAAGGTTCGGTTCTCTTCAACGTCGGTGACCGGCCCAATGGCTTCTACATGCTAGAGGAAGGCATCCTGCGAGCCGACTACGATCTCCCGCAAGGTAAATACTCCGAGCTCATCGTGGCCGGACGGCCGTGTGGGGAACTGCCTTTTTTCTCCGACACGCCCCGGACAGCGACCATGGTGGCGGAAAAGGACAGCATTGCCTGGCAGATGGACGGGAAGAAGTGGCAGGAGATGCAGGCGCACGACCCCGATGTCGCCCGAGAGTTGTTAAAGATCAGCTTGAAACTGACCAAGGAAAGGATGGACGCCATCACGTCCTATGTTTTGACGACGGCAGGTTAGGTGGACGCAATTGTGGCTATCACAGAGGCATCGGTCGGTCCATGGTGACACTCAAAAATGGCGGTTGCATTGGACAGTGGAAGACAAAAAGTGCTGTTTTAAGGGAGTTGCTGGCATCGGCGGCAATTGTGACGATGGACATTTGACCTATGTAACGGCGGCATGTATGGAGCATACATTACTGTATATACTCTAGGATTGATGCATATGGTGCTGAAGCGCTCGGAGGATGAGGCGATAACAGACCTCGGAACACACAGTTGTATATACGGTGAACTGACTGACTGATTGACTGATCTGTATACTTGGCTGAGGCGCCTCTGCATCATCTACTCTTCACTGCTTTCGCCCCAATTCAAAGATTGATGAAACCCGTGGTAATTTGATTCTGTAACTCATCGACTGTGCCGTACCTTTCCACTTGTGTAAAATACACTGTTGATCTGACTGTGACCGATGGATTCGTCAACATTTGCACACCATTTGATCTTCGGGGCATTAACTTGATGATCCCTCCCCCTGGATCCCTGCCCTGGTCGTGCCCCGCTCCCTGGCTGGTCGAGAGTTCCACCCGCGAGTTGACGCGCTAGTTAGTCAGATCGTCTCGGTGAACTGCAGGCCCTTGGAGGGCGGCACGCCAACGTCTCAGACAAGACTCGACCAGTCCGGCAGCTGTGGAGCGGGGAGCGCGCAGCAAGAGAGGGGCGGCCTAGACGTTGGATCGGTGATCAAGGCTCTGGCTCCGGTGGAATACGATCTTCTTTTTGGCCCTCCTCAGAGGTCTTGCTAGATGGCACATTGCCGAAATTTGTTGGACACGGCGCCCTTGTAGCGCAGTCCGGTCATGTCCCGAGGTTTCCACACAATCGCAACTGGTTTCTGCATGAACGCGACTTCGACTCCTTGTTCGTGCCGGCAGCGGAAGGGGAATAGAAGACCAAGAGGAAGAACGATCAATAAGACAGACGGTCGAGGTGAAGGTCCTGAAACATCTGCATCAGCACGAGCGCCTATCAGCCTGAGCGGATTAGGCTCGTCGTCCTGCATAAAGGCGGAATCCCATCAGGAGTTAGGCGGGCAGCCGGCAACCAGGCCGCCGCGGCAACGTCTATCTACTGTACCAACGATCTTTCTCGACTTGGTTCCTCGCAGTCGCGAGCGTTGGGATTGCGTGCTCTCATGTTCGAACCCTGGGGTTCAGGAAGTGATTCGAGGACAAGAGCGTCATCCTCGACCTCGACAAGGTCAAGAGGCACGTCATTACTGCAGGTGGTTGCAGGATGACTGCCCGCTCCTTGTGGACGGACGCGGTCGCATGACCAACAAAACAGGTCGATGCGTAAAAAGGTGTAAATTCCACAAAAACTTCCAGGTGTTGTGTGACAAAGGCAAACCTTGACGCGAATCACGGCGAATCACATGCAGGATGCCAACATCATGCGCCGCGCCATTTATGCCAGGTCTGGCCATGCCTTGGCATGTCTGCCCTGCTTGCCATGCATGGCGGATTTGAATTCCCACTCAGCTCTGCACTCACTCGTTGCCCAGTCTGAAACTGCGACATGTTAGTCATATTCGCCATTAATGACACGATCGTGATCGGGATCTGGTCATGGTCAGCTCGCTCCTCACCTCCGATCCTCGCCAGCGGATTCCCGTTGCGTTTGATCGTGTACCGTGGACGGACAGGATATGATATTTGAGGCGTGCTGAGGACGGAGAATGAACGGTCGCTGCCGCCGGTCCCTGGCCCCACGGACGATCGCCCTCATATCAGAGCAATGGCGAGACAAGGAGTGCGCGATGGCCACTGGCCGGCAGCGGACTGCAATGAGAGTGGCAGTGGCAGCAGGAGGAGCCACAAAGTATCACAAGTCCCCAGTTGAAGACCGGAGTGCTAGGCCTGGCCCCAGTCGTGGTCAACCTGTAGCGCCGTGGTAAAGGTGGTGAGCCTACTTGGACCTGCACCTTGGCTGCGAGGCTAGTCCACCTGAGCCTGGCTAGTGGGCGCCTCCAAATCTCCTGTCCACCGGAGCGAAGTTTAGTTCTCAGACAGTCAAAACATCATTGACCAGCGCGTGTCCAGCCCGGCCACCTTGGCCGTTCAAAATTGTCCCCATCTCACTCCACTGCTTCATCTCCCACCGAGAAGCTCTCGAAACCTGTTCTCCTACTTTTTGCTGCGGATCTTTGCCCAGCTTCTTCCACTTTATTCTTCCATCTTCCCTTCACACTACTCCCTGCACACCTGTTTTCTCGGAGCACACGACGTCGTGGCACCTGCTCCTTGCTCGCTGCCTGACCTCGTACATCTGCCTTATTTGAGGCCTGCAACCTAATTTTTTTGGTTTAAGCCTCGTCACTGCTTTCTGACTCTCCCTCTGTCTTCCCTCGACATCTATCCACACCGGAATTGCCGAGCCCACATAATATCACATCCCCATTTTCACCATGTCCGTCGAAGCCTCCAAGACCACGGAGGAGACTCCGGTTGTCGATGCGGCACAGGCTGTGCCTGAGCAGACCGAGACTCCGGCGGCACCAGCTGAGGTGCCTGCAGCTGAGACCACTGAAGCGGCAGCCCCGGCCGCGGAAGAACCAAAGAGCGAGGCTGTCGAGGTTGTGCCCGCATCCGAGGGCGTGCTTGGTTACAAGGGGCCTGGCTTCCTGAAGTATGTCCTGGCCACCAACCGCTGGCCTCATGAACGTGCGTGACTGACCGTTGCTCAGGGGATTCACCTATTCCAAGCACTTCTTCTGGTTTTCCGATGAACCTTCCACGGCCGAGTCTCTGGCGACCTATGTCCGCTCGGATAAGCACGAGACCGCTACCCACGCGGCCTGGGCTCGCGAGACGGGAAAGGGCCTTTTGTTCTACGCCAAGCGTGCTGAGGACAAGGCCACTCCCACCGGCCTGATCTTGCTGGTAAGTTGTTTATCCATGAATCCCCACGGTTGCTGACGGCCACACCAGTCTGAAGCCTCCACCGTGTTCAAGGAAGGCTTCACCCAGTTCTCGTTCAAGGTCGGTCGCCACCAATACCGCTTCGAAGCGGCCAGCTCGGGAGAGCGTGACAGCTGGGTGGTTGCCGTCGAGAAGAAGATCGAGGAGGCTAAAGGTCTCAAAGAGGAGATCACGGGCAAAGAGAGTTACAAGAAGAACTTGGACGAATATAGTGAGTTGGCATCGCGAGGACGGATCCACCCGTGATCGCCGGCTAATGCACTTCTAGCCAAAACCACCCCCGCGGTCGCAACCACGAAGCCCAAGGAGCCCAAGAAGTCTCTCGATGCCACGACGGCCACGGCCACTGCTGCCGCGGCCACCGTCACGGCTCCTGTGGCTGAAGATGTCAGCGCTTTGACCCCTGCCGCGGAGACGAAGACCGAAAAGAAGGAACGATCTCAGTCTCGCAAACGTTCCAGCATCTTTGGCATTGGCACTCTTCTCGGCAAGAAAGAAGAGAAGGAGGAGGTCAAGAAGGAGGAGCCAAAGGAGGAGGCCAAGACAACGGAGGAGCCCAGCGAGGCTGCCAAAGTCACTGAGCCTGCCGCTGATGTTGATGGTGAGTTTCGCTTTCTGTCCGCTCATGGTCCACGCATGAAATCTGACGGCCCCAGCCCCGGCAGCCGAGAGCAAGCCTGAAGAAAAGGATGAATCTGCTGCGCCCGGCGAGAAGAAGGCCAAGCGCAGCTCTGTCTTTGGCAGCTTGTTCGGCAAGAAGGGATTCACCCTCCCGGGTACGGAGAAGAGCGAGAAAGAGGCCGCACCAGCGAAAGAGTCCGAAGTCCCTCCGGTCTCGGAGACAGCACCCAAGATCGAGGAGCCGATCGAGAATAAGCCCATTGATGCTGCCGCTGTCACCGGTCCTGCGGACACCACCGAGACTGCCGCACCGGCCGAGGAGCCGGTCACAGAGCCGACTCCAGCTCCAGCGACGACGGAGGCCGCGACAGCCCCTCACAGCGAGAAGAAGGGCGGTTTGATCAGCTTCATCAAGAAGGCCGAGGCCAGGCTGGAGGGAAAGAAAGAGCACAAGGAGGAGGCCAAGGAGGATAAGCCCGCCGAGACGACCAAAGAGCCGGCGGCTGCGGCACCGGCCAGCTCTGAACCAGCCGCCACCGAGTCGACGGAAAATGGAATCAAGGAGGAGAGACCGGCACGCGAGAAGCGGCGCACTTCCCTCTTTGGTAGCCTGGGCACCATCAGAAAGAAGTCGCCGGGGGCGGCCGAGACTGAGGAAGCAGCGGAACCAAAGCGTGAAAAGTCCCCTCTCCCGGCCAAACTTGGTGGCCTCTTCCGACGCCCCAGCAAAGCGGTCAAGTCTGAGGCACCAAAGGAGACCACTCCCGCCGAGTCGGCGCCCGCCACGACTGAAGCTGCCAGTACCGAGACTCCCGCGACGGATGCCACTCCCGCCACTGCCGCTCCCGAGACAACGGAGAAGACGGTCGGAGAGGCGGTACCAGATGAACCTCACACCAGCGTTCCTGAGGCCGTTCCCGCCGTCCCTGTCGTCCAAGCTTCCGCATGAAGGTCCGACGAGGTCAGAGACAAAGACGAGACGCCCCGCGCATCTCTGTCTCATCCATCTCGACTGTCTCGAGCGGCAAGTCCAGTTGAGTTCGAGAAGTGGTGGGACGAGAAGAGCTACAGCACAACATAGCCAGCCACCTCCTCGCAGCCCTTCTCGTCTCTCTGGCCTCGTCGCTTGAGGTGGTCCGACATCGTTTTGCATTGCTTTGCACGGCCTCCCTGGTTTTCGGGTGACAACAAACGTCTCACGCCGTTTTGCGATATTGACGACAAACTCGGACATCACTCATTTGCTGGCCATGTTTTTGTTTTTTTTCTGGATTTAGGATACCCCACACCACTGCTAGATCGACATTGCTTACTACCGCGATGAGGATCGTTGTCGCTGTTCGTGTTTGGAATTGGTCCTGCGTTCGTACAGATACCCCTCTTTGGCGAGTGTTGTCCTTTATGTGATACCCCTGGTGTTTTGAATGGAGGAATCGGACTTATTAGTTTTCGATGGCCCAATTCATACACTCCAACGTCGATATTCCGAGCAAATGATGGACCAAGACCGGCAAGGGTCGAGGTGGAGGAGAGAATCGTCGAGCAAAAGTGGGTTAGGTCAGCATAAGATCGTAATAGCTAATAATGCGAACAATTTGAGAATGGTATTGAAATTGAGTTCGCTGTTGCCATGGCCATTGCCAACCACCAAGCCTTGTATATGTTCCCACCGTCCTTGGGCGAAGTCGACGAGTGAGTCATCCCTGAACAGTCGTGCCGAGCCGGCGTTGACGAACCAAAGTTCACCATCAAAAAGAAATATTCGAGTGAGGCAGTTATTTAGGACCATTGTGGCCAGCGAGAGAGAGGATGGAAGTCGACGCCAAGAGCACCTTGGCGACCACTTCACCCCTTCACTTTCAGACATCACACTGAAGGTGAGGACGGATATTATTGCATGTAACCAACTCATCCACCAGTGATCAACTCAAATGGTCGCCAGCTATGAAGTGGGAAATGCACGACGTCAAGTCCTGAGGCCCGAAGACGCTTCTTCCATTCGCATCGCTCTCCTTAGCCTAGGGACACAACATAGAACTCTTTCCAATGTCGGGTCATGATCATGGTCATGGCCACGGCCACGGCCACGGTCACAGCCATGGGCACGGTCATGGACATGGTCACGGTCACGGTCACGGTCACGGCCACGGGCATAGCCATGCTGATGGCCATGACCATTCACATGACCTCGAGCCCGCGTTACAGTCCAATCTCTACGAGCAAATCAACTTTGAAGGTATTATTACCTTGAACGAGACTGAACCGCGGTCAGGGGCAGCAATTGTACAAAAGACTTGGGACCAACGCCTCAGTGACGAGCCAGTCCTCGAAAGTGATGCCGACGAACAACTCTTGATGCATATCCCATTCTCCGGATCCTGCAAGCTGTACTCCATTCTCATTCGCACATCAGACTCTCCATCGGCGCCACAGACGGTCAAGCTCTTTCGAAACCGAGACGACATCGACTTTGCCACCGCGACGGATCTTCAACCCACGCAGACGGTGACGCTGCCCAGGACGAACGATGTGGCCGAGATCCCCCTCAATCGTGCTCACTGGAACATGACGACGTCCATCAACCTATTTTTCGAAGACAACCACTCTGGTGGAGAGGAGGATGTCACCAGGATCAGTTATCTCGGATTCAAGGGCGATTTTATGGCGCTTAATCGTGAGCCCGTCAGTGTGCTGTACGAAGCGGCGGCAAATCCTGCCGACCATGTCGTGATCCAGGGGGTGAAGAATGTCAACCAGCAGATGCCCGGTCAGTGAGATGTATTCCAGCAGCTTGACGATACCGGGTCTCCGAAGGCATTCCTGTCCCAACAACGTCCACGCTGAGTCCAGTTAGTATGGCTAAATAATATGTGCTCCGTCACGCTGTTTCCAAGGCAATCCGTCTTTGCCTCGCCCTCTCCTTCTGCTTTCGTATCTTATCCTGTTCCAGCTCCAGTTCAGTCTTGGGCACCTCCGGCAGCGTTTCCTTGCCCACCACGGTCTTTGTAGGCGCATCCGGCAACGCTTCCACGCCGGCCACCTCTCTCTCCATGGCCTCCAGCTCATCCTCGACCTCGTCTTCGTCCTCATTTGATATTTGGCCGGCCAGCGCATCACTAATTTCCTGTTGATATCTTCTCGCCTCTTCGGTCTCGCCCATCATTTTCTCCACGCCTTCCAGGCCACCCATCTCTGCATGTATCATCTTCAGTACCTGGGTGCCCTGTTGCAGTCCGAAGACCACATCTTTCTGCACAAGCGCAAATTCCACACTGCTCGTCAACGTCTCCAGTTGCTCCAGCTGTGCGTCGGTCTTCGACAACAACGACTCCTGGAACTTTTTCCGTCGCAATGCAAGCAGGGCTTTTGCCTTGTCCCCTCGAGCAAGGCACTCGCGTGCAATCTCAGTTTCGCGATTCGTGATGACCGTGACTCGTTTCTGGTACTGGCGCAGCTTGTCGCGTTGGTTCTTCATATCCAGGATCGCCCTAGAGAGATGCCAAAGTGTGAGCACGTCAACCGAACGTGAACAAGGGTGCAGCCCGTCGTACCTGTCCTGCGCGGATATTTTATACGCGCTTTGGGAGTTGCCCATCTTTGCCGCATGGCTGCTTGTAAGAGCTTTTCTCCCTCACGCGCGAACTTGGAGAGCAACCGATCAGTGTCGACTCAAAGCGGGATTGCTGTGGTGTCTCTCATCAAGGCCATACAGCACCGCGTGATTTGCCGAGCCGGGCTACTTTGGTTAGTTCCGTCAGCGGCGTGGGGGTCTGTTGACACTGCACGGCTCGCCCAATGAATGAAGAACTGGCGACGAATCAGACAGACAAGAGTCCTGGGAATCAGGCGGTGGAATACACCATGGGTAGAATAATCTGTCTGGAGGGGCCTAATATCGACTACTTGCACGATATTGTGTGGCAAATTGAGAGTGCTCTCCGACCTGCACCGCGATTGGCTATTGGAACAGCCCGAGAGATAGATACTCATACCCAGGTCGACCAACGACCTGGCCAGAATTCCGAAGATTTTAACCAAGGAGATTCTCGTTTGTCGGCACATACATTGTATTCTACCAGGGCCGCGTTGTCCATGTCTCAGACTGTTTCGCAAGAGACAATACCGCCCAGTCGTCGATGAAATCAAAGTTCAAGGCTCGCTGAAGCAGCTGATGTGAAAGTCAGCAATCATTTCAGCTTTGACGGAGGCCAACGTACCAAACTCAGCTGCCCCCCCGTCGAGTCATATTCATGCCATCCGAGGTTGGACAATTCGACAGTCTCGACTGGGGTGCTGTCACCATAGGGGAAGCGTCGGTAATGCAGCAATGGCATACCTTGCCATAGACTGAGACCGACGAGTGTGATGCGGTTCCGCTCAGGTATGTCGTCGGAAGCAATGGGAACCGCTACGCCATGCTCTTCAATTTTCACCACGGCATGGGCAATTTTTGCTAGCACTTTGCCGTCTTCCCCACATTGACGAAGCAGGGCGATGGCCCATCTGCGGCTGCTGGCATCTCTGTAGCGTGTTGCCACGAAGAATAAGGGTATGGGCAACACCGGAGTTGCCGAAGCAAGCCAAAAGCTTGACATCTTGATAATGGTTTCCAGGTCGCCTCCGTAGAGGTCAAAAAGTGCTTCGGATCCGAAGGGAGTACATCGTGATATAACGTGGAGGCATAGACGGTACAGCTTCAGGATGTAGATCTCGGTGAGACAAGAACTCGCAATTTCGGGATCTAAATTATCCATAAAGGTGTTGAAGCGTGTAAACCATTCGTTCAGCTGTGCAGTGGCAGAAGACACCACATGAAACCTTGTGCTGGGTGGTAAGCTGTTTGGTCGCCGAGCCATGCAACACGACACCAGCTTTTGCAAGGATTCTGCAGCGGCTAGGACCGTGTCAAAACCTTGATGTGAGGACGGTGGTGGTGGTAATCGATTGCGTCCCATCTGAAGTGCACTGCGACCTGGTTCACCGGACGGCAGTGGGCAGCGAAGATGATTAGGCAGGGTTTCCCAGTCGAATTCTCCAGAGTGCAGTTCAAGCCTCGAGAAGATCGGTGCGATTTCGTTGACAGCCAGATTCTGAAGACCACTCTGCCTTTGCCGGCGGTGTGCAGCAAGGATCTTTCTTCCGGCGGCAATATGTTGAAGGGCAGCGTAGCTATTATGCTGGAACTCGTCGCATATGACAAGAAGAAGGCATGCCATAAGCATCACCGCTGTATCAGGCTCCCGAGCATGACTTAACAGCCACAACGCTCTGCAGTAATGGATCAGAAAGCTCTGACTATCCATGGTGATGAATGGTGCCTGGCGTCTTCTGGATTCCAAGTACGACACTGCGATCACCAAGTGTTTGATGCTCTCGTCTGAATGACATGCCTGCAAGACCAGTCCGTTCCAAAAGAATTGGCTGCCGTAGTTGACAAGAGCCGGGGCACAAATCTCATAGAAGAATTGGAAAGCTGCACGAGCCTTTTGGCATTCCGCGCGCCCAGAGTCGGTCATCGCCACAAGAAAGGCCACCGGAGGAGGGGGCGTTGGTGTTGAGTAGCCATCGCATTTTCGACCGGTACTCACACAGCGTGTGCAGAACGGCTTGCCTTCGTCGCACTTGACCCGCCGGATTCTGTTGGCATTAGCAGTTGTCTTTATCAATTCCCGAGCACCCTCTTGCCTGCAAGTGATGCAACCGGTCCGACCACGCCTCCGACGCTGGCTTCTCTCTTCTACATGTGCCAATGGCATGGATCTGGGAATCTAAATTCGAGATGTCGAGTTTGCTGCCACTCTCCTGCTATGGCTGGCGGTATAAATCATTAAAGGATAATGGGTGGCCTAAAGGCCACTTGGAACATAGTCACAAGTCCCATCACCAGGAAGCTTTCAGTCTGAATGGGAGGCAAACCATGAAATATACTCGGGCGAAGATAAGCCTTAAACTCCGATTGGTCCGTTCGCTTGCTAATGACTAGCTGCATACTTTTAGTCTCGGATGTCTTGCTGCTTTTGAGGCTAATGTAGCCCTCTGTAAGCATGTAGATATTATCCGTACATCACGGTGAGGCGAATTCAATTCTTTTTGGCTTTTTGGCTCTGCAGGGTTATTTCCACGAAGCATCATTTCGTCCGAGGCATGCAAGGAGGGGAAATATCTGCGATAAATCCGAGCAATGGTGAGTATTTAAAGAGCGCCTCTGTTCAGGTTGACGTCCTGAAGCAATTATCCAACATCTAATCATCTCTCTTTTTGAAGCTACGTCAGTTGCCTTTCAAGAATTCTCCTGAACCAACCCCCCTCTTGGCCCAGCAGTATCATTACCACAATGACCTCCATACCAGCCTCGGACACCATTGTTCTCATTACAGGGGCCAATCAAGGTCTGGGCTACGAGTGTGTCAAGAAGCTGGCAGCCGAACAGCCCGACTACCACATCATCCTGTGCTCCCGGGACTTGTCCAAAGGTGAAGCGGCTACAAAAACAATAACCAATCTGGCGAGAAACACCTCTGTCGAGACCTTGGACCTGGACGTGACCTCTGACGAGTCGATTGAAAAGGCGGCGAAATATGTCGAGGTCAAATACGGTCGTCTCGATGTGCTCTTCAACAATGCTGCAATCAGCAGAGCAGACGAACCCACTCTCCGCGCTGAGATGCTCAAAGTTATCGACACAAATGCCGTCGGCGCGGCTATCGTCACTGAGGCCTTCATTCCTCTCCTGAGGAGGGCCGAAGTTCCTCGCCTCCTTTTCATGTCTTCGGGACTTGGTTCCATCACGTACACTCTTCTTCCTTTCTTCCCCTACTACGGTCTGGACGGCAAGCCGTATCTGACATCCAAGGCCGCCATGAACATGATCGGTGCTCAGTACGCAGTTAAGCATGGTAAAGAAGGGTTCAAGGTGAACATGATCGACCCTGGTTTCAGGGCAACCAATTTGAACGGATACCATGAGGCGGCGGGCAAACCAATTGATGGCGCGACCGAGGCCTGCAGACTCATCATCGACAGCACTAAGGACGGCCAACATGGCACGTTCACATCAACCGAGATTATTCACCCGTGGTGATCCGACACACGTTCCGCTTCGGCAGCACCACCATCGATCTGTCACGCAAACTTTAGCACAGCTCAGACAGAAGCGCCGAACATCGTGCCCCTTCAGCAAGTAACAGAGACATTAAAGATACTTTTGTTTCCGATGGCTTTCCTGTCTCATTCTCTCCGCATCTAGCCATGATGTCCAGGTCCAAACTTTATCGCTTTGCCCTATTTGCAATTGTCGTGATGACTCGGATCAAGGCATCCTCGGTCTCCATAGCTTGACAGTACTTGCCACGCCATACAATGCTCTTGAAGATTGGACCAAGAATCAGCTGAATACCCGGTCTGGCAAGACTTCTAGAGACTTGAGAACGGCCCAATGGTAGAGTTAATCTTTGATTTTAGGACTCTCGAAAGATCGAGACTGGAAATGTATTGGGTCGATATTGACTATGACTGCAGCGGTATTCAGACGTCAATCCTCACCATGTCTTGACGCCAAGGTAGCAATGCTCTTGTTGGATTTTGTAAGGAGAGCCAACTGATGACGTTGGAACCCAAGACTTGATATACACTGGATCTGAGCGAGATATGACAGGCTGAAACTCTATTCACTGGGTAACCTGGTTTACCGAGCAACATCAACCTCACCATCAGCACCATGGAGGCTGACAGCTCTTTAGTATCGGGCCACAGATCATGCCACAGATATCCTCCTCGCCTCCGCTCCATCGGCTCCACTTGGTCAGCCCGAGATCAGATCAGAATCCCCGATCTTGCCAATTAATATAACACTCCTGCCCTAAATGGTTTATTGCTGCTGGCCTGTTCATCCACGTCCTTGGTTGCGCTGTCCTTATAGTGCCCGACGATCCGTCCAACTGCTGATCGACACCCAATAGCCCCTCATAGACCGTCTTGGCTATGGTGGTCCAGGTGAAAATCGATGTACAGCAAAGGCGTCAATATCCTCCCAGCTTTGTTATGCTTGGTCGTCCTTCTGCAGCGGACTGCATGTAATGAACATGAGACAGCCGCCTTCGGTTAAAGGGACTATGTTCTATCCTAGGCTTCCGATAAGCATCCACACCTTTCTCCCAACTTTGCATGTCTCGTATCTGTCAAGTCTCCATCGACAATGTATATCTCTTCGACGTATGGATGAACGAACCACTGCTTCACGTTGGCCGTGTCGGGCTGCCACCTCTGTAACACTGTCTTGCGTCCGGTGCTCCGGTCGGCATTGAGAATCATTTTGTGGATCCCAGGTTCGACTTTGATCCATGCGCGTCCAGGGAAGGATATTGTGTCGTGGAATTCAAATTGTTCCATTTTTTCGTCTACTGGTAGGTTCAGACGGTGATGCATTATTGAGAGGTTTGCCACAAGCAAGGACTAATCGCGGCCATGTTATGCTTGACGTCAAAGCCACATTCCTCTAGCTTACAAATAGGATCAATAATTCATCGGCGAATGCTTTTCTACAGTCCTTGCTCTGCTGAATAAAAGCGTAGGTCGTTCCTGGCCAATCGTGCGTGTAACCCTCACGTGATAACATCACGACTCTGGTGTCCTACTTGCCATCCTTACACCAACCAAGTTGCTTTGACTAATTCACGGCCCACGGTATATGACATCGCGTTCGAGAAGGGTTGTTCCAACCTGGTTCGATATGCCGTGATGTCGGTGCCGCCAATTGCGTTGGTCCAAGTCGGTGGTGGACTAGCATGCAAAGATTCGAATTAAGCCATGTAACATGCAGGAACTGGTTTTGTATTCGTTGAGATGATAGATGCTCCTGTTTAGTTCCTTCCAGCACGTGACATCGCGGCTTGCGCAACCAGGAGCTAATATGTTGCCATTCCCTTGATTCCAGGATGTCCATGTCTCTCAAGGATGGCCAAAGAATGTCTCGCTAAAAGCTTCTCCGGTGATGCCTACTCTGGCGTAATCCTCTGTGGTGATGGACTCTGAACCATCTCACGACGCCACAGTTTCCGAGGCTCAGAGATGGAAAGGCCCCCGCCCACTGTGAGGGTCACCGTCAAGATTGGAACCTGACGTCCCAATCACCCTGGTCCTTCTGATTAATAAGTTCAAGATACTTCTGAGCATGGGCCTCGCCATCAACTTTTTCATATGCTACAGGGCCACCATTTTCCGACACTTGGCTCACAAAGTAGAAGCTGGCAAAAGTCAGTATGTTGAGGGGATGAAGACCCCAAGTCATAACCCAGAACGCACGTACCGGTATCCCTTTTTATTGTAAGATAGCGTCCCCACCTGAAGCAAGTGCACCAAGGCCGCCTTTCCTGCACCAAGAGACACCCCTAGAGGCCATGGCTGGAATGGCAAAACATTGCCTGTCGCGATGAAGACTCTGGGGGTGTCGCCCGAGCCAAGCAGATGGAAGCCAGCAACGGCATTCCTGAGAGATGCATATGCTCCGATGGTGTTGACCTTGAGGTCGTCAAGGAAGGCCTCATCACTGAGGCTGAGTGGATCATCATCAGATGACACAGTTAATGCGGCCGCTATCATTGGAAGCGACAAGCTTGGTCAGCTGAATCATTCGGCTTTGAAGGCTTCTTTCACTCCAGCTTGCCATCGTCAGATGGGAACTCACATACCATTGTAGACTACGACATTCGGAATGCCGATCTTCGACTTCACTTCACTGAATGCGCTGTCCACGCTCTTTGCATCTCCAGCGTCGATTTTCACGGGGACGAGCCCGGCACTCTGTGCTTTTGCAGTGTCCGGATGGCGGCTGCCAACAGCAACCGCAAAGCCTTGCCGTTTCAAAGCTTGTGCTACGGCAAATCCAATCCGGGGGCCGGCGCCGATGATGAAAGCTGCGTTCGTCATGGTGAGTATGAGGAGGGATTCTTCTGCTCATTGTGTCTCGTGCCCAAGCACTGATTTATAGCTTTCAATGACTTCAATTCGGTCCGAAATTCCGGCGCCAAAAGGGCCCAATCACGTGATTTTATATTTGTAAGATCTCGGAACACCTCAGCGGCATGGAAGATGGTGCCAACGCCAAGGGATGTGGTTCGTCTACGAGGGGTCTAGCGGCCTTTTGCTCGGGGTGGCTGGTATGGCATCATTCCATCCTTTGGAATGCCCATCTCGGTCTGACTTGGTTGATAGACTGTTCTGAGGAATGAGGAAAGCCATCACGTGATAAAACTGACTGCCTGCTGCTGTCAAGAGCAAGCCGGTTTTGTGTTGGAATACGACATATCTACCAACATCAACATCGACTCAACGCCTAGGAGAGTGTTTCTCGGCAAGTATAACACTGTGCATATGACCCTTGGCAGTTATAAAGTTAGTTGCCATTTATACATCCTGTCAGCCCTGCGGTTGCCCAGGCAACCTATGTGTACTTAAGGCACTCTTCCTTCCTCACACGAGTCCTTCCATCCACTCCCTGCCTCGAGTTCAACAATGCCTTTACTGTTACCCGACGAAAAGCTCTAATGACGGCACCACAAAGGCCGATTTGGTCGGGCCACTATACCCAGCTCTCTCAAGGCTGGCTTCATGTCAATCACTAAGTGGCGCTGGCAGCCAGCCTGGGGGCTGAAGAGCAACTTTGATTTTAGCGCGTTCCGAGGTAAGCAAAATGCTCCGGCCCACGTGATTGGTAAGTGGATCTATGTCGGACAGTTAGCTGAGGCAGGCAGTGAACAATCAGGTAGGGCAAGTCTCCTTTGTATTTAGCTAACAATCTGGCCGGTAGCATACAAGACTCTACGCTTGCCTCCTCCTACACCCAGGGGTGTGGGCGATGAGTATATGTACAGGTTTGTTCTCCTCCCCTTCTCACCACTGTCCACAAGCGCCTCTTCAGCTGTTGTCACATGCACGAATGTGACCACTGGCGAAGGTGTTGCACTTCTCGATATCTAGCCCCGGCAGTGTGGAATCTGGCCCTGTCATCAGCAACAATCTGCAGGGAAGATGGAAGTACCGGATCCGCCCTTTCTCCCTTAGTCTATTTCTCATCGGAACCGCTTTGGTCCCACTAACTTCCACTACCCAGCCTACTCTCGGTGTACCAAGCCCATCTGGGCCAATATGGTTCGTGTCTCGGCACGCCCTTTGCATCACCGACTGTCTCAGATACTCCTATAACAGAAGTGCATCCCAACACAGAAACATGTGTGTATAGATACTGCGCCTGCTAGGTCAGATGGGGTGTCGTGGCTCGTGGGTGATGAAAGGGGTGCCTGAGTTCTTCTGGATTGACCATTCAATTGAGGATGGAGCTGGAATCCTCAATGTGGAAAGGAATCCAGCCTCTCTCACCTAATGGTGGAATCAAGACTGCAGTCTGTGCGTTCCCATGGGACACTTCGACACTAGCACGTCCTGGAAGCTTTTCCTTGCGGCCATGACAGTGGTCATGTGGGGAATGAGTTTCAGCGCCTAGTATTCCCTCAACAACGCTACAGAGACACTTATGCAGTGCCACCTGGACTTGGGCCCGTTCCAACGCAGTTGACTGTAGTAGGTTCCCTCAAATCTAGACCTTGAAACGTTGTGCCAACAAAATGGCAGATGTCTTCACAACGACCCGTCCAACTATGCCATGGTGACCCCCCCTGGGATCTACGTTCCCGCGGATTTCTGAACGCCGAGGAATCAGACCACTCAGATTTGCTCATACCGCCGAGACCGATATCATTCCACAGAAAGGACAAAGTTAGTTCTGCTAGGCCCGAACGTCAATGGTCGCCTGCACAGCATGGCCAACATCTCGGGGCGCAGGTTGTCCTGCACCTTGACGCCACCGCTTACCATATTGTTCCCTCAACAAGCCATCTGATATTGACTAATTGGCCTAGATCGGTGGCCCATCTGCAGGCTATTTCACACGGTCTCACATGATGAATGTAAGTCTGATGCATCCCCTCACGGACAGGAGTCTCAACTCTCCCCACGGGGATTGGCGCCCCACCCTGATAGCAGTCCCGAGGTAACCGGAATTTGTCCCAACTGCTTTCTCCACCCTGACAGGCCAGGTTCTGACTCTGAGCCTCTGGGAAGCTCTAAAACCTGAGGTGGTATTCTGGAGAGGGCCAATAAGGCCAGAGATCTAACGTTCCTCGGCCCAGGGCTCTCCCCGCCTCACGAGTTAGAAGACTCGGGGCTTATTCGGACCTATCATCTCATTGCCGAATATGGATAGTTGAGAACGGTGAGCTTCATCACAAGTATCCCCCTGTGGGAAGTCAGGACAAAATCTTAAGCTGGCTATCCTCCCCCATTCCGCCTCTTTTCTCGCTTCTTCTTTCTTGGCTTCTCCTCGTTCGTCGGTGCTACCTTCAAGTCTGGCAACATGCTCAACAAAATCATTGTCAACACCTATAATCTCTGGGTCGTGGTCTTCGTGGCCATAGGCACGATCTCAACCGCCTATGGCCTGGCCATCATTGGCTCGACAGTGGGCCAGCCAAATTTCTACACATATTTCAACCTGGCCACCGCGGGCGAACCTGGGTACGCCCATACCACGAACATGATCGGTGCTCTGAACGGGGTCAATTCAGCGGGCGCCATCGGCGGCTGTCTCTTGCAAGCCTGGACTGCGGACGAGTACGGCCGCAAGCGCACGATGCAGCTGGGATCTGTCATCCTCGTCGTCGGTGGTGCCCTTTGTTCTGGAGCCGTCCACATCGCAATGTTCCTCGTTGGCCGATTCATCGCCGGACTCGGAGCGGGTGTGCTGGCCTGTGTGGTCCCATTGTACCAGGCTGAAGTCTCCACACCTGAAACGCGCGGAGCAATGGTCTGCGTGACCGGTATCATGTATGCCGTCGGGTACTCTCTGGCGGGCTGGCTAGGATACGCGTGCTTTTTCATGTCGTCGACCGATCCGGCAGCGTCTTTTGCATGGCGCTTCCCGCTGGCTTTCCAGGTCACGTTCCCACTCATCCTGCTGGCCGGCAGCAAGTTTATCCCCTTCTCTCCTCGATGGCTGCTCTCGAAAGGACGACGCCAGGAGGCGTTGGATATCGTCAAACGACTGCATCGGACGCCTGATGATGTCAACGACACCAAGGGAAGGACCGAGTTCTACCTCATGGAGAAGCAATTTGAGATGGACAAGTCCTTGACCGTCCGGCCGTTTGAGATTTTCCGCACTCCATCCAACCGCCGTCGTTTGTTCATGGCCGCTCTGCTCATGTGGGGAGACCAGTTTCTCGGCATCTACGTCATGACCAATTATGGTGTGCTGATCTATGCTAGCCTGGGACTGTCAGGCTCGATTCCTCTCCTTCTGAATGCTTGCTGGACCAGCTTCACCCTCATTGGCAATACCTGGACGGCTCTCTATATCGATCGGTTTGGGCGCCGAATATTCATGCTCATTGGCTCCATCGGATGCACCGTTTCTGTCATCTTCCTGTGCGCGCTGACGGCCGAATTCCTCGATACCACCAACAAAGCAGGCCTGCGGGCCGCCGTCTTCTTCATGTTTTTCTACATCTTCTGGTGGTGCTTCTTCATCGACGCCACACAGTACGTCTATGTGTCCGAGATCTTCCCCAACCACTTGCGGCCGCAGGGCGTTGCACTGGGCCTCTCAGCCTTCTATCTTGCTTCTGAGGTCACTCTCGTCGGGGCTCCCGTGGCGCTGAACAAGATCGGCTGGAAATTCTACCTGGTCCTCATCGTGCCCTCGGCCTGCTACATTGTTGCCATGTACTTTTTGCTCCCCGAGGTAAGCCTACCGAAACTCTTCATCAGACCACCACGATTTTACAATCTGCCCATGTCTTCTAACACGGTGCAAATTAGACCAAAGGCAGAACGCTTGAAGAGATCGGCGACGTATTTGGCGACCAAGTTCACGTCGCGTCCCATTGGTACGAAGCCTCGGAAGAACAGCGTGAGAAAATCACCGAAGCAGCAATGAAAGCAACTGAAGATGGAGTCGCCCACGAACTCGTAGACAACCAAGAACAAAAGGTTACCGCCAGCATCCACGAGGAGGTTCCAAAGTCCTAGTTCTCGGAAGGTGGATGGAGCGAGCAGTACCAATTTCCCGACATGAAACTACGGGGGAACTCTTGATGTGGCCTGGTCTGCTCAGCCTGACTGTGTTCAAACGCTCGTAATAAACAGGAGACATAAAGACCGTTTGTTAGACAGAAGATACACCATTAGAGAAGATTCTCCAGTCGATGGTCAGATACAATGATAAACAATAACTTGGACGACATGAAGAGCTGAGATCTGCTGACGCAAAAGTGTGGTCGGCCTAGGCATGTTCAAATCACAAGAGAATGTGGTCATTGCAATCTTTCAAGGGAGGACTGGATTGGACTGCGACGAGGCTTTTGTAGTTGTGAGAGGGTACATCAACCACTTCATACTTCCCCGGACCCAGACGTGACTGCCAACAGGAAACCGTAGACGCCGTGCTTTGCACCTTTTACTTTTGTGCGGAAAATGGCATTGGATCTCCTGACTCGATCCCTCTTTTCCCAATACTGACCAAACCTTGTCTGTTGCTTAAATCGTGCCCTTTAACGTCTCTCTTCATCCGCTGGCTGATCTGATCTCTCCTGGTTGATATCCTCAATGGCCTTTTCCTCCCTCGTCTTATGACCGGCAAAGACCAGCAACATGCCAATGTCATAGGTCGCCTTGAAACACCCAGCTGCCAGAAAAGCAACCCAGAAGAGATTCTTCTCGACAAGGATGCCGGTAATCAGGGGCCCCAAGCTTTGACTGAATGTCTTGACCAGGTTGACGGTCCCCATTGTTGCCGTACGCTCGTGTGGCAAAACGACGGCGGCTAGAAAGGAGGTGCGAGGCGCGACGTCCATGGATTGAGTACAGGCTCGTAAAACAAGGAGCATCATCGCCAGGGGGAGCTGAGAGGGGATTCCAATCAAGCCGAGGCATATTGACGACGGCAAGTGTGTGAAGACCATGGTCTTGACGTTACCAATGCGTCTGGCGATCGAGGAGGCCACCAGGACAGAGAGAGCGGAGATAATGCTCGTGTTGGAAAAGAGGGTCCCGACTTTGCCTTCAGAGAGGTTGAACCGCCGTTCGAAATAGTAAGTGACCCAGGACCTGCAGACAGAATGTTATTAGCGTAGGCTTGCCGGGCGGGAAACAGCCAACGTACATGGGAGCCAAACCAGAGGCGAAATTATCAAAAGCAAAGAGCAAGCACAATTGAACCAGGATCACCTGGCTCTCTCGACTGAGTCTAGGGAAAATGTTTCTGCGCTTTTTCTTTTTGCCATTGTCACCGTCGTTGTCAGGATTTAATAGAGGAGCCGTCTCTGTCGCATTTGCGGAAGAGGGCTGTTTTTCAGCCTCACATGCCTCGCTCAGAGAGAGAGCGAGGACAAGTTTGAGCAGACCGATGACGGCATAGACAAAGAAGATCAGGCGATATGCTTTGACCTTGTTCCAGTTTTTGGTCTCGATCAAAAAGGTGGTGATCCAGCCACCGACCATCAAACCCGAGGCGGCCCCGAGACTTCCGATGAGAGTGCACCAGGCGAAAATGTCGGACCGACGCTCGGTTGCTGTGAGATGGGCAATGATGGACTCTTCCAAGGCCCGGAAAGGCCCAATCTCGTTGCCGCTGCCGTGTTCTGTCAGGACATGCCTCAAGAACCGCAGACGGAGTGGTCATGATGAACCCACGGCCACCTACCTTGGTGTAATGACTCCGAAAATAGCGGCAGCCAACAAAACCCAATAATTGTCCGTCAGCCCAAAGACTACACCACTCGCGGCCATGAGGATAGCACCCAGGGCCAGGATCTTCCGCCGGCCGAGCGAATCGGCAATGAGCGTCAGAAGAAAACTGATCAAGACGTCTCCGACCAGCGTGAGGGTCATGAAAAGGCCAATCCGCGCATCGGAGACGCCGACATTGGACAGATAGGTTGCCAAAATGAGGGTTGAGGACCCGTATGCAAAGAGGCGAATGAAGCGCTGAAGGCAGAGTAATTTCGTGTCGATTGGTGCCTTGAAGAGAGAGACGAGCCCGAGCTCGTCGAGGGCTCTCACCAGCCAGCGAACGGCCCGAGGTCTTTCTTCTGCATCTGTCAACATGCTTCTCACTCAGTCCTTTCGACCACAAAACTCAGAGAATGGCTCTGGAAGAAGCAGCAGCTTCAAAGGAAGTCGTCAGCATCTTCATGCTGGGATTCGGCTATACCTTTCTCGACTTAGATCGATGGCTTGTGCAGAAATCCTGACCAATCAGGCCTGCAAAGTGACTGCCGCACAACGCCGCCTCAAGACAACCCATTCACAGGAGCAAGGCATTCCATGGCCCAAAAGCGTCCACTTTCCAGATGCTCCTCCCCGTCATCCGAAGGAGAAGGGCTATTGTTCAAGTCCGCTCCCATAGAAGACCGGTCATCCACTTTTGTCGCCCACTTCTGCCCGCTTGCGTCATCGTCCACCGCGTCCGCCACCGGCAGGATCAAGAAGCTTCAATCACACCCGGACTTCAAGTCGGCCTCACACCGCATCGTGGCATGGCGCAAACTTTCAAATCAACGGACGTTGGGCGGGCAGACGGTGATTTATGTGACGGGCTCCGATGACGATGGAGAGAAGTATGCGGGAAAGCGTCTGGAGAAAGTACTCTCTGAGCAGGATGTCGCAGGCACCATCGTGGTTGCGAGGTGGTATGGCGGTATTCTGCTTGGCCCCGTTCGGTTTACCCACATTGAGAACGTAGCGAAGGATGCCATTGCGAAATGGAGAGCCAGCACTGACCACGGTGATGCTGGCCAAGGTGACAGTAAACGGCGCAGAGTTGCTGACAGCACTCCCCAAATGGACGAGGAAGAAGAAAGAGTCAGACTGGTCAAGCAACTGACCGAGCGGGACCACAGCATCTGTGTGCTGAGGGAGTTGCTTGCTGAGAAGACTCAGGCCGGCCAGGCAGACGGTCCGAAGGAAGGACAAGGTCAAACGGAGAATCTCGGTGGTTCCCCATCTAGCCCCGTCAGTCCGACCGTCACGAAGATTGACTACAACACCATGCCACTGCAGAGGTTGAAGCAGCTAGAGAAGGCAAGAGATGCCACCATCTCCTGGATCCTGAAGCGTATTGACGCGGCTGAAGAGCAAGAGAAGAGCCAGCGGCAGACTCTGACAGAACATGAAGAACGGGAAGCGGAGTGACCAGAAAGGTAATGGACGTCGACTGGTGAAGACAGCCGGCCAGGCGTCAGACTGGCTGGCACACTCTAGAGGTCAAATAACGGAGCCACCGGTCACACTAGTCAAAATACTGTGACAACGTATTCACGGTCACGCCCACTGCTTGTCCAAATCATGCAGATCATTCCTCTACGACTTGGTCTGCTCTCTATTGACGTCCGTCTGAACGAGTGGTAAGCCGCCGTTGATCGAATGGCACAGCTTATGAGCAAGCTCACGCAGAGCGATGCTTGGGTCCGTCGATATCGACGATAAACGCAGTGAAGATGGGGAAAGAAGGGTGGAGAGGGCAGGCGGAGCTGGAAGCCATGAGGCCTAGCTGTAATGGTCACGAAACAGGATGCATCAGAAATAAAGGTCTCAATCCATTGTGCCTTTGGAGATACACAAATCTGGGTCTGTTTCTCTTGCGTCTCAATCCTCACTCAGCACCATGAGAGATGACAGTAGTCAGCACAAGTCTCGAGCTGAGCGTTCGCAAGAGACAAGGTTAGCCAGAGAGGAGTAACTGGTCGGTATACCGCGGAATCAACCGCGGCTCAACTGCACAACATCTGACGGGGACTGACCGCACTCTCCGCGATGAGACGAGGAGGATGGATTGCCGCGCGGACAACTTGTCCAAGGCCAATGGCTATGCAATCCCGTCAGAATGACACTCGATATACGAGGGGCCAGGCAGGTATGAGCTGATTACTCGTTCTCCACTCTCTGCGCGACTCCGTTTCGACCCATCCTTTCCCCTAAACTCATGTCGCCCGCCTTCTTGTGAAAATTGCTCACAAAATCGGCACGACCGCCATATTTGGCATTTCGGGCTCGCGCGGCGTCATCCCGCTCGATCGCTGCCTTCTCTCGAGCGGCCAGCTCTGCAAGCCTTCGCTCTCTCTGCTGATCCAAGTCGGACGCATCCTGTTGCATGGCGGCCAACCTTGCCTCTCGGCCTTCGTCCGTAGGTTTGTCATCACGACGAGGCGGGCTTCGGGAACGGGGTCGAGACGGACGCGACGAATTCCAACTTTGCATCCGTCGAAGCCCCTTGCTGTGCTCTTTGCTCCGGTCCGGAGACTGCGAGCGTGACCGTGAGCGAGAATTCCTCCGGCCGTCAGACGCATATAACGGCCGGCCGCTCCTATATGAAGGTGATTTCCGAGATCGCCTTGGAGGCGAGCGGGATCGCGACGCCGATCGAAGCCTATTGCTGTGCTCTTTGCTCCGGTCCGGAGACTGCAAGCGTGATCGTGAGCGAGAATCCCTCCGGCCGTCAGACACATACAACGGCCGGTCGCTCCTATATGAAGGTGATTTCCGAGATCGCCTTGGAGGCGAGCGGGATCGCGACGCCGATGGACTATAGGATCTCCTTCGCCTAGGTCGGTCGTATTGTTCGTCCTTGTCCTCATCTTCGTCTCGCCGCGACCGATATCTGTCCCGTCGGTCTCGGTCATCGCGATGATGATGGTGGTGGTGATGGTGATGGTGCTTCCTGCGCTTGTGCTCTCGTTCTGGCTCCCGGTCATCTTGTCCGGCCGCTTTCAAGAGGAGCCTGCGTTTTACCGGGTCATTCATCATGGCTTCATATGCCGCTTGTTCCTGCTTCTTGATGGCCAAGAGTGGATCCTCTCTGATCTTCGCCGCTGTGTCCCTCACCGTATTCGCCTTTTGAACCGCCATGAACGACTCTTCGTTGGCAGATTTCTCAAGCTTCTGGTTTTCGGTACCCTTCAGGAGTCCATCTATACGTCTCTTGCCCAGAAGATATCCTTCCATCTCTTCTGTCGTGCCTGCCTGGCCACTTGACGGTCCATTATACATCCAGTCAACGCGACTTTGTCTCTTCTTCCCTCCCGCAGCTTCCTGCAACTCCTGGAGCTCTTGGATCTGCCTCTCTTCCTGGCGCTCCTTCATGATCTGATCTATCTTTTTCCGCTCCTCAAGAGCCTTCCTTTCTTCCTCCCATACTTTCTTCTGATTGCTCATGAGCACGGGGTGCCATGACTTCTTGAGATTAAGGTCGCCACCCATCACGACGGCGGGCGATTAACCGTGGGGAGAAATCACGAAGAGGTTGTTGTAGAGGGCGCCTATGATCGACGCGAAGATTCTCACATGAAATAGCCAGGAGCAGTGAGCGTGTCTGTGTGGCGAATCCCAAGGTCTGGTCCAGTCAGGATTTGAAGGCATCAAAGAATCGATGCCAAGCTCGGGATGGGCTTTCCATATTATGTCATCGTCATAGAGGCTAGCCGAGCAACTGCCAAGTTCCCTTCCACGGTCTCCCTTCCATGATTATAAACAGTTGACATGTTAATTTGCAAGAGCCACAACAGCTACCAAACAGCTACCAAACAGCTCCCTGATCGACTGCCAAATCTTTAAAATCCGGTCCCGGACCTAGTCAGCTAAGACTGGCAGAAGTCTCGCTCGCCAAGAGAGCTGTTCAGAGCATGAAGCGGACAAATGACGCTTGATCTGATGGCTAATAGCTAGAATCGATGGAATTGTTGCCATCTCTTTGAGTTCGGGCTGTCGTCCGACAAAAGATTAGAACCAATATCAGGAGCATCAACGATATTGAGCCCAAATTCGAAAGCTATTCGTCATCCGTTAGCTTAATATCGAGTTGACAATCCAGGCAGATATTCTTTCGCCGTACAAATGTACAGCATGCCCCTCCTAGAAACTCAAGAATATATACTCACTTGCTTCCTGAGCGATCTGGACCGCATGAGATGCTTGTGCCACCTTGCCCCGGAATGATTGAGAGTAACTCTTTCATGTACGCTGCTGCCACCGCCGCGGCATATGGCTGCCATCGTTTGTTCTTATGTGAATCGGCGTCGTCACAGATTCCTCGAATCCGCAGGCATGGAAACGCATCCATCATCCTGGTGAGGATAAGTCGGCTCGAACAGCAGATCGTGTGCCGCGCCCGGCTAGGTATATTCTGTTGCCATCCGAGGATTCTTCTCCAGCATTTGTGATAAGAACTGGGCAATTCGCCTGCCCTCGTGTCGATGCAGTGCTTTGAGGCGCTCGACGTTTGCACAAAACAGCTGGGGGTTTCCCCACACCACCGTCCGCTCGAACACGCCATCAATGATCATCTTCCCCATGACTAACCACAATATCTCCAAGTCGCACGTCGTCTGCGCCGTCGTGACCAGGAACGCCTCCCCAATACCCACGGCAAGCCAAACCGGATCGATGGAAAGTCGTTCAGCAACTACGTCGCCACCATTGCTGCTGTGGTTCCAATCTGTGGCATAGCGGCCACCACGATATTGTGTCCGTCGATCCGTCCGAAGGTATAGGTATTTTGGCCGCGACTCGTCTGGAGGCAGGGACGGATTTCGTCGAGCCTCCTTCTCCTCACCCCTCGTGTGTTGCCACGACCTATGTGACAGCAGCATGAGCAAATCCACATTAAATAATTAAGGCGGGGCCGCCGAAATCGCGGGGCCAGGTACTCTGGCTGGGTCTGGGCGTAGGACGGCGCGCTAGGAGACTAGAGTGCTTCCTCTGTGAGTCTCAAGACATCTTCTCCCAGGTCGATAACAAGCAGCGCGCTTGCAGCCTGCAGACTTCTTTATTGTCACCTTCGTATTTGTCTTTGAACCACATAGCCTAATTCGCCTTTCAAAGTCTTTCCACCGGTGGCGCAGTTTGTTCCTGTCTTGAGTTGTTCGTTTAATCTCTCCAGTCAAAGACCCAGCCTCTGGCAACTCGGTTCAAATGTCTGACGACGATGATTTTATGCAAGAGTCTGACCCTGAACAGTACGCGTCTGTCGGGTTAGAAAAGCTTGTCTGATGAGATAAATAGGTACGACTTTGAGTACGAAGACGATGACGAACCAGAGGAAGGCGATGTCGATATCGAGAACAAATATTACAATGCGAAACAGCTCAAAGCCGACAATCCGGAAGAGGCGGTCGAAGAGTTTCTCGGAGTGCCCGCCCTCGAACAGGAAAAAGGTGATTGGGGATTCAAAGGTCTCAAACAAGCGATCAAACTCGAATTCGCGCTCGGCCGGTATGATGACGCCGTCAGGCACTACAAAGAACTCCTGACCTATGTGAAGTCGGCGGTGACGCGAAACTACTCGGAGAAGTCTATCAACAACATGTTGGACTACATCGAGAAGACGGCGACGGACCAAACGGCGTACAAGTACATGGAGGAATTCTACTCCCTGACGCTTGAAACCTTTCAGAACACCAACAACGAGAGATTGGCGTTGAAGACGAATGTGAAACTGGCCAAGCTGTACCTCGACAAGAAAGACTACAATCAGCTTACCAGCAAAGTCCGAGAGATCCACAAGGCTTGTCAGAAAGAGGATGGCAGCGATGACCCGGGCAAAGGCACCTACTCGCTGGAAGCCTATGCGTTGGAGATTCAGATGTATGCCGAGATGAAGAACAACAAACGGCTCAAGGCTCTCTATCAGAAGGCGCTCACGGTGCGGTCCGCGGTGCCGCACCCCAAGGTCCAGGGGATCATCCGAGAATGCGGCGGCAAGATGCACATGAGTGAGGAGAACTGGAAAGAAGCACAGAGTGACTTTTTTGAATCATTCAAGAACTACGACGAGGCCGGTTCGATGCAGCGCATCCAGGTGTTGAAATATCTGGTTCTGACGACGATGCTGATGAAATCGACCATCAACCCGTTTGATTCACAGGAAACCAAGCCGTACAAGAACGACCCTCGCATCTCGGCCATGACGGACCTGGTGGATGCGTACCAGAGGGACGACATTCACCGCTACGAATCCATCTTGCACGACAACCAAGATCTTCTGGCCGACCCGTTTATCGCCGAGAACATTGATGAAGTCAGTCGGAATATGCGGACCAAGGCCATCCTGAAGCTGATCGCCCCGTATTCCCATTTTACACTGGCATTTATCGCCAAGCACATCAAGATCCCGGTGAGCGAGGTTCAAGACATTCTCGGGGTGTTGATCGTCGATCGAAAGCTCAAGGCCAAGATCAATCAAGAAAATGGCACCGTGGTGGTGGTGGACGACGCCAGCAGCGTGGAACACCTTCAGCGGGTGCGCGAATGGACGACTGCTGTCCAAGATCTCTGGCGCACCGTTCTCAACGATGGCGAGGGTTTCAAGATCGAAGAAGGCCAAGCTGCTTCATTTGGAAGTCTTTTGAATTTTCCCTTGGCCCTCGACGCTGGTAATGCCGTTTCTGGTCGAGCTCCCGGACGGAGAGGGACGAACCGGGGGAGCCGAGGAGGAGGGGGGGGAGGAGGAGGAGGCAAGGGCTTTGCGATCTGAGGAGCTGGAATGTTGCCTACTCATCAACTCAACCGCACACGGCACCGGGCTGGAGCAGTCTTCATGATAAGCATGCCAAGCTTCAACCCTGGAGACGACTGTCACAAATATGCCGAACAGACTGGTCCTGTCTGACCTCAACGATTGCGGCTGGTGCATCACCACGGTCGGTGTCGACAGGGCAGCGCCTTTCCACGACTTACCGAGATCGACCAGATCACCGGGTCGGCAAGACTGGTGACGCGAGCAGGGGGCTGGGAGGATCGAGCAAAGTATGTTCTCGAATCGATCGAACGGAGCGAGCTTTCTGGCGCCAAAGGAGATTGGCCTCCGCAGTGACGACGACTGCCATGATTGTCCAATCTTTCCCGTTCATCCTGTTTCTGTTGTGTCCGGCATCAAAATGCACTTCATCCCTGCTCCTGGTGCATGCGACAGGCCGGCTATCCGATACCCTTGGGTACGATGTTTAGAGTGGTCGGCCTCCCGGACCAAAAATCCCTAGGCTTCCGGTGAAGAGGTGATTGGCAGAATCTTCATCCCTCATCTGTCGAAGAGCCAGCCCATTTTCTATCGTGCAGAGTTGTTGGCGATGCTCGTGACGCCACCGCACCGCGCCGTGCTGGTCTGCAGACCGTATGGCACCCCTGCGCCGGCTCCACATCCAGCTACGGATCGAGCTCAATCAGGAACGGGTCCAGGTCGAGAGGCATTGACCTGCACGAACGAGGCCGGAAAGGGAGGGGCAGGGCGGACCAGCCAGCTGGCGATTCGTGCCAGGGATCAGCTCCAGCGTGGCGTGCGGCTTTTCGATTCTAGCATGTGGACAGAGTGGATGGCATGGTCAACACGGAGCTTTCCCAAAACCTGTCCATCCCTGGGGCTGTGTGGAGGGCGGACACCGCCGTCTGCTTGGTGATAAGACTCGTGACCAGCCATGTGCCTTGGAGCCAACCACCTCGCTCGGCGCCAGGCGAAAAGAGTGGTTTTCGCTCTCAAGGCCCGCTGTAGCTGCCCTGCCAGAACGGGAAGGGAAGACCAGTCATCGTGGCGGATGACGGGGCGGACGGGCGGGCGGGCGCGATAGGCACGCGGAGGGTCAAAAAGTCACATTAATGATCTAGAGCTTGCCTAGGATCGGCCGGTCTTTTGCATAGGCGATGCAGTCTTGCTGCTGGCTGCCGCTGCTGCTTGGCTTGCTGCATTGACTCGCTTCCGTGGTAGCATTTCCACCGTGTGGAAAAACATCAGTTGCCAGAGCATACCCCCAATCCCAACGCGCGGTCCACGGTGCTACTGCTGCTCTGCTTCTGCTGTTCTCGCTCCTGCTGCCCCGGACCAACGCCTCTGTCGCGGACTCTCACTTCCGCCCTATCGGGGCCTGCATGACTGGCCAGCGTTCCTAAAGGCAAATCCCCTTGGCACCTTCCCAATATGCGCTATCGTGTCTGCCAGCACGCCACCAGTTTTTATTCCTCCAATTCTCTCTTCTGATCATTTCGCGCCTTCTAATATCTTGTCGCCACCTTCCCCGGAGCATGTCTGCACGCCCCCTCCAGTGTTGACCGGAGCCGATTGGCCTGAGACAGGCATCCGGACCCGGATCTGGCCACACCCATAGGCAGGCTCTGCGCTGACCTTGCAGCCTCGATTGTCGGCCACTGATCTCTCGAGGTCGGAGCCCAAGAGACACATATGCCGTTCTGCATGGATCTTCTCTGCCCGCACCTTTGAGGTAAGAAATCCGTTTCCTCAGTGGCCCGACAAGACGTATCTTGAGGCCGCCGACCACGATCGCTGAACCTGCTCAGCTTGATCTCCCACATTCCAGGGAGTGTCCCGTCGTAACAGTTAGGGTTTCGTATTTGACGCGGATTCATTTCGATCTGCGCCGCGCCGTCCCGTCGACAGCAACGGGCTCGTGGGTACAGACTGGCTGGGACTCGCGGCGATCTGACTAACACCAGAGCTGCCGCGACCTGACCGAACCGAGGACATGACATCTGGACCTTCACTGCCACCATCTGACAGTCTTTACAGAACACGTCTGCAGCAGACACCTGATTACTACACTCACCGTCATCCTGTCCTTGCTCACTTCCAGTCATCGCCACCCATCTGGGACACTTCCTGGTGGCCCCATCCGACATATTTGGCCTCGTCGAGCCCTCGCCACGTCCACACCACCATGGCCACGGCGAGTGCCGAGGAAATGGAGACGTTCCAGCGACTGTCTGACCAGTATCAAGCCGATTTGCCGGTATGTGGTTGTCTGTTTTCGGGCGTGGAAAACACTGACGAACTTGTGCATTGAAGGGGCCGTTGGTCGGGAACAAGCTGCCGTTATCCGTTCTGGTGACCGAATATGCTCAAGCCGATCCGACGTTCGTGGTCAAGACAACCGTGTGTAGCGCGACGACCCCGTCAGTCCCTTACGCTGCTAATCGGAATAGGCACTTGCGGCGACCCACTCGGCCTATCGTCCCATCAAAGGCGACGGACAGTGCGGCTGGCGAGGTAGGGGGCCACGCTTTCTCGACGCCGAATTTGATCCAGCTCACACCGCTAGGGGTCGTGTTCAGCTACTTTGAGATTCTTCTTCAATCCGGTGACCTAGGCCTGGTCATGCAGGAGATGACGAGATTACAAAGTTTTGAGCAGAACATGAGAATCGTGGGGATCGACTACGACATCATCGTCGACATGTTCGACTACACGTGGGAGCTGTTCGAGGACATCCGACAAGCGGTGGAGCGGAAAGACAAGGACGAAGCCGTGCTCTTACGCTCGTTGAATGACGAGAACAAATCCAACTCGATCGTGTATCATTTCAAGGTGTGTTGGAACACGACGGCACTCACCGCTGCACCTGTGCTAAGAGGACGAGATGATGACCAGTGCCTTCATGCAACTGCAAGCTCATCGATACGAAGCCTTCATTCCCGACATGACGGTCCAAGAGTACTGTCTACAAAGAATTGACCCCACGAACCAAGAAATCGACCACATCGGCCTGCAAGCACTGACCGACGCCGTCATCGCTCCCGCGGGCATCGCTCTCGAGGTGTCCTATCTCGACCGAAGCGCCGGGGAAGAAGTGACGCCACATCGCTTCGTGCCTGACGCCCGCGGTTGGCCCACAATTCGTCTGATATATCGACCGTAAGTGTGGCCGCTGCCTGTGCATCAGAACTGACCATGTCAGAGGACATTACGACGTCATTTACAAGGATAACCGACCGGTTCAAGTCTTTCTGCAGTCTTCCCAAAGCCTCGACTTTCCCACCGTGAGCCAAGTCAGCCTGCCAGCCGGAGACCCAGATCTACACGCGTTCATGTTCCCCAATGCCACCCTGATCCCTGAGACACAGCCGCCGGAACAATCGCAGTCGCCGGCGGGAGCGGGCAACTACATCCGACAGCCGGCGTTTTATCCGTACGACTCTCCACCGGCGCAGTCGCCAGGGATGCCGCACGACTCGTATCACCTGCGACAGTCACCATTACTAGCGGAGCCTCAAGTTTATGCCCCCAATTTGCAAATCTCGCCGTCGCCTCAATCGCCACTCCCTCCCACGCCGAGATCGACGAGCCTGTCGTCTGCCAGCACATCAAAGCCCAATGAGCCCCAGATTCGGTACAATGAAAACGTTTTCAACTACAGCTTACAGCGTCATGAGAGCATTCCCCTCGACCCCAGCACGTTTGGAAGGTGTGTAGATCTACCCTCTTTCTCGGCGATCACGCTGACCTCCTCCCTCTCTAGTTCAGCACTGAGTCCGGCCCATTTTAGGAATTCGGATTTCCAGCCACAAATGTGGAATCCGGAAGAAGGGTACGGCAAGCCATGAACCATGACGTTCTGACATCTCAAAACCGACAGCCATCCTCCCACGACTTTTGTCCGACGCCACAAGCCGACATTTGGTCCTTCGAGATCGAAAGCCAGCCCCCGCCGAAGCCTGACAGAGACAGACATCGACCCTTTCAGAGTTCAAAAACGAGACCCAGTCATTACGTGTATGATACCAGCAACGCATTCGTTTTCATATCTGGAATTGGTGGGATTATACGTTATGATGCTACCGGACCGAGGCGTAGTCGAGAAAGAAGACCAAGCGACGAGAAATTTCTTGCAAGGTCAGCTCCGAGTATGATAGCCAGTCTGCGTCGCAAGAGGGGACCAGAACAGCCATGAATAGATGGTGGCTGGTTAATTGATCGTATGGGGAACCGGTGGTGCTGCGGTAGAACGGTGTTAGCTGAATGCGGATTGGGATAGGATGCGTCTTGCAGCCTTTGCTTTCGCCATTGCTGTTGCTGCTGCCGCTCTCCCTCGACAGGGCTTACAGCATCTATCGGTGCGAATGCGACTGCCTCGCCTCTCTATCTTTGGGCTTGGACTTGTTCCCTCGCTCGCTCTACAGCGTTCATCGGTGCGTGTGCATCGATCCCGGCCACGAGACCTTGACTCGCTCCTTCGTCCACTCGTACTCGCTGATGCGGTTGTGGCCAATCGGGTGCCTTGGGCAGTATGACCAAGATAAACAACCGCCGTACTTCTGTCGTCTGTCTCTGCTTTATCTCACCCTATCCCTGGCTCCGAGTCACTGCTGCATCTCTAGGTGTGATTCAGATGGTAAAGGGAGTGGGCCATGTCAGCAATGCCAATGTCCCAAGCTTCTCTCGATCGGAGGTAGAAGTGGCCGTGTTGTGTTGTTTTGGGTCGCCGCTGAGGCAAAAGTCTGGCCGTTGGGAGGCAACTGCTGTCTGTCATGGGTCAGATGCCGGTATATGACAGTCGACACCAGGCTATCATGTCCCATGGCTGGTGTCAGTGGCAAGCACGTCCGCCTCATTGACTCTGTAGACTTGGCTCACGATTCCTCTGTCTGTGTCTTTGCCCTTGTTGCTCTCCTTGTTCAGGCTCCGCATGAACTCCTCCACAAAGGCTTCGGCGACGTGGTGGACCCGCACATCAGCACCGGCGCCCTCGCGACTCAGCCACGTCACCTCCTTGCCCTCGAGCCCGCACGCCACGATACGGCCGAAACCCCAGGTCAGATAGCCTTTTTGAGAAGAGCCTGAGCCAGAGCCGGAGACTGAGTGCAAGGACCCGTCGTGGTTCATGCCTCGGTGAGGGTCTGACTTGGAATCGGTGAAGTGGTATGTCTCCACGTCTCCCGGGGCTATTTCTTCGTCCAGCACGTTCAGCCCGATGCCGTGAGTCGTGATGCCACGACTGACCTGCACGCCGATGGCGCAGATCTTGCGGTCGGTCGGTCGGCCGGTGCTGGCATCGCTGATCCAGACGCCCGGGTCAGACGTTGTGGTGGTGTTGAGAACTCCGAACCGCGCACAGGTGCGCATGACCGTCTTCTCGAGCAGGCGGATGTAGCAGCGGGGGGTGATACCATGACGGCGCAGGTCGATGATCGGGTATGCGGTCAGCTGGCCTGGGCCGTGGTACGTGAGCAGGCCACCGCGTGGAGAGGCGTAAAATTCGGCGGCATGGCCGTCAGTGAGAAAGGATTGTTGAGATGCAGAGATGGGATTGGATTGAAGGTGGCGGCGGCCAACGGTGTAGGTCGGATCAGTGGAAAAGGTCAGAACCGTAGGATCGGGCGGAGAATGAGTGGCTGACGTCGGCTGTGTTGCAGCCGCGCGGAGGGCGTCTTTATAGGCAAAATGTTGGCCGAGCAGAGAGGACTGAAGGCGAAGGGAGTGTGTATAGGAAATCCGGTGTGGCAGATGGAGATGGGCCAGACGCATGAGGTCGGTGGAGGCAAGGCGGAGCGTGGTCCACCTTGAGATGTTTAGGCCATGGTCAAGAGTTGTATTTCGACAATATATCTCTTAAGCTCCGTCTGCGGATTTCACGGTCACCGTCAATTGCCACTGCAAGGAGCTGGTGGAGAGTCATCGAGATTGGGTGAGCAAATCAAAAGTACCTGTCGATCATTGCCTGCCCAGCCCTGCTCACCATCCTCGCACAGAATCCTCCGGTCCACCCTGGTCTGACGTTTTGCCAGGCCAATGACTTGAGGGGATTTGCTCCACCCGGGTGGAGGAAAGCAAGTATCTTCCATCTCATCAAAGGCGGCAGTGGAAGGCTAGACATTGACAAATCTCACGACTACAACATAAGCGTTGGCGGAAGGCATGACATGGCAGTCTTGAGGAAGGATTGGTGTTGCGAAATGTTCATCCAGACCGGCGTCCCAAAACTAGGTTTCATCCTCATGAAGAGTCAGAAATACTCACGGGCATCTATATCCCGGTATCCCCTCCTCCAGGTCGGGCGAACCAGTCTCGTACCGTCATACCACCCCTCTCTAAAGGCTCTTTCCACTTCCATGCCACTGGCATCGTCAAAGACATCCGTGTGGCCGATTCCGGGCTGATCAGACTTCCATCCATATGCCACGAGGGGATTGCCCAGTGCTGTGACGATTTCGTCTCCTCGCAGCATACAGCCGTGACCGTCGAGGTTCTTCAATAAGCTATAATACACTTTCGCAGCGGACAGAAGACTCCCATCCTTGATGATGGCCTTGTTGGCCCATATGATGACGGCCATCAAGGTCCAGAAATGGATGAACGGGATGACTGCAAGTATCGCAGCGGCATACCTCCATGTGACGTGCAAGACTTGGGCTTGCCCTGGTCGCTGGCCATCAGCGATGTACATTCGGGGGAGACCGAAGGTGAGATCGTCCATGACCGCGATGGCGCCCATGGTGAACGCCGAGATTTCTTGCGCCATGCCATCTGGGTCCGGAGTGGAGGAGAAGCCGATCGGTCCAGAATTGTTGTACGTCATGTATTCCGAGTTCGTGCCTGCGGTCGGCGGAGTCTCACTCCAACCCATGGCACCCGCCAACATACGGGCGATCACGTTGGAGATTTGGTACTCGGCCCCCGGCGTGTTGTACAAGTCCTCAATCGTAGAAATAGTGTTGGTACACAAGAAATATCGCCCTTCCAAGATGACTGGAGAGGAATTGTCGGCAACTTGGTCGTTGGACTCCGTCTCGGCTTGAAAAGCTTGGATGTTCGTGCAGCGGTCGCCGCAGGTAGAGTTCAAGTTGGAGGCCACATGAAGGCCCCCTGGGCCCGGCGGACTCCCGAGGGTGACATTGACGTCACGGTCGCCATCGTTGTAGGTAATGTATGACAAGTTGCCATACTGTCCGTGAATCACCTTGTAGCCAGAACAATTGGCGCTAGACTCGATATAACGCCAGGAGACATCGCTCTGATCGGGATTGCTCGGGTTCACATCCTGGAAGTAGTACCGGGTGTAGCCATCGTCCAGGGTTTCATAAGTCCCTTGGCCCTCGTCATATGGGTTCAGATCGGCGCTGAAAATGGCTTGTGCACTGTCGCCTTTGATGCCCCATTGCTGAACGGCGCCCAAATCCGAAAGGTAGTCGTCTGTCAACAACGACGAAAGGTCGACCACGCTGGTATTCCCAGTGATCGTCAACACAAAGTCTGTCGAAACATCGAGACTGTACGTGAGACCAATCATGCCCACCAGCACGGTAACGGCCAAGTTGACCAGGAGCCAAAGAACGCAAAAGACCTGCGTCCTCGACGGCAGGAACTTGTGTCGGGAGTGCTTCGCCTTCCAAAGAAGTGTGATCACGTTCATCAAGCTGTCGCAGCCCATGACCAGATCGAAGGTCTCCAGAGGACGGTAGCACACCGCCAACATACGCCATCGGAGCAGCTTCGCGTAGCTCCTCAATGAGGCCGCGAGATTGACACCCAGCAGCAGAGAATTCCCGGTGCTCAAGGCATTGAAAATTCGTCGTTGGCGGGCGTCCATGGTGGATTTTTGGGAATACGCATAGAGAATGCCAAAGTAGGTCAGGCACAACGCCAGTGTGTTGAACCATTCACCGATCGTCAAACGCCAAAGGCGCCATCGCTGCCGATGGTGGTAATACGGTCTCGCCGTGGGTGGCAGAGTTGGTAACCGTTCAATCAAGTTATGGGCCGACGGAGAAACCGAGAACCGGAGCTTTTCCTTTAACGTCGCCAAGGACGTATGCCGTCGTTCATCATGCCGAGTATCAGGATGACTGGCGGGCTCTGCGACTGATTGTGACGGGTTCGAGAGGGATGTGTGACTGGGGTCAGACTCTGCACTTGTCTGTGTCTGAGCATCTTCAACCGGTTCTGGTGAGGCCGACACCGCTGCCCGTGGAGAAGGTGGAGCATCTTCGTTGTCAGGACTCAATTCGTCCACAGACGATTCTCGGTCAGCTGCTGGTAGTTGTGTGTACTGACCCGATGCCATGGTTCATCAAAATGTCGAAATTCAGCCAGCCCGCGGCTTCTAACCAGCCAGAATCGCGCAGCGTCGGTCGCGTCCCAAAGGACGATACCGCGTCCGGAGGAACTGGTCCCATATTTGGCCATGAGAATGGACGCTAGGCTGAGGATATGGGTGAATTGGGGGCTGCCAACCATGACGAATCATGTCTTGACCATGGGTTGGAAATTATTCCTGCGATGGTGCAGGACAAGGCGAAGAAAGCGCACAACTAGGGCAGGGATGCTGTGGCGTTACCTGTGTGAATCACTAAAGTTTCGAACCTCCCATACCGAACTGGGTTAAAATAAGGCTTGCCATGTGCAAAGGTGGATGTGGTGACTATCACATGGACAAAAGAGAGCTGGCCGGTGAGTCGCCGTTTGAATGCAGGCCACATGCTGGGGGGCCTGGCCCGCACCCCTGATGGCCTTATTTATGCGCCGGGTGGATGTGTAACAGCTTGTGACTAAGCTTACTGACCCCGGGGTCATTTCGCAAGGGGCTCAATCAGCCAGGCCGTTGACTGCACGTAGGACTTTGATCCTTCGATGCGCCAACGGCGGTTTGAGAGGTTCGGTTTTCGGAGCACCACTTCATGTTTAGACGGGGTCTGAACTGATGATATTATTGCAGAGTGCGGAAGGGAGTGGATCGGCGCGAACCTCTTTGAAATCCAAGGGGTAGACCCGCTTGGAGAAGAACCGCACTTGGCAAAGGCTTGAGCATTTGCTCTTCTGGGTTTAGCGTCTGCTCACTGCTTCAGCTCTTGGTGGAATTGACGATAGTCATGACGGTGCTGTCTCAGGAATGATAAGAGCAGCGTCGTTTTCCAGCGGTGAGGGTCTAAACATGGTTTGTTCCTGCACCCCGGGCGGGAAACATCCTTCTCGAGGCTCTTTGCAGGAGACCAGTGGATGCCTTGTAACCCCCTTCAAGGAGATGTGCGCAATACAAGTTTGCGGTGCGGCAGAGAGGTCAATGCCGATTCCAAAACAACATCACTCCTGGCATCTGCAGGTACATCAGGTCTGCTCCGAGGCTCTTGCTTTTCGTAAATCCAGAGTGAGGTATTCCCGACACTGATCACCACCAATTTTCTGTATGATTCGTATTGACACCTTTGAGAGGTCGCCGTGATGATTCAAGAGGAAAACGAACGATCCAGCATGCACAGAATAGATCTTTTGAATTCTTCGGATGATTCAGCTCCAGTCGCACGAGAGAGTTTGCACAACAGTGGCCCCCATACAGTGCAGAATATGTTGACCGCCGCAAGCTCAGCTTCTTCTAGGCGACTCGGAGCAAGGCATTACCACTGATAGTGCCCGCGAGGCATGACAGGAATATGCCTGCCTGCTAGTGATGGAGGGGAGTTGAGTAATCCTGGACCGTGTTTTGAAGAGTGTAATTCCAATCTTTGTCGACCGAAAGCTGGTCTTGAAGAGAGTCGACGAGGCAAGCCGATCACACCGGCCAGCCAAGTCGATCACACCGACCAGCCAAGTCGACCCATCGACCATGAATAGGATCGACATCGGATAGTGGCGCGCAGCTTAGGCCAAACATAAAGTCACTTTTTTGCCTCCTCTTTAGCAGCATCAAACACCAGGCCCAAGTTCTGCCATTCATCCTTCGCCATCAGACCTTTGTCCATTCTGCAGCCCAGGTACTGCCTAGCAAGAATCCTGCATTCTGGATTGTTTTTCCCCGGAGGGCTTTGACTCTTCAGGCACCTCAGGTACGACGAAATGAGATGCTTGCACTCGGCGTCGTGATCCAGCGGAAAGGATCCACGTTCAGGAGGTGTTGGCTTGTAGTTTCCAGCAGCGCCTCCAGGCGTACCGAACCCTGACATGATTGAGGTGTTGATTAGGAACTGGCTGGTTATGTTGAGATTTGACTGTCTGCGGGACGCAGGAACCAAGACCTAGGAAATCTGCAGCCAGCTCACCCTCCTTTGGGACTCGGGGTGCCGCCGCTTTGTGCTCACCTTGGTGGGGGCGCCCCTAACCCCCTGCGTCCAATGGTGCAGTGCCAAGGCTCAACCCCGTAGGCAGAACTCAGGCCAACGCCGAGGTTATCACAAGACGGGAATGCCAACTTCTGTCGACGGGCGTTGGAGCTTTTGCATGAAATTATGGACGTAATCTGAGTAGAAGTCGTTGCACACGCTTCACAGGCACAGCTTCTTGGTCTCAGATTTGTATCCTTACTCTCATTCGATCATTGTCGATTAAATTGCAACACACTCGTTGAAACAAGCTCTGGGAGACAGAGATTCGTTCGGCGTGGTGAATGGCTTGCTGACTCGGCCACCGAAGCCGACTGGAAGGGCGTTCTTCCCTTTACTCAAGACTACAGCTTCTCAACCGTCACATAAAGGTGTGTGAGTGTATGTGCTTCTCACCGCCATCTTGAGGCGAACGGAAACCAGTCGCGTGAATCAATGTTGGCAAAACGTAGGCGTTTGACGGAAGTTTGCCAATGCCAGCCACTACTTCCGCCATACCCGTTTCTCACCGACCAATGACTGTCGGCCTTTGTGTTGGATTGAGGATTGAGGTCACGTGAAGGGCCGAGATATAGGCCAAGACAACGCCGAAAGAGACCTGAGATGGAGGGATAAAATGAATGTGTGTCTGAAAGATGGAGAGAGCTGGGTGAGGAGCAGATATGTATACATGCCTTATCTTGGCAAGACCCTTTGTCAGCAGTGAGTTCATGGTGTTCAGCTGTGAAGTGACCTCGACGGCGCGCTGTGATTGGCTAGGACTGTCACCACGTTGAAACACGGCGATTTTCACAGCCAATCAGATCTCTCGAGTCATCAAAAGTGGCTGGGAGAATATTTCCAAGATCCTTGAGAGTTGTGGTGTTTGGCTGTGCCGTCAGGTGGTCCAGGTCTGCTCATTGCCAACACTTTGATGTTCTGTAAACCTTGGCTGCGAAAGAGGACCCGACCCCAGACATCGCCGCTCATCCTCCTACTTCACCCTCCCACGCACTCCTTTGGCGACGGTGCGCTTTTAGCCTGTAGGACCGCGTCCCAAGATAGAACCAGGATCCAAAAATGACCGGCAGCGCGACGACCTCGATTCGGTGGTCATCCTTTCCAATTCACCGTTTGATCCACCCCCCTCTCTCCCTCAGCCCGACCCACGGGCCCCCATGTACAAAAAGGGCCTCTTCCCCTCGAGCCGGGGTCAAAGAGTCCTCCAGAATACCTGCTTCCTGACGTCGATGTGCGTTTTCTGCCAGCCAAGTCCTGCCCTCTGGCTCTCTGAGATCTTTCACGTCCGCTCCATCCCTCTTCGCCCTCGCTCTCACCCTTGTCCTCCTTAGGATGGACAGCCAGTTTGACCTTGCCGACGAGAGGTGGGCCCTGGCCGACACCAACGGCTAACCGCCAGGGAGCACATACGGAGCAAGATCGGGTCTGTGGGTGAGGGCAGCACGTCAAGAAGACGATTAAGAATCATGACGGGACACTCAACCGCTACGTGCTGTAGGACATCCCTTCCATTCTCCCCTTCCCATCTTCAGGCCATTTCGAGATCCTCTCGCTGACCTGCTTCCCTAGATGGCAACGCTCACGGACGAGGTAGAGAATTCAAAGTCGACGGGGGGTGGAATGAACCCTGACATGTCCCACCATTTCTCGTGGTTGCGCCCTTTTTGATTGCCAGAATTGTGACCATTCTCTCTTGATTACGCCCTCGGTAGCCGCCTACGACCGGACCCATTGGACCACACGAGCTTCGCCTCGCAGGAGAGGCAAAGAAGGACGCTCACTGTGCCTGTGTTGCCCACTATCCTGGATATTGGTCCTTCCGAGTCTAGAGGCGTGGGTGATTCCGACACCAACCATCCCGTTTCTGTCTGATCGTGGACAATTGAGGAGATACACCATAAAACTTGAGGTAACGTCGAAACAGCCATCAAGTGAGGTGAGTCGTCAATGCGAGCACATGATTCATCTTGGCGACAGCTCCCTGGAAGAATAATCTTCCGATTCCATCTCTGCCAAGGCTTTCCAGCACATGACTGACTTGAGGCAGAGACTCACATTGAGGGCTCCCACAACTTCTGGGGGCCATCGATGCAAGGGTTGGTTTCGGGCATGCACTTCTGTGGGATTCCACGGATTCTGCAGGGCGTCTCCAGTGGACTGCAACTAGAGGAGTCACACTACTAAGGGGGTGCTCGGAAAGGGTGTTGACCACAGAAACTGGTGGTGCCATCCGGCTCTTTTGGCGACCAGAACAGCGAGGTCCGATCCATATCGGAATCTCATCGAACTGCGTCCGACTCGTCAGTGGTCAGGCCAATGTGTCGCACCATAAGAGGCCATGAAGGTCCAAACAATCGTCGAATAGCGTGGATTGGCTGTCTGGAAGAATGATCTTCCGGTCAGTCTGCCAAGGCATTTTTGCACGTGATAAACGACACAAACCTTGGTAGAAAATTCAAATTGGGGAGGACATCCATTAGACCCTGAAGGCACCCACATGAGGACCATGCTTCGAGAACTTTTTTCGATGCCCTGAGACCAGAATTGATTCAATGGTCCGATAATGAACTACCCAGTATCCTGATTACTGCATCCTCTTTCGGTTGTTCCGATGCCTCACCCACCGATTTTGCCACCGTGTCTCCGGAGCCCCCATTCACACCCCAGCACTGCCACACAACCCATTCGGCAAACATTCCTCCCTTAATGGCAATGTTTCCAGGTCATGTGATCATCTCACGTGACAATAATTGACTGCCTCCCAGTCCCACACGTCTGTTCTGGTTGACGCTGGCTGGAACTTACCGACCGACCAACCGACAGTCAAGATGTGCCTTGCTTCCAGGCTGGTGGCTGGCCCAGGGGGCGCGAAGTGGCAACACAAACAACACAAACAACACGAACAACACGAACAACGCGGGGAATGGTGCCGTCTTCGCAGGCGCTATCCTTCCTCGGGCATGGCCACAGCTATTTCAATAGGCGAAAAGGTTGAAATTCTAACACATTTTACCTGGCTTGGATCTATCTCCTTGGCAATTATCACACTGGCGCCAAAGCTTGACCTCACCCAGGCAAGAGCTGCCTAACAACAACCATTGTCAACCACATCAACTATTCGCTCGTGTCGACTGTTCCGAAGGTTGCCGTACAACTTTACTACGCTTGTCACAAGCCTTGACTCTGTATGGCATGTCGTGGCCGCCCCGGTCAGCGCAGATTCTGCCTCTCCAGCTGAGGACGTCTCTATCGCAACCCTCGGCCTGCTTGCAGTGCCACGATCTCCATGCCTACTCCACCTTGGGCCCCAAGGTCTCAGCGATTCATGTGCTCGTCATCCGTATCCCGACTGTTGTGAGTATATAAGAGGGCGATGATTCCCGGTCTTCTCGTCTTCCTCCAGCACAGAAGCAACTCACTCACAGTTTGCCCCAAACTCTTACAGCCTTTCGTTAACACATCTTAAGAATCCACATCACATCTCCCTTCGCCTCTGCCCATCAGCAAAATGCGCTTCTTCACTCTTGCTCTTCTCGCTGCTACTGCCAGTGCTGCTGTTGCTCCCGCCGCGAAGAGAGACGGCACCTACCCTGCACGGCCCCCAACAACAGTCACTGAGGTAAGCGGCCTCGTCTACCTCTACACTGGCCCAGATTGCTTGAGCAACATCTATTTGTCCCGCATGGCCACTCTGCAACTCACGGCCTGCCACTGGAATTGGACAAGCAGATTGTGTCATGGGAGCCCGGCCGCGCCGACTACAACTCTTAACCTGACAACGCTAACACTTAAGACCAGATCGAGACTTCCACCGTTACCGTGACATCTGTTGTGACTTCAAAGATCCCGGTTCCTCCCCAGACAGTCACCGCCACCGTTACCGTGACATCTGTTGTGACTTCAAAGGTCTTCGTTCCTCCCAAGACAGTCACCGCGACTCTCACTGAGACCGAGACCATAACGGCGACTGTGACCCCTCCCCCCGTCACTGTGACGACGACCGTCACCGCCGAGCACGCCAAACCGACCAAACACCAAGACTATTAATCGAATCACCCGAGAACGCTCCAAATCAAGGACACCGAGCGTCTTCCGCAGAGGGCCAGAGCTCCTTCACGCATAATTTGAATGACGTAAGACTCGTATGAGGAAACGAGGATCAGAGTTGAGTTGGGTGTGGTTATGGGCTCGCCCGGATTTCGATAACGTTTGCCAAATGCAAAAATAGTAACTTTGCTAAACTCAAATATCACATGCATGGAGAGCAACGTTGATTCTCCCATCTTTGAGCCTTTGCTCTGCCCAATGTCTCTTGAGCCGTAGAACCCCGCGGTAACTATTGGACCCACCCTTGCCAACTCAAAGCAAAGCTGCCCGCCTTCTGCTTGCCCTGCCCTTTCTGTGCGATGCTCAAATGTCTTCGGTTGTATACAGCCGAAGAATCCTTTCCGAACCGAGATCAAGCTCTGCGAACCCGTACAGGAGTCGGCTCACACAGCCATGTGCTGCTATTCGAAGAGCCGATGTCGTCCAGGGCATGAAGCCCGCTTCTTGTGACTACTGGTTGTCGAAGTAAACGCGAGTCGACCCGTGTTACACGTGCTGCGCCCAAAAACTCAGCAGGATGGTTGACCAATAAGGCTGAGCGGCTAGGACCATGTCTAGTGACGCGTCATCTTGCTTAAAGATCCATCCATCGTTGGTTGGCTGATTTAAAAAAAGATTATTGAGCTGAATGGCTCTCGGGACTTGGTCCCTCGGCCCAGAGCCGAAGCTCTACACAAGTTTTCTCAGATGACGTTATTTTCTAAGCCGGACGGCGCAACCACATCTGAAGGTGAGACCTATTTGTCTATGCACGGACCTGCCTTCAATCACGTCCCAGTCTGGTGGGTGACAGTCGATTCAGATGGCTCTGCAGACCGGTCATCTGCTTGTGCTCTTCCGGCCTTGCCGCGCTTGAGGAGACAAGGCCCAACGGCTCAGCACACCTTTTTCCTGTTGTTCTCCAAGTCCAGATTGGGTGACCACCACTGCCGTGCTGACTGTGTCATTTTCGTCGTCAGAGTCGCCCGTCAGATCGATCATCTCGACGCCATCACGCCGCTCTTCGATGCTGGCACTGGCGTAATAGCGCGAGAGTACTCTAGGGTTCGGAAGTTCAGAAGTCATCGTGAAAGGGCGCAGATGCAGGAATGACTCGCAGGGATTGAAGTCTGGAAGAGCACAATTGGCGACCCGACGTCGCCGGGGCACTCTCAGAGCTGTATAGGCAAAAGCCAGCGGCACGCCACGGCTCGATGTCGCTCCTTTTTCAATGCCCAGCCGAATTCTTGCGCAGGTCGAATGCCGACGCTCGGGGAAGATGCAAGAGCCCGGGGTCCTGCCCCTCCAACAGGGATGGTGACCAAGGCGCAGTGCTGGCCGCCTCGAAACCATGGACACCATTGCTCCGCTTGCGAAGTCCTCGTTGTAGCCTGCCCTTCGTCTCCCCCCTTCCGAGACTCGCTGCCCACCGTCGCCGGCTGCCAGCGTTGCTCACGCCAAGTCCTGACCCACCCCATGCTTCTACATCGCGTGTTGTCGAGGTGGAAAATTGAAAGTCGACGGGGGATGCCGTGAACCCTGACATGCACCACGCTTTTTCGTGGTTGCGGCACTCCAGCCGGCCAGAATTGTAACCAGTCTCGCCATCAGGTGCGTGAATCACCCAATGGCCGAGGTAGAAAATTGATGGTCGATGGATACGATGAACTTTGAGGTGCACCACACTTTTCCGTGGCCGACCAACTCCGGCCAATACCGACAAAAGTGGCGTTGTGAAGCATACCTCCTCTCTGAGAGCATGTACTACACCCATATTCCATGGGAATTTGAACCCGATTGCGACGCCGATCTCTTTATTACATTTCACGGTTTGAATACTGAGGGTCAGGGCTTAAAATGGTGCAAATGACTGAACCAACAATTTTTGATTCTATCTAAGGTGTCTAGTGGTATTGGAGGTGTGCCAGAGGCCAAAGCATGAACTGAACACTCTGCCTGTGTTCCCAATAATGGCTGGTTTAGTTTGCTTCACCAATGACGCTGGAGGTATAATATGGCTTATTCAGTGTAGACCTCTCAGATCGATATTGTCCTGAATTGGAGACACCCCTATTTGACCAAACGCAATATGCTACATGGTCAGTCCAGCGTGGATTGCTTTGGGGAAAGTCCCCCTTTCCCTCGAAACTTGAGCTCGGTGCTGCAGTATTTGCTTGGTTAGATGCAAAGGGAAACTGGTTCCAGGATCGACCAATATTCCTTACCATGCCGGACCAACGGTACACGAGCGGCCTGGAGCTGCTTTGCGCCAGAACAAGAAATGAATCGTGGTTTGTAATCTCGCAAGCGACCTTCAATGGTCGTGCAACGGTGTAGGAGGCATGGAAAGCATCGATATGAACCACGTAGCCATCAACCGAGCTCTAGGACCAAGATGGCCCCCGGTACGGGTTTGGAATGGACGTTGTTGCTGGGGGATGTCTGGGCCAATTTTGTTGCGCATCACTCTCTGCGCTTGACTCAAGAGCGATTCCGAATCATCACTGACCACGTCTCGTTCCCCACCCTTGAAGCATGGGACCGATGGGTCCAACTTCGCTCTCGTGAAGAAACACCAGCTTTCGAGAGTCCGACCGTCTTTTTTGGTGGTACGCTGATCAGAACTGAAACCTGCAGCAGTTGCGCCGCAGTCCTGGCACAACATTCTCAAGCCGGTAATCGTAGCAGTGGAGCAGCAGACTTTACAATGTTGTTTAGGCGGACGCATGCTGTGGCATGATTGGGAGGCCAGAATTATGGGGCTGGGCGGACCGCCGGGATCTGCCTTGGCACCTGCCGCGCTTCCTGTCTTGAGCTGAATGGACCACCCATGCTGCCGCTACACCAGTTCACCCGCGTTGACATCCTCGCGAGCTGGCGTCCTGGTACATTATTTTCTGATCCTGGCGCAGCTTATGGCCGGATGCGGCTGGGGATGAAAGGACGATAACCGCCGAGTGCAAAGCTCCAACAAGACCATTCATCACATCTCAGCAGATGATCCGGGTCATGCCTGCCCTTCATCCCTACGCCACGGCCAAACTCCGCCATTGAAGAATTTGTTTCACACAATGGACGAGCAACATGAGAGTGCAAATCCAGACGATCGGCTTGACAGTCTTTGGGCCTGGTAGCACACAGTAAGGTCGTGAGAATCAGGCCACCAGGGTGAGTCGTCATGCTACAACAGTTTCACTCTTGTCAATAGCGCTCGTCAAGTAGCGAAAGTAAGTACCAAGTAAACTGCGCTTCCCCACGCTACCCCGCTATGCTCCCTATCAGCTTATAAAGATACCCCCCTGCTGCCATCAACTCCCAAAGCGATCACCAGTCACCCTTCAGAACTGAGCAATCGGGAAGTTCTTTCCTCTCCTTCAATTTCACTCGAGCTTGGCGGACGCACGACGCGAGGTTGACACCCCAGATTTTGCGATGGCTTCTCAAGAACGCCAGATCTACGACGACGTGGCCGGCGACTACGATATCATTTGGAAAACACCAGCCTGCACAATAATGTTGGAGTTGGTCGATCAACAACTTCGCGCCATGGGAGACTGGAAGGGCGCCCACGTCCTGGACCTCGCTTGTGGTACGGGCATCGGACTCAGAGAAGCGCGGAAACTAGGAGCGACATCCTTGGTTGGCGTTGATATTTCCGGCGAGATGGTCCAGGTCGCCAAGGAATCAGAGGCACAGATTTCAGATCACCATCCTGTCCCCCTTCAGCTTCATGTAGCCGACTGCTCGCAGCCACTCGGCCACTTGGGGTTGGAGCCCGGCTCGTTCGATCTCGTCATTGCCATGTGGCTGCTCAACTACGCAGAAACAGCGGAGCAGATGGCCGCGATGTGGTCCAACATTGCCACATACCTTAAGCCCGGGGGGAAGTTTGTTGGGATCATCCAGAACTTCAAACACGTCCCGACCTCGGTCGAAAGTCACAAGTACGGGGCACGGGTGAGCTATCTTTCAAAGATCGTGGATGGTGCGAAACTGCATGTCGACTTTTCAACTGAACCCAAAATTGAATTTGACATCTTCGTGCTCGATCAGAACGTCTTTGAAAAGACCTGCGCGCAGGCCGGCCTACACGATCTGACATACGTCCGTCCGACAAAAGAGACTCTTTCGCCAGAAGAGCAGGAGAATATGGAGTGGTGGCAAGAGCTTATCGACGAATATCCAAATCAAATTGTCGTCGCCACGAAGGCTTAGATTGAAAGACACATCATCTGACGCGCAAGAAGCCTGCCATTAGTATGCTCTTGACATCACAGCATCACAGATTAGTCCAAGCATCCAACAACGGTTTTCGATTCAAGACAGTAGAGGCCGGTGGCCATTCTTTATATATGGAAGTAAAAGCTGGGTGGGACACTGATGTACATGCCGTTCTGTGCGACATTGATGACTTAAACTTCAAAACTGGAGCTTACAATCTCCTCAAGACCATCTGTTCATCATTAGACAGAAGGTTGGAGGCACGATTGTATCAGTAAATAGGTCGAACTTGTTAGGTCTATGAAGCAGAGATAGGGAACTATGGATCAGCCGGGGAGGCTGTGCCACCATAAAGGTGGTCAATCTTTCCAATGGCGTCTCGACAGGATGCGGTCAGCGGTATCCTCAGTCATGACAGCTTGAGTCTAGCGGAACAAGCATATCCGAATAGGTCAGACTGTTATTATCCACCAGCCTCTGTTATGTCAGTTCACTTTAGTGGGGGAACTGTCGGCCGGGCACCAAAGTGCTAGAGAACGGAGCCAGTATGTCATCAGTGGCGATGTCTGGCTCACGTTGTATTGTGCAAGTAAAGCACATCACAAATGGAGAGGGTAACAGTGGTCTTTAACAAATGTCGGTCGTGCCGGGTGAACCTGAGGCGCAATTTTGGCACCTTGGCGCCCGGGGTGCCAAGTGTGAAACAAAGTTTGAAAGTTTGTCTGCTGTCTGCGTTTGAATCCTGACTCCTCTACCACCACGGGAATGTGTGTGTGGCCTTTAGGCTTGCACCTAGTATACTAGACATGGTAAGTTATCAAGCCCTTGACATCTGGTTTGACACTTCATGATGAGCATTTTGCAATCCAACTCCAAGAACTCTGTTCATTGCGGAACAACCCATTATCTCTAGAATTACGCTGATCACCTCCGTCCACAATTGTCTCGCCGTTCGTTATTCCTGCCACATACTGACCGCGCGCAGACCACGTAGTTTTCTCATCTGAACGCTCTGCGTCTCTCAAATCTGTTGCACCCTCAAGGTACGACTCCAATCTCCTCTCGCACCTCTGTTTTATGATGACCCTACGACACGAAAGGCATTCCTCAAACTTAAGATCCATGTCGAACCTGTCTATTACAAGTTTCAGCCTTGTCTGAATTATTGTTCAAGAGTCATTTGCTCGTGCTCTTTGCTGGAATCAAACGCTGATTCGTATTTTCTAGGTCCGTGATATCCTCCCTCCGAGCCCCCACCCGACCTAGCTGGCATGAAGAATTCTTGAACGAACGGGCGGACAGACTGCGTGTGCAGCTCTGCATATTCGTCACAGCAGGACGTACAATCCTGTGGATGTGCCGGTGGCTGCAACACTTGTTGAGAACTCGTCAACTGATAGCCACATTTCAAGAAGCATAATGGCATGGTTTTTCGAGAAGGTCATGACATGCTGACCTGCTGTGTAGGTATTCATCCTCCTGCATCTGCTTGGACCTCCATTGGCATCTTGCATGATGAGCATTATTCACACTGTTTGATCCGAGCAACGCTCGGGCATGAACGGACATACACTGAAAATTCTGATTTAATGAGGTGAGTAATGTCATCAAGGGTGGGATAAATTGCTGACGAGATATGCTGATAGCCCGACTAGATGCCAATCCTTACTCGTGTCCTCTGTCGAGATCTTTTCGTTTACTGACTTGTGTGACACGAGCAGATCATGTTCTTGCCAACATGTAGATTACTGTATTGAATGCTGGTAAGCACAATCTTTGCCCTCGCGCTGATTTCATGATGAACTCATGTATTCGCTGTGTTCTTTCTGAACGTTATGTTGAATATACAATCACCTTGGAGAACTGAATTTGCTTCCCTTCACCTGGCTGTTGACATCATTTGATGTGGGCGTTGTCTCCTGACTCGAAATAGGCCGGTTGACCCACGTTGAGTGGTGGAATAGTTGATTCATGCTGGTCGACATCACTGCTTTGTATTCGGAGCAGGTGGACTGGAAGCCTGAAATGCTTGACACCGACTGGACAATTTGGTGTGAGTGGGGGGCGGGAGGTCGACGGCTATATATCGACATCGAGATGGAGATGGAAATGGAGACAACACCCTCCCGTGGTTGGTATGGTGTGGATGTGATACCGTCAATCGTGACAAGAGGTAGTGACCGGGTTGAATGGCCTTTCTTCTTCGTAACCATTCCCTCTACATATGGTCTGGATCATCAGATCTTCGCGAATGACTTTCTTCTCTCCTTGGCCACTGTACCCTCCTGGGCCTTCCACACCGCGTTCCACACCTGCATCCCCCTCGCCCACAGCTCGTCTTCGACATCCTCCCGGACGTTGCCCTGGGAATCTAAGAGTCTCACTCGATCCTCGGTCTTGTGCTGACCCCACCGCACCGTCGGCTCCCCGTTGAGAAATTGTCCAAAAGGATCCAAGAACTTCTGGGCGCAGGCCTTGTCGTCGTCGGTATAACCGGCGCGCCAGCCGCTTGCCCACCAGATGGGCGTGTCAGCCGCGTGACAGACGCCGACGCTGGGCGCGATCCATTTGTCCAGGCTCGCGGCGCGCCAGGCAATATGGTATCGGTGCACGTTGCGCGGCGGAAGGGGAGTGGTGACGCCGGGCGGAGGGTTGAGCAAGACGTGTGTCAGACCCCGGAGCGAGGCGTGCACTTGGCAGTCGGCCACGATTTTGCTGAAGACGTCAGCCCATTTTTCCTGGTCGGGGTCGTTGGCATCAGGGACCGGGTAAAGGGGCAGAAGGGCATCGACGACTGGTTCGGGATAGTAGTTGACGAGTTGGGTGAGGAGCGAGTCGTACGATGAGGGCGGGTTGACGAGCTTGTAGAGAAGGGCTTCGTCACGCACCTCGCCGAAAAGGATGCTGATGTCGTGTTTCGCAAGCAGGGTGGTGAAGGTGCCGGAGTGGAGGGAGGAAAGGAAGGTCGGTGGAATAAAGGCATTGTCGGTGGAGGCGCGGAAGGTGTGGATCTTCAGCTTGCCCAGGGCCGCGATGAGGTCGTTGGAGGGGATCTGTCGCAGAGCCGACAGCTTTTCCCCGGCCGTTGCAGACTCGGGAATGTTCAGCACGGAGCAGAGGTCGCTGAACTGTCCCGTCAGAGCCGGAGAGGTGGTGGCATTGGGCTGGATGGCGACTGCATTTGACCACAGGTAGACGCGCTTAATGAGGCGTTGAGAGTCCGGCAAATAAGTATCGTAATACAACTGGAAAAAAGTCGAATTCGCTCCCGCCGACAGGCCCCCCACGGTGATGTTGTTCGGATTGCCGCCAAACAGCGAAATGTGCTTTGCCGTCCACTCCAGCGCCGCGCGCTGATCCCAGAATCCATAGTTTGACGGGGCAGCGTCTTCTCCCACCGATGCCAGCTGCTCGCCGGCCAAGAAACCAAAAAGATTCAGCCGATACGTGGGCGCAACGATGATCCGGGGAGTCGAGTGGGCGAGCAAGTCGAATGGGTCGTGATCATTTTGCTGGCACGCGTCACCCACCTGAAGCCAGCCTCCATGGATGTGAAATTGGACCGGCCAGCCTTGTGGAGGTGGCGGCTGCGCTGGGACCCAGATGTTGAGATATAAACAGTCTTCATTCTGAACATTGGCGACCGGCGGCGCGGCCAAAGGGTTATCCAAGACGGCCGACCCGTGGCTGTAGATCGGCTGCGGGCAAATCGGTCCAAAGGTCGTATAATCTCCCGGTTGCCCGTCCTGATCACTAAATGTAAAATTCTCGGGGAGCACCTGAGGTCGTCGCCAACGCCGGAACCCCGTAGGAGGTAGAGCGTATGGTACCTTTGCATACCGGTGGCAGACGGGTTTTCCAGAGAGTGTGCGCTGCTCGATGCCCTTGAGCTTACCAAGTTTCGTCTCCAGGACATGAGGGTGAGCGGTTGATTGCGTGGCTCCCATGGTGATGTATATCGGCGAAGCAATCTAGTGCTTTTGTTGTGAGAAGCCGAGAAAGAATCACAACTCACCAAAGAGGCTTTTAGAATCCAATTAATGGAGACGGCCAATTCCGTCTCACGGCGATTAATGTATGGCCGTCCGCGGCTGCCTTCCGCTGGTGCCCAAGAAGGCCATGCTATAATGAACTCTCACGTTCCTGATTAGGGCACAATCATCATTAACTGGAGTCCTCCTTCAGGGTCGCCTTGTCAGTTGGAACACAGGCAGTGCCAATAGTCACGTGACCGCATTCTTCTGCACTCCTACAACCCCACCGTGGCCGTCTCTTGGATAGAATTAACCAATTCAGCTTGCTGAGTTCATCAGGATGCGCCTCCTGCTTTGGATCACAAAGTAATGTCCCGCGGTAATGACCGCAGAAATCTGTGAACGACAATAGACCACAGGACACAATAGCAGATCCGGACCGTAGCAAACTGCAGCAAATCATCTCGACCACATTCCAGATTGGACGGGTATGTGGAGAATGTAGACGCGGCTCTGATCTGCCGGTTTGGGGTCGCGTGTTTGTGTGGGGAATATGTTTCGACGTCCGTTGGCGCAAAGAATCCAAAAGACAGCTTCAAAGTGGGTTGTGATGTCTGAAACGATCCTCTGAAACGATCCTCATGAGACATTGCCAGAGTCCCAGATCCAGGAACCATATCCTCGCCTCACCTCTCATCGAACCGGCCATGGCGAGGACAAGCCAGGTTGCCACCGTTGTAGCCTGACTCCGACTCGTCGAGGCAGCCGTTGCGAAACCTAGCTCTGTACAAGACCGTGGCAAGCAGCACAGGGTCGTGATCTCTGGTGTGAACCACGCGGCTGCGGACAAGCAAGACAGAGGAGGCGTGGAGGGTGAGGTCGATGACTGAAATGAGAAGAGACTACCCACACCCCAGATCAGATTGAGACCGAAGAACGACGCTCCTCCGTGGGGTTTCATGGAACCGCCAGACAGATCAATGTCCGCTGCTCCAGATGGGACACGGCAATCACTCGAGTCAGCTCTTGCATGGTCTTGTCTCTTGCCATTGTGCTATCGGTCATAATGGTCGTACCTGAGGCCCAACATGACGCCTGCCAGAGTTGCCAGTCGTGGCTCTGGCAGATCAGTCGTCAAGGATCAGAAAAGAGAGCAAGAGATAGTAGGCTGGCGTTTCTATGGACATCTGAGGCCACATCTTGTCAGACAGTTATCTTGCCGTTCCGGGCTTCTTGTGCGGAACCCAGTCGACACGAGCATGCTATCGATAGACTCCATCTCGTCATGGAGTGGTAGAGAATCAGAAATACCTTCCAGTAGCCGCATCCCGCTTGAAACTGTGCATCCTTCTCGAGATGCCTCGGGAAAGCACCTCACTCGTGCTCACGGTTATTAATAGATGTGAACAGCCGGATGCCAAGCCACACGTGACCATGGCCAAGGACGTTCTAGGCGTCATGAAACCAGAAGCAAGCTGGAGTCTTACCGGCCTTGGAATGGTGATTTGGCGGTGTGTTTCCAGTGCGAACGATTGGATGGTACCGACTCGACCTCTCCGCAGAGGAGCAGCATCGAAGAGAGTCTAGTTGGCGTGATGATTGAGTCTTCTGATCAAATCGTGCCACAAGATCGGGTGAGGTGAGATGCCGCAGCTGAACGGCCCACGCGAATGGCCACTCCCGAACCAGCATCGACGTCACACCTCAAGAGGAGCAAAGGGCGGGCAGGATGGTCTGCCAGCAGATCCCTGGACCGATCATCGGGCAAAAAGGTCAGAGAGATATGTGGCCTGCAATCGTGATGATAATGGCGTGGGGGAGGAGGGCCACCGAGGCCCTTTGTGGCCCATGCTTTGTGCGCCACGACGGCGACAGCACGACACACGTTACCGGGGCAGGTCTGACAGCGCTTGATGCCCAAGAGCTCTTCCGAGCGGATACTCTCAATCGAGCAGCAGCAGCTAAAATTCCAGAGGTGATTTTAAAAAGCGGTGGAATGCATGGCAGGTCATATGGTGGACGTGCGTGGACGGCGAGGCAGCAAGACACGAGTAGCCGAGATTCACGGCGAGCCCGACACCCCGGCGAAAGACAACCACAGAGAGAAGAGTCTTCCAGGACGATCAGCCAAAAGCAGGTGGCGGCCAGATGGAGATTGGGAGATTGGCGGGTCGTAGGCGCCGCCGGGAGGCGAGGTGAAGAATCCTGTGGTCCTTTACCTGTCAGTTGCGGTGCCACTGTCGCCTAAACCCGAACCTGAAAGCCGCTTCCGATCCGCACTAAAGTTGTGTGCCACTGTATTGCTCTGCCACTGCGCCGCGCCCTAGTCTCCTTGCGCCTTCGGCCAACTCACACCTCATTCACACCTTTCATCTTGTCCATCTCCCCTCGCCTTGCCTTGGGGCAGTCCGACTCAAAATCTCTTGCAGCCATCGCTCGTGTGCTTGGGCTCGTGAGTGCCATCCTCACTGGCCAGCAAGCCTGATTTCTCCTGTATCAGGTTAGTCATCGGAATCATCAAACCTTTCGAGTCCGGGCGTTCCACCTTTAGTGCCTGCAGCCCACCTCGACCTTCCACGCCCTTTCTGCACCTCGACGCCCACGCCCTTCTTTATCACGACCGCCGTTGGTCTCTTGAGCAATCTCGAACCCAGCGGCAGCTTCGGTCTTCTCGCTGTCCTTGACAGGTTCCGAAGGGTCACTCATACTAATTCATCTGAAACCAGGCTGAGATTTGCGTAATCTCTCTCGTTCTTCATCCTCGTCAACCGCCCTCCAGTCGAACTTTCCACCTCGGCCATCCTTCTCGATCAACTGCATAACACGTCTGCGGCATTCTCTGTGCCGCTGTCTTTTCAAAATGACGACCATGGTATGTTGGATCACACTGGCTGCTGGCCGGCTTCCCTTCCACCGGCTGGAGACGGCCACCCGTCAGGCTGGATGGGCATGGCACAACGTTGACAAGATACGTTGACAAGAGCTGTTGACAAGATCTGTTGACAAATGATGTTGACAAGATGCTGTTGACAAGATCTGTTGACAAATGATGTTGACAAGATGCTGTTGACAATTGCTGTTGACATGATACTGACTGTCAATGTAGGATCTTCGAGTCGGCAACAAGTATCGTATTGGCCGCAAGATCGGCAGCGGCAGTTTCGGGGACATTTACCTGGGCACCAACATCATCTCCGGCGAGGAGATTGCCATCAAGCTGGAATCGGTCAAGGCCAAACATCCACAACTCGAGTATGAGGCCCGCGTCTACAAATCCCTTGCTGGCGGCGTGGGCATCCCCTTCGTCCGCTGGTTCGGCACCGAGTGTGATTACAACGCGATGGTCCTCGACCTCCTGGGCCCCAGCTTGGAAGACCTCTTCAACTTTTGCAACCGCAAATTCTCCCTCAAGACGGTGCTGCTCCTGGCCGATCAGCTGATCTCCCGAATCGAGTACATCCACGCCAAATCCTTCATCCATCGCGACATCAAGCCGGACAACTTCTTGATGGGCATCGGCAAGCGGGGAAATCAGGTGAACGTGATCGACTTCGGGTTGGCCAAGAAGTACCGCGACCCCAAGACACACTTCCACATCCCATACCGTGAGAACAAGAACCTCACGGGCACGGCGCGGTACGCGTCGATCAACACTCACCTGGGGGTGGAGCAGTCCCGCCGCGATGACATGGAATCGCTCGGCTATGTCATGCTCTACTTCTGCCGTGGCTCCCTTCCCTGGCAAGGACTCAAGGCGGCCACCAAGAAGCAAAAGTACGACCGCATCATGGAGAAGAAGATGACGACCCCGACCGAGGTGCTCTGCCGAGGCTTCCCGAATGAATTTGCCATCTACCTCAACTACACTCGTTCGCTTCGTTTCGATGACAAGCCCGACTACTCGTACCTGAGAAAGATCTTCCGAGATCTCTTTGTGCGCGAATCGTTCCAGTACGACTACGTCTTTGACTGGACCGTGTACAAGTATCAGAAGAACGCGCAGGCCATCGCTCAGGCAGCCGGCAACAACCCCGCCCAAGAAGAAGAGGAGAAGCCGCGACGGGGCGGCCACACGGGCACCGCCCAGGCCACCGGGGCCCCGACGCCTCAGCATGCTTCTCAGGCGGGCAAACCGGCTGCGATCTCGGGCACCCGGCGCAAGGTCATCGAACGCGGCACGAGTGGAAACGACCAGGGAGGAAGTGATAGGATGTGAGTACTGAAACCTTTTGGTTCCGCGTAAGGGATCTCTCTGCGTTGTGCTTCGGTTGCGTGGAGGTTTGCCATGGCATCTGACTAATACTCTAGTCTTCGGCGTTAGGCTTCGTTCTGGCACAAGGATAACCACTGGCAACGGAGATTATCGTTGAAACGGAATGACGGCTTTCATGCTCACCACGTGAACCTTCCATCGAAGACGACGACGATAACGACAACGACGACGGCGACGTCTTCATGGACACATATACACACTTACACCACACTGGGAATGTCGGACCCGGCGCGGGGTTTGCTCTGGCACATGGCAAATCCGGATCGGGATCCTCGGCAGCATGCACACTTTGACCTCTCGCACGCCTTTCAGCTCCATGCGACGAGCCGTGCAACAGCTCAGACCACTCTTGACAACTCATCGACCTTGATGGCACCCTGGCACATCACAGCCGACGGTGGCGGGAGAAGTGTCGCAACAGCAATCACGGGCCATTGCTTCCCATTTCAACAGCGGACGCTCTCGAGCGTCAACACACGCTGAACTCAGATCAGCCAACTTTGGTTCTCGACATAATTGACAATCACCCACGCCCTCCCCTCCCAATCTTTAGCCCGTTTTCTTTTTGTCTATGAATCGAAAGTGCTGTTCAGTTGGAACCCTGGTCTAGGGGATGTGATGAAGAGCTTCAGGCGAATCCTCCCGATGATCGGCCCATGGGAGATCATCAGGCACACTGTGACTTGGTGTCCTCGTCGGCACTCTCTGAGTGCTAGCGAAGCATATCATGTCGAACTTTGGCGGGGGAACTGTGAGGGCAGCGCCCGGGGAGGATATGACCAGCTGTTCCCTGAACTCAGCGAGACCACATCATCAATAGCATGGCGAAGGAGTCTCTCCTCAACTAGCTAGTCAATAAATACTTAATGTGCTACATTCTGCTCTTGCGCGATCTCTGGCAACATGGTAATCAATGCCTGGCTTGGCGGGAAAGAATGATGCCATTTTAGCCCAACCGAGCCGACCTCGGTCATGTCCTCCCCGCTGGAACGATCAAAGCCCCCAAATCTGTGCACTGGCGCTTAATGACGGCGCTTAATGACGCTGAGCGATTGTACAGAGCAGGAGACTGAGACAGAGGGAGAGCTTTCCCGGGGGCATGGTGCCAGCCACATTGGGGAGATGAAGGAAGGGGTAAAGCCACTTCGGATGGGGTAATTAGGCTTGTTTGAAGCTTGTTGCGACGACACTTCCGATTTCGCTTACGAAGCTTGGGGGGCTTTGCTGACTGCGTCCCCCAGTTCCGTACCTGAGGTTCGCTCGACGTCCCCAGGGGCAGTAGAATCGTGCTCGTTCTTAATGTCATTTTCCTCGGCCTCTCTTCTTCTCTCTTCGTTACGCCATCAACCTTTCCGTTGGCATTCTTGACCACCCTATTTTGGCATTCGTGCTTTGTGGCTTCCAGCTGTAGTCGCGCGGTGGGGTCAGGGAGTTGTGATCGTCCGTCGATAGGGGTCAGTCAACTCAACCCTGCTGTATTGTACATTATTTCCCGCAAATTTCGCCTCTTGCGTCCGGTGTGATACCAGTGAGGAAGGGAGGTGAAGCGCCTGCGAGTGAGAAGAAGCTCGCTCAGACTTTGGATTGAAACTGGTGAGTCTCTCAACTCGGCTCCTGGATATCGTCGAGTGCCCTGTCTGGAGCGGCCTGGTAGGAGTATTCGAGACACGGCGCATTCAAAGCGCCTTGATGCGCTAAATTACCACTCCCAGTACCGGCTGCTGGTTCATAGCTTGGATGCCGCACTTTTGGAGGGATCTCTGAGGAAGTCGGGTTGCTGACGGAAGAGCGGCAGAAGCACAAAGATCCAGACAGACGGTCAGAACGAGGCAACGCTAAAGCAGTAGGGTCAATAAGAGCGAGAGACGTCTACTTGACATAGCTGCCTGGTCGCTCTGTCGCATTCGGCCACCGCTGCATCTGAAAGCACGAGAGCGGTCAATTTTTGCGACATAACGTCTCACCATTACCTGCCAACTCTGGTCCAGCAGAAATAGTCAGGTTTTTGCCTCTTCGACATGGTTGAACTCCGCAAACGTCCGCCGCCCAAGGAGACGGCGACGCCGGCCCCGGCCGCCAAACGTGGTCCCGGAGCGGGCGCAAAGGTGAAGAAACTCGTTCACAAGGCCCAGGAGGCCGTCGCGCCGAGCAAGAGTACCAAGCGGAAGGGTGGCGCCACTGCTGCCACGACCGCCAATGAAACCGCAGCGACAAACGGAACGGCAGCGACAGCAGAAACCGGCAAGATTGGAGTCGGAAGTAAGATTGAACTCGACGGGTTCGGAGGCACGGTACAGACGCACGACGGGGCGAGCACGACGTTCAAGGAGCTGCTGGACAAGAGCAGCGCCGGCGTCGTGGTATTTACCTATCCGAGAGCCAGCACGCCGGGATGTAAGTCATTTCCTGTTTGTCGTTTGTTCCTTTTGAATCCGCCACATCCAAGTGGGATTTGCTTGGGCCTCGCCGATCTAGATACGTGACGGAGATCAAGATGCCTTGGCGGCGGCAGCAACGCTAGGTGAGAATGGTAATTGAAAAGGCAATTTGGACTGGCATGGAGATGAATTGTACTGCCATGGTCAAAGTCCCACTGATGGCGACGCCTGTTTGCGCTTCCGCAGAGGCTGACTGAAGATTCACGACAGGTACCACTCAGGCATGTCTTTTCCGAGACTCCTATGCGCCCATCACCGGCGCTTCTCTGGCGGTGTACGGTCTCAGCACCGACAGCCCCAAGGCTAACACCACATTCGCCACCAAGCACTCGTTACCCTTCCCGTTGCTGGTAATTCACCATGCTCCCAAGCCATGACAGCGCAGCCGCACTGACATGATCCAGTGCGATCCTGGTGCCACGTTGACATCCGCGCTGGGGATGAAGAAGACCTCAAAGTCAGCCATCCGCGGCGTGGTGGTCGTCGACAAGCAAGGAACGGTCCGGGTTTGGCAGCAGGCGGGTCCACAGAAGACGCTCGACCTGGTCCTCGAATACATCAAGACCGAGGGTACGACAGAGGGCGCACCCGCTGCCGAAGACGCTGCGAAATCAGCCAACCAGACTCCAGCTGATCCGGAAGTCAAGACCGCCGAGGAGGAGAAACAAGAAGGCTCTGAAGAGGCCGCCGCTGCTGAGGTGGGGCAAAGTGGCAAAGACTGAAGTTTGACGTGTGAGGAATCGAAGCCTGGATTGGATGTTGTCCCGAGGAAAAGTTGGGAGCTGAGTCGGTTGAGCGTTCATCTTCATCTCGTATCTTTGATTCACTTGCTGATCGAGCACATTAATTCGTCTTGACCGTTTTGTATATCTGATGCCAGCAATGGAAGAGCGATCTCCCTGTTCTGTCCAGCTTGATGAAATTTATCTGCTCAATCGGATCCTGTCGTGCACAGTGAGGCTGAACCGAAGAAATCGTCGTCAACGATCACTTGGTCATTCGACGTCGTCTCCTTATACACTGGTCACACCCGGAATCCATGCCTTGCCTATCCGCTGAAGCTCCTTGATGAACTTGTGGCTCTTGATCTCGGCTGTCCTCCCCGGGAGGTTGGCCATCTGCATCGGGCTACGATCATCGGGCATGTAGAAGGGATTAAGCATGAGTTGGATGTAGGCCGTTTGGACCGCACGGAAAGCGGGTTTCAGATCAGCGTCCCGCAATCCAACGATCGGCTGGAATCTTCTCTTGTCGGCGTCCGGTTCAGGTGGGCGGGCCATCATGTCCACCACGATGATAAACTTGATGCCCGTGGTGGTGAGCCAACCGTATGCAGCAAGCCGTTCGTCAATCGCGTGCAGGAGGCCGAGGTCCTGATCGAGAGTCTTTGCTCGGGCGCGAATCTCGAAGATATCCAGGCAGGAGTTGAGCAGGAAGGACATGTCCAGCTCTTCATCTTCGTGAGGTGGGAAAAGAGAGATGTGCAATGGATTGTCCTACACGCCCGGTCAGCTGGAGGCACACACGGCCGCGGCGGTGGTGAGTGGCCTTGCATGTTTGCCAATGATGCCTATGCAGGCAATGGCCGGCGTCGAATTGAGCGTCATGACGGGGGAACGCCGCGAAACCTCACGCTGCGAGAACGTTTAGGACATCTTTGCCATTCCCTTTTGCCAGCCACACTGGTGAGGCGGTTGACCTTTGGACCAATCATGGCGGCCGCGATTCTGCTCTCAGAGCTCGGGCTTGGCGGCCGTCAAAGGAAGGACATCATTATGCTCTTGGTGAACTTGGGTATTTCGCCGCCGTGCCATCAATTCTTGTTCGTCTTGCCCAGGTGATTCTTCGCCGATTGAAGACAAGATGATGTCTTTATCTAGGACGGTCGCGCCTCGTGCGCTCCGCGGTATGTGGAACTGGCAGCTCTTGCACAGCTCCCATTGACCTTGAGACAGCTTCTGCACCCATGCCTTTCTCGATTGTTCGTGCGACACCGGCCGCAGCCTCGATATCCTCATCATCCTCGAGATCGGCTTCCTCGATCATACCAGCGCCGGCTGCCTCCGGAGATCCGTCACGACTACCGGTCACCGGTGGCGTTCGCCGCGAAGTCCCCCTTCTCTCGCAGGAACCAAAACAAGGCGCGATGCAATACGCTCTGACAACGCTGGATCAGATTGCCAACTGGGCCCGCCAGAGCTCACTGTGGCCGGTGACGTTCGGTCTCGCCTGTTGCGCTGTGGAAATGATGCATCTTTCGACGCCGCGGTATGATCAAGATCGCATCGGCATCATTTTCCGGGCGTCACCGCGCCAGAGCGATGTGATGATCGTCGCGGGAACTTTGACCAACAAGATGGCGCCTGCTTTGAGACAGGTATACGACCAGATGCCAGATCCGAGATGGGTTATCAGCATGGGCAGCTGCGCCAATGGCGGCGGATACTATCATTACAGCTACAGCGTGACGAGGGGTTGTGACAGGATTGTGCCAGTCGACATATATGTGCCTGGATGCCCTCCTACGTCTGAAGCGCTCATGTATGGCGTATTTCAGCTGCAGAAGAAGAGTATGCATACGCCCCTGCTCCCTTTGGACGAGGAGCTTCTGCTAACACGATTTTGTAGTGAGGAACACACGCATCACGAGGCTATGGTATCGGAAATAGTTTTGTCGATGGACTTGTGGTGGGCACGGTCCGAGGAGATACGAACAAGGGACCCGGCATCGAAGCCGACCATGGTTCCGTCCATGGGCACTGTACAGATGGGAACAATATTATCCCTCGCCGTGTGGATATGGCGCAAAGAAAATCATTTATTTCTAGCGTTCTCCGACCGTTGGAGCTGTCCAATTCGCTTCATATGTTGGTTGGTAGCCACGACTTCCTTACCATGTATTGTGATTTGACATTTGAGCCCAATCCTGACTAGTCCAGTTCTCGGTAAACAGTGATGGATGATAATATCGCTCTCAGGAACGAAGCTGTGGGATATTGGACTCAGCTGGCCACTCTGTCGGGGCTGCTCTGGTCGCTTTTAACCTGTCGCCCGCCGCAAAGTAATAGAGCAGCCTCGTATTGCGATTTGCCAGGTGGAGCAATAAACCGGGAAGGGCAGGCGCCCGCATGGTGTACAAGGAAAAGGCTAACTGGTGATCGGTATCGGAAGTCTGGAGGGCCTTCAAAGCGGGACAAGAAGGACTTTGGGCAGAGGAGGTTTGCGTGGTGTGCTAGCACAAGCAGGGCCTGGCCAACACCTTGCTTGGACTATCCAAGGAAGATCTGGATGAGCGCACTAATGTCGCGGAGGAGATGATTGACCGCGACTGTATGACACGAGAGACCTGTCTGGAGTATTCTGGGCGCGGAACTGGCCTTGAGATATTTGTTTGTCATCTGATACAGGATGGAATCGTTCCTTGCTCTTTTATGTAGGCCTTATTGCCTAGCGTTCTGGGTCAGCGATTGGGTAATCCCGCCGGCGTCTACATTGTCAAATGTGCGCCAGGCCAGTCGGGGAGCAGTATACGATTCTTTGCACGGACTACTTCTCACAATGTACAAAAGAGAATTGAATCCCAAGGGTCGAAAGAAGGTGGTGAAAAGCGGCGAGGCAGGAGGTGCACTATATCCCCCAGTGGTTGGACACAGGGGGGTAGAGTGGCCCCCCAGGTGAGTACAAAGCGGCGGCACCTGAAGTCCGAAAGGAGGTTCTCTTGGCAATGAAATCGCCGACCATCATCTCTGACCTTGGGGTGGTCGAAGTCGTCAGTTGACGGTGCCTGCACCCTACTCACCTAGGAAATACGAGTAAATCGGCCGCCCACTGTTGACCGACCTCGCAGCACTCTCAGAATGGATGGTTTCTCCAGGGCAGTCCCGCGGAGTCTCCCGGCGCGCACAGCCCGGCTGGCTGCCTACCTGCGAAACGGGGAGCTGTTGCCAGCAGCGACATGCTCGCCCATGGCCATATGGAGCCGGAGACAGTTTTCGACGGGCTCACGTTTGTCACTGCCAGGATCTCCAGGCATGAGTATGGGTGGTTCATCCCCGCCGTCCTATTTCCAGAGACATCATACCTTGCCCGCCAATACCGTCATTCGATTTGTTCCGCAGCAGACAGCGTGGATTGTGGAAAGGATGGGAAAGTTCAATCGGATCCTTCAACCCGGTCTGGCCATTTTAATGCCGATTATCGATGTAAGGTCCACAACGTTCCTCGAGATTTGTGGCTAACGTCTCCAAGCGCATCGCATATGTCCAGTCCCTCAAAGAATCGGCGATTGAGATTCCGAGCCAGAGCGCGATTACGGCAGACAACGTGACGTTGGAATTGGACGGGGTGTTATATACGCGCGTGTTTGACGCATATAAAGCCAGGTACGTATGGCGCGGACAGCGAGGAATATTCTGGCTGATGGGGCGACAGTTATGGTGTCGAGGATGCCGAGTATGCCATCTCGCAGCTGGCGCAGACCACCATGCGCTCTGAGATTGGCCAGCTCACGCTGGATCACGTCTTAAAAGAGCGGGCGAATCTGAACTCCAACATCACGCAGGCGATCAATGAAGCGGCGCAGGAATGGGGGGTGATTTGTCTACGGTACGAGATCCGGGATATCCACGCTCCAGAAGGAGTGGTGGCCGCGATGCACAGACAGGTCACCGCCGAGCGTTCGAAACGAGCGGAAATCTTGGACTCGGAAGGCCACAGGCAGAGCGCCATCAACATCGCCGAAGGAAGAAAGCAGTCCGTCATTCTCGCGTCCGAGGCTCTCAAGGCCGAGCAGATCAACATGGCCTCTGGTGAGTCCCAAGCCATCCTCCTCAAAGCCGAAGCGACGGCCAAAGGGATCGACGCGGTCGCGGATGCCATCCGACGAGGTGCCGCCGATGCCCGAGGAGCTGTCAGCCTCAGCGTGGCAGAGAAATATGTCGACGCATTTTCGAAACTGGCCAAGGAGGGCACGGCAGTGGTGGTGCCGGGAAATGTGGGCGACATCAGCAGCATGATCGCGAGTGCGTTGGCGGTTTATGGCAAGGTCAACGAGAGTCAAAAGTCGATACTACCAGCGACCACCACCCGCACCCCGGAAAGGGAAAAAGATATCACCGATCGAGTTATTGAAGCGGCCCAAGAGGGCAGCGCTGAAGACGTCGCAAAGACCGTTCTGGAAGGATTTGACCAAACAAGGGAGTCGAAGGAATAGGAATTTGGCTCGGTTTGGAGGCTGGGTCGGCATTCTACACATCCAGCATGCAGCGAAGGCGCAACAGGGTGCACCATTGGCAGAGATCCAAAAGTCTGTAGCATTGTGCACTTGGAACGGTTGAAGGTGTGGAGGTGAGAGCGTGCCTGGGCGCCTACTTGTGCGATTCACGCCCAAGGCGAATCGCTTATAATGATACACACCACTCAATCCATCGTCCAGATTCACTCACACGTACATTATTTCGATGGTCGATATTTCCATCAGATGGTACTCTCGAACGTCCCGGCAAGGGTGACCGGTGCCTAGATGATTTTGCCCAGCCTAGGCCTGTCCTTCTCCAAGACTGCGCATCCGCGTGGGGAGGATATTTAACGACTCCCAGAAGACGACCATCGCATTCTCTTCAAGCTTGTCCTAGCCACTTACTCACTCCCTCTCTGATCGGCCGGCGGTCGCGTTATCTCTTCCAACAACCTTTGAGCACTGTCCCACATTCCGAAATGCGTTTCCGACCACCTCGTCGGTAATTCGCAATGCACATCATTAAGCCCAACTGGCTCAAGCATGGAGGTCGGAATACCCAAAATCCTTGACTGGGACGCGTCGCAAAGCGTGTCAAATATGATTTCTGCCGTCTCTGGTGCGGATGGGTGTGCTGACAAGATGGTATGCAGGCGAAAAGAAAGATTTCGAGGTATACAGCTGCCACGTCTCCCCGGATGGACAACGCCTCGTCACAGCAGCCGGCGGTACGCGATGGACGCAGAGAATGCAGGAGCGATTTCTCGTTGCTAACGTTGCGCAGACGGCTACGTCCGAATATGGTCGACCGAAGCGATTTGCAAAAGCGCGATCAACCCGAAATACGACAAGCCCAAGCAGTTGGCTTCCATGAGCTATCACTCAGGAACCATCCACGCGGTACGATTCTCTCCCGGCGGCAAATTCCTCGCATCCGGTGCGGATGACAAGATTGTCTGCATATACACCCATGATCCGACTCCGCCGAGTCATGCGGCGTCTTTTGGTATATCATGTTTGGGGCCGTTCTGAGTGCTCGCGCTAAGTCGGTCAGGTTCAAATGAAGCTCCTCCAGTCGAGAACTGGCGCATTTTCCGTCGGCTGATTGGCCACGACAACGACGTGCAAGACTTGGGCTGGTCGTATGATGGCACCATCCTGGTTTCTGTCGGTCTGGACTCAAAGGTGGTGGTGTGGTCGGGCTTTACATTCGAAAAGCTCAAGACGCTGTCGAATCATTCCAGTCATGTCAAAGGCATTACTTTCGATCCGGCGAACAAATACTTTGCCACAGCGAGCGACGATCGGACGGTACGAATCTTCCGGTTTACTTCCCCGACCCAAAATTACACGGCCCACGATGCGGTCAACAATTTTATCCTGGAACAGACCATCACACAGCCGTTTGTGAACTCCCCGCTGACGACATATTTCCGCCGATGCTCTTGGGGTCCAGATGGGCAGCTTATTGCCGCGGCCAATGCCGTGAACGGTCCGGTCAGTGCAATCGCCATCATCAACCGGGGGACATGGGAGGCGGACACCACGCTGATCGGCCATGAAGGTCCGGTCGAGGTGTGTGCTTTTTCACCGAGACTGTATGGAGCCGAGCCGATCACCCAACAGGGCCCCGAAGGCCCCATGGCTCCACACACGACCGTCATTGCCTGTGGTGGCGCCGATAAATGCTTGAGTATATGGACGACGAACAATCCGAGACCGTTGGTCGTTCAACAGGACGTTGCTGGAAAACCGATTTCTGACCTCGCCTGGAGCCCGGATGGCATGACTCTCTTTGCCACGGCCTTGGATGGCACGATCTTGACCGTCATGTTTGACCCCGGTGAGCTGGGATATCCACGGCCGATCGAGGAGAACGACCGGTCATTGAGCAAGTTTGGCACTTCGAGAAAAGGACTCGGCTTCCCCGAAACGACGGACGCGCTTCTGCTGGAGGAGCTGAGTAAAGCCGGAGAATTAAAGGGCGTTGAAGGACGAATGGGTGCGTTGATGGGTGATTTGAGCTCTGCACAGCCCGCGGCCCACAAAACACCCTCAGCGAACGGAATCACCACCATAGACAAACTTGCCAATGGAACCGAGGCCACCGCGAACGGCGATGCGGCGGCACAGGCCCGAACGGAGCAGCAGAATCAAGCGAAGCTGGAGCGTCTCAAGAACCGAGTGGAGATCACCAAAGATGGCAAGAAGAGAATAAAGCCGCTCCTCGTTTCCGGAGCCGGTGGAACGGAATCCTCTTTGCCCCAGTCACGACTGGTCAACGCCAGCGCCAATGTGCAGACCGTGGACACGCCGCAATCGGTGCTGGATCTTTCGAAGCCCTTTGATGGCCTCCCCAGAGGCGGAATAGCCGCGCTTCTACTGGGGAACAAGCGAAAATACGCCCAGATCGAGGGCGAAGAAGACGGTCAGACCGAGAAGCGGGTCACCGCTGCCGCCGGTCACAAAGGAGCCGTTCCCATTCTTGTGAATGGAACAGACGGCCTTCTTCCAGCGCAGCCGCAGCCACCCGTCACCGGCCAACAGCCGACTCCGGAATTCATACGGCCGGCCGTGCTCAACCCGGTCCTGAGCGTCAGCCAGTTACGTCTGGCCGTCCCGAAGGTCAGGGCGCACATCCTGCAAGGCGTCGATGGCGCGGGAAACCCGGCCGACACGGCCAGTGATGCAGCAGGCAAGTCGAAGGCCGATTTCATTTTCGAGGCTCGGAATCCCTCCGCTCAGAGCTTAACCGGTAGAGCCCAAGATCGAGAGCCGTGTCGAATCACGTTGACGAGAAAAGATCAACCCCTCTGGCAAGACTTCCTTCCGCGGACTGTCCTGCTGGTGACGGGAAATCTGGGCTTCTGGGCGGCCGCCGACGAAACTGGCTCGATTTATCTGTGGACGCCGTACGGGCGCCGCTTGAACAGCGCTCTTGTTCTTGAAGCGCAGCCCGTCATCCTTGCGTCCTATCGCTCCTGGCTACTCTGCATCACTGCCGTGGGGATGTGTTACGTTTGGAACGTTAAGATGTTATCGTCACCACACCCACCCGTCTCGTTAGCTCCCGTCCTTGATGCCGCCATCCATTCATTGGCCGCTCATCCCATGGGAGCGCCGGCCATCACCCAAGCTCGACTCAACTCTGAGGGGCGAATCATTATCAGCCTGTCGAATGGTGACGGATATGCATATTCCCCTCAGATGTATTGTTGGCAGCGGCTCTCTGAAGTCTGGTGGGCCGTGGGGAGCCAGTACTGGAACACTACCGATTCGTCCGTCGGCAATCTACAACCCTCGAAGGGGAAAGAGGGAACAGACAAGATGGTCGACCTGTCTGCGGGCATCATTCCCTGGCTCGAGAGACACACGACCGCCGAGACTCTCCTGCGCGGCCGTGCCTATTTCCTCCAACGACTCATCAAAGTACTACTGTCTCGCGAAGGATTCGAGAGCTTTGAGTCTGGCCTCTCCATTGCTCATCTGGAGAACCGGATGGCGGCCGCCCTCATGTTGGGTGCCAAGGACGAATTCCGCCTGTACCTGCTCATGTACGCCAAGCGTCTGGGAGCAGAGGGTCTGAGACTCAAAGTGGAAGAGTTGCTGCGGACTTTACTGGGTGGCATTATTGAGGCACCCGAGCAGGACGGTGAAAGTGCTGCGGCCACCAAGAATGCCATTAACGGACGCAACTGGCAGGAAAGTTCCAGCCTCATATGTGGTTGGCCGCGAGACGAACTTCTCAAAGATGTCGTCTTGCTTCTGGGTAAGTGTGCCCGCCTCTCTGCGGTGATAACGCGCTCACTGGTACAGGGAAACATCGTGATCTACAACGAATCATTGTGCCCTATGCAAAGCTTCTGAATGTTATGGGTGATGTGGATAATGAACCGGAGGACATGGATATGTAAAATGTGGTTTAGCATGGGCGCATGGCTTGTATAATACGGATTCACACTCACAATCCGTCTGGGTGGTGGACAGGACATTGTGCGGCATCACTGGCCTGAATGAATCGTGGGAGTCCAGCGGAAATTGAGTTGCACGTTTTCATCAAGAGTAAGAGTCAGGCTTTCGATCTCGCTTGACCACGATTCTGTCTCTATTTTCAGGCTCGGTCACAGCAATGGTTCACAGACGATATTGATGGCCAAGCTTTACTCATTGCCGTCTAGCGAAAGCCACCAACAGAGATATCTCCATGGTGGAATGCGAATCTGGCTCAAGATACGGCTGTTCTGTAAAGTACCTCCAGTTCAACAGCCCAACTGAGGTTTGTCTTTGCAAAGCTTATGCCTGATAACTCCAGATCTGCGAAAATATTGCGACCGCTGCATTGCTGAAGGAGTGGCAATGTCGGGTCCAACGCCCCTGGCTAAGTTGAAGAGCGTTTGACGACCTGACGAATGGTTTCGTTGAGACTCTCCAGTTTCAATCCCAACAGATCGTTCGCAAGCTTCTCCTCTGTGGTATAATTGGCGCGCAGACCGTCGATGTTGCCAAAATTTGTTGCACGAACCAGTGTAAAGGCACCAGTAAAATCCCCTTTGCCAATCTTCTCCTTTCCTCCACTGACCTGCTCCTCGGTGGTGGTGTAGCTGACTTTCCATTTCGTGGACGTTGCTTCTTCCAGAGCATTCAGAATCTCTTTTTGAGAAGTGACGACCGAGGCCACGTAAAGATATTGATTTGCGGTTTCACTGGGGTGCTCGAGGACCGACACCACCGCCTGGCCAAGCTGGTTGCTGTTGGTGAGTGTGAAAGTCTTGTCTCCTGAATCCCAGATCGTGGCTGTGTGGGAGCGGATGTCGTAACCGAGGAAGCCGTTTTCGATACCCTGGCCGGAAAAATGAGCAATCAGGTTACGCTGGTGAATGGTGGAGAAGGGAGTTTGGGAGTCATGCTCATACCCAGTCAAACAAACAACCCGTCCCGATGGCCGTCCACGTCAGTCCCTCTGACTCCTTCGTCTTCAAATACTCGAGGATCTCTTTCTTCTGAACGAACAACGGCAGCAGCTCTAAGACGGAACTACTCAGCGTATTGACTGAAAATTCGGACGGAATATATCTCTTGACACCCACGCGGATGGCGGCATCGATCACCTTTTTCTGATCGCCGAATCCGGTCGCACCCACTGCAGAGATGACGGCGTCTTGGTCCTTCAGCGCTGCCTCGAGTTCGGCATCCGAGAAGTCGGTTTTGTGTACTCGAAGCGACGACGGAAAGATCGTCTTGCTGGAGTGTCGGGCCAGCACGGTCACGGTAAATTTAGGCGAGTTGAGCAGCGCATCAAGAATGATCTTGCCGATGTTGCCACTGGCCTGTCCAGGTTAGCTGCATATTCAGTTCTCGACGAAGCCCTTCGCACTCCAATGATTGCAACGTTGGTGATCTGAGAAGCCATGTCACGTTATTCAATAACCAAATGAGAAGATCGATTAGATTTTCTGAGCAGAGAAGAGAGACCGATGGAATTGTTTCCAACAGCAGACACGACCTTCTTATAGAATGGCCGAAGCCAGACCTCTGACGGCCAGGAGTTGCTTCCGAAGGGCCGGAATGAATTGTCATTGTGATGTGGCAGGACATCTGCAACAGAGACCTAGATCTTCACGTGTGCTGCCAGAGCGGACGAGGCGGAGGAAAAGACCGCCAGCTCGCCTTGATTGCAACATCTACTCCATCAGAAGAACTGCGGTTAGCCACTTATGGCGAAGACTAGTTGGATCACAAACCGATGATAATTATCATAACATCCCAGGCCTACACCACTCTCCGCGCTAAAAGATGTCACCTGTCCAATCGGAATACTCACCGCCTTACTCTTCCTGTGGAGAATGGGGCTGACAAATTGACCAAATTAGAGGTATGTCAGAAAAGTAGTTCTTGGTGCAAGATGCCGCCATTCCCTGGGGAGTCGGAAGGTTGGTGAGAAACGGCGGACCTATGATCCGCTTTCTCCGCTCCTGCCAATCAGAGCTCCCACCGCTGTGCCAGTCTGACTTCCTGGCAAAGCTGTGCGACCTCACATTCAGCAAAAGTTTCTAATCTGCATGGACATCATCTGATCAATCGCGGACAAAGATTGCAGCTGAGGCAACGCGGTCTCGGAGTCCTGGCGCCTTCTGCGGCTGCGATTACCATCCTCCGCTCCGATCGTATGCCTCCCAGGGTCATTGCCACTGGGCGATCATGCCTGGAGTGTCGCCGGCGCAAGATCCGGTGTGATCGCCATTTTCCTTGCTCGTATTGCACCAAGACACACATTGAATGCGTCTACCCACCATCGAGGCAAAGACTGTCGAATTATCTAGACAGCACCGACGTCGTGGAACGATTAGAGAACATTGAAGAAAAACTGCGAATGCTGGAACAAAAGGCCTTGGAATTCGGTCATTCTGCACGAGTTGATGCACAAGTAGAGTGTCATTCCGATGTGCCAATCTCATCTGAGATCAATCAAGGGCCATTCGATGCCCCGGCTCAGCAAAGCGCCAACGCGGACGATGGCCAGCTAGTGTCTGAAGATGGAAATTACCGATATGTGAATCACAGTTTCTGGGTAACGCTAGATCATGAGGTATGGATCTCCTGCCGTTATCTCGCGGATGACAGTGTATACAACCCCTAACAATGGTCCTCTTGCAGGGAAGAAATGACCATCGAGAAAGCATGACGGCAAGAAACGCTCACATAGAGCCAGAACATGCCTCGTCGTTAAGCTCTTCTCCACAGAAATCGCCCTCATTTCTTTTTGGCTCGAACGGCATGTCTCTGACAGGTCAACCCCACCATCCTCGTCCCCAACTTATCTTTGTCATCTGGCAAACCTATCTCGAGAATGTGGACCCCTTACTCAAGATCTTTCACGGTCCCACCACCCAAAGGCGGATCTTAAAAGCAACCCAGGACCTGAGCGCCATTGACCCCGCCACGGAGGCATTGATGTTTGCAATCTACTATGCTACCGTTATGAGCATGCAGCCAGCGGACTGTCAGTCAAATCTCAAAGAAGACAGATCCAATCTTCTTGCCAGGTATGATGGTCTTGCCGTGTCTTTCGCCAGTTCCAGGAGATAATCAGCACTACTGATTGCCTAATATTCTACTGATCTTGGAGGCTCGGTTGCTGATAATATGACTCCTTTCTCACCTGTACTGGCATTCTAGATATCGTCTCGGCCTTGAACAGGCCCTTTCCCGGGCGAACCTACTGCAGTCACTCGATCTGACGGTCCTTCAGGCCTTTGTGCTTTACTTAGTAAGGACCTCGACTCCATTTCCGCATGGTCGACGACTGACAGACTCTAGATCTGTGGAAGACGCGACCCCCACGGCCCAGATGTCTGGACCTTGACCGGTCTGGCCATCCGTATCGCGGTCAAACTTGGCCTCCATCGTGACGGAACGGTGTTCTGCATTCCAGCCCTCGATATCGAGATGCGACGCCGTCTATGGTGGCAGATATGTATCCTCGACGTTCGAATCGCGGAAGATCGTGGCACCGATCCCTCTATCCTCGATTGCTCCTTCAACACGAAGCTGCCGTCTAATTTGAACGATAGCAGTCTGGATCCGGACATGAATACCCTGCCTGCAAATCGACCCGGGCGCACCGAAATGCTCTTCAGCCTGGTCCGGTTTGAAATTAGTTATTTTGTTCGCAAGCTCCTTTTCTCCGAGAAATTCTCAAAGGACAATTCTTACCGATTATTGACAAGTGCGCAGAAGAGTGCGGCCATCGATGAACTGGGCCACAAGCTTCAAAAGCAGTATCTCGCATACTGCGACAGAGACATCCCCTTCGATTTTATCACCACCTCTGCGGTCAGACTGATTCTGGCCAAGTTGAAGTTAATGATCAGTCGGCCCCTCCCACGACATCGGGAACAGGACTCTACCCGAGCTCTAGCTCTCCAGGAAGGTCTTTTGAAGACCAGTGTCGAGATCCTAGAGCATGCGTACACCCTGAGGGCGTTTGAGCGTGGCAAGAAATGGCTCTGGCTCTTTCAAACTTATGTGGAGTGGGATGCTCTCGCTTACCTCCTGATTCATTTGTGTGTTTACCCTTTGGGAGCAGCAGCCGAGCTGGCCTGGACTGCTGTCGAGAAGGTGTATCATGACTGGAAGAACAACAGTTCGGATGTCAAGTTCGAGCGTAGGTGGCAACATATTGAAAGGCTCCGATCCAACGCTCTGACCGCACGAACTGGACATGGCACAGCTACTGAGCTAGAGCCCGTGGTTGGCGATGATGACAATGACGGTTACGATGCTGATGGCAACGACAACAGCCATGACGATGATGGTGATGTCGAGCTCGAATCTCCCCGCGTGGAACAAAGTCAGCCAGAGCACCGCCAGTCATTACGCATGGATCATGCCAGTCAACATAAAATGGCAACAATGCCCACGCCCCCGAGTGCTCTGGCGACAGATAACCGACCAGCAGGGCCAGACTCTGCCAGAGAGGTTGTTATGAATTTTGGTCCCTCCACACCGATGCTCGAGAAGAACGGTGCCGCAGTTCCTACTTCGGGAACAGCTTGCGAATGGAGTTCAGCCATATTCGAGCAATATTTTCAAGGCATGAACTGGGGTTTGTTTTGAATATCCAATCCTCGACGAATCAACACGCCTGGGACTTCCTTCTCCTGACTGTGCCGTGCGCATTGGTCAATGCATGACTGGATTGATCCGACAAAGAGCGTGAACAGATGATATATGCACGACCGGCCTCAGAATGTTGACGTTGTCGTATGAGAACATGAGTTGCTGCAACAGCGGCTTCTCCTGCACTTCGAGATGACGGCTTTTCTGGAGTACTGAACCTGATGTACGTCCCTGTTTTATCATATCTGAAGACGAAAGACGGGGACGATATGTCAAATATAGGTATCACAGTGCTTAGAAAGCCGAGGCTGAAGGTCCAAAAATTGGTGCAGATTAGCGAGCAATGGCGGCGATTAGCGCTCAGCAAACCCCCATATGATGCAATGGGCTCGAATTCTTCATGCCGTTCCCCGCCTGGGGCACCTCATCAGGGACAGACAAGATGGTTTACGTCAACCATGGCCGCCCATCCCGACATCCCCTCCCGTGGCAGTGGACTAGGATTGAGCTGGAGCATCATCGGCGAAATATGGGCAAGACAAGATTCTCCGCTGCGCCCTTGGATGGGAATTCAAAGTTTTCTCTGTGCGGCTCCTCCCACACCTTTTCGCAGCCAGTTCTGGGACCTTGGGACTGCCGCTACACCAGGTTTCGACGATGCATCAGCTCGGTAAGAGCGATTCAAGACCCGTGTCGACGCAGCGAGCCATGAAGGACCAGCGCCTCGCGCGTGACCACTGAGCCCGCGGACTGGGCGTGGCAGCAGTGTTGCTCGTGCGACCATGGTCCAGGATCGTGGACCGGCCACTTCGGCCATCACCATCGTCTTCGTCGCTCTGGCCACAGTCTTCGTCGCTGCACGGTTCTTTACGCGGATCTCGTTGGTCAAGTCGATTAAGCGTGACGACTGGTGGATCCTGGCAGCATGGATCGTGGCCGTCGGCTTCTCAGCATCCATCTGTGTGGGAGTACAGTATGGGCTGGGAAAACACAAAGCGGACATTGTCGAGACGTCATTTGCAACCCTGCGGAAAGCTGAATATGCATTCTCGGTCCTGTACAACCCGTCGCTCATGCTCACCAAAACGTCGATCTTGGTCTTCTACCTCTCGGTCATGAGCAAGGATGCCGATCCCGTGTTCAAATGGTGCAACTGGTTGACCCTGGCCGTGGTCAATATTGCAGGGCTCGCCTTGACGCTCTACACGATTTTCCAATGCACACCCGTGGCCGCCGGTTACCAATATCCCACTCCGTCGACGGCCCAATGCACCGACATCGTGACCTTGTACCTTTCGTCGGCGCCCGTGAACATCATCACCGACCTGGCCATCCTGTTTCTCCCGATGCCGATCCTCACGGGCATGCGGCTGCCGCGCAAGCAGAAGATGATTCTCGTCGTGACGTTCAGTTGTGGCGCCTTTGTCGCCGTTGTGGACGTCATCCGCATCGCCTACTTGCAAAACGCGGCCCAGAGCCGGCTCAAGGTGGTCAACAACGGCAGCGGCCAAGGAAGTCGTGTCGTGGAAGAGAATGACTTTTCCTGGTATGCCAGTCTCGGCTTCATGTGGTCCGCTGTCGAGGTCAATCTCGGCATCATTTGTGCGTGCGTGCCGAGCCTGAAGCCGCTCTTCTTGCGCTTCCTGCCGCGATTCGTCAAGGATGTCAGCGGCGAAATGAGTTCGATCGGGAGCATGGACCCGGGCCAACCGGACGTCCTGTCCCATACTGTCGGCGTCGAGGGCAGCATATCGATGCTGAGCAATCCTGCCGCTTTCCGACAGCCGAGGACCAAAGAATACAGCGGAGAGCCTGACGGCGACCAGATGGGATTTCTCGATATGCTGGCTGGGCCGGGGCCCGATGACGATTCTGCGACCGTGACAAGAGCCACCACGGGGGTGTCCCAAGCCGGGACTCATCAGAGCCTCGCGTCCGACTTCGGCTTCGTCGACATGTCTGGCAAGAGGAACATGCTGAAGTTGTCCAATCGACAGAGCGTCTGGCCCCTCGCCGTGGTCACCATCATCTTTTTCCTCTGGGGATTTGCCTATGGTTTACTCGACACTCTCAATTCGCAATTTCAGAGGATCGTCGGCTTGTCGACCGCCCAAACGTTAGGGCTGCATGCGGCCTATTTCGGCGGCTATCTGGTCGGCCCGCTCACGCTCGGTCGCTTCATCATTCGACGATACGGGTTCAAGGCGTCCATGATCGCTGGGCTCTGCGTCTACGGATGTGGCACTCTGGTGTTTTGGCCGTCTGCCGTGTTGACGTCGTACCCGGCCTTTGTGATTTCGAATGTCATCGTCGGTTTCGGCTTGTCGTGCTTGGAGATTGCCGCGAACCCTTACACCTCACTGTGTGGACCCCTCGAATGGGCAGAAGTACGCTTGAACCTGTCACAAGGGTTTCAGGCGGTCGGCACCGTCTGCTCGTCGCTTCTGGCGACCAAAGTCTTGTTCCGCAACGTCCTCGATGCACCGTCACTGGTGGACGTCCAGTGGACGTACCTCGGCATCGCGTTGTTCGACTTCGCCCTCGCCGTGGTGTTTTACTACATCCCACTCCCGGAAGCGAGCGACGAGGAACTGGAAGAGTTGGCCGATTGCCGAAGCGCTGCATATCGTGCCCGCGTGGGCCCTTTCAAGGTCGTCTACGTGACGCTGGCCTTGGCCGTCTTCAGCCAATGGTGCTATGTTGGCGCACAAGAGTCTATCGGAAACAACACCCAACCTCTCATGCAGTTGCTCCTCCCGCCGTCCAGGCTGACGCCATTCGACTTCCAGACCGTGGGACACAGCGTCTTTGCCGTCGGACGGTTCTTGACGGCCTGGCTCAACTGTTGGCTCAAGCCTCGCTGGATCTTGCTCGCCCTGTACGCCGGATGTGTCGTCACCTATGGCCTCCACCTGGGTCTGGCTGGTACGGCGGGAGCGGCCATCGACATGCTGACGTATCTTTTTGAGTCGGGTATCTTCTCCATCATCTTTGCCATGGCCATGCGCGGGATGGGATCACACACCAAGACCGCATCGGCGCTGGTCACGGCGGCCATTTCCGGCGGTGCTGTCTTCCCATTCGTCCAGTGGGCCGTCTCCACAACGCACGGCCTGAGATACTCATATTGCGTGCCTCTGGCGGCTGCAGCCTTTGGCATGGTCTTTCCCCTCTACCTGAACCTCGTCCCCGCGGCGCGCAATCAGGTTGATCCGAATCACGAGGCACGGACACCGAGGCGAGCACCAGGCGTTTTGCCGCCAGAAATCCTCACCAAAGAGCCTGACTCGACGATGCAACCACTGGGGTGGCTGCAGAAGCACACATCAGACCTGCCATCGGCCGAGCACGTGGAGCAGCACAGCCAGGCGGATAGGCGGCCGACTTCAGCCACCATCTTGCATGACTTTCCCGACTTTGACCAGTCACGGCCGATGCAACTACAAGCCCCGCGAGGGATGCTGGGCGAGCTCAAACCGTGGCCGACGGCGGACGACAACAGCTACAGCAGTGGGAACGAAGATTCCGATGTCATCCAACGGCACCGCACGAGCGAGGACGAGGACGACTACCATGCGGCGCTCAGGACCATTTGATTGGCCGTTGGGAGGATGGTGCTTTTTGCTGCGTTCCGAGCGATTATGACATTATATGGGCGGCCACGTTCTTCGCAGGCGGGGCCAAAATCAATAGTGCTGGTGGCTGCAGCACGACTCGAACGCAGAACAACTAGTGAGTGGGTGGGTATGAATGGAGAGCAGTATCCCATGCCATGCCATACCCGACGTCAACGTCCCGCGTACTCTTGAGAACAAGTCGACGAAAGCGGATGATGAATAGACGAGTGCTGCGGTGGATGCAGGATGCGGGATACCTCGCCGGCTGTTCGTTAGCCTTTATGCAGGTGAGTTTTTTGACCTGGCCCCAGGCACTGGGTCGGCATTGGAGTTATCAGAGCCAGCGGGCCCCGGCCGGAACTTGGCACTCGGATTCCGGCTGCAGGAACAACAGCCCCTTGGTCCGGGCGAACCTATCACAAGTTAGCAACCCGCCACCCGCCATCCACAGCCCAGTCGGACGCTGTTGAGTTCGGCTGTACCTGAAAAGCGATGAGCACGTTGCACTGGGACCGCCAGGGGCCCGCTCTACAAATCACAGCGTCCCGGTGGATAGGTGGTGAGCGGGTAAGACTGCATTGGGAGGACTGTGACCCTGTCTTTTCAGTTTCGGAGTGCGTCTAGGACCAAGTGGTGGAGACATTGCTGCCCACACAGGACTGGTCTTTGACAGTATTTTCTGCGTTCCACAGGACGCCAGAGTCAGGATTGCCATTGACGGTCATGCTACTCCATTCCCATGGGGCCACGGACCACGTATTTTGCCCCCCTGTCCATGATCAGTTCTACATGTCCTCTGAGCTCTTTCTTTCCCCAACATCATTTTTTCCTTTGCAACCCGATCACTCTTTTGCGCCTGGAGGCAAAAAAAGTCTTTGCTCTCCTTCCGATCTCTTTATCTACGGCCGGCCGAAGCATTACACTCTTTTCCCCTTCGCGCTCCCTTTCCAACCGTCAGTCACCACTTCATTCTCATCGGGCTTGACGTCCACAGTCTGTCTCTTCAGTTCGGTCCTTCACGCTCCCCCATTGAGCAATTCGACTCGGCTGCCCAATCTTTTCCTGTTGAGCAAGGTCTCCAGTCACACCTTGAACAGCAACCAAGAACCACAATCCTTTCCTTCCCACAACTTTCCAATCACCATCACTGGAACTCTTGCAATGGCCAGTCTCAAAAAGGTCGTTCTCGCAGCCTCTGTGCTTGCTTCTTACGCCCTGGCGGCTCCTGTTGACGCTCGCGCGCTGGTCGTCTACACCGTCACCGAGACGGATTGGGTCACCCTCGACGTGACTTCGACTGTCTGGGTCAATGACGCTGAGATTACCACAGCCGCCGACCCGCCTGCTGACCCGCCTGCTGATCCGACCTCTGTCGAGGCGGCTCCCACTACGAGCAGCAGCATCAGCAGCATCAGCAGCATCAGCAGCATCAGCACCACCAGCACCACCAGCACCATCAGCAGCATTCCTACCGTCACTCCTTCCGTCTCCCCTGCTGTATTTGTAGGACCAACCAGCGACCCGGCATCTACTTCGAGCACAACTCCCACTCCCACCCCCACTCCCACTCCCACTGCTACCACCACTAGCTCCGTCGCTGAGGCCACTTCTTCGGCCGCGGCCGCAGCCAGCGTTCAGTCAAATAACATCAATGCTTCCACCGGCGGCACGTGTGACGGCGAGGGCACTGCCTGTGTGGGCGACGTCACTCACTGGGATGGAGGTAAGCGCATTTGGCTCTCTCTGGCTCGTATCATACTGACTTCATCCCCCAGGTCTTGGTGCGTGCGGCTGGAACGTCGACACCAACAGCGATTATTCAATTGCTCTTCCTTATGCCTTTATGGGCACCCAATCCAACGGTAATCCGTACTGTGGCCGCACGGTGACCCTGTACAATCCCACCTCGGGTACCACCGTTCAGGCAACGGTCGGCGACAAATGCATGGGCTGTGTTGATCGCGCCATCGACTGCACCGACGTGCTTTTCAACGCCATCACGGATGGTCTGGGTAACGGACGTGAGTCCGGCATCGAATGGTGGTTCAGCTAGAACGTTGGCCGCCGTCGTCCTAGCCCAGAGCTCCAAGCTTCTGAGAAGCAAAACGTAGTACAGGTTCTGCCACACGCGCTTTGATATGAGAAATGACAAGATATAAAAGGACAGGAAAAAAAGGCGTAGCAATCAAAGCGTCATGCCAGAAGATTCTCAGGCAAAGCATCTCAGGTAGGAATGTTGGGGCATTTGGGAATTGGAAAACGATGCATACATGGAAGCAAGGCTCGACAACCTTTGTCAATTTAGACCATTATAGGTAGAAGCGGGGTCGGTGTTGTCGCCCTTCCCGACCAAACCTTTTGATATATCTGTAGCCGCTGTCGTTGTTCGAACACAGCTTAATAGAATGTATGCACGGGTGGTGTGAAGAATGACGAGAGTGACAAGAATCACCGCTGGGCGTCTGACCTCCTTAATATCATTCTGCAGCAGAAGATACGGACAGGAAGAGCGGTTTCAGCCCCTGCTGGTTGAAGCGTGCCGCGCCGCGCCGTTATCATGTCCGTTCACCCGACTCCCCCTCCTTGAGAGCGTCGGCCTTTCCATTTCGCCTTCAAAGCACCAAAAGTCAGGTCGCTGGCGACGAGACCACCGACAAACGCACAACATGCAGAATCCCGTCTTTCTTTATCAGGACCCTCATGTTGACTAGGCGAAATGGCAACAGCCCAAAGGCTAAGTGGGACGTACCGTTTCACCAGCTAAGCCCGGTTGAGAAGGTCTTGTATGATGGATCACTGCCACCTTTGGCCGAAACTTAGGCTGCAGATTGTTTCGCTTGATGTTGACTCTGTGAGTGCAAGCTGCAGGCTGCAAGGCCCCCCTCATCGTCGTTGTCGTCGTCAACCTCCTCACGTCAGCACACAGCTGTTGCTCAACTGACTCAAAACTTCTTTCTTCTCATTCTTGGCCCAATCGAGCTTGTCTGTCTGCCAACATGCGCCTCGTCCTTTCCCGTGTCGAGTCTCAGGACTTTGACCAGATCACTCCCATGATGTTCGAGTCTTTCGGCGACGTCGATCTGGCCACTGTCTTCTTTGGCCGCAAGTCTCCGGCCGCGATTGCCTACGCGAAGCGTACTCTAATGCACTCGTGGCAGAACGACCCGACTGACGTATTTCTCAAGGTTGAGGACCTCGATCACGAAGTGGATGTCGATGTCTTGGATGAGAACGGGAACAGCACGGGCAAGGAGCGGAGGAAGAAAATTGTTTGCGCCAGCAATTGGAAGATCTTTCCGACATACGTTGCGCCGAAGGAGGAGGCTGTGGCGACAACAACTGCTGGTGATGCTGGCGCTGCCGAGACGAACGGCGAGGCGAGCGTCAAGTCCGAGAAGCAAAAGCCCGACTTTTCCTACCTCGAGACGGAGCAGGAGAGAATCGACGCACAGACCCTGTTGGAGGATTTTCAAGCCCGCAGACGCCGAGCTTGCACCGAAGGACATGTCCTATGTTTCTTACTTTTCACCGACCTTGACTATCAAGGCAAAGGGGCCGGCAGGATGATGATGCAGTGGGGCAACGACGTAGCAGACGCCATGATGCTGCCGTGCTGGATCGAGGCCAGTCCGGCCGGAGAGAGACTGTATGTGCAGATGGGTTACAAAGGCAAGGAACGCGTCAAGATACAGACTCGGAGCTTCCTCAGTGAATATAATCACATGAGGAGGCCTGCGCAGGTAGAGAGGGTACGACTAGAAGGGAGAACCTTGGTCAGGGAGCCCTAGAGACACGGTTTCACGCCCCGATTGCCGGGCTCCATTGGTAGACATCCGACCCGTTAGATACGGCCAGTCTTCAGAGACCTATCTGTTTCTCTGCCGTCTTCAACATAACATCCATGCCATGCCTTCCAGTCAGTTGCTCCGTGACCTGGCGGGCGACACAGCAAAATCACGGGTTAAAGTGGATTTCTTGGCGAGCTTGGATGCTGAGAACGCGTCGCGCCAAAGAGGCGCGTTCACTGGCTCTGACCCCTCCAGCTTTTAAGCTGCTGTTTACATCCATTTCTAAGCAGCGTTCTCCTCTTCATTCGTTTGACTCATTGCTGCCTGCGTCTCTCTAGCAACCCAAGATTGGCTGTGGAGAGCGGCCGCTCTATATCTAGCCGCGTTCGTCGACAGATTTCTTCCTCGCCACCTGATCTCGTCGACACATTGGGACACGTTCCGAAGCCGCAGAACGGGCAAGATGTTTGTCTTCAAGAGAGGTATGATCCTGTTGATCTTCCATTGTTGCTCGACCCGGTCCCGAACCCTTGGTCCTCTCATGCAGAGTACTGTCAATCCCGGTTGCTGACGACATTCTACAGATGGACGCAAAGAACGCGTACAGTTCGACAAGATCACGGCTCGCGTGTCGAGACTGTGCTACGGACTCGACCCGGAGCACGTCGACGCGGCGGCCATCACACAGAAGGTCATCTCCGGTGTCTACCAAGGAGTGACCACGGTTGAGCTCGACAACCTGGTCGGTGATCCCTCTGTCTCGGTGACCGGCGGCTGACTCCCTCGCAGGCCGCTGAGACGGCAGCATACATGACCGTGACACATCCGGACTATGCCATCTTGGCCGCACGGATTGCCGTGTCCAATCTTCACAAGCAGACGAAGAAGCAATTCTCGTCGGTCGTCGCCGACCTGTACCACTATACCAATCCGATCACGAAGAAGCATTCTCCCATGATCTCCCAAGAGACTTATGAATGTGTCATGAAACATGCGGACGAGCTGAACTCGGCCATCGTCTACGATCGAGACTTCAACTATCAATACTTTGGTTTCAAGACGTTGGAAAGATCATACTTGCTCAAGATTGGCAAGCAGGTGGCCGAACGACCGCAGCACATGCTCATGCGTGTGGCTGTCGGCATTCACGGTGACGACGTGGAGAAAGCCATCGAGACGTACAACTTGATGTCTCAGAAGTGCTTCACTCACGCTTCACCGACACTGTTCAATGCCGGCACCCCCCAGCCGCAGCTGTCATCCTGCTTCCTCATCGAGATGAAGGATGACAGCATCGAGGGTATCTACGACACCCTCAAGACATGTGCCATGATCTCCAAGACCGCCGGTGGAATTGGTCTCAACGTGCACAAAATCCGTGCCACGGGATCGTACATTGCCGGGACCAACGGCACTTCCAACGGGCTCATCCCGATGCTCCGCGTCTTCAACAACACGGCGCGTTACGTTGATCAGGGTGGCAACAAACGTCCCGGTGCCTTTGCCATCTATCTCGAGCCGTGGCATGCGGACGTCTTCGAATGGCTGAATCTCCGCAAGAACCACGGCAAGGAGGAAGTCCGTGCCCGGGATCTGTTCTACGCCCTGTGGACGCCCGATCTGTTCATGCGGCGGGTGGAGAAGAACCAGGACTGGACGCTGTTCTGTCCACACGAAGCACCCGGCTTGGCGGATGTCTATGGTGAAGAGTTCGAAGCGCTGTATGAACAGTATGAACAGGAAGGCCGGGGCCGCCAGACCATCAAGGCTCAAAAGCTGTGGTATGCCATTCTCGAAGCCCAGACCGAGACGGGCACACCGTACATGCTGTACAAGGACGCGTGCAACAAGAAGAGCAACCAGAAAAACTTGGGCACCATCAAGAGCTCCAACCTCTGCACCGAGATTGTCGAGTACACGGCGCCGGATGAGGTGGCCGTCTGCAACCTGGCCTCCCTCGCCCTGCCCACCTTTGTCGACCAGGCCCGCGGCGAATATGACTTTGGCCGGCTGCACGAAGTCACTCAGGTGGTGACTCGTAACTTGAACAAGATCATTGACATCAACTACTATCCTGTGCCCGAGGCGAAAAAGGGCAACATGCGACATCGACCCATCGGCCTGGGTGTTCAGGGTCTCGCGGATGCCTTCCTGGCCCTCCGTCTGCCCTTTGACTCGCCCGAAGCTCGTCAGCTCAACATCCAGATCTTCGAGACCATCTACCACGCCGCCCTCACGGCTTCGTGCGAGCTCGCCAAAGAACAGGGTCCATACGAGACCTACGAGGGCAGTCCCGTTTCTCAGGGCCAACTTCAATACGACATGTGGGGCGTGACACCCACCGACCTGTGGGATTGGGACAGCTTGAAGGCCGAGATTGCCAAATACGGCGTCCGCAATTCGCTCCTCGTCGCGCCGATGCCGACCGCATCGACGTCCCAGATCCTGGGCAACAACGAATGCTTCGAGCCGTACACGTCCAACATCTACTCTCGTCGTGTCTTGGCCGGCGAATTCCAGGTGGTCAACCCCTGGCTCCTCCGAGACCTGGTTGACCTGGGTTTGTGGTCCGACAACATGAAGAACCGGATCATTGCCGAGGGAGGTTCCATCCAGAGCGTCCCCAACATCCCGGCGGATATCAAGGAGTTGTACAAGACCGTTTGGGAAATCAGTCAACGGACGATCCTTCAGATGGCAGCCGACCGTGGCGCCTTTATCGACCAGTCTCAGTCCTTGAACATTCACTTGAAGGAACCGACCATGGGCAAGATCACTTCGATGCACTTTGCCGGATGGAAGATGGGCCTCAAGACTGGCATGTACTATTTGCGGACTATGGCTGCCTCCGCCCCGATCCAGTTCACCGTCGACCAGGAGCAGCTCAAGGTCAGGGACACCAACGTCGCTCGCGAACGGGCCGCACCCAAGAAGCGTACATCTCTCGGCTACAACCACAGTTATGCTGCCATTCCGCGACCCATGTACGCGTCAAAGACGCCCAACAACGCTCCGGCGCCGTCACTCAACGGCATCCCCACGCCTACTGCCACGCCACCTCCGGGGACCGAAGAGAGACAGCTGGTCACGCGGTTGGCCAAGACCGGATCGAGCGAAGGGACGAGCAGTGAGGAACCAAGCCCGAAGGTGCTGCCAACCGATCCCATCGACGCTCTTGACGTCGACGAGAGCCTGGAAGGACGTGCGTCAAAGAAGATCCAAGAAGAGGACAAGGAAAGCGATAGTGAAGAGCGTGAAGGAGACATTTATGCTCAAAAAGTGCTGCAATGTAAGTCCGGCTTCTTGCCAAATCTGACATGGAAGGGAGAAGACTTGCTGACGATATTATCTATCAGGCTCCATTGAGAATAAGGAAGCATGCATAATGTGCAGCGGTTAGAATTTCGGAGGGAATCACTGGTGGCCTCGTCTGGCCACGGACACGTAGCACGTGGGTCGGGCGAATGGGTGTTATGATGTATGCGTTGTGGTTTGCTATCTCTGAATAGTTTTATTTTTGCGAAGCATCAATTGTGTGTCCAGGACTGCTCGTTACGCTATAAGTCCAGGTCTGAAGGGATCGTCCGCCGAGTCGTGAGGCTGGACAATGATACAATAAATGTGGGTTTCGGAGAAGACATGGACGGACCTGCCGAACCTTGAACCCTTTGTCTTTGACCCTATTTTCTTTTGGTCTTGTGTTTTGGAGCACGAGGACAATCAACTATAAGAAGCTAAATTGAATTATTCACTGGCCTTCGAGGGATGATTGGAATGGAAGTATGGTGCTTGGTACCTCGTCCGCCTAGACCTGACCTATGAAAAAAAGGTGGAAAGGAGAAAAGAGAGCATACATCACCACGTCTCGTCCTTGCCACGGCACGATTTATTCAGTCTCATTTCCCACTGCTGGTCTACAAGTCATCAAATGGGGAAGCAAGATGCTGTTCTGGGACAGGCTCCTTTGTGCATGATCTCGCGCTCTATCGGAGGGTCGACACGCAGGCAGAAGTGGAGTGGAAGGGGCTAAATCTGTACCGGCCTCACCGGGCTTGCCTTGCTTGACCTGGCCTGACCTGGCCCATCACTCTTGCTTTCGCGGCCATTGGTTCTTCTCGCGATCCTGTGTCACAAAGAAAGTAGACGATCCATGTCTGAACAGGCTCCAGATCAAAAGGAGGCAGGACACGTGGCGGAGCGCAAACATATCAATGCATGTGATTGCGAACGGCTGAAAGATCTGGGAGTCAAAGTCCGGACCAGAGGCGGCAGTTGAATCCCCAGTCGAGAAGCAAGCGTTGGCTCTCCATTTGCGCTGTCTATGGGTTGTGAGCGTCTCAGCAGGTAAATCGTCTCAACCTCATATCAGATCCGTTTGCTAGCTCCAGTCTGACTTGATAACATAAGGAGTGGAATAGTGCATTCCGACCAGATCCTCCTTTCAGGACCCCATAACTGACTTTCGGTTGATCCTGTCAGATCTCAAAAGCCAGACCGAGCAATGCCAAACATCAATCAAATTATCGTTAACGAAGGTTCAGACGAATACCTTTGTCTCGCTTGCGATAGGGAGTTTCGCGACGACGAAGCGGTCCACAAGCATTGCCGGTCGGCGGCGGTGCACAGAGACAAATGGTGTGAGCGATGTAAATGGCTTTTCATCTCGCCACAGGCACGGGATGATCATGTAAGAGACTCGCCACGTCACAATGTCTGTCGATTCTGTAGGTCCGACTTTGATGGGTCGGCTCTTTTGGTCTCGCATCTGAAGGGAGACCATGGGTACTGCCAACGGTGCGAAAGTATGGTGTTCGAGGAAGGCCATGGCCGCGAAGATGGCTGGGTGGAACATGCATATCAAGTCCATCATCAGTGTAGGACTTGTCAATCGGAGTTTCAGAACGCGAACAATCTGAGGCAGGTAAGGACAACTCTGGCCTTCCCAAGGAGGAAGAAGCATGGCATCCACGAGTGGGAAAATTGTTGCTGACCGCTCCGTCTTTCTCAGCATGAGAAAGTCCATCAACCGCGCAACCTGGAATGTTTTGGTTGCAGCCGCAAGTTCTCATCTACCTCGGCCATGTTCCTCCATCTCGAGACTGGAAGATGCGAGGCAGGAATCGATGTCGACGACATTGATGACTGGGCGTTCGAATGCCCGCGATCCAGAGATTACACCAACGAGGAGGATGACGAGACCAAATACAGGTGTCCCGATCCGGATTGTCAGCAGAGTTTTCGATTTGTCAGTGGATTGCTTCAGCATGCTGAGACTGATGCGTGTAAGACCGGTATCCGGGGGGCGGTCAATCAGATGGTAGTGTACGTCAAGACACAGATTTGGTCGCAGTCTTAAGAGCAGGCAGGTGTTAAGCCAAAGGGGCCAAAGGGGCTTCTGAACCTCTCGTAATGCTGATGCATAGCACAACAGAATAACGTATTAGACTACCAGATTTGTCTCGACTTGAGACCCGTCACCGTTGTATTCGGATAGCCATCGATGGAGTCACGGTGGGAGTCACGGTTGGAGCCACGGTTGGAGTCCTGGTTGGACGTCGAAGATTTCCCGGGATGAAGTGGATCGGGTTCGGCGAGGACTGTGCCTGTCAGGTTGACACTCAGACGACTTGGGCCGGCTTGGAGGTGGGAGAGTGGGCGGTGCTTGCTCCTCTGGACCATGATCGGCAATTCGCGTTCCTTTGTGGCTGCTCGTATTTGAGGGCGAATAATAGGATGGTATTAGAGACCTTCGATGTCGATGAGGTGTGCGATGTTGGAGGTGATATTGTGGGCGACGTTGTGGTGATGAGATGGGCGGTACAAGGTGTTGTCTAGGCGGATGACAGAATCACAACAGGCCTAAATGCGTCCCCAGATACCAAAATCAAGCTGGAGGTTGTCACGTGTATTCTACTCTAGGTGCGTAAAATGTTCCAGACTCCTTCACTGTGTTGTATTTCAACTGGGACTCTTGCTGGCCACTGCGCCTCGCCATTATAGTCGCCCCCCTCTGCAGTCGACGGAGAGGATGTGCGAATAAACTGGAAGAGACGTTGCCGCTGTCCGGCGACGTGTTATCCGGGGATGGAGAAACATCCAGCTGTTTATCCCATCCGTGAAATCCACCAAAGTCGAGTTCAGATCTTGGATGGCGTCCAGGTGAGTTGGCCAGAGGTTTTTCCGCCCTTGTGGCGTGACCGAGTCGATCTCTGCTCAGAGATCCCGAGCTTGCGCCAATCATCGACGTCACTCAAATTATCATCCAAGGGCCGATTTCGCTTTTAAAACTGGGGCCCAACCGGCGGACATTTTATACGCAGTGGCACATCTCGACGGTACCTTGACAGATGCTGTTGACCACAGAAATCCTTCAATGTTACGTCGTGTCGTCCCCTTCGGCGAATGCGACTAAACGTTCGCGCCCTACTTGGGCGGCCCCTGTCGTGGACTTGCCCCCGATGCAAGCATTCGCAGTCTCTCAGCAAAAAAGAGCGGGCTTATAGCACAGACGCAAAACGGGTCCGAGTCGTGAATCGTTCGAGAAACAGAATATACTGGGCCGCGGCTGGTAGCACCGCGGCTGGAGGACTCTTGTTTTTCGGAGATGACATCGCTCATGGGTGGCATGCCGCAGAACGGACTGGTCGCGTGGTCTCCACGTTGGCCGTGTGTATCAACGAGTAAGTGATCTGCACCTGGACGGGGTTGATCGACAGCTTGTCGAAGTTGCTGACCCGGATCAGCTATCGGACGACACTCAAGCAGCACCTCGACGATCCGGTCGAACACGCAGCCATCCTCAGGGCCTGCCACAAGAGATGCGCGAATAGGACGCTGAACGTGCTGGAGAAAAATGGCTCCATATTCATTAAGCTGGGGCAGCATCTGTCGTCGATGGGTTACTTGCTGCCCCTCGAATGGACGGAAACCTTTGTCCCGCTACAAGACAAATGTCCGGTGTCTTCGTACGAATCCGTCCAAGACATGTTCCTCCGCGACACCGGCCATCGGATCGAGGACGATTTTGACGACTTCTCCAGAGAACCGATCGGTGCGGCGTCCCTGGCACAAGTCCATACCGCTCGTTTGAAGGGCTCTCAGCAGCGCGTGGCGGTGAAGGTGCAACACCCCAGTTTGGAAGAATGGGTCCCCTTGGATCTGGCTCTCACGCGATTCACCTTTCGAACGATCAAGAGAGCATTTCCCGAGTACGACCTGGAATGGCTGAGCAGCGAAATGGAATTCTCGTTACCGCAAGAGTTAGACTTCACTCAGGAGGGGGAAAATGCTACCACTGCGAGGGAATTTTTCGCCAAACACACCAATTTTCCTTTGGTCATTCCCAAGGTCATTTCGGCGAGCAAACGGATCCTGGTCATGGACTACATCAATGGGTCCCGAGTGGACAATGCCGAATACCTCAAAGCTCACTCGATATCGCCAGATGAAGTCTCGGCCACTTTGGCCCGGATATTCAACGTGATGATCTTCCAGAGTGGTGCTCCATTACATTGTGACCCGCATGGTGGTAATATTGCCATCCGTCACAACCCGAACCGAAGATATCCGTACAATTTCGATGTCGTTCTCTACGACCACGGCTTGTATCGCTTTCCCGACGACAAATTGCGGCGAAATTATGCAAAGCTGTGGCTGGCGGTGATTGACGCTGACGAAGCTCGCATGCGAAAGTATGCATATGAGGTCGGCGGCATCACCGATGACCAGTTCCCACTGTTTGCTTCCGCCATTACCGGCAGGGACTACCGGGTTTTGACCCGGAAGCAGATCGCGACGTCGACACGAGATGCCAAGGAAAAGGAGGCGATCAACGACATTTTCGGCGACAATCTTCTTCAACAGCTGGTTCAACTCCTCGGAGACGTGCCTCGCATTATCCTGCTGATCCTGAAGACGAACGATCTGACCCGAAGTCTGGATGAGTCGCTGGGTGCCACGCAGCCGATGAGACCGATCCTGATTCTGGCCAAATATGCAAGCCGGACCGTCTGGGAAGAGCAAAAGGAGATGATCCGTCGTCAAGGGAGTCTTTTGTGGCCCAACAACATGTGGCACTTGTTCAAGGCCTGGTTCGAATTTGCGAGGATCGAGCTCAAGCTTTTTGGCTACGAGAGGTATTTGTCGATAAGGCGGCATCTTCACCTGGATTAAGAACAGTGCTGGGCATGCCAAGGTCTGCAATGTAAATCAGTCAGCGTCGGCGTTGGTGCAGTAGAAATCAAGATATAGAACCTTTTCCACAGAAGAAGAACCAAGCGGCATGGTTATTTCCCGTCGTGGTAGTACCTTCTAAAGCAGGAGGTAATGAGAATGCTCACCGATGCTCTGAAGAGCCGTAAAGGTAGTCTCATGAAGGCGCATGCTGCTGAGAATGGTGTACCGTTCCCCTCTTGCCATGCAATCTCCCATTCAGAGAGCAAGAAGAGAGTGCGTCCAGATTTCAGACTCGGGTAGATAGGACATCAATCGTGCACCAGTGGATTTTTGGCTTTCCTGCGAGAATGTGTCTGCTGGGTTCACAGACGATCTGGAGAGAAGAGTCCGTTGGAGAGCATCTGGTTCCACTTATGGTGCGCTGGTCGGCGGTTGGAGGAACGTCCATTGGTGATGTTCAAGTGGCTGGTGGGAGGAGGCTGCCCGAGCAGATACTGGTTCAGGACGACGCAATCTGGATCTGAGTTGATGTCTGGCTGTAGAAGCTGGGAAAGAGCAATGAAATGCGCGTTTCCTCCCGTGACCAGCGTCATTTGAGTCAAAGAAACGGGTCACTGCTGATGTGTCAAGGGATATCCAGGAAAGTGATTCGTTGCCGGTAGGAGTGAAGACCAGACCTCTCTTTCATCCGTGTTCTCATGGCGAGTCCAAAGCACCGTTTGCCAGTTCATTGAACAGCTGATGATGCTTTAGGTATGTCCTCTTTCGAGTAGTCTCAGCACATCGGAAACCAGATAGAGGCTTCCCGCAATGACCAACGGCCCCTTTTCTCCAGCGATGCCGGCCGCGGTCTGGATGGCGTGCTTGAGGCTCTGACCTGGGACGATCTTGCCGTCGGTGAATGGAGCAGCAGCGTCGGCCAGCTCAGGAGCCGGGCAGCTTTTCACCCATGGCATGCCGTCCACAGGTCCAAATTCACATGTGACCACGTTGTCCTTCTGATTCAGAATGATGGGCAGAACTCCTTGGACATCTTTCCCACTCTTCATGGCCAGGACCCAGGTCAAGGAACGAGGTTCGTTTCCGGATCGAAGGTGTGTCTCGACAAAATCGCGCAGGACTTCAGCTGACTGAGTATTGTGAGCGCCATCGAGCAGGACTTTGTCTTTCCTGCCGGTCACTTGTTCGATAGAGAGCCACTGAAGACGACCTCGCCACTCTCTTTGCACTTCAGACACCACCGAGTCTAGGTCAAAGCTGTGGACCGGCTGCTGCGCGATATTGATGGGGGTGGCAGTAGGTCCTTTTAACCTCGCCTTCGCAACCTCGAAAGCCAAAACTGCTAGTGACAGATTGTCCTTTTGGTGGTGTGCCAGCTTCGATGTCTCTCGAGTCTGATAGCCTGCAATGATTGAGTGACTGCTCTCGTGGAGCGGCGCGTCAAGTTCGGCTGCCCGTCGTCGTACCATCTCCCTCACTATCGCAGCATTCGACCCATCAACCACAATGGGGACATTCTTCTTGACAATACCCGCCTTTTCGTACGTAATCGCTTCCACGGAGCTTCCCAGTAAGTCCTGATGGTCCAGTCCAACCTTTGTAATGACCGACACTAACACGTCGTTGGGCGCCAGCACATTCGTGGCGTCTCGAAGACCTCCAAGACCGCACTCAATCACACCAACCTGCATGCCGTGCCGATTGAATAGCTCAAAGGCGGTCGCTGTCAAGATCTCAAATTCGGTCGCGTGGATTTGCTCTCTTTCATCCCGGAACTTGACACTCGCCTCGGCGTCAACGAATGCTGCCTTCTCCACAGGCCTTTGATCCAAAGTGATGCAATCCCATCGATCGATCAAATGGGGCGAGGTAAATCGTCCAACTCTGACACCGGTGCGGTGCAGCAGGGCAGACACATAAGCGGCCACCGAACCCTTGCCATTCGTGCCCGCGATGTGAATAGCTTTCCAACGGAGAGGCCTTTCACGAAGCAGGGCCGTGACGCGGCTCAGACCGAGCTCGATCATGACGGCCGTCTGGACTGGAGGAGAAAATGTGGACTGGCATATTTCACAGCAAACAGGTCAGTTGGAGTTTCGCCAAGCGTCAGGAAATCTGCCGCCGCTTTCTGCTCACCCCGGTCGGGCGATCCTATCTAAGCGCTATATAAGCTCCGTGCTTCGAGCGCTATACATAAGCGCTGTATTCTGGTGCTGCCCAAACCCTGTACCGGTTATGCGGAATTAGTTGGGTGTCATAATTTACACCCCAACCGTGATAGCCGCGACAACACTGTAGAATGGGGACGTTGGATCCAATTTGACCCCCCTAGACGCAGCCCATCTTGGCTAGAGACGCCCTCGACAAAGCTGTGGTCTGGCGCTTCCTGTTCCAACTCGATGGACTCCGAATGTGTCCCTGGCCATTTGGACTTGGGGTGGTTGCAATGAAAGCAATGCTTCCAAGACACACCACGGACCACAGGCTTGAAACACTCCCGAGGCCATTCCGTAGTAGTGTTGAAAGAATTCTCGAGATTCGGAATGGGGATCTTGTCGGGAACCAGGAATGTGGCGCGCTTCTCTGGATACTCAAATTCCGTCCAACCACCTTCTTCTACACTCGATTTGAGTGATAGCCCGAATTTATGCTGCAAACCGCGCTGGACGATTGCTTGACAGAACTCGCTGACAAAAGCCTGATGCTTTGACATGTCCGGCCCTTTCGTCGTCATATATTCCCACGCTTGAAGTTGACCGGAATCGTCTACGAGGTAGTGACTGCCGTAGAATTTAGACGTAGGTCCAGGCTTTGTCGGCCCCAGGATCTGAATCGGTCCATACGGAGGAACATGGACACCTTCAAAGGCCATGATCTCGCCTTCCAGGAGTTTGAAGGCAGCTGGAGGGTGACATGTCAGAGCGACGGAAACCGCAAGCCCGCAGAGCCTCAAATTTCGGGGTCTGTGGTTCCCACATCTTCGTTCAGCAGAGCATTTCGACTACAGTCTTCCAAAGGTGCTCGCACTGTCATTGGTCCGAATCTGAGTCCCTGTCCATCCCTCTCTGTCTCATTAAATGATGATATTTAGACGACGAAGTTCATATTTTTCAAGAGCACTGAGTTCTTTTCAGGTCCTCTGAACAGATATCTCTGAGGAACAGTAGGCGACGTGTCAAACAGCTACCTTGAACGGGTACGGGGATAATTGACCAAATAAACCAACCAGTAGGGCCACTGTCACTCAAGTCAAGTGTGAGGCCGGTCGGCCCGCCGCATCGTTGCCAGGCCGAGCGAACTATCAACCGGAGAGATAGGACGGCAGATGATGTAGGATACAGCGAGATTGTCAATATTCACCGTCGATCAATATGGAATTAATTATTGATAACGTAGATCACAAGCTAATGCGCCAACCAAGCTTATGCGCCACGACCTGCCAGATCCACCACCTCTTGCCTTTGAACTTTGATTACTCCACCACCACGCCTCCTATTGATTCAAATCGAGAAGGG
>Ga0255336_100099_pt1 | contig 204855 bp, 169 predicted proteins | sample MeOH1_35cm_T3_17_FD_189102 | JGI IMG/M metagenome (GOLD analysis project Ga0255336, IMG submission 189102) | Sandy soil microbial communities from University of British Columbia, Vancouver, Canada - MeOH1_35cm_T3_179 | ecosystem: Engineered > Artificial ecosystem > Sand microcosm > Unclassified... | reverse complement strand
TCCGGAGCCATGGACGGCAGCTAGCATGAAAACCATCCCCTCCCGCCGCCTGACTCACATTCTTGCGCAACGGAATGCTTCTGTCAGGCACTGTCGAAACAGCACTTACAAAGGTAGGGCAGCATGAAGCCTCTTGTCAGATCCAGGCGGCCAACGGCCTATAGTGAAATCGTGCAGCACGCTTGCGACGCACATGCCCGCCGTCTTGCTGAGCTGAAGCGTGCCGAGAAACACATACGCGCAATCGAGCGCGATCTCACGCTGCTCGACGAAGCAAAGATCGGCTACGACGTCAGCGAGTATTCGATGCGCCTCCAGGATGTCAGCGATCCGACCGCAGGGGATCATCGCGCAAAGTGGGCACTGCATATCAGCGCCGGCGTGTTCTCGTCGAGTGGAGACAGGTTGATAGCCGGTTTTATCGGCCTCGGATGGATCGTCGAATCAGGTAGAACCACTGCAAACTTTGGCTCTGTAGTGCTCCGTAGGCCGAAGACGCAAACGCGCGTTCATTTGCACGGCGGCCCCGAATATGTTGGCAGCATCCTGCCAAAGGGGGGCGCGTGATCTTCGCCCTCCTCGTCGCCGCTACCACGTGCTGCACGGCGTGGTTTCTCACTGGCCCCGCACATCAACGCCATGTCGGCTGTCTGTTCGGTCTGGCCGACGCCATCCTCTGGCTCCTTGCCGGTGTATCCGCCGGCAAGCTTGCCATCGTCGGGATCGCCGCGTTCTGCGCGCTCTGCTTCATCCGCCCGTTCCTGCGTGTCTATCGCTACGCGCGAATCCGGAGACAGTATGTCAAATAATCTCTCCCCGATCTGCAAGGCGCTGATCGCGTTTCTCGCCGGCCAGCGTGACCCGCTCACGATCGACGACGTTGAAGCCGCGTTGCCGCATGCCGACCGGCAGGCGCTCCGCCTCGAGCTGCACATGCTGGTGTGCGCCACTGTCGTGCGGCAGGCCATCCGGCGGTCGGACGAACGCCTCGTGTACTGGCTAGCAGGCATTGCGATCGCTCCGTTCGACGGCACGCTGTTTCACTACGCACCGGACGCGACCTTTGCCGACGTCGGCGGTATCCCGCCGAGGCGGGAGGTCAGCAATGGCTAGCGCGCGCTCGCTACTGGAAGCCGAACCGATTATCACCGGCAACACAAAGGCCGCGGTCAAGGCCGCCGGCGGTGGATCGTCGGATCTCTGGACTGTCCCGCCCGACCAGATTTACTACGATCCGCGCGACAACGTTCGCCCGCTGGATCAGGACCGCGTGCGGCACCTCGCGGAACTGATGAAGGCGAATGGCTATGACCGCAAGAAACCGCTCGGATGTTTCGTGCGCAAGGTCGACGGTCAGGACAGGATCTTCGTGTATGAAGGCCAGCATCGATACCATGCCGCCCTGCTCGCCATCAGGGAAGGCGGGTTCGCGAAAGACAAGGAGATCGACCGGCTGCCGGTCGTGATCGATGAAGCGAAGTCGGTGAATCGCGTCAATCTGATTTACGCCGGCATCACGAACAACGACGGCGAGAAGCTGACGCCGCTGCAGCTTGCGGAAAAAGTCGTGGAACTGCAGGAGTTCGGCGAGTCCAACGCGACGATCTGCAAGCGGCTGAACATCACCGACCAGACTATCCGTGATGTCCTGCTGCTTGCGAACGCACCACTGACCCTGCAGGAGCTCGTCCGCAACAAGGTCGTTTCGTCGACACTGGCGATTGAAGAAATCCGGGCGCACGGCGGCGAGAAAGCCCTTGAGCGGCTCCAAAGCGCCGCAGCGCAGGCTAAGGCAGGCGGGAAAGCGAAGGTCACCAAGAAGGCGCTCGCGAAATCCACGGCCCACAAGGTCACCGAGGCGCAGGCAAAGCAACTTTTGCAGGCGCTGCAGTCGGTTCTGCACGACCCTGTGTTCGGCAAGCTCTCGCCCGGCACGATCGCAGCCGTGCATACCGCTCTTACTCCGCATGCGGACTTGCTCGATGCCGTACCGACCCGGCAGACCGTGCATCCCATCCATGTTCCGAATGAGCACGGTGCCTTTGCAGACTGCGAGAATATCCGGGCTCCGATCACCGGACGTTATGGCACTCACCCCGCGCAAATTCACCTTGCACAGCCCGACGTTGGCGTCTGGATCTATTCGATCAGCGCGCAAATCGGCCATTGCGCGAAAACTGGACTGCCCTCGATGCGCCACTTCGACGCGACGTTTCCGACGCGCGGCCAAGCCATACGGGCAGCCGTGAGTGAATTCACGGCCCTGCTTGAGCGACCGAATGTTAAGGGTGCAAAGGAGCTTGCGACAGTGCGCAAATGGCTGGACAAGCTCTGGACGATGCCCGACCCGGACTGGACCGAAGAAATGGCAAAGGAGTCCGCTAAATGATGGTTCTCCCGGCCACTTCTACCCCACGTCCGCTGCCGCGTAAGCGGGGTGCGGCGGACAAACGCCCACGGCTTTCCTTCGCTGGCGCCGTCCCGGCGCACGCATCGAACGACGACGTCAACAGCAGCGGGCTGGCGCCCGCAAAAGCGATCCAGACGAACGAAGCGCCGCTCGCGCGGCGAAAAGCTATCCAGAAGAAGGAAAGCGAGTCGGTTACCCGACTCGCAACGATCGCGCGAATCGAAGCCCTGCGCCTCGAAATCCGCAAGCTGGTCGAGGTCGTCGCACTTGGCGCGGATATCGAACTGCTCGACCTCATGCGCGACGAGGTCGGCAGCTATAGCCGGCATAAAGCTGCGCAAGAGGCACGCACGTGGGCGGAACAAGCGCGTCTATCCATCGAAACAGGGTTGATGCAGCTCGACCGAGCGATCAATCCGATGTCGTAGTAACGACCCGACATAGAGTGTCAAATGAATACTGTTTTTCTTTTGATGGCGCAGTTCGGCGCACGTGCGGTCATTCCGATTGATGAAGTCTGCCGCTCGTACTTCCCGCACCTTGAAGTGGACAAGCTGCTTCGAAAGATCACTTACGGAGAAATCAAGCTACCTCTCGTTCGGATCGAATCATCGCAAAAAAGCGCAAAGGGCGTATACGTGCAGGACCTAGCCAACTACATCGACGAGCGCCGCGCAGCAGCAAAGAAGGAATGCGATCAGCTCGCCGGCATCGCGTAATCCTGCGATGGCGCAATCACATCCAGCCACTTCCAGTTTTCGTACTTGTCGCCCACCTTGCGCACGTGCGTGTAACGCTTCAACGTATTCCAGCTGCGGTGGCCACTGACTGCGGCCACCCGCTGGATCGTCCATCCCATTTCCGACAACCTGCTCGCGCCCTCGTGCCGTAGATCGTTCAGATGCAGGTCGTCAATCCCCAATAGCTGCACTGCGTTCGTGAATGCGGTGCTCGCCGTAAGGGCGCGGTACGGAAAGATACGATCGTCCGCTCGCGGCTGCGCCTTGACGATCCGTAATGCTTCTGGCGTCAGATCCACCCAGGTGTCGTTTCCCACTTTTGTGTTTGGGTGTTTCAGGTCGCGGACCATAACGCGACATCCGTCCTCATCGAGGTCGTCCCAACGAAGCCGGCAGATTTCACTGATTCTTCGCAGCGAAAAAATCGTGAAGGCTGCCAGCGCCTGCATCGGAATACTGTCGGGCGTTCCGTCCCGCACCTTACCGAACTCGGCCATTAAGCGATCCATCTCATCTAGCGTTGGGCGACGTTCACGATGCTTTGATCGGCCAACAAGCCCCATTCTCGTCAGCGCGACGCGCGCGTCCGCGACCACCGAAGCATCGACCGGATAACCCCAGGCCGGCCGGGCCAAGGTGATCACGCTGGACAGGTGCGCGAGATAGTGGCCACGCGTCGATGGCGCGACCTCAACCGTTCGCATGTAGGCAACGATGTCCGCGCTTTCGAGCTGCGCCGCCTTCACCTCGCCCAAGGTTGAGCCGGAGATCTGGTTCAGGATCATTCTCTTCGTACGGTCTAACGGCTTGCCCAGTTCCGCGATGTATCGCTTGATCATTTCCTTGACTGGTGGGTTCTCCTGCAGCGCGGCCTTCAAACCGTCGGCGTGCGATAGCGCGGCCTCGCGCTGCTTAATCCAGATCTGCGCCGCCTGCCGACGTTCAAACGTCTTGGTTTCCTGATGCAAGACCTTGCCGGCCTTACGCACGCGGACTTGTGCCTTATACGAGGTGCTACCGTCCTTGTTCTCTCTTGGTGTAATTGTGCCCATCTCTGCTCACTTGCCTGTAGTGTGGTGCCACGCGAAAACGGCACCCATTTTGGAGCCTTGGCACCGCAAAAACAAGAGGAAACGAGAGACCACCCGAGCAAACGAGAGGTGCATCGATCGGCGTCAATGCCACGCCAGTAAAGGATATCGCCGTCTACCAAGGGTTACAGGGAGAAGCGCACCGGCAGCGCCGTCGAATACTTGATCTGTTCCATCGCAAAACTTGAACTCACGTCGTACAGCGGCACGGCGGCAATGAGAAGCTTGTAGACGCGATCGTAGTCGTCGATGTCGGACACCACCACGCGCAGCAGGTAATCGGTTTCGCCGCTCATCCGGTACACCTCCACTACCTCCGGAATATCCTGAACCGCACGCGTGAAGCTCTGCGCCCACGCCTCGGTATGCTGGTTGGTGCGCACCGCGACGAACACGGTCGTGCCCACGCCCAGCTTGCGGGCATCGCAAAGCGCCACCTGCGCGCGAATCACGCCCGCCTCTTTCAGACGCTGCAGCCGTTTCCAGCAAGGCGTTTGCGACAGATTCACCCGCTGCGCCAACTCGGCGATCGGCATGGTTGCGTCCTGCTGCAGCAGTTCGAGCAGTTTCCGATCGATGATGTCCATTCCCATTCTGACGCCTCTGTAGGAAATTATTCTACTTTTAAGACTTCGAGGGGAATTATATGGAAACTCTTTCTCCGGGGAAATCGGTATAAATGTCGCTATTCGAAATAACCGACAAGCGGCAGCGCAGCCGCGCAACGATCATGAGCCAAAACCTTTCTTCGACGCCCCGCGATCGTTTCCAGGCCCACGGCGGGCAACCGGCTGAAGCGGCCCGAACCGCCTCGGACGTTCAAGCCCGAATTCGAGCCGCCGCGCCGTTGCACGACCACGGCAGCGCGCCTATCAAACAGTTATGCGACGCGCTCGACGCGATCTTCGAAGCCTGTTCGACATGTCCCGAGCCGTCGGATTCGGCGTTGTTCGCGCGCGGTATGCGTGTCGCCCTCGCTGAAGCCGCGGCCACCCCCGACTTGCTGACGCCGGCACAACGCGAAGGCGCGGCGGAGAATTACCGTCGTCATCTGCTCGCCGCCGACCCGCATGGCCGCTATGCGATTGCCGCGCTCGTGTGGCTGCCGCAACAGGCGAGCCCCGTGCACGCGCATCACACGTGGTGCGGCTACGCTGTGCTCGATGGCAGCTTGAACGAAACGATCTTCGAATGGAATAGCGCGCGGCAATGCGCGAGCGCCGCGCGGACGCAAGCGCGCAATCGCGGCGCGGTGTCGTTCGCACGCGGCGGACGCGGCGCCATTCATCGGCTGGGCAATGGCACTCTTGCGCCCGCCGTCTCATTGCATGTCTACGGCGTGCCGGGCGCGCGAATCGCCACGCATGTCAACGACATCGTGCGCGTGGCCGAGGCGCCGGCGCGCGTTTGAAAGCTCACGCCTTGCGTGCGCCGCGCAGGCAGCGGCGCACCGCCAGCGCAATCAACTCTTGCCGCCCGCTTCTCCCGCGGTCGGAATCTGCGGTGGAATCGGCGCGGTCTGTCCGGTCGGCGGCGGCGCCGGACGCGGTTCGTGCGACACATCGCGCGCCACCGCGACCGCCGCATGCGCGGCCCGCACCGACGACGCCGTTTGAGCCTGCGCATGGGCATGGCCGTGCGCACCGGGCTCAGGCAACGCGTCGTCCCCGAAAGGCTGACCTTCGCTATCCTTCGACGACGTGAACAAGCGCATCTGCGGCAGCGGAATCTCAATCCCGGCTTCATCCATCTTGCGCTTGAGCCGCAGATTGAACGCGCGCGCCACGCTCCATTGCTGCAGCGGCCGGGTCTTGATCTGCCCTTTTACGACCATCCAGTTCGGATCGAAACGGTCCAGCCCCCACACCTCGATCGGCCCGAGCATCTCGCGCCGGTAACGGAAGTCCGCCATCAGATCGGCGCCGACTTCGCGGATCAGCTGCGTGATCTGATCGACGTCCGCGGAGAACGACACCCGCACTTCGAACACTGCGTAAGCAAAATCGCGCGACAGGTTCTTGACGATCTTGATCTGCGAGAACGGAATCGCGTGAATCGCGCCCTGGCCGTCGCGCAGGCGCACGGTGCGGATCGACAGGTGCTCGACGGTGCCCGCGTGGCCGCCGTCCACGTCGATCCAGTCGCCCACGGAGATCGTGTCCTCGATGATGATGAACAGGCCCGTGATCAGGTCGGTCACGAGCGACTGCGCGCCGAAACCGATCGCGAGGCCGATCACGCCGGCGCCCGCCAGCAGCGGCGTCACGTTGATGCCGAGGTTCGCCGCGGTCACGATCCCGGCGATGGTCATGATCGAGACGAGCAGCACATTGCGCACGAGCGGCAGCATCGTGCGCGCGCGCATGCTCGGCGCGCGCGACTTGTTGCGCGGACCGCCCGGATTGAGCGCCTCGGTGATCGCCGTGTCGACCAGGATCCAGAGCAGCCACGCAATGAACACGGTCGCGATGATCGCCGTCACCGCATGGGCGATACCGCGCGCCGCGACGTTTTCCTCGATCACCGCCGCGAGCGACACGCCCCACAAACGCGCCGCCAGTTCGAAGAAAAACAGCCAGATGAAGAGCGTGAGCAGCGTGCCGCAAAAGCGCAGCAGGCGCGTCAGATACGGTGAGCGGCGGCGGGCGCGCGCGCTGCGCGGACGCGTCATGCGCAGCACGATGGCCGACAGGAAGAACGCCAGCACCAGCAGCAGCGCCGTCACCACCGAAATCTGCAGCACGTTCTCACTGGTGCCCGAACCGCCGAGCGTGGCGATCACCGAGGCGGTGGCGAGCACCAGCACGGGCACGTGCCACAGCGCGGCGAGGACCTCGAAGGCGTCGGTCGCCGCCTTGTGATCGTTGCGCTGCTCGTAAGGCCGATTGCGAATCAGATGCGCGACCGGCCGGCGAAACGCGAGCGCGAAGTAGCCGGTGAGCACGGCGGCCGTCATGTTGGCCGCGGTCGAGATCAGCGCCGCGAGATTCGTTCCGAGTTGATGCGCGACGTCGTAATTGACGGCCGCATCGCCGAGCGCGCCGCATATGCCGATCACGAACAGCACACGCCGCGCATGATCGATCAGAAGACGCACCGCGATGCGCCGATGCCCCGAGCCGAACAGCGAAAACATGATCAAACAGATCGCCGAGAACACCGCCCCCGCCACGATCGCGTAGGCGACCACCATGCCGAGCGTTCGTCCGAGCGCATCGGGCATCGCACGCACGAACAGCAGCGCCGCGACAAACGCGATGATCCACGGCCCGACGCGGCGCAGCGCGAAGATCAGCAGCTCGCGCGTGGTGGGATTCGGATTCAGCCCCATGACGATGCCGAAGCGCCGGTACAGCCGGTGTTGTCCATAGATCAGCGCGCCGGCGCACGCGCCCCAGCCGGCGAGCATCGCGATCATCGAAAACAGCACGCGGCCGAAGCTCTCGCGCCCCTGGCCCGAGATGATCGTGAAGAGTTCGTTGCCGGCCGCGTTGAGGCGGCCGCCCCAATAGCGCACCGGCGTGCGGCCCTGATGCATGTCGGATTCGAACGACGCGATGCCCGACGCGATCGCGCCCAGCAGGCCGGCACTGGCCTGCGTCTGCGCCGGCACCGGTGGACCGACGTTCTGCGAGACGTCGCGTAGCTTCTTGAGCTGGGCGACGAGCGCGGTGCGCTGCCGGTCGTTGTCGAGCGTGGCGATCACGCTGTCGAGCGAGCGCGCCAGTTCCGCCTGGCTCGCGGGCGACGGCGCGGACGCCGCCTGCGCCGCGGATGCGCCCGAAGCGGCGGACGCGGGCGTCGCGGTGGCGCTGTTGATCAGGCTCTGCAAGGCCGGGATGACCGGCGTGCTGCTGCCGGCGGCCTCGGCGTTGGCGGGCGTGCAGCCGGCGTAGAGGATCAGCGCGAGGAATGCCCCGGCCACCCATGCGCCGAGCCACGCCGCGACGCGCGTGGGCGAGGTGGGGTGGACGTCGCCCCCGGCATGAGGAGAAGGAAGATGAAAGGTGGCGCGAGTCGCCGGTTGCCCGCCGTTGAACGGCGCAGCCTCGGACTCACGCCGCGAAGAGCGTGACTGCATGGCGATCCGTGAAAAAACGGGAGACGCCAGTGTAGCCGCACTTTTATCGGGCGCGACCGAACATGCGTAACGGAATGTTAGGGCGCTTGCACTCGGCAGCGGGTGCGCGGACCGCCCTACCCACCGCGCCGCGGGCGCCTGACTGACAGACCAGGCCGCGCCATTCAGGCTCAATAGGCGACTGTCGCGATCTGACGCACGAAGCGGCCGTGCTCCAGTTCATCGACGAAGGCGATTGCGTAGTCTTCCGCGGAAATGCGGCTATTGCCTTCGGCGTCGGCCAGCAGCGCGCCCGTGCCGGTGCGGAATTGGCCGGTGCGCTCGCCCGGCGCGATCAGCGCGGCCGGCGCAAAGAAAGTCCAGTCGAGATCGGCGACGCCACGGTAGTAGTCAAATGCGTCGCGGTGCGCGAGCGCGACCGGCTTGTAAGCGTCAGGGAAACCCTCGGTATCCACCAGTTGCTTGCCCGGCGCGACTTCGAGCGAACCCGCGCCGCCCACCACCACGAGGCGCTTCACGCCCGCCGCGCGCACGCCTTCGACCAGCGCGCGAGTCGCTGTGGCGAGCGCCGCCTCGTCACCTTGCGGCGGCGCGTAGGCGCTGGCGACGACGTCGTGCCCGCGCACCGCTGCGCCGACGCTCGCGGCGTCGAGCAGATCGGCTTGCGCCGCCTTCAGGTTCGCCACGTCGGCCGGCACCCGCGCCGGGTTGCGCGCCAGCGCCGTCACCTCGTGCCCGCGACGGGCCGCTTCCGCGGCGATCCGCGAACCGATCGTGCCGGTGGCGCCAAACAACGCAATCTTCAACTGTTTGCTCATTTCGATGCTCCTTTGATTAGCTTATATGTAACTATATTGATTACATATAAGACGAAAAAAAGAGGGGTGGATACCCCTTGATTATCGGGCGCGCGTGCTGACTGACAAACACGCGCATTCCCGGACTGCTTGCTCATGCCTTATCGATGCGAACGCCGCTTGCGCTCCCTGACCCGCTCCGCGCGCACGACATCCGCCGTGGCATCGGCCAGCGTGCGGGCGCCGAGCGATGCTTCCATGGCCTGCTGCGCTTCGTCGATGATGCCGCTCAGCACGCCTTGAATATTACGGCCGACCATGCACGCCGGATTCGGCTCTTCCCGATGCAGCCCGAATAAACGTGGATCTTCCACCGCACGGTATATCTCGAGCAGGCTGATATTCCCGGGCGCCCGGGCGAGCAGCGCGCCGCCGCCCGCGCCAAGCTGCGAGCTGGTGAGGCCCGCCTCCGCCAGCATGCTCAGCAAACGCCGGATCAGTGCGGGATTGGTGTTCACGCTGCCCGCAATCATCTCCGACGAAAGCGGCACGCCCTGCTGCAACGACAGCAGCGCAAGCACGTGCACCGCAAATGCGAACCGGCTACTCGTATTCACAACAACCCTGCCCGGCGACCACAATATGTAACCATATTAATTACATTTGACCGGGCCGTCAAACGTTCGCGCGCGCCGGGGACCGAACGGACGGTCACGACGGTCACTTGTCCATCTGCTTTTGCGCGTCGCCGGAATCGCCCGCTGCGGACGAAGACGCCGCAGCGTTCGTCGATGAAGCGGTGCTTTGCGCGGACCACTGCTGCAGCTTGCGGCCCGCGGTCTCCAGGCTCTGCCCGGTCAGCGCGGCGGCCTTGCCGAGTTGCGCATTGGCCGCGCTCGCGGCGCCTTGCAGATTGGCCTGCGCGCCCGAAGCAAGCGCCTTGGGGTCGATAGTGACCGACGGCGCGGAGGCCGAATCGAGGTTCTGCTGCGCGGCGGATTTGGTCGCGTCGACCTGCTGGCCGATGTAGCTAGCCGCCTGATCGAGCTTTTGACCGGCCGCTTGCGCGGCGTCGTTGAGCTTGCCGGCGACCTGCCCGGCGGACGCATCGTTTTTCTGGCAGGCCGTGAGGCCGCCGAACACGGCGAGAACCAGAACGACACGGTGCAACAAAGGCGAACGGATGGATGAAATCATGTTTGAGTGTGAGCCGCGCCAAGCGGCTTCCGCATGCGAAAACGCGCCAATGATACGCCGTCGCGTGGCGCTTTCGCCCAGCGTCGGCCGATCGTCCGGATCGCGCCGCGAACGCGGGCGCATCTGCTGGCATTCCGCGCCATTCGAACCCGCTCATTGGCGCGGCGTCGCGGTTCTGTCAAACGCGTTGGGGTAGACTGGCTTCGCTTGAATGAGCGTGACGAGCGCTTGGTGTGTTCCGTTGATCAACTGGAGGCATACGATGGCAGCAAAGAAGATTCTGTTCCTGACCGGCGACTTCGCCGAGGATTATGAAACGATGGTGCCGTTCCAGGCACTGCAGGCAGTCGGCCACGTGGTCGACGCGGTCTGCCCGAACAAGAAGGCGGGCGACCGGATCAAGACAGCGATCCATGATTTCGAGGGCGACCAGACTTATACGGAGAAGCCCGGTCATCAGTTCACGCTCAACGCGACCTTCGACGATGCCGATCCCCGCCAGTACGACGCGCTGGCGATCGCGGGCGGCCGGGCGCCGGAATACCTGCGGCTCGATCCCAAGGTAATCGAAGTCGTGCGGCAGTTCGCCGAAGCGGGCAAACCGATTGCCGCGATCTGCCATGCCGCGCAACTGCTGGCCGCCGCCGACGTGATCCGCGGCAAACGCATTTCCGCCTACCCGGCGTGCGCGCCCGAGGTGAAACTGGCGGGCGGCGACTATGCCGACATTCCCGTCGACGCCGCGATCACCGACGCCAACTTCGTCACCGCGCCCGCATGGCCCGCGCATCCCGAGTGGCTGCGCCAGTTCCTCGTGCTGCTCGGCACCCGGATCGAACTCTGATCGAAGTCCAGTCGAAGTCCGATCGAGCCGGATGCCACCATCCGGCTTTGATCCGGCCATGATCCGACTCCGGGTCAAGGCGAGCGCCATGCCCTCATGGCCTCGCGCATTGACCTAAACCGCGCACATTTTGAGAGTAATCCGATAGTTCGCAGCGAAACGGCTTCCTATAGTCAACGGTTGACTTTGGAGTGCCTTTCGATGGAACTGACTGACTGGATCGTCGTGCTCGTCGTCACGTTGATGGCGATCGCTTTTTTCTGCGGGCGCACGCCCGCCAACTGGTCGCGTGAAAACCGCGCGCGGCGTCTGGCCGGCGCGCGCATGCTGGTGCTAGCCGCATGCTCGCTGTGGGCGGCGCTGCTGCTCGCCGCACGTGGCCTGTTCGCGCTGGACGGCGTGCTCGGCTTGCATCCCGCGCCGCTCGAGGCATTGACCGGCGTCATGATCCTGATCGTCTGCGCCTGCTACTGGTTGATTCGCGGCAGCAAGCTGCTCAAACCGCGGCGGCTCTTTAACGCCTGCTGATCACCGGACACCGACGCCGGGTTCGGCATTGGGGGCATTCAGCGCCGCGCCGCCACCCGAACCTTGGCTGTCACGCTCATCCGAGCCCATGCGCGCCTCGCGCACATCACGCATCGCATCAACGCCGCCCGCCTCCAGCGGAACCCGCGGATCGGCAACCGCCTGCGCATTGCGCGGCCGGGCTTCGGGTAGCGACACATAGAACGTCGTGCCCTCCCCCTCTTTCGACTCCACCCAGACACGCCCGCCGTGCCGCTCCACCACGCGCCGCACGAGCGCGAGGCCGATGCCCTCGCCCGCCACCACATTGCCGTGCAGCCGCTGAAACGCATTGAATAGCCGGGGCAATGCGACCACCGGAATCCCCAGCCCGTTATCCCGCACGTAAAAGATCCGCAGCGAATGCACGCCGAGCGGCGGCGGCGTGGTCCCGATTTCGATCCTGCCCTCGCGGGCGGGATCCAGATAATTGACCGCGTTGCCGATCAGATTCGCGAACACCTGCTCGAGCGCGGTGGCGTCGCCCCACACCGCCGGCAACGCGTCGACGCTGATCTGCGCGCCGCGCGCCCGGATCGAGCCTTGCATCGCATCGATCACGCGCCGCACGATATCGTGCACCTCGACCTTCTGCTGACGGTATTCGACGCGGCCGACACGCGACAGCCGCAACAGCGCGTCGATGATATGCGATGCCCGCAGCACGGCCGTTTGCAGATAATGCAACGCCTCGCCGATGTCCTCGTCGACCACCCGTTCGATGCGCTCGCGCGTCCCGGCGCCAAGCGACGACTCGCGCACCGCGACGCGCAGTTCGTCGCACGCGCGGATCAATTCCTTCGAAAAGCCCTGCAGATTCACGAGCGGCGCACGCAGATCGTGCGACACGCTGTAAATGAACATCTCGTTCTCCTGGGTCTGCTGCCGCAGGCTCTCGTTGATGCGCGCCAGTTCGGCGGCGCGGCGCGCGAGGTCGGCGTGGAAACGCGCCTGGATGCGCTCCGCCTCGAGCAGGCGCCGGCTGGTTTCATGCAAGGTCAGGTCGAGCCGGGCGATTTCATCGCCGCCTGCTGCGATCGGCGCCAGCGGCTCGTTGCCCGCGAGGCGCCCGGCGTTGTCGGAGAGCACGGCGAGCCGGCCGCGCACGCCGCGCGTGAACAGCCAGACGGCCAGCGCGACGAACAGCAGCGAGCCGAACACGGCGGCGCCCACCAGCATCTGCTGCCGTTCGCGCGCGGCATCGGCGGCGTTCAGGCGCTGCATGTCGAGGCGCCGTTCCTCGCTCTGGAATGCCACCACCTGCTGACGGAAGCGATCGAGCACATCGGATTGAGCGAGGTCGCGAAAGCGCTCCAGCACGTCGGGCCGCCGCCGCGAATGCAGCATGTCCTGCATGCGGTCGGACCACTGGCGATAGGCTTGCACCGATTGACGCAACTGAACCACGCGCGCGACTTGCCGGGGATTGTCCGCGACCAGTTCGGCAAGCTGGTCGATGCGGCGGTCGACGTCCATCCACAGTGCCAGCGGCGTGGCGAAACGGCTGTCGTTTTCCAGCACCGCGCCGCGCAGCGCGACCGATTCGCCGAGCACCGGCTCGAGAATCGCGGTGGTCTGCCGCAGCACTTCCTGGCTATGGAGAGCCCAGCGCTCCGCTTGCGCCGAATCGGATTGCGCCTTGACCAGTCCGGACAGCAGCGCCAGTTCGAAAAGCGCCGGAATCGCGATCAGCAGCAGGCCTTTGGTGGTGAGTCTCATGCGTGCGCATCGGAAGTCGGGGGCCGGCAGATCATGCGCGGGGAGCGCACATTATGTCGACGTTTCCAGCGGAAAATAAAGGGGCGCGCCATTTATTGGGCGCAATCGGCCATGGCAACCTGCGCGCACATGCGTTGCGCATCGGGCGGCGGGTATTCGGCAGGCGAGCACTCGAAAATATCGGATGACGCACAATTTCGGGACATGACGCCCAAAATAGAACCTGAATGCACCTGTATTGTGCTTAAAGTCGCACAAATCAAAGCCGTTCGTTCCGAGATCCCGAAGTCGCGCAAGCGCTAGCCACCAATTTCGGTGCGCGCCGCACCGAATAGACGCTTTACGCACAACATTGGCCCATTTCTTGCATTCGTTGCCCGCTTTTTTGGCATACGCAGGAAACATCGATGGAAAGTCTTAAAACCGGTACCGACACCCTCTTTCTCTTATTGGGTGCGGCAATGGTGCTGGCCATGCATGCCGGGTTCGCGTTTCTGGAACTCGGTACCGTGCGCAAGAAAAATCAGGTCAACGCGCTGGTCAAGATTCTGGTGGATTTCTCCGTCTCGACAATCGCGTATTTCTTCATCGGCTACACGATCGCATACGGCACGCAGTTCTTCGGCAACGCTCAAACGCTGGCCGCGCATAACGGCTACGAGCTGGTGCGCTTCTTCTTCCTGCTGACCTTTGCCGCGGCGATTCCGGCGATCGTGTCGGGCGGCATCGCGGAGCGTTCGAAATTCAATCCGCAACTCTTCGCCACCTTCGTGCTGGTCGGCTTCATCTACCCGCTCTTCGAAGGGATCGTCTGGAACAACCGCTTCGGCATTCAGAACTGGCTGACCGGCGTGTTCGGCGTGCCGTTCCACGATTTCGCCGGCTCGGTGGTCGTCCATGCGTTCGGCGGCTGGGTCGCGTTGCCCGCCGTGCTGCTGCTGGGCGCGCGTCATGGCCGCTACCATCGCGACGGCGGCATTGCCGCGCATCCGCCGTCGAATATTCCGTTTCTCGCGCTGGGCGCCTGGGTGCTGGCGGTTGGCTGGTTCGGCTTCAACGTGATGAGCGCGCAGACCATCGACAAAATCAGCGGCCTCGTCGCCGTCAATTCGCTGATGGCGATGGTCGGCGGCACGCTGACAGCCTGGCTCGCGGGCCGCAACGATCCCGGCTTCACGTACAACGGCCCGCTCGCCGGGCTGGTCGCCGTGTGCGCCGGCTCCGATCTGATGCATCCGCTCGGCGCGCTGCTGACGGGCGGCATCGCGGGCGTGCTGTTCGTCTTTATGTTCACCTGTGTGCAGAACCGCTGGCGCATCGACGATGTGCTCGGCGTGTGGCCGTTGCACGGCTTGTGCGGCGCGTGGGGCGGCATTGCGGCGGGCATCTTCGGCTTGCCTGCGCTGGGCGGCATCGGCGGGGTGTCGCTCGGGGCGCAACTGGTGGGGACGTTGGGCGGCATCGCGGTGGCGGCGCTCGGCGGCACGCTCGTGTACGGCGCGATTCGCCTGACGGTGGGCCTGCGGCTCGACCAGGAGGACGAATACAACGGCGCGGACCTGTCGATCCACAGAATTTCGGCGACGCCGGAGCGCGAGAGCGTCGGCTGACGCGTTCGCCGCGCGGCAGCCTTCGACGGTTCAGTGGCGAGCAAGGCCCGAGGATGCGCCGGCGCTTGCCGCGCGAGCCGCTCCTAGCGGGACGATGAATCCACCGCGTCCGCGTTGCCGCCGACGATGCCGAATTCGATCGGACAACGCGTATAAAACACCGGCACGCTGCCTTGCCGCACGGCGGCGAGCAGCGTTTCGGCTTCCCCTTCGGTGACGGCGAAAATCACCTGCACCGGCTGATCCGCCAATTCGAAGAAACGCGCCGCGTGACGCGCGCCGGCGTGACCAATGCCTTCGGCGGCCGCCACGACGGTCGCGCCGCGAATGCCGGCCTGTTTGGCGACCGACAATAGCCATTCCACGACCGGCTGATGATCATGACGCCGGTTTTGCTCGCTATAAAACGTCAGCTGGTAGCCTTTCTTCATGTCGGCCTTCCTTGTTGAAGCCTGGCGGACCCGCACTCGACGTCGGCAGGCGCTGACTTCATTCTAGGTCACGCCCACGTGATGCCCGCAACGCTAGCCAACGACCCGCGCGACTACCCCGCGCCGCCGCCCCGACCTGTCCCCACATGCGCTAGCCGGTGTTAGACTTGCGCGCTGGAAATGGCATTCTCCCTTAACCGCCGTGGCGGCTGATGATGCCTGCTTCGCCCGGGTGACCGCGGACGCGGCAGCGCGTCTCCCGCTCAGCCCGGTTTGTCGACCTTCCGGTTTTGCCAGGCCTCTTCCCATGTATTGGTCCATTCTCGCGGTCGCCGTCGGCGGCGCGCTCGGCTCGCTGTTCCGCTGGTTTCTCGGCATCCGCCTGAACGGCTTGTTCGTCAGCTTGCCGCTCGGCACGTTCGCCGCCAATGTGATCGCCGGCTACATCATCGGCGTCGCGGTCGCGGGCTTCGCGCGGGCGCCGCACATCGCGCCGGAATGGCGGCTCTTCGTCATCACCGGGATGATGGGCGGACTCTCGACCTTCTCCACGTTTTCAGCCGAAGTCGTGCAGCGCCTGCAGGACGGCCGGCTCGGCTGGGCCGCGGGCGAGATCGTGATTCACGTGGGCGCGTCGCTCGTCATGACCGTGCTTGGTATCGCCACGGTCTCGTTGCTGTCGCGCTGAGAACGCCGCGGCGTGCCCCGTCACACGCCGAATGGGAACGTATCGGGCGTGCCTTCGCGCATCGGCGTCGGAAGCGGTTCAACGGCGCTGGTGCGATCGACCCAGACATAAGCGTCGAACTGATCGGCGAGCGACGCTTGCGCATAGTGGCTATAACGCTCGGTGTCCGGCCGATAGATCACGCCGATGAAACGTTCCAGCAGCGGTTCGCTCAAGCGCGCCCGCAACGCGTCGTGCACACCGGGGCGCAGATCCAGAAGAAAGCGCGGCTGCCCCGCGCGGTGCATCCAGTATTCATAGCTGTCATCCAGCGCCGGACGCACTTCCTTCACCTCCATCGGACCATCCCAGTCGCTTGCGGCGGCGACGGTGCCCGCGTGCGTGCCGAAGCCGATCAGCGCCGCCTCGTCGCCGAAGTACTCGCGGCATAACTGCCCGACGTTGATCTCTCGCGAGATGCGCCCCATCTCGGTCGCGCTGGCGTCGCCGATATGCGAGTTGTGCGCCCACACCACCGCGCGCGCGTGCGGGCCGCGCGCGTCGAGCGTATGGCGCAGCGTCTCGAACATATGCGTGTCGCGCAGGTTCCAACTGTGCGCGCCGCCGTAATACATGGCGCGGTAGTAGCGCTCGGCCGACGCGACGAGACGCGCGTTCTGCGACGCGTCGAAGAAAGTCTCGCCGTCATGCTCCGCGTAGTCGAGCCGGTTTCTCAGCAGATCCTGCAATTGAGCGACGACGTGTTGCTCGCATTGCGCATAGCCGCCCTCGAGCGCCGCGCGTCCGTACACGGCCGGGTCCTTCTGCCACGGACCGAAGCACCCATAGCGTTCGCGGGCAATACGGGCCGCGGCGGGATCGACGGAGTCGAGGTAGCGCAGCACGGCGTCGATCGACTCGGAGAGGCTATAGATATCGAGCCCATAAAGACGCGCCTGACGCTCCTGCGGCAGAGTGGCGTTATGGCCGCGCAGCCAGTCGGTGAACGCCTTCACATCGGTATTGCGCCACATCCACGTCGGGAAACGCCGGAACGGCGCTTCGCGACCGCTGGCGGGCGGCCGATTCCGCACGTGCCGGTCGAGCGCCGCCGCGTCGGGCCAATCGGCTTCCAGCGCGACGATCGAGAAACCATGCTCCTCGATCAGCCGCCGCGTGATGGCCGCGCGCAAGCGATAGAACTCGGCAGTGCCGTGGCTCGCCTCCCCGAGCAGGACCACGCGCCGCGCGGCGAAGCGGTCGGTGAAATACTCCAGTATCGCGGAATCGAAGTCCGTGAACGGCTCGGCGGCGGCGCGGATCGCCGCGGCCAGATCATCCGGCGCACGAGCGTGTTGCGTCGGACTGTCGGCGACGGCCGGCGGATCGAGCATCACGTCTTCGGCCGGCCAGCCGTCGTCGCCGATGAGCGGCACGAACATCACCGCGCCGAGCGTCCGTTCGTCGTAGTCGTGTTCGGTGCGGCGCACGACTTTCACAAGCCGCTGATGGTATCGCTCGTGGCCCACGGGCATGATGAGCCGTCCGCCGAGCGCGAGTTGCTCGCGCCACGCCCGCGGCACGTGCGGACCGCCGGCGGACGCGAAGATCGCGTCATACGGCGCGCCTTCCGGCAAACCGTGCGTGCCGTCTCCGGTATGCACCGTGACGTTGTCGATGCCCAGGCGCGCGAGCGTTTCGCGCGCGGACTGCGCGAGCGCCGCGTGGCGCTCCACCGTGTCGACATGCGCGGCGATGGCGGCGGCGATGGCGGCGGCGTAACCCGATCCGGTGCCGATCTCCAGGACCCGGTCACCGGGGCGCAACTGGGCCGCCTCGATCATGCGCGCCACGATGTAGGGCTGCGAGATGGTCTGCTGCTCGGCGATCGGCAACGGTGTGTCGTCGTAAGCGAATTCACGCAGATGCGCGGGCACGAACTCTTCTCGCGGCACGCGCCGCATCGCGGCCAGCACGTTCGGGTCGCCGATGGAGCGCCCGGCGATCTGACGCTCGACCATCAACTCGCGTGCCTCGGGCAAGTTGGTCATGGCTGCTCCTTGACGCTACGCCTCCCGCATTTCATAACAGGTCGCGAAGCTTGTAGTACCACATGCCGAGGACAAGGCCGGGTGCGCGCAGCATCGCGCCGCCCGGAAAACGACGATGGCGGATGCGATTGAACACCTCGAACCGCGAGGTTTCCCCCGCGATGCTGTCGGCCATCAGTTTGCCGGCCATGCCCGCGAACACCAGGCCATGACCCGAGAAGCCTTGCACGTAGTAGATGTTGTTGCCGAGCCGCCCGAGGTCGGGCGCGCGGTTCATGGTGATGTCGACGAACCCGCCCCACGCGAATTCCACGCCGAGATCCCCGGTTTGCGGGAACACGTCGGTCATGCGCACGCGCATGCGCTCGACGAGATTGCGCGGCGCCTTGGCGCTATACGTTTCGCCCGCGCCGAACAGCAACCGATGGTCGGCGCTGAGCCTGAAGTAATCCAGGACGAGGTTATTGTCCGACGCCGCCGCCCGGCCCGGCATCAACGCATCGGCACGGGCCTGTCCCATCGGTTCGGTGGCGACCATATAGGTGCCGACCGGCATGATGCGGCCTCTCAGTTCGGGCGCCAGTTCGTCGCCGAACTCGCCCAGATAGACATTGCCGGCGAGCACCACGTAACGGCAGCGCACCTCTCCCTCGGCGGTCTTGACGACCGGCTCCCGCCCTCGCTCCAGCCGGAATGCGGCGGTGTTTTCGAATAGCCGCACGCCGGCGCGGCGCGCGGCGGCGGCCAGTCCGAGGCAGTACTTCAACGGATGCAAATGGCCCGAGCCGGCATCGTAGGCGCCCGAAACAAAGCGATCGCTATTCAGATGTCCGGCGATCTGCGCGCGATCGAGCCATTGCAGCGGGTAATCGTAGACACGCGCCATGTGCTCCACCCAACGACGCAGCGCCTCCGACTTGCGCTTGCGCAACGCGAGCGTCAGGTAGCCCGAGATGTAGTCGCAATCGATGCCGTAGTCGCCGATGCGCTGCCTGAGCAGGCGCATGCCGTCGATCGACGCGTCCCACGCGGCCCGCGCCACTTCGCGCGGACACTGCGTTTCGATCGCATGCTCGCCTTCCGCGCCGAAGCCCACGAGCGCCTGGCCGCCGTTTCTTCCCGATGCGCCCCAGCCGATGCGATGGGCTTCGAGCAGCGCAACCGTGTAACCCATTCTGGCGAGTTCCAGCGCACATGAGAGGCCCGCGTAGCCCGCGCCGATCACACACACATCCACCGCCATCGATTCCTGGAGCGGCGCGCAGAGCGGCGCGCGAACCACGCTCGCCTCGTAGTACGACTTCTCCAGAACGCCCAGCTCTTTTTGCAGTAATCCGGCCATCAAGGCGCCTCCTCGCGCGCTCGCAGTCAGGCAACCCGTCAGGCAACCCGTATGTTGAGGAACTGCCACGGGTCGCTATCGTCCCGTGGCTCTTCGTAGAGCCGCGAATGCTGCGTGAGCGGCGTCCATTTGTCGTAGACGCCGACGACCTCGCCAAGATACGGGCGCGCGATGCGCATGACGGTTTCATAGTCGATGTCGTCGGGCTCGATCACCCCCGCTCGAGGGTTGGACAGCGCCCACACGATGCCGCCGAGAATGCCGGCCACCACCTGCAGACTCGTCGCCGTGTTATGCGGCGCGATGCGGCGTGTTTCCTCGGTGCCGAGCTGCGAGCCGAACCAGTAAGCGCCGCGCTCGTTGCCCATCAGCAGAACGCCGAGTTCGTCGATGCCCTCGGTGATCTCCTCGCGCAAGATCCGCTCGCGTTCCTGCGGCACCCATCCGCGGCCGGCGAGTTCGTCGATTGAAAGCACCGCGTCGTCGCAAGGTCGATACGCGTAATGGACGGTCGGCCGATAGACGACCTCGCCGCTTTCCCTGAGCGTGAGATGGTCCGCGATCGAGATGGACTCGCCGTGCGTGATCAGAAAGCCGTGATACGGTCCGCCCAACGGCGTCCAGCTACGTACCCGGGTGGCGAGGCCCGGGCGCGTCAGATAGATTGCCGCGTCCGAGCCGAAGCCGTGCCGGCACGCGTCGGCGGGCCAATGCCGTTCGTGCGTGCCCCAGCCGAGTTCGGCCGGCTGCAAGCCTTCTTCGATGAAGGCCTGCACGGACCACGTGTTGACGAATTCATTCGGCGCTTTCCTCGCCGCCGCGATCTGCGTGTCGTGTTCGGCGATGTGGATCGCCCGGATGTCGAGCCGCTGCGCGAGCGTTGCCCAGTCCTCGAAACTCGCGAGCCGTCCCACCGGCATATTGCTGTCCACCGCCATGTTGACCAGCGCCTGCTTGACGAGTGACGAGATCAGTCCGGGATTGGCGCCTTGCGTCAAAATGGCCGTGGGTCCGTCGCGCTTGTCGAGGCGGAATGCGAGCACGGCTTCTCGCAACGCATAGTTACTGCGGCGCGACGGCGGCCCCTTCTGGCTCGCGCCGCCTCCGCTCCACGGTTCGATCGAGGTATCGAGGTACAGCGCGCCGCATTCCCAGCAATACCGCACGAGCGCTTCGCTGGACACGTTCACGGAGAGATTCAGCAGAAAGTCGCCTTCGCCGACGAGCGGTTGAAGCACGGTCCGGTAGTTTTCCTCGGTCAGCGCCTCCTGCACGATCGCCACGCCGTACTCCTGCGCGATGGCGATGTCGTCGGTGGGCAGGCAAAGCACGGTCACCGCGCCGGGGTCCATGTCGATGTGCCGCAGCAGCAGCGGCAGCGACGAACTCGCGATACATCCGAAGCCCACGATCAGCATCCGGCCGTCGAGTCGCGCGTGTTTCGTGTCGAAAGAAGAGGCGTTGTTCATGGCGCGTGGCAAACCGTTGAGCGTGACACCCCGGTCGCAGCAATGCGCGTGCCGCCACGCGGACAGTGTCGCTATCCCACGCCGTCGCGAACTTCTCCTGGCGACCCGCGCGCGCTCGGATCGATAGCCGCGTCGGCAACATTTACATGGCTTGCATGCCGAACCATTCGGTGGCGGCACAGGCGGCAAAGGCGGTGTTTCCACTACTCAAGAAACGTCCTGCTCACGCCGTTAATGCAGACAGTAGCCGTCCATTGGAATAGGCCCGGAGACTCCATAGCACGGCCCCAGCATGCCAGCCGATACACCCTTTCTCAAATCCGTTCTCGCGACTCCGACGGCGGCCGACCACCCCGTGACGACGGGCGTGCGCATCTCGCTGCTCTCGTCCATCTTCGCGGATCGGCGCTCGCTTCTCATGTCCGGCTTCGCCACCGCCTTCGTCGCGCTGGTCGCGTTCGCGCGCTTGCATGAGGCGTGGACGTTGGCCTGGCTTCTCAGCGACGCGTGCGTTCTCGCCGCCCGGCTGACCATCGCTCAGGCGCTCGTCTCGCAGCGAGCTCCCGCGCTCGCGCATCTGCGCCGGCCGCTGACGTTCTACGTGCCGCTTTCGCTGCTGGCTTCCGCGTTCCTCGGCGGCGGCACGATGCTTTGCGTGATGTCGGGAGACGCGGCGCTCGCCTCGCTCGCCATCATGGTGACGGCCGGCATTCTCGGCGGCATCGCATCGAAAAACGCGGCCATACCGCGCCTTGCGATTTCGCAGATCTGTCTCGGCGCATTGCCGATCGGCATTGGCGCATTGCTCGCGCCATCGCGCGATTACTGGATTCTCGTACCGCCGCTTTTCATCTTCAGCACCGCGATGGCGTCGATTGTCCGGCGTCACTATTTTTCGCTCAGCGCATTGATGACCGCCGAGGAAAATCACGCGCAACTCGCCGCCCGCTTCGATGCCGCGCTCACGCACATGCCGCACGGCCTGTGCACCATCGACGAAGCGGGCAAGGTCATCATCGCCAACGGCCGCACAGCCGAACTGTTCGGCGCGAAGGCGGACGCGCTGCTGCTCAATGTGCCGTTTCCCGATTTCCTCTGGTACGTCGGCGTAAAAAAACTGGGCGAGCCGCGCGCACGACAATGGGTGGACGAATCGCGGGCGTGGCTGTCGGAGGGGCGCGGCCCGCTCGAACTCGACCTCGGCAATGGACGGAAGCTCGAGATGTCCCGCAACGTGGTGCCGGACGGCAGCGCCGTCATCATTATCGAAGACGTCACGGAGCGGCGGCGAGCCGAGGCGGAAATCCTGCATTGGGCCAGTCACGATCCGCTCACCGGCTTGTCCAACCGCCGCCGCCTGCGTGAGCAACTGGAGCAGATGTTGCTGCGGCAGACGAGCGGCGCCCATCGTGCGTCGGCGGTGATGTATCTGGATCTGGACGGCTTCAAGTGCATCAACGACAACCTCGGCCACCATGCCGGCGACGAAGTGCTGAAGGCCGTGGCGCATCGGCTCGAAAAAGGCTTGCGGCACGGCGAGACGGTGGCGCGGCTCGGCGGCGACGAATTTGCGATCGTCATCGAACGTACGACGCCCGCCGCGTGCGCCGCGCTTGCGCGGCGACTCATCGAGCAATTGTCCAGACCGTACCCGCTATCGTCCGGCGGAACGGTGACCATCGGCGCCAGCGTCGGCATCGCGCTCACCGTCGACGGCGAGACGCTCGAATCGCTGCTGGAGCGCGCCGATACCGGCTTGTATGAAGCCAAGGCCGCGGGGAAAGGCACCTTCCGCTTCGCCGCGGCGAGCAGCGTGGAAGCGCTCGACGAGAGCGCTCCCGGCGCGCCGTCGCGGATGCAGGAGTAGCGACGTCATGCCGCGATGCCGGCGGCGAGCGGAACGCGCGGATTTTCCGCGCGGCGTTCGCGTGTCGCATGTCGCGTGAAAATCGTTGGCTCATGGAGCGGGCCCGGAGATTGCCGCCAACGCATAAGCTGCATGACAAGCCGCACTGACGCGGCTGGCGAGGAGGAGCGAGGCGAATGGAACAGCTACCGTTCTTCACCATCGGTCATTCGACGCGGCCGCTGCCAGAATTCATCGCCCTGCTGGCAGCGTCGCGGGTTCAGACCTTGGCCGACGTGCGGAGCATTCCGCGTTCCCGCACGAATCCGCAGTTCAACCAGGAGAGCTTGCCGCAGGCGCTCGCGCACGCCGGCATCGACTATGTGCACCTCGCCCGGCTCGGCGGCCGGCGCGGCCGCACGAAAGCGGAGGGCGCGTCGCCGAACGCTTACTGGACGCATCCGGCCTTTCGCAACTACGCGGATTACGCGATGAGCGAGGCGTTCCAGGCGGGTCTCGCGGAATTGCTCGAACTGGGGCATCGGCGACGCACGGCGATCATGTGTTCGGAAGCGGTCTGGTGGCGGTGTCACCGTCGCATCATCACCGATTACCTGTTGCTGCACGGCGAGACGGTCGAGCACATCATGGACGCGCGGCATACGAGCCCCGCGACGATGACGCCGGGGGCGTCGCCGCAGCCGGGGTTGATACTGCATTATCCGCAGGCGCCGGATTAGCGATCCGGGGACGTGTGTGTGGTCATGCGCCGCGCCGGCTTGAAATTTTCGTCACAGGGTTCTAACCTGGAATTCGCTCAGGCAGACGACTCGTGTCACGCGCCGAGCGCGTCGCGGCATCTCGGCATCTCGGCATCGCGGCGCGTGATCGCGGCTGTCGATTGCCGGCTCTCCGGGCCGTTAGCTCAGTTGGTAGAGCAGCGGACTTTTAATCCGTTGGTCGGCGGTTCGAATCCGCCACGGCCTACCAAAGAAAGAGAACGAAAAACAATACTTTGCTCAACACTGGAAAGCCACTTACTTCACCGTGGGTAGCTTTACGGTGTGGCTGAATCTTGCCGAATCTTGCGGAATTCACGCTTGTGCGCATTAAGCGCGCGGCACGCTGATTGCTGAACCCTCATGGTCAAGCAGACGGCGGTCGTCTGCGTCGACATTCCAGTTCAATCAAGGAGGAACGGATGATGAACAAGGCAACCAGCATATTGATCGCGACCGTCACCGCACTCGCGCTGTCGGGCGGCGCTTATGCACAGGCGGGCGGAGGCTCGAGCGGCGACGGTACGTCAGGCAGCACGGCTGGCCCGGCGAACCAGGTGAACGGTGCAACGAGCGGCTACGGCACGCCAGGCGCCACCGGTTCGGACAGCGGGAACGTCGCCGGGTCGCCGAACTCGGGTTTGCCGAGTAGCACGAACAGCTCGAAGTCCGGCACCAGCGCGCCCAAGAGCAACAACACGCTGGCGACCCCAAGCACCAAGTCGCCGGCCGCCGGCCAATAACGCCGGAACACGGCATTCACCGCGCCGGCCGCTCGGCCGGTACGCCGGCGGAAGCGAGGAGTTCGTTCTCGACCAGATCGAACTTCAGCGGTGCGTCCGCGGAAAGGTGTTTTCTCTGCACGACGCGCCGCCACGTTCCATTCGCGTCCGGCTCACGATAAAACGCCACCACCGCCACGTACTGCGTGTCGCGCCGCATCGGCTGCGACACGCTTGCGGCCGGGCCGGGGTTGACCACCGTCGCGATGCTCGCTTGCAGGTCGTCGGCGAGCACGGTCTGGTCGTTCTTCAGCAGATCGTCGTATGACGCGGCATCGAAGCGCTTGCGGTCCTTGAGCTGGTACACCCTGACCGCGACCGAATACGGCCGGTTCGCGTCGTCGGGATTCAGAGCGGCGCCGAGGCTGACCGGAGAAGCCGGAGAACACAGCACCCTATCGACCGCGAGAATCCACCAAGCGACGCTCAATTCGCGTGGATGAATCACGCCAAAAAAAAGGCGTCACGTTTCCGTGACGCCTTAAAAAGTTCTAGCCATTCCGAGGGCCGTGCTAGAACCTGAGAGACGGCATTCGAAAGTTCGGCCGGCGAGGCTGCGCCCTGAACGGCGCGCAACACGTGGACTCGAGCACTTAGCTCAAGCGCCTAAGCGGCGGACTGTTACCGTGGACTGTGGAAAGGCACTCGACCAGACACTACGCGGACCACGGTAGGTATCGGGAGATTTCAAACGCAAGGACCCGAACCCGTCTTTCGAAATGAGGTTCCATTTTTTATGGTTATGCTGACTAAGTCAAGCAAAATCTAAACACACGCGCTCCGTTCCGGCAAAATGTTCCGATACAATAAATGTTCGGAGAAATAAGAACGCAATGCCCCAACATGGGGCTGTTCCAAGGCCTTGGCGGGTGAGTCGCCGGCGAGCCGGCGCGTAAAGAAACTGAAATATAGTTCCAAAAAAACCATGAACCGACCCACGTCCTCCCGAATCGCCGCCGACCAGGCCAAAGAAAAAGACGGTCCCGGCGAGGAAGTCACCGCGCTGGCACGCGGCCTCACCGTGCTGCGCTCCGTCGCCGCCGCCGACGCCCCGCTCAGCAATCGCGAACTGACTGAGATCACCGGAATTCCCAAGCCCACCGTCTCGCGCATCACCGCCACGCTGGTCAGCGCGGGCTTTCTGTTCCGCTTGCCCGACAGCGAGCGCTTCGTGCTGACGTCGTCGGTGCTGGAGTTGAGCAACGGCTTTCTGCGCAACTTCGACATTCGGGCGCGCGCGCGGCCGTTCCTGATCGAACTCGCCGAACGGACCGCGCTCTCGGTGCATCTGGCCGTGCGCGACCGTCTCGACATGGTGGTGATCGACGCGATCCGGCCGCGCTCGGCGGTGCTGGTGTCGCGCCTCGAGATCGGCTCGCGCATGAACCTGAGCCGCACCGCCATCGGCCGCGCCTATCTGGCGGCGCTCGCCGAACCGGAGCGCGAAAAGCTGCTGATCGGCCTGCAAGCCGCGGAAGGCGACGACTGGGGTCACGTCGGCAGCCGGCTCGAAAGCGCATTGCAAGAAACCATCGAGCAAGGTTTCGCAATCGCCACCGGCGAGTGGCACGACGGCCTGAACGCCATCGCCCTAGGCTTCATCGGACCGTCGGGCGAACGCTATGCGGTCAACTGCGGCGGCTCCGCCGACCAGTGCCCGCGCGATTGGTTGATATCGCGCGCGGCGCCGGCCCTGCTCGAATGCGTCTCCCGGATCGTTCTGGAAATCGGCGGCACGCCGGGGCGCCGACTCGACAACTGAGATGCCCGAGGGCTCGCCGGTCGGCGGCCATCGGCAACCAGACGTCCTGTAACCCTCGTAACCAAAAGAAAAATACACGGGTGGACTGTTACAGAGCCCGCGACGTAGGATCATGCATTCCCGTCGCGGACGCTCGCCCTGGCTCGTTGCCACTGCGTCGACATTGCATCGGCAGTGTTTCGATAGCGCACCGGGCGATCCGTCGTGATGCCACGTTGGGTTAGCATCTCTGTCCCGCGCCTCGGGTAGCATCGCGCTGAACACGCGCAGCGCCCGCACTGTCGAAACCGCCTGTTACGCCGCGCGAGCCGGGCCGCCGAACTGTCCCGGCGGCTCGTATGCGAGCGGCTCACATCAAAAGCCAGCCACCTGACGAACCGATGGACGAACAACAAAAGCATTCGGAAACCACACGCCCCGCCGCCCCGGCTTCGCCACCGTCCGCGAGCGGCGCGCCCGGCGCGGTAAAGCGCCACCGCGGCCGCAACCTCGCGCTGCTGGTCGCGGCGCTCGTCATTCTCGGGGTCGTGCTGTGGCGCTGGCATCCGTGGGGCGGCCCCGGCGGCGGCGCAAGCGGCGCTTCCAGTGCAAGCGGCGCGAGCGGTGGAAGCGGCGGCCGCGCGGGCCGCGGCGGGCCCGGCGGCATGGCCAACATGCCGCAGCCCGTGCACGTCGCAACGGTGACGCAAGGCGAGATGCCGGTGGTCTTGACGGCGCTCGGCACGGTCACGCCGCTTGCCAGCGTCACGGTGCTGCCGCAGTTGAGCGGCGTGCTGCAAGACGCGTATTTCAAGGAAGGCCAGATGGTCAAGAAGGGCGACGTGCTCGCCCAGATCGACCCGCGCCCCTATCAGATCTCGCTCGACAACGCGCAAGGCACGCTCGCGCGCGACGAGGCCTTGCTGCAAACCGCCCGGCTCGATCTGAAGCGTTACCAGACGCTGCTCGCGCAAGACTCGATCGCGAGCCAGCAGGTCGACACGCAAGCCTCGCTCGTGCGCCAATACGAGGGCACCGTGAAGTCCGACAAGGCGAACATCGACACCTACAAGCTCGACCTCGCCTACGCGCGCATCACCGCGCCGGTGTCGGGGCGCGTCGGTCTGCGCCAGGTCGATCCCGGCAATTACGTCACGCCGAGCCTGACCAACGGCATCGTCGTGATCACGCAGTTGCAGCCGATCAGCGTGATCTTCACCACCTCCGAAGACAACCTTCAGCAGATCCTCCAGCAAACGCAAACCGGCGCGAAGCTTTCGGTCACCGCCTACGACCGCAGCAACACCACGTCGCTCGAAGGCGGCACGCTCGAAACGCTGGACAACCAGATCGACACCACCACGGGCACGGTCAAGCTGCGCGCAGTGTTCCAGAACACGAAGAGCCTGCTGTTCCCGAATCAGTTCGTGAATACGCGTCTGCTCGTCAACACGATCAAGGACGCGGTGATCGTGCCGACGCCGGCCGTGCTCAACGGCTCGATGGGACAGTTCGTGTATGTCGTGAAGCCGGACAACACGGTGAGCGTGCGGCCCGTCAAGGTCGGCCCGGTGGACGGCGAGCGCACCAGCATCAAATCCGGTCTGCAAGTCGGCGAGCGCGTGGTGATCGACGGTTCCGACCGGCTCAAGGAAGGCGCGAAGATCACGATTCCAGCCGAAAAGCCGCGCGGCGCATCGGGCGCGCATGGCGCAAGCGGCGCGGCCTTCGCGTCGGGCGCATCCGGCGCACGCGCGCATCGCGGCAAACACGCGGCGCAAGCCTCGCAATAAAGTAAAGGCACGGCCATTACCGCATGAATCCATCCCGCGCCTTTATTCTGCGTCCTGTCGGCACCGCGCTTCTGATGGCGGCGATCATGCTGGTGGGTCTCGTTGCGCTGCGCTTCCTGCCGCTCTCCGCGCTGCCCGAGGTCGACTATCCGACCATCCAGGTGCAGACGTTCTATCCGGGCGCGAGCCCGGACGTGATGACCTCGTCGGTCACCGCGCCGCTCGAGCGGCAGTTCGGACAGATGCCGTCGCTGAACCAGATGTCGTCGCAAAGCTCGGCCGGCTCGTCGATCATCACGCTGCAGTTCAGCCTCGACCTGCCGCTCGACATCGCCGAGCAGGAAGTGCAGGCGGCGATCAACGCAGCCGGCAACCTGCTGCCCTCCGACCTGCCCGCGCCGCCGATCTACGCGAAGGTCAATCCGGCCGACGCGCCGATCCTCACGCTCGCGATCACGTCGAAAACGCTGCCGTTGACCCAGGTGCAGGACCTGGCCGACACGCGTCTCGCCCAGAAAATCTCGCAGGTGGCGGGCGTGGGTCTCGTGAGCCTGTCGGGCGGCCAGCGCCCCGCCGTGCGAATCCAGGCGAATCCGCGCGCGCTCGCCGCATACGGCCTGAATCTGGACGATCTGCGCACCACGATCTCGAACCTGAACGTCAACACGCCGAAGGGCAATTTCGACGGCCCCACGCGCAACTACACGATCAACGCGAACGACCAGTTGACCGACGCCGAGGCCTACAAAAGCGCGGTGATCGCGTACAAGAACGGCCGCGCGGTGATGCTGACCGACGTCGCCACGATCGTGCAAGGCCCCGAGAACACCAAGCTCGGCGCATGGGTCGACAACACGCCGGCGATCATCCTGAACGTGCAGCGCCAGCCGGGCGCGAACGTGATTCAGGTGGTGGACAGCATCAAGAAGCTGTTGCCGCAGTTGCAGCAGTCGCTGCCCGCCGCGCTCGAGGTGCGGATCGTCACCGACCGCACCACCACCATCCGCGCCTCGGTGCGCGACGTGCAATTCGAACTGGCGATGTCGGTGGTGCTGGTGGTGCTGGTGATGTATCTGTTCCTTGCCAACGTCTATGCGACCATCATTCCGAGCTTGTCGGTGCCGCTGTCGCTGATCGGCACGCTCGCCGTGATGTACCTGTGCGGCTTCTCGCTAGACAACTTGTCGCTCATGGCCTTGACCATCGCGACGGGCTTCGTGGTCGACGACGCGATCGTGATGATCGAGAACATCGCGCGCTACGTGGAGCAAGGCGAATCGCCGTTGGAAGCGGCGCTGAAAGGCTCGAAACAGATCGGCTTCACGATCATCTCGCTGACGGTTTCCCTCATCGCCGTGCTGATTCCGCTGCTCTTCATGGGCGACGTGGTCGGCCGCCTGTTCCACGAATTCGCGATCACGCTCGCCGTGACCATCGTGATCTCGGCCATCGTGTCGCTCACGCTGGTGCCGATGATGTGCGCGAAGCTCCTGCGCCACTCGCCGCCGCCTGAGAGCCACCGCTTCGAAGCGCGGGCGCACCGCTTCATCGACTGGGTGATCGCCCGTTACGCGGTCGCGCTCACATGGGTGCTGAACCGGCAGCGCTCCACGCTGGTCGTCGCGATTCTCACGCTGGTGCTGACCGGCGTGCTGTACGTGTTCATTCCGAAGGGCTTCTTTCCGGTGCAGGACACCGGTGTGATCCAGGCGATCACGCAGGCGCCGCAGTCGGTGTCGTATGCGTCGATGGCCGAGCGCCAGCAGGAACTCGCCGCGCAGATTCTCAAGAACCCGGACGTGCAAAGCCTCACCTCGTTCATCGGCGTGGACGGCAGCAATATCACGCTGAACAGCGGCCGCATGCTGATCAACCTGAAGCCGCGCGACGACCGCGACAACACCGCGAGCGAGGTGATTCGCCAGTTGCAGCGGGACGTGGCGCATATTCCGGGCGCGTCGCTGTACATGCAGCCGGTGCAGGACCTGACCATCGACTCGACGGTCAGCCCGACGCAGTACCAGTTCATGCTGACCGATCCGAACATCGGCGAATTCACGACGTGGGTGCCGAAGCTCGTCGAGCGGTTGAGGCAGTCGCCGGAACTCGCCGACGTCGCCACCGACTTGCAGGACAACGGCCAGTCGGTCTACGTCGAAATCGACCGCGCCACCGCGTCGCGCTACGGCATCACGCCGGCCACCGTGGATAGCGCGCTGTACGACGCGTTCGGCCAGCGCATCGTCTCCACCATCTTCACGCAGTCGAACCAGTACCGCGTGATCCTGGAAGCGCAGCCGCAGATGCAGCACTACACCGAGTCGCTGAACTCGATCTATCTGCCCTCTTCCACGGCGACGGGCGGCCAGGTGCCGCTGTCGGCGATCGCGCGGTTCATCGAAAAGCCCGCGCCGCTGCTGGTCACGCACCTGAGCCAGTTCCCGGCCACCACCGTCTCGTTCAATCTCGCGCCGGGTTCGTCGCTCGGCGCGGCCGTGAAGGCGATCGAGCAGGCGCAGAAAGACATCGGCTTGCCGGCCTCGTTCCAGACGCGCTACCAGGGCGCGGCGCTGGCGTTCCAGGCGTCGCTGTCGAACGAACTGTTCCTGATCCTCGCGGCGATCGTCACGATGTATATCGTGCTCGGCGTGCTGTACGAGAGCTTCATTCACCCGATCACGATTCTGTCGACGCTGCCCTCGGCCGGCGTCGGCGCGCTGCTCGCACTGCTGATCACCGGGCACGATCTGGACATCATCGGCATCATCGGTATCGTGCTGCTGATCGGCATCGTGAAGAAGAACGCGATCATGATGATCGACTTCGCGCTCTACGCCGAGCGCGAGGAAGGCAAGGCGCCGCGCGAGGCGATCTACCAGGCGTGCCTGCTGCGCTTCAGGCCGATTCTGATGACCACGCTCGCCGCGCTGCTCGGCGCGCTGCCGCTGATGCTCGGCACGGGCGCCGGTTCGGAGTTGCGCCGGCCGCTCGGCATCGCGATCGCCGGCGGCCTGATCGTGAGCCAGTTGCTGACGCTGTTCACCACGCCGGTGATCTACCTCGGCTTCGACGCGCTCGCGCGCCGCATGCGCGAGCGCTTCAATCGCGGCAAGCCGGTGCCGCCCGCCACCGACGCGGGAAGCTGACCGATGAACCTGTCGCGTCCGTTTATCTCGCGCCCGGTCGCCACCACGCTGCTCGCGATCGGCATCGCGCTGGCCGGTATTTTCGCGTTCACCCAACTGCCGGTCGCGCCGCTGCCGCAGGTCGATTTTCCGACCATTTCCGTGCAGGCCTCGCTGCCGGGCGCGAGTCCGAATACCGTCGCCACCAGCGTCGCGAGTCCGCTCGAACGGCATCTCGGCTCGATTGCCGACGTCACCGAAATGACCTCGATGAGTTCGGTCGGCTCGACGCGCATCACGATGCAGTTCGGCCTGAACCGCGACATCGACGGCGCCGCGCGCGACGTGCAGGCCGCGATCAACGCCGCGCGCGCCGACCTGCCCACGAGCCTGCGCAGCAACCCGACCTATCACAAGGTCAATCCGGCCGACGCGCCGATCATGATTCTCGCGCTCACGTCGAATACGCTGACCGCCGGCCAGTTGTACGACTCCGCCGCCACGGTGCTGCAGCAGTCGCTCTCGCAAGTGGACGGCGTCGGCGAAGTGGACGTGAGCGGCTCGGCCAATCCGGCCGTGCGGGTCGAGCTGGAACCACAGGCGCTGTTCCACTACGGCATCGGTCTCGAGGACGTGCGCGCGGCGCTCGCCGCGGCCAATGCGAACAGCCCGAAAGGCGCGATCGAGTTCGGCCCGAACCGCGTGCAGATCTACACCAACGACCAGGCGAGCAAGGCGTCGCAATATCGCGACCTCGTGATCGCCTATCGCAACGGCGCGGCCGTGAAGCTCTCCGACGTGGCCGAGGTGGTCGATTCCGTCGAGGATCTGCGCAACCTCGGCCTCTTCAACGGCAAGCGCTCCGTGCTGGTGATCCTGTACCGCCAGCCGGGCGCGAACATCATCGAGACCATCGATCGCGTCAAGGCGATGCTGCCGCAACTGCACGCGTCGCTGCCCGCCGATGTCGACATCACGCCGACCGCCGACCGCTCCACCACGATCCGCGCCTCGCTGAGGGACACCGAGCTCACGCTGGTGATCGCGATGGCGCTGGTGGTGATGGTGGTGTTCCTGTTCCTGCGCAACTGGCGCGCCACGCTGATTCCGAGCGTGGCCGTGCCGATCTCGATCATCGGCACGTTCGGCGCGATGTACCTGCTCGGTTTCTCGATCGACAACCTCTCGCTGATGGCGTTGACGATCGCCACCGGCTTCGTGGTCGACGATGCGATCGTGGTGCTGGAGAACATCTCGCGCCATATCGAGAACGGCGTGCCGCGCATGAAGGCCGCGTTCCTCGGCGCGCGCGAAGTCGGCTTCACGGTGATGTCGATCAGCATTTCATTGGTCGCCGTGTTCCTGCCCATTCTGCTGATGGGCGGCATCGTCGGGCGGCTCTTTCGCGAGTTCGCGCTGACGCTGTCGCTCGCGATCGGCGTGTCGCTGATCGTCTCGCTCACGCTCACGCCGATGATGTGCTCGCGCCTGTTGCGCGAGCCGCACGAGAAAAAGGAAGAAGGCCGCTTCGGCCGCTGGCTGGAACGCGGCTTCGCGTCGATGCTGCGCGGCTATGAGCGCACGCTCGGCTGGGCGCTGCTGCATCCGCGTTTGATCGTCACCGTTCTGCTGTTCACGATCGGCCTGAACATCTGGCTGTACATCATCGTGCCGAAGGGCTTCTTTCCGCAGCAGGACACCGGCCGGATGATCGGCGGCATTCAGGCCGATCAGAGCACCTCGTTCCAGGCCATGAAGGGCAAGTTTGCGCAGATGATGGAGATCGTCGGCAACAACCCGGCGGTGGACAGCGTGGTCGGTTTCACGGGCGGCCGGCAGACCAACGCCGGCTTCATGTACGTCTCGCTCAAACCGAAGAGCGAACGCAAGATTTCCGCCGACCAGGTGATCCAGCAACTGCGCGCGCCGCTCGGCGACGTGGCCGGCGCGCGCACCTTCCTGCAGGCGGTGCAGGACATTCGCGTGGGCGGGCGGCAATCGAACGCGCAGTACCAGTTCACGCTGCTGGCCGATTCCACGCCCGACCTGTACCTGTGGGGGCCGAAGCTCACCGAGGCGCTGCAGGCGCGCCGCGAACTGGCCGACGTGAATTCCGACCAGCAGCAAGGCGGCCTGGAGGCGATGGTGACGATCGACCGCGCCAGCGCGGCGCGGCTCGGCATCAAGCCGGCGCAGATCGACAACACCTTATACGACGCGTTCGGCCAGCGCCAGGTGTCGACGATCTACAACCCGCTGAACCAGTACCACGTGGTGATGGAAGTCGCGCCGAAGTACTGGCAGAGCCCAGACATGCTGAAGCAGATCTACATCAGCACGTCGGGCGGCAGCGCGAGCGGCGCGCAGACCACGAACGCGCCGGCGGGCACGGTCACCACGCAGACCGCCACTTCGTCGAGCACGAGCACCAGCGCGTCGGCGGGCGGCACGGCGGGCACCACCGCATCGAGCGCGGCCACCATCGCCGCCGATTCCGCGCGCAACCAGGCGATCAATTCGATTGCGACGAGCGGCAAGTCGAGTGCTTCGGCGGGCGCGGCGGTGTCGACCTCGAAGGAAACGATGGTGCCGCTGTCGGCGATCGCGAGCTTCGGGCCGGGGAATACGCCGTTGTCGGTGAATCACCAGAGCCAGTTCGTGGCTTCGACTATCTCGTTCAATCTGCCGCCGGGCGTGTCCTTATCGACGGCGACTCAGGCGATCTACGAGACGATGGCGCAGATCGGCATGCCGGCCACGATCCACGGCAGCTTCCAGGGCACGGCGCAGGCGTTCCAGCAGTCGATGTCCGATCAGCCGATCCTGATTCTGGCCGCGCTGGCGGCGGTGTATATCGTGCTGGGGATGCTGTATGAAAGCTATATCCATCCGCTGACGATTCTGTCGACGTTGCCCTCGGCGGGCGTGGGAGCGTTGCTCGCCTTGCTGCTGTTCAAGACCGAGTTCAGCATCATCGCGCTCATTGGGGTGATCCTGCTGATCGGCATCGTGAAGAAGAACGCGATCATGATGGTGGACTTCGCGATCGAAGCATCGCGGCAAGGGCTGTCGTCGCGGGATGCGATTTTTCAGGCTTGTTTGCTGCGCTTCCGGCCGATCATGATGACCACCTTCGCCGCGCTCCTCGGTTCATTGCCGCTGGCGTTCGGCCGCGGCGAAGGGGCGGAACTGCGGGCGCCGCTCGGCATTGCGATCGTGGGCGGCCTGATCGTCAGTCAGATGCTCACGCTCTATACCACGCCGGTGGTTTATCTCTACATGGATCGGGTTCGGGTGAGGTGGGAGGCGAGGAAGGCGCGGCGGGGGGGAACGGCGGCGACCTGACCAATTCAGTCGCGGCGCGAAACCCCTACGGCCTATGCCCCGCCGCCCACTCCTTCACCGCTTTCAACGTGTTCTCGACGTGCTTCTCCGGCGAGAGGCTCGTGTACTCGTAAATGATCTTGCCGTCCGGCGCGATCACGTACGACACGCGGTTAGCCATCGACGCATGCATCGGCATGCCGGCGTCGTATGCGCCGATCACCTTCGAATCGGCGTCCGCCGCCACCGGAAATTTGCTGCGGCATTCGCTGACCGAAAACTTCGTCAACGTGTCGATGTTGTCGTGCGACACGCCGATCACCGTCGCGCCATATTTCTTGTACTCGTCGACGGCTTCGGCAAACTCGTGCGCCTCGATCGTGCAGCCCTTGGTGAAGGCCGCCGGATAGAAGTACAGCACCACCGGCCCTTTCTTCAACTCGTCGGCGAGCGAATAGGTGTAGGTCTTGCCGCCGAGCGATGCCTGCGCGGTAAACGGCGGCGCGGCGTCGCCCGGCTTGAGCGTCGCCGAGGCCGTCAGCGAATGCATGGCGATTCCCACCGACATCGCGGCGGCCAGCGCCGCCGATACGAATTTTCTGTTCATCCGCAGTTCCTCCTGGCGTGAATGCACGCGGTTCGTCCAATGACTCGAAGGTCGTGGCGACCTCCCATGCCATTGGACCACGTATGAACAAGCGGCGTCGGAATCCGCTCAAGACGGGAACGCGAGCCGCCGCCCGCAACCTTAGGCGGCCGCCTCCTCGACATGCGCGCCAAACCACAGCGCCGCGCACAGATTCAGCTCGGCCAGCACGTCGGGCGTGAGCGCGGCGAAGCCGGGCGGCGCATCGGGGCCAGCCGCGATCGACGCCGCATCGGCGCCCTCGCCGGCCGCTTCCGCGACACGCAGCAAGGCGCCGAGCGTGCCGCCGCGCGAGACGATCGCCTCGCGAATCCGCGGCGCGAGGCCGAGTTTCTCCAGCACCGCAGCCGGCGTGCTGCCGACCACCACATGCACCAGCGAAAAAATGCCGGTCATGAAAGCCGCATCGGCGAATTCATCATCGGCCGGGCGCAGCCGGCTTGCGGCCAGTTCCATGAAGCGCGAGCGCGTGCCTGCGAGGTGCACCAGCGGATCGGCGCGCCACGGCAGATCGCCGCTGTCCGCGTAGAGCAGCAGTTGCGCCCAGCGCGCGATCTGCCGCGTGCCCGCGGCGATGATCGCCTCGCGCAGCGACGCAATATTGCGCCCGAGGCCGAACGCACTCGAATTGACGAGGCGCAGCAGTTGCACCACCACGCCGGGGTTCAGCTTGAGTTCGGCCTCCAGCTCGACGATGCCGGCATCGCGCGAAAGCAGTCCCAACAGACGCAGCAGGCCTGGCCGCAGCGAGCGGTTGCGCGGCGCGGTCAACACCTGCGGCCGCGCGAAGAAGTACCCCTGGAACAGATCGAAGCCGAGCTCGCGGGCAAGCATGAAGTCCTCGCGCGTCTCGATCTTCTCGGCGATCAGCGTCTTGCCGTGAGCGCGCACGGCCGCCGCCAACCCGGGCAGCGCGTCACGCGCGGTCAGCAGAAAATCGATCTTGACGATGTCCGCATACGGCAACGCCGCGAACAGTTCGTCCGACAGTTCGCTGACGTCGTCGAGCGCCACTTCGAAACCGGCGCGCCGCAATTCGGTCAGCCGCCGCGTCAGTTGCGGATCGAACTTCACGGTTTCGAGGATTTCGAGCACGAAGCGCTCGGGCGGCATCAGATGGACGATGTCGTTAAAGAGCAGCGCGCGGTCGATGTTGACGAAGCCGCGATGCCGCCCGAGCACGGCCGGCACACCGATCCCGCCGATGGTGCGCGCCACCACGTGCGCGGTGGCCTGGGCGTCGTTGCCGACTTCGGCATAGTTATGCGCGCCCGCTCGAAACAACAATTCGTAGCCATGCAGCGCGCCGTCGCGATCGAGAATCGGCTGGCGGCCCAGGTAGACGAACTGGCCCGCGGCATCGGCCCTACCATCGGCCCTAACATCGGCCCCGGCATCGGCGCCCGCGGCAGACGGATCGAGCACCCCGCAACGCCGGGAAATAGCCCTGACAATGTGACGTTCAGACATGGATCATCGGCGCAAGGGTTCGGAAAGGCCATGCAGCGGCGTCACAACCGGCACTGCATAACAGGTTTGCCGTATTAACGGACACCGGGCCGTCGCGCTTTAACCGAACGGGTCCAGAAGCACGGCCAGCGCGCACGACGGCTCCCTTACAGCATGTTTCTTGCATCAATCGCTAAAGATTTGCCGGCGCGGGTCGTTATCTTGTTCTGATGGGGCGGCCTGATACCTCTCGACCCGCCCGAGCACGGCGGACCGCGAGCCGCTCCGCCTGCAGACGAACACAGGTTGCCAGCGACAAACATGGAAGCGAACAGGATCACCGCGCCCCGCCGGGGCTCCTTGCGCACGGTCGTGGACCGGCTTCGGGCGTTCGGCCGGCGCGCGGACGTCAAGCCGCGGATGGCCAATAGCCGCGCCGCGCAACTGGAACAGGTGGTCGGCGCCGTCGATCTGCTCGCGCATGTCGACCGCGAACTGCGCTTCATCTACGTGTCCGACGCCAGCCTGCGCTTCATCGGCTACCACCGCGAGTATCTCGAGACCGTCACGCTGCACGAACTCGTCGCGCCCGCCGACGTGGCGCGCCTCGACGCCCTGCTCGCGCGCGCCGCCGCGTCGGGCAACGTCGAGAAGGCCACGCTCGGTCTCATCAAGTCGTTGACCTATCCGATCACGGTGGAACTGCGCGTGGTGCGCAGCAATCACGACGGCATCGACGGCTACGCGATCGCCGGCTTCGACGTTTCCGCGTGGCGCGCCAGCGAGGAACGCCTGACCCAGGCGCTGCATCTGGACCGCCTCACCAATCTGGCGAATCAGCCGGCGCTGATCCCCGCCGTGCTCGACGCGCAACAGCAAGCCGACGCGCACGGCACGCCGGCCGCGCTGCTGCTGCTCGACATCGACGACTATCAGCGCGTGAACCGCGCGCTCGGCTACGACGCCGGCGACGAGATGCTGCGCGACACCGCGCGGCGTCTGTTGAACATGACGAGCCCGAGCGAGACCGTCGCGCGCGTGGCAAGCGACGAGTTCGCGATCCTCGTCAAGCCCGCCGCCAGCCGCACCGACGCGGCCGCCGCCGCGGAAGCGCTGGCGCGGCGGCTGTTGACCGCGATCCAGCAGCCGTATGCGTTCAACGGCCAGCAGGTGCATCTGTCGGCGAGCATCGGCATCGCGCTCTATCCCGACGTGCGCCATGCCAACGACACCGCCGGCCACGACACCCATCTGCTGCGCTGGGCCGACCATGCGTTGCTGCAAGCCAAGGCGGCCGGCGGCAACACGCTCGCCTTCTACGTGCCGGACGACAACCCCGCCGACGCCGAGCGCCTGAAGCTCGAGGCCGATCTCTACGACGGCGTGCGCAACGGCGAGTTCTCGCTGCACTTCCAGCCGATCACGAGCAGCCGCACGCACGGCGTGGTCGGCGTGGAAGCGCTGATGCGCTGGTCGCATCCGGTGCATGGCCTCGTGCCGCCGTCGATGTTCATTCCGCTCGCGGAGTCGATCGGCCTGATCAACTTCCTCGGCAACTGGGTGTTGAAGGTCGCCTGCATGCAGTTGATCCAATGGGATGCGCAGGGCATCTCGCTGCAATACGTGGCGGTGAACGTCTCGCCGCAGCAGTTCCGCGACCCGCGCTTCAAGGACGCCGTGCGCGAGGCGATCGAGTTGACCGGCATCGATCCGCGCCGCCTCGTGTTCGAGATTACGGAAAGCCTGCTGATGCACGACCCCGCGCACGCCAAGGTGCTGCTCGAGGATCTGACCGCGATGGGCATCCGCTTTGCCGTCGACGATTTCGGCACCGGCTATTCGAGCCTGGCTTACCTGCAACGATTCCCCCTCGCCAAGCTCAAGATCGACCGGAGTTTCGTCGAGAATCTGCTAACCTCGCGAAACGATCAGGCCATCGTGAGCGCCGTCGTCGGCCTCGCGCAAACACTCGATCTCGAACTGGTGGCCGAGGGCGTCGAAACGGAAGCGCAGCGCGCGCTGCTCACCGAAATGGGATGTGACCACATACAGGGATGGCTCGTCTGCCAGGCGCTGCCTTCCGAGGAACTCGCGCAGCGTTTCGAGGCGCGCTCGCTTCACCTGCACACCGTCTAGCGATGCGGTCCCAGCGCTCACGCGGCGAAACAAGCCGGCTCATGGCCGGCGTGGCATTCATTGGAACAGGTATGGCTTCTGCGGGATTCACATGGTAAAGGCGGCAGTGCTCGACCGGCTCTGGACGCGAATGAGCGAGCGCGGCGATTTTCCGATGCTGTCGCAGTCGCTGCGCAGCACCATGGCGGCGATGAACAATGACGACCTCGACTTCACCGGCCTCGTCCAGGTGGTGTTATCGGACTTCGCGCTGACCCAGAAAGTGTTGCGGCTCGCCAATTCGGCGATGTACATGGCGTTCGGCGGCAACATCACCACCGTCTCGCGCGCGCTGATGGTGCTCGGCATGGACGCGGTCGGCCACCTCGTCGTCGGCCTGAAGATCGTCGATCACTTTCATCACAGCGCGCCGCGCCGCATCGACGCGAAACTCGAATTGAACCGCACCCTGCTCTCGGGCTGCGTCGCGCGCAAGCTGACCGAGCGCGGCGATCTGCGCGCCGGCGAGGAAGCCGTGGTCTGCACGCTGATGCGGCAGATCGGCAAGCTGCTGGTGGTGTTCTATCTCGACGCCGAGTGGGACCAGATCCGCCGGCATATCGACGACGGCGCGCTCGAGACCGACGCCTGCGTGCTGGTGCTCGGCGTCACGTTCGACGAGATCGGCGCCGAAGCCGCGGTGCGCTGGCGGCTGCCCGACATGATCCGCTCCGGCATGGGCGAGTTCGACCCGCAGGACACCGAGCAGCCGCGCCAGGTGCAATGGCTGCGCGCGATCACCAATTACTCCACGGCCGTCGCCGACGTGCTCACCCAGTCGGGCATGCCGGAGGAGGAGCGCGAGGCGCGCATCGGCGAACTGGCGCAGGAATATAGCCGCGTGCTGAACACCGATCCCGAAGTGCTGCTCGAGATGAGCGTGGCGCTGGCCCGCGAGGAAGGCGGCGACGGCGTGATGCGCGAGATCGTCGAATTGCGCGCCAACGCGGACGCGATCGCGCGCGAGGCGCTCAATCCGGAAGCGCGCATCGCCGCGGGCGTGGAGGATCTGCGCGGTCTGCCCACCGGCAGCCCGCTCGCGCCGGCGCTTGCGATGGCCTCGGAAACCGTGCTTGCCGGACTGGGTTTTGCGCGCACCGTGGTGTTCGTCAAGCACAGCAACGGCACCTTCAAGGCGCGTTTGGGTCTCGGTCCGAAGATCGACGCGGCGCTGCCCCGGCTGACGTTCAACACCGCCTTCGAGCCCGACGTGTTTCATCTCGCGATTGCGAACTCGGTCGGCATTTTCATCGAGAACGCGCGAGATCCGAAGATGGTCGCGCGGCTGCCCGAGTGGTTCCGCCGCTCGTTCGACGACGCCCGCGCCTTCGTTCTGTTGCCGGTGGTCGACGAAACCGGGCAGACGGTGGCGCTGCTGTACGGCGACTGGTCGCATACTCAGGAGCCACGCAGAATCTCGCAGAAGGAAATGAGCGTGTTGAACGAACTGGCCAAGGAGTTAGGCCGTTTTTTTGGTCTGGGGCAGATGCGGGAAATGGAGACGATGTGAAGACGTGGCGTGATCGTTGATCGCGGCGCTTCACTTGTTACCGGTTCTGCATTTGCCCGACGCCTCGCGTGCGGAGCGCGGCATGTTCTGCATGCCGCAGCCCTTCGGATACACGCCTCAAGCCTCAATCCTCAATCCTCGATCCGCTCCAACCCTTCCGCGCCGCGATCCGCCACCCCTGCCCACGCGCCCGCCATCAAGCCCAACTGGGCGACCTCTTCCACCGTCAACGGCTGCAGGCGCGCGCACATGGCCTCGACGTCATCCCATGCGCCGCGCTCCAGCGCTTCGACCGCGGAGAGCAGCAAGCCCAACACGCCCTCGCGATGCAGAATCGCCGCCTGGATCGGCCGCGACAGCGTCAGCACATTGAGCGTGCTTTCGAGCGAGCCGCCGAACACCGCATCGACGAATGAAAACACGCCGGTGAGAAACGCCGCGTCGGCCTCGTCACGCCCCGCTTCCGGCAAGCGCTCGATCGCCAGTTCCATGAAGCGCGCGCGGGTCGCCGCGAGTTGCAGCAAGGGATCGTCTTCCAGCGCGACCTTGCGGCCGTCGGCGTAGAGCAGCAATTGCGTCCAGCGCGCGATGCGGTCGGTGCCCGTCGCGTTGATCGCTTCGCGCAGCGTCGTCACCTTATGGCCGACCGCGAGGCCGCTCGAATTCGCGAGCTTCATCAGATGCATCACGAGCACCGGATTCAGTTTCAACTCGGCTTCGAGCTGCGCGACGGTCGGATCGCCCGCCAGCAGTTGCAGCAGATTCAGCAACGCATGCCGCGGCGCGCTGACACGGCGCGTCAACGAGGTCTGCGCACGCGCGAAGAAATACCCCTGGAAACGGTCGAAGCCGAGCGCCAGCGCCGCCTCGAAACCGGCCTGCGTGTCCACGCCCGACGCGATCAATAATTTGCCCGCCGACTTGAGCACGCTCGCGAGCTTGGGCAACAGCGCGGCCGGCGCGCGTGTCACGTCGATCTTGACCACGTCCGCGTAAGGCAGCAGCCTGGCGAAACACTCGTTGGGCTGCGTCACTTCGTCGAGCACGAAGCGGTAGCGCCGGCCATGCAACTGCACGATGCGCTCGATCAGCGCCTCGTCGACTTCGATTGCGGGCGACAGTTCGAGCATGAAGCGCTCGGCGGGCAGCCGCTCGATTGCGTCGTCGAGCAGCAACTCGCGGCTTACATCCACGTAAGCCGGATGCCCGGTGAGCGCGCCGCGCACGTGGCCTTGCACGAGGCCGCGAACGATCGCGTTCGCCACCTGTTGCGCGGGACTCGGCGCGCGGCCCGGCGCCGCGTCGGGCTCCGCCTGGGTGTTCGGGTTCGAAGCCGGCTCGTTGGCCGCGGCGTCGGGCCATGCCGGCGCGCGGACCTTGATCTCATAGCCGCACAGCATGCCGTCCCGATTCAGAATCGGTTGCCGCGCAAAGCTGGCGTTCAATTGCGTATCGTCCGTGGCGCCTGTATGGCCCGGATTTTCGATTGCGATGGTGGTGCTCATTCCGATCCCCCGCTCAGCGCCACCCCGGCGCCTCCTGCTGTATTTTGGTTTTGCTGCATCGACAGCGCGCGGCCCAAGGTCTGAAGCCCAGGAGCCGTTTCGCCCGCGATGCGCCAGGCGATTCTATCTCACGCCGTTATCGGCGGACATGCCTGTGAAGCAATATCTGGAAATATTTGGCGAGCGGCCTGAACGATAACCGGCCAGCAATAGACAATGCTTGAAGGGGCGCGCGACTCCCTGCAAAACATCGCTCTGAAGAGCGCATGGAGAGGGCCGCCGGCGCTCCGACTCGCGCCGTGGCCGGTATCGCTTCCGGGCTTTCAATATGCAAACGGCCGCTGTTCACGATCAGCGGCCGCTTGCATTTACTTCAAAAGAAACCCTCACCAGGCATTACTTCAACACGACCTTCACGTCGAAGTACTTCGCCGCGAAGCGGTCGATCGTGCCGTCCGCCTTCAGTTCCTTGAGCGCCTCGTTCAACGCGTTCTTCAGCGCCGTATCGCCCTTGCGGATGCCGAAGCCGACGCCCGCGCCGAGCAGTTTCTCATCCGTGACGACCGGGCCGGCGAACTCGAAGCCCGCGCCTTGCGGCTTCTTCAGAAAGCCCTTCGAGGCCGCTTCCGCGTCCTGGAACGCGGCGTCGAGCCGCCCGGAGGCGAGGTCGGCGTAGATCTGGTCCTGCGTCTGATACGGCACGACGTCGACACCGGCGGGCGCCCAGCGCGCCTTTGCATACGCTTCCTGAATCGTGCCTTGCAGCACGCCGACGTGCTTGCCCTTGAGCGAGGCCGGCGTAGGCAACAAAGCGCTGCCCTTCTTCGCGATCATCTGATTCGGAATCGAATAGATCGGATCGGTGAAGTCGACCGCCTGGCGGCGCTGATCCGTGATCGTCATGTCGGAGTTGATCGCGTTGAACTTGCGCGCCTGCAACGCCGGAATCAGGCCGTCGAACGAATTCTCGACCCACACGCATTTCGCCTTGAGCTTCGCGCACACCGCGTTGCCGACGTCGATATCGAAACCTTGCAGTTCGCCCGACGGCGACTTCGATTCGAACGGCGCGTACGACGCCTCGACGCCGAAGCGCACTTCCTTGATGTCCGCCGCCGACGGGGTGCCTGCCGTTACCGTGACCGCCGACGCCGCGAACAGCGCGAGCGCAGCCATGTTTCGCCAATTCATCTTCATTACGGGTGTTCCTCTACGGTATTGAATAAGACGGAGCCGAATCCGGGCAAACATGATTGCCGCGCCAAAAAGGCGATTCAAACTCGCGCGGCCGGTGTGGTGCAACGCAACAGCCGCGAGGCGGCGATTGTACAGGCCGGGTTGCGTACGACTGACGGGGCGAGGCAAGCGCGAGCGTCGCGCGACGCCGGATCGATGCACGTCGAACGTGCAAATCCGTGTCGCGTTCACGCAAGGCGGAGAACATAAAACAACTAAAGCGACGCGCGGCTAGACGAGTTGCGACAGCGTCTCGCCGGTGGTTTCGATCACCAGCAAACCGGCGCGCAAACCCGGCTTGACCGTGGCGTTCGGAAACACGATGCGCTCTTCATCGTGACGCACGGTGTAGCGATAGTCGCCGTCGCGCGCGAGCAGGGTGCCCTTCGCGAACGGCGTGAAGTTGGGCACGTCCTCGGCCAGCAGCAATTCAAACGCTTCACTGTGCTTGGTGAGTTGATCGATCACGGTGAACACGCGCGGCATCGCCGCCTGCGTGTTGCCGTTCGTCCCGGCGAGCAGATGACGCAGCGCTTCATCCGCGCCCGCGAACCGTGTCAGGTCGTTCTGGCCGAACGGCTGCACCTTGCCGAGTTCCAGCGTGCAAGCTTGTGCACGGCAAGTCTCAGCCGTGAAGTTCGAGAACGTGTTGGCCCTGGTGGTATGCAACAGCACCGCGCTGATGCGCGCCTCGCCGAGCCATGCGAACATCGCGCGCGAAAACGGCTTGCCGGTATGCGGCAACAACGCGAATTGCTCGAAGGCGGAGGCGCGAATCGCCGTATGCATGTCGACATGCCAACGCGCGCCCGGCTTATCCGACGCGGCGGCGAAAAAGCGCATCGCCGCCTGTTCCAACGCGGCGGCGCGCGGCGCTTCGTGGCTGTGCGGCAGTTGTTCGTGCCGTCCGCTGAAGAGGCGGTTCAGATCGTCGTCGCGATAACGGCACGCGTCGCGCATGGCGTCGACGTTGCCGAGGATCACCATCAAGCGGCATGTCAGCGCGGCATCGCCGTGCGCGATATCGCGCACGAGACGCGACAGCAGTTCGATCGGCGCGGTCTCGTCGCCGTGAATGCCGGCCGAGGCGAGCACGCTACGCGTATCGCGCTCCTGCGCCGCGGGCTCGATGACGAGCACGCCATCATCGAGCCACGACCAGCGCGCGCCGTGGGCACACGTACCCTGCGCCTCCTGCGCGGCAGGCCGCGAACCCGCCAGCGTATAGGCGAGGAAATCGTCGAGCAGCGCAACCGGCATGCCGTGCTCAGCGCTGGAAGTCATACAGCGAGCCCAGCGCGAGAATCTGCGTCAGTTCGTCGAGCGCGGTGCGCGATTCGGCGAGCAATTGCGGATCGGTCAGATCGGCCGGCGCGAGGCGGTCGCGATAGTGCTTTTCGATCCACGAATCGAGACGGCCGAACAGCTTGTCGTCGATCCACACGCCGCCGTTCACCGCCGCGCGCTCCGCGTCGTCGAGCACCACGCGCAGCCGCAGACACGCCGGGCCGCCGCCGTTCTTCATGCTCTCGCGCAAATCGAACACCAGCACGTCGTCGATCGGACCGGTGCGCGACGTCAAACCGTCGAGGTAGGCGGCAACGCGCTCGTTCTCACGGCACTCCTGCGGCACGACCAGCACCTGCTTGCCGTCGGGGCGCGTCAGCAACTGGCTGTTGAACAGATACGAGGTGACGGCGTCGGCCACGCTCACCTGCGCGTCGGGCACTTCGATCACGTTGAACTCGGCTTTCAGCCCCAGGAGCTTCGAGCGCAACTCGTCGTACACCGCCTTCTGTTCGACGAACGCGAGTTGATGACAGAACAGCGTGGTGCGATTGCCAACCGCGATCACGTCGTTATGAAACACGCCCGCGTCGATCACGTCGGGGTTCTGCTGCGCATAGACGGTGGCCGCATCCGCGAGACCGTGGCGCTGCGCGACCGCGCGGCTCGCCTCGAAAGTCTGACGCGCGGGGAAGCGCTTCGGCTCCGGTCCACGGCGATATTCGCTGCGCCCATAGACGAAGAATTCGACGCCACGTGCGCCATATTCAGCGCAAAAGCGCGTGTGATTCGCCGCGCCTTCGTCGCCGAGCGCCGGCGTGCCTGGCAGCGCTTCGTGCACCGCGAAACGGCCGTCGTCGCTGAAAATCGCGCGCAACGTGCGGCGCGTGGATTCGTGTTCGATCGCGCGATGCAGCTTGCTGCACAGATTGGCCGGCGTGAAATGCACGCGGCCGTCGTGCGTATCGGCGGACGGGCTCACGGTGGCCGCGTTCGCCGTCCACATCGCCGACGCAGAGCTTGCGGCAGCCAGCAACTCGGGGGCGTCTTTCGCCACGCGGGCGATCACCGTGGCGTCGTCGCCGGAAAAACCGAGCTCGCGCAACAGGCGCATCGACGGCCGCTCCTGCGGCGGCAACACGCCCTGATGAAAGCCGAGGTCGGCCAGTTGCTTCATCTTGCGCAGGCCCTGCTTGGCCGCCGCCTTCGGATTCGCAATCGACTTCTCGTTGCTCTGCGACGCGACATTGCCGAACGAGAGCCCCGCATAGTTGTGGGTCGGGCCGACCAGGCCGTCGAAATTGGCTTCAGTGGCTTGCATCGTCGATCCTTAGAATTGAAGGCCCGGCGAGACGCTCGCGGGCATGTGCAGTTGCGCGCTTTCGACGGACGCCATCGGATACGCGCAGTAATCGGCCGCGTAATACGCGCTCGGCCGGTGATTGCCCGAGCGCCCCGGACCGCCGAACGGCGCGCCGGAAGAAGCCCCGTTGGTCGGCCGGTTCCAGTTGACGATGCCCGCGCGGATGGTGCGCTGGAAATGCGTCCACAGCGCTTCGTCGTCGGCGAGCAGGCCCGCCGAGAGACCGAATTCGGTGTCGTTGGCCTTGTCGAGCGCCTCGTCGAAGTTGCCGTAACGGATGACTTGCGCGAGCGGGCCGAAATGTTCCTCGTCGGGCAGATCCTGCACCGCGCTCACGTCGAGAATCGCGGGCGTGACGAAGCCGAGCTTCGGATCGCGCTGCTCCATCTTCAGCCACGCTTGTGCGCCGTCGGCCAGCAAACGCTCTTGCGCGGCGACGAGCCGCGCAGCCGCGCGCGCCGAAATCACCGCGCCCATGAACGGCTGCGGATCGGCGTCGTATTCACCGACGCTGATGCGCGACGTGACCTCGGTGAAGCGCGCCATGAAGCGGTCGCCGAACGCATCGTTCGGCACGAAGATGCGGCGCGCGCACGTGCAACGCTGCCCCGCCGACAGAAACGCCGACTGGATCGTGTGATGCACGGCGGCGTCGAGATCGGCAACCGGCCCGATCACGAGCGGATTGTTGCCGCCCATCTCCAGCGCCAGGACGATCTCGGGCCGCCCGCCGAACTGCTTGTGCAGCAAGGTGCCGGTGTCCGAGCTACCGGTGAAGAACAAACCGTCGATCTGCCGATGGTTCGCGAGCGCAATGCCGGTCTCTTTCTCGCCTTGCACCAGATTCAGCACGCCCGCGGGCAAGCCCGCGTCGCGCCAGATCTGCACGGTGACGGCCGCCACGCCCGGCGCGAGTTCCGACGGCTTGAACACGACCGCGTTGCCCGCGATCAGCGCCGGCACGATGTGCCCGTTCGGCAGGTGGCCCGGAAAGTTATACGGCCCGAACACCGCCACCACGCCATGCGGACGATGCCGCAATACCGCGGTGCCGTCCGCCATCGCCGAACGCTTTTCGCCGGTGCGTTCGTTGTAGGCCTGAATCGAAATCTCGACTTTCGCCGCCATCGAAGCGGCTTCGGTGCGCGCTTCCCACAGCGGCTTGCCGGTCTCGCGGCCGATCGCCTCGGCCAGCGCCTCCTTGCGCTCGGTCACGAGCGCGGCGAAGCGGCGCACCACGCCGCAACGCTCGTCGAGGCTGAACGCGGACCACGCCGCAAACGCGCGGCGCGCGCTGCGTACCGCGCGATCGACGTCGTCCGCCGACGCGCTGTTGCCTTCCCACACCGTCGCGCCCGTACCGGGGTTGCGCGACGCGAATGCGGGTCCCGTGCCGGCGGCCCATTCGCCGTCGATGAAAAGCTCGCTCATGATCATCCCTGTTTATGTTTCAACGGCAGCACCCGCACCGGGTCGCCTGCCTTGACGTCGAGCGCCGCGGCCTCGGCGGCGCACAGACGGAACACGCCGTCTTGCGGCACGCCCGCCGCCGCGCCCACGCGAAAATCGCCCAGCGACGTATTCGATACCAGCGAACGCGGCGCATCCTGCGGCGCGCCCGCCGGCACGTCGGCGATCTCGACCGGCACCACCACGCTCTCGCGCACGGTGCGCAAGTCGGAGATGTGGCATTCGAGCACCGGGCCCGCGTCGAAGATATCGACGTGGTTCTCGTAGCGCAGCCCTTCCGATTCGAGCATGCGGCGCGCCGGAATCGTGTCGCTGTGCGTGAGGCCGACGCATTGCTGCGCTTCCTCCGGCAGCAGTTCCACGTACACCGGATAGCGCGGCATCAGTTCCGCGAGAAACGCCTTGCGGCCGTGCGAGCTCAGGTAGTCCGCCGCGTTGAAATCGATCTGGTAGAAATGCGAGCCGACCGCGCGCCAGAACGGCGACGTGCCCTGCTCGTCGAAATGGCCGCGCAATTCCGCGCATAGACGCTGCGGAAAGCGTTCGCGAAACTGCGCGAGAAACATGAAGCGCGAGCGCGACAGCAAGCCGCCGACGCCGCTCGTGCGATAACGCGGGCTCAGGAACAGCGAGCACACTTCGGCGTAACCCGTGAGGTCGTGCGAGATGTTGAGCGCGCGCATGCGCGTCCAGATGCCGAGGTCCTGGCTCGCGTGCACCACGGTACTCACGCGATAGTTGTAGAACGGCTGCTGCAGACCCACCGCCGTTTCGATTCCGCAGACGCCGGCCACGTCGCCCGTGTCGGTGTCTTCCATCACGAAGAAGTAGCCGGCCTCGTGCGGCGCCGCTTTGTCTTCCATCGTGCGGCGCGCGCGTTCGATGCGCGCGACAAGCGCCTCGCGATCCGGCTTGAACGTGGTGAGGCCCGGGCCGGTTTCCTGCGCGAGACGCATGAGCGCGTCCACATCGCCTCGTTGCACAACGCGAACGACGATCATCGTGCGTCTCCCGATTCTTGCCGATGCGGCTGGTGCAGCGGCACGCAGCGCACGGTATCGCCCTCTTCCACGCCGAGCGCCGCGCGCGCCGCGTGAGACAACGACGCGCCGGCTTGCTTGTCCGCGGCGAGGTCGCCGAGTACGCAGCGAAATTCCCCGTCCGCGCCGTTGTGCGCGATCAGATACGTCGCGCCGTCGGGAGCGGCCGCGGCTTCATGGACCACGCGCGTTTCATTGCGCGCCACGCACGCACTGCGGTCCACTTGCGCGGTCAGCACCGGGCCCGCATCGAAAATATCGACGTAGCGGTCCGTTTCGAAACCTTCTTCCAGGTGGATCTCGTAGGCGAGCAACGCCTTCGAGTCCGGTTCGCCGAGCACGCGTTGCGCCGCTTCCGGCAACAGCGGCACATAGATCGGATAGGTCGGCATCACTTCGGCGATGAAGGTGCGGCTACGGCCGCCCGATTCGATTTCGATGTCGGCGAAATCGCGGCCGAAAAACTTGCGGCCCACGGCTTCCCAGAACGGCGACACGCCCGCGTCGTCGGTGACGCCGAGCAGGAGCGAGAACACCTCGGACGTGAAGCGCTTGCGATTGGCGGCGATGTACATCATGCGCGCCCGCGACATCAGATGCGCGGCCGCGTCGCCGCGCAGCGACGGGTCGATGTAGTAGCCCGCGAGCCGGCTCTTGCCGGTCAGTTCATGCGACATGGTGAGCGCGTGAATCTTGCGGTTCACGTGCAATTCGCGCGACGCATGAATCAGCGCGTCGTTGCGAAACGCGTAGAACGGGTCCGAGTAGCCGGCCGCGGCGACGATGCTCGCCGTGCCCATCAGCTTGCCGCTTGCCGGGTCTTCGAGCACGAACAGGTAGAACTCTTCGCCCGGAAAATCGACCTCCGCGCGAAACGAGTCTTCCGACAATGCGACGCGCGCTTCGAGCGCAGCCCGGTCGTGCGGCAGCGAATGCAGCACCGGTTGCGCGGTGCGCGCCATGTGTTCGAGCGCATCGAGATCGGCGAGGCGGCCGGGGCGTACGAAGAGCATCATCGTTCCTGTTGAATGTGACGCATGATGGCGTGGGTTATTTCAACGGCGCTTCGGCCTTCACGCCGACGATTTGCTCGATGGCCTTCGCGAGACGCGCGAAGCCTTCGTTCATGTCGTCGAGCGGCATGATCAGCGACGGCACGAAGCGCAGCACGTCCGGCCCCGCCATCAGCATGATCACGCCGTGCTGGCCCGCCGCGGTGACGAAGTCTTTCGCGCGCCCTCTGAACGCATCGGTCAATTCCGCGCCGATCAGAAGACCCTTGCCGCGCACCTCCTTGAACAAACCGAAGCGCTCGTTGAGTTTCGCGAGGTGGTTCTTCAATGCATCGCTGCGCGCATGCACGCCTTCGAGCAGCCTGGGATCGCTGACCAGTTCGACCACCTTCTCGGCGATCGCCGAAGCCAGCGGATTGCCGCCATACGTCGTGCCGTGCACGCCGACCTTGAAATGCGCGGCCAGTTCGTTGGTGGTCAGCATCGCGCCGATCGGGAAACCGTTGCCGAGCGCCTTCGCGGTGGTGAGGATGTCGGGCGTGACGCCGGTTTCCTGGTACGCGTAGAAATAGCCGCTGCGGCCCACACCCGTTTGTACCTCGTCAAAAATCAGCAGTGCGCCGTGCTGATCGCAGGCCTCGCGCAGCGCCTTCAGGAACGCCGGATCGGCCGGGATCACGCCGCCCTCGCCCTGGATCGGCTCGACGATCACCGCGCAGGTTTTCGCGCCGATCGCTTTCCTCGCGGCTTCGATATCGTTGTACGGCAAATGGATGATGCCCTCGGGCACCGGGCCGAAGCCTTCCGAATACTTCGGCTGACCGCCGACGCTCACGGTGAAGAACGTGCGGCCATGAAACGACTGCGTGAACGAGACGATTTCGAATTTATCCGCGCCGTGGCGCTCGAACGCGACGCGGCGCGCCAGCTTCAGCGCGGCTTCGTTCGCTTCGGCGCCCGAGTTGGCGAAGAACGCGCGGTCGGCGAACGTCAGATCTTCCAGACGCCTGGCGAGACGCAGCACCGGCTCGTTGGTGTAGCCATTGCCGATGTGCCACAGCTTGCCGCCCTGCTCGTGCAGCACTTTCAGCAGTTCGGGGTGCGCATGACCGAGCGCGGTGACGGCGATGCCGCCGGCGAAGTCGATATAGTCGCGGCCTTGCGTATCCCAGACGCGCGAGCCGAGACCGCGATCCGGCACGAAGGGCGCGGGCGCAAACACCGGCACCATGACTTCGTCGAAGGTCTGTCGTGTCACAGTCAGGTCGTTCATGGCAAATCCTCGTTACAGGTGAGAGGTAATACCGTTAGTGTAGGAAACCGCAGGCGATACGTCTTGCGCATACGCGACGCTTTCTATGAGCTTCCACGCGCCGCAAGCGATGCGTCACGCTCGATCGCGGCTTGTGCCGACTTATTGCGGCTCGTTGCGGCTTACTGCAACCCCATCGCGGCTTATTCCGGCCGCTCGATCAGCGCGCCCGCGCGCGGCTCGCTGGCCGCCACGCCGGTCGCGCCGGTCTGTTTGTCGATCCAGTTGCGACGATCCTCGCGCGGTGTGACACCAAAACGTTCGCGGTACGCATTCGAAAAGTGCGCCGCCGATGAAAACCCGCACGCGAGGCTGATCTGCACGACCGATTTGCTGGTGCGCTGCAATTGCGTGCGCGCTTTCGAAAGCCGCAGCCCCAGGTAGTATTTGGACGGCATCGAGCCGAGATACTGGCGAAACAGGCGCTCCAGTTGCCGCCGCGACACGCCGACGAGTCCCGCGATTTCGTCGGTGGTGAGCGGGTCTTCGACATTCGCTTCCATCAGCAGCAACGCGTCGTTCAAACGCGGATGGCGCTCGCCCGGCGCCGTCACGAACGGAATGCGCTGGCGCTCCTCGCCCGCGCGCAATACGCCGACGCCGAGCGTGTCCGCGATCCGGTCGGCCAGTTCGGGCCCATGATCGCGGCCGATCATTGCCAGCATGAAATCGACCGTGGCCTGGCCGCCCGCGCAGGTGGCGCGATCGCGGTCGATTTCGAAGATCTGTTGCGTGACGATCGAGCGTTCGAACTGCTCGGAGAACTGCTGATAGGTTTCCCAGTTGACGCTCACGCGATAACCGGACAACTGCCCCGCCATCGCGAGCCACCAGACGCCGTGATGAATGCCGGTCACGAGCGGCGTGCGCTGCCCGACGCGCGACAGGCTCGCCAGAAACAGCCGGTAGTCGGCGAATTGCTGAAACCGTTCGCTGACGACGATCAGCCAGTCGCACGCAATCGCATCGCCGAACGCCGCATCGGCCGGCCAGTGCGCGCCGCCCGACAGCGGCACCGCGCGGCCGTCCCACGAACACACCTGGACGCGGTACAGCGCGCGGCCGTCGATTTCATTGGCAAGATTGAGCGCGTCGACAATCGGCCCGACGCCCGACATCGATACGGGCGGCAACGCGACGATTGCAACCTGCGTGGTGCGAGCCGGATTGGAGGGACGGGCCATCGCTCGATGAAACGCGCAGCGCGAGCCGCGCGTTACTTCAGGCTGCCGGAGAGGAACTGCTTGAGCCGTTCGCTGCGCGGCGTGGTGAGCACCTCGGCGGGCAAGCCCTCTTCCTCGGTGCGGCCTTGATGCAGGAACATCACATGATTCGACACGTTGCGCGCGAAGCCCATTTCGTGCGTGACGACGATCATGGTGCGGCCTTCTTCCGCGAGCTTCTGCATGACCTTCAGCACTTCGCCGACCAGTTCAGGGTCGAGCGCGGAGGTGGGCTCGTCGAACAGCATCACGTCGGGGTTCATGGCGAGCGCGCGCGCAATCGCCACGCGCTGCTGCTGACCGCCCGACAGATGCGACGGATACTGCTTTTCCAGACGCGGCGCGAGACCGACCTTCTCGAGATATTCGCGCGCGCGATCTTCCGCCTCGCGACGCGGCAAACCGAGCACATGAATCGGCGCCTCGACGATGTTCTCGATCACGTTCATGTGCGCCCACAGGTTGAAGTGCTGGAACACCATTGCGAGCTTGGTGCGGATGCGTTGCAGCTGCTTGTGATCGGCCACTTCGAGATTGCCGTGGCGGTCGGCCTTGGTCTTGACCGTTTCGCCGTCGACGACGATCTGCCCGGCGTTCGGCCGCTCGAGAAAATTGATGCAGCGCAGGAAGGTGCTCTTGCCCGATCCGCTCGCGCCGATGATGCTGATCACGTCGCCCTTGTTCGCGTTCAGCGAGACGCCCTTGAGCACTTCGTTGTCGCCGTAGCGCTTGTGGATGTCCTGAACGGCGAGCTTGCAAGCTTCGGTTTGAGTCGTGTGGAGCAAGATGCTCTCCCTTGGAAAATACGGATCAATCTTGGTGACGGCGCATGCGTCGCGCCGCTCATGCGAACCCGGTTCGCTCAATGCGTGCGCACCGCCAGGTAACCCAGCCAGTGACGCTCGGCGCGGCGGAACAGCGCCACCAGCGCGAACGACACCACGAGGTAGATCAGCGCCGCGAGGCCGAACGCGTCGAACGACTGATAGGTGGCGGAATTCGCGTCGCGCGCCACCTTCAGGATGTCCGGCACCGTGGCCGTGAACGCGACCGTGGTGGCGTGCAGCATCAGGATCACTTCGTTACTGTACAACGGCAGTGCCCGGCGCAGCGCGGACGGTATCACAATGCGGCGGTACATCGTGAACCAGCTCATGCCGTAGGCGCGCGCCGCTTCCACTTCGCCATGCGAGGTCGAACGGATCGCGCCGGCGAAAATCTCGGTGGTGTACGCGCAGGTGTTCAGCGCGAAGGCGAGAATCGCGCAGTGAAAACCGCTGCGGAAAAACGCGTCGAGCAGTTGATGCGAGCGCACGAATTCGAGGCTGTACATGCCGGTGTAGATCAGCAGCAATTGCACGTACAGCGGCGTGCCGCGAAACACATAGGTGTAGAGGCGCACGGGCGTGGACAGCCAGCGCTTTTTCGACACGCGCGCCACCGCCAACGGTATCGCCATCACGAAGCCGATGCCGACCGACGCCACCAGCAGCCACAGCGTGACCGCGAGGCCCGAGATGCGCTGACCGTCCCAGTACAGGAACGCGCGCCAGAATTGGTTGAGGATATCGATCATGGTGGCTCAGAGCTCCGCGTGCCGCACGCCGATCGAATAGCGCCGTTCCAGCCAGATCAGCGCGAGATTCGATACGGTGGTGATCGCCAGATAGATCAGCGCGGCGACCAGGATGAAGAAGAACATGTTGAACGTGCTTTTGCCCGCGTCCTGCGCGGCCTTGACCACGTCCGCGAGACCGATGATCGACACCAGCGCCGTGGCCTTCACCAGCACCTGCCAGTTGTTGCCGATGCCGGGCAGCGCGAAACGCATCATCTGCGGAAACAGGATGCGCGTGAACACGCGCGCGCCGCTCATGCCGTAGGCGCTGCCCGCCTCCAGTTGGCCGCGCGGCACCGCGAGAAACGCGCCGCGAAAGGTCTCGGTGAAATACGCGCCGTAGATGAAACCGAGCGTCAGCACGCCGGCCACGAACGGATCGATGTCGAACTGCGGCAGCTCGAGCGCGTCGGTGAGATTGTTGACCGCGATCTGGATGCTATAGAACAGCAGCAGCATCAGCACGAGGTCGGGCACCGAGCGGATCAGCGTCGTATAGCCGGTGGCGAGCGCCCGCAGCGGGCGGTTGAACGAGAGTTTCGCCGCCGCGCCCGCGAGGCCGAGCAGCACGGCGGCCGCCAGCGAGAGGACGGACAGCTCGATCGTCTGGATCGTGCCGGCGAGCAGCACCGGGCCAAAGCCGTAAAGGAACACGCGTGTCTCCATCCAGGTTCGTTGGGATGTCATGGACGACGCCGGCTTGCCTTGGCCGCTCGTCGTAGCATGGCGCGGAGTCTCGCAAGCGAAAATTAAATGCTCAAAGGCGGGCGCGCGGTTTGTTGCGGCGCATCAAGGCGGGCGGTGAGGACGCGGGAGGCTTGCAGCGCTTGGTGCTGCGGGCGGCGGGGATTCACGGGCCCCCACGCGCACCGCGCGCGCCGGGGCGATTTAGCAAGTTTCGGGTCGCTTTTTCGATAGATGGGAACGGTTGGAGACGGCGCGGAGACCGGCCGAAAAGTACCCGTATGGTTCGTATATGAGTCGCGAAGCCCTTTCGTGACTCATCGATGAACCGCTTCTTGAGATCGACCTCCCTGCGAACGGCCGACACGATACAACGCTCGCGACCCCGGGCGGTCCGAAAAAAAACCTACTCGAGCCCCAGCCGCGACCGGATCGCCGGCAGCATATGCTCCACGGCCGCGCGTCCCTCTTCGATCGCCGGCGCCGCGCGGTGAAAGTCGAAAATCCCCATGCCGCCCAGCCGCGGCTGAATCAGAATGTCGGCCGGTTCGCCCGCCAGGCGGCTGCGCGTGATCCGCACCTGCATGATGTCGATGCTCTGCGCGATCGAACTCAGCATGGACGGCACGCGCGCGCTCGGCGCGGGCGGCACGCGCACGTCGGTGGTGAAGCGCGCGTCGGCCGGCGCGAGCCAGCGCGGCCACGGCTTGCCGTTGCGGCGCAATGCGACCGGCGGCGGCGCATTCGGATCGATGGCGGGCGTGTCGACCACCGCGCCGCCGAAGTCCCGGCCGTTCAGAATGTCGTTGTTCAGATCAATGGCGATCACGCAGTCCGCCCGCATGCCGCGCGCCACCGAAACCGGCACCGGATTGCTCAGCCCGCCATCCACGAGCCAGACGCCGTTGTGCCACACCGGCGTGAAGATGCCCGGAATCGCGATCGACGCGCGCACCGCGTCCACCACGCTGCCGTCCTGCAACCAGCTTTCGCGGCCCGAATCGAGTTCGGTGGCGACCGCCGCGAACGGCATGTTCAACTGCGCGATCGAGCGGCCGGCGAATTTGTCGGCGAACAGTTGAATCACCTTGCGCCCGCCGAGCAAGCCGCCCGACAGGCGCAGATCGAGCAGCCGCACCACCGTCTGCCACGTGAGGCGCGACACCCACTCCTCGAGCCAGTCCAGGTCGCCGTTCGCGTAGACCGCGCCCACCAGCGCGCCGATCGACGTGCCGCACACCACGTCGGGCTTGATGCCCGCATCGTGCAGCGCGCGAATCGCGCCGATATGCGCCCAGCCGCGCGCCGCGCCGCCCCCCAATACCAGCCCGATGCGGCTGTACCGACGTCGACGTATCATGCTTGCCCCCGTCTTCTGTCCTGCGTCTTTTCTCGTCTATCGACCACGCACCACGTCCGAACGCGATGTGGTGTACACCTTCTGATACTGGTCGAAGTGCACGTTGAAAATGCCTTCTTCCGTCACGCCGCCCTCGCGCCACTTCCAGCTCCACACGGTTTCCGGCTTCAGTGGAAACACCGCGATCTCGCCCGGCTTGCCGAGCAGGCGGCGCACTTCGTCCTCGCTCATGCCGATGCGGATCTTCGCGAAGTTGGCGGCGGTCAGCACCTGCGTGATCGCCTGCAATTTGCCGTCGCGGTCGATGTCGACCATGTAGGTGTTCAGCCCTTGCGGGCCACGTGGATATTCGAAGCGTTTTGAACCGTCGGTGTATGTGCGCTCGGTCTCCGGTTTACCCATTTGATCGCGAATCTGCGCCTCGGTCGTGACGCCCGGCGTCATGTTCTTGAGGAGGAGCGCGTCGGGTTTGACGGCGTTGAACAAGTCCTTGAGTTTTTGCACGGCGCGGTCGCTCTGTTGTTGGTCGCAGCCGCTCAGCGCGACGGATCCCGCCAGCATGGCGACGATAAGCAGTTTGAGGCTCACAGCGAGTTTCCTGTAGTGATGCGGGTCAGGCCACGCCCGTCCGCATCTCGTTGTGTAGTGTCTGCTACAGGATAACCGCGCAAGGAAAAAACCGCGAGCGAGAGCCGCGAGCCAGCGCGTGCAGTCACGCTAGCCGGCTCGACATGAAAGAGGATGAAAGGCGGGATGAAAAGCGGGTGGCCTGAAAAGCAAAAAGGCGACGCTGTGCAAGCGTCGCCAGGTCGGTCGATACGGTCAACCGGAAGTGACAGCGGCCAGGTGGCCGCCTGAGACGAAGCACCGCGGACGACGCGCAGCGGTCAGGTTCCGGACGAAGCGGTGAGAGACCTTGGCCTCTGACCTTGCGCCATCGCCGGAATGAACGGACCGCTGCTGGTTTGGCCGCCCTGGTCCCTCGAAAAGCCTTCCAAGTGCAGCTAATCTAAACGGATTGGACACTTTAGACGAGAGCGCGTTTACACCGAATTGGCAGAGGATTTGCGTTCCGTGACAACCTTGGCCGCGCCGCGAGCGGCAACGCGCGCGTTCCTTATCCGCGCATGAAGGCGGCGAAGCCCGCGCGACCCGCGCCTTGCAGCACCGAATCGTTTTGCGGCGTGTGAATCCGCGCGCACAGCACGTCGCGGTAATGGCGTTCGAGCGGATTGTCGCGGCTCAAGCCCGGATTGCCGCTCGCCTCCACCGCCAGTTGCACCGCCTCGATCGACTGATTCGTCACCGTGTATTTGACCAGCGGCGCTTCGTCGAGCGTCATGTGCCGCGCGTGCGCGGCGGCGTCGAGCACGACGCGGTTGTTGAACAGCAGCGCGTCGATGCGGCCGAGCGTTTGTTCGAACGCGGGCAGGCTCGCGAGCGGCGCGCCGAGATTGCCGGGCTTGCGCTCGACGGCCCAGCGCGCGAACCAGTCGCGCGCGGCCCGCGCGACGCCGTCATAAACGGCCGGCAGCAGCACGCTCATCCACGCCAAACCCAGCGCATCCAACCCGGCGCCCGGCTCGCCTGGCGGATGCACGTCCACCGCGTGCGCGGCGGGCACGAACACGCTGTCGAACACCAGTTCGTGACTGCCGGTCGCGCGCATGCCGAGATGGTTCCATTCGCTGCCGACGCGCACGCCGGGCGCATCGCGCGGCACGAGCCAGACGCCGACGCGCGGCGGCGTCTCGTCGCTGCGCGCCCACACCGCGAGCCAGGCGAGGCCGGGACTGCCGGTCGAATACAGCTTGCTGCCGTCGATGATCCAGCCGTCGGCGCCGCGCCTCGCGATCGTCGACGGCAAGCCGCCGCGCGCCGGCGTGCCGAGTTCGGGTTCGACGCGCAGCGAGTTGATCAGCGCGCCGTCGCGCACCGCTTCGCGCGCGACGCGTTCGCGCAGTTCGACCGGCCAATGCGGATTGCCCTGCAAGCGATGATGAAACAGATACTGCATCACCAGCACGAGCGCCGTGGACGGCTCGCCGCGCGCCACCGCGCGCACCACCTTCAACGCGTGCGGCAAGCTCGCGCCCGCGCCGCCGAGCGCAACGGGCACCGTCAGCGAGAGCAGATCGAATTCGTGCAGGCGCGCGAGGTTCGCATGCGGAAATTGCGCCGTGCGATCGTAGTGCGCGGCGCTCGCGGCGAACTCGCTCGTGAGTTGCGCGAGCAATGCGTCGAAGGCATCGCTGTCAAGCGGCGGATGACGGCGCGTCACTGCGGGATCGGCAAGCGGGGCATTCATGCGAGGGCTCTGCAGGGTGATGACGGCGGCGGCAAAAGCATCGGAAAGTTCGCGGCCTTCATGGCCTTCATGGCAAGGGAAAGCTGCGATCGAAGCTCGCGCGCACGTCCAGATGCGCGCGGATCACGTTGGCCGCTTCGTAGGTATCGGCGGTGCGCTGCTGCGCGGCGACCACGCTGTCGTCGATCGCCACGGGATGCACCTGGCCGCGTCGGTAGACCGTTTTCAATACGTCCGTCGGCAAACCCGTGACGCGCGATTGCATCGCCGCGACTTCGTCGGGATGCGAGAGCGCCCAGCGCTGGCCGATCGCCACGCGCTTCAGGAAATCGGCGAGTTGCGCGCGCTTCTCCGCAATCGCGCGCTCGGTCGCCACCTGATAGCTGAGTCCTTCCGACAGGCCGACGCCGTTGGCGATGATGCGGTCGCGATCGCGCGCTTCGCCGAGCGCGGTGTACGGGTCCCACACGGACCACGCGTCCACGCTGCCGGACGCGAGCGCCGCCTTGGCGTCGGCCGGCGCGAGGAAGACGAAGGTGACGTCGGTCAGCGGCACGTTGGCTCTTTTCAATGCGGCAAGCGCGAGATAGTGGCCGATCGAGCCGCGCGTCGTCGCAATGCGTTTGCCCCTGAGACTCGCGGCGTCGGTCAACGGCGAATGTTCGCGGACCACGATCGCCAGATCGAGCGGCGTCGAGCGGGTGGCCGCGACCGCGCGCACTCGCGCGCCGGCGGCGAGCGCGAACACGAGCGGCGCATCGCCAAGGCCGCCGACATCGACGGCGCCCGCGTTCAACGCTTCACCGAGCGGCTGCGCGGCCGGGAAATTGAACCATTCGATCTTGTACGGCAGGTCTTTCAGTTGACCGGACGCTTCGAGAATGCCGCGCGTTTGCAACGACTGGTCGCCCACTTTGAGCACCGGCAGATCAGCGGCACGCGAAGGCGCCGCGCACAGCATCGCGCAGATCGCGAGCGTCGCGGCGACGAACGGTTTGATTAGCAGGGATTGCGGGAATCGCGCAACGGATGGGAGCGAAAACGAAGAACGGGAAGTCGTCATAGCGGCGCTTACGTCATGGCATCGAGATGATGGGTCATTGACGATAAGGGACGCGTCCGCATAAGACAAACGCCTTATTCTTCTAAGCAAATACGCGGATTTTTATCGAACGGCGAGGTTCACCGTGAAGCGATTTCGCGCGCGCGGCGCAGCGCGGGCGCGCGGCTTGAACCGCGCACCGTGCTTATCCGCTTTGCCGCTTTGCCGCTTTCCCGCGCCCTGCCCCGCATCGCTCGCTTGACTCGCCCGGCTCGCGCGAGCATGCGCGAACGAACACCAACACGCGCCAAATCAGATCACATGAAAACCGTGCGTGCCGTCGCGGCCGAGTTGCTCGACGAGGCCATACTCCCACTCCAGATAGGCGTTCATCGCTTCGCGCGCGTTATCCGTTCCCTCGTAAGGACGCCGGTAACGGTCGATACGCGGCGACGCCAGCCGCGTCTCACCGCTCTCGACCGGCAAGCCCGCCTCGATCCACGCGCTCGTGCCGCCGCTCAGCACCTGCACCGGTTTGCCGGTCGACGCCGCCAGTTCGGGCGCCGCGAAACGCGCGAGCAGGCTGCTGCCGCAGGTCACCACATAACGTCGCGCGTCGGGCAGCTTGTCGTGCAGGGCCGTCTCGAGCTGGCTGCGAATCACGAACCACGCGCCGGGAATGTGCCGCTTCACATAGTTCGCGCTGGTCGTGAAATCCAGCACGACGGTGCCGGGCGACTGCAGCAGCGTGACCAGTTCGGCCGGCGTGATTTCGTCGACGGCGGGCGGCGCGGGCGCATGGCGAGCCGCGGGCGGCGCCGCGCCTTTTTCGCTGAAGTCCGCAGCGGTCAAACCGTCCACCACGTACACCTCGATGTTCATCTGCGCGAGCCACGACGCGGTCATGTTCGCGCGCACGCCGTCGCTGTCCGCGAGAATCACGCGCGCGCCGCGCACCGGCGCGACCATGTCGGTTTCCTGCACCAGCTGACCGCCCGGCACACTGCGAAAGCCGGGCACGTGGCCCGCTTCGTACTCTTCCGGCGTGCGCACGTCGAAGCGATAGACGGTGCGTACCGCCTCGTCGGCCCAGCGGCGCGCTTCGTCACGCGAGGTGCGGCCCACTCGCGCGCGCTCGGCCACCTCGCGCGCGGCGTCGGCGGCGGCCAGCCGAAGCGTGTCGTCGAGCACCGGATCGAAGCGGCGCAAGCTGCCATGCGCGAGCGGCTGACCGGCAAGGGTCCAGCCGATCGTGCCGTTGCGCAGCGCCGCGACCGGATTCGGCACGCCCGCGTTGATCAGCGTCTGCGCGCCGATGATGCTGCGCGTGCGCCCCGCGCAATTGACGATGATCCGCGTGGCCGGGTCCGGCGCGAGCTGCCGCGCGCGCAACGCCAGTTCGGCGCCCGGCACGCTGATGCTGCCGGGAATGTTCATGGTCTGGTACTCGTCGAAGCGGCGCGCGTCGAGCACCACCACGTCGGCTTCGCGATCGAGCAGCGCCTGCACCTCGGGCGCCGTCAGCGACGGCGTATGACGCTTGCTTTCCACCAGTTCGCCGAAGGCCTTGCTCGGCGCGTTGACGTCCTTGAACAACTCGCCGCCGGCGGCGCGCCAGCCTCGCAAACCGCCTTCGAGCAGCGTGACATCGGTATAACCCAACTCATCCAGACGGCGCGCGGCGCGCTCGGCGAGGCCCTCGCCGTCGTCCAGCACGACGATCGGCACGGCGAGGCGCGGCAAGCGCACGGGCGCATCCAGTTCGAGGCGCGACAGCGGCAGATTGGCGGCAAACAGCGGATGACCGCGTGCGTGCGGATCTTCCTCACGCACGTCGACGAGCGCGATTTCCTCGCGTTCGAACAGTGCGCGGCGCACGTCTTCGAATGACCGGGTACGGAACTCTTTAACGAAACTCATGGGATCACGGACTCCTTCGAAACATTCCAGATATTCGGCAGCACGTCGTTCGAGTAGCCGGAGACAAACGCCTTGCGGCCACCGCCGGCGGGATACACCGAGCGCGTCACCGCGCCGATGTTTCCACCGTACACGTGAATGCTGATCGACGTACGGTCACCAAAAGCGTTGCTCACGCGATGGATATCGCCGATGCGCGGCGACACCGCGTCCACCGTGCCGGCCGCGAGGCGTTTCGCCGCCCCCGTTTCCACCAGCGCGCCGTCCGCGGCGATGCGGTATGCCTGCGCAATTTCCGCGCCACGCAGCACGCCGATCAAACCCCATACGGTGTGATCGTGGACCGGCGTCGACTGCGCCGGCCCCCACACGAAACTGACGACCGAAAAACGCTGCCGCGCGTCCGCGTGCAACAGGTATTGCCGATAGCGCTCGGGATCGGGTTGCGCGAACGCGTCGGGCAGCCAGTCGTCGTGTGCGATCAGTTCGCGCAGCGCGGCGCCGCCGGCTTCGAGCAGATGCGCTTCGGGCGCCGCTTCGTCGACGAGCGACGCGATCCGGCCGACGAACGCGCGCAAGCGGTCGGGCCTCGAAATTCGGGTCATCGGTGGTTAGAAAGAATAGGTCAGAAGATAAGGCGCGGCGAACTATTCACGCACCGCGAGCGAGCGCCGCATTGAAAGTGTCGGTCCACATCGGTGCAACATCGACATGCCGCTCGATCACGGCGGCGCGCGCGAACGTGTCGGCCACCTGCTGTTCGCTCGCGATGTCCGCCGCCGTGACGCCGGTGACGCGGCGCGCCTGGCTCTGGTTGCGGTACAACGAGAGGATCGCCGCTTCCGGCACGCGCAACTCGGCGGACAGGACTTTGGCATACGCGTCCTGATGCCGGGCGAACCACTGGCACGCGCGCTGCAGCCGCACCAGCAGATCCGCGCACGCCGCCCGCCGCGGCGGATCGGCAAGCGCCGCCGGATGCCCGTAATACAGGTAGTTGCCGGACAGGTAGCCGTTGGCGTTTTTCAGCACGCGCGCGCCCGCTTGCGAGATCGCGAGCGGCACGTTGTAGCCATAGATCGCCCAGGCGTCGAGCGAACCGGCGTTGAAGGCCGCGAAGCCGTCGCGCGGCGCGAGCGAGGCCGCCTGGATATCGTTGAACGACAGCCCCGCTTCCTCGAGCATGCGCAGCAGGTAGTGATGCGTGGTGGTCGCGCGCAGATAGCCGACGCGCTTGCCCCTGAGATCGGCGATCGAACGGATCGCCGAGCCTTTCGGCACCAGCACGACCTGGTTGTTGACGTCGTCCTTGTAGACCGCGATCACGCGGATCTGCGCGTTTTGCAGCCGCGCGAAAATCGGCGGAATCTCGCTGCCCGAGGCGATATCGAGCGAGCCGCCGTTCATCGCCTCGATCATCGCGTTGCCGGACTGGAACTCGGACCAGTCGATCGTGTACGGCGTGTCGGCGAGGCCCGCGGTTTTCAGCAGCGTGGCGTCGCCGCCTTTGTAGGTCGCGACGCGCAAGCGGACCTGGCTCAGGTCGAGACGGGGATCGGTTTTGTCGTTTGGCTCGGCGTTTGTGGTGGCGTTTGCGGCGGCGTTTGCGGTGGCGTTTGTGGTGGCGTTTGCGGTGGAGGCCGCTTCGGCGATCAGGCCCGTGCTGGCGGTGAGCCACGCGGCGGCCGGCAACGCGGCCACGAGCCGGCGGCGCCGGAGCGACGCCGGCGAATCGGTAGGTTGGGTCATCGTGGGGGAAGGTTCAGGTGAGGACGTCGGGCTCGGCTTCGACCAACCCTTCCAGCAGGCTCTGGAATGCGAATAGCGCGCCGCCCGCGCGGCCCACCTGCTCGTGCGTGAGCGTGGCGACGTCGTGCGCAATCGGCTGCGGCGTGCCGGCGGCTTCGGCAAGCAGTTGCGCGTGGCAGGCGTTGTCGAGCGCGATGTACCACCAGGCCGCGGCCTCGACGCTCGGCCCCGCCGTGAGAATGCCGTGATTCTTCAGGATCACCGCGCGGCGTTGGCCGAGCGCCGCCGCGATGCGCGCGCCTTCGTCGGTATCGAGCACGACGCCGCGGAAGTCGTCGAACAACGCGTGGTCCTGATAGAACGCGCACGAGTCCTGGGTGAGCGGATCGAGCGTGCGGCCGAGCGTCGACCACGCCTTGCCGTACAGCGAATGCGTGTGCGCCGCCGCGATCACGTCGGGACGCGCTTCGTGAATCGCCGCGTGAATCGCGAAGGCCGCCTGATTCACCGGACCTTCGCCGACCACGATGTCCCCTTGCGCATTCACCAGCAGCAGGTCGGACACGCGAATGCGGCTGAAATGCTTGCCGAACGGATTGACCCAGAAGTGATCGGGCCACTCGGGATCGCGCGCGGTGATGTGCCCGGCGAGCCCCTGATCGAAGCCGTGGCGCGCGAACAGACGAAACGCGACCGCAAGCCGTTCCTGCCGGTAGCGGCGTTCGTCCGCGATGCTTTCGCGCGGCGGGACGTCGTCGAACCAGAACTTGCGCAGCGGCGCGTGACGTTCGAGCGTGGACGAATCACGGGTGCGTCGCGGGGCTAGTGAGAGATCGGTCATCGCGCCTCCGTTCACGCCGCCACGCGCTCGACGCGCGCGATGCGCTCGCGGGTCGCCGGAATCAGTTCGCGGCCGTAGTCGATCGCGTCTTCGAGCGGATCGAAGCCGCGCACGAGGAAGGTCGAGACGCCGAGCGCGTAATACTCGGCGAGCGTCTCGGCGACCTGGTCCGGCGTGCCGACCAGCGCCGTCGAATTCGAGCGGCCGCCGATTTCCTTCGCAATGCCGGTCCAGAGGCGCTCGTCGACGCGGTCCGATTCACCGGATGCCGCGAGCAGCCGGCGCGCGCCCTCGCTCTGCGCCGGCCCGCCGACCCCGAGTCCTTGCGCCGCGCGCAGCCGTCGGGTCTCTTCGAGAATATGGTCCGCGCGCTCCCACGCGGCGGCTTCGGTGGCGGCGAGAATCGGCCGGAACGACACGGAGAAGCGCACGCTGCGGCCGTGTTTGGCGGCTTCGGCGCGCACGCGGGCGACTTGCTCGCGCACTTGCGCTTTCGATTCGCCCCACAGCGCGTAGACGTCCGCGTGACGGCCGGCGATTTCCAGCGCGGGCGCCGACGCGCCGCCGAAATACACGGGGATGTGCGGCTGCTGCACCGGCTTCACTTCGGAGAAAGCCTGTTCGAAGCGGTAGTACTGGCCGTCGTGGTCGAACGGTTCGGCTTCGGTCCAGACACGGCGCAGGATGTGCAGGTATTCGTCGGTGCGGGCATAGCGTTCGTCGTGCGAGAGGAAGTCGCCGTCGCGGCGTTGTTCGGCGTCGTCGCCACCGGAGATGATGTGCACGGCGAGGCGGCCGCCCGAGTAATGGTCGAGCGTTGCGAGCTGACGCGCGGCGAGCGTCGGCGCGACGAAGCCGGGGCGATGCGCGAGCATGAAATGCACCTTGCTCGTGACGCTGGCCGCGTGCGCGACGGTCAGGAGCGCGTCGGGGCTCGTGGAATGATGCGGCACGAGGATACGGTTGAAACCCGCGGCTTCGTGAGCACGGGCGAATTGCCCGACGTACTCGATGTCGATCGCCGGACCTTGCGGCGCGTGCGTTTCAGACACCTTGCGGGTCTGGATCATGCCGATGAATTCGATGGACACGATGGGGTCTCCCGGAATGGATGGGTGTGCGCCCGGCGTGGATAGGCTCGGCTGGGCGGCGGCGGTTCTTGTTCGACGCATTTGCTGTTTGCTCAGGGGAGTTAAGGTAGCAGCGCTGAATGCGCTTGTTAAATATTGATCGGCGATATGTTTATCGGGTTTGGGCGGAATGAGGCTTGGCGTTTCGGCCCTGCGGCGCGTGGTAGCTCGGCGGCCCGGATGTATTCCAGGCGGAGAGAGCCAACTGGTTGTTGCGCAGGGCGATCTGTTTGCGAAGGTCGCAAAGCCCCGCAACCCGGGGCGGCGGAACGCCGAATGGATGACGCGCGGAGCATGGCTGACCGCGGAAGTAGCCGTGCGCGCGAGGCACAGGTGATCGCGCTAAAAACCGAGCGCGAGATATTGAAGAGAAGAAGTCACGCGAGGCGCGGCTTGGCCGTCAGCCGCGCCCCAACCCATCAATCCGCTTCCTGACTTGCGCGATCACCGGCGCCCAGTCACCGACCCGCGGCTGTCGAAACAACGCGATGGAATCGTACCAGGCCGTGACCGGCGAGGCATCGCCCCAGAACCATGCGGATACGTGGTCGATCATCAGGCAGGTCGGCACGCCGAGCGCACCGGCCAGATGCGCGGGCCCGCTGTCGATCGTGACGACCAGATCCAGATTCGCCAGCAACGCCGCTACATCGTCGAATCCGGATCGAAAATGATGCGTCAGGTCGACGACTTCCAGCCCCTTGGCTCGCCACTGCGCGACCGTCTCGCCGCGTCCCGGCGACAACGCGAAATAGCTCACGCCCGGCACATTCAATAGCGCTTCGAATTGCCCGGCGGGCACCGAGCGCCGCATGTCGCGGATATGCTCGGGATTGCCGTTCCACACCAGCCCGACCGTGCGATTGCGCTTGTTACCGGCGACGCGCGCGTCGACATGTGCGTCGATCCGCTTGCGCCATGCCTGAACGAGCGACGGCTCGGCGCTCAGGTACGGCGCGCCCCATCCGGCAGCCTCGAAAACGCCGAGCCGCAGCGGCAGGCTCATCAGGCCGCAGTGGAAATCGGGCCGTGTTTCGAGGCTCGTTTCGAGCGGTAAATCGGCGGGCAATATCCGCTCGAACAAATGCCGCAACGGCCCGTCGTGACCGAAGATGACCCGGCCGCCTTCGCGTCGCGCCCGCTGCGCCAAAAGCGGCAGAAAGCGCACCGCCCAAAGGCAGTCGCCATTGCCTTGTTCGCCATAGACAACCAGCGTCTTGCCGGCCAGCGATTCGCCCCGCCAATGCGCGCTGATTGCCGCGAGCGCATGCTGCGCGTTGTTGAGATCGTCGGCGAACGCGACGCGTGCTTCGTAATGCGCCCAGCCCTCGGCGAAACGCCCGGAACGAAGTTCGAGTTCCGACAGGTCGAACAGCGCATGCGCGTTGTTCGGCGTGAGCGCCAGCACGTGCCTGAGCAACGCCTCGGCTTCGGCAAAACGCGCCTGCTCCTTCACGCACAGCGCGAGCTTGTGTAGCGCCACCGGGTTGCCGGGCACGACGCGCACCGCTTCGCGCAGCAGCCGCTCGGCCGTGGCGAAGTCGTCGCGCTGCTGGATGGCAGCGGCGCGCCAGATCAGCGCGTCGCCGTTTTCGACGTTTTGCGAGAGCAGCAGTCCGGTGGCGGACTCGACCAGCGCCCAATCGCGCATGACGAACGCCGTCTGCGTGTTCGTGTGAAGGAGCGTGGCTTCGCGGGAAGGATCGAGTTGATAGGCGCGCACCAGCGCGGCAAGCGCCTCGCGTTGGCCCGCTTTGTCACGGCCTGCGTGCTGCAGCAGCATCTGGCCCAACGCGAGCCACTCGGCGGCTCCCGCATTGGGCGCGGCGGCACGCGCGCGCAAGTCCGCCAGTGGGCTACTGGGGGGCAGGGTATTCAGGTCGTTCATCGGGAAGGCGCCACGCCGCGTGGCATGAAAACGAAGGCGCGCGGGAAACGCCCGTTACGGCGCACTCGCCGCGATCTTCGGCGTGCTGACCGCGACATCGCCGCACTGTGCGCGGTGGCGCAGCGCGTGGTCGACCAGCACGAGCGCGAGCATCGATTCAGCGATCGGCGTGGCGCGAATGCCGACACACGGATCATGCCGCCCGAACGTTTCGACGATGGCCGGCTGCCCCGCCTTGTCGATCGAACGGCGCGGCGTGCGAATGCTCGACGTGGGCTTGATCGCGATCGACACCGTGATGTCCTGCCCGGTTGAAATGCCGCCGAGCACGCCGCCCGCGTGATTGCCGACAAAGCCCTCCGGCGTCAGTTCGTCGCCATGCACCGAACCGCGTTGCGCGACGCTGGCGAAGCCCGCGCCGATCTCGACGCCCTTGACGGCGTTGATGCCCATCATCGCGTGCGCGATGTCCGCGTCGAGACGGTCGAACAGCGGCTCGCCAAGGCCGACCGGCACGCCGGAAGCCACCACGTTGATGCGCGCGCCGATCGAGTCGCCCTCCTTGCGCAGCGCGTCCATGTACGCTTCCAATTGCGGCACGATCTCGGCGTTCGGCGCGAAGAACGGATTCTCACGCACTTGCGCCCAGTCGACGAAAGGCACGTCGATCTCGCCGAGCGCGGCCATGTAGCCGCGAATCTCGATGCCGAACTTCTCGCGCAGCCACTTCTTCGCGACCGCGCCCGCCGCCACCGTGGGCGCCGTCAGACGCGCCGACGAACGGCCGCCGCCGCGATAGTCGCGAATGCCGTATTTCTGCCAGTAGGTGTAGTCCGCATGACCTGGGCGGAACGTCTCGGCGATGTTGCCGTAGTCCTTGCTGCGCTGGTCCGTGTTGCGGATCAGCAGCGCGATCGGTGCGCCGGTGGTCTCACCTTCGAACACGCCGGACAGGATCTCGACCTTGTCTTCTTCCTGACGCTGCGTGACGTGGCGCGACGTGCCAGGTTTGCGGCGGTCGAGTTCGAGCTGGATGTCGGCTTCGTTGAGCGCCATGCCCGGCGGGCAGCCGTCGATCACGCAGCCGATAGCGGGACCGTGCGATTCGCCGAAGGTCGTGACAGTGAAAAGCGTACCGAGCGTGTTGCCGGACATGGGCGTCGTCCAAAAGAAATGCGGGGGAAGCGTTATTATGCCAGCCCGCATGGCGCGAGGGCGGGTCGCCCGCGCGCTTATGACTTGAGGACAAGCCGTGAGCGCCGCGACGCCGACGGGGCCTTACTTGCGCGCCCCACGCAATTCGGTGACGATCCGCTGCAGCATCTCCGGCGTCGCGAGCGCCGGATCGATCGGCTCGCCCACCGCCAGGGTCAGCCGGCTCATCACGCCCTTCTGTATCGGCCGCGGCCAGCGCGCATCGTCGGCGCGCGAAAACACGCTGCCCCACAGGCCGCGCAGCGCCATCGGTATCACCGGCGCGGGCGTGCGCCGGATGATTTCGGTCACGCCGTGGCGAAACGGATTCATTTCACCGGTTCTCGTAAGCTTGCCTTCCGGGAAAATACAGACCAGTTCGCCCTCGGCGAGCGCCTGCGCGCATCGCTCATAAGCTTGCGTGAGCAACTGGGCGTCCTGATGCGCCGGCGCGATAGGAATCGCCTTCGCATGACGGAACACCCAGCCGGCGAACGGCGACCCGAAGATCTGATGGTCCATCACGAAACGGATCGGCCGCGGGCTCTCCGCCATGATCACGATCGCGTCGACAAAGCTCACGTGGTTGCACACCAGCACCGCGGCGCCTTCCTCGGGAATGCGCTCGGCATGCACGAGACGCATCCGGTAAAACGTATGCACGAGCACCCATGCGATGAAGCGCAGCAGAAACTCGGGCACCAGCGAATAGATGTAGGTCGCGACGACGATGTTCAGCAACGCCGTAACCAGAAAAATAGCCGGAATGCCGAAGCCCGCCGCGGTCAACGCCATCGCCATCAGCGCCGAGACGATCATGAACAACGAATTCAGAATATTGTTCGCGGCGATGATGCGCGCGCGGTGACTCGGCTGGCTGCGGCTCTGGATCAGCGCGTAGAGCGGCACGCTGTAGAACCCGCCGAACATGGCGAGCAGGAACAGGTCGGCCAGCACGCGCCAATGGGCGGTCCGCACGAGAAATTCGCCGACGGCGAGCAGATGTCCCGCGGGCGGCAGCGCGCGGCTCGCGAAAAACAGGTCGATTGCGAACACGCTCATGCCGATCGAGCCGAGCGGCACCAGGCCGATTTCGATGCGCCGCTTCGAGAGCTTTTCGCACAACAGCGAACCGATGCCGATGCCGATCGAGAACGTGCCGAGCAGCACCGTCACCACGTCCGGGTCGGCGGACAGCACGTTTTTCGCAAAGCTGAAAAACGACGACAGAAAAGTCGCGCCGACGAACCACAGCCACGATATGCCGAGCAGGCTCAGAAACACGGTGCGGTTTTCGCGCGCCAGCTTCAGGTTGCGCCACGTCTCGCTAACCGGATTCCAGTTGATGCGCAGATCCGGCTGCGGCGCCGCCGTGACCGGCACGAAGCTCGACACGAAGCGCCCCGCCAGCGCAACCGCGACACAGGCGCAAGCCAGCACGATCGCGCCATGTTCGACGAACCCCGCGCCGGCGCCGCCGACGATCGTGCCGATCAAGATCGCGACGAACGTGCCCATCTCGACCATGCCGTTGCCGCCCACCAGTTCCGCCTTCGACAGATGCTGCGGCAGGTACGAGTATTTGACCGGTCCGAACACGGTCGAATGGACGCCCATCAGAAACGTGCATGCATACAGCAACGGTGCGTTATGCAGCAGAAAACCCGCGCCGCCGATCAGCATCACGACGATCTCGAAGCTCTTGACGAAGCGCGTGAGCATCGCCTTGTCGTACTTGTCGGCGATCTGGCCGGAGGTGGCGGACAGCAGCACGAACGGCAAGATGAAGATCGCCGAAATCAGAAACGCCGCCGTTTTCGGATCGACGCCGGAAAAGCGCGCCGCCTGATACGTGACGAGCGACGTGAAGCCGATCTTGAAGACGTTGTCGTTCATCGCGCCGAGGAACTGGGTCCAGAAAAAAGGCGCGAAGCGGCGCTGCCGCAGTAGCCGGAACTGCGATTCGTGCGCCTCGTGCGGGCGCGCGGCACGACGGCCGGCAGGTATCGGACGATCGCTCATGAAGGTCGGGGAACGGGTTGAACGGGCAACGAGAGGGAAAGAGACGCGGGCCCGGAGACAAAAAAAGCGCGCGCTTTCGCGCGCGCCTTGACTGCATTTTCGCGCTCACGGCAACGCCGAACGCCGCGGCGAGCCACCGCGCATCAACGCGCCGGCTGCTGCTCCTGTTGCTCTTCCGGCCAGTCGCGGATGTATGCCTTGAGCATGCGATTTTCGAAGCCCTGCTCTTCGACCACCGCCTTCGCGACGTCGTAGAACGAGATCACGCCCATCAGCGTGCGGGCTTCCATGACGGGCAGATAGCGCACGTGGTGCTCGAGCATCATGCGGCGCACTTCGTTGACGTCCGTTTCGGGCGTGCAGGTGAGCGGATGGTCGTCCATGACCTTACGGATCGTCGACGTGCCGACGCTGCCGCCATGCTTGCTCAGCGTGAGAATGATTTCACGGAAGGTGAGCATGCCGACCAGGTCGCCGTATTCCATCACGACGAGCGAGCCGATATCGTGCTCGGCCATGGTGTTGACTGCGTCGTGCAGCGTGGTATCCGGCGTAACCGTGAAAAGGGTGTTGCCCTTGACTTTAAGAATGTCGCTGACTCGCATGATCGTCTCCCGTGATACCCGCTAAGCTCGTAATGCATGAATGACTTTCGATCCTAGCGGAAAGGCCCATAAAAGGAAAGCGGCCCGCCCGCCAAGGCGCGGCGGGTGTTCGCCTGCCCGAACCCGCATGAGTGCTCGCGCGCGCATCGGGAAAACCGCGCTTGATGCGGTTCGTGCCGGTGATAGGATGGCCGCCACTTTCACCTTTCGCGAGGCCGTCCGTGGCCCCGCCGCCCAGGATGTCCGCCAACCGTTTCGATACGCTTGCGCTGCACGCCGGCGCCGCTCCCGACCCCGCCACCGGCGCGCGCGCCACACCTATTTACCAGACTACCTCCTTTTCGTTCCGCGATTCGGACCACGCCGCGGCGCTCTTCAATATGGAGCGCGCCGGCCATGTCTACTCGCGCATCTCCAACCCGACCGTGGCCGTGTTCGAGGAGCGCGTCGCCGCACTGGAGAACGGCGCGGGCGCGATCGGCACGGCGAGCGGCCAGGCCGCGCTGCATCTGGCGATCGCCACGCTGATGGCCGCGGGCTCGCATATCGTCGCCTCCAGCGCGCTATACGGCGGCTCGCACAATCTGCTGCATTACACGTTGCGGCGCTTCGGCATCGAGACGACCTTCGTCAAACCCGGCGATCTCGACGCATGGCGCGCCGCGCTGCGCCCGAACACGCGCCTGCTGTTCGGCGAGACGCTCGGCAATCCCGGCCTCGACGTGCTCGACATCGCCGCGCTCGCGCAGATCGCGCACGAACACCGCGTGCCGCTGCTGGTCGACTCCACCTTCACCACGCCCTACCTGCTCAAACCGTTCGAGCACGGCGCCGACCTCGTTTATCACTCGGCCACCAAGTTTCTCGGCGGGCACGGCACGACGATCGGCGGCGTGCTGGTGGACGGCGGCACCTTCGACTTCGTCGCCTCGGGGCGCTTCCCCGAATTCACCGAGCCCTACGAGGGCTTTCACGGCATGGTCTTCAGCGAGGAAAGCACCGTCGCGCCGTTCCTGCTGCGCGCGCGCCGCGAGGGTTTGCGCGACTTCGGCGCGTGCCTGCATCCGCAAGCCGCCTGGCAACTGCTGCAAGGCATCGAAACGCTGCCGCTGCGCATGGAACGGCACGTCGCCAACACGCGCCGGGTGGTCGAATTCCTCGCCGCTCACGCAGCGGTCGAAACGGTCGCCTATCCCGAACTGCCGACGCATCCCGACCATGCGCTCGCGAAGCGTCTGCTGCCGCGCGGCGCGGGCGCGGTGTTCAGCTTCAACTTGCGCGGCGACCGCGCCGCCGGACGCGCGTTCATCGAAGCGCTCTCGCTGTTCTCGCACCTCGCGAACGTGGGAGACGCGCGCTCGCTGGTGATCCACCCCGCATCGACCACGCACTTTCGCATGGATGCCGCCGCGCTCGCCGCGGCGGGGATCGCCGAAGGCACGATCCGCCTGTCGATCGGTCTCGAAGACCCCGACGATCTGATCGACGACCTCAAGCGCGCGCTGAAGGCCGCGCAGAAGGCGAGCGGGTCGGGCGCATCCGCAGGAGGCGCATCGGGCCCAGCGCATAGGGATGCCAAAACCGGCGCATCCGGCCAAGGCGCGATTGAAGCCAGGACCGATGCCTCCCCTGCCGCCCCTGCCGCCAAACCCCGCCCGGAGTCCGCATGATCCTCACCGTCCAAGGCAAGCCGGCTTACGTGTACACCGGCGGCAAGCCGTTCGATGCGAGCCTGCCGAGCGCCGTGTTCATCCACGGCGCCGAGCACGACCATAGCGTCTGGGCGCTGCAAACGCGCTACTTCGCGCATCACGGCTTCGGCGTGCTGGCGGTGGACTTGCCGGGACATTGCCGCAGCGCCGGGCCCGCGTTGACCACCGTGACGGCGATGGCGGACTGGCTGGCCGCGCTGCTCGATGCCGCCGGCGTGCAACGCGCGTTCGTGGCCGGCCACAGCATGGGCTCGCTGATCGCGCTCGACTTCGCGGGCCGCTATCCCGAGCGCGCCACGCATCTCGCGCTACTCGCCACCGCCATGCCGATGGCCGTCTCCGACACGCTGCTCGAAGGCGCGCTGCATCGCGAGCCCGATGCCATCGCCATGGTCAACGACTGGTCGCACTCGACGCTCGCGGCCAAGCCCTCCTGCCCCGGCCCCGGCTTCTGGTTGCACGGCATGAACCAGCGGCTGATGGAGCGCGTCGCGGCAACCGGCGAACCGCACCTGTTCCATACCGACTTCACGGCTTGCAATACCTACGCGGACGGCCTCGCCCGCGCCGCCCAAGTGCGTTGCGCGGTGCGCCTGATCGTCGGCCGGCGCGATGCGATGACCCCGCCGCGCGCCGCCAGGGCGCTCGCCGACGCGCTCGCGCAAAGAGGCGTGGCGATCGACACCGTGACGCTCGAAGCCGGCCATGCGCTCATGACCGAGCAGCCCGACGCCACGCTCGACGCCCTTTTCAGCTTCGCTTCCAGCCCGCCTCGCGTCGCCCGATAACGACCGGCAAACGAGAGCGGAGCCATCACGATAGCCGCGGCGAAACATGCGCGCCATCGGCCGAACGGCCAGGTTGCGCGCATGCGCCGATAGCCGCACAATGGATCGAGCCTGTCCTGTTTGCCGTGCGCTTTCGGGCATTGCGGCACGCGGCGAAGCCATTCGAAGCGACGGGCACGGAATCGGGAAGCATGGAAATTCGGAGGCCGTGATGGGTCATACCGCACACACCGATCATTTCGCGAGTTTCGCGGAGTTCTATCCGTTCTATCTGAGCGAGCATCGCAACACGGTTTCGCGGCGGCTGCATTTCGTGGGTTCGCTCGGCGTGATCGGCTGTCTCGCCATGGCGCTCGCCACCGGCCACTGGCTGTGGCTGCCGGTGGCCGTGGTCTGCGGATACGGCTTTGCCTGGGTCGGGCATTTCTTCTTCGAGAAGAACCGGCCGGCCACCTTCCGTCATCCGCTCTATAGCCTGATGGGCGACTGGGTCATGTTCAAGGACATCTGCGTCGGCAAGATCTCGCTGTAGTTTTCATGCCGCCGACGCATCGCCCGCCGGGCCGCTACGCCGCCTGATGCGGCATGGACGAAGCGCCCTGCACGCTCTCCTGCGCACGCGCCGCGCGCGAGGCCGCGCGTGCGGCCAGCAACGCCGCGAGCGTCACCTTCAGCTTGTCGTTTTGCAGCGCGGCCAGAAGCGTTGCGCCGTCCACCCGCGTGGAGTTGAGTTCAAGCTGATATTGGAGTTCGGCGCGGTCGATGATGAACAGGTCGAACAATCGCTCAACCGTGATCTGCGCCGGATTCGCCAGCAGAAGGAAATGCGGGCGCACGCCGTCTTCCTGCAATTGCGCGATCCATTCGATTTCCTCGAGCTTTTGCAGCAGGTTGATCGTGGTGTCCAGATCGCGGCGAAGCATTCGCGACAGGTCGGGCACGGTGTAGCCGCGCTCGCCGGCGTCGCGCGCCTCGGCGAGCCGCGCAAGCAGTTCGAGCGAATCGAACAGATTGCTGCCCTCGAACGTGGGCCGGTGAAACTGGCCGATGCGAATCGCCGGCAAGGCGGAGGCGATCATCGCGCCCGCCAGGGTGATGAACCAGCACAGGTACATCCACAGCAGAAACAGCGGCACCGCCGCGAATGCGCCGTACACCGCCGTGTAGGTGGGAATGCGGCGCACGTAGTAGCCGAAGCCGCGCTTGGCGAGTTCGAAGGCGATTGCGGCGGTCACGCCGCCGATCACCGCATCGCGCCATTCCACGCGGCAGTTCGGCAGATAGACGTAGAGAATCGTGAAGGCGAGCGCCGTCAACGGCAGCGCCGCGCCCGTGAGCGCCCATTCGATGACCGGCGTCATGCGCTGGGCCGCCGTGAAGGTCATGGATTGCGTGAACAGGTAGGAGGAAATCGACAGGCTCACGCCGATCAGGATCGGGCCGAGCGTGATGATCGCCCAGTAGACGAGAATGCGCTGCGCGATCGGCCGCGCCTTGCGCACGCGCCAGATCACGTTGAACGCGGATTCGACGGTCATCATGGTCATCACCGCCGTGACGAACAGCACGATCATGCCGATCGTGGTCAGCCCCTTGGCCTTTGCGGCGAACTGGTTCAGATACTTGAAGATCTGACTGTTCAGTTGCGCGGGCATCAGGTGGTCGGCGAGAAAAAACTGCAGCGACTCCTGAAACGAGGCAAAGAGCGGAAACGCGGTGAACAGCGCGAACGCCACCGTGGCGAGCGGCACCAGCGCGAGCATGGTGGTGAACGTGAGGCTGCCGGCCACCTGCGGAATGCGGTCTTCGCCACTGCGCTTCGCGGCAAACTGCGCGAGCCGTTTGAGCGTGTCGAGATCGAAACGCACCCTGGACAACAAACCTGCCTCCTTGCTTCGTGAACCGGTGTTTCAGGAGAGGACGAAGACCTGGCCGAACGGCCATGCATGGCCTCTCCAGCGGACCCAGCCCCTATAATACCCGTTCACCGATGAGGCTTATGAAAGACATTCTCGTGCTCTATTACAGCCGTCACGGCGCCACGCGCGAGCTTGCGCTGGCGATCGCGCACGGCGTGGACAGCGTTCCCGGCATGCAGGCGCGCGTGCGCACGGTGCCGGCGGTGTCCACCGTCTGCGAGGCGTCGCAGCCGGACATTCCCGCCGAAGGTCCGCCCTACGTCGAACTGCGCGACCTCGAGGAATGCGCGGGTCTCGCGCTCGGCTCGCCCACCCGCTTCGGCAACATGGCCGCGTCGCTCAAATACTTTCTCGACGGCACCACGCCGCAATGGCTCTCCGGTGCGCTCGCCGGCAAGCCGGCCTGCGTGTTCACGTCCACCGGCAGTTTGCACGGCGGCCAGGAATCCACGCTGCTCTCCATGATGCTGCCGCTTCTGCATCACGGCATGCTGATCGTCGGCATTCCGTACACCGAGAGCACGCTCACGACCACGCAAAGCGGCGGCACGCCATACGGCGCGTCGCATTTCGCGCGCGCGGGCACCGCCGAACAAGGCATCTCCGCCGACGAGAAAACGCTCGCCGTCGCGCTCGGCGCACGCGTCGCGCGCACGGCGGCTTGCATGAGCGAACGGCCGTGAACGAGCCGGATGCCGGAACGCAGCGGCGTGAACCCGGTACGTCCAATGCGCCCGATGCGCCCGCGGCCGTCGACGCTGTCGATGCGCGAACGGTCGCGAGCGCGCCGCTTGCACGGCCCACCGCCAACGAGCCGCGCATGCGCGTCGCAGCCAATGCTCCGAACGCGAAACCGTCCGATCGCGACCACGATGCCGAAACGGTCGGCACCTCGGCCACAGGCACCTCGCCCATGCCCGCAACCGCCGCGCACGTGCGGCAAGGCAATGCCTGGGCACGCGGCGCCACAACCGCCCTGCCCGTGCGGCAAAAAACCGGCGCCGCGCTCGGCGCTACCACCGCCTTGCTCGCGCTGATCGTACTGTGCGCCGCCTGCGAAGGGTGGCTCGCGCCGCTGCGCCCCGGCGGCTCGGCGCTGCTGCTCAAGGCCGTGCCGCTGCTGCTCGCGCTGCCGGGCGTGTGGCGGCGCCGGCTGTACACGCTGCAATGGGCGTCGATGCTGATCCTGCTGTACTTTGCCGAAGGCGTCGTCCGCGGCTGGAGCGAGCGCGGTTTGAGCGCGCGCCTCGGCTGGCTGGAAGCCGTACTCGCCGTCGTCTTTTTCGTCTGCGCGATCGCCCATGTCGCGCCGTTCAAGCGCGCGGCCAAGGTAGCCGCGAAGCGGGCCGGTCAGCAGGCCGCCGAAGTCGGCGGCGAAGCGGGTGGCGAAGCGGGCGACGAAGTGGGTGGCGAAGTCGGCGGCGACATGGACAGCGAAGTGGCCGGCGAAGCGGGCGCCAAAGTGCGCGGCGAAGTCGACGGCAAAGCACGCGCCAAGGTGCACACCAAAGCCCAGGCGGCTGCCGAACCGGCTGCCGAACCAGCCGCTGAACCGCCCGCCGAAGTAACCGCGAAGCCAGCCGCCGAACAAGTCACGGAACCATCCGCCACGCAGGCCAAAACCCTCACCTGACGAAAACCGCGCGCCACGCCTTGATTTCTTCGTCCGAACACACCGACCGACCCACATGACTCAAGCCGCTTTCCTCTCCGCCTGCCGCGACGCCATCGGCCCCAACCAGGTGCTCACCGATCCGCACGACACCGCGCCCTACCTCACCGACTGGCGCCGCCGCTACACCGGCGCGGCCTGCGCGGTGCTCTGCCCGGCCACGCCCGCCGAAGTCGCGGCGCTCGTCAAACTCGCCGGCGAACATCGCGTCGCGCTGGTGCCGCAAGGCGGCAACACCGGTCTCGCCGGCGGCGCCACGCCCGATGAAAGCGGCGCGCAGGCGGTCATCAGCTTGCGGCGTCTGAATCGCGTGCGCGACATCGATCCGCACAACAACACGATCACCGTCGAAGCCGGCGTCGTCCTCGCCGAAGTGCAAAGACATGCCGAGGAAGCCGGCCGCCTGTTCCCCTTGAGCCTCGCCGCCGAAGGCAGTTGCACGATCGGCGGCAATCTCGCCACCAACGCGGGCGGCACCGCCGTGCTGCGCTACGGCAATACGCGCGAGCTATGCCTCGGCCTGGAAGTGGTCACGCCGCAAGGCGAACTGTGGGACGGCCTGCGCGGACTGCGCAAGGACAACACCGGCTACGACTTGCGCGATCTGTTCATCGGCGCGGAGGGCACGCTCGGCATCATCACGGCGGCGGTGCTCAAGTTGCATCCGCAACCGGCCGCGCGCGTCACGGCGCTCGCCGGGCTGGCTTCGCCCGATGCGGCGCTCGACTTTCTCGCGCTCACGCAACGCGTCGCCGGGCCGCTTCTGACCGGCTTCGAACTGATGTCGGATTTCTGCCTGCGGCTGGTGGGCCGGCACTTCGAACAGATGCGCTATCCGTTTGCCGAATCGCACGCGCAAATCGTGCTGCTGGAATTGTCGGACAGCGAAAGCGAGGAACACGCCCGCGCGCTGTTCGAGCGTCTGATGGAAACGGCGCTGGAAGAAGGTCTCGTGCAAGACGCGGTGGTCGCCGAAAACCTCGCACAGTCGCGCGCTTTCTGGAATCTGCGCGAACACATTCCGCTCGCGCAAGCCGAGGAAGGTCTGAACATCAAGCACGACATCGCGGTGCCGATCTCGCGCATCGGCCGCTTCATCGAGGAAACCGACGCCGCGATCGCCCAGGCGGTGCCGGGCGCGCGCATGGTGACGTTCGGCCATCTCGGCGACGGCAACCTGCACTACAACGTGCAGGCGCCCGCAGGCGGCGACGCGATGGCGTTTCTCGACCAGTACCAGAGCGCGATCAACCAGATCGTCTACGACAGCGTGCATCGGCATCGCGGCAGCATCAGCGCGGAACACGGGCTCGGCCAGTTGAAGATCGACGAAGCGATGCAGTACAAGCAGGACGTCGAGGTGCGGTTGATGCGCGCCGTCAAGCTCGCGCTCGATCCGCTTAACCTGATGAACCCCGGCAAGGTGCTACGCTAAGGTTTGAAGCCGCCGCGTTTCTGAACGCGTCTGAACGCTATAAATCGCAGGAGCCGTAGCCGTGAAGATTCGAGTGTTGTCCGATCTGCATCTGGAGAACGACGAGCCCGATCTGATCCCGCATGCGCAGGCGGATCTGATCGTGCTGGCGGGCGACATTCACAATCACGCGGCCGGTCCGCGCTGGGCCGCCCAGATCTTCGACGGCGCCGCGCCGGTCGTCTACGTGCCCGGCAATCACGAATACTACGACGGCGAATTCGGCGCGCTCGAAGCCGCCCTGTACGACGCGGCCGCGCAAGTCGACAACGTGCACGTGCTGAACAACGCCGCGCTGGTCGACCGCCAGGGCGGCTGGCGCATCCTCGGCACCACCTTGTGGACCGACTTCGAGCTCTACGGCGCGGACCCCGACACGCTCGCCGGATCGATCGACGCGTCGCGCCGGGTGATGCTCGACTTCCGCGGCCCGATCCAGATGAATTGGCCGCACGACCCCCACGACTCCCCGCGCGACTTCACGCCCGACGACTCGCTCGCGCTGCACCGCCGCGCGCGCGCCTGGCTCGAAAGCGAGCTTGCCAGGCCGTTCGCCGGCAAGACGATCGTCGTCACGCATCACGCGCCGCATCGGCTGAGTCTCGCCGAGCATTACGCGCAAGACCGCGCGTCGGCGGGCTTCGTCAATCATTTGCCGGGACTGGTGCGCTCGCCCGTCGCGTTGTGGATTCATGGGCACACGCACACGTCGTTCGATTACACGGTGAACGGCACACGCGTGGTCTGCAATCCGCGCGGCTACTTCGACCGGCGCAGCGGACAGTGGGAGAACCCACAGTTCGCGTGGGATAAGGTCGTCGAGGTGTAGCGCCGCCGCACTCGCGGCACTACGCTGTTGAGATCGCCGTGCCGGCGAGGCGCTGGTCCGTGGAGGTCGCTCATGTGTGGTCGAATCAGCCAGTACCGCGATCCGCATCTGTACGCCCGGCATCTCGGCCTCGCCGATCCGCTGATGCTATTCGACGCCGCCGACCGCCGTCCCGGCTATAGCCTCGCGCCGGGCACGCATCCGCTCGCGATCTACCCGGACCAGACGCTGCGCGCGATCCATTGGGGCTATTGCCCGGACTGGGCGCGCGAGCAGCATCTGCCGCAGACGATCAACGCGCGCGCCGCCACCGCGCCGAACGCGCGTTACTTCGAGCAACTGTGGAAAACCGGACGCGTGCTGGTGCCCGCGGACGGCTGGTTCGAATGGCACGCGGAAACGGCGCCCGAAAGCAGTAACAGCGCGGGCCCCGCCGCGGAGGTTGCCGCCATGGTCCGCCAGCCCTACTACGTCCACCTGAAGAGCGACGCGCCGATGTATCTGGCGGCGCTATCGAGCGTGCGCGGCACGGAGCCGCAAACCGAAGGCATGGGACTGGTGATCGTGACCGCCAACGCCGACGCGGGTCTCGTCGACGTGCACGACCGGCGGCCGCTGGCATTCGGGCCCGAGGCGGCGCGCCGCTGGCTCGACCCCGCATTGCCGGCCGACGAACTCGAACATCTGACGCGCAGCGCCTGCCTCGCGGCCGGGCGGTTCCGCTGGCACCGGGTGGGTCCCGGCGTCGATCGCGTGCTCAACGACGAGCCGGGCCTGATCGAAGCGCTGGATTAACAGCGGAAGGCGCACAGGCGCCGCTCAAGAAAAACACCTCTGCTGGCCCGCACTATCCAACGCGAGAACGACGTTCAACGGTCGTGCCGTTGTCCCCGCGCATCGGGGCGCGCGATCTTGATCGGCACGAGTTGCGGCTGTTGTTCGCGCAGGCGGCGCAGCAAATCGCGCGATGCGGCGATTCCGATCAGTCCAAGCATGACGGCCACGCCGATCATCAGATGCGTATCCATGAATCCCTCGTCCTTCCAGTTGTTGCGATTTGCCGAGCGGCGGTGAATGGAGCGCGTGCGGCCGAAGCGGCAGCGCGTGAACCACACGTTAGCAAATCGACTTGAGCACGAAAGTAAGGAAATGTTGCGGCGCGGCGGTTGTGTAACAGCCTGTCACCGCGCGGCGCGCCACCCCGTCAGGCGGGATCAGCCGCGCGCGAACTGGCGCAATTCCGCCTGATCGGCGGCCAGCGTGGCGGGCAGTTCGTCGCGCAGAAACTCCACCCACGTGCGGATTTTCGCGTCCAGGTACTGCCGCGACGGATACAGCGCATACAGATTCATTTCCTGCGACGTGTATTGCGGCAGCAACCACACGAACGCGCCGCTGCGCAAACCGCTGATCGCCGAATAGATGGGAATCAGGCCGATGCCCATGCCATTACTCACCGCCACCGCCATCGCCTCGGCGACGTTCACCTGGAACGGGGTGGGTCCGAGTGAGATCGTTTCCTCGCCGTTCGGGCCGTCGAAGGTCCATTTGTCGGACGGAAACACCGGCGCCACCATTTGCAGGCAGGTGTGATGCGTGAGATCGGCGGGCGTCTGCGGCACGCCGTGCCGTTCGAGATAAGCGGGCGATGCGCAGGCGATGCTGAAGGCGCTGCCGAGACGCTGCGACACCAGTCCCGAATCGGGCAGGCTGGTGGCCAGCGTCAGCGAGACGTCGAAGCCCTCGTCGAGCAGATCGGGGATGCGCTGCGCCAGTGTCAGTTCGACGTGCACGTCCGGATAGCGCTGCTGATAGCGGCCGACCGCCGGGACCACGTAATGCTGGCCGAAACTCGTCATCGCGTGAATTTTCAGCTTGCCCGCGGGGCGGGCGTGGGCATCGCCCGCCTCCGCTTCGGCCTGATCCACATAGGCGAGGATCTGTTCGCAGCGCTGCAGGTAACGTTCGCCCGCCTCGGTCAGCGCGATGCGGCGCGTCGTGCGGTTCAACAGGCGCGTGCGCAGATGCGCTTCCAGATCGGACACCGCGCGTGACGCGTACGCCGTGGTCGTGTTCAGGTGCTGCGCGGCACCCGTAAAACTGCCCGCTTCGACGACGCGGACAAATACGCGCATGTTTTGAAGCGTATCCAATGCCTTTCCTTGGTAATCCGGACCGATTGTTTCACGATTCGTAACGGCGATTATCTCAAATTCCGTAAAAATGCCTTGCACCGTTACGGGTTATTCCGCAATCGATCAAAAAATATAATGACGCACAAGCTTCTATAGCCAATTTTTGGAGGAATCGTGCAGTCTCCGGTGCCAAAACGGATCGCCGCAACCGCTGTTCTTACGATCCTATTAACAATCGCGGGATGTGCAAGCACCGGAGGCATCGCGCCGCAGGCGCGCGGCATCGAGCCCGCCGCGCTCGACGCGGGCAACGCCATCCGGGCCGCCAATGCCGACGCGCAATGGCCGGCCGCCGACTGGTGGCGCGCCTTTGACGATCCGCAGCTCGACGCGTGGATCGAGGCCGCGCAGGCCGGCAATCCGAGCCTCGCGGCCGCTCAGGCGCGCGTGCGCGAAGCGGCGTCGATGGCGGGCGTCGCCCGCGCGGCGCTGTCGCCGCAAGTCAACGGCAATCTGTCGATCCAGCGCCAGAAGTGGGCCGACAACCTGTACTACGGGCCGGGGCCGCTCGCCGGCGAGCAATCGTGGAACAACACGGGCACGCTGGAACTGGCGTATCACCTCGACCTGTGGGGCAAGGACAGCAACGCCGCCGAGCGTGCGCTCGACGCCGCCCACGCGAGCGCCGCCGACGCCCGCGCCGCGCAACTCGAACTGCAAGGCAATGTGGTGCGCACGTACATCGAGATGTCGATGAACTACGCGCTGCTCGACATCGCCCAAGCGACCTTGCGGCAACAGCAGCAAATCGTCGACCTGGCGAACCGGCGCTTGAAAGGCGGCCTCGGCACGCAACTGGAAGTGAGCCAGGCCGAAACGCCGATGCCGGAATACGAACGCCAGATCGACGCGCTCGAGGAAAAGATCGCGCTCGGCCGCAATCAGATGGCGGCGCTGGCCGGCAAGGGCCCCGGCGCGGGCGACTCGATCCAGCGCCCGGCGCTGTCGCTCGCCACGCCCGCCGGCCTGCCGAGCGCGTTGCCCGCCGATCTGATCGGCCATCGGCCGGACGTGGTCGCCGCGCGCTGGACGGTGGCGGCGCAGGCGCGCGGCATCGACGTCGCCAAGGCCGGCTTTTATCCCGACATCGACCTGCTGGCGTCGATCGGCGGTTATGCGGCGATGGGCCCGCTGTTCCAGTTCCTGAAGAGTCCGTCGCATAGCTGGACGGCCGGTCCCGCGCTGTCGCTGCCGATCCTCGACGGCGGGCGCCTGCGCTCGCAGCTCGGCGCGGCCTCGGCCGGATACGACGAGGCCGTCGAGCGCTATAACCAGGCGATCGTCGGCGCGTTGAAGGACATCTCCGACCAGGTGATCCGCATCCGCTCGCTCGCGACCCAGGCCGCCGACGCCGAGCGGTCGGTCGCGGCGGCGCGCAAGAACTACGACCTGTCGCGCGAAGGTTATCGGCGCGGCCTGACGGACTACCTGAACGTGCTGATCGCGCAAAACCAGTTGCTGCACGCCCAGGAAGGCGTCGCGAAGATTCAGGCCGAGCGCCTCGGCGCGCACGCGTCGCTCGTCACCGCGTTGGGCGGCGGGCTCGACGAGCCGGCCAACGGTCCGCAGGCGAATGAGACGCTGCCGGGGCATGGCAAGGGCAAGAGCCAGGCGAACAGCCAGGCGGCGGCGGGTTCGAACGCTGCGGCTGCGCTCACGCCGTCGCAAGCGGGTTCAACCGGTCGCACGAAAAACAACGTGCCCGCCACGCGTGATGCGGTCCACACGCGAAGCCCCGCTGCCACGCCGGCGAAGCCGTCACCGGCCGCGGTCAACGCGCAACCCATAAGCGCCGCGGCAGACACGCCGTCACCGGCCACGGCCAACGCGCAACCCATAAACGCCGCGGCAGCCACACCGCCGCGATCCGCCAACGCGGCTGCGCCCGCGGCCGAGTGAGGACCATCATGCCCCTCTCTTCGTCAACCGCGCCACGCCCGATGCCGCTCGGCCCGCTCCGCTCCGCCGCCGCCGACTGGGCGCGCACCGACGGCCTCACCTGGATCTATCTGTTCAAGGCGCTCGCCGCGTGCTTCCTCGCGCTCGGCATCGCAATGAAACTCGACCTGCCGCAGCCGCGCACCGCGATGACCACCGTGTTCATCGTGATGCAGCCGCAAAGCGGCATGGTGTTCGCCAAGAGCTTCTACCGGATTTGCGGCACGCTGGTCGGCCTCGTCGTGATGCTCGCGCTGCTCGGCCTGTTCGCGCAGCAACCGGAAATGTTCATCGTCTCGACCGCGATCTGGGTCGGCATCTGCACCGCGGGCGCCGCGCGCAACCGCAACTTCCGCTCGTATGGCTTCGTGCTGGCCGGCTACACCGCGGCGCTGATCGGCATCCCCGCCTCGCAGCATCCGGACGGCGCGTTTCTGAGCGCGCTCACGCGGGTCGCCGAAGTGGTGCTCGGCATCGTCTGCGCGGGCGCGGTGAGCGGCCTCGTGTTCCCGCAGTACGCCGGCTTGCAGATGCGCGGCACCGTGCGCGCGCGTTTCTCGGCCTTCGTCGAGTATGTGTCGGCGTCGCTGGCCGGCCGCAACGATCGCGCGCAAATCGAGGCGACCAACGCGCGCTTCGTCGCCGACATCGTCGGGTTCGAGGCGGCGCGCAGCGTGGCCGTGTTCGAGGGACCGGACTCGCGCATGCGCGGCGGCCGGCTCGCGCGGCTGAACAGCGAGTTCATGACGGCGTCGACGCGCTTTCACGCGCTGCATCAGTTGATGAACCGGCTGCGCGATGCGGACACGAGCGGCGCGGCCGTCGCGATCGATGCGCTCGAACCGTACTTCAAGGAAATCGCGCCGCTGCTCGCGAAGTCCGGCGAGCCCGTGCTGAGCGCCGCCGACGCCGCTCACGCCGCCGCGCAACTCGAGGCCTACAAGGCCGAGTTGCCGAAACGCGTGCGAGCGACGCGCGCGCAGCTCGACGTGTACCCCGACGCGCCGCTGCTCGACTTCGACACCGGCGCGGAGCTGCTGTACCGCTTCATCGACGATCTGCATGCCTACGCGGCCACCTATGCGTCGCTCGCCGTCGACAGCCACGAGCGCGAGCGCTGGATCGAGCGTTACGAGCCCAAAACCAACGCGATCGCGGCGGGCGTGTCGGGTCTGCGCGCCGCCATCGTGATGCTGGTGCTCGGCGCGTTCTGGATCGCCACCGCCTGGCCGAGCGGCTCGACCTTGACGTTGAACGCGGCCGCCGTGTGCGCGCTGGCCTCGTCGTCGCCGGACCCGAAGCGCACCGTGTTCCAGATGGCCGGCGGCACGCTCGCCGCTGCGGTCATGGGCATGATCGCGGTGTACGGCGTGTTTCCGCATATCGACGGATTCCCGCTGCTGTGCGCGGCGCTCACGCCGTTCCTGCTGCTCGGCGTGTTCATGACGACGCGGCCGGCGCTGGCGGGCTACGGCGTCGGCTACTGCATCTTCTTCTGCTTCCTGGCCGGCCCGGACAACGTGATTCACTACGACCCGAGCGGCTTCATGAACGACGCGCTCGCGCTCGTGCTGTCGATGCTGGTGTCGTCGGTGGCGTTCGCCGTGTTGCTGCCGCCGTCGACGCCGTGGCTGCGCAACCGCCTGCTCGTCGATCTGCGCCGTCAGGTGGCGCTGGCGAGCCGCGCGAGCCTCGGTCGCGTGCGTTCGCGCTTCGAGAGCGGCGCGCGCGATCTGATGTTCCAGATCAACTCGCTCGCGCCGAACGAACCCGAACTCAAGCGCGACACGTTGCGCTGGCTCTTCTCGGTGCTGGAAGTCGGCAACGCAGTGATCGACCTGCGCCGCGAAGTGGCGGCGCTGCCCGCCGACGCGCGCTACGCCAGGTCGATGCCGTGGCGCGTCTCGCTGCGCGCGATGCGCGGCGCGCTGACCGCGCTGTTCGACGCGCCGCGCGCGGACCGTTTCGACCGCGCGCTCGCGGCGACCGCCGATGCGATCGCCGCCGTTCAGCAGACGCTGGCCGCCTTCACGCCGCCGCGTGAGGAGCGGCATCGGTTGCAGCGCATTTTGAGTCACCTGCATTTCATTCGTACCGCGCTGCTCGATCCGCAATCGCCGCTTGAAGCGTTGATGAGCGGAACTGCCGGCGCGTCGTCAGAAGGAGTTCGCCATGCCGCGTGATATCGCCGTTTTCGACGCCTACGTGCCGGCCATCGTGCTGCTGTTCATCGCGGGCGCGCTGCTCACCTGGATGCTGGATCGCGCGATCGCCTATACGGGCCTGTATCGCGTGGTGTGGCACCCGTCCCTGTTCCGGGCCAGCTTGCTCGTGTGTGTGTGCGGCGTGCTCGGTCTCGCCGTTTATCGTTGATCAGAGTCGAAACATGACCATCCGAAATATCGTGGGCTTCATCGCGACAGCCGTTATTTTTGTCGTCGCAATCCTGATTGGACGCGTGTTGTGGGTTCATTACATGGATGAACCCTGGACGCGCGACGGACGCGTGCGCGCCGAGATCGTCAACGTGGCGCCGGACGTCTCGGGCGCCGTGGTCGATCTGCCCGTGAAGGACAATCAACTGGTGAAGAAAGGCGATCTGTTGATGCAGATCGATCCGTCGCACTACCAGATCGCCGTGGAGCAGGCGCAGGCCGCCGTGGCGGCACGCAAGGCCGAATTGCAGATGAAGCGCGACGACGCCCGCAGGCGCGCCGACATGGATGCGCTCGTCGTCTCGCGCGAGAGCCGCGAGAATGCGACGCATACGGCGTCCGCCGCCGAGGCTTCGTATCAGCAGGCGCTCGCCGCGCTCGATGCGGCCAGGCTGAATCTGGCGCGCACGCGGGTCGTCTCGCCGGTCGACGGTTACGTCACCAACCTGAACGTGTTCCGCGGGGACTATGCAACAGCGGGCATCGCCAAGCTGGCGATCGTGGATAGCCATTCGTTCTGGGTGTATGGCTACTTCGAGGAAACCAAGCTGCCGCGCGTGCGGGTCGGCGATAAAGCCGAGGTTCGGCTGATGAGCGGCGGCACGATTCAGGGGCACGTCGAGAGTATTTCGCGCGGCATCTATGACCGCGATAATCCGCAAAGCCGCGAGTTGCTGGCAGACGTGAATCCGACCTTCAACTGGGTACGCCTCGCGCAGCGCGTGCCGGTGCGCGTGAAGATCGACTCGGTGCCGGACGGGATCGTGCTCGCGGCGGGGATTACCTGCACGGTTGTCGTTAAACCGGGCTGATGGTTATTCCCGCGGTTTTCCCGCGGTTGTTCCCACGGTCGTTCCCGCGCGGCGTCAATCCAGACACTCCGCCGCCCGCTTGCGCAGCACCGCGCCGAAATCGTCGAGCCAGCCGATCGACAGACGCCAGCTCTGCCAGTACAGATCCACGTCGATGTGCTTGCCGGGCGCCATCTCCACCAGTTCGCCGCTCGCCAGATGCGCGGCGATCATCCGTTCGGGGCACATGCCCCAGCCTAGCCCCGTCACGCACGCGCGCAAGAAACCGGCGACGTGCGGAATCCAGTGCAGCGGCGGATCGATTTCCGCGCGCGTGATGCGGCGCATGAAGCGCTTTTGCAACTGGTCCTTCGGATTGAAATCGATGCACGGAGCGCGCCGCAAACTCTCGCGCGTGACGCCGTCGGCAAAATGGCGCGCAAGAAAAACCGGCGAGCAGACCGCCAGATAGCGCATGCGCCCCAGACGGGTGGACCGGCAGCCCTGCACCGGCTCGGCTTGCGTGGTCACCGCGCCTTGCACGCTGCCGTCGCGAATCCGCTGCGCGGTGTGGTCCTGATCGTCGATCACGAGATCGAGCCGCATTTCCCGTTCGACGCAGAACTGCGCGACCGCGTCGATGAACCAGGTGCCGACGCTGTCGTCGTTGACCGCCACGCGCAACGCCGGCCACGGCTCCACCAGCGCGCCGGGCAGCGCCGGCAAGCGACCCGTCAACTCCGCTTCGAGCAATTGCACGCGTTCGGTGTGGCGGCACAGCAGCGCGCCCGAGGTGGTCGCGACACACGGCTGGCCGCGCTTGACGAGCACGCTGCCGACCCGCTCCTCGAGCAGCTTGACGCGCTGCGAGACCGCCGACGGCGTCACGTTCAGTTCGCCGGCCGCACGCTCGAACGAACCGTGCCGCACCACGGCGGCCAAGGCGTCGAGCAACGCATAGTCGAGCATTAGCGTTCCTTAGTCAGCGTTAAGTAAATTAGCTTCTCTTATGGAAGCCGAAACCGCAGACTAGCCCCGTTCGCTTCACTCGTCTACTGGATCGATTATGAACTGGCTGTCTTTTTCTCACGGCGCCGCCCTGTGCGCATCGCTGATCGTCACGATCGGCGCGCAGAACGCCTTCGTCCTGCGCCAGGGCATCATGCGCTCGCATGTCGGCAAGATCGTGCTGCTGTGCGCGCTGTCGGATTGCATTCTGATCGGCGCGGGCGTGGGCGGCGCGTCGGTTCTGGTGGAGCGCTACCCGCTGTTCGTGCACACCATGCTGTACGTCGGGCTCGCTTATCTGGCGTGGTTCGGCATCAGTGCGCTGCGGCGCGCGGTGCGTCCCGGCCATGCGGTCCTGGATGCCGATGCAAACGGTGCGGCCTCCGGCGCACAGGCGCAGCGCGCCGTGCCGGTCATGCTGATGACGCTGGCTCTCACATGGCTCAATCCGCACGTCTATCTCGACACCTTCCTGCTGATCGGTACAGCCGGCGCGCGCGAACCGGCCGACGCGCGGATGGTGTTCGCCCTCGGCGCGATGGCGGTGAGCGGCGTCTGGTTCGTCGGCCTGGGTTACGGCGCGCGCGCATTGGCGCCGCTGTTTCGCCGCGCAACGGCATGGCGCATTCTGGACGGCGCGATCGGCAGCATGGTGTTGCTGCTCGCGGTGACGCAGTTGCGCTAGGCGCGGGCACGGGTGCGCCTCTCACTGCCCTGTTACTTCCGCGCTTCCTGCATGTCCAGCAATTCCCGCACGAGTTGCGCCGACACGTAATGCGGGCCGTCGAACAGATAGGTCCGATAGCCGCGATACGCGAGCAGTTGCGGCGTCAATTCCTCGGCGCGCGCCGGACGAAACGCGCCGCCCCCGGCGGGACGAAAAGCCTCGGCGATGATCCGCACGCGACGCTTGCCGAGCCGCGCGGCCAGCGCATCCGCATAGCCGCGCGCGGCGGCCGGGCCGCGTGCATAAACACCGCAACCGTCCTGCAAAAACACGCCGACGTCGCGCGGCAGCCAGCCGTCGAGCCACGCGGCGAGCGCCGCTCCGCCGATGTTCGAGTTGTCGTAGACGCTGATCCACAGAGGCCGCGGCAGTTGATCGAGCAAGGGCGCGAGCGATGCGGCGTCTTGCCAGGTCGGATCGACTTCCACCGGAAAGTAATACCCGTCGATGCGAACCGGCGGCCGCACCGCCGCCAGTTTCTTCGAGCGCTCGACCAGTTGCGCCGCTTGCGCGCGCGCCTGCTTCTCGTCGAAACGACCCGCGAGACCGACGATCACATTGCGCGCCCACGGCTCGCCGGCGATCCGCGTCCAGTCCGGCAGACGGCGGGCCGTGCGCAACGCGGTGCCCTGCGGATTGCCGAGCGGCAGAAACGACGTGTCGTCCACGGCCGTCCATTGCACCAGCAAATCGGTCACGCCGAGGCGATCCCAATCGCCGCGCGGATCCACGTGGTCCTCGTCGAGCTGCCAGACGACGCCTTGCGCCAATGCGCCGGTGTCGCCGGATGCGGGCGTCGCGCAACCATGGACGAACGCCGCGCACGCGCTCACGGCGAGCAGCGTGCGCCGGCGCGGCGATGCCGGTTCGCCGCCTTGCGCCTGAACGTGAGGCGAATTACGCATCGAGTTGCCGCTGCCGTTTGGAATGAAAGCCACCATGTTCTCCGCGCCAGCCGCGCAGGGTCGAGACACCTGGATTATCCACGCACATCGCCGGCATTGAAGTCCTTCGGCTCAATACGAGTAGATCATCCCGAAGAACACGCCGCGCGCGCGTTCGTCGCCGGCGATCTTCAGGCGGTACTGCACGGACAGATCGACATACGAACGCGGCGCGTCGTACTGGCTGTCGCGGAACCAGTAACGCGTCGAAATCCCCACGCCCGCGCCGAACGGAATGCTGTGATTGACGCTCGAGTCGTAGTCGGCGCCGATCACCGCGTAGGGGAACACCGTCCACTTCGGGCTGTAGCTGTCCATGCGGAAGGTGCGGCCCAGTTGCAGATTGGTGGTCGCGTAGACCGAGCCGGTGTTCAGATAGGCGCCCGTTTCGGCATAGAGCTTCGCGGTCCACCATGACGGCACGTCCACGCGGCGTTCGATGCCGAAGCCGCCCGAATACGCGAGCCGCGCGAGCCAGTCCGGGTTGACGCGCGAGCCGATCGGAATGATCCGTTCGAAGGCGACGATCGCGTCGATCTGCGAGAACGGCTTGGCGCGCGCGCCGACGGTGGCCTGCAAGGTCTCCACCCCGCTCGCGCCGCCGTTCTTCACGCCGAAGCTTTCGTAGCCGCGCGCGTACAGTTCGAGCATCCGCTCGCCGAGACTGCCGAACGGACGCCAGTACGCTTCCACGCCGGCTTGCCAGTTGTTTGAGGTGCCGGGCGTCGGCGACGACGCATAGCCCGGCTGCATGCCCGCGCCGCGATAATTGAGCGACGTATTGAAGCCCCAGTCGCGCGTCGCTTCGGCGTGCGCGCTGCGCATGTCGTTCAGTTGCACGGGCGTCGGGGACGGCGTGTCGCCGGCGGGGCTCGCGCTCGCGTCGATCGCTTGCTCGAAGTAGCGCGCGGCCTCGCGATTGCGATGCGCGTGGAGCGCCGCATAACCCGCGTCGGCGTGGGCGGCGGCCGGCAGCGTGCCGGCCTCGTCGGCCATGCTGAAGCGCTGGTAGGCGACGCGGTTGTTGCCGGCGCGCTGCGCGATGTACGCGGCGCTCATGTCGGGCAGCGCGTCGAGCATGCCGGCCGCGAGCATCTGTTGGGCTTCGTGCGTCGCGCCGCGTTGATCGCCGGCCGCGCTCAGTGCGTTGATCAATTGCACGCGATGTTGCGGATCGTCGGGCGCGGCCTTCACCGCGTCGCGTGCGTGGGCTACGGCAGCGCTTTTGTCCCTTGCGGCGGCGGCCAACGTCGCGGCGCGCGCCGCCGCGAAGCCGGGATCGGCGGCGTAGACGTCGCAGCTCGCGCCGAACCGGTCGACGACGCAGTCGATCACCGGGCGACGGGCGGGGTCGAGGGAAAGTTGTGGGGGGTTTGGTGCGCTCGATGCGTTCGATGCGTTCGGTGCGGTCGGTGCGTTCGACCCAACAAAGCCGCTCGCTGCGCGAGCACCGCCCGCCGCCTCGCCACCCGCGCCCACCCCACCCAACGCCTGCCGCGCCCGCTGGCGACGCAGCGCAATCGCCGCATCCGTGTCGTCACCGCCCGCCTTCAGCGGCGCGAGCAGATCGAGCGCGCGCCGCGGTTGCCCTTGCGCGATCCACACATCGGCGATGATCGCGCGCGCCACGCGCTGATCGCGCTGCGTGGCGCCAGTGAGATGCAATGCCTTGTCGAAGTCCGCCTCCGCCTCGACCGTCCTGCCTTGCGCGGCCAACGCGTAGCCGCGCAGCGTGAGCGGCATGATCGCCGTATCGTTGGCCGCGACCGCCGCGCTTGCCGCGGCCTGCGCACCCGGCAGATCGTTCGCGGCAAACAGCGCGTCGATCAGTTGCAGACGATAGCCGAGGTGGTCCGGCGCATAAGCGACGGCCTCGCGCGCGCGCGCCACGGCCTCTGCGCCGTCGCCCTGCTGTCGCGCCGCTTGCGACGCCGCGGACGGCCTCGGCGCAAGCCGGCTGCCGATAAAGCCGCGGCGCAAGCGCAACTCGTCGCTGTCGCCGAAGCGCTTGACGGCATCCTGATCGGCGTTCCACGCGTCGCTGTCCTGACCCGCCGCGCTCGCCGCGTCGATGAGAAGCAGGCGCAGCCGCAGCAGATCGGGACGCAGCGCGACCGCCTGATTCGCATACTTGACGGTCCCCGCGAAGTCCTTCGCCGCATACGCTTTGTAAGCCTGCTGCGCGGCGTTGAGCGCGGCCCCGCTCAACGCGTTCGGATCGCCCGGTTGCCGACGGGCCGGACGGGCGACCGCGCGCGTCGACACGTTGAGCGCGTCGATCTGCTTGCGGCGCGCCACCAGCGCCGGATCGCCGCCGAGCTGCGCGATGGCGTCGCCGAGCGAGCGGCTCGCCTCGCCATAACGGCGTTGCGCGGCCAGCGCGTTGGCGAGCAGCACCCGCAGCGATACGACGTCGGGCCGTTGACGAATCGCCTCGCGCGAGCGCGCGACGGCGCCCGCGTAGTCGCCGCGACCGTAGGCGTCGTACGCTTCCTGGGCGACGCGATAGGCCGCGCCGGTCAACGGCAGCGTGTCCTGCCCGGATGCAGCCGGGCGCGGCGCGTTCGCCGCGCCTTGCCCGCAGACCGGGCCGCTCACGCACAAAGCGCCGGCCAGCATCGCGGCCGCGACCGCACGCAGGGTGAAGGCCGGAGCTTGAGCCGATGCCGAAACCGGAACCAATGCGCCATAAGCCGCCACCAAGGACTCGCTCAAAGACCGACCCAAGGACCCGCCCAAAGACCGACCCAAAGAATCAGCCAAAGCCCCCGCCAAAACCACCGAACCTGAAGCCGAAAACGACGACGAAACCCGCGCCATCCCCGCACGCCGGTTGAAAAATGAATCGATCATTCGGAGGCCGCCAGAGCGCCCTGCAGGCGGCGCTGTTGCTGGATTACGTTGTCGAGCGCGTCGGGCGAGATCACGCCGCGCGCCACCATGTAGTCGCCGATCCGGCCGTGCCGGTCCGGGCGGTAGTCCTGCATCGCCGCTTCGAACGCCTCGCGGCGCACGTGGCCGTTCTCGATCAGCAGATCGCCGATCAACGGCACGCTGCGCGCCGGCACGGGCATGGCCGCGGCCTCGCCCGCGGCGCCGCGTGCCGCCGCGCCCTCGCCTTCCGGCCAGCCGATCGCGACGCCGCGCAACAGACGCAGCCCCGCGGCGATCTCGCCTTCGCGGACGATCTCCTGCTGCACCGGCCCACCCGCCAGCGCGCCCAATTCCGCGACCACCGGCTCCGCCAGCGGACTCGCGGTCAGCAAGATCGTGCGCCCGCCCGCCTCGTCGGCCTGCGGCAACACGCGATGCCGCACGATCGCCTCGAGCGGCAGCCGCGCGGCGTCCGCCTGAACGCGTTCGACGTCCAGCCGGCCACGCGGCAAATCGGACTGGAAGGCGATCGCTTCGGCGAGCGTTTCCTCGTCGAGCCAGCCCTTGGCCATCAGCACGCGGCCGAGCGGCGCCTCGCGCGCATGGCTTTCGCCGAGCGCCTGTTCGAGCTTGTCCGGGTCGATCGCCTGCCACGACAGCAGCAATTCGCCCAGGCGCTGGCGTCGATTATTGAAGCCCTCCGCGGACGGAAAGTCGTGCATGGTCTTGTCCCATGCGAGCCGCTTGCCCGTCACCAGATGCGTGATGAACATCTTCCATGCGCGCGAGACGGCCATGAAATTGACGAAGTTGCCCACCACCATGCGCGGCACCGACAACACGCCATGCTCCCAGCCGTACAGCCGGGTCACGAAGTAGATCCGCTGCACGACGCGCAACACGAGCGCACAGCCGTTGGCCCACAACAGGCCTTGCAGCCAGGCCGAATCGGCGAACGGCGAAGCGATCAGTTCCGGCATCCAGCCGAGCAGACCCGCGCCGGCGAACAGCAGGAACTGCGCGACCAGCACATACGCGAGAATGCCGACGAAGGCCGTGACGATGCCCTTGCGGTCACGGAACAGCAGATAGCGGTTAGTGAGCGAGCCGGTCCAGCCGGTCTGCTTCCACCCTTGCAAACCGATGCCGAGCGTCCAGCGCGCGCGTTGCCGGTAAGCGGTGCGGAACGTATCGGGAAAGAATTCGCGCACGCACAGCGGCATCGTCACGGTGATGTCGCGTTCCTTGCCGAAGCCGAACCACGCCTTGCGGCGCGTCGCGAACTGCACCGGAAAGCGCGCGAAAATCGACTGCATGCCCATCTTGCCCAGACGCGCGCCGACGTCGTAGTCCTCGGTCAGGCTCTCCGTGTTGAACGGCTGGTTGTCGGTCTCGGCGATCAGCCCGAGCAGCGCGCGCCGCGAAAAACAGGTGCCCACGCCCGCCGAGGGCACCGAGCCCACCAGGCTCTCGCGCACCACGAGATCTTTCGCGTGCCATTCGGCGAACTCGTCCATATAGGTGCCGGCCACGAGTTCGAACCAGTTGCGCTCGAGCGACGCCACCGGCAACTGGATCATGTCCTTGCGCGGCAGCAGGTAGTTGAAAAAGCGCAATTCCACCGGATGCAGCACGTCCTCGCTGTCGTGCAGCACCACGCCCGCGAACTCGATGCCGGCTTCCTTCTCGTACTTGAAGATTGCCTGGATCACCCAGTTCAGGCAGTCGGCCTTGCAGGTCGGACCGTCGTGCGGCACTTCCACGCGGCGCAACTGTTTGTAGCGGCGGCGCATGCGTTCCACTTCGGCGATGGTCTGCGGATCGTTCTGATAGGTGCCGACGAACACCACATAGTTGCGGTAGTCCATCACCCGCACCATGTCCTCGATCATGGCCGCGACCACGTCGTACTCGTGCCACGCGGGCACCATGATCGCGATCGGCTGCTCGTCGCGCTGATACAACTGCGCGGCGGTGAGCGGCTTATAGGCGCGCTGCACCGTCAGGCGGCGATAAAGCAGCCGGGTCCAGTACCAGAGATCGATGAACAGATCGTCGAGACTGGACAGCAGGATGATGAACGCCACCGCCGCCGCGGCGTATTCGAGCCCGTGGTAGTAATGGGCGACCGCATAGCCGCCATACCATTCGATCAGCGCGAGGCTCACGACTTGTCCTGATGCCTGCGGCGCGCCACGTTGGCGATCAGCAGCAGGACGAGCAGCAACGCGACGAGCGCGGCCGGCACGCCCCAGCGCACCCAGCCCTGCATGAACCACGGACCGTGCACGTCGCTCGCGTCGACCACCTCGCCCGGATGGCGCGTGTCGAACTGGCGCAGCGTGCCGCTCGCGTCGACGATCGCGAGGTCGCCGCGCGAGAGCCGCAGCGAGGCCGGCAGGATCGCCGCCGTGTCGCCCACCGTGCGATACGCGATGCCCGACACGTTGCCCGACCTGACCGCCTCGATCACGCCGACGCGGTTCAGACCCGACACGTCGGCGAGCATCTTGCCGGATGCGTCGGTGAGCGACAGGCGGTCTTTCGACAGACGCGCGACGCTCTTCTCGTCGGCGAGTGTGACGTCGGCGGCAAGGAAGGCGCCCTTCGGGTTCACCGCCTCGCCCTCGCGCGCGACGGTGAAGCTCGCGCGCGTCGGCGCGATGCCGCTCGCGTTCGCAAGCCGCGCGACACGCGACAGCACCAGGGTCGCGTCGTCGAGATACGAGGCCGGCACGATCACGTTCGCCTCCGACGCGAAGCGCGCCACCATGCCGGTGAAGTCGTCGTCGACCTTGGCGGCGGCGAGCGTCAGATGACTGCTCGGCAACACCGCGACCGGATGGCTCAGGCCGCGCTGGCAGCCGGCTTCCGGCTGGCGCTGGAACACCACGCGCAGCAGGTTGTTCGGCGCGAGCGCGTAATGCGGCACGCGCGCCTCGATGCGCTGCGGCTTGCCGTCGGCGCTGAGGAGTTGCGAGCCGATCAGCACGTCGTTGAAATACACCGAGGCGGTCTGCGCGCTGTTGCCGGGCGTGGGCGACGCGGCCACGTCGAGCACCACCGTCGACGGCAGCTTGCCGTTGCCGGACGCGGCGCCGAGGTCGAAATTCGCGTCCCAGGTGGCGCGGCCTTGCACGTCGAGCGTGCGCGGCTGGCCGCCGAGCAGCGACAGCGCGATTTCATCGCCGTGCGAATTCGGCGCGGTGTCGATCTGATGGACCACGAGACGGCTCGCCACGTCGATCGGCCGCCACGTGCGCGCGAGCAGCGCCACGGCGTCCTTGTCGCCGAGCACGATCGCGGTCTGTCCGCCGAGGTGCGCGACCCGCACTTCGCCCGGCGAGAGCGGCTTGGCAACGGCGTCGAGCGCGCGGGCACGCCATGCGTCGAATGCTTCGGCCGCGCCGGGGGCCGCGCTCGCCACCTGCTCGCGCAACGCATCGAGCGTGCTCTTCAGCGTGCCGCGCAGCGCATCGTCGACGACGATCACGTCCGGCGCGAACGCCGCGCGCGGCGTGAGCGCGACCAGCGCGCCGGCTTCCGCCGCATTCGCCAGCTTGCGCGAGCCGCCCGCGGCCAGCGCGGCAAACGCCGGAATCGCGCGCAGCGGCGCGGGCACCTCGATGTCGCTCAAATCGACGGTGTCGCCCACGGCGGGCCAGGCGCGGGTCAGCGGCGCGCGGCCTTCGCGTTGCAGCAGCGCTTCGACGCGCCAGCCGGCATCGAACGCCGGCGCGCCCAGCGTGCGCGCGCCGAGCATCACGACCGGCTTCTGCGGCAATGCGCTCCACGCGCCGCGCAGATCGACGATCGCGTTCGGATCGTAGCGATAGGTCAGGCGCGAGGTCGGCGCGATACGCCAGAGGTTGCCGATCGCGGTCTGGTCAGTGCACACGTCGTCGCTCAACACCGACGACCAGTCGAGCCCCACACGCACGAAACCGCTCGGCCGCGCCGCGCCGTCCACGCCGAGGCTCGCCGAGGCGTCGCCCTGCTCCTGGGTCGGACTGCGCGAGAGCACCGGCGAGCCGTCGAGCGACACCAGCAGGGTGGTACGCCCGCCGTTGCCGCGCAGATAGCCGCCGTCGATCTGCAACGACGCATCGCTCAAGGGCACGCCGGCCGGCACCGGCAGATACAGTTCCTGACGCGCGTCCGGCGCATGCAGCACGACCGGATCGCGCATGCCGAGATCGGCCAGCGATACGGTGCGTGTCGCGAGACGTCCGCTTCCGAGTTGCGCGAAACTGCCCGCGACGTCGGCCGGCTGTTGGGCGTGCGCGGCGGCGGCCAGCAACAGCAGCGCGGCGAGCGCGTTCGGGCGGGCGCGCGTGAAACGGCGCATGGGCGTATCGGAGGTCACGTCGGAGATCACCTGGTTTTGTCTCTTGATTGGCGCGCAAGCGGCGAAACCGGATTGCGCGGCATGGATAGTCTGGAACTAGTCTGGAACGGTCGGCCCGGCGCTGCGCCAGGCTTTGCGTTGGATGTCCTCGCTCGCGGCGCTACCGGGGCGGCGAGCGAATCCCTGCAATAACGGCACCGCGGGGCGTTTCCTGAACCCCGTCGCGCACGCGGCGCGTATCTTTGCCTTCGCGAGATGCGCCGCGTTCGGCATATACGCCGGCACATGCACACGCACATGCACACGCACAGCGAACACCGGCCGCCATTCTCGCGCCTCGCGCTCGAACAGCGGCGTCCCGCTTCTCTTCTCTACTGCACAACGCCAGGCAGCGGCACGCGCGGCACATAAGGCATTTCGCCGATGCCGCCGCTCGCGAATTCCTCGAACGGACGTCCGCTCAGCGCCGCGACGATCCGCTCGGAGGCATGGCCGTCGCCGTATGGGTTGACGCGATGCGCGAACTCGTCGCGCTCGCTCGCGTCTTCGAGCAGGCCCGTCACTGCGCGCACGATCGCCTCGCGCGCCGTGCCGACGAGGCGCACCGTGCCCGCCGCCACCGCTTCCGGCCGCTCGGTCACGTCGCGCATCACGAGCACCGGCTTGCCCAGCGCGGGCGCTTCTTCCTGCACCCCGCCCGAGTCGGTCAGGATGATCGTGGCGCGCTGCATCAGGCGCACGAAGCCGAGGTAATCGAGCGGCTCGATCAGATGAACGTTGCGCGCGGCGCCCAGCGTTTCCTGCACGGGACCGCGCACGTTCGGATTCAGATGGACCGGATAGACGATCTGCACCGCATTGGTTCGGGCGAGATCGGCGAGCGCCGCGCAAATGTTGGCGAAGCCCGCGCCGAAGCTCTCGCGCCGATGGCCCGTGACCAGCAGCAACGGCAGCGCGCCGTCGAGAAACGGCAGGCGCGCGTCGAGTTCGGCGCGCAACGCCGGGTTCGCGGCGATGCGCGCGGTGGTGAGATTGAGCGCGTCGATCACGGTATTGCCGGTTACGATCACCTTACCGTGCAGCGCTTCGTGCGCGATGTTCGCCTTCGAGCTCGCGGTGGGCGCGAACATCAGATCGCTCACGAGGTCGACCACGCGGCGGTTCATCTCTTCGGGCCAGGGCTGCACGAGGTTGCCGGTGCGCAGCCCCGCCTCGACGTGGCCGATCGGAATGCGGCGATGAAACGAGGCAAGCGCCGCCGCCGACGCCGTGGTCGTGTCGCCATGCACCAGCACGCGATCCGGCTTGACCGTGGCGAGCACCTCGTCGAGCGAGGCGATCAGACGCGACGCGAGGCCGTTGAGCGTCTGGTTGCCGGTCATGAGGGCGAGATTGTGATGCGGCACGATCTCGAACAGATCGAGCACCTGATCGAGCATCTGCTGATGTTGCCCGGTGACGCAGACCACCGATTCGAGGTCGGCGCTCGCTTGCAGTTGCTTGACGAGCGGCGCCATTTTGATGGCTTCCGGCCGCGTGCCGAAAATCGACAGAATTCGCGTTGGCATGGGTCCTCGTTCTTGTTGAACTCGGTGGATGGAGGGCGATGCACCAGGCGCGATGCATGGATACCGCAGGCGTACTGCGGAGGAATTCTATCGCGTATTTCCGCCGTTTCCGTGGCGGATTTTCACTGGATTCGCGAATCGCGCAGCGGGCCGTGGCACAGCCATTGCTGCTCTTCGTTCGCCGGCAAACAACCCGTCGAGGCACACGATGCCGAGGACGAGTCGCCGTTTTCAAGTCTCAATCCAGCACATCCACCGGTGGGAGGCCCCATGCTTCGATACGCTGCAATCTTCTTCGTGATCGCGATCATCGCCGCTGTATTCGGCTTTGGCGGCGTCGCCGCGGGCGCGGCGGAAATCGCGAAGGTTCTGTTCTTCATCTTCGTGGTGATCTTCCTCGTCACCTTGTTGATGGGCTTGATCCGACGCTGACGACCGCGTCGGCCGCGCGGGCGCGAAGCGCTTGCGCCGGCGCGGCTCGCGGTGGCCGCATTGCAATATTTGCCACACGGTCTTGCAATAGCTGCCGCCCGCGCCGGGTTTTACCGTTTCGCGCCCGCCATGCGCGCGGGAAATAGCGGTATTCCGATGAGTGCGGAGCGTGTGGAGTGGCGAGGAGTGCGAGCGCGGCGACGCTGAACCTCACGCCGCAGTACGGCTCGGGCCGCTGACCCGACGCCGGATTCAGGAGAAGTTTTCCGCTTCGTAAATGCGCCGCCCCGCGGCATCTTTCGCGCCGAGGATCGGCTCGAAATCGATCGGCCATTCGATGCCGATGTCGGGATCGCTCCACAGGATGCAGCGCTCGAGTTCCGGGAACCAGTATTCGGTGGTCTTCCACAGGCATTCGGCGACGTCGGAGAGCACCACGAAACCGTGTGCGAAGCCCGGCGGCACCCATACCTGCCGATAATTGGCCGCGCTCAGATACGTGCCGGACCATTTGCCGAAGTTCGGCGAATTGAGCCGCACGTCCACCGCGACATCGAACACTTCGCCGATCACCACGCGCACGAGGCGGCCTTGCGGACGCTGCACCTGATAGTGCAAGCCGCGCAGCACGCCGTGCACCGCGCGCGAATGACGGTCCTGCACGAAGTTGAAATCAGGCGCGACGTCCTCGATAAACTCGTCCGCGCTGAAGCTCTCGAAGCAGAAGCCGAATTCGTCGCAAAACACCTCGGGCTCGATGAGCTTGACCTCGGGCAACGCCGTCGACATTACGTTGTTGCCCATTGCCACTGTGCTCGTAAGAAGCCTGCCCGGCGAACAATGCGGCCCCGGGGGGCCGCGTGCAAACAGTCATGAAGCAGTCAGGAAGCGCGCCGCCGACGCGGCGCCTGCCTCGCGAATTACACCTCGGTCGCCACGCGGCTGCGCGCCCGATACTCGGTGGGCGAGAGCGCCATGCGCTTGCGAAAGATCTTCGCGAGACGATCGCCGTTGCCCGTGCCGCTGCGGCGCGCGATCTTATCGACCGGCAATTCGGTTTCCGTCAGGAAGTTGCAAGCAATGCGCAGCCGCACCTGCAGCAGATAGTCCGAGGGTGTGACGTGCATTTCGTGCTTGAAGCGCCGCAGGAAATTGCGCTCGCTCATCGCCGCCACCTGCGCGGCGTCGGCAACGGACACCTGACGGTCGCAGTTCGCCTCCATCCAGCGCGCGGCCGCACGAATTTTTTCGGCCACGCTGAGCGTGCCGCCTTCCGCCTGCAGCGGCACCCATGTCGCCGCCATGCCGGGCATCACGCGGTCGGCGACCCGGCGGGCCAGCTCCGCGCCGAGATCGCGCTTGATGAACATCAGCGCGCTGCGGGCGCACTCGTCGCGATCGCTGGACGCGGCCTCGGCCGCGACGCCGCCCAGATAGCGGGCCGCTTGCAGCGCGTCGTGGTCGGTGGGGCCGGCGGCTTCCAGCACGAGCCTGCCCTCGCCGATCGTTTCGATCGCGCGGGTGCGCATTTGCACCGAGCGCAGCCAGCCCAGCAAGCGCTCGTCGCGCGCCGCCGCGTGTGCGCCGTAGCCGCCCGCGATGAACAGCACGTCGAAACCGCTGCCGTAGCGCGTGTCGATCCGGTCGGTCCAGATTCGCGCCAACGAGGAACTGGCGACGCTGCCGCCTTCCATCGACAGAAACTGCACGTCGTAGGGCGGTTCCTCGCCGGCATGCGAGTCCGCCAGTTCGTTGGCGGTCTGGAACATCTCGACGACGGTGCCCGGCCCGAGCAGCCAGAAACCGTCGAACAGCAACACGCCGATTCGCCGCGCCACACTCCGCAAATTCGGAGCCGGCGTATGTAACCAGGTAACCCTCGCAGTATCAAGGTGCATATGCGGCATGATGTTTCCTCAAACTGTCGTTCGTTGTGGACCCATTGCTCCGCCGCCGGCTTATACGTCCAAATGAATTAGACGGCTTAAACCGCGGGCAAAGCCGATTAGCGGATTATGCGTGATGTTAGCGGAACGAATGGCTATAGTAAAACTTAAAATCAAATCACCATCGGCAAACGCAATGTATGAAGAAAACCTTGATCCGGCGTTGGATATAGCCGGCCGGGGCTGATGGCGCGACAGCGGCCGTTGGTCTTGCGTTGGTTTCGGACCACACCCGGAGAGCCGCATGGCGCGTGGCTTTGCGCCATCATCCGGGCGGCTCGCATACCACCGAAGCACGCCGCGCGCGACAGTGCCGGCTCACCTGGCCCATCGAAAAGTGTTTCACATCTGAACTCCGGAATCCGGCGATTAATAGCGATTCAATCCGGCGCTTATTCGCAAATCAGGAATTTATCGGCATTATCATTGCCCTCGCTCCGCTTATTACCGAATCACGGGAATCGGGCATTTTCGGAAATATTTTCAGAGCGATCAAAAACGTTTCTAAAATGAAACATCCGGCGTTTTCAAGTCTGATTAATCGGCGGCGCAAATAAGGTCAGACGAAAAATCCGGGCGCGGCGGTGATCGACAAAATCCTGCGCCCGCATGCCGCCGTCACGTCATGCGCGATTCGTCGAGCGCCGCGCCTTCTGCCGCCTCGTGGCGTGCGCGCCGCTCGCCGCGCTTGCGACGCAGTTGCGCGAGACGCTGCCGGCCGTGCGTCAGCGAGGCGACCGCATGAAACGCGAGCGGCGCGAACACCAGCCCGAACAGCGTGGCGGCCAGCACGCCGCCGAACACGCCGGTGCCGATCGAGCGGCGGCTCTCGGCGCCCGCGCCGCTCGACACGACCAGCGGCACGACGCCGAGCAGAAACGCCGCCGAGGTCATCACGATCGGACGGAAACGCGCGCCGGCGGCGTCCGTCACGGCACGCGCCAACGGCGCGCCGCGCCGATGCAGATCGCGGGCGAACTGCACGATCAGGATCGCGTTTTTCGCCGCGAGGCCGATCACGGTGATCATGCCGACCTTGAAGTACACGTCGTTGGGCAGGCCGCGCAACAGCACCGCGGCGACGGCGCCGATCACGCCGAGCGGCACGACCATCAGCACCGCGAGCGGGATCGTCCAGCTTTCGTAGAGCGCGGCCAGCGCCATGAACACCGCCAGCAGCGACAGGCCGATCAGCAACGGCGTGAGCCGCGCGGCCGCGGTTTCCTCGCGGGCCGCGTCGACCCAGTCGTAGCCGATGCCGACCGGCAACGCGGCGGCGAGCCGCTCCATCTCCGCCATCGCGGCGCCGGAACTGTAGCCGGACGCGGCGTGGCCGCTCACGTCGAGCGACGGATAGCCGTTAAAGCGCGTCAGCATCACCGGACCGATGGTCCATCGGCGCGCCGCGATCGCCGAGAGCGGCACCATGCCGCCCGTCGCGTTGGGCACGGCGAGCGCCAGCAGATCGTCGTCGCTCATGCGCGCGGCCGCGTCGGCGGCGATCATCACGCGGCGCATCCGGCCGCCTGCCGGGAAGTCGTCGATATAGGTGGAGCCGAAGGTGCTGCCGAGCACCTCGGCGATGCGGTCGAACGAGACGCCGAGCGCATACGCCTTCGCGCGGTCGACGACGAGTTCCACACGCGGCGCGTCCGGCAGCGCCTCCGAGTGCACCGAGGCCAGCACGGGACTCGCCCTGGCCTGCGCGAACAGTTGCTCGCGCGCGGCCTTCAGCGCGTCGAGCCCGACTCCGCCGCGATCTTCCAGGCGGAAAACGAAACCGTCCGAATGCCCGAGGCCCGGCACCGAAGGCGGCAGTTGCGCCTGCACATCGCCATCCATGATCTTGTCGAACTTTTCGTTGAGGCTGTCGCGCAGCGCGAGCGCGCCGGTGCCGCGCCTGTCCCAGTCCTTCAGTTCGACGAAGGCCATCGCCACGTTTTGCCCGCTGCCGGAGAAGCTCCAGCCGATCACGCTCGTGACGTTCGCGATGCCCGGCTCGCCGTGCAGGATGTTTTCCATGCGCTGCACGACGGCCAGCGTGCGTGCCTGCGTCGCGCCCGCGGGCAACTGCACCATCACCTGCAACTGGCCCTGATCTTCGCTCGGCAGGAAACCGCCCGGCATCCGCGCATAGAGCACGCCGCAGACGCCGACCAGCACGGCGTATATCGCGAGCATCGGCCCGATACGGCGCAGCGTGCGCGCGGTGAGGCCGCGATAGCCGTTCGCGGCGCGATCGAAGCCCGCCGTAAAGCGGCTCGCCGCGCGCGCGGCGAGGCCCGCCACACCGCGCCGCGCGTCGCGCTGACGAACCGATTGCCGCTGCGGCTTCAGCAGATTCGCGCACAACGCGGGCGTCAGCGACAACGCCATGAACGACGACACCAGCATCGACGCGATCATCGCCACCGCGAACTGCCGGTAAATGCCGCCGACGCCGCCCGGAAAGAACGCCATCGGCACGAACACCGCCGTCAACACCGCGGTCACGCCGACAATCGCGCCGCCGATCTGCGACATGGCCTTGCGCGTGGCCTCGCGCGGCGGCAGATGCTCTTCCTCCATCACGCGATGCACGCTCTCGACCACCACGATCGCGTCGTCGACGAGAATGCCGATCGCGAGCACGAGGCCGAACATCGTGAACACGTTGATCGACAGGCCGCACGCGTACATCGCGAGAAACGCGCCCATCAGCGTGACCGGAATCACCACGGTCGGCACGAGCGTGTAGCGCAGATCGCGCAGGAACAGCCACATCACGAAGAACACCAGCGCCACGGCTTGCGCGAGCGTGACGAGCACTTCATGAATCGCGATCTGCACGAAATGCGCGTTGTCGAAAGGGATTTCGACGGCGACGCCGGGCGGCAAGCCTTTGGATAGTTCGGCAAGACGCGCGCGAATCGCGTTCGACGTTTCGAGCGCGTTGCCGCGCGGCCCGAGTTGAATGCCGACCGTTGCCGCGGCCTTGCCGTTCAGCCGCGACCAGAACGCGTAGTTGTCGCGCCCGAGTTCGACCCGCGCGATGTCGCGCAAGCGCACCGCCGAGCCGTCGGGCCGCGCCTTGATGACGATCTGGCCGAATTCGGCCGGCGAGATCAGGTGCCCTTTCACGCTCACCGAGGCCGTCAATTGCTGGCCCGGCACGAACGGCGCGTCGCCCAGCGTGCCCGCCGTCACGGCCGCGTTTTGCGCGGCGATCGCGGCGTTGACTTCGGCGGCGCCGAGGCCGTACTCGCGCAGCTTCATCGGATCGAGCCAGATGCGCAGCGCTTCGTCGGCGTCCCAGAGTTGCGCGGAGCCCACGCCCGGCGCGCGCTTGAGTTCGCGCAACACATAGCGGCTCAGATAGTCGCTCAGTTGCACGGAGTCGCGCGTGCCGTCCGTGGAGGTGAGCGCGACCAGCATCAGGAACGTGTTGGCCGACTTGAACACGGTGATGCCCTGCTGCACGACCTGCTGCGGCAAGCGCGGCTCGACCTGCTTGAGGCGGTTCTGGATGTCGACGAGCGCGAGGTCGGGATTGGTGCCGGGCGCGAAGGTCGCGTCGATTTCGAGCTCGCCGAGGTTGTCGCTGGTTGTCTGGTAGTACAGCATGTTGTCGGCGCCATCGAGGCTTTCCTCGATGATGCTGCCGACATTGGCGTCCACCACTTCGGTCGACGCGCCCGGATACGTCGCGGCAATGACGATGCGCGGCGGCGCAAGACGCGGATACTGCGCGACCGGCAGCAGCGGAACGGCCAGCGCGCCCGCCACGACGATGGCGAGCGCGACGATCCACGCGAAGACCGGGCGGTCGATGAAGAAGAAAGGCACTTAGCGGTCCGGGATGGGCGGCTCGAAGCGCGGGGCGTCGACGAGGCGAGCCATATGCAGCGCGTCGGCCAACACTCCGTCGCGCAGGGCATAGGCGCGCGAGCGGCCTTCTTCGACAAAGCCGAACTTGCGATACAGCGCGATCGCCGGTGCGTTGTCGACGAACACCCTCAGTTCGATGCGCCGCAATCCGAACGAGCCGTCGGCGGCTTCCGTCAGCGCCCGCAGCAGCGCGGTGCCGACGCCGCGCCCGTGGAACGCATCGTGCACGACGAGACCCAGTTCAGCGCTGTGCGCTCGGCTCGGCCTGTAAATGTGGAGTCCCGCTTGCCCGACCATGCGGCCGTCCAGCCACGCGCCGACATTCAGCGTGTCTTTCAGCCGGCGCTCGTGCCAGGCGCGCAGGTTTTCAGCGCTGCGATAGCCGATGGTCAAAGTGCCGCGCCGCACCTCGGGTTGACTCATGACCTCGGCAAATTCGTCGATATCGGACGGTTCGAGCGCTCGCACCGTGATGCGGTTCTTCACCGCTGCATGAGTGGCTTGCAACGTTTCTTCTTGCATGGCTTTATTCCGCTGCGATGGGGGTCGCCGATTGCGTCGCCCTGTGCATCGACATCAGCGGCGCGGCGTCGCGCAACCGCGCCATGAAATAGCAGTCGATCAGCACGCCGCGGCGCAACACCGCGCCGCGCTGCCGCGCCTCGATCTCGAAGCCGAACTTGCGGTACAGCGCGAGCGCCGCGTGGTTGTCGGCGAATACGTGCAACTCGACGCGGCGCAGGCCGAGCCAGTTGTCAGCCAGATCGAGCAGTTCATTCATCAGCGCATTGCCGATGCCGCGCCGATGCCATGCGTCGTGCACGCCGATGCCGATCGAACCGGCATGCGAGCGGCGTCCCTTCAAAGGCGTCAATTCCGCTTCACCAACCAGCGTGTCGCCGATGATCGCCGCGATCGCGATCTCCGTGGGCTCCAGTTTTTCGAGGTACTCGCGGGTACTGGCGAGCGTTCGAAATGGCGCGTGCGGATTGCCGTTGACCACCGCCGGCAACTGCTGCATGGCGTGGAACTGCTCGGCGTCGGCGGGGCGCAGTGCGCGCAGCGTCAAGCCCTCGGGTGTGCTCTCGGGTTTTTCTGTTTCGAGGTGTTGATCCATACGCTCACAACGTCAATTCAAACGATCTCACCAGAATGCCGGGCAATTGCATGCCGCCCGTGGCGCGCTCGCCCCAGGTCGAATCGCTCAGCAGCAATTCCGCTTGCGCGCCGAGTTGTTCGAGTTCGCTGCCGAGCAAACGGTACAGGCTGTCGTCGAAGCGCATCGCCTCGAGCGGCGCGACGATCTCGCCGTCCTCCACCCAGAACGTCGCGAAGCGCGTCATGCCGGTGAGCCGGCAATTCATCCGGTCGGAGAAATTCACGTACCACAGGTTGCCGATATAAAGGCCGGTGCCGAGTTTCTCCAGCACGTCGTCTTCGGGCAGATCGCCGCCTTGCATCGACAGCGCCGCCGGCGATTCGCTCGCCAAGGCGCCGTTCGGCGTCAAACCGTATTCGCGCGCGCTGCGTGCGTTGGTCAGGCATTCGGCGCTGCGGCCGGCCTCGATCAACGGCACGGTGTCGCGCAGATAGCCGTCGTCGTTGAAACCGGGTGTGATGCCGAGCGTCAGATCCTCGCTGATCGTCACGCGCGGGTCGAGCGCGATTTCTCCCACATGCAGCTTGTACAACTCGCTGCGCGAGCTCGCCTGGGCGCGCGCGGAAAAGCCGCTCCATGCAGCCGTGCCGAGCAATTCCGCGAGCGCCGCGGGCGCCAGATACGCGCGGTAACGCCCCGGCGGCAAGGCGCGCGGCGTGCGCGCGAGCACGCCGAGACGGCTTGCCGCCTGTTCGAGCTTGTGCGCGAACACGGCATCGCTCCAGTCGTCGCCGGCGTAAGCGGTCTTGATCGCGCGGCCGCTCGGATCGTAGAGCGACCATCTGAAATTGAAGTTGTCCACTTCGTACCAGCCGCGGCTGCCGCTCGTGGACGCGAAGCCGCGCACGATCGTGCCGCCCGCATAGAAGCCGACGAAATCGAGCCCCCGCGCGCATTCGGCAACCGTGCGCAACAAGCCGTCCGGGTCCGGCAGCTTGCCGGAGCGCTGCGTGCTTCGCTGCCATGCCGATCTATCGAACAGCAGATGCGGATCGTCCGCCGCGCCGCGCAAGCCTTCACGCAAGGCGGCGAGCGCCGCGCTGATTTCGTCGAGATCCTGTTGCGGATCGCCGCATACGGTCAGCGTCGAATAAGCCTGGCGCGCGCCGTCGATCAGGCGCAAGGTCAGCTTGCCTTGCGACACGCTGCCCGTCTGCCGCACCTTGCCGCCATTGAAGCGGATAAAGTCCGACTGTTCTCCCGCGAACGAACTGAGCGTGGTTTCCGCGCCTTGCCGCAGGCGCTCGATCGCATCCGCGAGCAACGTGAAGTGCCGCTGCCAATCCACCGACGTGGCGGCGCGCGAGGACATGAACTGGCTCATCATGCGCCTCCGAACACGTCGACGTTGCTGAACACGCAAGCCGGCGACGCATGGCCCACGCGAATGATCTGCGCGGGTTCGCCCTTGCCGCACATCGACGTGCCGTACACCTCGCGCGTGGCCGCATTGCCCACCGCGCTCAGGCTGCGCCAGAAATTCGCCGAGATGCCGCGATAGTTCGGCTGCTTCACCACTTTCGTGAGCTTGCCGTTCTCGATCAACTGGCCGAATTCGCAGCCGAACTGGAATTTGTTGCGATGGTCGTCGATCGACCAGGACGTGTTCGTGCGCATCAGAATGCCGTGCTCGATGTTGCCGATCATCTCGTCCAGCGAACTCGCGCCGGGCTCGATGTTCAGATTCGCCATCCGGTCGATCGGCGGCCGGTTCCAGTTCGACGCGCGCGAATTAGCGACGCCCGGCATGCGCGCGCGTTGTTGCGACAGCGCGCCGCCGAGCGGACGTTCGAGCACGCCGTTGCGGATCAGATACTGCTTGTGCGCCTCGCTGCCGTCGTCGTCGAATGCGTAGGACGCGGCTTCCTCGCGCAGTTCGGGATCGAACGTGACGTTCAGCAATTCCGAGCCATAGCGATACGAGCCGAACATCTCCTGCTTCACGAAGCTCCAGCCCGCGAAGTTGCGCTCGTCGCCGAGAATCCGGTCGAGTTCGAGCGGATGCCCGATCGACTCGTGAATCTGCAACATCATCTGATCTGGCATCAGCAGCAGATCGCGCTGGCCCGAAGGGCAATTCGGCGCGGCCAGCAATTGCAGCGCCTCGCTGGCGACGCGCACGCCCGCGCCGTCGAAGCCGAAGCGCGCCAGCACTTCCACGCCGCCCTGCGCGAGCGTGCCGTAGTTGCCGCCGAGCGTGCGCACCTGGGTATCGCCGTTCGCGTGCGCGGCCACGCTCAGTTGCGGCATCAGGAAGCGGAACTGCTGGTCGATGCGTACGCCGTCGCCGGTCATGTAAAGCTGGTCGGTATGGATGATCTGCACGGACGCCACGCGCTCGACGATCCGTGCATCGAGATTCGCGCTCGCGCATTCGGCGCCCAAACGGTCGAGCCATTCGGCGCGGCCCGGCAGCGCACGTTGCGCGTTCGGCGACAGGTAGTGCCCGCTCGCCGCGGGCCGCGCCACCTCGCGATGATCGATCAGCGACACCGCCGCGCTCGCCTCGGCGCGCGCGGTGGCGATGTCGAGCGCGGCTTGCAAGCCGGACGCCGAGAGATTCGCGGTGGCCGCGTAGCCCGCTCCCGCGCCCACCCACGCGATCAGCATCGCGCCGCGGTCGCGCACCGAGCGCAGCGGCTGCGCGACGTCGTTGCGAATCTCGTGGTCGTCGATCTGTTCGTCGACAATGCGCAGCGACCAGAAGGCCGCGCGGCTCGTCAGCGTGCGGGCGGCTTGCGCCCAACGTTCGTCAATCATTGGCGGTTTCCGTATGAGTCGCCATCACGCCCGGCTGCGCGACGGTCAGCGAGGACGCCAGCAAAGACCGCGTATAAGGATGCGACGGCGCGTGCAGTACGTCGAGCGTGTCGCCGGCTTCGACAATGCGCCCCGACTTCATCACGATCACGCGATGCGCCATGGCTCGCATCACGGCGAGATCGTGCGTGATGAACAAAAAGCTTAGCTTGTACTTTTTCTGCAGATTTGTCAGCAGGTTCAGCACCTGTTTCTGGATCGATACGTCGAGCGCGCTGGTCGGTTCATCGAGCACGATGAGTTCGGGCTGCACCGCGAGCGCGCGCGCGATCGCAATGCGCTGACGCTGCCCGCCGGAGAATTCATGCGGATAGCGCAGCATCGCGTCGGCGGGCAGGCCCACTTCTTCCAGCAAGCTGCCCACGCGCGCTCGCCGCGCCTTCGCGTTCACTTCGGGACGATGCACGGCAAGCCCTTCGCCGATGATCTGCTCCACCGTCATGCGGGGCGACAGCGAGCCGAACGGGTCCTGAAACACGACCTGCATGCGCGCATAGAGCGCCCGGCGGGACGTCGCGCTCTTGAGCGTCGACAACGGCATGCCGTCGATATGAACGTGGCCCGCCGCCGGCTGCTGGAGGCCGAGCACCGCGGCGGCCAGCGTCGATTTGCCGGACCCCGATTCGCCGACGATGCCGAGCGTCTCGCCGCGCCGCACGCTCAGATCGACCTCATGCACCGCGCGAAACGTCGAGCGCCTGAACATCGAACGCCAGCCTTTCGCGGACGTGCTGTAGTCGACGGCGAGCCCCTGCACTTCGAGCAAACGCCGCGCGCCGGCTTCGACCGGTTCGATTGCGCGTTGCGGCTCGCTGTCGAGCAGGCGTTGGGTGTACGGATGCCGCGGATCGGCGAACAGCGCTTCGGTCGTATTGGTTTCGACCAGCACGCCCTTCTCCATCACCGCGACGCGCTGCGCGAAACGCTTCACCAGGTTCAGATCGTGCGTGATCAGCAGTACGGCCATACCGCGGTCGGCGGCTTCCTGTTCCTGCAACGCGAGCAACAGATCGACGATTTGCTGGCGCACGGTGACGTCGAGCGCGGTGGTCGGCTCGTCGGCGAGCAGCAAACGCGGACGGCACGCGAGCGCCATCGCGATCATCGCGCGCTGCCGCTGGCCGCCCGACAGTTGATGCGGAAAACTGTCGATGCGCCGTTCCGGCTCGGGAATGCCCGTGCGCCTGAGCAACTCGATGCCGCGCTCGCGCGCCGCGTTCGGCCGCAAGCCTTCGTGCAGGCGCAGACTTTCGGCGATCTGCTTGCCGATCGTGAAGAGCGGATTGAGCGCCGTCATCGGCTCCTGAAACACCATCGCCACATCGGCGCCGCGAATGCCGCGCATCTGCTGCTCGGTTTTTCGCAGCAGATCGTCGCCGTCGAGCAAGATGCGGCCGCTCAATTCGGCTTGCTCCACGAGACGCAAGATGGATAACGCGGTCACGCTCTTGCCCGAACCCGATTCGCCGACCAGGGCCACGCGCTCGCCGCGCGCGATCGAAAGGCTCAATTCATGCACCGCGATCGTGTCGCCGAAACGCACGGAGAAGCGGTCGATTTCCAGCAAGGGGCGGCTCGGCACTGCATCGCTCATCGCGGACCTCCGCCGAACGCCGAACCGCGCGAGCGCGTGTCGAGCGCATTGCGCAACGCGTCGCCCATGAAGGTCAGCAGCAGCAGCGTGATCACCAGCGCGGCGAACGCGGACATCGAAATCCACCACGCGTCCAGATTGTTCTTGCCTTCCTGCAGCAACTCGCCGAGGCTCGGCGTCGGCGGCGGCACGCCCAGGCCGAGAAAGTCGAGGCTCGTCAGCGAGAGAATCGCCGCGCTCATGCGAAACGGCAGAAAGGTGATCACCGGCGTGAGACTGTTCGGCAACACATGACGCCACATGATCTGCCAGTTGCCGAGGCCCATCGTGCGCGCCGCCTTCACGTAATCGAGCGAACGGTTGCGCAGGAATTCGGCGCGCACGTAGTCCGACAGCACGAGCCAGCCGAACAACGAAAGCAGGATGAACAGCAGCCATAACGTCGGCTCGAAGATCGACGCGAAGATGATCAGCAGGTACAGGTCGGGCATCGAACTCCAGATTTCGATCAGACGCTGGCCGATCAGATCGGTGCGTCCGCCGTAAAAGCCCTGCACGGCGCCCGCCGTCACGCCGATCACCACGCCGGAGACGGTCAACGCCAGCGCCATCAATACCGACAAGCGGAAGCCATACAGCAAACGGGCGAGCACATCGCGGCCGTACTGATCGGTGCCGAGCCAGTTGCTCGACGTGGGCGGCGCCGGATACGGATGCGCGGCGAAATAGTCGATGGTGTCGTAGTGAAAGTGATTCGGCGGATAGATCGCGAAGTTGCCGTTCGATTCGAGTCGCGAACGGATATACGGATCGAGGTAATTCGCACGCGCCGGAAAATCGCCGCCGAACAGGGTCTCCGAATAGTCCTTCACGATCGGAAAATAGTAGCGGCCGTCGTAGCGCACGACGAGCGGGCGATCGTTGGACAGCACCTCGCCGAGCAGGCTCACCACGAACAGCGACGCGAAGATCACGAGGCTCCAGTAGCCCAGGCGCTGGCGCCTGAAGCGCAGCCACGTGCGCCGCCACGGCGACGGCGAGGCCGCGTGCGCCGCGCCGGAGGCGTCAGCGGTCCAGGCGGTTGAATTGGATGCGGGGGTCGACGAGGACATAGCAGACGTCAGCAATGAGTTTGGTGATGAGGGCGATCAGCGTGAACAGAAACAGCGAACCGAGCACCACGGGGTAATCGCGGCGAATCACCGAGTCGTAGGAGAGTTGGCCCATGCCGTCGAGCGAGAACAGTGTTTCGATCAGCAGATTGCCGTTCAGGAACGCGCCGACAAAGGCGGCCGGCAAGCCGGTCAGCAACGGAATCGCGGCGTTGCGCAGCACGTGTTTCCACAGCACGTCGCGCTGCGGCGCACCTTTCGCGCGCGCGGTCAGCACATACTGCCGGCCGATCTCTTCGAGAAAAGTGTTCTTGGTCAGAATCGTGACGATCGCGAAGTTGCCGACCACCGAGGCCGTGACCGGCATCACGATGTGCCACAGATAATCCAGCGCCTTGCCCAACGCGCTCAACTCGCCGAAGTTATCCGACGTGAGGCCGCGCATCGGAAACACCTGCCAGAACGTGCCGCCGCCGAACAGCATCAGCAGCAGGACGCCCAGCACGAAGCCCGGAATCGCGTAACCGGCCAGCACCAGCACGCTCGTCACGGTATCGAAGCGCGAGCCGTTGCGCACCGCCTTGGCGATCCCCAACGGCACCGAGATCAGATACGTGAGCAGCACGGTCCACAGGCCGAGCGTGACCGAGACCGGCAGCTTCGAGCGAATCACCTGCCATACGCTGTCGTGCTGGTAGTAGGACTGGCCGAGGTCGAACGTCGCGTAGTGCCTGAGCATCAGCAGATAGCGTTCGAGCGGCGGCTTGTCGAAACCGAACTGTTTCTTGATCTGCTCGATCTGCTGCGGATCGACGCCCTGGCTGCCGTGATAACCGCCGCCGCCCGCCCCGGCCTCTCCGCCACGGCCAGTGCCGTGGCGGAGTTGCGTCATCACCTGTTCGACCGGCCCACCCGGCACGAACTGCGTGACGACGAAGGTCAGCGTGACCACGCCGAGCAGCGTGGGCACCATCAACAGCAATCGTCTGAGAATGTAGGCAAGCATGCTGTTCCTCTGTCGCTCAATGCGCCGTGGGCGGTTGGGTCTGCACCAGGCTCTGCGCCGCTTGCGGCTTCGCGTACCAGTAGCTGATGACCCAATCCTCGTACTGGTAGGTCGCCGGCACGATCTTCGGAAAGCCCATCGTGGCCTTGTAGCCGATGCGCGCACCCGGCGCGTAGTACTCGGGCACGAGGTAATACGAGTTGATGAGCACGCGATCGAGCGCGCGGGTCGCCGCTTGCAGGTCGTCGATCGTGGTGGCGGCAAGCGCGGCGCGAATCAGCGCGTCGACCGCCTTCGAGCGGATGCCCGGATAGTTTTCCGAACCGATCTGCGAAGCCGCCGCGCTGCCGAAGCGGCGTTGCAGCTCCGCGCCGGGAATCGTCACCGGCGGGTAGATGAAGGTGGTCATGTCGTACTGGAAATTGTCGAGGCGCTTCTGGTACAACGCGCTGTCGATCTCGCGCATGTGCGCCTCGATGCCGAGCACGCCGAGCGCCTGCATGTACGGCAGGATCAGGCGATCCATGCCGGGCTGATCGTCCATGATCTCGATGGTCATCGGCGTGCCCTTCGCATCGCGCAGCGCGCCGTCGCGGTAGTGCCAGCCCGCTTGCGCAAGCAGGTCGCGCGCGACACGCAGATTGCCGCGCAATGAATTCGGCGCGATGGTGTCGGGCTGCTTCGTCATCGGCCCGAATACCTCGGGCGGCACGCTGTCGCGATACGGTTCGAGCAGCGCGAGTTCCTTGGGTCCGGGCAGGCCGGTCGCGCCGAACGGGCTCGCGTCGAAATAGCTATGCGTGCGCCGGTATTGACCGCGGAACATCATGCGGTTCATCCAGTCGTAATCGAAGGCCATGCTCAGCGCGCGGCGCACGCGCACGTCCTGGAACATCGGCTTGCGCAGATTGATCAGCAAGCCCTGCATCTGCGCGGGGCCGTCGGCGAATTCGCCCTTTTTCAGCATGCCGTTCGTGAAGTTCTTGCCGACGTACTTGCGCGCCCACTGCGTCGCGCTGTATTCGACGACCACGTCGGCGTCGCCGGCCTTGAAGGCTTCGAGTTGCGTGTAGTGATCGCGGTACAGCTTGAACGTGATGCTCGCGAAACGGTACATGCCGCGCCGCGACGGCAGATTCGCGGCCCAATAGTTCGGATTGCGGCGGTAAGTGATCTGCTTGTCGTTCTTGCGCGACTCGATCAGATACGGGCCGCTCGCGATCGGCGCCTCCGAGGCGATCTGATCGAACGGCGGGCGCGTGCCGTCGGCGCGCATGCCCCACTTGCGCGAGAAGATCGGCAGGTCGCCGGCAATCAGCGGCGCCGAGCGCTCCGCATGTTTGAAGTCGAAGCGGACGGTGGCGTTGTCCACCACGACGGCGCGTTTGATCACCGCGAACTCCGCGTTGAACATCGGCGAAGCCTGCGGACTCGTCAACGTGTCGAACGAATATTTGATGTCCGCCGCGGTGATCGGGTCGCCGTTCGAAAAGCGCGCGGCCGGGTTGATGTGGAAGGTCGCCGAACCCAGGTCGGCGGCGACTTCCACGTCATCCGCGATCAGCGGGTACTCGGAGGCCAGTTCGTCCCAACTGCGCTGCATCAGCGTATCGAACATCAGGCGCCGGATATCGGGAGCCGGCGCGCCGCGCACCAGAAACGGATTCAGCGAATCGTAGGTTTGCAGCTCGTCGTAGTTCTGGAAGCTGAGCGTGCCGTCGGCGGGCGCGCTGGGATCGGCGTAGTCGAACTGCGTGAAATCGGCCGGGTATTTGGGCTCGTCGTATTGAGCGATCGACGGCCTCGCCTGCGCGGGCGCCGCGCTCAAAGCCAGGGTCACGGCTAGCGCCATCGTCCATGCCGTGCTCAGGCTCGGCAGTGGCGCGCGCGTCAGCGGGGGCACGGCGCGCGGCCAGCGAAACTTCACAAGTCTCATCTTCGGAATGCGTGTGGATGCGTGTGATTGCGTGTGGATAGACGCCGGCTCGCGGGCCGGCCTGGCATGTCACGCACTACGTCGCGCGATACGTGACGCACTACGTCGAACCGGCGCGAGGACGGCTTGCGGCCGTCGCTCGCGTTCCCTTCCTGAAACGCGCGTTGCCGCCGCGCGCCGTGCTTACTCGTCGTCGCTCGCGGCGGTCTTGAACGAGAACGCCACTTCACCGACGTAAGCCTCCGCGTTCTTCTCGCATCGATACGACTTCGCCGCGCTGATGACCGCCTCGTTGAACACCGAGGTGGGCGGCGTGACGCGCATGATCTTCACGTCGTTCACGCTGCCGTCCGGGCTGATCGACAGATGCGCGATCACGGTCGCCGAGATGCCCTCCTGCAACGCGCGGCGCGGAATCTGCGGTTGCACGGCCTGACAATGGCCGCGGCCGTCGACCACCCCATGCAGCGCGGGCGGCGCCGCGGGCACGGGCGGTGCGGCTGCGGCCGTGGCCGGCCCGGGCGTGGCGTTCGCCGTCGCGAGGGCGGGCGCATTCGCGTTCGGATTGGCAGCCGGCGCGATGTTGGCGGGCTTCGGCGTGGGCGACGGCATCGCCGGCGGCGGCTTGGGCGTCGGCAGCGGCTTGGGCTGCACCTGCTTCGGCACGGGCTTGACCGGCGTGGGCGCGGGCGGCGGCTCGAGCTTCTTCACTTCCGGCGGCGGCGGCGGCGGCGGCGCCATCTCCACCTGCATCACCTTGCGCGCGGGCGGCGGCTCCTGTCTGAAGCTCACCTGCGAAAGTCCGGCGACGATCAGCAGCTCGACCACCAGCGCCACTCCCACGGCCGTCTTCATGGACATGCGGCCATGCTGCGCCGGCGTGGACTCTGCCCAGAGTGCGCCGTTCAGGCGACTTCGCGGGTCTTTCATGTCGAGTACCGGAGAGCTCATGTCGTCGGATTGGTCGCCAGTGCTACCGAGCTGATGCCCGCCGCGCGCACCAGGTCCATGACCTTGACGATGTTCTTGTAGCTCGTGCCTTCGTCGCCGGCGATCGCCACGTCGACCTTCTTCGAATCGTGGACGAGCCCTTCCAGATGCGCGGTCAATTCGGTCGGCGTGACGGGCTTCGCGTCCAGATAAATCTCGTCGCTCCTGGTGACGCCGATCGACACCTTCACCGTCTGCTGCAACTGCTCGGCCGTGCTCGATTGCGGCAGATCGAGCTTGATGCCCGCGCCCTGGATCATCTTCAGCGTGGCGAGCATGAAGAACACCAGCAGGAACATCATGATGTCGATCATCGGAATGATCTCGATGCGCGCCTTCTCTTCCGCGCCCAGGTAATGGCTGCGATGGTTACGCATGATCCTTCTCCTTGACGGTTCTTCAGGCGGCGAAGCGCGACACGAGCAGCGACTTGATCAGGTCGAACTGATTGACCGTCATGCGGATGCGCTTGTTGAAGTAGTTCAGGAAGATCACGCAGATGATCGCGATGGTGAGCCCGCACGCGGTGGCCGTCAGCGCGTGGCCGATGCCGCCCGTCACGCCGTTCGGGTTCGAGGTGCCGCTCGCGCCCAGTACGTTGAACGACTCGACCATGCCGATGATCGTGCCGAGCAGGCCGAGCAGCGGGCCGAGCGTCACGGCCGTATCGAGAATCCACAGATTGCGGTCGAGGCGCGGCATCTGGAACATGATGGTTTCCTCCAGTTCGCGCTCCACCACCGCTTCCGGTTTGCCCTGCACCTTCAGCGCGCTCTTGACGAGTTCGCCCTGCACGGTTTGCTTATAGTGTTCGGCGACCTTGCGCGCGTCGCCCAGATTGGCCGGCTCGACCATCTTCAGATCATGTTCGAGCGTCTTGCCCGCCTTGACCGCTCGCGAGAAGAACATGAAGCGCTCGACGATGATCGAGATGCCCAGCAGGAAGATAAAGGCCAGCAGGGGAATCAGGCCCATCGATTGAACTGAATAGTTGATAAGGGTATTGAGCACGGGGAACTCCCTATTACGTGTCGAACAAAGGCAAGCCGCTCCGGTCTCGATGACGGAGCCGGAGCGGCCGACTGACTAAACGGACTGCTGATGCATCAGAAACGGTACGTCGCGCCGACCTGGAAGAAGCGGCCGATGTTGGTGTAAAGCGACTGGTCGTAGCCGGTGATATCCGGGGTGGCCTGCCACTCCACGTCGAACGGCGGCTTGCGGTCGAAAATGTTGTTGATGCCGCCGTAGATCGTCCAGTGCTTGAAGCCGCGATACGTCGCCATCAGGTTGAACTGGCTATACGAGGCGACCGACAACGTGCCGCCGTCGCCGAACTCGGCCGCCACCGCATTGGTGTACGGGCCGGTGTATTGCCAGGTCAGCGTGGTGGTGAACTTGCGGTAGTCCCAGCTCAGGCTCGTGTTGCCCTTCCAGCGCGGATTGCTGGCGCCGAACGGTTGCAGCAGCGCGAGGTTGTTGCCGGCGAAGTCCTGGGTCGGCGCACCCGGGCTGTTCAGCTTGAAGTGCCACACGTACACCCAGTCGCCCGCCAGCGTGAAGGTGCCGTACTTCGTGCCGACCGACTTGCGGAAATTCATGTCGAAGCCGTCGGTGTCGAGCGAGCCGAGGTTGACGAACTGTTGCTTGATGTAGGCGACCGTGCCGTCGGGATTGCGGATCACCGTGGCCGGGTTGTTCGCATCCATCACCGCGTTCGGATCGTTGGTGCCGATCACGCCGTCGATGTGAATCTTGTAGAACGCCGCGCCGATATCCGTGGACGAGTCCGGCGAGAGCTGGAAGCCGATGTTGTAGTTCTTCGTGTGCTCAGGCTGCAGATCCGGATTGCCGTTGGTCTGCTCGGTCGTGAAGTGCTTGGTCGGCACGCCGCTCGGATCGTTGGGATCGACCAGGTTCTGGTGACCGAGGTACACCGCCTGCGAGTTTTCAACCAGCGTCGGCGCACGGAAGCCGCGGCTGTACGACGCGTAGGTCGTGAGCGCCTGCACCGGCTGGAAACGCAGCGCGAAGCTCGGCGAGAACGCGCCGCCGAAATCGCTGTAGTGGTCGTAACGGCCCGCTTGCGTGAACGTCAGGTTGCGGATGATCGGAATATCGACCTGGTAGTAGACGGCGGCCACGTTGCGCGAACCGTCGACCGTCTGAATGTTGGCCGGCGCGGTGATGCCCTGCGCGCTATAGGTGCGCGAGTTGATCAGCGAACTCTCGTGGCGGAACTCCGTGCCGAAGCCGACGCCGACCGGGCCGCCCGGCAGATTGAACAGGTTGCCGGTCGAGGTCTTGGCGGTCACGCTGTCGAGCTTGGAGATCGCCTGCTCGTAGTCGTTCTGGAACACGCCGTTCAAGCCATTCGGCGTGGCCGACGGGTTCGAGAAATTGAAGCCGCCGTTCTGCAGGATGCTTTCCACGCCCGCCACGTTCAGCACGTTCCGGTAGGTGGTGTCGACCGTGCTTTGCGAATGGCCGTAATCCGCGGACCAGTCCCAGTCGCCGAACTTCTGCGTGGTGAACGAGCCCTTCACGCCGGTCGACGCGCGCCAGAACGTCGATACCGTATCGGCCGAAACCGTATTCGGGAACGTGTAGCTGATCGGCGTCGCGACGCCGAAGGGGTTGTACGGGTTGCTCGCCGAGACGGTGCGCGAGAGCGGCAACGCCGAACCGGTCGCCGGATTGAACGCGTTGGTCGTGCTGGAGAGCGCGGCCGGGCCTTCGTTCTGCACGGTTTCGTTGCGGCTCACCCACAAGTCGGCGTAGGCCTGCACGTCGTCGTTGATCTTGAAGGTGCCGCGCACTTTCGCGTTCAGGCGCGTGATGCCCGGAACCAGCGAAGTGGTGCTGGCGGGATTCGATTTACACGTCGAGCCGTCGTTCGCCGACACGCTGCCGGGCGGGCACGGGCTGAGCGCGACCTTGGTGCCGTCGGGCGCGGTCCAGTACGACTGCTGGTTCGGACCGAGCGGGCCGGCGAGGCCGCCGGGGAACTGGCTGAAGTCCTGATTGGCGGTGAGCGAGCGATCGGCGAGCGACGAGCCGCTGTCGCGGTAATAGCTGGCCGCGGCTGTCACGTTGAAACGGTCCGAGTTCAGATCGCCGATGCCGCCGAGCACGCTGAAACTCCCTTGCGCGTCGCCGGGATGCTGCGCCTTGCCGAGCTGGCCGTCGATCTGCAAGCCCTGAAAGTTCTTCTTCGTGATGATGTTGACCACACCTGCGATCGCATCGGAGCCGTACACCGACACCGCGCCGGTCTTCACGATGTCGATGTGGTCGACCATGTTGAGCGGAATCGAGTTGACGTCGAAGAACGTGTCGGTGAAGTTCACCGCCTTGCCGTAGTTCGCCACCCGCTGACCGTCGACCAGCACCAGCGTGTACTTCTCGCTGAGCCCGCGCAACGCGATGCCGCCGCCGCCCTGCGCGGAGCTGTTCATCGTCGTTTGTCCCCAACTGCTGCCGGAGTTCGCGGACGTGCCGCGCAGAAAGTCCGCCACCGTCGTGTAGCCGCTCTGCTCGATTTCCTTCGGCGTGATGGTCTGCACTTCCGTGTTGCCGACCTTGTCCGACGTGCGGATCAGCGACCCGGTGACTTCCACGCGTTCCATTTTGGTCACGTTGCCCGTGTCCGTCGCGGCCGGTGCGGCTTCCGATGTCGTCGTTGCAGCGGCGCCACCGGTCGTGGCCGGCTGGCTTTGCGCGAACGCGGGAGCGGCGATAGCCGCCGACAACGCAAGTTCAGCCCAAAGTATTCTTTTGATGGCCAACGCCAATGCCCTTTGTTTCATTTTCCCCTTCTCACTCGTCAGTAAGACCACACCCTGTTGTGCAAAGAAAAGTCTTGTGAACTTCTCCGCTCGATTTACAGCGACGACGCACCACTTTTTGCAAAAGTTGCCCCGAATCTGTGCAATGCACTAAAACGAGCAAATGCATATAAATGATTCGGCAATACAAGGGCACTTAAGCTTTCTTAAAATCGCGATCGTGATTTCTTACAGAACAGTAAACCCATTGCTTTCTAATTCATTTCGATCGCCGCAAATGCAGGCGCTCGGCGGAATAATGTTTTTTCCGCGAGCGATATCCTGCGTAATCACAAGACGCACCTTCTGAATACCTAAATATTTATTTCTTGATTGCTTTAGAACTTTTGCTGTGCTGGTTCGACTGGGACAACCTGAGGTGCGAGCCAGGACAGTCGACATCTTCGGCGACTGTCTCACCAGCTCCTCGGGAAACGCCCTGTCGTCCGCGTTGTCGCGGCGGCTTGTTCCTTGTTATCGGGTGGCGGAAACATAGCAAGACAGAATCGCTTCGTCAAAATTTGTTTGATATAAGCAAATAAGTTTTCATGTGCCGTGGCGTATGAAGCTCAAAAACGGAGGTCAAAGGGCGGCGCTCGCCGCCGCTTAATCGTGCGACGGCGAGAAATCCAGCGCGAGCGAAAACCGCGGCCGCTAAATGCGGTCGCATGACTTCAAAATCGGCATGGAAAGCCTGAAGACAAATAGCAGCGCAATGCGTGCGGATGTCTCGCCGGCCAGGCGCTATTCGTGATGAAGGCGCTTGATGGAAGGGGACAATATCAAACCAAAAACGGCCGTCAAACTTTTTTTGATGAATGAAGACCTGATTGGTACACCGGCCTCATTAGATAGATGCCTCTAATTGTCGAGGCGCTCCCGGCGAATCCCACTATGTCGCGAATCGCGGCGACTAAACAACGCGCGCCGCGCACTAAACATTAATAGCGCGATAAAAACGCGCACGGCCCACATCGCTTCTCGCGATGCAGGCCGTGCGTGGATTCATGCATGAATGCCCGCGAGAGGACGGCTCGCGCTACCCGTTGGTGCCCTCGCCTGCTTCAACCGGCGCGACGACGCGTGCCGCTTCCGTGCGTTCGAGCACCGGCTTCAGCGCGGCACCCGTGTGGCTCTCGCGCACACGCACGAGTCCTTCAGGATCGGTTGCCGCAACGATGGCGCCGCCACCCACGCCGCCTTCAGGACCGAGATCGATGATCCAGTCGGCCTCGGCGATCACGTCGAGATCGTGCTCGATGACGACGACGCTATGGCCGCCATCCGCGAGACGATGCAGCACGCGGATCAGCTTGGCGACGTCGGCCATATGCAAGCCGACGGTGGGTTCGTCCAGCACGTACAGCGTATGCGGCGGCTTCTGCCCGCGCCGCGTGATGTCGTCGCGCACCTTGCTCAACTCGGTGACGAGTTTGATCCGCTGCGCCTCGCCGCCCGACAACGTAGGCGACGGCTGGCCGAGCGTGAGATAGCCGAGCCCGACGTCTTTCATCAATTGCAATGGATGCGCGATGTTCGAGATCGGCGCGAAGAATTCGACGGCCTCGTCGATTTCCATGGTCAGCACGTCGCCGATATTCTTGCCGCGCCAGGTGACCGCAAGCGTCTCGGGATTGAAGCGTTGCCCGTGGCACACATCGCAGGGCACTTTCACGTCCGGCAGAAAGCTCATGCCGATGGTGCGCACGCCCTGCCCCTCGCAAGCCGGGCAACGGCCTTCGCCGGTGTTGAACGAAAACCGCGAGGCCGTGTAGCCGCGCGCACGCGCTTCGAGCGTGCCCGCGAACAGCTTGCGGATCGCGTCCCACACGCCGATATACGTGGCCGGACACGAGCGCGGCGTCTTGCCGATCGGCGTTTGATCGACTTCGAGCACGCGGTCGATGCTTTCCCAACCGGTGATCGAATCGCAGCCCTGCCACGCATGCGTGACGTTCAGCGGAGCGCGCGGCGCCGTGCGCGCCAGCACGCTCGAACGCCGGTTCGCGGCCGGCTGTTGCTCGGCCGCCGCGCGCGCGCGCCGCGTGGCCGGCGACGACAGCACCGAGCGCCCGACCGCATCCAGCAGATTCGCCATCAACACGTCGCGCGCCAATGTCGATTTGCCCGAGCCGCTCACGCCGGTCACCGCGACGAGGCGCGACAGCGGAATGCCGACCGTGACGTTGCGCAAGTTATGCAGCCTCGCGCCATGCACCGTCAGCCAGTTTTCCGGCACCGCGGCCGCGCGCCTGGCCGGCGCGACCACCGCGCGGCGCGGCTGCAACGGATGCACGATCGGCCGCGCGAGAAACTGCCCGGTTAGCGAATCAGGCTGCGCCGACAGATCGGCCACGCTGCCCTGCGCGATCAGCGTGCCGCCGCGCTTGCCCGCGCCCGGCCCGATATCGATGATGTGATCGGCACGCCGGATCGTGTCTTCGTCATGCTCGACGACCACCAGCGTATTGCCCTTTTCGCCCAGTTTGCGCAAGGCGCTCAGCAGAATCTGGTTGTCGCGTGGATGCAGACCGATGGTGGGTTCGTCCAGCACGTAGCACACGCCTTGCAGATTGCTGCCCAGTTGCGCGGCGAGGCGGATACGCTGCGCTTCGCCGCCCGACAGACTCGGCGCGGCACGATCGAGACTCAGATAGCCGAGCCCGACTTCTTCCAGAAATTGCAGACGGCTGCCGATTTCGCTCACCACGTCACGCGCGATTTCCGCGTCGCGCCCGCTCATCTCCAGCGAGTCGATCCACGCGCGCGTATCCGACACGGTCCATTGCGCGACGTCGACAATGGACTGCGCGTTGAACGTCACCGCGCGCGCGGTGGGGTTCAGACGCGTGCCGGCGCAATCCGCGCAGGGTTCGTCGACGAGACCTTCCGGTTCCTGCTCTTCCGACGGCAAGCTCTGCTCACGCCCGCGATTGTCGTCGACGACGACGATCGTATCGTCGTAGGCGGCGCGTTGTTCGCGCGTGAGCGCGAGACCCGTGCCGACGCAAGTGGTGCACCAGCCATGCTTGCTGTTGTACGAGAACATGCGCGGATCGAGTTCCGGATAGCTCGTGCCGCATGTCGGGCACGCGCGCTTGGTGGACAGCACCTTCACGTCGCCCACTTTCGCCGTGGGATGACCGCCGTTGATCGCGTCGTGCAAACCGTCGAGCGGCGCCAGCAGGTGCATCACGCCCTTGCCGATTTCCAGCGTCTGGTCGAGCGCCTCGCGCAATCCGGTTTCATTGTCCGGCGACACGACGAGGTCGGTCACCGGCAGTTCGATCGTGTGTTCGCGGAAGCGGTCGAGCTTCGGCCACGGGTCCACCGGCACGAACTCGCCATCCACGCGCAGATGCGTGTTGCCGCGCGATTTCGCCCACTTCGCGAGATCCGTATAGACGCCCTTGCGGTTCACGACGAGCGGCGCGAGAAAGCCGACGTGCTGCCCCTTGTGATCGCGCAGCAACTGCGCGGCAATCGATTCGACGCTTTGCGACGTGACCGGCGTGCCGTCGTGAATGCAATGCTGCAAGCCGAGCTTCACATACAGCAGACGCAGGAAGTGCCACACTTCCGAGGTGGTCGCCACCGTACTCTTGCGACCGCCGCGCGACAGGCGCTGCTCGATCGCGACCGTGGGCGGAATGCCGTACACGGCGTCGACTTCAGGCCGCCCGGCCGGCTGCACGATGGAACGCGCGTAGGCGTTCAGCGATTCGAGGTAACGGCGCTGCCCCTCGTGAAACAGGATGTCGAACGCCAGCGTGGACTTGCCCGAACCGGAGACGCCGGTAATCACGTTGAACTTGCCGTGCGGAATATCGACGTCCAGCGATTTCAGATTGTGTTCGCGCGCATTGACGATGCGCACCACGTCCTCGCCCTCGATCGCCCGGCGCGCCCGCGCCGCGCTCAGCGCCTTTTGCAGCGGAATGCCTTGCGACGCCGGTTCGGCCGCCGCGTTCATCGCACGGTCGTATTGCAGCAGCGCCTCGCCGGTATGCGATTCCGCGCATTGCTTGACGTCTTCCGGCGTGCCCGCGCACAGCACGCGACCGCCGCCGTCGCCGCCTTCCGGGCCGAGGTCGATCAGCCAGTCGGCCGCGCGGATCACGTCGAGGTTGTGTTCGATCACGATGAGCGAATGACCGCTCGCGAGCAGTTTGCCGAACGCCTGCATCAGCTTGGCGATGTCGTCGAAATGCAGGCCCGTGGTGGGCTCGTCGAACATGAAGAGGCGTTTCGCAACGGCCTGTTTCGCAGCGCGCGCGCTGCGCGCCTGGGCCGATTCGGCGAGGAAGCCCGCGAGCTTGAGCCGCTGCGCCTCGCCGCCGGACAGCGTGGGCACCGGCTGGCCGAGCTTCACGTATTCGAGGCCCACGTCGACGATCGGCTGCAACACGCGCAATACCTCCGCGTCGTTCGCGAAGTAGGCGGTGGCTTCGCTCACGGTCAATTCGAGCACGTCCGCGATGCTCAACGCGCGCGCCGGTTGGCCGCGCTCGATCTTCACCTCCAGCAGTTCCGCGCGGTAACGACGCCCGTCGCAATCGGGGCAGCGCAGGTACACGTCGCTCAGGAACTGCATTTCAATGTGCTCGAAACCCGAGCCGCCGCAGGTCGGGCAGCGCCCGTCGCCGGAGTTGAAGCTGAACATGCCGGGACCGTAGCCGCGTTGTTGGGCGAGCGGCGCCCTGGCGAACAGCTTGCGGATTTCGTCGAATGCGCCGACGTAGCTGGCCGGGTTCGAGCGCGCGGTCTTGCCGATCGGCGACTGGTCGACGAACACCACGTCCGTGACCTGGTCGGCACCGCTCAGGCTTCTGAATGCGCCGGGCGATTCGGTGGCGATGCCGAAGTGCCGCGCCATGGCCGGATATAAAACGTCTTGCAGCAAGGTGGATTTGCCGGAGCCCGACACGCCCGTCACGCAGACGAGCCGCTGCAACGGAATCTCGACCGTGACGTCGCGCAGATTGTGCTCGGTCGCGCCTTCCAGCACGATGCGCGGCGTGTCGTCATTCACCGGACGCTGTGACCAGTGCGCCGCATCCGCCACATGGCGGCGGCCGCCGAGGTACTCGCCGGTCAGCGTGCCGGACGAGCGGATCGCCTCGGGCGCGCCGTCGTAAATGATCGAGCCGCCGCGCTCGCCCGGCCCCGGCCCCATGTCGATCAGACGGTCCGCCGCGAGCATTACCGAGGGATCGTGCTCGACCACCACCAGCGTATTACCCGCATCGCGCAAGCGGTGCATGGCTTCGACGATCCGGTTCAGATCGCGCGGATGCAGGCCGATGCTCGGCTCGTCGAGCACGAACAGCGTCTTGGTGAGCGAGGTGCCCAACGCCGTGGTCAGGTTGATGCGCTGCACCTCGCCGCCCGAGAGCGTGCGGCTTTGCCGGTCGAGCGTGAGATAACCGAGGCCGACGTCGCACAAATATTTGAGGCGCGTGCGCACCTCGGCGAGCAGCAGTTTGAGCGCGTCGTCGAGCAAGGCGCTCGGCAGGCTGATTTCGTCGAAGAAACGCCGGATGCGTTCGATCGGCATCAGCATCAGATCGTGTACGGTGAGGCCCGGCAAGGCCTCGAGTTGCGCGCGCGACCAGTCGACGCCGCGCGGCATGAAGCGCTGCGCGGCCGGAAGCACCTGGTCCGCGTTCGCCTTGCTGCCGAGGCGCCACAGCAGCGATTCCGTTTTCAGGCGCGCGCCGCCGCAGGTTTCGCACGGCGTATAGCTGCGGTACTTGGACAGCAGCACGCGGATATGCATCTTGTACGCCTTCGATTCCAGATACTCGAAGAAGCGCTTGACGCCGTACCAGTGGCTTTGCCACTTGCCGTTCCACTCCGGCGAGCCGTTGATGACCCAGTCGCGCTCGGCATCCGTCAGTTCGCCCCACGGCGTGCCGCGGCGGATGTCGGCTTTGGCCGCATAGCGCATCAGATCGTCCTGGCATTCCTTCCAGGCCGGCGTTTGCATCGGCTTGATCGCGCCTTCGCGCAGCGTCTTGCGCGCGTCGGGAATCACGAGGCCCAGGTCGACGCCGATCACGCGGCCGAAGCCACGGCAGGCTTCGCACGCGCCGTATGCCGAGTTGAACGAGAACAGCGCCGGCTGCGGGTCGGCATAACGCAGGTCGCTTTCGGGGCTGTGCAAACCGGTGGAGAAACGCCAGATTTCCGGCTCGGCCGGGGTCGTTTCAGGCGCATTGGGCGCAGTGGATGCATCGGGCGCGGCGGGCAACACGTAAATGTTGACGCGCCCGACACCGCGCTTGAGCGACGCCTCGATTGCCTCGACCACCCGTTGCTTGTCGACCGCGCGCAGCCGGAAGCGGTCGGCCACCACGTCGAGCAACTTGCGCTTGCCGGTGGGCGAATCGACTTCGCGTTGCGCCTGCACGCGCGTATAGCCGCTGGCCGAGAGCCACTGCTCCACTTCCTGCTCGGACGCCGACTCCGGCAACTCGACCGGGAACGTGACCACCAGCCGAGGATCATGCTGCGCGGTGCGCTCCAGCAACTCGGCGTAAATCGTTTCCGGCGTGTCGTGACGCACCTGGCGCGCCGTCTTGCGATCGAACAGTTCGGCCGCGCGCGCATAAAGCAGCTTCAAGTGGTCGTTGAGTTCCGTCATGGTGCCGACGGTGGAGCGCGAACTGCGCACCGGGTTGGTCTGGTCGATCGCGATGGCGGGCGGCACGCCGTCGACCCGGTCGACTTGCGGCCGGTCCATGCGGTCGAGAAACTGGCGCGCGTAGGCGCTGAAGGTCTCGACATAGCGCCGCTGCCCTTCCGCATACAGCGTATCGAACACGAGGCTCGACTTGCCGGAACCGGACGGGCCGGTGACGACGGTCATTTCGCCGGTTCTTACGTCGAGATCGACGTTCTTGAGGTTGTGCTGGCGTGCGCCGCGGATCTTGATAGTGCCGTTGGATGACAATTTTTTCGACCGTCTGAATGAGTGGGCCACCTCTCACGGACGCCTCGCGACCGCGCAAGTTCGATGCAGCCGGGCCGGCGGGAACACACGCCGAAGGCCTGGTTACGACGGGATACTATACTGTATATTCATACAGTTTTCCACGACGCCGCACGCTCGTGATGCCGCGTTCCGCAGGGTGCGACTTTCGCTCGCACCTGCTTTCAAAACCCTTTCCGTCGCGGCGGGCGCCGTTATACTGGCGGTCGCCGTGAACGGTCCCCGCGATTGCCGTTCATGCTTTTGCCGCCCGGCAAGCTCAGGAATCGATTTCCCGGCGTCATCGGTCATTTTCAATCAGGAGACGGATATTCATGTTCAAGCTTATGGTGTTGCTGGCGGCCGTAGCCGCGTCGAATGCGGCTTTCGCGAAGGCCGACTGCACGGCGCATCCGAAGAGCGAATGGATCAAGGAGTCGGACGCGCGCGCTCAACTGGAAGCGCAGGGCTACAAGATCAAGAAGTTCAAGGTCGACGGCAACTGCTACGAGATCTACGGCCACAATAAGGACGGCAAGAAGGTCGAGATCTATTACGACACCAAGACGCTGGCCGTCGTGAAATCGGAAATCGAGTAAGCGGCAGCGCTTGCGAACCATGCACTCATCGCACGGCGCGCGAGTCGAGACCTGGGACATCTGGGTTCGTCTCACGCATTGGACGGTAGCGGGCATCGTCCTGTGGAATCTGTTCGGCCCGACCGATCAGATACATCGGGTGCTGGGGTACTGTGCGGCCGGGCTCGTCGCATCACGTCTCGTGTGGGGTGTGATCGGCACACGGCCCGCACGGTTCTCGAGCTGGTGGCCCACACGCGCACAACTCGTCGCTTATCTGCGTTCGCTGGCCGCGGGACAGGCGCTACACCACGCGTCGCACAATCCGCTTGGCGCTTTGATGGCAGCCGCGCTGTGGTTCTTGATTGCCGCGCTCGCGCTGAGCGGGTTCGTCATGCGTCTCGATGCATTCTGGGGAGAAGAATGGCCCCAAACCGTCCACTATTGGTTATCGGTGGCATTGCAGGGCTGCGTTGTCGTTCACATCGTCGCGGCTGTCGCAATGAGCGTGTGGACTCGTGAGAACCTCATCGCCGCCATGATCACCGGCCGCAAGCGGCGCCGCGCTTAGCCTGGACCCGCTCGCCGCCAGCGCATCAGCCACGCAGCGTCGCGCGAGCACTTCGGTCGGATCGACGAGCCGCACCATCCGTCCACCCGGGCCCGCCAGCGTCGAGCCGCGCAGCAGCAGCGGCAATTCGGTACACCCCAGCACGATCACCTGCACGCCTCGGGCGACCAGATCATCGACCGCCGCGTCGACGTCGTCGCGACATTCGCCCGTGAGATGGCCCGCCTTCGCACCGTTCGCGCCATAGATGGCGCTCATCAGCCGCGCCTGGGCGGCTGCGGCCGGCGCGATCTGCACGAAGCCGCGCGCCTCGAGCGCTTTCTCGTAGACGCGGCTCGCGAGCGTGCCCGAGGTCGCCAGCACGCCGACTTCGCGCAAGCCGGGAAACGACTCGCGCAGATAATCCGCGGTACAGGTCAGCATATTGACGATCGGAACGCCGAGCGAAGGCTGAATCCGTTCGACGAACGCATGCGCCGTATTGCACGGAATCGCGATCAGATCCGCGCCGCCCTCTTCGAGCGTTTTGCATGCGGCGTAGAGCGCGAGCGTCGGATCGTCGCCGCCGCCGAGCAGCGCCTCGGTACGGTCGGGAATCTGCGGGTCGTGCTCGACCATGACCTTGATGTGATCCTGGTCGCATGCGGCGGGCGTGTTGCGCACCAGCTTCCCCATGAAGTCGACGGTGGCGGCCGGCCCCACGCCGCCCAGCACGCCCAGCTTGAAGCGCCGCCTGGGCGGCGAGTATTGCCCCGCCGTGACGTAGCGCGCATACACCAGGTTCGCATCGACGAGCGGTATGTCCAGCGTGCCGAGCGCGCGCGCGACCAGGGCGATTTCGGCGAGCCCCGGCAAAATGATTTCCGCGCCTTGCGCGACGAGATCCGCGCATGCCGCGCGCAGCAACTCCACGGGCCGGCCATGAAGATGTCCGCTTTTGATGCCGTTCTCGCCGTACACCGCATTCGTCACGCAATCGACGCCCGCTTCGTTGCGCGGATGCAGCACCTCGTAGCGCCCGGCGTCGAAATAGCGTTCGAAGAGACCGTTATCGCGAATCGCGTCCGACGTCAGCACGCCGATGCGGCGCACCAACGGATAAGCTTGCCGCACATGCGCCGACAGCGCGCTCATGAGGTTGGCGATGGGCACGGCCACGTTCGCGGAGAGCTCGTCGATAAAGACATGGCTGAGAAAGCACGGCAGGACGATCGCATCGACGCCGCGCTTTTCGAACGCGCGCATCGTGTCGAATACGTGAATCTTGAACTGCGCGTTCGCCGTGCTCTGCGAAGCCGGTCCCGGCCAGGACCGCTGTTCGAGGACGAGATCGATGGGCCGCGCGCCGCGGCGGCAGATGGCGGCCATTCTGCTCAGGACGTCGGCGCTGGCAAGCTGCGCCGCCCCGGTGACGACGCCCAGCGAACGATAGCGATTCATGATGACTTCCCCCGACATTGTTCCGATCCTCTTCGTCCGCCTCGATGCCGGGCGGCTTTTTCGCGCTTGAGGATGACATTATGTCGAGGGAGTATGACGTGGGGTTAACCACGAAAATAACAATTTCTTCGCGTTCAGCGCGGCATGGAGGCCGCGAGGGTCACTTCAATCGTCAGCTTCGCGGCGGCCCTCGTAAGCCGTCAGCATCTTGTGCGCGACCATGTCCACGGCCGGTTTCACGAGACCGTTCTTGTCGGTCCACACCTTGGGCGTCAAAGTCCCGCTGAGCGCGACGCTGTCCGCATCGCCCAACGCGAGCAGCGCCGTTTGCACGTCGTCGTCGAACGCGATCACGTTGACGAAAATCGTGTCGCCGTCATGGGTGGCGGCCCGCACCTTGCAGGTGACAAACCGCCTGCCGTTCTGCCCCGTGCGAATCTGCGCCTCGCCGTACAGCCGTCCGCCCACCAGTCCCTCGATCATCGCCCTACTCCTGTTGTTGCTTACCGTGCAAAAACCCGTGCAAAAAGCAGGATTGCCCAGCACGATTCGCATGATCCCACGAGAGACCGCGCGGCCCGCATGAAACATCGTTCGCGCGTCAGCCGGCGATCGTGAGATCGACGCCACGCACGAGGCGCTTCGCAAGGCGCGGTTGCCGCAACTGTTCGAGCCACCATTGCAACGCGCGCCCTTCATGATCGCCGCGCCACGCGACGTACAACACGTTCGGCTCGCGCGGATCGGCGGTCGCCTTCTCCACCAGCTCGCCCTTCTTCAGCAACGAAGCCACCCGCTGACGCGGCAGCCACCCGACGCCCAACCCGTCCCGCTGCGCCAGAATCTTGGCGCGCATGCTCGGCACGGCGAGCGACGCCTGTCCACCGATCACGCCGTATGCGCGCCCCGCCGTCGCGCGCGACGAATCGGCGACCACCACCGCGCGATGCTCCAGTATCCGTTCGCGTGCGAGCGGTCCCGCGACGCTCGCCAGCGGATGCCGCGGCGCGACCGCGAACACCCACTCCATCACGCCGAGCTCGAACCAGCGCAAGCCGGGGATCGCCGGCGGTTCATTGGTCGCGCCGACGATCAGATCGGCGCGGCCGTCGCGCAACGCTTCCCACGTGCCGCTCAATACTTCGTGCGTGAAGCGCAGCTTGACACCCGAGCCGAGCGCGTCGAAGGCGCGCACCACGGGCATCAGCAATTCGAATTCGAGAATCTCGTCCGTGACCACCCAGAGGCGGTCTTCCCAGCCGCTCGCGATCTGACGCACGCGCTGCGTCATGCGCGCCATGTCGAGCATCAAGCGGGCGGCTTCGTCGGCGAGCAGTTGGCCTGCCGGCGTGAGTTGCAGGCGGTAGCGGCGGCGGTCGAAGAGCAGCGCGTCGAAGCGCCTTTCCAGTTGCCGCGCGGCGTGCGAGACCGTGGACGGCGCCTTGCCGAGACGCGCCGCCGCGCGCGACAGACTGCCGGTCTCGCGAATCGCGTCGAGCAAAGCCAGTTCGTCTTCCGACAACATGTTCCATTCCTTCGAACGGTTTCGACGGGAAAATAGTACGGCAAAGGGGCGACGCGAGTCCACCATGGCGATCAGCCCCTGACGTCTCGCCAAAATGCCATGACGACGGGATTTCGAAAAATCCGCATGAGTGCTGCGTGCGCAACCCGAAGCGGCATGACGGCGAGCGCGCCGCATGATCGCGCGCACCTCGATACTTCGGCCATCATGGCCAGCGTGAAGGAGTCAATCTCGTGTCGACACATACCGTGACCACCCCGCCCGTCAGCGGACTGCGCATCAACAACGTGGCGCTCGCCACCGGCGATCTGAACAACGCGATCGCGTGGTATGAAAAAGTATTCGGCTTCGTCGTGACCGAACGCGGGCATTTCGATGCGGTCGGCGCGGACTACGCGATGATCGAGGCGGCGGGGGTGCGCATCGAACTGGTGTCGCGTCCGCATGCCGATCCGCAACGGGTCGATCGCACGCCGCCGCCGAATCATCTGGACGTGCTGGGCTACAAGGCCGTGGTGTTCAAAACCGACGACCTGGCCGCGGCCACCGCCACGCTGACGCAACACGGCGTCGAGTTTCTGTGGGCGAATCAGCCGCTCAACGAAGCGCGCAGTTCGACCATGCTGCGCGATCCCGAAGGCAACCTGATCAACGTCTTCGGACCACGGCGCGCGCGGTTGAACGCGTCCGTTCACAGTGAAGCCCGCGTCGCCGCGCCAGCCGCCTCGAAGATGTCGCGCAACCATTGCGCAAACACCCTCACGCGCGACGACAACTGGCGGTTCTGCGGATACAGCACCGAAACCGGCATCGACGGCGGCGGAAAGTCCGCGAGGATGATCTTCAGCCGCCCGGCGGCCAGTTCCCCCTCCACGCGATACCGCGGCACCTGCACGATGCCGAGCCCCGCCACCGCGGAACCGGTATAGAGATCGGCGCCCGTCACCGATACCGCCGACGGCAGGACCATCGCTGCCTGCCGGCCGTCGATGCTGAATTCGAGCGGCACCGGCTTGCCGGTCGCGCTCGATACGTAATTGACCGCCCTATGCGCAGCGAGCGCCGACGGATCGGCCGGCTCGCCATACGCATCCAGATACGCGGGACTCGCCACCGTCACTTGCGGCAGTTGCGCGACGCGCCGCCCGACCATCGACGAATCCTGCAAATGGCCCGCCCGCAGCACGCAATCGATGCCCTCCCGCACGAGGTCGACCAGGCGATCGTCCTCGCCGATCGTCAGTTCGACGCCCGGAAAGCGCGCGAGAAACGCCGGCAGCGCCGGCACCACGAAGTTCCGCGCCAGCGTGCCTTGCAGGTTCACCCGCAACAGTCCTTTCGGCGCGGCGTTCGAAAACGAGCCCTCCGCTTCCTCCATATCGGCGATCAGCCGCACGCAGCGGCGGTAGTACGCCTCGCCGTCGTGCGTGAGCCGCACCGTGCGCGTGGTGCGTTCGAGCAGCCGCGCGCCGAGCCGCCGCTCCATGCGCTTCATCAGATTGGTGACGGTGGCGCGCGGAATTTGCAGATCGTCCGAAGCGCGCGTGAAGCTTTGCCGCTCGGCGATCCGCACGAACACCCGCATTTCCTCGAAACGATCCATGTTCGACGGCCCTTGGCGCGGGCTAACCCGCCTACTGTTAAAGCAAATGGAATGATGATGCGCAGTCTAGCCCGATTATCTCAGCGACGAAAGCGTCCATGATTCGTTTCACCTACTCATTTCGATCGAGGAAACGGATCATGAACATGCTCAAAAACGCACAAATCGCCATCGTGACCGGCGCATCCCGCGGTATCGGCGCGGCGGTCGCACGACGTCTCGCCAAGGACGGCTTCGCGGTCGCCGTCAACTACGCGTCGAGTTCAAACGAAGCCGACGCGCTCGTCGCCGAACTCACGGCGGCGGGAACCAGGGCGATCGCGATCCAGGCCGACGTGTCGAATGCGGACGACGTGCGCCGCATGTTCGAGGTCACCGAACAACAACTCGGCAAGATCGACGTGCTGGTCAACAACGCGGGCGTGCTCAAGCCCATGCCGCTCGCCGACACCAGCGACGCGCTGTACGACCATAACTTCGACATCAACGTGCGCGGCACCTTCAATACCTTGCGCGAAGCCGCTGCGCGGATGAACGACGGCGGACGCGTCGTCAACTTCTCCAGTACCACGCTCGGGCTGAACATGCCGGGCTATGCGATCTACAACGCAACCAAGGCCGCCGTCGAAGCCTTCACGCATGTATTCGCCAAGGAATTGCGCGGCCGCAAGATCACCGTGAACGCGGTGGCGCCTGGCCCGGTCGCCACGGCGCTGTTCCTCGACGGCAAGACCGACGAACAGATCCAGACCTTCGTCAACATGCCGCCGCTGCAACGCCTCGGCCAGCCCGACGATATCGCCTCGGTCGTGTCGTTCCTCGCCGGTCCCGACGCGGGCTGGGTCAATGGACAGGTCTTGCGTGCGAACGGCGGCGTGGCCTGAAAACCGGTTGCCGGCGTTCGTATCCCGATGCAGTCCGCCGTCACCGCAGCGGACTGTGCGCCGCTGCGGCCGAACTCGCGAAAGGAGACGCGGAGCCGGAGCGCGCGCCGCTTACACCGCCTTCGGATTACGCTCCGCGAATCCTTCCTGATGCCAGTAAGGATAAGCGGGACGCACGGCGCTGGCCGCGTCGAGCTTCGCCATCTGTTCGGGCGTCAGATTCCAGCCCACCGCGCCGAGGTTCTGCCGCAACTGTTCCTCGTTACGTGCGCCGATCAGCACCGTCGACACCGTAGGCCGCTGCAACAGCCAGTTCAGCGCGATCTGCGGCACCGTCTTGCCGGTTTCGGCGGCGACTTCGTCGACCGCATCGAGCACGCGGAACAGATACTCGTCCGGCACCGGCGGTCCCATGTCGGCGGTTTTATGCAAGCGGCTCGTATCCGGCAGCGGCTGGCCGCGTTTGATCTTGCCGGTCAGACGCCCCCAGCCGAGCGGACTCCACACCACCGCGCCCACGCCCTGATCGATGCCGAGCGGCATCAACTCCCATTCGTAATCGCGGCCCACCAGCGAGTAATACGCCTGATTCGCGACATAGCGCGGATAACCGTAGCGGTCCGCGATGTCCTGCGATTTCATCAGATGCCAGCCGGAAAAATTCGACACGCCGGTATAGCGGATCTTGCCGGCGCGCACGAGATCGTCGAGCGTGGACATCACTTCGGCGATCGGCGTTTTCGCATCGAAGCCGTGCAACTGGAACAGATCGATGTAATCGGTTTGCAAGCGCTTGAGCGCCGAATCCACCGCCTGAATCAGATGAAAGCGCGACGAGCCGACGCTGTTCGGCGCGTCGTCGAAACGAAAGGTCGCCTTGGTCGAAATGAGCGCCTTGTCGCGCTTGCCCTTGAGCGCCTCACCGAGTACCGACTCGGAGGCGCCGTTCGAATAGATGTCCGCGGTGTCGAACAGGGTGACGCCCGCGTCGAAACAGATGTCGATCAGACGCCGCGCTTCGGCGACGTCGGTGGCGCCCCACGCCTCGAAAAATTCGCCCTTGCCGCCGAACGTGCCGGTGCCGAAACTCAGCACCGGCACCTTGAAGCCGGACGCACCCAGATGTCTGTATTCCATTGATGAACTCCTTGGCCTGGCCCGTCGATTAACGGGCATTCAGTCTACGCGCGCCGGCGCAATCGCGCCGGCAGGCTGACAAGGATTCTGGCGTTGAGGTGTTGCAAAGACGAGGCGTGACCGTGGATTTTTATCGCGGCTCGACGGTGCACATGCCGATGCCGCGTGGGGTGCCGCGTGTTGCTTTACTGCGCCGCGACGGACAGATGCTTCCGCTTGGCGAGTGCCTGAGCCAGCGCGTAGTGCTCCTGGATGATCGGCAACGACTTCTTCGCGACGGCCTTCAATTGCTCGTCGCGGCCCGCAGCGATTTCCGCCTGGAACGCCGACAACGCCTTCTGTTGGCCGGCGAGCGCGACCTGCTCGATATAGGCCTTGTCGAATTCGGCGCCGCGCAGATTGTTGATGCTCGCGAGCACCGCCGTGTCGGGATCGTTCTTCGGCACGTCGACGCCACGCGGGCTGGCCGCGCGCAACGCGTCCGAAATCTTCGCGTTGTCGGCCGAGATGCGTTCGGCGAATGCCTTGACGTCGCGGTCGGAGGAACGCGCGGTGGCGATGCGTGCCGCGTCGCGTTGGGTCGCGACGGCCTTGGTGCCGTCCGCGATGAAGGTCTGATCGGCGGCATGCAGACGGGTGGCGTCCGCCGCCGCTGTGGCCGGGGCGGCGGTGGTCGGAGCGGGGGCCGGCGCGGTTTGAGCATTGGCCGCGGTGGCGACGACGAGCAGACTGGCGACGCAGGCACTGGTGAGGGTTGCGAGAGGCAAGCGGATCATATTTTCTCCTTGGAGTGAAGCGAAACAACAGCGATGCGTGCGCGCCCCGGATGCCGTGGGCTGCGCTCAACTTACGCAGGCGGCTTGCGAGCCGCTGGCGGCGCCACGCTTTTATCGCTGTGAATTCTAGGAGCCGCCCGGCGCACCATGTGAAACGACGCTGTCGCTTCTGTAACGGCAGGTAACGCTCAGATGAATGACCGCAAGCGGTCGCAGCGACGCTGCCGCTTTGGTCACCAATCAAAGGCATGCGTGTTAACCATGGGAATTCGAGTAAACAAGCACGAATCGCTGAACTTTCCGGACATCGCGCCGATAACAGGGATGTAAGGCGCGCGCCAGGGCCACACGCAACGTATGCATGGCGCACCACACGCACGCAATCCTGGAGAGATTCGATGGCAGTAGATCACCGCGCGAACGACGAACGCAGCAACCTGACCAGTTCCAACAAGTTCGAGTTGTTGCTGTACCGGCTGGGCTCGGTGCCCGGCAGCGACGCACACGAGCTTTACGGCATCAACGTGTTCAAGGTGCGTGAAATCTCGACCATGCCGCCGGTCACGCCGATCGCCGGTTCATCGCCGTTCGTGATGGGCGCGGTGGACATTCGCGGGCAGATCATTCCCGTGATCGACCTGCCGCGGCTGATGGGCTGCGAGCCCACGCGCGGGCTGAACATCCTGCTCGTGACCGAATTCGCGCGTTCGACGCAGGCGTTCGCGGTCGAGGAAGTGGACGACATCGTGCGGCTCGAATGGAATCAGGTGCTGTCCGCCGAGGGCGCGGCCGGCGGCAATCTCGTCACGAGCATCGCCCGCATCGACGGCAACACGGGCGACTCGCGGCTCGCTCAGGTGATCGACGTGGAGCAGGTGTTGCGCGACGTGTTTCCGTCGCAGCATCCGAGCGTGGACCCGGCGTCCGTCGGCGAAGCGCTGGGCATTCGGCGCGGCGCGAAAATTCTTGCCGCCGACGACTCCGGTTTCGCCCGCAAGCTGATCGAGCAGGCGTTGACGGCGATCGGCGCCGACTTCGTGATGGCCAAGACCGGTGAAGAGGCCTGGCACACGTTGCAGGAAGTCGCGCGCGAAGCCGAGGCTAACGGGACGCGGGTCAAGGATAGTATCGCCCTCGTGCTGACGGACCTGGAGATGCCGGAGATGGACGGGTTCATGCTGACCCGGCAGATCAAGGCCGATGAGCGCACCCGCGATATTCCGGTGATCATTCATTCGTCGCTGACCGGAGCCGCGAACGAGGCGCACGTGAGGAATGCGGGGGCCAACGGGTATGTGGCGAAGTTTGCCGCCGGGGAGTTGGCGGATGCGATTCGGAATGCCTTGAGCGGGGTGCCGGCGGCGGACGTTGCCGCTTGAGGTTGCTATTTGCCGTGCGGATGCGGCTGCTCGGCCGCGCGGTAGTCTCCCCGACCGCTACCGCTGCCGCGCGGACGCATACTCATGCAGCGCATCGATCACCCGATCGAATTCGAACGACTTGTCATAGAAATGCCGCACCCCGTACTGCTTACATCGTTCCCGATAAGCCGGTAACGCATGATTGGTCAGCACCGCGGCAAACACGGAATCGATCAGCCCTTCGCGCTGCAGGTACGCCAGCACGGGTACGCCCGAACCCCGCTTCAACTGCAAGTCGACGATCACCGCATCGAACGCCTCGCCGTTCAGCAGCGCGATAGCCTCGTCGGCGGAATCGGCGTAGGCGGCCACGCGCAGCAAGCCGGACGCGTCGATCGCTTCCACCAGGCTCCTGCGGATCAGCGGCGAATCCTCGATCAGCAACACCCGCAACGGCGCGCGGCGGGCCGGGTCGTCAACGAGGTTCGATTCGCTGTTCATCGGAGTATCTCGATCGTCCACTATTCGATCAAGCCGTTCTTGATCGCGTAATACGTCAGATCGGCATTGTTCGCCAACCGCATTTTCTCCAGCACGCGAGCGCGGTACGTGCTCACCGTCTTGACCGACAAATGCAGTTCCTCCGCGATCTCGGTCGGAATCCGGCCCGCCGCGAGCTTGCAGAAGATCTGGAATTCGCGCTCGGATAACGCTTCGTGAGGCCTGCCCGCGGCCGGCTTGTCGAGGTTGTCGGCGAGCGTGTCGGCCACCGCCTCGGACAGATAGCGATGCCCGCGCGCCACCGCGCGAATCGCCCGCACGATTTCCTCGGGCTCGCAGTCCTTGTTCAGATAACCGTTCGCACCGGCGCGCAGCAGGTTGATCGCGTATTGACTCTCGGGATAACCCGACAGAATCAGCACGCCCTGCTCGGGACGAATCTGCTTGATCACGCGCAAGGTGTCGATGCCGTTCTTGTCCGGCATCGCGATGTCGAGCAGCACCACGTCGAACGCCTGCTCGCGCACGAGACTGATGGTCTCGTCGCCGGTGGCGGCTTCCGCCGCGACGCACATGTCCGGCTCGTCCGCGACGAACTGCCTGAAACCGCCTCGGACGATCGCATGGTCGTCAGCTATCAGCACTCGAATCATCGTTTTGGTGTCCGTGCCAGGGAGAACGCTCCGAAGCAGACATTGTAATGATCTCCGGCATGCGTCGGCCGCCCTCGGGGGCTTTCGCACACCGGTTATTCGTTGGTTATTCGTCGGTTCTTCGTCGAGTATTCGTTATTCGCTACTCGCGACCCTGAAGCAGGTCCGCCATGTCGTCGGCATGCTCTTCTTCAACGGCGAGGATTTCCTCGAAGAGACGCCGCGTGGTCACGTCCTTCTCGCCGAGATAGCGAACGATCTCGCGATACGTGTCGATCGCGATACGCTCGGCGACCAGATTCTCGCGGATCATATCCGTCAGATTCCCGCCTTCCTTGTATTCCGAATGCGCGCGCGTTCGCAAACCGTCCGGCGCGAAATCCGGCTCGCCGCCCAGTTGCACGATGCGCTCGGCGATGCGGTCGGCGTGTTCCTGCTCTTCTTTCGCATGCTGCGCGAATTCCGCGGCCACGGCCTCGGAGTTGATGCCCTTCGCCATGAAGTAATGCCGCTTGTAACGCAGCGTGCAGACGATCTCGGTCGCCAGTGCGTCGTTGAGCAGCTTGAGCACCGTCTCGCGGTCCGCGCCATAGCTTTGCGTGACTGGTCCGTCAGACATGTGCTTGCGCGCGTCCTCGCGGATTTTCCGGACGTCCATCACGAATGGATCGCGCGATTGGGATGCCGCGCCTTGGGCGCCAGGTGAGTTCGCCATTGAGTCTCTCCTTTATCCGGTACGGTGGGGATGACGCATCGGGTACCAATCGGGCATTAAGTGGGCACGAAGCGGGGCACGAAGCGCACCCGATGCGTCCTTCGAGCAAGTGCATTTCGTCTACGTTCGGAATACGCCGAGCAGCAGCGTGACGACGAACACGACGAGGAAAATGTAGAACAGGATCTTCGCGATTTCGGCCGCGCCCGCCGCGATGCCCGTGAAGCCGAATACGGCGGCAATCAGCGCGATGACGAAAAAGACGATGGCATAGTGAAGCATGGCAACTCTCCTTCCTGTTGGTATTCGTATCGAACGAACCGCGCTTCAATTTCAAAAGACGCGGCGTGCAAAGCGTGCGTCGAGCGTCGCTAATCGATGATTTTTTTCGTCACCACGAAGCCCAGCACGAGGAACACCACACACAGAATCACGAACACCACGAACAGGACTTTCGCAATTGCCGCGGCGCCTGCCGCCACGCCGGTAAATCCGAGAAGGCCGGCGATCACCGCGACGACGGCGAAGAACAACGCCCATTTCAGCATGATGGCTTCCTCCTGCAAAACGGTTGAACGACCACGTTCATCCTATCGGTCGTCGACGGCGCGCGCATTCCGACGCGCTCCGGTTTTCGTGTGAGAATCCGCTGACATTCGATTACGGCAGCGTTACGCCGCCAGCCTTGAGCCGCGCGACGTTACACTGAAGCTCCCAGCCAGGAACCCGACGTGTCAGATATGCGGAACGTGTCGAACGGGCAGCACGCAGGCGCCGCGGCGCGGCTCAGCGCCTGGATGCGCAATCGCAGTTGGGCGATCGCGATGACGGTCGCGATCGTCATCACCGTGGGCGGCCTCGTGATTCTCGAGACGGCGCGCGAGCGCATCGCCGCCGAATACGAAACCGCGCTCGAGGCGCGCGACGTCACCGTGCAGTTGAGCATGCTCGCGAGCCAGGTGGCGCATCTGAGCGCGCAGCAAGACCGGTTTCTTCTGACGAAGCAGGACGCGCCCGCGCGGGATTTTTGCGCGACCGCCGCACGGATTCGCCAGAGCGGGCGGCAGTTGACCGGCTTCTACCACGGCGGCAAGGCGAACAGCGCCGAGTCGGCGAGCTTCGCGCAGGTCGCGGTGCTGATCGAGGCGCGCATCGGCGCGGGCGCTGCCGCGATGCAACAGGCCGCGCCGCATCCCCTCGATCTCAACGCTTGCGGCAGCACGAGCGAGGCCGGCGCCGTCGACGCCTCGCTGATCGACAGCACGCTCACGCTGCTGCGCGATAACGAGGAGCGTCGCGCGCAGCATGCGCTCGCCGCGAGCCGCGCCGATCAGCGCATTTCCACGCTGTGCGCGGCCGGTCTGTCGGCGCTGAACATCGTGCTGTTCATCCTGCTGTTTCGCAATCTCGGCATACAGATCGACCGTCAGGCGCGCGTGCAGCGTCAACTGATCACGCAGCAGGAAGAACTCGATCAGCTCGTCAATGAACGCACCCGTCAGCTCGAAGCGCTGGGCTGGCACTTGCAGGCGGTCAGCGAAAACGAAAAGACCCAGCTCGCGCGCGAGTTGCACGACGAACTCGGCGCGATTCTGACCGCGAGCAAGATGGACGTGGCGTGGGCCAACCGCAAGCTGAAGAACAGCGAGCCGGATGTCTCCGAGAAGCTGAAGCGCGCGCTCGCCAATCTCGACCAGGGCATCGCGCTCAAGCGCCGCATCATCGAAGACATGCGACCCACGGTGCTGGCGAACTTCGGGCTCGTCACCGCGCTGCGCACGCTCGCCGACGAAGCCGCGCAGCGCAACAACTGGATGCTCGATCTGCACCTGCCCGCCGACGATATCCAGCTCGACGAGCAGACGGAGATCGCGCTCTTCCGGGTCGCGCAGGAGTCGCTCACGAACGCCGCCAAGTACGCGCGCGCCTCGAAGGTGTCGATCGCGTTGCAGGTCGGCGACGGTGAAGTGGCGCTGCACATTGCCGACAACGGCGTCGGCATCACGCCCGCCGATCTGAAACGCACGCACACCCACGGGCTGCTCGGCATGCGTCAGCGCGTCGCCGCGCATGGCGGACGCTTCGATATCCGGCGCGGTGTGCCGAACGGCACCGATATCCACGTGGTGATGCCCAACGCCAGCGCGGCGGCGCCGTCGAAAACCGCGGTGTAGCCACGCGCTGCGGGAGACGCGAGAACTTCTGTAGGAGTGCGCCGACGCAAACACCGGAGCACGCCTACAGCAAAATCGCAGCGCAACCGACAGCGCCGTCCCCGCTCATTTTTTAACATGCAATCAGACCGGACCGACTGGCTCACGCCACCGTCGGACGACAACATCAACCGATGCATTCTCGACAAGGAGAACTTTCATGAATCGACTGATCGCTTTGCTTCTCATTGCAGGGACGGCCGCACTCGCCGGTTGCAACACCATTTCGGGAGCCGGCGAGGACATTTCGAAGGGCGGCAGCGCCATTACGAATTCGGCCGAAAAAGCCAAATAAGCAGCTTGCAATGGATCGAGCGCCAGGCGTCTAGCGGCGCCGGGTCATGCAGGATCTCCAGAGTCCGCCGCGGGAAACCGCGGCGGTTTTTTTATGGCAGCGCGCAGTACGCAGCACGCCGTTGCATTCGCTGGCGGCCTTGCAAACAAAACGGCGATCCACTCGCGTGGATCGCCGCCCCGTCCTCCCCTGGCGCTTGTCGCCTGTCGCATGCGTTCGCCGCGTGTGTTAGTTCACATCGGCCGCGGCCATGCGCAGGTTTGGCGCGCTCATTGCCCCGTCAGCGTGTTCGTCAACTCGACGCTCGGCGTGCTCGTGTTGCCGTTCTGCGCCACCAGCAGATGGATCTGCCCCGGCACGAGCTGACTCAGCGTGCCGGCGATCGGCACCGAGGTCACCAGCCAGTCGGCATTGTTCGACAGCGTGAACGACGTCGACTGGAAGATCGGCGTCTTGCTGCCGGCCACCGTCGCGATCAGCACGTAGGTGCCGCCGGACACATAGATCGAATCCTGGCCGGTCGGCGGCACCGCGTTCTTGAATGCCACACCCGCCATCGTCGGCGACATGCCGGCGATGTTGGTGTTGGTGGACTGAACCAGATACAGGTCGAGGTTGGTCGCGTTCGCCGACGCGTTGAACGCGCGCAAACGCGCGCTATTGGACAGCAGGCCCTTGTCGAAAGGATCGTCGATCAGGCCGATATCCGGCGCGCTCGAGCCCGGCAAAGCCAGCACCGTGTATTCGTGACCCTTCGCGACATTGGGGAAGGTGCCGCTCGCGAGCGCGGTGGTCGTGCCCGTCGCCGCGTAGGCGACCGAGGTCGAACCCGTGTTGATGTTGGTGAAATTGGTCACGCCTTTATAGGCGACGTTGGTCTGTCCCGAGGGCGCCGTGCCGTTCACGATGAAGTCCAATGCCGGCCCGCTCGGAATCGCGTGGATGAAATGGATCTGCGGATTGGTCAGTCCGAGTTCCTTGCCGACGTCGTCGGAGCCGCCTCCGCATGCGCTCAGAACTGCTGCGACGGCAACCAGGGCCGTCATGGTTCGGATTAGTTTCATTTGTATTCACCTATATCGATGTTGGGCGCTGGACCCATTGATTTGCGGGCGTGCCACCTCGAATGTCACGCCGTGCGCAACCGTGCTCGTTGATCGTTGGAATGGTTCTCGCCGGCTCTGTCGAAACGAAGCTGCCCCTCCTATCCCTGTCTCACATCGCGCCTGTTTTTCGAACGGCGCGGTCCATGTCGATGGACGCTCGCAACGAGCAATGCGTGTGCCGCAGGGGACGCCATGGCTTACGGCGGCTTGGGAATGTCTTACGGGGCAACGCATTGCGAGGATTAGAAAGTTTCCTCGGAAGGTTGGCCGCGCGAGCGGTGTATTGTTCGTGCGCATCCAATACTTACACGGCGCCCTGCATGTCTTACCAACACTTACTCGCCGAGCTCGACCTGGGCTTCACCCGCTTGCGCAACCGCGTGGTGATGGGCTCGATGCACACCGGCATGGAGGACCGCTTCTGGCATTACCCGAAGCTGGCCGCCTATTTCCGCGAGCGCGCGAAAGGCGGCGTGGGGCTGATCGTCACGGGCGGCATCTCGCCGAATCGGCAAGGCTGGCTGCTGCCGTTCGGCGGCACGTTGAACAGCGTGTTCGATCTGCGCAATCATCGGCTGTTGACCGAGGCCGTGCATGCCGAAGGCGGCAAGATCGCGCTGCAAATCCTGCATGCGGGCCGCTATGGTTATCAGCCATTCGTCGTATCGGCGTCCGCTATCAAATCGCCGATCTCGAGGTTCAAGCCGCGCGCGCTGAGTCTCGCCGGCATCGCGAGCACCGTGCGCGACTATGCGCGCTGCGCCCGTCTCGCGCAGCGCGCCGGTTACGACGGCATCGAGATCATGGGCAGCGAAGGTTATCTGCTCAACCAGTTCCTCTGCCCGCGCACCAATCGTCGTGACGATCGCTATGGCGGCAGCATCGAGAACCGCATGCGCATCGCCCGCGAGATCGTCGAACAGGTGCGCGCGGTGTGCGGCGAGCGCTTCATCGTCGTGTACCGTCTTTCGTTGATCGATCTGGTCGAAGGCGGCAACACGTGGGACGAAACCGTGCAGGTTGCAAAGGCGCTCGAAGCGGCCGGCGTGACGATGTTCAATACGGGCATCGGCTGGCATGAGGCGCGCGTGCCGACCATCGTGACCTCGGTGCCGCGCGCGGCCTTCGCCGCGCTCAGCGCGCGCTTGAAGGCCGCCGTGAAGGTGCCGGTGATCGTGTCGAACCGCATCAATACACCCGAGGTCGCCGAGGAACTGCTCGCGCAGGGAGCCGGCGACCTGGTCTCGATGGCGAGGCCGCTCTTGGCCGATCCCGAGTTCGTCGTGAAGACCGCCGAGGGACGCGCGCACGAAATCAACACCTGTATCGCCTGCAATCAGGCTTGCCTCGATCACACGTTCAGGAACGAGCGCGCGACGTGCCTCGTGAACCCGCGTGCCGGACGCGAGACCGAGCTGGTCTACCGGTCCGTTTCAGGACCGGCGGTGCGCTCGGTGGCGGTGGTCGGCGCGGGTCCGGCGGGACTCTCGGCGGCGACGGTGGCGGCCTCGCGTGGGCATCGCGTGACGCTGTTCGATGCGAGCCCAACCATCGGCGGCCAGTTCAATCTGGCGATGCGCGTGCCGGGCAAGGAGGAATTCAGCGAGACGATCCGCTATTTTCAGAGCCAGTTGCAGCGTCATCGCGTCGACGTGCGGCTCGATACGCGCGTCGATCCCGCGCTGCTCGCCACGGGCGCTTACGACGACGTGATCGTCGCCACCGGCATCGTGCCGCGGCGGCCGGCGATTCCCGGCATCGACGGGCCGAACGTGCTGTCCTACGTCGACGTGCTGCGCGGCGCGCCGGTCGGCGCACGCGTCGCGGTGATCGGCGCGGGCGGCATCGGCTTCGATGTCAGCGAGTACCTGCTACATCGTCCGGGCGAGCCGTTGCCGATGCCGCGCGACGCGTGGCTCGACGAATGGGGCGTCGATCTCGCGGTGCGCGAGCGCGGCGGTCTGAAAGCGCCGGCGCCGCCCAAGCCGGCGCGGCAAATCTGGCTGTTGCAGCGCAAGGCCGGCAAGCTCGGCATGGGGCTCGGCAAGACTTCCGGCTGGGTGCATCGCGCGACGCTCGCCAGGAACGGCGTGAAGACGCTCGGCGGCGTGTCGTATCTGGAGATCGGCGCGCGCGGTTTGAAGATCGCGCGTGAGGGCGTCGAGGCATGGCTGGATGTGGACACGATCGTGGTGTGCGCGGGGCAGGAATCGCTGCGCGATCTGCTGCCGCAGGCCGCGGCGGCGGGCGTGGTTGCGGCGGAGAGGTCGGTGGAGACACAGAGTCCGCGCTATCACGTGATTGGCGGAGCGAAAGTCGCGACGGAACTGGATGCCAAACGCGCGATTCGCGAAGGCGCGGAAGTAGCGGCGGCGCTTTGATGCTGAAGGGAGTGCGCCGCCGTGGTTTGTGCTGTCGTGCTGTCGTGCTGTCGTGCTGTCGTGCTGTCGTGCTGTCGTGTTCGCGCCGCCGCGCCACTGCGGCGGTGCCTCGCACACGCTCAGGCGAGCGCCTTCTTCCGGTAATCGAACCAGAAAGACAGGCCCACGCTCGCCAGAATCACGATGGTCGCGATCACCGTCGAGCGCGTGACCGGCTCGCCGAGCAGCAGCGCGCCGAGCGCCACCGCCACCACCGGATTCACGTACATGCAACTGCTGGCGATGATCGGGCTCGTGTGCCGGATCAGGAAACCATACGCGACGTACGCGGTCATCGTGCCGATCAGCATCAGGTAGATGAACGCCAGCAGCGGCAGAACGTGCACTTCGAGCATCCGTTCGCCGGAAACCAGCGCGACCAGCGTCGACATCGCGCCGCCCAGGCCGATTTGCAGCGAGGTAGACAGGAACAGGTCCGAGGGCAGCTTCAGCCGCCCGGCCAGATGCGCGCCGCCGGCCCAGAACAGCGCGCCGCACAGAATCGCGAGACTGCCGCCCGCCGAGCCCGGCGTTTCGTCGCCGTGGCTCAGGATCGCGATGCCGACCAGCCCGAGGCCGACCGCGAACCACTCGCCCCGGCCGATCTTGCGCCCCGCCACCGCCGCGATCACCGTCGCGAACAGCGGCACGGTCGCGACCATCACCGCCGCAGTGCCGGTGCCGACCGTGCGCATCCCATAGGCCAGCATGCCGCTCGACAAACCCACCAGCATCGTGCCGACGAGTCCCGCATTGCCGATCTCGGCGGCGCTCGGCCAGACGGGATTGCGGCGCGCCGCGAAGATGAAAAGCCCTACGCCGGCAAACAGGTTGCGCAGACCGGACAGCAGCAGCGGCGGAAACGAACCGAGCGCGACGTGCACGGCGAGATACGTCGAGCCCCACACGAGGTAGACGACGGCGAGCGCGAGCGCGATCTGTCCGTTGCGCGACTGCGGCAAACGGATGGAAAAACCACCCGGGACAAGGCGCGAAAAAAGGCTGGGAAGTTGCGACGACATGCGTTCAACCCGCCCATGCCGCTCGAGGCGCCGCGCCCCCGCTGAAGACCCCGTGGCGGGATGGCGGACACCGCATCGGCGATGCGGTCTGACGGGCGAGGCTGGCGGACATGTTGGTGGAACGAGAAGACGATAGATGGCCAAAGGGGCCACAACGCCGTGGTGGTCGAAGGAAATCGCTCCACGGCTGACACGCGTCCAATGTTGGGCGCGCATCGCATTATGCAGTAAGCGCCCACCGCGCCGTGCGAAAGAATCGTAATTTTTGCGTGCCCGCAACAAAAAAGCCGGGGACGTTTCCCCGGCTTTCAGCGCGCGCGCCCCAAGCCCTTTCGGGCTATGCGGCGGGCATCGAACAGCGCGCTCAGTTCGCCATTGCGCCGGACGCTTCGTGCTTCATGCCCATCGCGTCGCCGTCCTTTTTCATCTTGTCGTGCTTCTTCTTCATGCCGTCCTTCTTCATGCCGTCCTTGGACATGGAATCCTTCGACATCGCGTCGTGCGACATCGAATCGTTGGACATCGCGCCGCTTGCCTGCGCGAACGCCGCGCCGCCGCTGGTCAGGAAAGCGACGGCGATTGCTGCGATTGCAAACTTCTTCATGGGGTGACTCCGTTGTCGTGAATGAATAGAGCCAGCGCCTTGCTCATGCCGGCGTGTTTCCGAAGCTTCTGCCGCCTGGGGTCGCGCATCGGGATGCGGCATGCGGCGACCCGCGCGCGTCAGGAGCCTCCGAACCAGTTGTAGCCCTGGTCGACCCAATAGCCGCCAGGATACGTGTTGGTGACGAACATCTCGACGATGTGCTTCGGATTCTTGTAGCCGAGCTTGGTCGGCATGCGCAGCTTCATCGGGAAGCCGTATTTCGCGGGCAGACGCTCGCCGTCGTATTCGAACGTGAGGAGCGTTTGCGGATGCAGCGCGGTCGGCATGTCGATGCTTTCGTAGTAGTCGTCGGCGCATTTGAAGCCGACGTATTTCGCGCTGGTGTCCGCGCCGATGCGCCGCAGAAAATCGGCGAACGGCGTGCCGCCCCAGCGGCCGATCGCGCTCCACCCTTCCACGCAAATGTGCCGCGTGATCTGCTCCGCATGCGGCAGCGCATACAGCTCGGGCAAGCTCCAGACGCGCTGACCGGTCACGAGTCCGCTGATCTTCAGCTTGTAGCCGGCGCCGTCGACCTCGGGCACTTCGTCGATGCCGTAGTACGCGTTGAACGGAAACGGCCGGGTGATCTGCGCTTCGGTGTAGGTCGGCGCAAGCTGCTTCGGATCGAACAGCGCGGCTTGCGCGCGATCGTTCAGGCGCGATACGGCCGTGAGGAACGTGTTGACCGATTCGTCGTCGGTCAGCGAGCAGCCGGTCAGCATCGACAAACCGCCGAGCGTCAGCAGCCGTTTGCCGAAGAGGCGCCGCGAGGGCATCGCGAGTTCGCGCCGGGCGTCGATCAGGATCGACTCGCGGTCGAGCCGTTGGCCGGTCGGCCGAGCGGATTCTGGATTGGGCTTGTTCATGATTCGGTATCCTCGGGCTTGGCGTAAGCGGCTCAACGTCCGCGCAGCATGGCGACGAGCGAGCGCGGCACGAGCGCCACCATCGCCAGATGCACGACGATGAACGCCGCCATCAGCGACATCGCGAAGAAGTGGACGATGCGTGCGTTGTCGTAGCCGCCCATCAGTTCGCGCAGCAGCGGAAACTGCACCGACTTCCAGATCGCGAGGCCCGACAGCACCAGCACGATCAGGTCGCAAACGACGAACAGGTAGGCGAATTTCTGCACCGCGTTATAGACGCGCAGATCGGCGTGCGAGAGCTTGCCGGTCAGCGCGGCGATGAGGTCGTGCAGCACGGCGCGCGGCGAGATCGGCAGGAACTTGCGCACGAAGCGCCCGCTCGCGAGATTCAGCGCGAGATACAAGAGACCGTTGAAGACCAGCAGCCACATCGCCGCGAAATGCCATTGGAGCGCGCCGCCGAGCCAGCCGCCGAGCGTGATTTCCGGCGCGAAACGAAAGCCCGGAAACATCGGCGAGGCGTTGTAGATGCGCCAGCCGGAGAGCATCATCACGATGGCCGCGAGTGCGTTGAGCCAATGCGTGACGCGCACCCACAGCGGATGAATCGCGCCGCTTTGCGGCTTGGCGGGCGGCGCGCTTTCGCGCAATGCATGAGAAGTTGCCATGAGATTCTCCGTGAACGAAGGCCGCGGCGCGATCAACGGCAAGCGGCGAGTTCCGCGGCTTGCCGCGCGGCGGAAGGTTTGCATGACGTGCGCCAACAGGGTCTGCACGTTTGTCGAACGATGCGGTGGGTTATGACACCCCGTTTTGAATTTTTTTGTCTGACGCCGCGCATCGCCCGACATCGAATTGAGAGACTGAGGGGCGCATGGCCCGTGCTAACATGGGTCTTCCATCGCGCCGGTTCCCTGTCTTGCGGCGCTTGTGCGAACCTCTTTCTTTCGACCTTGCCGGCTACTCTCATGCGCTTTCCGACTTACCGTGCCTTCACCCGTTTGCGCCGCCGCGGCGCGACCGGGTGCGCGCGCGCGGACGTCGCACGGTGCCATGCCGGCGAGCCGTCCCGAACGCTCCCGCTTCCCGCCGCCCGGCGCCCGATCTAACGCTGCTCCCTCCTATACCGGAGCCGCATCGTCGGGCTCCGGGCCGATCTCATCCGCACGCTGTCCCCTCACCTGCAGATTGAATTGAATTGGAGCACCCGTCATGAAAAAGACGAAAACCTGTTACCTCACCGAACTCGACGTCGCCCGTCTCGAGAAGCATGCGGCCGCGCCGGGCGCCGACGCGAAAATGCAGGACATGCTCGACGACGTGCTGGAACGCGCGGTGATCGTCGACGCCCGCGAGATTCCCGCCAACGTGGTCACGATGAATTCGCAAGCCACGCTGATCGACGAAAGCACTGGCGAGCACATGACCTGGACCGTCGTCTATCCGCCCAATGCGGACTTCGCGCAGGGCCGCCTGAACGTGTTCTCGCCGGTCGGACTTGCCTTGCTCGGCGCCAAACGCGGCGAACGCATCAGCTTCACGCCGCCGAGCGGCACGCCGAAGGTGCTGAAGCTCGACAAAATCCTGTTTCAACCGGAAGCCGCCGACGATTTCACGTTGTGATTTCATGTTGTAAGCGGCACGCGTGCGAGGCGCCACTGTTGCGCCGCATCATGTCCGGCCGCGCCGCGGTCTTGATGGAATAGTACGCCGGCGACCGGCGTTCGAATTATCGAGACGGTTGCCAAGCAGCGCTCGCGCAGTGTATTGTGTGCGCTGCTAACGCGGGGGTCCTGCGTCGCACGGAGGTTGGAGGTCCGTGTTGCGTGGGTGAGAAATACCCTTTGAACCTGATCTGGATAATGCCAGCGCAGGGAAGCGTACGGATTTCGCAGCGGGTCTGGTTTCATTTCTCGCGATTTCCGACGACATTCATCTCATCTCCTGCTTAGCGGCCCCACATTGCCTTGCATGGGACCAGCGCCAACTCTGGTCGACACAGGAGATAAGCATGAACGCCAATCCGAAGTTCCTTTCCGCCGACGCCCACGTCGATGCCGCCGCTGTCGCCCCGCTGCCGAATTCGCGCAAGGTCTACGTGACCGGCTCGCGGCCCGACATCCGCGTGCCGATGCGTGAGATCTCCCAGGCCGATACGCCGGACAGTTTCGGCGGCGAGAAAAATCCGCCGGTCTATGTCTACGATACGTCGGGCCCCTACTCCGATCCTGAGGCGAAGATCGACATCCGCGCCGGTCTGCCCGCGCTGCGTCAAGCCTGGATCGAAGAGCGCGGCGACACCGAAGCGCTGACCGGTCTCACGAGCGACTACGGCCGCGAACGCGCCGCCGATCCCGCCACCGCCGAGTTGCGCTTCCAGGGCCTGCACCGCACGCCGCGCCGCGCCAAGGCGGGCGCCAACGTGTCGCAGATGCACTACGCGCGTCGCGGCATCATCACGCCGGAAATGGAATACATCGCGATTCGCGAGAACCAGCAGCGCGCCGCCTATCTGGAAAGCCTGAAGACGAGCGGCCCGAACGGCGAAAAACTCGCCGCGATGATGGGCCGCCAGCATCCGGGCCAGGCGTTCGGCGCGAGCGCGTTCGGCCCCGACGGTCTGAAGGAGATCACGCCTGAATTCGTGCGCGAGGAAGTCGCCCGCGGCCGCGCGATCATTCCGAACAACATCAATCACCCGGAAAGCGAGCCGATGATCATCGGCCGCAACTTCCTCGTGAAGGTGAATGCGAACATCGGCAACTCGGCGGTGACGTCGTCGATCGGCGAGGAAGTCGACAAGATGACGTGGGCGATCCGCTGGGGCGGCGACACGGTGATGGATCTGTCCACCGGCAAGCACATTCACGAAACGCGCGAGTGGATCATCCGCAACTCGCCGGTGCCGATCGGCACGGTGCCGATCTATCAGGCGCTGGAAAAGGTCAACGGCAAGGCCGAGGATCTGACCTGGGAAATCTTCCGCGACACGCTGATCGAGCAGGCCGAGCAAGGCGTCGACTACTTCACGATCCATGCGGGCGTGCGTCTGCAATACGTGCCGCTCACGGCCAAGCGCATGACGGGCATCGTCTCGCGCGGCGGCTCGATCATGGCGAAGTGGTGCCTCGCGCATCACAAGGAAAGCTTCCTGTACGAGCATTTCGAAGACATCTGCGAAATCATGAAGGCGTACGACGTGGCCTTCTCGCTTGGCGACGGCCTGCGTCCCGGCTCGATCTACGACGCGAACGACGAAGCGCAACTGGGCGAACTCAAGACGCTCGGCGAACTCACGCAGATCGCGTGGAAGCACGACGTGCAGACGATGATCGAAGGCCCCGGCCACGTGCCGATGCAGCTGATCAAGGAGAACATGGACCTGCAACTGGAATGGTGCGACGAAGCGCCGTTCTACACGCTCGGACCGTTGACCACCGACATCGCGCCCGGCTACGACCACATCACGTCGGGCATCGGCGCGGCGATGATCGGCTGGTTCGGCACCGCCATGCTTTGCTACGTCACCCCGAAGGAACACCTCGGGTTGCCGAACAAGGACGACGTGAAGACCGGCATCATCACGTACAAGCTCGCCGCGCACGCCGCCGATCTGGCGAAGGGCCATCCGGGCGCGCAGGTGCGCGACAACGCGTTGTCGAAGGCGCGCTTCGAATTCCGCTGGGAAGATCAGTTCAACCTCGGTCTCGATCCGGACAAGGCGCGCGAATTCCACGATGAAACGCTGCCGAAGGACTCGGCCAAGGTCGCGCACTTCTGTTCGATGTGCGGCCCGCACTTCTGTTCGATGAAGATCACGCAGGACGTGCGCGAATTCGCGGCGCAGCAAGGCGTCACCGACGACGAAGCGCTGAAGAAAGGCATGGAAGTGAAGTCGATCGAGTTCATGAAGAAAGGCGCTGAGATTTATCAGCGGCAGTAAGCGTCGAGGAACAGAGGGAGCGGCGCGCGCGTCGTTCCCTGCATCGACGCGCTGCATCGCAGCATCGAAGCCCGCCGCTGGCGGGCTTTTGCATTGGCGCGCGCAGCAGGCACGCGTCATGCTGGACATGGGGAAACATTTGATTACGAAACCGGCAGTCCGCTGACAAGCGCACACATCTGGATACGGGCTGCGGCGATAAGATCAAATGCAAGGACGGGGAGAACCGTTCATTTCCGAATAACGGCTTCGAAATTCGTTTCGGACCTCAGTCAGGGGAGTAGACATCATGAAAACGATTCGTCGGATGGGCACCTTCGCAACCATTGTCGCGGTCGTCGCGAGCCTCACCGCGTGTGAAGGCATGACCACGCGTCAACGGGATACGGCAATCGGCGCGGGCGTGGGCGGCGTCGCGGGCGCGGCGATCGGCGGCAACGCGCTGTCGACACTGGGCGGCGCGGCAGTCGGCGGCGTGATTGGCAACCAGGTTGGCAAGTGAGCGACGCTTGTGCGTCGAGTAAATGGCTTGGGTTGAACGCGGGCGGGGCTGAAGAATCCGCCCGCGTCTGATTTGCGAAGCGCTTTTGAGGAGACGAGCGTCGTCTCCAGTCAAGCCGCTTCGTCACATCGCCTCGCAGCAACGAGGCGAAATACGCCGTTACGGTTTCGCAATCCGGTTATCGCGTGGGCAGCGTAAGCTCATGGCGTTACGCCCCGAACGGGGGCGTCGGATGCAAACCAGGAGCGCGTCATGAAGTCCCGCGTCACTAATCCTCTCGGTGCGATCGGCCAGCGGCCGCCGCGCAGCCTGTTCCGTCTTCCGCGAACGGGACTCGCGCTCGGCGCCGCCGCGTGTGCGCTGGCGTTATCCGGTTGCTATTACCCCTACGGCTACTATCCGGCGTACTACCCGTACTACGCGACAGTGCCGGCCACGATGGCGCAACGCGAAGTGCCGCTCGGCACCGTCGGCGACTCGGCCAGCCAGCCGCAACAGACCGAGCCGGCGCAACAGGGGCAGGCCGGACCGCCCAGTTCGCCGCCCGCCTATGTGGTCGCCCAGCCGCCCGTGTACGTCGCGCCGGCTTATCCCGCTTACTATCCGGCGCCTGTGTATCCTGCGTATCCCGCCTATTACGGATACGGCTACCCAGGCTGGTACGCGCCTTCGCTGTCGATCGGCTTCGGCTGGGGTTGGGGCGGGCATCGCGGCGGACGCGGCTACCATCACTGAACGAATGCGCGGTGCGAGGCGTCGGGTGCCTCCCTGTGCATGGTCGAAGTCGCAATTTTTCTCACATCAGCGTGAAAATTGCTCGCTTGGCGCGCGTCCGCCACGGCGCTTACGATGACGTCCGTCAGACGCCTTTATTCCCGAATCTTGCCGTTTCATTCCAGCATGAAACGTTTCGCGCGATTGCGCTGCTAGGATGCATTGACGTCTCGACTCAACCGCGCCCGGCGCCCTCCCGATGAATACTAAAAACCTGCTGCAGTTGCTTATCCTCGCCGCCCTGTGGGGCGCATCGTTTCTGTTCATTCGCGTCGGCGTGACCGACTTCGGCGTCGCGCCGTTGATGGCGCTGCGCGTCGGCATCGGCGCGGTCTTTCTAGTGCTCGTGCTGATCGCTCGGCGGCCGCTGGCTCAATCGGCGACGATCCTGCGCACCCGCGCCTTTCCGCTGCTGGTGGTCGGGGTTCTGAATTCGGCGGCGCCGTTCTGCCTGTTCGCGTATGCCGAGTTGACGTTGTCGGCGGGCGTCACGTCGGTGATCAACGCGACCACGCCGCTGTGGGGCGCGCTGGTCGCCTTTCTCTGGCTGCGTGATCGCCTGAGCGCGCTGCGCACGCTCGGCCTCGTGATCGGCTTTCTGGGCGTATTGATGCTCGTCTGGGATCAGATCGTCACGCCGAACGGCTCGGCGGCCACGCCGCTCAGCACCGCGCTCGCGGCCGGCGCGGCGCTCGGCGCAACCTTGCTGTATGGCATTGCCGCCAACTACACGAAGCGCCACCTGACCGGCGTCGACGCGCTGACCGTCGCCACCGGCACGATGACCGGCGCGACCATCGTATTGCTGCCCCTTGCCGTCATCTACTGGCCGGCCGCGCCGGTCTCGCTGCAGGCATGGGGCGCGGTGCTTGCGCTCGGGGTCGCGTGTACCGGCGTCGCTTATATGCTGTTCTTTCATTTGATTGCGGTGGCGGGACCGGCGCGCGCGATCACCGTGACCTTCGTGATTCCGATCTTCGGCATTTTGTGGGGCGCGCTGTTTCTCGGCGAAGGCGTGTCGCCGGGCATGCTGGAAGGCTGCGGGGTGATTCTGGTGGGCACCGCCCTCGCCACCGGCGTGATTAAACGCCTGCCGTGGATCGGCACACGACGCGCCGACACCTGAGCGGCGTTTGGCGCGATGCGTTCCGGGGGCGCTGCTTCTCCCTGATCCGTCCGTCCGGCTCCGCACGCGGGGACCGAACTAAAGCATCAACAGTAGCCCGCACTCCACTGAGTGCGGGCGAAACCGTCGCCCTACGAAGATAGACGACGGGGGTCACCGGGGCCGTGCATGCGCAGGCCGTCATCGGGCCGGCATCAACTCTTTGGGCGGTGCGGGGCGAACCCGCCGCCGCGCGCTGGTCCCACCTCTAAACGCCGCGCCGCCGGCATGCCGACCGAATTCGCCGTTACCGCTCGAACGCGACAAAAAGCGCGCATAAAAAAACCCGCCCGGAATGGTTCCGGGCGGGTTTTCATTTAGGCGCGTTTGCCTGCCGCGGCTTCGCTCAGCGCAACTGATCGGCCATCAGACTCATGATCTGATTGGCCTGCGGGCCGTCCTGGATATTGCCCTTGTCGTCGACCACGGCCACGCGGGTCTCGTTGGGCGTGATCGCGCGGACGTTCACCAGATACTGCTTGGCCACCTTTTCCTTCTTGCCGTGGAAGACCTGGCTCCAGAAGCCCTGCTCCGCCGACGTCATATCCTTCGGATCGACGTAGCGCACGAAGTACAGCCCACGCGTCAGATCGCGATCGTCGACGGTGAAGTTGCTGCGATCCAGCGCGAGCCCCACGCGCAACCATGCACGGTCATACGGCTCGCCGAGCGTCAATTCGCTGGAGGCGAGCTGCGACGGCGCGTTCGCCGAATCCGGGTCGCGCACCGGCTGCTGCGCCGACAGCGCGACGTTTTGCGCCGCCGTAGCCGCGGCCGCCGACTTCGCGCCCGCCGTGGCCGCGCCCGGCGCGGTTTGCGCGCCGGCCGGCGAAACCTCGGCGCTTTGCGTACCGCCGCCTTGCGCGCGCGAATCGGCCAGCGCGAGCGCCGCCATCAGCCGCTTCAGATATTCCTGCTCGAGGCCCGGATCGTTCGGCTTGGGTTCCCACTTGCTCGAATCGTTATTCGTGCCGGTAAGCGCCTCGCGCATGCCCTTCTGGCTGACGAACACATAGGTGCCGCCGTTCGGCGCGGCTTCGAGACGCGTGCGGTACTTGTTGCGCTCCGACGTGACGTAGCTGTTGCCCATTGCCTTGGACAGCGTGCTGCGGATCAGGCCGTCGTTGATCTGCGCGTGCGTTTCGTTCCAGTCGGTCTCCATCACGCCCTTGTCGCGTTGGTCGACCACCAGCAGGAAGCCCTGTTCCTGCCAGAAGCGGCGGATCTGCGGCCACGCCTGTGCGGGCGCCTTGTTGTCGATCACGAGCCAGCTTTCGGTGCCGTCGCGCTGGATATGCATGCCCTTGACCGGCGGCACGACAGCCACGGCATTGTCCGCCGGCGCTTGCGCCCGGACCTGCTTGAGCGTGGACAACGAGGTTTCGCCGCCTTGCGGGGGCAAGGAACGCTGATCGGGCGTCTCGTCGATCATGTTCGGCGGTACGGCAAGTGACACTTGCCTGGACTTCGAGTCGCTCTTGTAGTCGATTTTGGTCGGCGACGAGGTGCCGCAGCCGGCGACCAGCCCGCCTGCCATCAGCATTACTGCAAACCGCTTGGTAAGACGAAGATCAGTCATGTTCGGGGAATCCTTCCGCTACGCCACGGCAAGTTTCCGTGGATCAACCCAACATTTTACCGATCCCGGCGAGCCGTGTGCAAAAACCGGGGTTGGCGCGTGAATCGGGCGACCCGCGACGCGCGCCGAAGCCATCGCGGCAAGCCATTTGACGTGCGCGGGATTGCGCCTCGCCGAAATCCCGCCGCGCAAGAAAAGCCGTCGCTCCACGGTCCCGGGAAGCGCTCGTGCACGCCGCGTTTAACAGTTGACAACATTTCCCAATCGCTTGTAGGACGCGCTCCTTCTGTCTGTCAGATCATTGATCTAAAAGACACTTCCCGCTCACATGACTGACCATTTTGGGATTGCGTGAAGCGCGCAACGTCACGCCAGATAACGATCAGGAAACCTGAGTGTTATCTTGAAATGGAGATCTCAATAAAACTCCAACGCACCCATCGCGAGACGGACAGCCATGCGAAATCCCCGTTTTTCCCCGACCTTCACCACTTTGGCGATGGCGTTCATCGTGCTGTGCGCCAGTGCCGATGCGCAGGCCCAACTAGGCGGCGCGATGCCCCTCGCCGCGAATTCGACCGGAGCAGCGCCGAAAACATTGCTGAACGGCGCGCTGCGCCTTCGCACATCGACCGACGCCGGCAATACCACTATCAACGAATACGCGACGAACACCGGCCAGATCATCGCCTACGCGTGGGAAGGTCCAACCATGCCGAATCTGCGCGCGCTGCTCGGCAAGTACGCCGGCTCCTACCTGAACGGCGCCGCCGCGCTGCCGCCCGACGGCAATCTGCACGCTTCGCGGGTGGTGCGGGCGGACGTGGTCGTCGAATCGGGCGGCCCGATGCGCGGCTACGTGGGACGCGCATGGCTGCCGGCGGCCTTGCCGCCCGGCGTCGCCGCCGACGACATCCGCTGAAGCACACAAACCATCCGAAAACCGCCTCGACGATCGATCGCCACCACGCCATGAAGACCTTCTCTCACGTCAGCGCCCTGCTCCTCGTCTGCATCGCACTCGCCGGTTGCGGCGGCGGCGGAGACGGCGGCAGCCCGTCAGCCTCCGCCGCCCCGGCCGGCAGCCCCGGCGCCGCCAGCGCGCCGGGCGGCGCGGCGCCGTCTCCGGCTTCCGATGCGGGCACGTCCGTGCCGCAGTCGAACGTGCCGAATGTCCACCCGATCATGGTCACTACCGCGCCGCTTCTCACGCGCAACATGCTGACGACGAGCGTCACCGTCTGCCAGCCCGGCACCGGCAATTGCGCGACCATCGACAACATTCAGGTCGACACCGGCTCGCATGGCCTGCGGATTCTCGCCTCCGCGTTGCCGGCGACACTGTCGCTCCCGGTGGTGCCTTCGGGCAACGGGATCGCGGGCGAGTGCGCGGTGTTCGGCGGCGGGTACACGTGGGGTGCGGTGCGCAGCGCGGACGTGCGCATGGCCAGCCAACTGGCCGAGTCGATTCCGCTTCAGTTGATCGCCGATCCGGCGCTGCCCACCGTGCCGACCGACTGCACGGGCTCGGGCCGGGCGATGATGACCGTCGACGGCCTGCGCTCCAACGGCATTCTCGGCGTGGGCCTGTTCGCGACCGACTGCGGCGGCGGCTGCGTCAGTAGCGCGTTGCCCCGCTGGTATTACAGTTGCGACGCGAGCGGCGCGTGCCTCGCGAGCGCCCAGGCCCTCGTGCGGCAAGTGACCAATCCGGTCAGCCGCTTCGCGCTCGACAACAACGGCGTGGTGATCGATCTGCCGGCGATACCCGACGCAGGCGCGCCCACCGTATCGGGCTCGATGATCTTCGGCATCGGCACCCAGGCGAACAACACGCTCGGCAGCGCGAGCATCGTCAAGGCGAATTCGCAGACGGGCTACGTGGTCACCACGAGCGGCGGCCAGAGTTACTCGCAAAGCTATATCGACAGCGGCTCCAACGGTCTCTTTTTTCGCAATACGCAGTTGCCGCAGTGCGGCTACTGGTACTGCCCGAGTTCGACGCAAACCGCGAGCGCCTCGATTATCGGCACGAATGGCGCCGCGACTCCCACGTCGTTCTCAATCGGCAACTCGAGCGCATTGTTCGCGTCGTCGAACAACGCCTTCAACAATCTCGCGGGCATCGCCAGCAGCGGCTTCGGCTGGGGCCTGCCGTTCTTTTTCGGACGGCGCGTCTACACCGCGATCGCATCGCGCGCGACATCGGCCGGGCCGGGTCCGTACTACGCCTTCTAAAGCGGGCTTCTTTTTACGCGGAAAATTCCCTAATTCGGACATCGATCAAATGTGGCAATTATCGGCCGGCATAATCCAAACCCGCGACCCGCCATCTTTCCAAGATGATTAGTCATACATATCCTAGAATAGTTAAACGATGGAAGAAGCCACTTTTTCGCTCGATCATTTCGAGCAGCTCGTCTACACACGGCAGCATGTGAAAGCCTCGCTGCAGCTACTTTCCGCGCTCGCGCTCCTTCAGCACAAGCGCGGCAAGCTGGACGAAAGTTTTCTCGCCTCGGGCATCGCCGACCTCTCTCCCGCCGAGCAGCGCGTGCGCTTCTGCACCCGCCTGGCGAGCGCGACGTCGACGTTGTTCGCGGACCCCGGCTTCAAACTGCCGAACGACTGCTTCAGATTGTTTCTCACGCTTCATGAATGGGTCGGCGTCGTGTTCTCGGCCACGGCGTTCGGCACCGCCGACCACGTGACCTGTCACCTGAATCCGCGCGGCCCGGACAACCCGGAATTTTTCGCCGGCGACACGTTCATCGAAAAGCTATGCGTGCTTTATTCGACCGACTCCGAACTGGAACTGAACTTCGGCGCGCTATGGGCGTACGACAAAAAACTCGCCGCGAGTCTCGCCCTTGTCCTGCTGGCGCCAAACTTCAAGGGCTCGTCAAGCGCGCACATCAAGCGTGAAGCATTGATCGAATGGCTGCCCGGCAAGCTGCGGCAGATCGACGACCTCGACGACCTGCCCACGGCCTTGCTGCACAACGCATACATGTTCTGCAGCTACGCGAATACGCCGCGTCGTCATGAACTCAAGCGCGACATCAACGTGCTGGTGCGCCGCAAGCTCGACCAGTTGGGTCTGACCGATCTTCAGGCGCCGAAGCCGTCGCCCGCGAAGAGCGGCGCGCGGCGCGGCAAGAAACCGCTGATGATCGTCGTGCTGGAATGGTTCGGCGGCGCTCATTCGATCTACCGCACGCACTCACGCACGATCGAGGCCGCGCGCGAGCATTTCGAGGTGGTGGGCTTCGGCTTGGGCTACGCTGTCGACGACGTCGGGCGGGCCGTTTTCGACCGCTTCATCGAACTCGAGGACCCGGACTACATCGGCGAATGCCTGCGCACGATCCGCGACTTCGCCGAGGCCGAGAAGCCGGACGTGCTCTACATGCCGAGCGTGGGCATGTTCGTGCTGACCGTGTTCATGTCGAACCTGCGGGTTGCGCCGTTGCAGATCGCCGGACTCGGCCACCCGGCCACCACGCATTCCGACAAGATCGACTACGTCAGCGTCGAGGAAGACTACGTCGGCGACCCGGCCTGCTTCAGCGAACGCCTGATGATGCTGCCGAAAGACGGCCAGCCGTACCGTCCGTCGGTGTCGCTGCCGGACATCGTCGCGCAAATTCCGCCGCGCCGCGAAATGGTGGAGGTGATCATCACGGCAAGCGCGATGAAGCTCAACCCCGTCTTTCTCGATACTTGCCGTGAGATCGGCGAACGCGCCGCCACGCCGGTCGAGTTTCATTTCATGAGCGGCGTGCCGTCCGGCCTGCAGCTCGACCGGATGCGCGACGTGATCGGCCGCGTGCTGCCGCGCGCCGTCGTGCACGGCTTTCATGATTACGCGGACTATCTGACACGCGTCAACCAATCCGATCTGTTTCTCAGCCCCTTTCCGTTCGGCAATACCAACGGCATTGTCGACGCGCTCACGCTCGGTTTGCCCGGCGTGTGCAAACGTGGTCCGGAAGTGTTCGAACGAATCGACGGCGCGCTCTTCGAGCGCACGGGCATGCCGTCGTGGGCCACGACCGCCAGCGTCGAGGATTACATCACCGCGGCGCTGCGGATGATCGACCGGCATGATGAACGCATCGCACTGCGCCAGCGGCTACTCGACACGCACGCCGTGCAGCGTTGCTTCGAAGGACGGCCGCAGGCATTCGGCGAAAGCGTGCTGAAGCTGATGCGCGAAACCAAAAGCAAAAGCCACCGCGCGGAGGCGATGGCTTGAGGTACGGTTCAGGCTAGTCGAGATCATGCCGTGCAAGCGGGCGCGGCTCGATGTGCTCGATGCACTTCCCGGCAGAGCGCTCGCTTGCGCGCCGAGCGCGGCGAAAAACGTTATTGCGCGGCTTCGCCGTGGTTTTCATCGGCCGACGCGGCCAGCCTGGCCGGCGCGAGCCAGTTGAACGCATTCAACGTCGAACCGTGGAACGTGCATTCCGCAGCCGCCGGCTGCACGACCTTTTTCGGCTTGGCGGGTTTGAGCGACAACGCGTCAGCACCTGATACGCCGGATGCGCCGCCAGCGGACACCGCTGAGGCTGCAGAACCCGCACCCACGGATGAAGCAGCCACGGCGGCCACTTCCGAAGCCGTCGGAACGTGCTCGATCGAGCCTTCCACCACCACCCGTGAGCCGTCGATGCCAACGCCCCGATTGGCGATTTTCAGCGTATCCGACGACTTCTCGGCCAGCTTGCTTCGCATCAACCGCTCGCATGCGTCCGAGTTCTTGTAGACGGCAGTGCAGGCCGCCAGCAGCGCGGCAGCGGTCATGACGCAAGCGAGGGAGAGAATCCGAATCTTCATTGATGTTCCGTTTTTCAAACCGTCGGCAATTGTAGCTTACAGATCGGCTGCAAACCGGCGCGTTGATCGAGCAGACGGCGAGCACGCGGCGCTTGACGTCGTCCCAATAATATGTTCCCATTGCGCCCTATGTACCGCGCCCAGACCACCTCCTCGCTACTACTAGCCCGCTCTACCGGGCTAGGTCTGCTGCTGCGCGCTTCCATCTGATACACCGAAGCACCGCTTGATTCCCCAGTAACTGACCCAGCCCCGGTTTCCGACCGGCGGCATGCTTTGTCTTTTCGTCGTCCGGTCGACCACCCGCTTGTCGAACCCACGGATGATGAAAATGTTGAAAAACCCCGCTAGCAAATACCACGCGTTCAAGCCGATCGATTTGACGGACCGTCAGTGGCCGTCGCGCAGCATCACGCGTGCGCCGATCTGGATGAGCACCGACCTGCGCGACGGCAATCAGGCCTTGTTCGAGCCGATGAACGCCGAGCGCAAGATGCGCATGTTCAAGACGTTAGTACAGATCGGCTTCAAGGAAATCGAAGTCGCGTTTCCGTCCGCGTCGCAAACCGATTTCAATTTCGTGCGCGAGCTGATCGAAGGCGGCCACATTCCCGACGACGTCACCATTGAAGTGTTGACGCAAGCCCGCGACGATCTCATCGAGCGCACCTTCGAATCCTTGCGCGGCGCGCCGCGCGCGATCGTCCATCTGTACAACGCCACGGCGCCGGAATTCCGCCGCATCGTATTCGGCCTCGACCAGAGCGGCGTGAAGGAACTCGCGCAAAACGCCGCGCGCACGATGAAGCGTCTCGCCGACGCCGCGCCGGAAACGCACTTCACGCTGCAATACAGCCCGGAAGTGTTCAGCGGCACCGAACTCGAATTCGCGAAGGAAGTATGCGACGCCGTGTTCGAGATCTGGCAACCGACGCCGGAACACAAGGCGATCGTCAATCTCCCCGCCACCGTCGAAATGTCGACGCCGAACGTCTACGCCGATCAGATCGAGTGGATGCATCGCAATCTCGCGCGCCGCGATGCGTTGATCGTATCGGTGCATCCGCACAACGACCGCGGCACCGCGGTGGCGGCCGCCGAACTCGCCGTCATGGCGGGCGCGGATCGAATCGAAGGCTGCTTGTTCGGCAACGGCGAACGCACCGGCAACGTCGACCTCGTCACGCTCGCGTTGAATCTGTACACGCAAGGCGTCGATCCGGGACTCGACTTCTCGAACATCAACGAAGTCGCGCGCACGGCCGAGGAATGCACGCAGTTGCCGGTGCATCCGCGGCATCCGTATGTCGGCGATCTGGTGTTCACCGCTTTCTCGGGCTCGCATCAGGACGCGATCAAGAAGGGCCTTGCCGTGCAGAAACCGGACGCGGTCTGGGAAGTGCCCTATATGCCGATCGATCCGAGCGATCTCGGCCGCACTTACGATTCGGTGATTCGAGTCAATAGCCAGTCGGGCAAGGGCGGCATTGCGTACCTGCTCGAACAGGGTTACGGCGTGGTGTTGCCGCGCCGCTTGCAGGTGGATTTCAGCTCGGCGGTGCAGCGGTTTTCCGACGACAGCGGGCAAGAAGTCACGCCTTCGCAAATCTGGGCCCTGTTCCAGCAGGAGTACGTCGAGAGCCATGCGCCCGTGCGCTATATCGGACATAGCCTGTCCGAACAGGGCAATGGCGCGCGAATCACGCTGACCGTCGACGTGAACGGCCAGCGGCGCGTACTGAACGGCGCGGGCAACGGTCCCCTCGACGCATTGATGCACGCGATGGGCGTGCCGGTGCGAATCCAGCATTACGAAGAGCGCGCGCTGACCCAAGGCGCCGACGCCAGGGCGATTGCGATTGCCGAAATGGCCGGCAACGACATTGCGGGCAGCGCGTTCGGCGTCGGCATCGACGCGAATCTGGTGACCGCGTCCATTCGAGCCGTGATCAGCGGTGTGAATCGTGCCTACGCGCGAGCGAACGGCGCCGCGCAAGCGCAGTTCTTTGAAGCCGCGATGAACGACGAAACCGCAACGGCTGATTGACGCCCTTTCCTCGACGCTAAAAAAATTCGCCCGGCAAGCTTCACGGCTTGCCGGGCGAATTGTTTCTCTCCCAGTTTTCTCTCAGGTCTATCGCTTCACGTCCACTCTTATTCGGTCCATGCGTCCGGCAAGCTGTGCGTCAGCGTCGATACGAAACGCGCGGTTTCCGGCTCGCGCGGTTGCATGAAAATATCGCGCGACGGGCCGGCCTCCACCACCACGCCGTTATTCAGAAACACCACGTCGCGCGCGATCGTCGCGGCGAGCCGCAAGTCGTGCGTCGCCATCAACATCGTCATGCCCTCGGCGGCGAGTTGCTTGAGCACTTCGACGACCTCGGCCGCGAGACCGGGATCGAGCGCCGACGTGGGCTCGTCGCACAACAGCACTTCCGGCGACGGCGCCAACGCCCGCGCAATCGCCACACGCTGCTGTTGCCCGCCCGACAGCGTCGCCGGCCAGACATCCGCCTTGTGCGCGATGCCGACTTTGTCCAGCAACTCGTCCGCGCGTGCATGCGCTTTTTCCTTGTCCCACTTCAGCACGGTCAAGAGCCCTTCCATCACGTTCTGGCGCACCGTCAGATGCGGAAACAGTTGGAAGTTCTGAAACACCATGCCCGTGCGGCGGCGAATCGTCAGCACCGTTTCGCGCGAGGGTTTGCGCTCACGGCTGAATTCGAGCCGTTGATCGCCGAGTTCGAGCGAACCGGCCTCGGGAATTTCGAGCAGGTTCACGCAGCGCAGCAAGGTACTCTTGCCGCTGCCCGACGGGCCGATCAACGCGGTGACGTTACCCGACGCAAGTTGAAGATCCACCGAACTGAGCACGCGATGTTCGGCGAAGTACTTGTCGATTTTCTCCAGTCGGATCATCAGTTGCCCGCCTGAAAAAGTGCATGGCGGCCGAACTTGCGCTCGAGTTTGACTTGCGCCGACGACAGCACCGAACTGAAGACCAGATAAACCAGCGCGGCCTCGGTATAAAGAATCAGCGGCTCGTAAGTCACCGAAGCGATCCGCTGCGCGGCCTGAAACACCTCGGGCACGGTCAGCACCGCGGCCAATGACGTGTCCTTCACCAGCGCGATAAACGAATTGGAGAGCGGCGGCAGCGCCACGCGCGCCGCTTGCGGCAGGATCGCGCGACGCAGCGCCTGCTCGCGCGTCATCCCCATCGAATACGCCGCCTCCCACTGCCCTTTCGGAATCGACTCGATCACCCCGCGTATCACTTCGGAGTTATACGCGCCGACGTTCAGCGAAAAGCCGATGATCGCCGCCGTCAACGGGTCGAGCACGATGCCCACGTTCGGCAAGCCGTAGAAGATCACGAACAGTTGCACGAGCAGCGGCGAGCCCCGAAAGAGCCACACGTAAAAGCGCACGATCGCGATCGCCCACTTCGGCCCGAACAGCCGGACCAGTGCGACGACGAACGCGAGCGCGAGGCCGATGCCGAACGATGCCAGCGTGAGCGGCACGGTAAAGACGAGCCCCGCGTACAGCAGGGGCCTCAGCGAGTGCGCCATCAGTTCCAACCATGCCGGCATGATTCAGACTCGCAGGTGGTGTTTATTGGGAGACGTCCTTGCCGAAATACTTCTGCGAGAGTTTCGCGTAGGTGCCGTCTTTCTTGATCTCGGCGAGCGCCTTGTTGATCGCCGCCTGCAACTCCGGGTTGCCCTTGCGGATCAGCACCGCGGATTTGTCGCTGCTATCCGGCGAGGTATCGAGCGCGGCGATCTTCACCTTCGCATCCGGCTTGTGCTTCTTGAAGTCGAGGAACGACAGCGAATCGTTGACGGTCGCATCCACGCGGCCCGAGGTCAGCAGGTCGATCGATTCGTTGAAGCCCTGCACGGGAATCACTTCCGCGCCATGCGCCGCCGCGATCTTGCCGAAGTTGCTGGTCAGCGTGTTGGCGGATTTCTTGCCCTTCAGGTCGTCGAAATTCTTGATCGCGCTGTTGTCCGAACGCACGATCAGCGCCGCGTGCGACGTGATGTACGGGTCGGAGAAATCGTATTTGGCCTTGCGCGCCTCGGTGACGGCCACTTCGTTGATCACGGCGTCGTAGCGGTTCACATCGAGGCCGGCGATCAGGCCGTCCCATTTGCCTTCGACGAATTGCGGCTTGACGCCGAGGCGCTGCGCGATCGCCGTGCCGATCTCCACGTCGAAGCCGGTCAGGTTGCCCGATTCGTCGTGATACGTGAACGGCGCATAGGTGCCTTCAGTGCCGATCTTGAACACGCCGGCGGATTTGATTCGCGCGAGTTCATCGGCGGCGAACGCGGAGCTCACGGCCACCGCTTGAAACAGCGCGATCAGCAGGATGGAACGAATCGACTTCATCAGGTGGCTCCGTAAAGTTTGCTACGTCGGTTGCATGGTCTTGTTCGACAGATTCCCGCCTGGGTCGCGCCGGGCGGAGTGGGCGGACTGTAGCAAACGGTCCGCCTTTTTACAAAGGATCAGGTTTGCGATCAATATGCGCACGCGTGCTAAGCGGACAGCGGCGGCCTCCGGTGCGACATGGAATTCCACTCTACAGCAGATAGGGCGAACGCGGCATGCATCGCAACATGGAACGCATGCCGCGCGCCATCGGGGAAAACGCGGGCGAGGTGCTGCCGCGGCGAACGCGCGGCATTGAGAAACGGGCTGCGCCGAAGGCCGCCCGTCGTGCGATGGGCAAGAATCTAGCGCTCCACGCGATGCGGTTCCTTCAACTTGTTGGCCACGCGAATCGCCTCGAAATACGCCGGGTTCGGCGGGCGCTTCAGGTAGCGCCCCGCGCCGCGCACCGCGCGTAGTTCGCCGTCGGTCCACGCGAGCGCGCCGCGCGTGAGCGTATGCATCGCCACGCCCTGCACCGTCATGCCTTCGAATACGTTGAAGTCGACGTTCTGATGATGCGTCTTGACCGAGATCGTCTTGCTCGCATTCGGGTCCCACACCACGAGGTCGGCGTCCGCGCCGACCTGGACCGCGCCCTTGCGCGGATACAGGTTGAAAATCTGCGCGGCGTTCGTCGACGTGATGCGCACGAATTCATTCGGCGTGAGACGTCCTGAATTCACACCGTGATGCCACAGCACGGCCATGCGATCCTCCACGCCGCCGCAACCGTTCGGGATCTTCGTGAAGTCCTCGCGGCCCATTGCCTTCTGCGACGCGCAGAACACGCAGTGATCGGTCGCCGTGGTATGCAACTGGCCGGCTTGCAGACCGCGCCACAATGCCTCGCGATGCTCGGCCGAGCGGAACGGCGGGCTCATCACGTGCGCGGCGGCGCGGGTCCAGTCGGGATCGCGATACACGGCCTCGTCGATCACCAGGTGGCCCGGCAGCACTTCACCGAACACGCGCAGGCCCTCGCTGCGCGCGCGGGCAATCGCATCGACCGCGTCTTTCGCGGACACGTGCACGATATACACCGGCACGCCCAGCACCTGCGCGATGCGGATCGCGCGATTGGCCGCCTCGCCCTCCACCTCGGGCGGCCGCGACAAGGGATGCGCCTCCGGTCCCGTCAAGCCTTTCGCCAGCAACTGACGCTGCAACTGAAACACCAGTTCACCGTTTTCCGCATGCACGGTAGGCAGCGCGCCGAGTTCGAGCGAACGCGAGAAGCTGTTCACCAGCACTTCGTCGTCGGCCATGATCGCGTTCTTGTAGGCCATGAAATGCTTGAAGCTCGACACGCCATGGTCATGCACCAGCGTGCCCATGTCGCGATGCACCGACTCGTCCCACCACGTCACCGCGACGTGAAATCCGTAGTCGGCCGAGGCTTTTTCGGCCCAGCCGCGCCACGCGTTGAACGCATCCATCAACGGTTGCTTCGGGCTCGGAATCACGAAGTCGATGATGCTCGTCGTGCCGCCCGACAAACCCGCGGCCGTGCCGGTGTAGAAATCGTCGCTTGCCGTCGTGCCCATGAACGGCAGTTCCATATGGGTGTGCGGATCGATGCCGCCGGGCATCACGTATTGCCCGCCGGCATCGACGATCGTCGCGCCCGCCGGCGCCTCCAGGTCCGCGCCGATTTGCAGGATCGTGCCGCCGTCCTGCGGGTCCGCGCACAACACGTCCGCGCGATACGTGTTCTGCGCGTCGATGATGGTCCCGCCGCGAATCAGGGTCGTCATGTTGCCGCCTCCTCATTGCTGGTTTCATGCCGCGTACTTCGTTCGAGCGCGCGGCTGTTCATGCGCTCGCCACGCGCGCGCTGGTTCCCTTGCTCAGCTTCATCCACGCGCTGTACACGATCGACGCCAGCGCGAGTCCCACAAACCATGCATACGTGTAGAGCGTATTGAAGATCGCCGGCACGTTCGGAAACGCCGCGGGAAACGCGGTGTGCAGGAAGCCCGGCAAATTCGGCAGCACGCCGATGACCAAGGCGACCACCGCACCGATATTCCAACCGCCCGTATAACTGTATTCGCCATGCTCGTCGAACAATTCTCGCGGGTCCAGCCGCGTGCCGCGAATCAGGAAGTAGTCGACCATCAGAATGCCCGCCACCGGACCGAGCAACGCCGAATAGCCGACCAGCCACGTGAAGATATAGCCTTGGGTGGTGGCGAGAATCTTCCACGGCATCATCACGATCGCGATGGTCGCGGTAATCATGCCGCCGACGCGATACGAAATACCCTTGGGCCACAGGCTCGAAAAATCATAAGCCGGACCGACGAGATTCGCCGCCAGATTGCAGCACATCGTGTCGAGCGTCAGGATGATCAGCGCGAGGCCAACGCCGATGCCGGTCATGCGGCTCGTCAGATCGATCGGATCCCAGATCGCCTTGCCATAGATCACCACGGTCGCCGACGTCACCACCACCGAAATCACGGAGAGCAAAGCCATCGGCACCGGCAAGCCGATCGACTGGCCGATGATCTGGTCGCGCTGCGTTTTGGCGAAGCGCGTGAAGTCGGGAATATTCAGCGCGAGCGTGGCCCAGAAGCCCACCATCGCAGTCAGGCCCGGCCAGAACGTCGCCCAGAACAAGCCCTCTTTCTTGCCGCCCGGCACGAACTGCGACGGCGCGGACAACATCGAACCGAGCCCGCCCGCCTTCGAGGTCGCCCACCACACGAGCGCGATGCACATCACGATCTTGATCGGCGCGGACCAGCTTTCGAGCCAGCGGATCGAATCGGTGCCATGCACGATGAAGTAGATTTGCAGCGCCCAGAACACGAGAAAGCACGCGAGTTGCGCCGCCGAGATGTCGAGAAACGGCAATGCCGCGCCGTGCAGCGCGTTGCCGGTGAGAATGTTCAGCAGCGTATAGATCGCGCTGCCGCCGAGCCAGGTCTGAATCCCATACCAGCCGCACGCGACGATCGCCCGCAGCATCGCCGGCAATTTCGCGCCCTGCGTGCCGAACGACGAGCGCACCAGCACCGCGTACGGAATGCCGTGCTTCGCGCCCGCGTGACCGATCAGCAGCATCGGCACCAGTACGATCAGATTGCCGAGCAGCACGGTCAACACCGCCTGCCAGGGCGACATGCCCTCTTCCGTCAAGCCGGCGGCGAGCATGTACGACGCGATGTTCATCACCATGCCGACCCACAGCGCGGCGAAGTGATACCACCTCCACGTGCGTTGCGCGACGCCGGTGGGCGCCAGGTCGTCGTTGTAAAGACTGCTGCCCTGCGCGCCGGCCGCGAACTGCGGATCGACGGGATGCGCTGTCTGCTTCATCGAAAGATCTCCACTGGATCGTTGGGGCCCGCGCGGCTTCTCGTGGCGCGTCGGGTCTTTGGGGACACTCAGGTTCAGTACAGGCGCTTCCTCGATGGGGACTGCGTGTTTCAAGCCGCCTTGGCCGCATGAGCCTGCGCGTGTTCGGCGGTTTCAGCCGCGCTCGATGTGTCGCTCTCTTGCGCCGTCGCCCTCGTGGGATTGTTCGGATGCGTGGTCCAGTTCGCGTACTCGCCGTTGTCCACGCGTTCCATCGTGATGCACTGCTCCACCGGGCATACGTGCATGCACAGATTGCAGCCGACGCACTCGGAGTCCATCACTTCAAAATGCCGGACGCCATCTTTTTCTTTCATGATCGCCTGGTGCGCGGTGTCCTCGCAGGCGATATGGCACAGCCCGCACTGAATGCACTTGTCCTGATCGATGCGCGCCTTGATGTCGTATTTGAGGTTCAGGTATTTCCAGTCGGTGACGTTCGGCACCGCGCGGCCGCGAATCTCGTCGAGCGTCGCGTAGCCTTTTTCGTCCATCCAGTTCGAAAGGCCATCGGCCAGATCGGAGACGATGCGAAACCCGTAGTGCATCGCCGCCGTGCAGACCTGCACGCTTCCCGCGCCCAGCACGATGAATTCGGCGGCGTCGCGCCACGTCGAAATGCCGCCGATGCCGGAGATCGGCAGATTCGGCGTTTCCACGTCGCGGGCGATTTCCGCGACCATGTTCAGTGCGATCGGCTTCACCGCCGGGCCGCAGTAGCCGCCGTGCGTGCCTTTGCCATCGACCATCGGCAACGGCGACATCGCGTCCAGATCGACCGCGACGATCGAGTTGATCGTATTGATCAGCGAGACGCCGTCGGCGCCGCCTTGATACGCCGCGCGCGAACCGAGCCGAATGTCGCTGATATTCGGCGTGAGCTTCACGAGGCAAGGCAGCTTCGTGCCTTCCTTGACCCAGCGCGTGACCATCTCGATGTACTCGGGCACCTGGCCCACCGCCGCGCCCATGCCGCGTTCGCTCATGCCATGCGGACAACCGAAATTCAATTCCACCGCGTCGGCGCCGGTGTCCTCGACGAGCGACAGGATCCATTTCCAGTCGCGTTCGTTGCACGGCACCATCAGCGAGACGATCATCGCGCGCTCGGGCCAGTCGCGTTTGACTTGCGCGATCTCGCGCAGATTGACGTCGAGCGGACGGTCCGTGATCAGTTCGATGTTGTTCAGGCCCGCGATGCGCTGGCCGTTCCATTGCACCGCGCCGTAACGCGAGCTGACGTTCACGACGTGCGGGTCGAGGCCGAGCGTCTTCCACACCACGCCGCCCCAGCCCGCTTCGAACGCGCGGTTCACGTTATAGGCTTTGTCGGTCGGCGGCGCGGAAGCGAGCCAGAAAGGATTCGGCGAGGTGATGCCGGCAATCGTACAGCGCAGATCGGCCATGTTCGGCTCCTTGGGGACTGCTGTTTTTGTCTGGTGTGATGCGTGGCTTCGCGGCCGCCGCTAGGCGGCCTTGATCGCCATGCGGGCGAACTGCGCATCGATCGCCGCGGCGGCGAGCTTGCCGTCCTGCACCGCCTGCACCGTGAGATCCACGCCGCCGGTCGCCGCGCAATCGCCGCCCGCCCAGACGCCTGCAAGCGAGGTCTGCCCGTTCGCATCGACGGCGATGCGGCTGCCGTCGAGCGTCAGCAATTCCCGTTCGATACCCACGGCAACCAGCGTTTGACCGATCGCCTTGAGCACCATGTCGGCCTCGACCACGAAGCGCTCCTGCGCCTGATTGCCTTCGTCCGCTGTACGTTCGAATTCGACACCGGTGACGACGCCGCCCTCGCCGATCAACCGCACCGGCCTCGCATGCGTGACGAGCGTGACGCCGTTGGTCTGCGCGAACTCGCGCTCGGCCCACGTCGCGCTCATCGCTTCCACGCCGCGCCGGTACGCCATCGTCACGGCGGTCGCGCCGAGCTTGCGGCTCTGCACGGCGGCGTCCACCGCCGTATTGCCGCCGCCGATCACGACCACGCGGCGGCCCACCGGCACCGTGCCGAGATCGCTCGCGCCGCGCACCTGTTCGATGAAATCCACCGCGTTCATCACGCCGCTCAGGTCCTCGCCTTCCATCGCCAGCGCGCGCACGCCGGTCAGGCCGATCGCGAGAAACACGGCGTCATGGTTCTTGCGCAGCGTGTCGAGCGTGACGTCACGCCCGAGCGCCACGCCGTATTCGATCTCGATGCCGCCGACCGAACACAGCCACGCCACTTCCCGCTGCGCGAAATCGTCGACGGTTTTATACGCGGCAATGCCGTATTCGTTGAGGCCGCCCGCTTTCGCGCGGGCGTCGAAGAGGGTGACGCGATGCCCCGCGAGCGCGAGCCGATGCGCGCACGCGAGCCCCGCCGGCCCCGCGCCGACCACCGCGACGTGCCGCCCTGTTTCCGCCGCGCGCTTGAACAGCACCTCGCCGCGCGCCATCGCCCAATCGGTCGCATGGCGTTGCAGCGCGCCGATCGCCACCGGCTTCGCGTCCTGGTGGTTACGCACGCAAGCCCCCTCGCAAAGAATCTCGGTCGGGCAGACGCGCGCGCACATGCCGCCCATCGGGTTGGCAGACAGGATATCGACAGCCGCGCCCTTCAGATTGCCGTTGCCGATCTTGCGGATGAAGCTGGGAATGTCGATCCGCGTCGGGCACGCATTCACGCATGGCGCGTCGTAGCAGTAGTGGCAGCGGCTCGCCGCCGCGGCTGCGGCGCTTGCGTCGAGCAAGGGCGCGATGTCGGAGAACTCGCACGCCAACTGCTCGGGCGACAGGCGCTGGGCGGCAATGTCGCCGGTTTGCTTGATGGCCATACACGTTCCTTCTTCGTTGTGAGGACGTAGCCGTACCTGCCGGCTGCGTTTCAGCGAAGCCGGGACGGCGTGTTTCATGGGCACTACGGTGAAGCCGCAAAAAGCGTTATGAAACCGGCTCGCACGCCCGTTCGAGCATCGCGTGCAGCAATACGTTGGCGCCCGCCTCGATCCATTCGAAGGTGGCGTCCTCGATTTCGTTATGGCTGATCCCGTCGACGCAAGGCACGAACACCATCGAAGTGGGCGCGACTTGCGACAGATAACAGGCGTCGTGTCCCGCGCCGGACACCATGTTGCGATGCGGATAGCCGAAACGTTCGGCCGCGGCGCGCACGGATGTCACGCAGGCTTCGTCGAACGCGACCGGCGCGTAGTAAAAGATCTGTTCCAGTTCGGTTTCGAGACCGATGCCGCTCGCGATCTTCGCCACGCCTTCACGCAGCGCGGCATCCATCTTCGCGAGCACCGCATCGTCGGGATGACGAAAGTCGACGGTAAAAAACACGCGGCCGGGAATCACGTTGCGCGAGTTCGGATGGACTTGCATCATGCCGACCGTCGCGCAGCCGAACGGCGCGTTATCGAGCCCGATGCGATTGACCAGATCGACCACGCGCGCGGCGCCGAGCAATGCGTCGCGACGGCGCGGCATCGGCGTCGGCCCCGCATGCGCCTCCTGTCCGGTGAGCGTGATCTCGTACCAGCGCTGACCTTGAGCGTCCGTCACCACGCCGATGGTTTTCTGCTCGGCTTCGAGAATCGGCCCCTGTTCGATATGCAGTTCAAAAGCCGCATGCAACGCGCGCCCGCCGCACGGAACATCGCCCGCATAGCCGATGCGTTGCAGTTCCTCGCCGATGGTCTTGCCGTCCACGTCCTTGCGCGAGAGGCCATACTCCAACGTGAACACGCCGGCGAACACGCCCGACGCGACCATCGCCGGCGCGAAGCGCGAGCCTTCCTCGTTGGTCCAGATCACTACTTCGACGGGGTGCTCGGTTTCGATGCCGTGATCGTTCAGGCTGCGAATCACTTCGAGACCGCCGAGCACGCCATAGATGCCGTCGAAGCGGCCGCCGGTCGGCTGCGAGTCCGCGTGCGAGCCAGTCATCACCGGCAGCGCATCCGGGTTGCGCCCGGCGCGGCGCATGAACACATTGCCCATCTGATCGACACTGACCGTGCAGCCCGCTTCCTTCGCCCAGCCGACGATCAGATCGCGCCCCTGCTTGTCGAGGTCGGTGAGCGCGAGACGGCAAACGCCGCCCTTGGGCGTCGCGCCGATCTTCGCCATCGTCATCAGGCTGTCCCACAGCCGCTGGCCGTCGACCTTGATCGACGTAGCGGGTTCTCGGTGGGCCTTCTTCAGCGCTTCGGATACCGCGTTCATTCGTCTCGCTCCTTTCGGTGAACCGACATGAAACTGGTGCATTGACGGCGAATTCCGGGGCGTGGCCGCACGGCGGCGGTGCACATTCGATCGCTTCGCTCGCCCCTTAGGGAAAGGGCAAACCCTGGGGCATCGCCCGCTCTCTCAATCCTGTCCAGTTGGACAGGTTGTAGACGATTAAGACCGCCAAATCAATGCCTTTCGTGCGGTGACAAACAGAGCGAGAAGCGTGCCATTGCATCGCAGCACGCGCTCGATGCGCATGGCGAATCCGCATGTCCACGCGCCGCCAAACGACTAGAATGAAGCGCGACGCGGCACACATGCCGCTGCGGGTGAACATGAGAGACGACCACGTGGCTGCCGACATCACCGAAAACGAAGAAACGCGCGCACCTTTGCGGCGGCGCAAGGCGCACATTCGCGAGTCGAATGAAGCGCATCTTCTGGCGTGCGCCGAGGCGGTTTTCGCCGAGCGCGGGCTGGAGGGCGCCAGCACCGCGATGATCGCCGAACGTGCGGGTTTACCAAAAGCCAACTTGCATTACTACTTCCCGACCAAGCTCGCGTTGTACCGGCGCGTGCTGGAAGATCTGTTCGAGGATTGGTATCGCGCGGCGGATACGTTCGAATGCAGCGACGATCCGGTCGAGGCGATCGGCGGCTATGTACGCGCGAAAATGGAACTGTCGCGGCGCCGGCCGCTCGGCTCGAAGGTGTGGGCGAGCGAGATCATTCACGGCGCCGAACACATGGACGACATACTCACGCAACGCGTGAAGCCGTGGCTCGACAGCCGCGTGAAAGTGATCGACGACTGGATCGCGCGCGGCCTGCTCGCGCCGGTGAATGCGCAAACGCTGATGTACATGATCTGGGCGACCACGCAGCATTACGCCGACTTCGACGCGCAGATTCGCGCGCTCAGGGGCAAGCGCGCGCTGACGCAAAAAACGTTCGAGGCGACGACGGAAGAAGTGGTGCAGTTGGTGATTCGGGCGTGCGGGGCGGTGTCGCCTGGGCAGGCTGGAGGCTCGCGTTAGAACAGGTAGTGGAAATCGCCGAATTTCATTTAGGATGATGCCTTCGGGCAGATGGCTATGGAAAAAGTCATGCAAGACAAGCGGGTATCCAAGTCCGAGTTCAAAGCCAAGGCGCTGGAATTTTTTCGGCAAATCGAATCTTCCGGCGAAAGCATGATCGTCACGGATCACGGCAAACCAGCGCTGGAAGTACGGCCCTACCACGGTGCAGAGCGCAGTCCGCTCGAAGTGCTGCGCGGCTCAGTTGTGCGTTATGACGAGTCAGCTTCGCCTATCGAAGAAGACGACTGGGAGACCGCACAGTGACCATCTGGTAAAAAACGCAGGGCTCGCAAGCGCGCGAGCCGCTTCGCGTGGAAACGTAAGACGCTCAATACGTCTCCAGATGCAACCGCCCTTCCCGCTTCAACTTCGCCCACAGCGCGTCCCAATCCATCCGATGCTGCTCGCCGATTTCCCTGAGCGCCTGCAGTACGCCCTCTTCCATGCCCTTCAACCCGCACACGTAGATATGCGTGTTGTCGTCCTTGAGCAGCTGCGCGACATCGACCGCGCGCTCGCGCATCGCGTCCTGCACGTAGCGCTTCGCCTGCCCCGGCGTGCGTGAAAACGCCAGATTCGTATCGATGAAATCCTTCGGCAGATTCGTGAGCGGCCCAAAATACGGCAACTCTTCTTTCGTGCGCGCGCCGAAGAACAGCATCAGCTTGCCCGTCGCGCCTTTCAGCCGGCGACGCCGCCGATACTCGGTCATCGCGCGCATCGGCGCCGAACCGGTGCCCGTGCAAATCATCAGCAGATGCGAGTTCGGATGGTTCGGCATCAGGAACGTGCCGCCGAACGGGCCGATCACGTTGACCACGTCGCCCTTCTTCAGATCGCACAGATAGTTCGAGCACACGCCGTCGAGCGCATCGCCGTGCTGTTGCGACACACGTTTTACCGTCAGCGACACGTTGTTATAGCCGGGCCGTTCGCCGTCGCGCGGACTCGCGATCGAATACTGGCGCGCGTGATGCGTTCGGCCATCGGCGCTCGCGCCCGGCGGCAGAATGCCGATCGATTGGCCTTCCAGCACCGGAAACGGCATCGAACCGAAATCGAGCACGATGTGATGAATGTCGCTATCGGTCGAAGCGTCCGTGAGCCGGTAGTTGCCGACCACCGTCGCGGTGGTCGGCGCCTTGTGCGTATAGAGATTCACGTAAGGCTTCGCCGCCGACCACGGCGGCACCACCGAGCCGCGCACGGTGTCCACTTCGACGCCGCTCGCGTCCGCCGCCGGATCTCCCGGCGCTTCATCGGCGGCGGGAACCGCCATCGTGTTCTGTTCCGGCAAGACGTCCCACGTGAACTGCTCGTCGACCGGATAGGCATCGGCCTTCGATACCGTGCGCCAGTTATCGATCGCGCCGGTCGGACACGGCGGCACGCATGCCATGCAGCCATTGCACACATCGGCCTTCACGACATAGTTGTTGTCATCGTGCGTGATCGCATCGACCGGGCAAGTCTCTTCGCAGGTATTGCAGCGAATGCAGATTTCCGGATCGATCAGATGCTGCCTGAGAACCTCGATCGACACTGGGCCGTTCATCACTACCTCCACCCTCTATTGCGGCGCATGCGCGCCACGCGCATCCCGGCTTCTCGTGCGCTCAGTTAAAGCGCACGTATTCGAAATCGACCGGCTGGCGATTGACGCCCATCGCCGGCGGCGCAATCCAGTTCGCGAACTTGCCGGGTTCCGTGACGCACCCCATCAGCGACGCGACATACGCGCGGTCTTCCGGCGTGGCGAGCCACTTCGCCTCGTTGGCGGCCCATTCGGTTTCGCTCACCACGCGGCCATCGGGCGACACGCGCGTGCGGGCAAACGTGCCGATCTGGCGATTGAACGCCTTATGCGGCACCGTCATGCGGAAATCGATGCCGGCCTTGTCGAGCACCTTGTTCCAGCGCCCCACGCCCGCCATCGAGTCCTTGATGTAATCGTCGCGCAGCACTTCGTTCATGGCGTTGAGCATCGGCACTTCGCGCTCGACCAGCTTGCCGTCCTGCACGTCGAGCAACTTGTAGCGCTGCCCGTTCAACTGATGATCGTCGTCGCGCTTGTTCTCTTCATAGCGTCCCTTCAAACCCGAGCTATAGAACGTAGCCGCATTCGATGAATGATCGGCGCCGAACAGGTCGATCGTCACCGAGTAATGGAAGTTCAGATAGCGCTGGATAGTCGGCAGATCGATCACGCCGGCCGCGCGAAGTTTCGTGACGTCGTCGGTGCCCAGTTCGTTCATCACTTGCGCGGTACGCTGGATCACGCGCGACACACCCGATTCGCCGACGAACATGTGATGCGCTTCCTCGGTCAGCATGAACCTGGTGGTGCGCGCGAGCGGATCGAAACCCGACTCGGCGAGCGCGGACAACTGGAACTTGCCGTCGCGATCGGTGAAATACGTGAACATGTAGAACGCGAGCCAGTCCGGCGTTTTCTCATTGAATGCACCGAGAATGCGCGGATTGTCGTCGTCGCCCGAGCGGCGGCCGAGCAATGCCTCGGCTTCCTCGCGGCCGTCACGGCCGAAATAACGATGCAGCAGATACACCATCGCCCACAGATGGCGGCCTTCCTCCACGTTCACCTGGAACAGATTGCGCAAGTCGTACAGGGAAGGCGCCGTCAAGCCGAGATGACGTTGCTGCTCGACCGAAGCCGGCTCCGTATCGCCCTGCGTCACGATGATGCGGCGCAGATTCGCGCGATGCTCGCCGGGCACGTCCTGCCACGCCGCTTCGCCCTTGTGCTCGCCGAAGTGAATCTTGCGGTCGTGCTCGCCGGGCGTCAGAAAAATGCCCCAACGGTAGTCCGGCATTTTCACGTGATCGAAATGCGCCCAGCCGCCCGCATCCACGCTCACCGCCGTGCGCAGATACACGTCGTAACCCTGCGAGCCTTCCGGGCCCATATCGCCCCACCACGACAGAAAGTTCGGCTGCCATTGTTCGAGCGCGCGTTGCAGCGTGCGGTCGTCGGCGAGGTTGACGTTGTTCGGAATCTTTTCGCTGTAGTTGATCGTCGACATGGTCGGTTCCTTGAGCGGATGCAGTGCCGCGCGTATCCGGCGGGCCGCGTTGCGTTAAATCGCGTTAATGGCGTGGGTGCTTTTCAGGCGCGCGCATTCACACGCGCATCACACACGCATCACACACGCGAAGCATCGAACTGCGCCTTGCTGCCCTTGCCGTACACCTTGAGCGCGCCTTTCTCGCCCACTGCGTTCGGCCGGTTGAAGATCCAGTTCTGCCATGCGGTGAGACGGCCGAAGATGCGCGTCTCCATCGTCTCGGGCCCGTTGAAGCGCAGATTCGCTTCGAGGCCGGTGAGCGCATCGGGCGACATCGCCGCGCGTTCTTCGAGCGCGATGCGGATTTCGTCGGCCCAGTCGATATCGTCGGGAGAGGCGGTGACGAGTCCGAGGCGCTCGGCGTCGACCGGTTTGATCGGCTGGCCGATTTTCGAGCGCACGGCGTCGAGCGGTTCGGCTTCTTCATAGAACCGGCGAGCGAGCCGCGACTGATGCGTCACCATCGGATAAAGCCCGAAGTTGACCTCCGAAAGCGTGATGGCCGGCTCCTCGTCCTCATTGCTCGGCAGCGCGGCCATATACGCGCGGTCGGCGGCGAACGCGAGTTCCGCGAAGGTGCCGGCAAAGCACGAGCCCGGTTCGATCAGCGCGAACAGCGAGCGCGACGAGACGTCGATGCGCGCGAGCGTGCGGCGCAGCAGGCCGATCGTTTCGCGCACGAACCAGTGATCGCGGTGCTGCATCAGCGTGGCGTCCGTGGCGAGCAGGTTGCGCGCGTCGCCCTCGGTTTTGAACACCCAGGTGCCGACTTCGAGCTCATTGGTACGCATCGAGAGAATCGCGTCGTCGAGCTCGCGCGCGAATTGCAGCGGCCACCAGTGCGCGCCGGCTGCAACGATGGCGTCGATCTGCGTGGGTTGTTCGGCTGGCGGCGCTTTCGCCGTGAACGTCGCGATGCGCCTGGCGCGCTCGATCGTGACGTCGAGCGTCTGGTACGTCAGGCCGTCTTCGCGGTCGGTGCGTTCGACGCGCGTGAGCATCACACCCGGCGCGTCCGCGGGACGATCGCTTTTTGCCGCGAGTTCAAGCGCGCGCGCCTGGATGGCCTGATCGAACTGATTCGGCTTCACGACTTCATCCACGAGACGCCAGGCTTTCGCGCGCTCGCCGCGAATGCCTTCCACCACTGTGCAGAAGATATCCGCGCGATCGTGGCGCACCTTGCGTTTATCGGTCACGCGCGTCAGGCCGCCGGTGCCGGGCAACACGCCGAGCAACGGCACTTCCGGCAGCGACACCGACGACGAGCGGTCATCCACCAGATAGATTTCGTCGCAAGCCAGCGCGAGTTCGTAACCGCCGCCGGCGCATGCGCCGTTCACCGCCGCGAGAAACTTCAAGCCCGAGTAACGCGACGAATCCTCAAGACCGTTGCGCGTCTCGTTGGTGAACTTGCAGAAGTTGACCTTCCACGCATGCGAGGACAAGCCCAGCATGAAGATGTTGGCGCCCGAGCAGAACACGCGGTCTTTCAGGCTGGTGAGCACCACCGTTTTGACTTCGGGATGCTCGAAGCGGATGCGTTGTATCGCGTCGTGCAGTTCGATATCGACGCCGAGGTCGTATGAGTTCAGCTTCAGCTTGTAGCCGTCGCGAATGCCGCCGTCCTCGGCGATATCGATGCCGAGCGTCGCGACCGGACCGTTGAAGCTCAGCTTCCAATGCTTGTACTGCAAGGGATCGGTGCGGTAGTCGACCGGCGCGACCGCGGTTTCTGCTGTGGACATGGGCGTCTCCTGACTTGGACGATGCAACCTGTTTTTGAACAATAGTGCATCATCATACCCATGTAAAGCACTTTACTTCATATTTGTTGGTAAACCCTGGCGTGGAAATGCATGTCAAATCGCGCGCGCGTCGTCCGGCGATTCCGCCGCAAGCCTTGCGGCAAGCCGGTCGCGTAGCTGCAAATAGGCGTCCGCCAAGGTTTTCTCGCTGGTGTCGAAGCTCATGTCGGCGCGGCCGTACAGCTCGCCGCGACCCGCCAGAATGCGCTTCAGGTCGTCCATCGCTTCGCGGTTGCCCGACATCGGCCGCAGGTCGCCTTGCGCGACCACGCGGCGCATGTGCTCTTCCGGCGTGGCTTGCAGCCACACGGTGAAGCAATGCGACAGCAGCGTATTGAACGTGCCCGACTCCGACACCAGGCCGCCCGGCGACGCGATCACCGCGCGCTCGTGCTCCTGAATCACCGCCTCGAGCGCGCGGTGCTCGTAGCGCCGGTAAGCGCTCGCGCCGTACAGCGAATGAATCTCCGAGGGCGGGCAGCCGGCAAGCTGCTCGATCACGCGCGTCAACTCGACGAACGGCACCTTGCGCTCCTGCGCGAGCATGCGCCCGAGCGTCGATTTACCCGCGCCGCGCAGCCCGATCAACGCGATCCGGTCCTTGCGATGCGGGTCGCGCGGGGCCTGCGCGAACATCTCGGCGAGCGCCACGCGGGCGCGCTGCAAGGCCGCCTGATCGCGGCCGTGCAGCAGTTCGCGGATCAGCAGCCATTCGGCGGAAGCCGTGGTTTCGTCGCCGATCACCTCCGCGAGCGGACAGTTCAAGGTCGTCGCGATCTGCCGCAACACCAGCACCGACGCGTTGCCCACGCCCGATTCCAGATTCGCCAGATGACGCTCCGACAAACCGGTTTCGGTCGCCAGCGTCTTGCGGGTCATGCCGCGGCGCGCGCGCAAGAGGCGCACGCGCTCGCCCATCGCCGTGAGAAAGGGATCGCGTTCCTCACGCTCGCCGCCGCGCTCGGTCGCGCTGTCGGGCCGATCCGCGCGGCTTGCGTCGTCATTGGCGGCGTCGCCTAATGGCGCTGGAGTGTTATTTTGATTCATGTTTTACTACCTCACGACTGCGATGTATGTACTATAGTGCTTGACACGACCCAAGCGAACGGTTAATTTTCGCCAAATATTGATCCAATCACAAACGCCGTCGAGATATTTCGGCCGCGTCACGGAGACGGCTCGACCACACGCATGAACTAACGTGCGTGCGCGGGTCGATATGGAGGGCTCGCATGTCCCCACATGAATTCCAGCGCCTGATCGCGGGCGTGACCGGGCAACTCGCCGGCCGAGCGCTCGACGGCGAACTCGCCGCGTGGTTGAACAACACCTGGCCCGCGGATGGCGAGACGTTCCGCGCGCTCGCCGACGCATGCCGCACCGGCGTGGCCGAAGGCTGGCTGTGCAATCGCGAGGGCGGCGGCATTCGCTACGGGCGCATCTTCAAGGCGCTGCCCGACACTCACGGCTTTTCCGTCGACGTGGTGGAGATGAAGGACATTGCCGGTCCGCATCACGTTCATCCTCACGGCGAGATCGACCTGATCATGCCGCTCACCGAAGGCGCCACCTTCGACGGTCATCCGGCCGGCTGGTGCGTGTACGGTCCCGGCAGCGCGCATCGTCCGACCGTGGCGAACGGTCAGGCGCTGGTGCTGTATCTGCTGCCGCAAGGCGCGATCGAATTCACCACGCCCCCGCTTCCGCCTGACGCACCGAGACAGCCATGACCGAACTTTTGAAGAACTACGTGGGTGGCCAATGGGTCGCGGGCAGCGGCGACGGCGTGACGCTGACCGATCCGCTAACAGGCGAGGCGCTCGTGCGCGTCTCAAGCGAGAGCCTCGACCTGGCGCGTGCCTTCGGCTTTGCCCGCGAACAGGCAGGCGCCGCGTTGCGCGCGTTGACCTATGCGCAGCGCGCCGCGCGCCTCACCAAAATCGTCAAGCTGCCGCAAGCCAGGCGCGACGACTACTACGCAATCGCCATCGGGAACTCGGGCACCACGCGCAACGATTCGGCGGTCGATATCGCGCGCTCGGCTTCTATCACCGGCGCTCGGCGGTTCAGGCATCGAGCGCGGCAATCGACGCGCTGACGCGAACAACCCACTTGCCCGCGGCATAGCGGAAGCCACCCGCGGAAGTACACGCGCAAGCCGCACGCGGAGCGCACGAGACATACACAGGCAGCAAGCACGCAAGCATCGAGCGGATCAAGAGCAGATAACAGCCGGACCGCCCCTCACCCGTTGGAGGAGACATATGGAAGCCCTGCTGGAACCGGCTGCGAGTCAGCCCGCCGTGACGGTCGAGCCGCCGCCCGCGCTGTTCAATTTCGCGGCTTACCTGTTTGAACTGAACCAGGCGCGCGCCGCCAAAACCGCTTATATCGACGACACCGGCGCGGCCACCTACGGCGAACTGGAGAACCGCGCGCGGCGCTTCGCGAGCGTACTGCGCACGCTCGGCGTGCATCCCGAGGAACGCGTGCTGCTGGTGATGCTCGACACGGTCGAATTGCCGATCGCGTTTCTCGGCGCGCTCCTCGCGGGCGTCGTGCCGGTGGTCGCGAATACGCTGCTCACCGCGCCCGATTACGTGTACATGCTCACGCATAGCCACGCGCGCGCCGTGATCGCATCGGGCGCGCTGCTGGCGAACGTCACGCAGGCGATGGAAGCCACCGAGCACGACGGCTGTCAGTTGATCGTCTCGCAGCCGCGCGAAGGCGACGCGCTATCGACGCCGCTACTCAAGGATCTGCTCGACGCCGCGACGCCGGCAGGCAAATCCGCCGCCACCGGTTGCGACGACATCGCGTTCTGGCTGTACTCGTCCGGCTCGACCGGCAAGCCGAAGGGCACCGTCCACACGCATGCCAATCTCTACTGGACCGCCGAACTGTATGCGAAGCCGATCCTCGGCATTGTGGAGGGCGACGTGGTGTTCTCGGCGGCGAAGCTGTTCTTCGCCTATGGGCTCGGCAATGCGCTGACGTTCCCGCTGTCGGTCGGCGCGACCGCGGTGTTGATGGCGGAGCGCCCCACCGCCGACGCGATCTTCAAGTGTCTCGTGCAGCATCGCCCCACCATCTTTTACGGCGTGCCGACGCTCTACGCGAGCATGCTGGTCTCGCCCAATCTGCCCGCGCGCGCCGATGTCGCGATGCGCGTGTGCGCGTCGGCGGGCGAGGCCTTGCCGCGCGAAATCGGCGAGCGCTTCACCGCGCACTTCGGCTGCGAGATACTCGACGGCATCGGCTCGACGGAAATGCTGCATATCTTCTTGTCGAATCGCGCGGGCGCGGTCGAATACGGCACCACGGGCCGTCCCGTGCCGGGCTATGAAGTCGCGTTGCGCGACGAGTTGGGTCAGCCGGTGCCCGACGGCGAAATCGGCGATCTGTTTATCAAGGGGCCGAGCTCGGCGCTGATGTACTGGAGCAATCGCGAGAAGTCGCGCGCCACGTTTCTCGGCGAATGGATTCGCAGCGGCGACAAGTACTGCCGTCTGCCGAACGGCTGCTATGTGTACGCGGGGCGCAGCGACGACATGCTGAAAGTGAGCGGCCAGTATGTGTCGCCCGTCGAAGTGGAGATGGTGCTCGTGCAGCATGACGCGGTGCTGGAAGCGGCGGTGGTCGGCGTGGATCACGGCGGGCTCGTCAAGACGCGCGCGTTCGTCGTGTTGAAGCGTGAGTTCGCCGCCTCTGAGATACTCGCGGATGAACTGAAAGCCTTCGTCAAGGGACGGCTCGCGCCGCATAAGTACCCGCGCGATATCGTGTTCCTCGACGATTTGCCGAAGACCGCCACCGGCAAGATTCAACGCTTCAAACTGCGCGAACAGTCATGAGGTAATCCATGCAGAACCCCGCCGCCGCAAGCGCCGCCAGCGATTTCGCCGACCTGCCCGCGACGGCGCCGCATGGGCCGTTGCGCATCGAATATCGCTGGGTGAACGAGGCTGCGGGCGACGCGCCGCTCGCCGTGTTCCTGCACGAGGGACTCGGCTCGCTCGCCATGTGGCGCGACTGGCCGCAATCCTTATGCGAGCAACTCGGCATGCGCGGGCTCGTCTATTCACGGCCCGGTTACGGACGCTCCACGCCGCGCGCGCATGACGTGAAATGGCCGGTCGATTTCATGACCGCCCAGGCGCGCGACATTCTGCCCGCCTTGCTCGACGCACTGAATATCGACATGCGTCAGCGCCAACGCATGTGGCTCGTCGGCCATAGCGACGGCGGCTCGATCGCGCTGCTGTACGCGGCGCTCTACCCCGGGGCGTTGGCCGGCGCGGTGGCGATCGCGCCGCACGTATTCGTCGAAGACATTTCGGTGCAAAGCATCGCGCAGACCAAACAGCTTTACGAAACCACCGACCTGCGCGGCAAACTCAGCCGCTATCACGCCGACGTCGATTCGGCGTTTTATGGCTGGAACGACATCTGGCTGAATCCGGCCTTCAGGCAGTGGACCATTGCCGAGGAACTGCCTGCGATCCGCGAGCCGCTGCTCGCGGTGCAAGGTCACGACGACCATTACGGCACGATGGCGCAGATCGAGACGATCGCGCAGCGCGTGCCGCATGCGCGGCTCGTGAAGCTCGACGCTTGCGGACATTCGCCGCATCGCGATGCGCCGCGGGCGTTGAACGAGGCCATTGCCGCGTTCATTGTTCAACAGCGCCAGTAGAACTTCGGCGTTGGGGCATCACATAACTGCGCGATGCCGGCGCGGTTTCCTCATGCGGTTCAAATAAACAACGGCGAGACAACGGCGCAACGTTAAAAACCGCGCCACGCGCATTCGCGTTTCAATTTTCCGCTCTAAAAGATCCCGTTGCGCAAGCGTTCAATATGCTTGTAGACTTCGCGATCATTCGCCGGCGCCTTTAATCGCCGGCGACATTAAAAACACAAATTTGCTTAACGATTTCACACTGCTTCAACGCAAAGGAACACGCTTCCCCGTTTGCTGTTGCAGATTTTCATAAGGCCGGCTGCGCAATGCGGATAATTCAGCCCGCCATTTTCTGTTTGTATGACTTCACCTGATAGAATATCGACATGGGCCAAATCATCTTTATTCTTTTTCTTGCCGTCATTATCGGCGCGGCAGCCGTATTCGCATCGAAATCGCTGCGCAAGGATCATCAGCCGCAAATGCGCTATGGCGTAATCATCTTCGTTCTCGTCGTGGCCGTTGGCGCGTTGTTCTCGAGCTTCGTGCAGGTTTCGCAATCGCACATCGGCGTGGTGACGACCTTCGGACATATCGAGGCGGAAACGCTGCCCGAAGGCCCGCACCTGGTGAGCCCGGTATCGCGCCTGCACGAAGTTTTCATCGGGCTCGACGTCGCCAAGGTGGAAGGCGCGCAGGCGGCGTCCAAGGATCTGCAGTCGGTGCACACCGATCTGACGATGAACTACCGCGTCGATCCGAACAAGGTTCGTGCGCTGTATGCCATGGCGCCGTCGCTCCAGTATGAAGCCTCGTATGTGCAGCCGGCCATGTTCGAGGTGTTCAAGGCGGTTGCGGCGCGCTACACCGCGGAAGAGCTGGTGACCAGGCGCCAGCAGGTCTCCACCGACATCATGAGCGGACTGATTACGAAACTGAAAGGCTATGGCTTCCTGATCCAGGATATCAACATCACCAATTTCAAGTTCAGCGCGGCGTTCGACCAGGCCATTGAAGCCAAGGTCACCGCGAGCCAGCGCGCCGAGCAGGCGGAGCGCGAACTCGCGCGCGTGAAGTTCGAAGCCGATCAGCAGATCGCCAAGGCGCGCGGCGAGGCCGAATCGATCGCGATTCAGGCGCAAGCGGTCAAGACCAACGGCGGCAAGGAGTATCTGCAACTGCAGGCGATCAACCGCTGGGACGGCAAGCTGCCGACCTACCTCGGCGCGGGCGCGCCGCTGCCGTTCCTGAATCTCGACAAGTAAGCACCGCTTTTGCCATGCCGTTGCCGCTGCCCTTTCGTAGTGCAGCGGCATGCCGACAATAAAAACCCCTCACTACCTCTTCACAAAACTTACACAGGTAAGCGATTATGCTTCTGCATCGCTGACCTGGGCACACGGATGCCCTCGCACCCCTTCCCTGTGCCGGAGTCGTTGCCATGTCCGTTGTGCCGAAGCCATCCCTTGCTGTTTATCGCAAACGTTTGGCGGGCGCGCTGGTCACAGCGTCCTTGTGCGCGCTGATCGGCGCATGCGGCGACGAGGGCCGCGACCCGAGCCAGGCCGGCGCTGCCCGACGTTCAGACAACGCTTCGGCAGATAACAGCAACACCCCGGCGGTCCTCTCAGCCGATCCGTCATCCGCATCACCCGCACCCGCAGCAGTCACGATTCAAAGCCCAGCACTGCCCGCATCAAGCGCCGACCCGGCACTGTCCGCCGCCGCGTCGACGCCGCTCGCCCCACCCGTCATTCATACCGTTGATTGAGTTCCGCGTCCACGCAATGCGCGGGTTGATACTCGCGCGTCGCGTGGTTCGTTCCTCTACCGAGATCGAAGGCCAAAACCATGACATCAAAAAATCGCCGTGATTTTCTGCGCTCCGCCGCGCATGCCGCCGGGTCCGTGACCGCGTTGAGCATGTTGCCGCTGGGCATTCGCAACGCCCTCGCCATTCCGGCGAACAACGCAACCGGCACCATCCGCGACGTGGAGCACATCGTCGTGCTGATGCAGGAAAACCGCTCGTTCGACCACTACTTCGGCACGCTCAAGGGCGTGCGCGGTTTCGGCGACACGCGCGCGATCAATCTGCCCAACGGCAAACCGGTGTGGTATCAGCCGCTCGCCGCGGATGCCGGCTACGTGCTGCCGTTTCGTCCCACCGCGTCCAACCTCGGCATGCAGTTTCTGCAGGATCTCCCGCACGACTGGAACAGCTCGCAGGCGGCATGGAACGGCGGCCGCTACGATCAGTGGGTGCCCGCGAAGAGCGCCACGACGATGGCCTACCTCACGCGCGAGGACATTCCGTTTCACTACCAGCTCGCCGACGCCTTCACGATCTGCGACGCGTATCACTGCTCGCTGATGGGCCCGACCGATCCGAACCGCTATTACATGTGGAGCGGCTGGGTGGGCAACGACGGCAGCGGCGGCGGTCCGGTGATCGACAATTCCGAGCTCGGCTATGGCTGGTCCACCTACCCGGAAGTGCTGCAAAACGCGGGCATCTCGTGGAAGATCTATCAGGACGTGGGCGTGGGACTCGACGCGAAGGGCTCATGGGGCTGGACCGAGAATCCGTACATCGGCAATTACGGCGACAACTCGCTGCTGTATTTCAACCAGTACCGCAACGCGCAGCCGGGCAACCCGCTGTACGACAACGCGCGCACCGGCACGAACGCCACGAAGGGCGACGGCTATTTCGACATTCTGAAGCGCGACGTGCAGAACAACACGCTGCCGCAAGTCTCGTGGATCACCGCGCCCGAGGCGTATTCCGAGCATCCGAACTGGCCCGCCAATTACGGCGCGTGGTACATCGATCAGGTCTTGCAGATTCTCACGTCGAACCCCGAGGTGTGGAGCAAGACGGTCCTGCTGATCAATTACGACGAGAACGACGGCTTCTTCGATCACATCTCGCCGCCGTTCGCGCCCGCTTCGAGCGCGAATGGCTTGTCCACCGTCGACACGGTCAACGAGATCTATCCCGGCGATGCGAAAAGACCCGCCGGTCCCTACGGACTGGGCGCGCGCGTGCCGATGCTGGTGGTCTCGCCGTGGTCGAAAGGCGGCTATGTGTGCTCGGAACTGTTCGACCATACGTCGGTGATCCGCTTCATCGAACAGCGCTTCGGCGCGCAGAACAATCTGGGCGAAGCGAACATCTCGCCGTGGCGCCGCGCGGTATGCGGCGACCTGACGTCGGCGTTCAACTTCAGCAACCCCAACGATGCGTTCCCGAAGCTGCCGAGCACGAGCGGCTATGTGCCGCCCGATCAGAATCGCCACCCGGACTACGTGCCGCTGCCGCCGGCCGTGCAGGCGGTGCCGAAGCAGGAGCCCGGCGTGCGGCCGGCTCGCGCGCTGCCATATGAACTCTTCGTGCGCGTTCACGGCGAAGGTTCGCTCAATAAGCTCGTGATGCGTTTCGTCAACACGGGCAGCACCGGCGCGGTGTTCCTGGTCTACACCGCGAACGGTCTCGCCGCGCCGCGCACCTATACGGTGGAAGCGGGCAAGCGTTTGCAGGACGAGTTGCCGCTGAATGCCGACGGCACCTACGACTTCACCGTGCACGGCCCGAACGGTTATCTGCGGCGCTTTGCGGGCCGGCCGGTCGCCCGTAGCTGGTGGGACGGATCGGGCATCGCGCGTCCTGAAGTCGAGGAAGGCTACGATGTCGCGAACGGCAATCTGCAGTTGCGGCTCATCAATGTGGGCGGCGAGCGTTGCCGCTTCCATATCGTCAACGCCTATGACCCGAAACATGAAATCAAGCATTGGGTGCGCGGCGGCGATACGGACCAGATCTACCTCGACCTGCGCAACGCCTACGGCTGGTACGACCTGGCGATCACGGTGGAGAAGGATGCGCTGTTCGCGCGGCGTTTTGCCGGCCACGTGGAAACCGGCAAGAGCAGCATGAGCGATCCGGCGCTGGGCGGTTGACGCTCGTTCAGGATTCGGCCGAAGCAGTCAGACGTCCGCGGGAAAGATAGCGGCCGCTGCGAAGCGAGCAGCGGCCGCTTTTCATTCGTCTTCGCAAGCGCGCCGCGAGCGGCTTCGAGCGGCTTCGAGCCGCACCACCGTCACGACTCGAAGTCGAGCCCGCCGATCAACATCACCGGCTCGCCCTGCGTATGCGAGAGAAAATCCAGTTCGCGCGCATGCCGCCAGGCCGTGAGCTTGCGCGGCAACGCGGCCAGATAGTTGTCGAAGCGCGCCGGCTCTCGCGCGCTCACCAACCTTTCAATCTCGTCGCTGTCCCACGTCAGATACAGATTCAACGGATGCGCGTAGTGGCGGATATCGTCGATCGGCGCGGCATGAATCCGCACGCGCGTCGGATGCCCGTGGCCGCCGTAAGGCAGCACTTCGGTATGCACGGTGGTGGCGAAACACGCGGCGATGGCCTCGGCGATGCGCGGCGCGAACTGTTCATCGAAACGGGCGGCATTCTGTGGACGCATGGGTGTCTCCGACGCTCTGCGCAATGAGCGAAGCATCGTAGCACGCGTGTGCGGCTGCTCGGTCAACCGATGATGGTGTACCAGGCGGACAACGCCGGTTTGTTGCGGGCCTTTCGCCAGCGCATCGAGCGTGAACTGCCGCGCGCGGTCTATGTGCGCGCGATGTTCTCGACCGGCCACGATCAGGCGAACCGCGAGGTGTTCCGCGCCGGACCCGCCGAACCCGCCGATGCGCCCGATCTCGCCGGGCTCGCGGTGCGCGGCGCGAAGAAGGCCGTCGACAAGGCGGTCAAGGGTCTATCGCTGCATGCCTGATTGTCGCGCGACGCTTTACACGTCGGCTTGTTGGTTCATCGCGGCGCCTTTCGTTGCTCGCGTTTGGCGGCGCGCCAGCGAAACAGCAAGCTGACCAGCGCGGCAAGGAGCGCGGTGCCCGCATAGCCGGCGAAACGGATGGCCTGCTCGGCAGGCAGGCGCGCGACCAGTACGACGACAATGGCGCTTGCAAGCAGCGCCAGAAAGGCGATGGCCCATTTCATCCGCGTCTCCTCTGGGTTTCACGTGTCGCCCGATGGCGCACGGCTCTTCGTTTTTGTTGAGCATACCCGCGACCGCTCAAGCCGTAATTCTCTTCCGCTTTCCCACGCCTGCTTCAGAACAAGCTCGATGAAAGTCGCCGCCGCCCGCGTGTGATGTGGTTCGGCCTATACAGCATCTACTCCATGTGATTGTCAATAAAGCCTGACCGACCGACAATCGGGCATTCACCGGACTCGGCACACCCGATCAGAATCAGGAGACAAGCCATGAGCCTCAATCTTTCGACCGACGCCGTGACGCGCGAATTGCGCGGCGCGGATTTTGCGAGCCTCGATCAAAAGGTTTGACTTGCCACGTCATCGAGCTTCGTTGCGGTAAGCACATCTCGGCCGGCGGTGGCCTGCCCGCGCACCGCTGCTCTACTCAACCTTCACGGACACCCTCGTCATGGATCTGAACTTCACTGCCGAAGAAGAAGCCTTTCGCGCCGACGTGCTGGCCTTTTTGCGCGACAAGCTCCCGCAACGTCTCGCCAGCAAGGTGCACGGCGGACGCCGCCTCACGCGCGACGACATGGCCGAGTGGCACGCGATTCTCAACGCGCAAGGCTGGCTCGCGAATCACTGGCCGAAGGAATACGGCGGCCCAGGCTGGGATGCAGTGCGGAAATTCATCTTCGAAAACGAATGCGCGTTGGCGGGCGCGCCGCGCGTGGTGCCGTTCGGCGTCAACATGCTCGGCCCGGTGCTGATCAAATACGGCAGCGACGCGCAGAAGCGCCACTGGCTTCCACGCATACTCGACGGCTCCGATTGGTGGTGCCAGGGCTATTCGGAGCCGGGCGCGGGTTCCGATCTGGCCTCGGTGAAAACCACCTCGGTACGCGGCATGGACGCGCAAGGCGAGCACTACATCGTCAACGGCCAGAAGACGTGGACCACGCTCGGCCACTACGCGAACATGATCTTCTGCCTCGTACGCACCGCGACCGACGTGCGCAAGCAGGAGGGCATCAGCTTCCTGCTGATCGATATGACTACGCCGGGCGTCGAGGTGCGGCCGATCATCACGCTCGACGGCGAGCACGAAGTCAACGAGGTGTTTTTCACCGACGTGCGCGTGCCGGCCGCGAATCTCGTCGGCGAAGAGAACAAGGGCTGGACCTACGCGAAGTATCTGCTCACGTACGAGCGCACCAATATCGCGGGCGTCGGTTTCTCCGTGGCCGCGTTCAACCGCTTGCGCACGATCGCCGCGAAACAGCGGCGCAACGGCCGGCCGCTGGCGGAAGATCCCTTGTTCGCGGCGCGCATGGCGCGCGTCGAGATCGACCTGGAGAACATGAAGACCACCAACCTGCGCGTGATCGCGGCGGTGGCCGGCGGCGGCGTGCCGGGCGCGGAGAGTTCGATGCTGAAGATTCGCGGCACGGAGATTCGCCAGGAGATCTCGTCGCTCACGCGCCGCGCGATGGGCGCATACGCGCAACCGTTCATCGAAGAAGCCTTGCACGATGGTTTCGCGGGCAAGCCGGTCGGCCCCGACGAAGCCGCGAGCGCGGCGGCTTCGTATTTCAACAACCGCAAGCTGTCGATTTTCGGCGGCTCCAACGAAATCCAGAAGAACATCATTTCCAAAATGATCCTGGGACTGTAAGGGGCGCAACTCATGAACTTCCAGCACACCGAAGACCGCCGCATGCTGGCCGATACGCTCAACCGTTTTATCAGCGAGCAATACGGCTTCCAGACGCGCGACCGGATTGCGGCCTCGGCACAGGGCTTCAGCGCCGAACTGTGGCATCGCTTCGCGGAGCTAGGCATCATCGGCGCGTTGTTCGATGAGGCGAACGGCGGCTTTGGCGGCGACGGGTTCGATATCGCCGTGGTGTTCGAGTGCCTGGGCCGCGGCCTCGTCGTCGAACCGTTTCTCGATACGTTGATCGTCGGCCAGGCGATTGCGAAGAGCGGCAACGAGACGCAGAAAGCGCTGCTCGTCGAATTGATCGACGGTTCGCGAATCGTCGCGCTCGCGCATGGCGAGCCGGACAGCCACTACGAGCTGGCTCGCGTGACGACGCGTGCCGAGCGCCACGGTAACGCATGGCACTTGAGCGGCGCGAAGGCGGTCGTTCAGCACGGCGAGAATGCTTCGCTCTTTCTGGTTTCCGCGCGCACCGCCGGCGCCGACGACGAAGAAGAAGGCGTGACCCTCTTTCTCGTGCCGCGCGATGCAGCGGGTGTCGGCGTGCGCGGCTATCGCAAGATCGACGGCGGGCGCGCGGCCGAAGTGACGTTCGACAACGTGTCGCTCGACGACGGCGCGCTGCTCGGCCTATCCGGCGAGGGTTACGCCACGCTGGAATACGCGATTGCCCGCGGGGTACTGGCGCTGTGCGCCGAAGCGGTCGGCGCAATGGATGTCGCGAAGGAGCACACGCTCGAGTATCTGCGCACGCGCAAGCAGTTCGGCGTGCCCATCGGCAGCTTCCAGGCGTTGCAGCATCGCATGGCCGATTTGCTGCTCGAAATCGAGCAGGCGCGCTCGGCGGTGATCAATGCGGCGGCGGCGTTGGGCGCGGCGCGCACGGTTCGCGAGCGAGCGCTTTCGGCGGCGAAATACAGTATCGGCCGGATCGGCACGCTGGTCGCCGAGGAGTGCATTCAACTGCATGGCGGAATCGGCATGACGTGGGAACTGCCGCTCGCTCACTATGCGAAGCGCCTCGTGATGATCGATCATCAGCTAGGCGATGAGGACCATCATCTGGAGAGATTCGTGGCGCTGGGGCGCGAATCGTTCAGGTGATGACGCCCAATTGCCACGGCACGAACTCATTTTGTCCATAACCGTTCGCTTCGCTTTTCGACGGGGCCCCGGATGCGCATTCGAGCATGCGCTCGAAGATGAGGTCGCCGAGTTCCGCAACCGAGGCGTTGCCGTCCACCACGCCGCCGCAATTGATGTCCATGTCGTCCTCCTGCCTTTCCCACAGCGCTGTATTGGTCGCGAGTTTCAACGAAGGCGATGGCGCGCAGCCGTATGCGGAACCGCGCCCGGTCGTGAAACAGATCAGATTGGCGCCTGACGCGACCTGCCCTGTCGCCGAAACCGGGTCGTAGCCCGGCGAGTCCATGAAGACGAATCCCTTTGCGTCGATGCGTTCAGCGTACTGATACACCTCGACGAGATTGGTCGTGCCGCCCTTGGCCACCGCGCCGAGGGACTTTTCGAGAATCGTCGTCAAACCGCCGACCTTGTTGCCCGCGGACGGATTGTTGTCGAGCGCCGCGCCGTTCCTCGCGCAATAGTTTTCCCACCAGGCAACGCGTGCCAGCAGTTTCTCGCCCACCTCGCGACTGACGGCGCGACGTGTCAGCAAATGCTCGGCGCCGTAGATTTCCGGTGTCTCCGAGAGAATCGCCGTGCCGCCGTTCCGTACCAGCCGGTCGACCGCCGCGCCCAGCGCGGGGTTCGCCGAAATGCCCGAGTAGCCGTCGGACCCGCCGCATTGCAAACCGACGATCAGATGCGAGGCCGGCAACGGTTCGCGCGTGACACGATTGGCATCGGCGAGCATCTCCCTCACCATGTCGATGCCGCGTTCGATGGTCTTTCTCGTTCCGCCGGAGTCTTGAATCGTGAAGCTGCGCAGCCGCTCTCCCGCTTTTAACCCGGCCGATTCCAGTACGCCCGAAATCTGGTTCGTCTCGCAGCCGAGACCGACGAACAAGACCGAGTGGAAGTTCGGATGAATCGCATAGCCGGCCAGCGTGCGCCGCAGCACCGCGAGACCTTCGCCCATCGTGTCGATGCCGCAGCCGAGGCCGTGCGTCAATGCGACCACGCCGTCGACGTTGGGGTAAGGCGCGAGCGCTTGCGGATGCACGTCGCGCCGGAAGTGATCGGCGATGGCGCGCGCGACGGTGGCCGAGCAGTTCACGCTCGTCAAAATGCCGATGAAATTGCGCGTCGCGACTCGTCCGTCGTCGCGGCGGATGCCCATGAAGGTCGCGGGCTCGCGCGCGTATTCAGTCGGATGCAGATCGATACCGAACGCATGCTCTCGTGAAAACTCAGCCATGCCGAGGTTGTGAACGTGGACGTGCTGACCACGAGAGATCGGTTCCTTGGCCACGCCGATGATCTGGTTGTAGCGTTTCACCGGCTCACCGGCGGCCATATCGCGTGTCGCGATCTTGTGGCCGGGCGGAATGAGCCCGGCGACCACGAGATTCTCCGACGCGATGCGCGCGCCGGACATCAATTGCCGGGTTGCGATCACGACATCGTCGTTGTCGTGGAGACGAATGGCTGCAAGATCGGATACGGTCGAGATCGAAGGCATGATGTTTATACCGCTGACTGAACAGGGCTCTCTGCGGGGGAATGTGCGTCGTCCACGGACAACGGTTCGATTTTTTTCACGATCACCAGATAGCTGAACGCGCCAAGCACACAGAAGCCGCCCGCCACGCACAGCGGAATCGTGAACGACCCGTGCGTGAGCGACACCATCAGGCCGGTGAACGTCGTGATCACGATGCCGGCGAGATTCGACGCAAAGTTCTGAATCCCGCCGATGGACGCGACGTGATCGGGCGTGGGAGCGACATCGCCGGGCAGGGACCAGATGCTCGCCCCGGCAAACGACAGGCTGCCATAAGCGATGCCGAAGAATGCCAGCATCAGATAGATATTCGTCGTGAACGCGCAGAGCGTGATGATCGACGAAAGAAGCATGCCGCCCACCATGCAGGTCTTGCGAGCCCTGGTCAGACTCCAGCCGCGGCGATACAGCGCATCGGACACATATCCGCCGAGCCAGCCGCTCGGAATCGCCATGAGCGCGGGAATCATGCCTAGCGTACCCAGCGATTTCAGCGAGAAGCCGCGCGTCTGAACAAGATAGCTAGGGAACCAGGTAATGAAAAAATAGATGACGAAGTTCAGGCAGAAGAAGCCGAGCATCATGCCCCACAGCGTCCGGTGCCTGAAGAGCGAAAGCCACGGAATCTTCTTCTTCGGCGCGGCCTGTTGCCGCGCAACGGCGTCGGCCTCGCCGGTGAGATCCCCGCGCGATGAACTTCTATAGATCAGGAACCAGCCGAGCACCCAAACGAACCCGACGGCGCCGGTGATGATGAACGACGCTTCCCAGCCGAGCGCGTTGATGATCAGTGCGACCAGCGGAATCGAAAGCGCGGAGCCCACGCGCGATCCGCTATCGAAGATACTCGTGGCGAGCGCGCGTTGCGCCGGCTTGAACCATTGGCTCACGAGTTTTGCACAGGACGGATAGGCCCCCGCTTCGCCCACGCCAAGCAGCAGACGGCAGCCGAACATGGCGGTGACGCTCGTCGCCGCGGCGGTGAGCGCCGTAAAAAGCGACCACCAGCCGACCGCCAGCGGCAACGCGATTCGCGCGCCGATGCGATCGACGAACCAACCGAACGGCATTTGCATTAGCGCATAGGTCCAGAAGAATCCGCTCAGGATGAGTCCCATCTGAGCCGGGCCGATATCGAGCGCCTTCTGGATTGCCGGTGCCGCGACGGCCATATTCGCGCGATCGACGTAGTTGATCGCGATGGCGAGAAAGCAGAGAAATATCACTACCCAACGCATACTGCGCATATTCGTCTCCTATGCTTCTGAGTTGACGGTCTCCGGTTTTTCCGCTGGACCGATTGTTTTTGGATTGAGGACAGCGAGGAACTGATTCCGGTCGCTGAGGTGCAACTTAGCTGCGAACTTAGGTGCCGCCTTAAGTGCCGCCCCCAAGCGCCAGCCTCAGCCGCTTCTGCTCGACCCGGACGCCTAGTTCACTCGCGAGATCGACGACCGGCTTCAGTCGGCGCTGCTTTTTTTCCTGATGATTGCCGGCGATGTCGGCGAGACGGTGGGCGAGAAACGGGTTTTCGAAACGATCGCGCACGTCGTCGAGATATTTGCTGGCGATTTCGTACTGGCCCAGTGCTTCGAAAACCGGAAGCACTTCATCCTTCCATGTCGATTCAAGCGCTCCACGCCAGGATTCGTTGCGCATGCCATCCAGTACAGTGGTGCCGGCTTCTCCTCGCGAACCAAGCCAGAACTCCGCAAGCATCGTGTGGCCGAGATTGAGCAGGAAAAGCTTCAAACGTTCGAAATGGGCCAGATCGTCGGTGACGATGATGCTCTCGTGCCGGCACGGCAACACCATGCCCTCCTGACGCTCGATGGCCCACAGCGCGTAGGGCTCGGCCACCGCCCCGACGGGATCGATGGCTTCCGAGACGATCCGGTCGACCAGCGAGTTGACCCAGATGCAGTCATGCGCCAGGTAGTGAAGAAAGCCTGGCTCCATGTGCCAGCCACGCGCGACCGACATCACCAGATCGCGCAGGACATCGCCATTGCGCGAAATCAGTTCGCAGGGCAGCACGGTGATCGCCTTGCCTCCCGCGCGATAACGTTCGTGCAGCAAAGCGGCCAGCTTCGCCGCGAAGCCGCGCGGCGCGGAGCCCGCGGCGAGCGTGGAGGCCGTGTCGTCGGCGAACAGCGCATAGCCGTTGTCCGCCGTGTTCGACACGATCACCTCCACCTGGTCCCGGATGCGCTCGAGCAATGCGGGCCAGTCATCGTCGGCGTGGAGCGCTTGCGCGACGCTATCGCATTCGATGGTCAGGTCGACTGTCTGCTTGCGCTGCAAACCGCGGATGCGAACGGGATATCGGCCGGTTGCGCGAAGCGCCTCGATACGCGCGCGGCTTTGCGGGCTCGTGGTCGTTTGCACGACGGCGATCTTGCCCAACGCGTCGTCTGGATGACGGCGCGCCGCCTCGCACACGAACAGGTCGACATGCGCTTGCAAGAATCGGCTGGTTCCAAACTGAAGAATCGGACAGGTCGTGATTGTCATTCGCAGAGCTCGCCCTTCAGCATTCGACAATCGCTTTGACGACACCCGCGGAGGGCGCCAGCAGCTTCGAGAATTCGGTGGGAAGGGACGACAGTTGCAGACGATGGGTGTTGAGCGCCGCGTCGGGAATCTTCCCCGCGCGCATGGCGTCGAGGACGGTGTCGAAATCTTCCAGCGTCGCATTTCTGCTGCCCAGCAGCGTCGCCTCGCGCTTATGGAACTCCGGGTCGGAGAACGATATGACGTCCTTGACGACAGAGATGAGGACGTATTTCCCGCCGTGCGCAATAAACTCGAAACCGCGCCGCATGGCGTCCGCGTTGCCGGTTGCATCGAATACCACGTCGAAGAATTCGCCGTCCGTGAGTTCGCTCAGGCGCTCGACATCCCCCTCGCCGAGGGCAACCGACGCCGCCACTTCTATCTTCGCGGAACAGAAGGCCAGGCGATCCGCTCGTGAATCGAGGGCGGTCACGGTGGCGCCTCGCAGCTTGGCGAAGATCATGGCCGCCATGCCGATGGGCCCGGCGCCGACAACCAGCACGCGCTGTCCGGCGCTGACGTCCGCGCGCCGTACCGCATGCGCGCCGATCGCGAGAAATTCGACCATGGCGGCCTGGTCGAGCGTCACGCCTTCCGCCTTGCGCACGAACTGGGCCGGCACGCTCAGATACTCGGTCATCGCGCCGTCCCGGTGAACGCCGAGGACCTGGATGTTCACGCAGCAATTGGTCTTGCCGTTACGGCACGCAATACATTTGCCGCACGACAGATACGGCATCACATACACGGCATCGCCAATGTTCAAAGCCGAACTGTCGTCGGCCTCTTCGACCGTGCCCGACAGTTCGTGGCCCATCACGCGGGGATACTGGAGGTAGGGCTGATTCCCCGTGAAGATGTGCATGTCGGTGCCACACACACCCACGCGCCTGACTCTGAGCAGAACCTCGCCCGCCGCGCGTTCGGGAATCGAGCGCATCTCCGAGCGGAGCGTTCCGGGGTTGTCACAAATAACTGTAAGCATGATTAAGTGGCCTTTATTGACGATTCGTCATGGATCGGACAGAGACGTTCTCTGCCTCCACGCTGTCTTTTCGCGGGCTCGTGAATGAGCGGGAAAAGACTCGCTGACTACCCGAAGCCGCCGCACACTGCGCAAATCAGAGCAGCAGCCCGACGCGTTTGTTGGGCGTAGAATAGTTTTCTCAATAAGAATTGGTCAAGCCACTTTGCCGATTCGCGGGTAAATACCGAGATGTTTCGGGCGAATCCACGCGTGTTTTAGGTGTAAACCCGTACATATGTGGCGTTTCGGCGCCCCATTGCGGTCAGGCCAATTTAAACCCAACCGATGCATGAAACCTCAGACCATGGAACTCAAATCGGTACAGCCGCGCCGGCTTTATCATCTGATCGGCGATCAGATTCGCGCGTATATCGCGGCGAATCATCTTTCGACGGGCGACCGTCTCCCTCCGGAACGCGACCTGGCCCAGCAGTTGAATGTCTCGAGGCCCTCCGTGCGCGAGGCGCTGATCGCGCTCGAAATTCAGGGTGTGGTCGAGATCAAAATGGGCGCCGGCGTTTTCGTGTGCTCCGCCGCACCGGTCTCCGAGGCGCTACGCGACAAGATCGGCGATAGTCCAAGCGACATCATGCAGGCGCGCGCGGCAATCGAAGGTTGCGTTGCGTCGCTGGCGTGCGCGCGTCTGACCGACGAGGGCCTGTCACGTCTACAAGAACTCGTTGCGGACATGCGGCGCTCGATCGCGGAAGGCGGTTCGCCCGTCGAGGCTGATCGGCAATTTCATATGTGTATTGCCGAGATGGCGCAGAACGCGGTGCTGACACGTGTGGTCGGCGAACTGTTCGACGAGCGTCACGCACCCATCGCGGAAAAGTTAAGACGTCAGACGGAAAACGCATCGACCTGGAATGCGGCGCTCGTCGAGCACGAAATGATCGTCGCCGCGCTGATCGCGCGCGACGCGCTGGAGGCGCAAACGGCCATGCGGTTGCATCTGAAGGCGTCTGAAGTTCGCTGGATCGGCTCGCTCAACACGGGTCATTAGCCGGCTTCATCAGATCGGCGCGACACCTGGAACCGGTACATCGAGCGACGCTTGTTAAGCGCGGGCGCTCGGAGCGCGGCCGGCACGTGCAGGCGGCTGGGCGGTTGTCGATCCCCATGCGACTCGTTCGTCGTATCTACGAACCGATCGGGTTCGTGGACCAGGAGAGCATCATGCGCAAGCTCATCGTTTCCGCTTTCATCAGTCTGGATGGCGTCATTCAATCGCCTGGCGGGCCGCGAGAAGATCCCAGCGGCGAATTCCGCCTTGGCGGCTGGATCGTTCCCTATGCGGACGAAGCCACCGGCCAACACTTGCACGACCTGCTCTCGCAGCCGTTCGACTTGCTGCTGGGGCGCCGCACCTACGACATATTCGCGTCGTATTGGCCGCGCGTACCGGCCGATTCAAACAGCCGCGCCATCGCCGACCTGTTCAACAGCGTACCCAAGCACGTGGCCACGCATCGATCCGACACCCTCGACTGGCAGAACAGTCATGCGCTTAAGGGCGAGCTTGCCGACGCGATACGCGCGCTCAAAGATCGGCACGGCGCCAATCTGCTGACGTTTGGCAGCGGCGACATGGTGCGCCAACTGCTCGCGGCCGGTTTGGTGGACGAGCTTCGGCTTCTGATTTATCCCGTCATGCTGGGGCGCGGCAAGCGCCTGTTCGGCGACGACGCGGCAGCGTCCGCGTTGACTCTGGCGCACTCGGCCAGCACCCCTCACGGCGTGCTGATCACCCGCTACCTGCGCAACGGCGCGGTGCGCACAGGAACGTTCGAAGAAGTCGATTAACGCTCCGCGCAGCGAGAGCGCGCGTCCCGGCAAGCTGCCCGGAGGCACGAATCGCAGCCGTTTCACAGGCTTTTACCGGCGCTGCGCGCTCTGGCTGTCACCACGGCCAGGCGTCGTTTTGCTCGCCAACGCACGACCGACGCCATGCGGCCCGGGGTATAGTATGTCGTTCGCGGGGTCACGCTGCGGGCTGCATCTGGGTACATCTTCAACGGCGGGTCCAACGACCCCGATAGTGCCCTTGGGGAACAGCATGAGGGGCTTGCTTCTGGCATTGGCATGCGTGTGTATGCCGTGGGTTGCCACGGCGCAGGGTGTGTTGACGGCCCCCGTGTCCGCCGCCTCGGTCGTCGCCACGAGGGACTACCTGGAGGAAGCGAAGCGCGTTGTCGAGGCCGCGACGCAACCCGCCGCGCCCTGGAACGGGCCGCGCAAGGGACCGCGCGCCCAGGCCGGCAAATACATCGCCGTCGTCGCCGAGGATTTGCGCAACGGCGGCATCCTCGGCGTGGTCGACGGGGTGCTGGAGGCGGCCAAGGCGATCGGCTGGAGCGTGAAGATATTCGACAGCGGCGGCACCCCGAATCTGCGGCTCAAGATGCTGGCCAACGGGCTGGCAAGTCGTCCGGACGGGCTGATCATCGTCGGCGGCGACGCACGCGCATTGCTGCCCGGGCTGCAGCCGTTCGCGGAACGGGGCATCCCGATCGTCGGCTGGCATGTGGCGGCCCAGGCCGGGCCCGTACCCGGCACGCCCGTGGCGATGAACGTGTCGACAGATCCGCTCGAGGTCGCGCGCGTCACCGCGCTGGCAGCCATCGCGCAGTCCGGCGGGCATGCGGGAGCCGTCGTGTTCACCGACACCAATTTCGAGGTTGCGCAAGGCAAGGCGGATGCAATGGCTGCCGTCGTGCGCGCGTGCGGCGGCTGCACGTTGCTCGAAGTGCGCGACGTGGCGATCTCGCGCAATCAGGAACTGATGCCGGGCACGACACGCGCATTGCTCGCGCACTATGGCAAGCGCTGGACGCATGCGCTGGCGATCAACGACATCTACTTCGACTACGCCGCCCCTGTGCTGACCCAGGCCGGGCTATCGAACGCCGCCATGGTCATGCTCTCGGCCGGCGACGGCAGCGAGTCCGCCTTTCTGCGCATCCGGACGGGCACGTTCCAGACCGGCACGGTGGCCGAACCGCTGAACCTGCACGGCTGGCAGTTGATCGACGAGATGAACCGGCTCCTGGCCCGGGAAGCCGTCACGGGTTACGTGTTTCCGGTGCATCTCGTGACGGCGGACAACATCGCCGCGGACGGCGGCGACCGTCTGATCTACGATCCCGCCAACGGCTATCGCGACATCTATCGCCGCATCTGGCAACGCCCGTGAAACTACCGCTCCCACAGTCGCTCACCGCGCAATTCGCGCTCGTGGTTTCGTGCCTCGCGGCCCTGGTGGTCGTGGTCGGCGCCACGACCATCTATTCGTTGACCGGTTCGGCCTACGCGATCCGCCAGTTGGCCGAGCAGCGGCTCGCGCGCCTGGAGGATGCGCAGGGCCTCGCACAGCACACCCTGATGATCGAACGCATGGCCTTGCAGTTGTCGAGCGACGATACCGTCGACGCCGTGCGCGAGACGCATCGGCACATCCTCGACGAGTTGTCCTCCTTCGATCGCCTGATGGACCGCGTGGCCTCCGCGACCACGGGCGAGGACGTCGGTATCGACGCGCTCGCGCTGCGCCGATCGAGCCAGCACTTCCGCAACACGGTCAACATCGAGGCGCAGGTGCGCGAGACCGCGTTGAGCGCCAGCGCCACGCCGATGTCCGCCTCGCAGCCCGGCGCGTCGTTGGCCAGCCTGGACGACGATCTGCGCCGCCAGGCCGACACCCTCGCCGTCGCGGCGCGCCGGCAGTCGGACTATTTCACGCACAAGTACCGCGAAGCGGTGCAGGATCTGGCCGAGCACTCGGACCGCACGCGCAGATGGGTCATCGGCGAGGTTGCGATAAGCCTGCTGCTCGCCTGGCTGATAGCCAGCGCATTCCTCGGACGCCACGTCGTGGCGCGACTGCGCCAGGTCAGCCACTCGCTGCGGCACGGTGATGTCGACAGCGCGCAAGCCGGCGTGCCCGTGCACGGCGGCGACGAAATTGCCGACATGGCGCGCGCGGTCGAGCAGTTCCTGGAAGACCGGCGCCAGCGCAGGCAAGCCGAGGACGCGCTGAAGGAACTCAATGCCGAACTGGAGGCGCGCGTCGCGCGACGCACGGCCGAACTCAGCACCGCGCTTGCGGGCCGGACCGCCGAGATCGTCGAACGTCAGCACGCGGAAGAGGCCGCGCGAGCAAGCGAGCACTTCCTGAACAGCATCGTCGAGCACATCCCGGACACGATCTTCGTCAAGGATGCGGCGACCCTGCGCTTCGTGCGCTTCAACAAGGCGGGAGAGCAACTGCTCGGCTACCGGCGCGAGGAACTCATCGGCAAGTCCGTCCACGACCTGTTTCCGGCGCGGGAGGCCAGTTTCTTCGCGCAGAAGGATCGTGCCGTGCTCGAGTCGCGGCAGATGATCGACGTGCCGGAGGAACTGGTTCACACGCGTCACGGAACGCGCCTCGTGCATACGATGAAGATCCCGATCGTCGATGTGCATGGCGAACCGAAGTTCCTGCTCGGCATCTCGCGCGACATCACGGAGCACAAGCGCGCCGAAGAGGAACTGCGGCGCTATCGCGAGCACCTCGAGGACATGATCCGCGAACGAACGGCCGAACTGGCCGTCGCCAAGGAGCGCGCCGACGCGGCCAACCAGGCCAAGAGCGACTTTCTTGCGCACATGAGCCACGAACTGCGCACACCGTTGAACGGGATTCTCGGCTACGCGCAGATCCTCAAGCGCGACAAGAATTTCGATCAACGCCAGATCGACGGGCTCACGGTGATCCAGCGCAGCGGCGAATACCTGCTCGCGCTCATCAACGACATCCTGGATATGGCCAAGATCGACGCCGCGAGGGTGGAGCTCAACATGTCCGACATTCCGCTCGACCGGTTCATCAACTTCGTTGCCGAGACGATCCGGGTGAAGGCAACGGAAAAGGGCCTGGCCTTCGCGCTTGAAATGCCACCTGATCTTCCCGCGGGCGTACGAGTCGACGAAAAACGCTTGCGCCAGGTGCTGCTCAACCTGCTCTCGAATGCAATCCGCTTTACCGACGAGGGAAGCGTGCGTCTATGCGTCGGTTTCTCCCCGCCGGGGCGGTTGCGTTTCGAAGTGCGGGACACGGGCATCGGCATAGACCGGGAACATCTGGAGGCGATCTTCCGGGCTTTCGAGCAAGTGGGCGACGTTTCGCATCGGCATGGCGGCACGGGGCTGGGTCTCGCCATCAGCCGGCAGCTCGTGCGCTTGATGGGCGGCGAGATCCACGTCGAAAGCCGCCGCGGTGCTGGCAGCACTTTCTGGTTCGAACTGGACGTGCCGGTGGTTGCGCCCATCGCGGCTGTCGTCCCGCCCGAGTGGGCGGCAAGCGGCTACAAGGGGCCGCGCAAGACTGTGCTGGTCGTGGATGATGTGGCGGAAAACCGTGCCGTGGCCGTCGATATGCTCGGCCAGTTCGGATTCGACATGGCCGAGGCCGGCAATGGACTGGAAGCCCTGGAGAAAGCCAAAGCGCTGCGGCCGGCGCTCGTCCTGATGGATGTCGTCATGCCGGGGATGGACGGGCTGGAAGTCACGCGCCGCCTGCGCCAGATGCCGGAGTTCCGCGATCTGCCCATCGTCGCGGTTTCCGCCAGCGCATCGAGGACCGATGCGGCGGAAAGCCTGGCAGCGGGTGCGAACGCCTTCCTGCCCAAACCGATCGACTTCAGCGGGCTGTTGTCACAGCTCGCGGCCCTCCTGAAGATCGAGTGGTGTGACGAGGTTCCGAATACGCGGGCCATTGCATCGGGCCGAACGACAGTACCTGCCGCCGACTCCGCCGCCGAGGCGTTGATCGCGCCACTGCCCGAGGAGGTCGAAGCGCTGCACTACCTGGCGCGACTCGGCGACATGCGTGCCATCGCGCAACACGCCGCGCACCTGATTGAACTCGACGAGCGCTATCGCCCTTTCGCCGATCACCTTTGCCAGTTGGCGAAGAATTACCAGTCCAAGGCAATCCTTCGTTTCATCGAGCAATATAGAGCCGCCGTTGGGACGTCTGAGTGAGAATCGTGGAGCGTGCTTGATGGGCCGTGAGGTAATGACGGGCATCGTCTCGCCTGTAGACCGTCATGCTGTGCTTTCAACGCGGTAACGCAACGTGGATATGGAAGCGTCTCATGCGCCTTGAAGGCGGCTCGAATTTCAGGCGCCAATGAAAAAGCCGCAACGCCTTTCGGCGTGCGGCTTTGATCTTTGGTCGGGGCGAGAGGATTTGAACCTCCGACCACCTGCACCCCATGCAGGTACGCTACCAGGCTGCGCTACGCCCCGAACAGCAAGAAATTATAACAGACACTTTATTCGATTAGAACCGCCGCACACCAACAAAGCGACCTAGCGACCCAACAGGTCGATCACCTGCAGCAATTCCTTGCGCAACTGCTCGACATCAACCGTGGGGGTGGCTGTTGCCGCTGCCGGCATCGCGACGCCCTCGCCTTCTCCGACCATCTCCGCCGACGCAGCGTGTGCCCCACCACCATGTGAGTCGAGCCGGTTGCGCGCACCGTTGATCGTGAAGCCCTGCTCGTACAACAACTCACGAATCCGCCGGATCAACAGCACCTCATGATGCTGATAGTACCGGCGATTGCCGCGCCGCTTGACCGGCCTCAACTGCGTGAACTCCTGCTCCCAATAGCGCAGCACATGCGGTTTCACGCCGCACAGTTCGCTAACCTCACCGATGGTGAAGTAGCGCTTCGCCGGAATCGGAGGCAAGACGACTTTTTCGATCGTCGCTGTCATCGTCAGTTAGCCGTCGTGGTGGGTTGCGCAGGAACGCGCCAGTCGATCAGCGCGTGAAGCTCGCTTCAGCGCCGTTCTCGACCAGTGCCTTCAGCTTTTGACTTGCATGAAACGTCACAACGCGGCGCGCGGCGATTGGAATCGCCTCGCCGGTCTTCGGGTTTCTGCCGGGACGCTGGGGTTTGTCGCGCAACTGAAAGTTGCCGAACCCGGACAGCTTCACGCTGTCGCCACTCTCCAGCGCGTCGCGAATCACTTCGAAGAACGCCTCGACCATGTCTTTCGCTTCCCGCTTGTTGAGCCCGACATTGTCGAACAGCAACTCGGCAAGTTCCGCCTTGGTGAGCGTGGGCGTTTCGGTGGAAACGGCCGCGGGTGATGTCGGAATATCGCGAATCATGGCGCTGCGTTGCGCCGTAAGAAGGGCTTCGAAATCACTCGAGTTCATTTCATTCATATCTATCAAATGGCGCGCCAAGCAGAAACAGAAGTTGCGGAAAAATGCCGTGCAAATATTAAATGCGGGTTATCCACGCAACCTTGCGCCAAATGCTCGAGCCAGACGTTCCACCAGAGTTTGAATGGCCAGATCGACCGTTTCATCCTGAAGGGTTCCGCCAGTATCTTGCAAGGTCACACGGAACGCAAGGCTTTTCTCGTGCACGGCCAGACCACCGGAAGTGTTTGATTTTGGACGGAATTCGTCGAAAATTGCAACCCTCTGAACGGTCTTGCAGGCCTCTTCCGATTGCGCGTTCCCAAGCTCGTCCAGCAGCGCCTGAACTTCGATTTTCTGGTCGACGACCACCGCGATATCGCGACGCACCGGCGGGAATTTAGACACTTCCACCGGCGTGGGCAATACCCGCTGCATTAATGCGTCCGCTTCGATTTCAAACAGAATCGGCGCATGCGGCAATTCATATTTCTGCATCCAGCGCGGATGCAATTCACCAATCCAGCCGACTGCGCGGCCATTCAGTTCGATACGCGCGCAGCGGCCCGGATGCAATGCCGGATGCTCCGCTTTCACGAAGCGCGCCACTGCTGGCGCGAGCACCGCTTCGAGATCTGCCTTCGCATCGAAGTAATCGACCGTGCGCGTGGACGCGCCCCACTGCTCCTCGAGCGCGGCGCCGTATGCGAGCGCGCCGATCATTTTCGGCTGCGCGAACCCTTCGACCGTCAATTCGCCCGCTTTGATCGACGGATCATGCAGGAACACGCGGCCGGCTTCGAATACGCGCACGCGGTCGGCCGCGCGGCGGTTCAAGTTGGTCCGCAACACGTGGATCAGGCTGCCGAACAGCGTGGTGCGCATGACCGACAACTGGCTTGCAATCGGATTCAGCAGACGAACCGGTTTGTCGTTGCCGGCGAAGTCCTGCTCCCACTCGGCGTCCACGAAACTGAAGTTGACCGTTTCCGCGTAATCGCGCGCGGCGAGCGCGTGACGGAGCACGTGGATCGAGCGCTGCGTTTCATGGGTCGCGCGCATTTCGCTGGTGGCGACCGGCGGACGCGCCGGGATCTTTTCGAAGCCGTAGATACGCGCGACTTCCTCGATCAGATCTTCTTCGATTTCAATGTCGAAGCGGTACGACGGCGGCATCACCGAGAACGTATCGCCCACGCGTTCGAACGTGAGGCCGAGGCGCGTGAAAATCCGCGCGATTTCGTCCGCGTCGATCTTGATGCCGATGATGCGATTCGCGCGCGAGACGCGCATCTTCACAGGCTCGCGCTGGGGCACATTGACGATCTGATCGTCGACCGGGCCGGCTTGCCCGCCGCAGATATCGAGGATCAGTTGCGTGATGCGCTCGATGTGCTCGACCGTGGTCGCGTAATCGACGCCGCGCTCGAAGCGGTGGCCCGCGTCGGTGGAAAAATTGTACTTGCGCGAGCGGCCGCGAATGCTGTCCGGCCACCAGAACGCGGCTTCCAGATAGATGTTGGTCGTGTCGAGCGTGACGGCGGTGCTGTCGCCGCCCATGATGCCGGCGAGACTCTCGATATGCTGTTCGTCGGCAATCACGCCGACGCTTTCGTCGAGTTCGACCGTGTTGCCGTTCAAGAGCTTGAGCGTTTCGCCCTTGCGGCCCCAACGCACGTCCATGCCGCCGTGGATTTTGTCGAGGTCGAACACGTGCGACGGACGGCCGAGTTCGAGCATCACATAGTTCGAGATGTCGACGAGCGCGGAGATGCTGCGCTGGCCTGAACGTTCGAGGCGCTCGACCATCCAGTGCGGCGACTTCGCGCGTGCGTTCACGCCACGGATCACGCGGCCCGAGAAGCGGCCGCACAGATCAGGCGCCGAAATTTTCACAGGCAGCGTTTCGTTGAGCTGGACAGGCGCCGGCTTGATCTCGAGCGGGCGCAACGGCGCACCGGTAATCGCCGAGGTCTCGCGCGCCACGCCGAACACCGACAGACAGTCGGCCTTGTTCGGCGTCAGCTTGATTTCGAAGACCGTGTCGTCGAGATTGAGCGTCTCGCGGATGTCCTGGCCGATCGGCGTATCTTCCGGCAGGATCATCAGGCCGCTATGGTCTTCCGAGAGCTTCAGTTCGCGTGCGGAGCACAGCATGCCCTGGCTTTCCACGCCGCGCAGTTTCGAGAGCTTGATCGCGAACGGCGCGCCGCCCGCTTCGGCTGGCGGCAATTGCGCGCCCACCAGCGCGACCGGCACCTTGATGCCCGGCGCGACATTCGGCGCGCCGCATACGATGTTCAGCGTTTCGCCGGTGCCGGCATTGACCTGACACACGTTGAGCTTATCCGCGTCCGGGTGCTTGACGACTTCCAGCACCTGGCCCACGACGATCTTCGAGGTCGGCGGCGCGGCCGGCCGCAGGTCTTCGACTTCGAGACCCGCCATCGTCAACGCGTGCGACAGTTCATCGGTCGTGAGTTGCGGATCGACAAAAGTTCTCAGCCAGGATTCCGGGAATTGCATGGTTCTGTGTACGTTCTGATCAGGTTAGGTCCACGTCCGGCGGTGCGTTTGATCGAGTGATTCATCCACACTGCCGGGGACGCTGGCGGCATGCACTGTGTGCGGTGCCGCGCTCTATGCTTGTCGCGTTCGTACGCGCCGGTTCACGCAAATTGGCGCAGGAAACGCAGATCGTTCTCGAAGAACAGACGCAGATCCTGCACGCCGTAACGCAACATCGTGAGCCGTTCGAGCCCGCTGCCGAAAGCAAAGCCGATGTAGCGCTCGGGGTCCAGACCCATGTTGCGGATCACCGTGGGATGAACCTGGCCTGAGCCCGAAATCTCGAGCCACTTGCCGGCATTCTTGCCCGTTTCGAACAGCATATCGATTTCGGCCGACGGTTCCGTGAACGGAAAATACGACGGACGGAAGCGCACGAGAATATCGTCGCGCTCGAAGAATTTTTTCAGGAAGTCGGTATAGACGCCCTTCAGGTCCGCGAAACTGATGTTCTCGTCGATCCACAGACCTTCGACCTGGTTGAACATCGGCGAATGCGTTGCATCGCTATCCACGCGATATGTACGGCCCGGCACGATCACCTTGATCGGTGGCGTGTTGGTGCGCGCGTAGCGCACCTGCATCGGGCTCGTATGCGTGCGCAGCAGCAGTTGGCGGCCGTCGGCATCCTTGCCGTCGACGTAGAAAGTGTCCTGCATGGAACGCGCCGGATGGTTTTCCGGGCTGTTCAGCGAGGTGAAGTTGTACCAGTCGGTTTCGATTTCGGGGCCGTCGGCCACGTCGAATCCGATCGTACGGAAAATCTGTTCGACGCGCTCCCATGTGCGCATCACCGGGTGCAGGCTGCCGGCTCCGGTGCCGCGACCGGGCAGCGTGACGTCAATGGCTTCAGCGGCGAGACGCTGATTCAGCAACGCGTCGGCCAGTGCCTGACGGCGCGCCGTCAACGCGGCTTCCACTTGTTGCTTGACGAGGTTGATCCGTGCGCCTTCAGCCTTGCGCGTTTCAGGATCGAGCTTGCCAAGGCCCTTCAACAACTCGGTCAGCGCACCCGATTTACCGAGAAAGCGGGCTTTCTCGTTCTCGAGGGTGGTGACGTCGGAGGCTTCTGCGAAGGCTTGTTGCGCGTCGGCGACAATCTGGTCCAGATCCATTGATCCCATCATTTCAACGTCAGTGTTCAATCGATGCAAAACTGGTTCTACCAACAAAAACGGGGCTCGGTGAGGAGCCCCGTTTTTGCTGCAGCGTCACCGAGACTACCGGATGTTCGCTGCAACGAACCACGCAGTGTTAATTGCCCAAAGCGCAATCAGGCTGCAACGGCGGCTTTCACCTGCTGAACGATCGCAGCAAAAGCAGCCTTGTCGAACACAGCCATGTCGGCCAGCACCTTGCGGTCGAGTTCGATCGAAGCCTTCTTCAGGCC